>Ga0233425_10000007_pt1 | contig 670979 bp, 672 predicted proteins | sample Watercolumn_Towu_2_FD_181712 | JGI IMG/M metagenome (GOLD analysis project Ga0233425, IMG submission 181712) | Freshwater microbial communities from Lake Towuti, South Sulawesi, Indonesia - Watercolumn_Towuti2014_140_MG | ecosystem: Environmental > Aquatic > Freshwater > Lake | place...
TGCGCACCGGCCAGAACAGCTGCATCGAGCAGGCTCGAGCGGACGCGATGCTCGCGTTCATCGACGGCAACGCCCGCGCCGAGTACGTCATCCAGGTCGCCGTCCCCGAGTCCCGACTCAATGGTGCACTGGCAAACGTCACCGAACCCCAAACGCCACCGCACACCACAGGCCAGCCCGCGCCCGCTGCCCGGATGACCAGTGCAGCCACGGAACAGGTCGCGGACGCAGCGGCGGCCCCTGCCCAGAATGCTGCTGACCTGGTCGACACAGCCGACCTCGACGCGTGGGTGCGGCAAGTACTGCGCGACAACGGAATCGGCCAAGCCTGCACCATCACTGGGCCACCCACACTCACAGGACCCCCAACCCAAACCATCCCCGAGGACAGGAGTGCCGACGGCAAAGGCGACACCAAGGGCACGGGCAAGGGCAAGAACCGTAAGAGGAAGCAGCTGCGTGCCGCCGATGCGTCCAGCGCAGCCGCGACCGCAGACAGTCGGCCGGTGGCGCTGCCCGCCCTGGTCCCGCGGCGGGTGCGGATTGACATCCTGCCCTGCGACGAGTCGACCGGCGCGTACTCCTCCACCCCTGTCAGCTCCTGGACCATCACGCCCGCTGACGCGCACACGGCCCACGACTCACGTGACGCGAGCGACGCCGAGGCAGCGTTCGCCACCGCGACGGTGCGACGATGCGCGGTCCCGGAACCGGTGGTGGTCGCCTACCGGCCCACCGAGGCCATGAAGCGCACCGTCAAGGCCCGCGACGGACGCTGCCGGTTCCCCGGCTGCACCGTCGCCGCGACGTTCTGCGATCTCGACCACGTGCAGCCATGGAAGAAGGACGGCACCGGCGGCGCCACCACCGTGGGCAACCTGATCTGCCTGTGCCGACGTCACCACCGCACCAAGCAACAGCCCCGCTGGTCAGTGCGCATGCTCCCCGGCGGCACTGTCGAGTGGACCGACCCGCTCGGCCGACAACGCATCACCCACCCCGTCAACCACCTGCGCCCCGAGCCCGAGCCCTGGCTCGACAGCACCGGGTGCCCCCTCACCGACGCACGCCTCGACCACCCCAACGACGTCAGCGGCGCGGTCGAGCTCCCCTCACTGCTCGAGGAACACCTCGAGTACACGATCGACCGGTTCTACGCCGACACCGGAACCCCAGCCGAACGCATCGCTGGTGGTGCAATGCCGCGGCCCCGACGCGCACGCCGCTGCGACTTCCGCACCGCCAACAGCCAGCTCACGGCCCAACTGCACACCGCCCTGCGCCACACAGCCGACACCAAGACCAGCACGCGCACCCAGCGCCGCTCAGACGACTACCCACCACCGCCGTTCTGATGCGGCGTCGAGTCGACCAGTGGACCTACTTGAGCGTGCCCTGCGACAGGGACCCCTGCAGCTGACGCTGGGAGAAGATGTAGACGACCAGCACCGGCACGATCGTGATGACCACGGCCGCGAAGAGCTGACCGAAGTCCACGGCATACCCCGCCTGTGAGGCAAAGCGCGCCATCCCTTGGGAGAGAACGTAGTTGCTCTCGTTCGTGTTGAGGGCGACCGGCAGGAGGAACTGGTTCCACAGGCCCAGGAAGTTGAAGATGGCGATCGCCACGATGCCCGGGCGCGCCATGGGCAGCATGACCTGGGCGAACGTGCGCCACTCCCCCGCACCGTCGAGCTCGGCGGCCTCGGCGATCTCCTGCGGCAGCGCGCGGAAGAACGGGAAGAGGAAGAACACCGTGAACGGGAACGCGAACGCCACGTACGTCGCGATGAGGCCCGGCAACGTGTTGAGCAGGCCGGCATTCTTCAGGACGAAGAACAGCGGCACGATCGCCAGGAAGACCGGGAAGGTCAGCCCGGCGAGGATGAGGTAGTAGACGATCCCGCTGCCCGGGAAGGGATAGCGCGCGAGTGAGTATGCCGCCGCGGCGCCCAGGATCATCACGAGGACCAGTGAGCACGTGACGACGATGACCGAGTTGAGCAGGTAGCGACCGATGTTGGAGTCGGTCCAGGCCTTGACGTAGTTGTCGAAGCTCCAGTGCTGCGGCAGCGCCAACGGGGACGAGAAGATCTCGCCCGTCGTCTTCCACGAGGACAGGAACACCCACACGAGCGGCAGGATCACGATGATCGACCACAGCGTCAGCACGATGTGGGAGACCACCGTGACCGTGCGGTCACCCGTGGAGCTGGGGCTCTCGTTGGGGGCGACGACCTTGGTGTCGCGGGCGGTGCGGGGTGGGTTGGCGACGGCCATCAGCGGTCCTTCCCCTTGGTGAGGCGGTTGACGAGGAAGACGACCGCAGCGAAGAGCAGCGTCACGACGGCGAGGAAGACGCCCATTGCGCTGGCCATGCCGAACTGGCCCTTCTTGAAGGCCGTGTTGAACAGGTCCTGGGTCATCGTCAGGGTGGAGTTCTGCGGACCGCCGCTGGCGTTGAGGGCGGCCATGTAGACGAACGCGTCGAGAGCGAGGATGCCGAGGTAGACATAGGCGGTCTGGATGGTCTCGCGCACCATCGGCAGCGTGACCATGAAGGTCATGCGCAACCGGCCGGCGCCGTCGACGCGGGCCGCGTCGTAGAGCTCGGCCGGGATGCCCTTGATGGCGGCGATGAACAGCACCATGTAGAAGCCGACGAAGCCCCAGATGATGACGAACATCGTCACCGGCATCGCGGTGCTGACCTCGCCGAGCCACGCGAAGGACTTGAACTGGTCGAGACCGAGACCGGTCAGCATGGCGTTGACCAGGCCACTGGACGGGTCGAACATCTGCGACCAGATGAGGCCGATGACGATCGCGGGGATCGTGTAGGGGAAGAACGACACGATCCGGTAGAACGACGACCGCGACAGGCCACGCACCGCACCCGTGCTCGAACCTCCGACCGTCACCATCGTGGCCAGCGCCAAGGAGAGCGCGATCGTCACGAACGGCACGACCAGCGCAAGCAACAGGTTGTTGCGCACCGCCTTGAGGAAGATGTCGTCCTGCAGCAGTGCCTTGTAGTTGGCGATGCCGATGAACTCGAACGTGTCGGAGAACCCGCTCCAGTTGGTGAGCGAGTAGATGAACGCCTGCGCGAACGGCCAGAGCACGAAGACGCTGTAGAAGGCGAACGGGATGCCGAGGGTGACGAGCACGAAGATCCGGCGGGACCACGGCATACGACGACGCCTGCGACGGGCCACCTTGCCGGCAGGTTGGGGCGGTGCAGTCGCAACGACAGCGCTCATGAACGGATTCTCCGATTCCGCAGGGGGTTGGACAAGGACGTGCCCGGCCCGGCTGCGACAGCCGGGCCGGGCACCAGGGTCACTTGACCTCGACCTTCTTGACCGACGGGTCGTTCGCGACCTTGTCGGTGATCTTCTGCAACTGCGTGGTCAGCGCCTTGGCGTCGATCTGCCCGGAGAGGAACGCGTTCCAGGGCACGAGCATGTCCTGGTTCATGCCGTAGTTGTCGACGAAGTTCCACGTGAAGACGTCGGTGCCCGCGTCCTTCAGCATCTTGCCCTGCGACTGCAGCGCCGTGGAGCCGAAGCCGTCCTCGGGCACGGTGTCCTTGACGATGGTCGGGGCCAGCTTCGTCTTGGCGAAGTTGGTGGCCGCCTCCTTGGAGAGCATCGTGCGCAGGAGCTCCTTGCCGGCAGCCACGTTCTTGGCCTTGGCGGGAACGATGAACGGCTCACCCGCCGCCGAGTGCAGCGCCGTGTACGGCAGCTTCGACCCGGACGTGAGGGTCATCTCGGGGATGCCCGTCATCTTGAAGTCCGCCTTGGTCTGCTTCTTCATCTCGTTCTCGATCCACGAGCCCGAGGGGTAGAGCAGGGCAGCCTGGTCGTTGCTCCACTGGGCCTGCGCGGCGGTGAACTGCGTGCCACCACCACCGGGCTTCATGTAACCGTTCTTGACGATCGTCTCCAGGGCCTTGAACACGCCCTGGATGGCGGCGTTGGACCAGCAGTCCGGCTTGAGGTTCTCCACCGCGAGGCGCACCTCGTCGCCGCCCTCCTTGATGGCCGAGCCGAGTGCGAGCGTCTGGTAGTAGGTCGCCGCCTCCTTGCCCCACAGGAAGAGGAACTTGCCCTTCTTCTTGGCCTCGGCACCGAGCGCGATCGCCTCGTCCCACGTCTTGGGGGCGGTCCAGCCGTTCTCCTCGAACAGCGAGGCGGAGTACCAGACGGCGTAGATCGTCTGGACGTAGTTGATCGCGACCAGCTTGCCGTTGAGCGTGCCCGGTGCCTCGACCCCGGGGTACAGCGTGTCCTTGATCGTCGTGCCCTCGAGGTTCTTGGCCTCGAAGACGTCGGTCAGCTCGCTGAGCTGGTCGGCGATCGTGTTGAGACCGATCGAGTTGGCACCGGAGTTGTCGATGAGGTCCGGCGGGTTGCCGCCGACGAAACGCGGCTGCAGCTCCTGGGCGATCTGCGTCGACGGCTTGACCGTGACCTTGCTGCCGGCGTGGTTCTTCTCCACGATCTGGGCGGCGAAGGTCACGTAGTCGTAGCCGTAACCGCCGTTGAAGATGACCGCTTCGGACGTGCTCTTGTCGGCCATGCCGAACGGGTTCTTGTCGCTCTTGGTGCCGCCTGCGCTGCTCGAGCTCGAGTCGGAGCCACCGCCGCCGGTGGCGCACCCCGCCAGCGAGAGAGCCGGAATGGCGACACCTCCCGCGACCGTCAGTTGCAGAATCGTGCGCCGATCCACCTGCTTGCCTCGAGGGTCCATCCAGTCCTTCTTCCCGGGTCCCGGGCGGCCTCATTACCGCCCGTGCGTGGACGACACGCAAAACGGTGCCGCAATCAGCACATCGTGCTGCGACGTGATCGAATGTGTCAAGGAACTTGACCGAAGCAATCACGATCGATCACAGTTCGTGACGTGCGAGAACCCCGCGAGACGTCCGTGCGCCTCGACCTCCTGCCCGTCACCGGATCCCCTCCGGGCCCCGTCAGCTCCCTTCCCCAGCTGGTGCCCGTGCGCGCCGCCGGGACGGCCCGGGTGGGCGACGGGGCACCGCGGGACATGCTAGAGCGCGTGGCCCGTGGACGCCTGACGTCCCCACTGCCCTACGGCGTGTTGAGCGACTACGACCGGGCCGAGCTCGACCTCGAGCTGCCCGTGGTCGAGCTCGACAACGGGCAGGTGCGCGCCCAGGTGCTCCCCTCGCTCGGCGGCCGGGTCTGGTCGCTGGTCGACCTGGTCACGGGGCGCGAGCTGCTGCACCGCAACCCGCGCCTGCGCTGGGCGAACTTCGGGCTCACCGACGCGTGGTTCGCCGGCGGCATCGAGTGGAACCTCGGCACCACGGGTCACGCCACCACGTCCAACCTGCCCATGCACACGGCCGTCCTCGACACCGAGCTGGGGCCGGTCGTCCGACTGTGGGAGTGGGAACGCACCCGCGACCTCATCCTGCAGGTCGACCTCTGGCTGAGCGGTCCGCGCCTCATGGCCTCCACCCGCATCGTCAACCCCGACCCGGAGCCCAAGCCGCTCTACTACTGGACCAACATCGCCGTCCCCGAGACCGCCGGCTCGCGGGTCCTCGTCCCGGCTGACACGGCGTGGCGCACGGACTACAAGGGCGTGCTCGACCGGGTGCCCGTCCCCTTCCCCGACGGCGACGTCGACGTGAGCATCCCCCGTGCGAGCCGGTATGCCGCGGACTACTTCTTCGAGGTCGGCGACCAGCGTGGGCGCGTGGTCACCGCCGTCGAGCCCGACGGTCACGGCTTCGCCCAGACCTCGACCGGGGCCCTCCACGGACGCAAGCTCTTCCTGTGGGGGCATGGTCCAGGTGGCCAGCGGTGGCAGGACTGGCTGGGCGCACCCGGCACCCGCTACCTCGAGATCCAGGCCGGCGTGTGCACCACCCAGCTCGAGCACGACGTCATCGAGGGTCACGAAACGCGTTCGTGGACAGAGGCTTTCGGCGCACTGGACCTCGATCCGACCGTCGTGGCGGACGAGTATGCCGCGGCGTCGGGCGCCGCTCGCGACGCCGTCCACGCGACGACGCCGCCTGACTGGCTCGAGGAGCAGCACGCCCGGTGGCTCGCCTCGGTCGTCCACACCGACCCCGGCGACCTGGCCCACACCGGCTCCGGCTGGGGCCGCGTCGAGCTCGCCCTGCGCGGGATCGAGGCTCCCGACGGCCTGGTCTTCCCCGAGGTGGACGACGACAGCCGCCTCCTCGGGCCACTCGCCGAGACCACGGATCCCACTGGCCTGCAAGCGATCTCACCCGATCGGCCCGTCCTGCCCGTCATCTCCGACCGCTGGCTCGCGCGCCTGACCAGCCTGGTGGAGGACGACACGGACGGCCAGGGCACCTGGTGGGCCCACTACGCCCTCGGCACCGCGCACGCGGTGCGCGGTGACATGCGAGCCGCGCACGCGGCATACACCCGCAGTGTCGAGCTGCAACCGAGCGCGGTCGCCCTGCGCGGGCTCGCGGTGATCACGAAGGACGCGGCGCAGCGCGCCCACCTCTACGCGCAGGCGCGCGAGCTCGCACCCGACGACCGGCGGCTGGCGGTGGAGGTCCTCGCCGACCTGCAGGCGGCCAGCCGCCACGAGGACGTCGTCGACGTGGTGGCCGGTCTGCCCGGACCGATCCGCGGCCACGGCCGCACCCGGATGATGCTGGCCGAGTCGCTGGCGTCGCTCGGGCGCGGGGACGAGGCGATGGCGATCCTCGCCGACCTCGAGGTGCCCGACCTCGCCGAGGGCGACCGTGCGCTCGCCGAGGTGTGGGAACGGCTGCGCCCCGACGAGCCGGTGCCCGCGCGGCTGGACTTCCGGATGTCAGGCGACGCCCGCGACGGCGCCTGACGCGGGCTCACGCGCGTACGCCGCGGACAGGGTGCGGTAGGGCCGGGAGGCGAAGGCGACGAGCACCGCGATCAGGGCGATGAGCCCCGCGATCACGAAGACGAGGGCGATGCCACGCGCCTCGCCGCTGCCGAGGAGCCAGCCGAACCGGTCCTGCCCGGCCTCGCTGCGCATGTAGGGGATGAGGCCGTACTGCGCGATGGGACCGATGAGGAACGCCGAGATCGGGCTCGCCGCCACCTCGACGCTCTGGGCGAAGCCGAAGACCCGCCCCTGCTTGGCGAACGGCACGACCCGCTGGAAGATCGTCTGCTCAGCCGCCTCCGCCATCGGGATCAGCGACATGAACACGAGCATGCCCGCGGCGTACAGCCACCACCACTCGCGGATGGTGAAGGTCATGCCGAGGACCGCGACCGCGACGTTGACGAGCAGCAGCGTGCGCAGCGGCGAGGAGCCCAGGCCGAACTTCGCCACCAGGCCGCCACCGACGATGAAGCCGACGCTCGTGACGCCCAGGACGATGCCCCACACCTCGACGCTGAACAGGGTGAGGCCGTAGGGGTCCATGAGCGCCATGTAGACGCCACCGACCAGGTTGTTGAAGGTCGAGAAGATGATGAGCGCGAGCAGCCCCGGCACCGCGCGGATCGCCGACCAGGCGCTGGCGAAGTCGACCGCGCGCCGCGGGCCGTCCTCCACCTCCGGCTCGCGCTCGGGGATCTCGATGGTGAGGATGTGCGCGAGCGCAAGCCCGGTGAGGACGATCGCGATCGCCACGGTCCACCCCATGCCCACCAGGCCGATGGACAGGCCGCTGAAGACGCTGGTGACCATGAAGGCGACGCCCTGCACGGTGCCGACGAGACCGTTGGCCTTGGCGCGCTCGTCACCCGGCACCAGCAGCGTGACCGTCGTCGACAGGGCGATGTTGCGCATGCTCTCGACGACGCTGCCGACGAGGATGACGCCGGCGAAAACCCAGAACAGCGGGCCGTTCCAGTCCACCAGTGCGCTGGCCGGGAAGGCGAGGAACATCCCGCCCGCGACCAGGTAGGTCACGAAGGTGACCATCGACGAGGCGGCCATCACCTGCTTCTTGCGGTGCCGGTCGACGATCGTGCCGAAGAGCGTCCCGCAGACGGCGATGAGCAGCATGAACGAGCCGCCGATGATCGACGTGGCCAGCACCGACCTGGTCTCGAGGTAGGCCCAGATGGTCAGGGCGAACCACAGGTAGCTGCTCGTGACGTTGGCGACGAGGGTGTTTGCCAGCACCTTGCGGAAGGCACGCAGGGTCTGTGGCCCCTGCGTCACACCGTCGGGCAGGTGGGCCTCGTGCGTCACGCCGGGTGGCAGCTCGACGTCGGGACTGGCCTCCTGGCTCGGCTCCTCCATCGGTGCCATGGACATCGCGAACTCCTTCAGCGTGGTGCGGTCGTGAGGGATGGACCGGCGTGCGGGCCGGAACTCATCGCCCACCCCCACCGTAGGAGCACCTGCGGACAGTTCCTGACCGGTTTTCCTCACGCCTGGCGGGCGAGGTCGGCCCGGGTGACCGGACGCAGCGGCGGCTCACCGGCCGCCAGTCGCTCGACCTCCTCGACGGCCGCGTCGCCCAGCCGGTAGAGCTCGGTGCCGAGCGACCCCGCGACGTGCGGCGTCACCAGCGCGTTGGGCAGCACCAGCAGCGGCGAGTCGGCAGGCAGCGGCTCGGGGGTGGTGACGTCGAGGACGGCGTTGATGCGTCCGCTGCGCAGCTCGCGGACCAGGGCCTCGTGGTCGACCAGGGCGCCCCGCGCGGTGTTGATGAAGGTGGCGCCGTCCTTGAGCAACGCCAACTTCGTCGCGTCGACGAGGTGCTGCGTCTCGGGCAGGTCTGGCGCGTGCAGCGTGACGATGTCGCTGGTGGCGAACAGCTCCTCGAGCGTCACCAGCCTGGCGCCCAGAGCGGACGCACCGGCCTCGTCGAGGTAGGGGTCGGCGATCACGACCTCGAAGCCGAACGGCCGCAGCAGCTCGCAGACGAGGCGGCCGATGCGAGACGCGCCGATGACACCTACCCGCTTGGCATAGTTCCCGATGCTCGGCCAGTCGGTGACGTCCGTGCCTTCCGGGTCGGCGCGGTATGCCGCGGCGGCGGCGAGGATTCCCTTGCCCGCCAACAGGATCGTCGCCAGCGTGTACTCGGCCACCGGGACCGCGTTGACATCCGCGGCGGAGGTGACCCGCACCCCACGCTCCCACACGGCCGGGGTGAGGTGGTGCTTCACCGACCCCGCCGCGTGGACGACCGCACGCAGATGTGGCGCCCGCTCCAGCTGTCGCGCGTCGAGCAGGGGCGCGCCCCACGACGTCAACAGGATGTCGGTGCGCTCCAACACCTTTCGCGCTGCATCGGACTCGAGCTCGGTGAGCACCGGGCCGGTGTCGACGTCAGCGACGGCTTGCAGTCGTTCGATGGCGCTGGTGCTGAAGACGTTGTCCCGCAAGCCTTCTCGCATGGCGAAGGCGACACGGGGCCGACTCGCGCTCCCCTCAGTCATGCCAGGCCTCCAGCCACGAGCGTGTCACCCCGAGCGCAGTGTCGAGGTCGGGTATGCCGTCGAACCATGCCTTCTCCCACTCCAGCACGAGCGGCCCGTGAACTCCTCGCGCGTCGAGTGCGCGCAGCACCTCGCCGATGGGCAGCGACCCCTGACCGGTGAGGGCTGGCCTTGCCCCGCGTTCGCGCGCCACCACGTCCTTGACCTGGGTGTGGGCCAGCCAGGGCTCGAGCGCGGCCAGGGTCTGGGCCGGCTCCTCCCCCGCGATCCACGGATGGGCGGCGTCCCAGATCGCCCCGACCGGCGCGCCCGCCAGTTCGTCGGCGCCGAGGACACGCGCCACGTCGACTCCTCGTGGGTGGCTGTCGTGGGTCTCGAGCAGCAGCCGGACGCCCCGCGCCGCGGCCACGTCCCCCGCCGCGGCCAGGCGCCGCACCGCCCTCGCGTCGTCGTCGCCGACCTCCTCGCCCCCGACCCCACCGGGAAACACCCGGACGCCACCGGCACCGACCTGTTGCGCCAGCTCGAGGTGCCGCAGCAGCGACCCCACCACCGGCTCGTCGTCGCCGGGGGCACAGGCCTGCACGTAGCTCGCGAGCGCCAGCACCTGCAGACCCGCGGCCCGGCAGGTCTCGCCCACCGCGGCCGCCTCGTCTGCCGACAGGCCGAGGTGGACCGGCTCGTCCGCCCCGACCCGCAGCTCGACACCCATGCAGCCGTGACCTGCCGCGAGGGTGAGGAAGTCACCGAGGGAGGCACCCGGCATACCCAGGCTGGAGACGCCAAGGGACGACGAGGGCCACTGCCACGGTTGCGCGCTCACGCGCGCCAGTCTCACACGGGCGCGGGTGTCACCAGCGGCAGGTCGCGCGCCTCGCGGATGATCTGCACGAACCGGCCCATGATGTCGGTGAGCCCGAAGTCCTTGGGGGTGAACACTTCTGCGACCCCGAGCTCCTTGAGCGCACGGGCGTCGGAGTCCGGGATGATGCCGCCGACGATGACCGGCACGTCGCCCGCACCCGCCGCTTTGAGCCCGTCGAGGATCTCCGGCACGAGCGCCATGTGTGACCCTGACAGGATCGAGATGCCGACGAGGTGCACGTCCTCGGCGACGGCGGCCGCGACGATCTGCTCGGGTGTGAGCCGGATGCCCTGGTAGACGACCTCGAAGCCCGCGTCCCGCGCCCGCACCGCTACCTGCTCGGCACCGTTGCTGTGGCCGTCGAGACCGGGCTTGGCCACGAGCACACGCAGCCTCTCCCCCAGCTCCTCACCGGTGAGCCGGACCTGCTCGCGCACCTCGCGCAGCTCGGCGCTGCCCGGGCCACCGCCCGACACCGAGCCGCTGACCCCCGTCGGCGCCCGGAACTCGCCGAAGACCTTGCGCAGCGCCTGAGCCCACTCGCCGGTGGTCACCTCGGCGCGCGCGGCCTCGATCGACGCCGCCATGAGGTTCGTCCCGGTCCGGGCGTCGTCCTGCAGCCGTGCGATGGCGGCCTGCGCGCGGTCTCGACGGGCCGGGTCGGCGTCCCGCTCGTCGCGCCAGCGGCGCACCGCCTCGGCCGCCTTGGCCTCGACGTCGTGGTCGACGGTCTGGATCGCGGTGTCGAGGTCGGCGGTGAGGGGGTTGGGCTCGGTGGTCTCGAACTTGTTGACGCCCACGACGATGTCGTCGCCGGCCTCGATGCGCGCCCTCCGCAGGGCGTGCGAGGCAACCAGGGCCGACTTCATGTAGCCGCTCTCGACGGCCGGCACGGCCCCGCCCATCTCGGCCACCCGCGCCATCTCGGCCCGCGCGCCCTCGACGAGCTCGGCGACCTTGGCCTCGACGACGACCGAGCCGGTGAAGAGATCGTCGTACTCCAGCAGGTCGGACTCGAACGCCAGCACCTGCTGCATCCGCAGCGACCACTGCTGGTCCCAGGGGCGCGGCAGCCCGAGCGCCTCGTTCCACGCCGGCAGCTGCACGGCGCGGGCACGGGCGTCCTTCGACAGCGTCACCGCGAGCATCTCGAGCACGATGCGCTGGATGTTGTTCTCCGGCTGGGCCTCGGTCAGCCCGAGGCTGTTGACCTGCACGCCGTAACGGAACCGTCGCTGCTTGGCGTCCTGCACGCCGTACCGCTCGCGCGTCACCTCGTCCCACAGCTGGACGAAGGCGCGCATCTTGCACATCTCCTCGACGAACCGCACGCCGGCGTTGACGAAGAACGAGATCCGCGCGACCACCTCGCCGAAGCGCTCCTGCGGCACCTGCCCCGAGTCGCGTACCGCGTCGAGCACCGCGATCGCCGTCGACATCGCGTAGGCGAGCTCCTGCACCGGCGTCGCCCCGGCCTCCTGCAGGTGGTAGCTGCAGATGTTGATCGGGTTCCACTTGGGGATCTCGGCAACCGTGTAGGCGATCATGTCGGTGATCAGCCGCAGCGACGGCTCGGGCGCGAAGACGTAGGTCCCGCGCGAGAGGTACTCCTTGATGATGTCGTTCTGGGTGGTGCCCGCGAGCGCGCGCACCGCGGCGGCCGGGTCCTCGCCCGCAGCTTCGGACTGCTCCTGTGCCGCCACCTGGTACATCGCGAGCAGCCACATGGCGGTCGCGTTGATGGTCATCGAGGTGTTCATGGAGGCGAGCGGGATCTGGTCGAACAGCGCGCGCATGTCGCCGATGTGCGAGATGGGCACGCCGACCTTGCCGACCTCACCCCGGGCCAGCGGGTGGTCCGGGTCGTAACCGGTCTGGGTCGGCAGGTCGAAGGCGACCGACAGACCCGTCTGCCCCTTGGCGAGGTTGCGCCGGTAGAGGGCGTTGCTCGCCGCGGCACTGGAGTGGCCGGCATACGTGCGCATCACCCAGGGGCGGTCACGCTCGGGCCGCGCCGGCTGCGCCGCTTCGGTGACCGGCTCCTCGGTATGCCGCGGGGCCGGCGAGGGCGCGCCACTCACGTCGTCCCTGCCCGCGTCGTCAGTGTGCTCGGCCATGGGGCCGAAGGTACCTGCGGGTAGGGCCGCGCAGGGAGGTGCTCAGGCGGTGACAGCCACCACAGTGGGGTCCTCGGTGACGTCGCGGAGCACCAGCGATCGGTGCAGCCGTGACGCACGCAACAGGCGTCCGGTGCGGTCCGACATGTCGACGACGGCGAGGCGGCGACCCGCGCGGCGGGCCCGGTTGTAGGCCTCGACGAGGACGCCGAGCCCGGTGGCGTCGCCGATCTCGGCGTCGGCCAGCCGCATGAGGACGTCACCGCAGCCGGTGTCGATGATCTCGTGCAGGAGCAGCCGCACGTCGGGCACCGTGTGCACGTCGATCCGGCCCGTGATCGCGACTTCCTGGGCCGTGTCCATCGTGCGGACCACGACCGGCAGGACACCGACGGTGCTGACCGACATTGCGAACCCCCTCGCCTTGCGTGCCGACATTCACTCACACCGACGGCGCCCGTGGGGGGTTCGGTTGTCGGGGATCAGGTCAAGATCTGATAAAGGTCACCCACACCCAGGGCTTGCGAGTCTTCGGAAGTTCTTCATGGCTGGAGCCATGAAGAACTTCCGAAGACTCGCGGGGTCAGACGAAGGGCACCTCGTCGGGCTCCCGCGTCACGTCGGCGCCGAGCCCCTGCATGGCCTCGGCGAACCCGGCATACCCACGGTCGATGTGCTGCGCCCCGCTCACGGTCGTGACCCCGTCGGCCACGAGCCCCGCGATGACGAGCGCGGCGCCGGCCCGGATGTCACTGGCCTCGACCGGGGCCCCGGACAGCCGCTCGACGCCGTGCACCATGACGTGGTGGCCGTCGATGCGCGTCTCGGCGCCGAGCCGGTTGAGCTCCTGCACGGTGCGAAAGCGCGCCTCGAAAAGGTTCTCGGTGATCATGGCCGACCCGTCGGCCACCGCGTTGGCGGCGAGGGCGAACGGCTGCAGGTCCGTCGGGAACCCGGGGTATGGCAGCGTGGCGACGTCGAAGGCAGCCGGTCGCCGGCCCCCGCTGTCCACCCGGAACCCGCGGTCGGTCGTCGTGACCTCGGCACCGCTGGCGCGCACCAGCTCGAGCGCGGCCGTCAGGTGCTCGGCGACTCCCCCGACGACCTCGACGTCACCGCGGGTGGCGACGGCCGCAAAGGCCCACGTGCCCGCGGCGATGCGGTCAGCCACGACGGCGTGCTCGGTGGGCGCGAGTGCCTCGACTCCCTCGATCTGAATCACCGACGTGCCGGCGCCGGTGATCCTGGCTCCCATCGAGGCCAGCATCGCGGCGATGTCGACGATCTCGGGCTCGCGGGCGGCATTCTCCAGACGGGTGGTGCCACGCGCCAGGACGGCCGCGGTGAGGACGTTCTCGGTGGCCCCGACGCTCGGGAACTCGAGCCTGATGTCGGCGCCGTCGAGACCCGACGGGGCCTCGGCGACGAGGAAGCCGTGCGTGACGTGGACCTGCGCGCCGAGCGCCTCGAGCCCCGCCGCGTGCAGGTCCAGGCCCCGCGAGCCGATCGCGTCGCCGCCGGGGATGGCCACATCGGCCGCGCCGGTGCGCGCCACGAGCGGCCCGAGCACGGCGGTCGAGGCCCGCAGCGCCCGCACCAGGTCGTAGTCGGCCCGGTGGCCGATCTGCTCGGGCACGTCGATCTCGACGACACCGGCCGCCGCGTCGTAGTCGACGGTGCAGCCGAGGCGCCGCAACAGCTCGGCCATGATCGTCACGTCGAGGATGGCCGGCACGTTGGTCAGCCGGGTGCGCCCCACCGCGAGCAGGGCCGCCGCCATCAGCTTGAGCGCACTGTTCTTCGCGCCCCGGACAGCCACCTCACCGCGCAGAGCCGTCCCACCGACGACACGAAACCTCTCAGCCACCGGCACACCCTACGTGACCCCGCGGCGCACAACTCATCGGTGCGCACGGTATGCCGCGGGGCTGGCAGCCGTGAGCGGCTCGCCGCGGCATAGGGTCGGGCCATGGTCAACCTCACCCGCATCTACACGCGCACCGGCGACGACGGGCAGACCCACCTCGGCGACATGAGCCGCACCAGCAAGAACGACCTGCGGCTGCTCGCCTACGCCGACTCCAACGAGGCCAACGCCCAGATCGGCGTCGCGCTCGCCGCCAGCAGCGACCTCCCCGACGACGTCCGCGCCACCTTGACGCGGGTGCAGAACGACCTGTTCGACGTCGGCGCCGACCTGTGCACGCCGTTGCAGGAGACCTACGAGTTCCCGCCGTTGCGGGTGCAGCAGGAGTGGATCGACGAGCTCGAGGCCGACTGCGACACCTACCTCGAGCGGGTCGAGAAGCTGCGCTCGTTCATCCTGCCCGGCGGCACGCTCGCCTCGGCGCACCTGCACGTCGCCACCACCGTGGTGCGCCGCGCCGAGCGCCAGGCCTGGGCGGCGATCGAGGCCTGTGGCGACCGGCCGGGCGACGGCACCAAGGGCGTCGGTGGCGTCAACGTGCTGACCGCGAAGTACCTCAACCGGCTCTCGGACCTGCTGTTCATCCTCGCCCGCGTCGCCAACCTGCCGATCGGCGGTGACGTGATGTGGCAGCCCGGCGGCGGCCGCGCCGAGGCCCCGGGGCGTCGCCAGAAGCCGACCACCGACTGAGCCGAGCCGCCAGCGGGATGCCAGGGGCGCGGCATACTGCGCCTCTGGCAGCCCGCAGCGCGAAACCCTCAGGCGACGTTGACGTTGAAGCCGGGGGGCGAGCTCTCGAGCCAGGTGCGCATGGCGGTGTATGCCGCGGGGGCCAGGGCGAGCGCGAACGTCTCGTCGCCGTGCCGGCACTCCACCGCGACGGCGTCGGGCAGGCCGGGGATGGCCACCTCGGGACGCGTCGGCGGGCCGAGCTCGAGCCGCGGCCGCTCCCAGACGCGCGCCGCACGCGGCGACGGCCCCACCAGGGTGAACCACTCGAGCGTGCTCCCGGAGAAACGCAGCAGCCCCAGCCGGAAGACGTTCCGGTCACGGGGCTGCAGGGCGCAGAGCATGAGCGGTGCGCCGGCCGAAAGCAGCCGGCGCCGCACGAAGATGTAGACCAGGGCAAGGACCAGGAGCAGCACGAGCACGCCGGCGATGATCTCCGCGGACGTGACGATCGACATGGCGCGCTGCCCTCCTGACCTGGCTAGCCGATCTGGGAGGCGTCGACCGCCTCGGCGACGATGATGACCTTGTCGCGGTCGACCGACAGAAAGCCGTTATCGATCGTCGCGACGCTGGTGGAGCCACCGGAGCTGATCCGCACGTCACCCTCGACCAGCACACCCAGCAGCGGCGTGTGGCCGGGCAGGATGCCCAGCTCGCCCTCGATGGTGCGGGCCTGGACCATGTCGGCCTCGCCCTCCCAGACCTTGCGGTCGGCGGCGACGAGTTCAACAGCCAGGGTGCTCATGATGTCCTCCGGGGTGGTACTTGAGTTTTCAGTCTATCGGGCGGCGGGTGGTGCTTCCGACCGACCGGTATGCCGTGGGGCCAGCCGATGTCGGCCGGCCCCACGGGTGGTGCATGGTCTTCGCTCGGGACGAGGTCAGAGGTTCTTCTGGATCTCGGCCCACTGGCGCTCGACGTCGTCGAGGCCACCGCACATGAAGAACGCCTGCTCACCGACGTGGTCGTACTCGCCGTCGGCGATCCGCTTGAACGCGTCGATCGTGTCGGCCAGCGGAACCGTCGAACCCTCGATGCCGGTGAACTGCTTGGCGACGTAGGTGTTCTGCGACAGGAAGCGCTGGATGCGACGGGCCCGGTTGACGAGGATCTTGTCCTCTTCGGAGAGCTCGTCGATACCGAGGATCGCGATGATGTCCTGGAGCTCCTTGTTGCGCTGCAGGATCTGCTTGACCCGCACCGCGACGTCGTAGTGCTCCTGGGAGATGTACCGCGGGTCGAGGATCCGCGACGTCGAGGTCAGCGGGTCCACGGCCGGGTAGATACCGAGCGAGGCGATCTCACGCGAGAGCTCGGTCGTCGCGTCGAGGTGGGCGAACGTGGTCGCCGGCGCCGGGTCGGTGTAGTCGTCGGCCGGCACGTAGATCGCCTGCATCGAGGTGATCGAGTGACCACGTGTGGAGGTGATGCGCTCCTGGAGCACACCCATCTCGTCGGCGAGGGTCGGCTGGTAACCCACGGCGGACGGCATACGACCGAGCAGGGTCGACACCTCCGAACCCGCCTGGGTGAACCGGAAGATGTTGTCGATGAACAGCAGCACGTCCTGGTTCTGCACGTCGCGGAAGTACTCCGCCATCGTCAGGGCGGACAGGGCCACGCGCAGACGCGTGCCCGGCGGCTCGTCCATCTGGCCGAACACGAGGGCGGTCTGCGGGAGCACGCCGGCCTCGTCCATCTCGACCATGAGGTCGTTGCCCTCACGGGTGCGCTCACCGACACCGGCGAACACCGACACACCACCGTGGTCGCGGGCCACACGGGCGATCATCTCCTGGATGAGCACCGTCTTGCCGACGCCGGCACCGCCGAACAGGCCGATCTTTCCACCCTGCACGTAGGGGGTCAGCAGGTCGATGACCTTGATGCCGGTCTCGAACATCTCGGTCTTGGACTCGAGCTGGTCGAACGCGGGCGCGGGACGGTGGATGCCCCAGCGCTCCTTGACGTCGAGGGTTTCGCCCGGCTTGAGGTCGAGGACCTGGCCGGTGGCGTTGAAGACGTGACCGAGGGTGACGTCGCCGACGGGCACGGTGATCGGGCCGCCCGTGTCCTGCACCTGGGTGCCGCGGACGAGGCCGTCGGTCGGCTGCAGGGAGATGGCGCGCACCATGTTGTCGCCGATGTGCTGGGCGACCTCGAGGTTGACGTTGCGCTTCTCCGGCTCACCCTCGCCCGCCGGCAGCTCGACCTCGGTGGTCAGCAGGTTGTACTGGTCCGGCATCGCGTCGACGGGGAACTCCACGTCGACGACCGGGCCGATGACGCGGGAGATCCGGCCGACGCCACCCGGGGTGGTCTCGGTCGTGTTCTCACTGACAGTGGCAGTCATGTCTTTTCCTACCGTCTCTCTCTACTACTAGCTGGCGTCGGCGAGGGCGCTGGCGCCGCCCACGATCTCGCTGATCTCTTGGGTGATCTCGGCCTGGCGGGCCTGGTTGGCCAGCCGGGTGTACTTCTTGACGAGCTCCTCGGCGTTGTCCGTCGCCGACTTCATCGCGCGCTGGCGCGAGGCGAGCTCGGAGGCAGCGGCCTGCAGGAGGCAGTTGAAGATGCGGGCGCTGACGTACTTCGGCAGCAGCGCGTCGAGGACCTGCTCGGCGCTCGGCTCGAACTCGTACAGCGGCAGGACGTCGTCGGCCTCGGGGGCCTCCTCGCCCTCGACGACCTCCAGCGGCAGCATGCGGATGACGTCCGGCTCCTGGGTGACCATGTTGACGAACCGCGTGAAGACCACGTGGACCTCGTCGACACCGCCCTCGTCCTCGGGCTGCACGAACCGCGCCACGAGCGTCTCGCCGATCTCGCGGGCGATCTCGAACGTCGGCTGGTCGGTGAAGCCGGTCCACTCCTGCGCGTACTCGCGCTTGCGGAACTTGTAGTAGCTGACCGCCTTGCGACCGACGAGGTAGGGCACGACCTCCTTGCCCTGCTCCCGCAGCTCCCCGATGAGCTTCTCGCTCTCGCGGATCACGCTGGAGCTGTAGGCACCGGCGAGGCCACGGTCGGAGGAGATGACCAGGACGGCCGCGCGCTTGACGTCGTCCCTCTCGGTCGTCAGGGGGTGGTCGACGTTGGAGAACGTCGCCACCGCCGACACCGCACGGGTCAGCGCCCGGGCGTACGGCGAGGACTCACGCACCCGCTGCTGCGCCTTGACCACCCGGGACGCGGCGATGAGCTCCATCGCGCGGGTGATCTTCTTGGTCGAATTGACGGCGCGGATGCGCTGGCGGTAGACCCGCGTCTGCGCTCCCATACGTTTCCGCCTCTCCTGGTTCCTGGTTCGTGGGTATGCCGTGCAGCGGCTCAGGTGCCGCGCGCGCCCGACGGGCGCACGCGGCATACCTCAGCGCTTCTGCTTGACGATCTGCTCCTGGGCGACGTCGTGACCGAGCTCCTCCGGGTCGGCCTCGTGGCCGACCGGGGTGTTCTCGGAGCCCGAGCCCTGGAACTGCTGCTTGAACGTGTTGATCGCCTCCTCGAGACCCGCGCGGGTCTCGTCGGCGAACTTGCCCGTCTCGCGGATGGCCTCGAGCAGACCGGACTTCTCGCGGCGCAGGTAGTCGAGGAACTCGGCCTCGAACTTGCGCACGTCCTCGACGGCGACCGAGTCGAGCTCACCGGAGGTACCGGCCCAGATGGACACGACCTCCTCCTCGACCGGGAACGGGTCGGACTGCGGCTGCTTGAGCACCTCGACGAGGCGACCACCGCGGGCCAGCTGGGCACGCGAGGCCGGGTCGAGGTCCGAGGCGAACATGGCGAACGCCTCGAGCGCACGGAACTGGGCCAGGTCGAGCTTGAGTCGACCGGACACGTCCTTCATGGCCTTGATCTGCGCGGCACCACCGACGCGGGAGACCGAGACACCCACGTCGATCGCCGGGCGGACGTTGGCGTTGAACAGGTCGGCCTGCAGGTAGATCTGGCCGTCGGTGATGGAGATGACGTTGGTCGGGATGTACGCCGAGACGTCACCGGCCTTGGTCTCGATGATCGGCAGACCGGTCATCGAGCCGGCGCCGAGCTCGTCGGACAGCTTGGCGCAGCGCTCCAGCAGCCGGCTGTGCAGGTAGAACACGTCGCCGGGGTATGCCTCGCGGCCCGGCGGGCGGCGCAGCAGCAGCGACATCGCGCGGTAGGCCTCGGCCTGCTTGGACAGGTCGTCGAAGACGATGAGGACGTGCTTGGCGTCGTACATCCAGTGCTGGCCGATGGCCGAACCGGTGAACGGCGCGAGGTACTTGAAGCCCGCGGCGTCGGACGCGGGGGCCGCGACGATCGTCGTGTACTCCAGCGCACCGGCCTCCTCGAGGGTGCCGCGCACGGAGGCGATGGTCGAGCCCTTCTGGCCGACGGCGACGTAGATGCAGCGGACCTGCTTCTCCGGGTCGCCACTCTCCCAGTTGGCCTTCTGGTTGAGGATCGTGTCGATCGCGACCGTGGTCTTGCCGGTCTGGCGGTCGCCGATGATGAGCTGGCGCTGGCCACGGCCGATCGGGGTCATGGCGTCGACGGCCTTGATGCCCGTCTGCAGCGGCTGGTGCACCGACTGGCGCTGGACCACGTTGGGGGCCTGCAGCTCCAGCGCGCGGCTCTCGGTCGACTCGATCTCGCCCAGGCCGTCGATCGGCTGGCCGAGCGGGTTGACCACGCGGCCGAGGAACGCGTCACCGACCGGGACCGAGAGGATCTCGCCGGTGCGCTTGACCTGCTGGCCCTCCTCGATCTTGGAGAAGTCACCGAGGATGACGACGCCGATCTCGTGGACGTCGAGGTTGAGCGCGAGGCCCAGGGTGCCGTCCTCGAACTCGAGCAGCTCGTTGGTCATCGCCGAGGGCAGGCCCTCGACGTGGGCGATGCCGTCACCGGCGTCGGTGACGCGGCCGACCTCTTCGCGGGAGGCCGCGCCGGGCTCGTAGGACTGGACGAAGTTGTCCAGCGCGTCCCGGATCTCCTCCGGACGGATCGAAAGCTCCGTCATCTGATCTCTTCTCCCTTTGATGGTGCAGCTGCCGGCTCGGGCGAGTCGGCTTCTGGTGTGGCTGTTCAGTTGGTGGGTGCCGCTGGGTGGTGCGTATGCCGCGTGGTCGCGTCCGTGGTGCGTCAGCCGCTGATGCGGCGCCGGACCTCGTCGAGGCGCCGTACGACCGTGCCGTCGACGACCTCGTCGCCGACCTGCACCCGGATGCCTCCGACGACCTGGGGGTCGACGACCTGCTGGAGCAGGACCGGCTTGCCGTAGATGCCCTGGAGGGCGCCGGCGAGCCGTTCGCGCTGCTGCTCGGTGAGGTCGCCCGCGACCGTGACCACCGCGGTCAGCTGGTCGCGCCGCTGGGCAGCCAGCTGCAGGTAGTGCTCCATGGTGCGCTCGAACTTGCGTCCGCGCCCGGACAGCACGGCCTGGCGGACCAGGCGCACGGTGTCCGGGGCGGCCAAGCCGCCGAGCAGGCGGTCGACCAGCTGGCTCTTGGCCTGCGCATCGCCCTGCCGGTTGGTGAGCGCGTCGCGCAGCTCGGGGCTGGCGGCGACGGTGCGCTCGAACCGGAACAGCTCGTCCTCGACCCGGTCGATCTGGCCGTCCTGCTCGGCACCGGCCAGCAGGGCCGAGACGCCGAGGTCCTCGAGGGTGTCGGTGAGGTCACGCTCGGTGGCCCACCGCTGCCCGACGACGTCCTGGACGACCTCGAGGGTCGGAGCCGACACCTTGCCGCCGAGCAACCGCTCGGCCAGCGCCTTGCGGTCGGCCGGCTCGCGCGAGGGGTCGGCCACCGCACGGCGCAGGGTGGCAGAGCCGTCGAACGCGCCGACGACGGCGAGCAGCTCGTCCCCGAGCACGCGCCGGTCGGCACCGCCCGCGAGGGCGGAGTCCAGCGCCTTGCCCGCTGCGACTGCTGCGGCCCGCGACGACCCACGCATCAGGCGCCCTCCCCGACCTTCTCCGGCTTGATGGTGCCGGACTCCAGGTCGGCCAGGAAGCGGTCGACGATCCCGCGCTGACGGGTCTCGTCCTCGAGCGACTCACCGACGATCCGGCTGGCCAGGTCGGTCGAGAGGCGACCCACCTCGGAGCGCAGCTGGACCACGGCCTGCTGACGCTCGGCCTCGATCTGCTTGTGCGCCGCCTCGGTGATGCGGTTCGCCTCGGTCTGGGCCTGCCCGCGGAGCTCGGCGATGATCGCCGCGCCCTGCTCGCGCGCCTCCTCACGGATGCGTGCGGCCTCGGCCCGGGCCTCGGCGAGCTGGGCGTTGTACTGCTCGAGTGCCGCCTGGGCCTGCTGCTGGGCCTCCTCCGCCTGCTGCATGCCGCCCTCGATGGCTGCCGTGCGCTCGGCGTACAGCTGCTCCATCCGCGGGACGACCTTGGACTTGTACAGCCAGTACATGATGCCGAAGGCGATGAGGCCGACGATCATCTCGCCCGGCTGCGGCAGCAGCGGGAAACCCGAGGGGAAGCCCTCGGCGGCGACTACGGATGCGGGGTGCACGTCGCGTCCCTATCTGTTGAACGAAATCGGATGCGTTGAACGGAGTTCGAAGCGGGTGCTTGCGTCAGCCCTGGAAGACGAACGCGAACACCAGACCGAGGATGGCGAGCGCCTCGGTGATCGCCATGCCGGTGAAGGCGATGGTCTGGAGCATGCCGCGGGCCTCGGGCTGGCGGGCAACGCCGTTGATGTAGGCGGCGAAGATCAGACCGACACCGATGCCGGGGCCGATCGCGGCGAGGCCGTAGCCGAGGTAGGCGATGTCGCCAGTCATGTCTTTCTTCCTTTCGAAGGCACCGAGGCGGTCCCCGGTGTCGTGTGCGGTGTATTCAGTTGGGTGGTGCTGGGGTGGTGCGTCCGGGCACGGGCCCGGTGGTCTCAGTGCTCGTCGGAGACGGCTTCGCTGAGGTACAGCGCGGCGAGCAGGGTGAAGATGAAGGCCTGCAGGAACTCGATGAGCAGCTCGAAGAACGACATGCCGACCGCGAAGACCATCGACAGGATGCCGGCGCCCTTGAGGCCGATGTTGCCGCCGTGCAGGAGCAGGTACTCACCGCCGAGGATGAACACCAGCAGCATGAGGTGGCCGGCGAGCATGTTGCCCATGAGTCGCAGCGCGAGCGTGAGCGGCCGGATGATGAAGTAGGTCAGGAACTCGAGCACGAACATGATCGGCTTGAGCCAACCGGGCAGGCCCGGCGGGATGAGCGACTTCAGGTAGTTGAGGACGCCGTGCTTACGTCGGATGCCGACCGCGTGGTAGGTCAGGTAGACGATGACCGTGAGCACCAGCGGGAAGCCGAGGCGGCTGAACGTCGGGTACTGGACGAACGGCACGATGCCGAAGACGTTGTTGACCAGGATCAGCGTGAAGAGGGTGAACAGCAACGGCAGGAACTGCAGGAAGTCCTTGCTGCCGATGATGTCGCGGCCCAGGGTGTTGCGAACGAAGTTGTAGGCGCCCTCGACCATGAACTGGCGCTTGCTCGGCACGAGCGAGAGCTTGCTCGAGGTGCCGACGAAGAACCACGCGAGCAGGCCCACGGAGAGCAGCAGCACGAGTGAGGGGCGGGTGAAGGCGAATGCGCCGTCACCACCGAACAGGGGCCACCAGAAGTTCGCGACGCCGGGGGTCTCGAAACCCTCGCCACCGCCCTCGGCCGCGGGGACCACGGCGGGCAGCATGTGCAGGGGCACCACGTTCAGGCTCACAGCCTCTCCTCCAGTGACATGTCGAGCGATCGCACCGCCGATCCGGGGCGGAAGTCAGTGCGGCAGAAGTTGCGCGGACGGACGAGAGCCGGAGTCGCGGGGGACGACAGCCCGTACGCTACCGGACGGTTTGCCGGGGCCGCGACGCGGGATCGAGCGCTCATGAAGGGCTCCCCTTGGCGTCGGTGCGCGTTGGGTCCGAAGACGTGTCGTAGACCGGCACCCGCGCGCGGCGCCAGGCGCGCATCTGCGCCCCCTGCCACACGAGGACGGACACGAGCAGGGCGATCCCCGCGGCATACGTGTCGAAGACGTCGATCCGTTCTGACACGAGCAGCACACCCAGCAGGATGAGCACCTGCGCGAAGTAGACCGCCATCCCGACCGCCATGAACAGCATCGGCTCGGTGGTGTCCTTGACGAACCGGCCGACGATGAACAGGCCGGAGGCGAAGAACGCGAGCCCGATGGCCACGCCCACGAGGGCGGAGATGCCACCGTCGAGTCCGCGGATGATGCCCAGGACGATCGCGGTGACGACACCGGCGACCGCGGTCGGCAGGAGGGCCCCGCGCAGCACCACGTGGAAGAGGTTGTCTCCCTGGGGCGCGTTCTGCGTCATACGGTCTGGCCTGCCTGGTCGTCGCGGCTGGAGTGCTGGGCGAGAGGTGGTCTGGGCGCCGCTCTCGGGCGCTTGTGAAAGCTATCACAAGCTCTTCCGGCGCCGCCAATCGCGCACTCCGACAGCAGCGTATGCCGCGTGGCAAGCCCTCAGCGGACCTTGCGCGGGCGGTGGCCCGGGGCCGAGAAGCGCGGCAGCCAGAGGGTGAGCACCCAGACGACCGCAATGGCGACGGCCACTCCCCCGACCGCAAGCCGCGCGTCCTTGACGAAGATGAAGCTGACCGACCCCAGCGAGGCCACCGCCGCCCACAACCACAGGAGCAGCACGGCCCGCCGGTGGCCGTGCCCGATCTGGAGCATCCGGTGGTGCAGGTGCTGCTTGTCCGGCTGCCACGGCCGCTCGCCCCGCCGCGTGCGGCGCACCACCGCCAGGAGGATGTCGACCAGCGGCAGCAGGATGATCGCCGCCGGGATCACGAGTGGCAGCAGGGTCGCCGCGAGCGAGTTGGCGCTGACCTGGGTGGGCGTGACGTTGCCGGTGGTCGAGATGATGGCTGCCGCCAGCAGGAGCCCGAGCAGCAGCGCGCCGGAGTCACCCATGAACAGGCGGGCGGGGTAGAAGTTGTGCGGCAGGAACCCGACGCAGCAGCCGATCAGCGCGGCCGAGATGAAGGTCGCCGACGAGAACACGTTCGGTGGGTCGAAGGTGCGCGAGATGAAGTAGCTGTAGACGAAGAACGACAGGGCCGCGATGCCGACGACCCCGGCGGCGAGGCCGTCGAGGCCGTCGATGAAGTTGACCGCGTTGGTGCACAGCACCACCGCGAAGACGGTGAGCGCCACCATGATCGGCGTCGGGAGCACGGTCACCCCGCCGCCGATCGGCAGCTGCAGCAGGAGCACACCGCTGAACGCCATGATCCCGGCCGCGATCATCTGACCGCCCATCTTGGTCAGCCAGTCGAGCTCGCGGATGTCGTCGATCGCGCCGAGGAGGCAGACGATCGCGGCGCCCCACAGCACCCCCTGCAGCTCGGGGCCCACGCTGAAGACCTGACCCAGCCGGGGCAGGCGGCTCGCGATGAGCATCGAGGCGGCGAACCCGAGGAAGATCGCCACCCCACCGAGGCGCGGGATCGGCACGGAGTGCACGTCGCGGTCCCGGACCGGGGTGAACGCCTTGGTGCGCACGGCGATGGCGCGCAGCAGCGGCGTCGCGGCATACGTGATGACCGCGGCGACCAGCAGGACGAGCAGATATTCGCGCACTTACGCGGCGCCTTTCGAGGTGGTCTCAGCCTCGAGGGTATGCCGGGAACCGGGTGACGAGGTCCGTCACCCCGGCGCGCACCTCCTTGGACACCGCGTGGTCGGGGTCGGCGTCACCCTTGGTGACGGCGGTCGCGATGAGGTCGGCGATCTCGCGCATCTCGTCGGGGCCCATGCCCTGGGTCGTGACGCAGGGCGTGCCGACACGGATGCCGCTGGCGATGTTGGGCTTTTGCGGGTCGAAGGGGATCGCGTTCTTGTTGAGGACGATGCCGGCGGCGTCGGCCCGGGCCTCGGCGTCGGCCCCGGTGACCTCGATGCCCTGCAGGTCGTGCAGGGACAGGTGCGTGTCGGTGCCACCCGTGGTGGGCCGGATCCCCTTCTCCCCCAACGCCTGCGCCAGCACGGCCGCGTTCTCGATGACCCGCTTGGCGTAGGTCTGGTACTCGGGGGTGGCGCACTCCTTGAAGTTCACGGCCTTCGCCGCGATGGTGTGCATCTGGGGGCCGCCCTGCATCATCGGGAAGACCGCCTTGTCGAGCTTGGCGGCGTGCTCCTCCTTGCAGACCAGCGCGCCGGAGCGGGGTCCGCGCAGCACCTTGTGGGTCGTGAAGGTGACGACGTCGGCGTGCGGCACCGGGCTCGGGATCGCCTGTCCCGCAACGAGTCCGATGAAGTGGGCCGCGTCGACCCAGAAGATCGCACCGATCTCGTCGGCGACCCGGCGGAAGAACTCGAAGTCGATGAGGCGCGGGATCGCCGACCCACCCGCGAGGATCACCTTGGGCCGGTGCTCCTTGGCGAGCCGCTCGACCTCGGCGTAGTCGATGTCCTCGGTCTGCTTGTCGACGCCGTAGTGGACGGCGTTGAACCACTTGCCCGAGAAGGACACCTTGGTGCCGTGGGTGAGGTGGCCACCCATCGGCAACGCCATCGCCAGGATGGTGTCGCCGGGCTGCATGAACGCGCCGTAGACCGCCTGGTTGGCGCTGGCGCCCGAGTGCGGCTGGACGTTGGCGTGGTCGGCACCGAAGAGCGACTTGGCCCGCTCGATGGCGAGGTTCTCGGCGCGGTCGACGACCTCGCAGCCGCCGTAGTAGCGGCGCCCCGGGTAGCCCTCGGCATACTTGTTCGACAGCGTCGAACCCAGCGCGGTGAGCACCTCAGGGCTCGACATGTTCTCGGAGGCGATGAGCTGCAGACCGCCACGGATCCGCTCGAGCTCGTCGACGAGGATCGTGGCGACGTCCGGGTCGAAGGACTCCAGCGCGCCGTAGTCGGAGCCGTAGAAGGTGTCAGCGCTCATGGGTGTCTCCCTCGGGTCGAGCAGCGGTGCCGGGTCGGGCGGCGGGGTCCGCCGGCAACTCTATTGCGTCCTGTCCGGGCTCCTGCGCGGCGTCCGCGGACGCGGACTCGGGCGCCTGCGGCTCGTCGTCGTCCGGCCTGCGCGACTCGATGACGGTGTCCTCGATGTCGTCCCACGAGATCGCCCCGGCGCGCAGCACGACCGGCTCGTCGCCGGTGCAGTCGACGATGGTCGACACCTCGTTGCCGGTGGTGGGGCCGCCGTCGAGGTAGACCGTCACCGCCGCGCCGAGCTGCGCGGCCGCGTCGGTCACGGTGGTGGCGGGGGGCTGACCGGTGATGTTGGCACTGGTCACGGCCATCGGTCCGACCTCGCTGAGCAGCGCGATGGCGACGTCGTCCTTGGGCATGCGCAGGGCGACGGTGCCGTTGGTGTCTCCGAGGTCCCACATGAGCGAGGCCTGCGCCTCGAAGATCAGCGTGAGCGGACCCGGCCAGAACTTCGCGATGAGGGCGCGCGCCCACGGCGGCACCGACGTCGCGAGCCCGTCGACGGTGCGCACGCTCGGCACCAGGACCGGCGGCGGCATCTCGCGACCGCGCCCCTTGGCGGCCAGCACGGAGGCGACCGCCTCGGCCGAGAAGGCATCCGCGCCGACCCCGTAGACGGTGTCGGTCGGCAGCACGACGACCTCGCCCTCACGGACGGCCGCCGAGGCCTTGGCGACCCCTTCGGCGAGACCCTCAGGGGTGGTGCAGTCGTAGACCGGGCTCATGCCGCCAAGCCTAGGACCCGCGTCAGGTGCGCGTGGCGACGGTCGCGCGCGGGCGGCCGTTCAGGTCGACGTGGTCGACGACCTCGGTCCAGTGTCCGGTGCGGCGCAACGCCTCCGGCAACGTCTCGCCCTGGGTGTCGGCGTGCTCCATGACGAGGACGCCACCCGGACGCAGCAGCGCGGCCGCCCGGTCCGCGACCGCGAGCGGGACCGCCAGCCCGTCGTCGCTGCCGCCGTAGAGCGCGACCTCGGGATCGTGGTCGCGCACCTCGGGGTCGAGCGGCACCATGCCGACAGGGATGTAGGGCGGGTTGCTCACCACGACGTCGACCCGCCCCTCGAGCTCGGGGTATGCCGTCGTGGCGTCTGCGAGCGAGAGCTCCACGGCGAGCCCGGTCACCTCGACGTTGCGCTGCGCCCAGGCGTGCGCGTCGGGCGACAGCTCCACGGCATACACCGTCGAGGTCGGCGCCTCCATCGCGACGGACAGCGCAATGGCGCCCGACCCGGTGCACAGGTCGACGACGACGGGCGCCTCGCCCGCGGTCGCGGCGGCGGTGATGGCCAGACCCGCGGCGAGCTCGGTCTCCGGCCGGGGCACGAACACCCCGGGCCCGACCGACAGCGTGAGGTGGCGGAAATGGGCGCGACCGGTCAGGTGCTGCAACGGAACCCGCGCGGCACGCTCGGCCAGCAACGCGGCATACCGTTGCGCGACAAGGGAGTCGATCTCATCACCCATGACCATCCAGCGACGGACGTCCGACGCTTCGACTCCCGATGCGTGCGCTGCGAGCGCCACGGCGTCCGCCTCGGCGGAGGCGATGCCCGCCTCAGCCAGCGTCGCGGTCGCGGCGGCAACCTCCTGCTTGACGGTGGTCACGACCCGTCGGCCACGGCCGCGAGCCGGGCGGCCTCGTCGGCGTCGACGGCCGACTGGACCACCGGCTCGAGGTCGCCGTCGAGCACCTGGTCGAGGTTGTAGGACTTGTAGCCGGTGCGGTGGTCGCTGATGCGGTTCTCGGGGAAGTTGTAGGTGCGGATGCGCTCGCTGCGGTCGACCGTGCGGACCTGGCTCTTGCGCGCCTCGGCCGACGCTGCTGCCGCCTCGTCCATCGCGATCTGGTGCAGCCGGGCGCGCAGCACGCGCAGCGCCGACTCCTTGTTCTGCAGCTGGCTCTTCTCGTTCTGGCAGCTCACGACCACGCCGGTCGGCAGGTGGGTGATGCGCACCGCCGAGTCGGTCGTGTTGACGCTCTGGCCGCCCGGGCCGGAGCTGCGGTAGACGTCGATCTTGAGGTCGTTCGGGTCGATCGCGACCTCGACCTCCTCGGCCTCGGGCATCACCCAGACCCCAGCGGCGGAGGTGTGGATGCGGCCCTGGCTCTCGGTGACGGGCACGCGCTGCACCCGGTGCACGCCACCCTCGAACTTCAGCCGTGCCCACGGGGCCTCCCCCGGCTCGGGCGTGCCCTTGGCCTTGATGGCCACCTGGACGTCCTTGTAGCCGCCGAGGTCGGACTCGGTCGCGTCGATGACCTCGGTCCTCCAGCCGCGCCGCTCCGCATGCCGCAGGTACATCCGCAGCAGGTCGCCGGCGAACAGCGCGGACTCCTCGCCGCCCTCCCCCGCCTTGACCTCGAGGATCACGTCGCGGTCGTCGTCGGGGTCTCGCGGCACGAGCAGGCGGCGCAGCTTGTCCTCGGCGGTGGCCAGGTCGGCCTCGAGACCGGGCACCTCGGCCGCGAAGCCCTCGTCCTCCGCGGCGAGCTCGCGCGCGGCGGCAAGGTCGTCCTTGGCGCCCACCCACGCGTGGTATGCCGCGACCGTCGGCGCCAGCGCGGCATACCTCTTGTTGATGGTGCGCACCGCGTCGGGGTCGGAGGCGACGGCAGGGTCGGCCAGCTGTCGCTCGAGGTCGGCGTGCTCCTCGACGAGGGTGGCGGCGGACTCCAGCATCGAAAGCTCCCGAGAGTGGATGGGCGTGCGGGGAAACGAATGCGCCGGCCCCGACCACATGGGTCAGGACCGGCGCATCGGGAAAGCTAGGCGTTCTTCGCGTCGGCCTTCTTGCCGTAGCGGGCCTGGAAGCGGGCCACGCGACCACCGGTGTCGAGGATCTTCTGCTTGCCGGTGTAGAACGGGTGGCAGTTCGAGCAGACCTCGGCGCGGATCGCGCCATCGGCAGCGGTGCTGCGGGTCTCGAACGTGTTGCCACAGGTACAGGTCACCGTGGTGGCGACGTACTCGGGGTGGATGTCCTTCTTCACTGCGTGCTCCTTGGATGTCATCCGGGTCGGCGGGCCCATCGAGTCTCGATGCAGACCCCGCATGTCAGGCATGCCAGCCGTGAACCGGTCCAACAGGTGAGTGTGCCAGAGGAACGGCACATCCTCCTAAACGGAACCGACCACCGGCGCATTCCCCCGGCTGGTGCTCGCGAGCGGCAGCCGCACCCGCACCGTGGTGCCCTCCCCCTCGGTCGACTCGAGCGTCAGCTCGCCGTCGTGACCCTCGATGATCTGGCGCACGATCGCCAGGCCCAACCCGGTGCCCGGGATCGCCGCCGCGGTCGCGTTGCTGGCGCGGAAGAACCGGCCGAACAGCTGGTCCAGGTCGGCGGCCGGGATGCCGATGCCCGTGTCAGCGACGGTGATGACGACGTCGTCGCCGTCACCGACCGCGGTGATCTCGACGCGACCGCCGGCGGGGGTGAACTTCAAGGCGTTGGAGCCGAGGTTGAGCAGGGCCCGCTCCAGGTGCCGCGGCTCGACCGAGACCATCAGGGCAGAGTCGACCGGCGCCGTCTGCAGGCTCACCTCCGCCAGCGCGGCCTGCGGGCGGAGCACCTCGACGGCCGAGGCGACCAGACCCGCCACCGGGACCGTCGCCAGGCTGGGCTGGACACCGGACGCCTCGATCTTGTTGAGCACCAGCAGGTCCTCGATCATGCCGCGCAACCGGACCGCGTTGCGTTCCACGGTGCCGAGCGCCTCGACCTGGCGGTCGGTGAGCTCGCCGTAGTCTCCGTCCTCGAGCATCTCGAGGTAGCCGACGATCGAGGTGAGTGGTGTGCGCAGCTCGTGCGACACGGTCGCCATGAAGTCGGTCTTCTGCGAGTCCAGCTCGGTGAGCCGCCGCACCTGTTCGCGCTGCAGCTCGCTCAGCTCGAGTGCGATGACCGACTGGGCCACGTAGCCGGCGCACTGCTGCACCGCCTGGATCTCGTGCCGCCGCCAGCGGCGCGGTCCGTCCACCATCATCAGCGCCAGCACACCGAGCCCACGCTCACCGGCACCCACCGGCACCATGAGCAGGCTGCGAGCCCCGGTGGCGCGGTAGAAGCCGGCGGCGCGTTCCTGCGACTGCACCTCGGGGTCGAGGAAGTCGGGCACGCCGAAGAACGACCCACGCCCGCGCAGCTCGGCGCCCACCCGCTGCACCTCTGCGCCGAGCGACGGCGGCAACCGCGGCAGGTCCGGCAGGTCGCCCCGGTGCCACTGGGTGTGATCGCCGATCTCGCCGTCGTCGTCGTGGGTGTAGAGCAGCACCCGGTCGGCACCGAGCCGCTCCCCGAGGAGCGCGCCCACCGAGTCGAGGGCGGCGTCTACGTCTGGGGCCGCGTGCACGAGTCGCCCCACCTCGATGACCAGCTCGTGCGAGGCGAGCACCGCCTGCTGCTGCTCCTCGAGGATCGCGTTGGCCCGGGTGAGACCGTTGAACTCGGTCGCGAGCGCACGCACCTCCGCCGCGCCCGAGGGCTCGGCCGTCGCCTGCCGGTCCCCGTCGCGCTGCCGGTCGACGACCTCGCGGAGCCGTTCGAGCGGACGCACCACCGAGCCCCGGAAGATGCGCCCCCAGGCGGCGAGGAGGGCCAGGGTCAGCAGCGCCGTCCCACCCACGAGCGCCATGGTGAACGTGATCCGGGCACGAGCGTCGGCCCTGGCGTTGTCGCGCTCGACCTTGAGGGCGGCGAAGAGGGACCGGTTGGCGTCCCGGAAGTCCCGGAACGCGCGGACGGCGTCGGCCTGGGCCGTGCTCGAGGTGCCCAGGCTCGTGCCCAGCTCGGCCTCGGCGCGGGTCGCCGCGGCGAACCAGGCCGTCGCCGTCGTCCGTTCGCGGTCGAGCAGGGCCTGGTAGGTGCGCCGCTGCTCGGGATCGATGGTGGTCGAGGACAGGGCGCGCCCCACCGCGTCGAAGTCGCCCTTCACGAGCTCCTGCTTGAGGCGGTAGCGGATCACCGGCGCCTCCCCGCCCATGAGCTGGCTCCACCCCGCGTTGGCCTCGGTCATGTCGATCATGGCCGCGTTGTTCGCGTCGAACGCCGGCCCGAGCGCGAGCGTCAGCAACGAGGCGGCCCGGTTCTGCTTGGCCAGCTGGGCGACCACGAGCCCGGTCAGCAGCGGGAAGACCAGCAGCACGCTGACCACCAGGGCCCGCACCTGGTGGTTGATCGAGCGACCCGACAGCCTGCTCACTCGGGCCCGCTCTCGAACCCGGTGCGCGTCATGACGCCCCACACCTGCTCCTTGCGCCGCAACGACGCCCACCAGCCCTCGAGTCGCCACCACACCGTCAGCTGCCGGTAGCCGATGTTCTCCAGCACCGAGGCCACCAGCGTCGTCCCGAGGTCGCGCCACCGCTCGTGCCGGTGGAACGACCACTCCTCGGCCGCCATGGCCGACAAGGTGACCAGGATCGCGAGGCCGTACGCCACGAGGAGGAACAACGCGGCATACGGGAGGTTGACGACGCCCAGCAGGAGGGCCAGCGGCACGATGACGATGCCGAAGATCTCCAGCAGCGGCGCGAACAGCTCGAACACCCAGTAGTAGGGCAGCGCGATCATCCCGACCTTCCCGTACCTCGGCCGGAACACCATGCCGCGGTAGGCCCACAGGGTCTCCCACAGCCCGCGGTGCCACCGCTTGCGCTGCCGGCGCAGGACCGCGGTCGTCGACGGCACCTCGGTCCACAGCACCGGCTCCGGGACGAAGCCGACGCGGTAGTCGCGCTCCTCGTCGTGCAGCTTCTTGTGGATCCGCAGGACCAGCTCGAAGTCCTCGCCGATGCTGTCGGGGTCGAGCCCGCCGACCTCGACGATGACATCGCGCCGGAACACCCCGAACGCGCCGCTGATGAGGATGAGCGCCCCGAACCGCGACCAGCCGGTGCGGCCCAGCAGGAAGGCCCGCAGGTACTCCACGACCTGGATGCGGGGCAGCCAGCCCTTGGGCATCTGCACCCGCACGATGCGACCCGAGACGACCCGGCTGCCGTTGACCGGACGGATCGCTCCCCCGGCGGCGACCATGCGGGCCGGGTCGTCGACGAACGGCTGGGTGACCCGCACGAGCGCGTCGGGCTCGAGGATCGAGTCGGCGTCGATCATGGCGACGAGCGGTTCGGAGGCCGCGTTGAGGGCGACGTTGAGCGCCTCGGACCGCCCCGAGTTCTCCTTGCGCACCACCACGAGTGGGGTGCGGCCGTCACGGGGCACGTGGATGCCGAGGACCGCGACGCGGACGGGCACGTCCTGCGGCAGCTGGCGCGGCACGTCGACGAGGTCGAACGCCTCGCGCAGCTTCTCGAAGGTGCCGTCGCTGCTGCCGTCGTCGACGACCACGACCTCGTGCCGCGGGTAGCGCAGGGACAGCAGCGCCTGCACCGACGTGACGATCCCCGCCTCCTCGTTGTAGGCCGGCACCAGCAGGGAGACACCTGGCGTCAGGGCGCCTCCGAAGTCCTCGACCTCGGCCTCCCGCTGCCGGTGCTGGGCGCGAAAGTCGATGGCTGCCAACACGATCAGCAGCAGGTAGGACGCGTTGATGAGCAGGAAGTAGACCAGGACCGGGACCGACGTGACGCCCATGACCCACAGGACCGCGTCCCGCAGCCCGTCGACGAACCCCTCCCAGTTCACGCCTGGCCCTGCCGCATCGCGGCGATGCGTCGCGCCGTCTCGACCGCCGGGCTGGGCGGCACCTGCTCGAGCGCCGCGCGACCGGTCGCACCGAGGCGCAGCAGCGCCTCCGCGGCGGTCTCGGCGACGCGGGGGTCGTCGTCGCCCGCCAGCGTCGCCATCGCGGACGCCGAGTCCGCGTCACCGAGCTCGGCCAGTGCCGCGACCGCCGAGCGGCGCAGCGACAACGGCTGGTCGCCCGCGGCATACCGCAGCAGGAAGACGACGTCGTCGGACCGGCCGACCTTGCCCAGGGCGGCCGCCGCGGTCTCGCGCACCGTGAGGTCGGGGTCGGCGGCGAGGGCCTCCCGCAGGCCGGGCACCGAGCGGGAGAACGCACCTTCACCGCTGACGTATGCCGCGACGGTGCGCGTCGTGGCGCTCGTGGCCCCGAGGCCCTCGGCCAGGGCCGGGGAGATCCCGACGCCCATGCGTTCCAGGGCGTCGGCGGCCGGCCCGGCCGGGACGGCGTGCTCGGCGCCGACCGCCGCGAGGATGGGGCGCGCCGCCGACGGCTGGCCGATGCGGCCGAGGGCCGACGTGGCGGCGACCCGCACCTGCGGGCTCTTGTCGCCGAGGGCTTCGACCAGCAGGGGCAGCGCGCTGCCGACGTCGCACAGGCCCAACGCGCTGGCTGCCCGGGCCCGGCGGACGGGGTTGCGGTGGCGCAGCTCGTGGGGTGCCCGGTCGGCAACCCCATGGGTGAGCAACAGCGAGGCGAGGGCGCCGGCGGGAGCGCCGCGCACCTTGGTGAGCAGGTCGAGCACGACGTCGTCGAGCGGCTCCCGCGCCGTCCCGTCCACGGCCTCGAGCGCGCGCAGGTGGGCACCGTCCTCGTCCTCGCCTGCCGCGACCGCCAGCAGGTGGACGCGGTGGGGCTGCACCAGTGCCGCAGCCCGGCGTTCACGCCGGGTGCGCGTCACCTTGGTGACGACGACCAGAAGGACCAGCGCGAGGCAGGTGAGGAACACGGCCCCGAACGTGACCCACAGGAGCGCGTGCAGGCTCACGGGGAGCGCGGAACCATGCGGTTGACCCGGTGCAGCAGCTCGCGCGGGCTGAACGGCTTGACGACGTAGTCGTCCGCGCCGACGGCGAAGCCGGTGTCGACGTCGTTGTCACGGGACTTGGCCGACAGCAACAGCACCGGGGTGCTGGGCGCGTGGCTGTCGCGGATCTTGCGCAGCACGTCGATGCCCGACAGACCGGGCATCATCACGTCGAGGATGACCAGCGCCGGAGTCTCCTGCTGGAACGACTCCCACGCCGACAGGCCGTCGGGAACTGCCTGCACGGCATACCCGGCCTGGCTGAGCTTGAAGTCGACGAGGTCCCGGATGTCCGGGTCGTCGTCGGCGACCAGCACCCGCACCGACTGCTGCGCGCCCATGGTCATCACCTCTCCCTCACCCGGCCCCTGTGGCCCTGGCCCGGTGCGCCGGCCGCGCGGCTGGACCGCACCCAAATGTAGGCGATTGCGGTCAAAACGAGTCCCCGTGACGGATAGGTCGACCGATCGGCTGATGCCGCGGTGGCCGTCGGTGCCTGCCTGCGGACACGGCGCTGCCCCCGGGAATGGACCCCGGGGGCAGCGTGTTGGTCTCGCCTCGGGCTGGTCACCCGGTCAGGCGCTCACTCAGTCGTCGGCCTCGTCCTCGAGCCGCATCGAGGACGTGTGCTGCACCTGCATGAGGAACTCGGCGTTGCTCTTGGTCTTGCGCAGCCGGTCGATGAGCAGCTCGATGCCCTGCTGCTGGTCGAGCGCGGCGAGGACCCGCCGCAGCTTCCACATGATCTTGAGCTCGTCGGGCGACAGGAGGATCTCCTCCTTGCGGGTGCCCGAGTTGTTGACGTCGACCGCGGGGAAGATCCGGCGGTTCGCCAGGCCACGGTCGAGCTTGAGCTCCATGTTGCCGGTGCCCTTGAACTCCTCGAAGATCACCTCGTCCATCCGCGAACCGGTCTCGACGAGCGCGGTGGCCAAGATGGTGAGCGAGCCGCCGTTCTCGATGTTGCGGGCGGCGCCGAAGAACTTCTTGGGCGGGTAGAGCGCGGCGCTGTCGACACCACCGGACAGGATCCGGCCGCTCGCCGGGGCGGCGAGGTTGTAGGCCCGACCCAGCTTGGTGATCGAGTCGAGCAGCACGACGACGTCGTGGCCCATCTCGACGAGCCGCTTGGCCCGCTCGATCGCCAGCTCGGCCACCGTGGTGTGGTCCTCGGCCGGACGGTCGAAGGTCGAGGAGATGACCTCACCCTTGACCGCGCGCTGCATGTCGGTGACCTCTTCGGGCCGCTCGTCGACGAGGACGACCATGAGGTGGCACTCGGGGTTGTTGGTGGTGATGGCGTTGGCGATCGACTGCATCACCATTGTCTTGCCCGCCTTGGCCGGGGCCACGATGAGACCGCGCTGCCCCTTGCCGATCGGTGCGACAAGGTCGATCACGCGGGTGGTCAGCAGGGTCGGGTCGGTCTCGAGGCGCAGCCGGTCCTGGGGGTAGAGCGGCGTCAGCTTGCCGAACTCGACGCGCTTGCGGGCGTCGTCGGGCGACATGCCGTTGACCGTGTCGAGCCGCACCAGGGCGTTGAACTTCTGACGCTGGTTCTGCGGCTGGTCCTCGCGCTGGGCCTTGACGGCGCCGGTGATCGCGTCGCCCTTGCGCATGCCGTTCTTCTTCACCATGCCCAGCGGGACGTAGACGTCGCCGGGGCCGGCCAGGTAGCCGGAGGTGCGCACGAAGGCGTAGTTGTCCAGGACGTCGAGGATGCCCGCGACGGGGACGAGGACGTCGTCCTCGGTCAGCTGCGGCTCGCCCTCGTAGTCGCCACCGAAGTCACGGCCACGACGCTTGTCGCGGTTGCGGTTCCGGTTGCGGTTGCGGCGCCGGCCACCGCGGCCGTCACCGTCGTCGTCCTGCTGGTTCTGCTGGTGCTGACCCTGCTGGTTGCCCTGGCGCTGGTCGCCGTGGTCACCACGGTCGTTGCGGTCGGCGCGGTCGGCGCGGTCTCCACCACGGTCGTTGCGGTCGTTGCGGTCGGCGCGGTTCTGGCCACCCTCGCCGCGCTGCTGCTGCCGGTTGCCCTGCTGCTGACGGTCACCCTGCTGACGGTCACCCTGCTCGCGCTCGCCACGGTCGTGGCGTTCCTGCCGCTGGCGCTCCTGCTGCTGGCGGTCGTCACCGTCCGGTCGCTCGCCGGCGTCCGCGCGACCGGCCGGAGCCTGCGCCCGGCGCGACGACTCCTTGCGCGGCGCCTTCTGCTCAGGGTTCTTCTGCTCAGGGTTCTTCTGCTCAGGGTTCTTCTGATCCTGGGCGGGTGCGTCGTCACGACGGGTCGAACTGCCGGAGCTGCCGCCGGACTGCCGGTCCTTGATGGCGGTGACGAGGTCACTCTTGCGCATCTTGGCGGTGCCGGTGATACCCATGCTCGCGGCCAGGCCCTGGAGCTCGGCGACCTTCATGGTGCTGAGCGCTCCGGAACGGCGCGGTTTCTCGTCCTGCCCGGAAGCAGCATCGAGAGTGGTGGTGTCTGTCACGAAGGATCCTTCCCCCTCGTCCAAAGGACCGCGTCAGATGCGATCCGGTGCTGGGGCCAAAACGCTGGCCAATGGGAGCCACACACGGCATGACAGCCGACGCAGCAACGGGGCTGCTTGATGTGGTGGGTGCATCTCACCGGTGGATCCGCGACGGGGCGACATCTCGGGGAGTGCGTAGTCAATGTAACACCGTCGCGCGGGCTCCTAGTCCCGGCCCGCCGGTTTCGGACCACCCCGTGTCCGGCCCGTGACCTGCGCGCCGGTGGCGGGTATGCCGGGTGCGAGCACGGTCCAGGCCGCGTCACCGAACGCCTCCACGTCGGGGGCGCGCTCGCTCGTGGTCAGGACCAGGACGGACGGACCGGCGCCGGAGATGACGGCCGCGTGGCCCGCGGCCCGCAGCCGGTCGACGAGCTCCATGGACGACGCGAACGAGTCGCGGCGCGCCTCCTGGTGGAGCCATTCGCGGGTGGCGGCGAGGAGGTGTGCCGGCTGCGTGGTGACGGCGTGGACGAGGAGGGCGGCGCGGGCCGAGTTGCTCGCCGCGTCGCCGTGGCGCACATGGGTCGGTAGGACCGACCTCGCCTTGGCGGTGGACAGCTGGGTGGCGGGCACGAAGACGACTGCGCGCACCTGCGGGTGCGGCTCGAGCCGTACCGTCGAGGTGCGACCGGGCTCGTCGGACCAGGAGAGGGTGAGGCCGCCGAAGACCGAGGCCGAGGAGTTGTCGGGGTGGCCCTCGAGCTGGGCTGCCAGGTCGTTGACGAAGCCGAGGTCCGGCACGTCGGGCGCATCGGCGCCAACGCGGCATACGTCGTCAATGCCTTGGGCTGCAACGATTCCCGTCACGATCGCAGTCGCCGACGAGCCCAGCCCCCGGCCGTGGGGCACGGTGTTGGCGCACTGGAGGTGCAGGCCGTCCGGAGCCTGCACACCCAGCCGCTCCCACGTCCGCATCATCGTGCGCACGACGAGGTGGCTGCCGTCGCGAGGGACGTCGCGGGCCCCCTCCCCCTCGACGTCGACCACGACGCCGGGAGCGTCCGTGACTGTTGCGGTGCAGGTGTCCCAGAGGCCGAGGGCGAGGCCGATGGAGTCGAAACCCGGGCCCAGGTTGGCGCTGCTCGCCGGCACCCGCACCGTGACCGAGGTGCCGGGCTCGAGCACCCGGGACATCAGCTGTCGAAGCCGAGGGCGACGGCGGCGGAGTAGGCGTCGACGGGGACCTTGACCGGCACGATCTCGCTGCCGTCGGCCTCGCGCAGCGCCCACTGCGGGTCCTTGAGGCCGTGCCCGGTGACGGTGCAGACGATGCGGGCACCGGGTGGCACCTGACCGGCGGCGTGCGCCTGGAGCAGACCCGCCACCGACGCGGCCGAGGCGGGCTCGACGAAGATGCCCTCCTGCGCGGACAGGAACCGGTGCGCCTCGAGGATCTGCTCGTCGGTCACCGACTCGATGCGGCCACCCGACTCGTCGCGCGCCGCCTCGGCCTGCTTCCACGAGGCCGGGTTGCCGATGCGGATCGCGGTGGCGATGGTGTCGGGTTGGTCGACGGGATGGCCGAGGACGATGGGAGCCGCGCCAGCCGCCTGGAAGCCCCACATCTGCGGCAGCCGGGTCGCCGGGCCGGGCGACTCCGAGCCCTGGTGGTACTCGCGGTAGCCCTTCCAGTAGGCCGTGATGTTGCCGGCGTTGCCGACCGGGAGGCAGTGGATGTCGGGGGCGTCGCCCAGGGCGTCGACGACCTCGAACGACGCGGTCTTCTGGCCCTCGATGCGCGCCGGGTTGACCGAGTTGACCAGCTCGACGGGGTAGGACTCGGCGAGCTTGCGGGACACGGTGAGGCAGTCGTCGAAGTTGCCCTCGACCTGCAGCAGGGTCGCGCCGTGGGCGATCGCCTGGCTCAGCTTGCCCATCGCGATCTTGCCCTCGGGCACGAGCACCGCACAGGTCATGCCCGCCTTGGTGGCGTATGCCGCCGCACTCGCGCTCGTGTTGCCGGTGGACGCGCAGATCACGGCCTCGGCACCGTTCTTGGCGGCCATCGAGATCGCGGTCGTCATGCCGCGGTCCTTGAACGAACCGGTGGGGTTGAGACCCTCGTACTTGACGAAGACCTCGGCGCCGACCCGCTCGCTGAGCTTCTCGGCCGGGATGAGCGGGGTGCCGCCCTCCTGGAGGGTCACGACAGGTGCGCCCTCGAGCATCGGCAGCCGCGCGGCATACTCGCGGATCACTCCGCGCCACAGGTGAGCCATCAGTCCCCCTCCACCCGCATGACCGAGGTGACCTCGCGGACGGTGTCGAGGTCGGCGAGGGCCGCGACGGTCGCGGCGAGCGCGGCATCGGGGGCCGTGTGGGTCACGACCACCAGGTGCGCCCGCGTGGCGTCGGCGTCGTCGTCGCCGTCGACGATCTGCTGGCGCACGGTCTCGATCGAGACGTGGTTCTGCGCGAAAGCCGTTGCCACCTGGGCGAGTACGCCCGGTCGGTCGGCCACGTCGAGGCTGATGTGGTAGCGCGTGAGCGCCTGTCCCATGTCGAGCACGGGCAGGTCTGCGTATGCCGACTCGCCGGGTCCGTGGCCGCCGCCGACACGGTGCCGGGCGACCGCGACGACGTCACCGAGGACAGCGCTGGCCGTGGGGTCGCCGCCTGCTCCCTTGCCGTAGAACATGAGCGGGCCGGCTGCGTCGGCCTCGACGAAGACGGCGTTGAAGGCGTCACGAACGCCCCCGAGCGGGTGCGACCTCGGGATCATCGCGGGGTGGACGCGGACGGAGACCCCGGCCGTGGTGGAGCCATCGGGGCCGGTGGTCCCGGTGCGCTCACAGATCGCCAAAAGCTTGACGACACAGTCCATTTCGCGCGCTGCCTGGACGTCGGCAGCGGACACCTCGGTGATGCCTTCGCGGTAGACCTGGTCGCCGGAGACGCGGGTGTGGAACGCCAGGGAGGCGAGGATCGCGGCCTTGGCGGCGGCGTCGAACCCCTCGACGTCAGCAGTCGGGTCGGCCTCGGCATAGCCCAGCGCCTGCGCCTGCTCCACGGCCTCGGCGAAGCCCTGACCAGTGGTGTCCATCTTGTCCAGGACGTAGTTGGTGGTGCCGTTGACGATGCCGATGACCTTGCGGACCTCGTCGCCGGCCAGTGACTCGCGGATGGGGCGCAGAATCGGGATGGCACCGGCGACCGCAGCCTCGTAGTAGAGGTCGACGTCGTGCTCGGCCGCCGCGGCATACAGGGCGGGACCGGCCTCGGCGAGCAGTGCCTTGTTGGCGGAGACGACCGAGGCGCCGTGCTTCATGGCGCTCTCGATGAGCGACCGAGCGGGCTCGATGCCGCCGATGACCTCGACGACAACGTCGGCGCGCGTGACCAGCTCGGCCGCATCGGTCGTGAAGAGGGACGGGTGAACGGGCAGGTCGGAGCGGTCGCGACCCGCACGGCGCACAGCGATGCCCACCAGCTCCAGCGGCCGCCCGACACGGGCGGCGAGGTCGTCACCGTGCTCGACGAGCATCCGGGCCACCGACGAGCCGACGACACCGCACCCAAGCAGCGCGACCCGCAAGGGCGCGTCCGGCGCCTGCTCCTGCTGCAACTCACTCACCGCCCCATCGTGCCGTGTGTCCACCTGTTGGAACCCGGGGGTCCGCGATCCGGACCCTATCCGGCATACCTCGTCGGCCGTCAGCCGACGTCGAGGGCGAGCAGGTCGTCGACCGTCTCGCGCCGCACGAGGACCCGCACCAAGCCGCCGCGGACGGCGAGGACCGGGGGCCGCGGCGTGTGGTTGTACTGGCTGGCCATGCTGCGGCAGTAGGCGCCGGTGCCGGGGACGGCGATGATGTCGCCGGCGGTGATGTCCGCGGGCAGGTACTCGTCCATGACGACGATGTCGCCGGACTCGCAGTGCTTGCCGACGACGCGCGCCAGTCGCGGCGCCGCCTCGGAGGCCCGGCCCGCGAGGGTGCACGAGTAGTCGGCGTCGTAGAGGGCCGTGCGGATGTTGTCGCTCATGCCGCCGTCGACGCTGACGTAGGTGCGCTTGGCTCCCCCGCCGAGGTCGACGTCCTTGACCGTGCCGACCTCGTAGAGCGTGAAGGTGGACGGGCCGACGATGGCGCGGCCCGGCTCGATCGAGATGCGCGGGGCCGGGGTGTCCGGCCCGCCGTCGCCGACCGCCTTGAGCTCGCGGCGCACGAGCTCGGCCATCTGCTCACCGAGAGCCGCGGGCGACAGAGGCGTGTGCTCGGAGGTGTAGGCGATGCCGTATCCGCCGCCGAGGTCGAGCTCGGGCAGGTGGATGCCGTGCTCGCGGTAGACGTCCGCGTGGAGTCCGAGCAGTCGCCGCGCCGAGACCTCGAAGCCGGAGGTGTCGAAGATCTGCGACCCGATGTGGGAGTGCAGCCCGCGCAAGTCGAGGACGTCGCCGTGGGCGAGGATGCGGCGCACTGCCTCGGCCGCCTGCCCGCCGGCGAGGGAGAACCCGAACTTCTGGTCCTCGTGGGCGGTGGCGATGAACTCGTGGGTGTGGGCCTCGACGCCGACGGTGACACGCACCATGACGGGCGCGCGGACGCCGAGCTCCGTCGCGACCGCTGCCACCCGGTCGATCTCCTCGAAGGAGTCGACGACGATGCGACCCACCCCGTAGTCGAGTGCCTGGCGCAGCTCGGCGACGCTCTTGTTGTTGCCGTGCAAGCCGATTCGTTCGGCCGGGAAGCCGGCGCGCTGCGCGACGGCGAGCTCACCACCCGAGCAGACGTCGAGGCTGAGCCCCTCGTCGGCCACCCACCGGGCGACCTCGGTGCACAGGAACGCCTTGCCCGCATAGAACACGTCGACCCCGCCGAGGTCGGCGAAGGGGGCGGCGAAGTCGTCGCGGAACCCGCGCGCCCGCGCGCGGAAGTCCTCCTCGTCGATGACGTATGCCGGCGTGCCGAACTCGCGCGCGATGCTCACCACGTCGACGCCGCCGACCGTGAGCCGACCGTCGCCGTCCCGTCCGATGGTCTGCGGCCACAGCTGCGGCAGCAGCTCCATAACGTCGGTGGGCCACGGCAGCCAGTGGGGAGGACCGCCGTACCCGTCGGCGTGGAGTGCTCCGGCCTCGTGCGCGCGCATGGGCTACATCCTGTCGGGAGCCGACACCCCGAGGAGGTCGAGTCCGTTGACCAAGACCTGGCGGGTGGCGTCGTTCAGCCACAGGCGCGTCCGGTGGACGTCGGTGACCTCCTCGTCGGCGCTCATCGGCCGCACTCGGCAGGTGTCGTACCACTTGTGGAAGTGGGCGGCCAGGTCCTCGAGGTAGCGGGCCACCCGGTGCGGCTCGCGCAGGTGCGCGGCCTGGGCCACGACCCGCGGGAAGTCGCCGAGCACCGCGAGCAGCGCCGCCTCGGTCGGGTCCGACAGCAGGCTGGGGTCGAAGCCGTCCTCACGCCGCACCCCGTCCTCCCCCGCCAGCCGGGCGACGTTCGCGGTGCGCGCGTGGGCGTACTGCACGTAGAACACCGGGTTGTCGTTGGTCTGCTTGCGCAGCTCCTCGCCGTCCAGCGACAGCGGGCTGTCGGCCGGGTAGCGCGCAAGCGAGTAGCGGATCGCGTCGGTGCCGATCCAGTTGATGAGGTCGCGCAGCTCGACGATGTTGCCGGCCCGCTTGGACAGCTTGGCGCCGCCGAGGTTGACCAGCTGGCCGATCTTGACCTCGATGTTCTGCTCGGGGTCGTCACCCGCCGCGGCAGCGATCGCCTTGAGCCGGTTGATGTAGCCGTGGTGGTCGGCGCCGAGCAGGTAGATCTTCTCGTCGAACCCGCGGTCCTTCTTCGACAGGTAGTAAGCGGCGTCGGCGGCGAAGTAGGTCGGCTCACCGTCCTTGCGGATGAGGACGCGGTCCTTGTCGTCGGTGAAGTCAGTGGTGCGCAGCCACACCGCTCCACCCTCGTCGTAGACGTGGCCCTGCTCGCGCAGCCGCGCCACGGCCTGCTCGACGGCACCGGAGTCGTGCAGCGACTTCTCCGAGAACCACACGTCGAAGGTCACGCCGAAGTCCGCGAGCGTGTCGCGAATGTCCTTCAGCTGCAACACGTATGCCGCGTCGCGGGCGACCGTGAGCGCCTCACCTTCGGGGAGGTCGAGGAGGTCCGGGTGCTGCTCGAGGACCGCCGCGGCGAGGGTGTCGACGTACTCGCCGGGGTAGCCGCCCTCGGGCGTCGGCTCACCCTTGGCGCGGGCCAGGACACTGCGGGCGAAGTTGTCCATCTGCGTGCCGGCGTCGTTGAGGTAGTACTCGGTGGTGAGCTCGGCACCAGACGCACGCAGCAGCCGGCCCATCGCGTCGCCGAGCGCGGCCCAGCGGGTGTGGCCGAGGTGCAGCGGGCCGGTGGGGTTGGCCGAGATGTACTCGAGGTTGATGACGTGCCCGGCCTCGGAGTCGTTGCGGCCGTAGGCGTTTCCCGCCTCGACAACGGTGCGGGCGAGCTCGCCGGCAGACGCGGCATCCAGGGTGATGTTGAGGAATCCCGGCCCCGCCACGTCGACCGCCTTCACACCCGGCGCCTGGGACAAGCGGGCGGCGAGCGCGGTCGCGAGGTCTCGCGGCGGCATACCGGCGGCCTTGGCGAGCTGCATCGCGATGTTGGTCGACCAGTCGCCGTGGTCACGGTTCTTCGGTCGCTCCACCCGCACGTGGGCCGGGACGTCGACGGCCAGGTCGCCGGCGGCGACGGCCTCGTCGAGGGCAGTGCGGATCGCGGTGGAGAGCTCTTCGGGGGTCACCCGCGAAAGTTTAGGACGCGCCCGCGCCGCTCCTGCCGTCGGTCGTCAGCCCCTGGACGAGCTCGACGAGCTCCTCGGGCTCGAACGGCTTGGCCACGAACGCGTCCAGCCCGGACCCCTGGGCCTGGGCGCGGTCGTGCTCGTGCACCGAGGCGGTCACCATGACGACGGGTATGCCGGCCAGGCGTTCGTCCTCGCGGATGCGGGCGATGGCCCACCAGCCGTCGCGCGGCTCCATCTGCGCGTCGAGGGTGATGGCGTCGGGCAGCCGGTCGGCGGCGTGCAGCCCCTCGAGCAGCGCCTCGCCGTCGGAGTACTCGTGGACCTCGAACCCGTCGAGCTCGAGGTTGAGCCGGATCAGCTGGCGGATCTGCGCAGTGTCGTCGCACACGTAGACGACCGGCCCGGATTCCATGTCAGCCACCCTAGGCTGCTAACCTCTGCGAGCGCCCCGCCACGGGGCACGGCCCCCGTAGCTCAGGGGATAGAGCACCGCCCTCCGGAGGCGGGAGCGCAGGTTCGAATCCTGCCGGGGGCACCAAACGCCGGCCGCGAAGCGGTCGGCTTTTTGGTGCCCCGGCACGACGACGGCTCCTGCCGGGGGCCTCATCACCATCAGCGCTGAGACGCGTCGGTCACCTCGCCGACCAGCTCCTCGATGACGTCCTCGAGGAAGACGACCCCGATGTCCTCGCCATTGTCGTCGACGACCCGCGCGAGGTGGGATCCGGTGCGCTGCATGGTCGTCAGCACGTCCTCCACCTCGTCGGCGGCCTGCACCGTCGCGAGCTTGCGCACCCGCTTGACCGGCACGGGCAGGTCGCGCTCGGCGTCCTCGGCGTACAGCACGTCCTTGAGGTGCAGGTAGCCCGTGAGCCCACCGGCCCGGTCCACCAACGGGTAGCGCGAGAACCCGCGTTTGGCGACGAGCCGCTCGACGTCGTCGGGCGTCGCGGTCAGCGGCAGGGTGACGAGCTCGGCGAGCGGCACGGCCACGTCGACGGCGTCCTTGTCGCTGAACTCCAGCGCGGCCCCGACGAGCGACTGCTGGCGCTCCTCGATGAGCCCCTCGTGGTGCGACTCGGCGAGGATGCTCTCGACCTCCTCCACGGTGAACGTCGAGGCGATCTCGTCCTTGGGCTCGACCCCGAACAACCGCACCAGGGCCTTGGCGATCCGCTCCATCACGGTGATGACGGGGCGCAACACCCGCGTCACGGCCATGAGCGGCGGCACGAGGATGAGAGCGGCGCGCTCGGGCCCGGCGATGGCGATGTTCTTGGGGATCATCTCGCCGACGACGACGTGCAGGTAGACGACGATCAGCAGCGCGAGCGCCAGCGCGATCGGGCTGACCGCGCCCTCGGGCAGGCCGAGCGCGTGCACGACCGGCTCGAGCGCGTGGTGCAGCGCGGCCTCGCTGACGGCGCCAAGCAGGACCGAGCAGACGGTGATGCCGAGCTGGGCGCAGGCGAGCAGAGACCCCATCTGCTCCAGCGCGTCCAGGCTCATCTGCGCCCTGCGTGACCCGGCCGCCGCGAGCGGCTCGAGCTGGGAGCGTCGCGCGGCCATGGCCGCGAACTCGGCGCCGACGAAGAACGCGTTGAGCAGCAGCAGCACCACGGTGATCGTGACGACCCAGCCGCTCATGCGGCTCCCTCCGTCGTGGAGTGGGGTATGCCGCGGGTGCCGGTCTCGTGGCGGGCGTCGGAGCGGTCGTGGTCACCCTCCTCGTCCGGTGGCACGGGCCGGAAGCGCAGCCGGTCGGCGCGCATGCCGTCCATGAGCAGGACGCTGACCTCCCAGCCCGGGATGCCGACGGTGTCGCCGACGCGCGGGATGCGGCCGAGCGCGGCCATGACGAAGCCACCGGTGGTCTCGTATGCCGGCCCGTCCGGGACGTCCGCGCCGATGCGTTCGCGCACCTCGTCGGGCCGCCACAGCCCGGGCACCGTCCACGAGCCGTCGGTGAACTGTCGCCCCGTGGTGCGGAAGACGTCGTGCTCGTCGGACACCTCGCCGACGATCTCCTCGACGACGTCCTCGAGGGTGACGATGCCGGCGGTGCCGCCGTACTCGTCGACGACGATGGCCAGCTGGAGTCCCTGCCCGCGCAGCATGAGCAGCAGCGGGTCGAGACGGATGGTCTCGGGCACGAGCAGGGGCGGCACCATGAGGGCCGAGACGGGGACGTCGGCGCGCCGCTCGTGCGGGACGGCGATGGCCTTCTTGACGTGGACGACGCCGTCGATGTCGTCCCAGTCGTCGCCGAGCACCGGGAAGCGGGAGTGGCCCGTGCGCCGCGCCAGCCGCACGACGTCCTCGGCGGTGGCGGTGCGGTCGATGGCGGTGGCGCGGGCCCGGGGGCTCATCACGTCGGCTGCGGTCTGCTCGCCGAAGTCCAGCGACTTGGTGACCAGCCGAGCCGTCCCCTCGTCGAGGGTGCCGGCCTCGGCGGAGTGGCGCACCAGCGAGGCGAGCTCCTGCGGGGTGCGCGCCCCAGACAGCTCCTCCTGCGGGGTGATGCCGACGGCCCGCAGGAACGCGTTGGCCGACCCGTTGAGGACCGCGATGAGGGGCCGTGCCACCAGGGCGAAGATGCGCACCGGCATCGCGACGACCTTGGCGGTCGGCAGGGGTGCGGAGATGCCGAGGAACTGCGGCAGCAGCTCACCGAACACCATGGAGAACAAGGTCGCCACGACCAGCGCCAACACCGCCGACACCGACTCGGCCGCGGTGTCCGACAGCCCGAGCGAGGCCAGCGGCCCCTCGAGCAGGGCACCGAGCGACGGCGTCGCGATGAAGCCGAGCACCAGCGTCGTCAGCGTGATGCCGACCTGGGCCGCGGACAGCTGCGTGGAGAGCCGGCGCAGCGAGCCCAGCACCACGCCCGCCCGGGTGTCACCGGCGTCGACGGCCTTCTGGACGGTGGGGCGGTCGAGCGCGACGAGGCTGAACTCGGTCGCGACGAAGACGGCCGTCCCGACCGTCAACGCGATGCCGGCAAGGACGCCCAACCACTCGCTCATAGTGCGGACCATCCTAGGGTCGCGGCGCCGTCACGCACGCGGGTGACCACGCGGCATACCCAGTTGACCCTCCCCCCACGTGAGTTGGGAGGATGCCCGGCATGGACATGAATCCGGGGGCTCCATGACCGCCGCCACGACCACGACCGACAGGACCGGCGCCGGCGCGCGCATCGAGGTCCGTGACCTGACCAAGAGGTTCGGGGGCTTCACCGCCGTCGACCAGCTCAGCTTCAGCGTCGAGCCGGGCCGCATCACCGGCTTCCTCGGCCCGAACGGCGCGGGCAAGACGACCACACTGCGCATGCTGCTCGGGCTGATCCGCCCGACGGGGGGCTCGGCCACCATCGAGGGCCAGCGCTACCAGGACATCACCGCGCCGATGCGGGTGGTGGGCTCGGCGCTCGAGGCCACCAACTTCCACCCCGGTCGCACCGGCCGGGACCACCTGCGGGTGCTCGCGGCGGCGACCGGCATCGGCGACGCCCGCGTCGACGAGATGCTCGAGCTCGTCGGCATCCCCGCTGCGGCGCGCAAGCGGGCCGGCGGCTACTCGATGGGTATGCGGCAGCGGCTCGGCCTCGCGGCCGCGCTGCTCGGCGACCCCAAGGTGCTCATCCTCGACGAGCCGGCCAACGGTCTCGACCCCGAGGGCATCCGCTGGCTGCGCGGGTTCCTGCGCCACCTGTCCGCCCAGGGCAAGACGATCCTCGTGTCGAGCCACATGCTCCAGGAGGTGGAGCAGACCGTCGACGACGTCGTCATCATCAACAACGGCCAGCTCGTCAAGCAGGGCCGCATGTCCGAGCTGCACGGCGACGCCAGGACCATCGTGCGCACCAGCGACCTCGACGCCCTCGCCGGCGCGCTGCGGGTCGCCGACGTCACCAGCGAGACCCAGGACGACGCACTGGTGGCAGGCACCGACGACCTGCGCCTCATCGGCGACGTCGCCCTACGCGCCGGCCTGCCGGTCTACGAGCTGCGTGCTGCGACGACCGACCTCGAGGCGCTGTTCTTCCAGCTCACCGAGGGCACCAACCGCAACCTCGGCGACGGCGGAGCCGCCCCCGAACGAGATGCCATCACCGGCCAGGAAGGAGCGAACGGATGATCCCCGCGATCAAGGCGGAGCTCCGCAAGTTCTTCACGACCCGGCTGTGGTGGGGCATGGCCATCGCCATGCTCGTGGTCGGCGCGGGCCTGGCCGTCGCGTTCGGCTACTTCGTCACGGCTGGCGCCGAGAGTGGCGCCGAGGGCGTCCCCACCGGCACGGCCGAGCAGGTCGCCAACAGCGTCTACACCGGTGGGCTGTCGTTCGGCTACCTGCTCACCCTCGTCATCGGCATCATGCAGATCGGGTCGGAGTACCGGCACAAGACGATCACCAGCACGCTGCTCGCCGTGCCGCGGCGGGGCCAGATGATGGTCGCCAAGGTGGTCGCCCTACTGGTCATCGGCGCCGTCTACGGGCTCATCTTCCTCGTGGGGTCGGTGGCAGCGGGTGCGGTGGTGCTCAACGCCCAGGGTTACTCGCCGTTCCCCTCCGGCGGTGTCTTCCGCACACTCGCGCTGAGCCTGCTGGTCCTCGGTCTGTGGGCGCTGATCGGGCTCGGCGTGGGCATCCTCATCCCGAACCAGGTGGCGGCCCTGCTCATCGCGGTGGCCGTGGCGTGGATCGTCGAGCCCATCGGCGGCCTGCTGCTGTCGCTGTGGGACTTCGGCCGCGACCACATCGCGCCCTACCTGCCGTCCGCCGCCACCCAGGCGATGGTCAACGGCGTCCAGCAGTCGGGCGACAACGTCGCCCAGCCGCTCAGCTGGTGGGCGGGCGCCCTGGTCCTCGCCGCGTATGCCGCGGTGCTGGCCGGGTTGGGCGCGTGGCGGACCATGCGCGCGGACATCAGCTGACGCGTCGCCTTCGGCGACCACACGCGGGGCCGGCCTCCCGAGCGGGGGCCGGCCCCGCGGCATACCGGTCGCGACCTGGTCGTGCGGCGTGGCGCACGCCGCACGACTGCGTGCCCTCCCCCCGCAGCGCTGAGCACAAAGCGGGGATAGGCTGGGTGCAGCCGATGTGAGGCCATTGCCAACGTGATGAAAGAGGCGTATCCGCCGTGCCCGACCAGTCATCGACCAGCGACCCCCTTGCGGCCTTCGGCCCCAACGAGTGGCTCGTGGACGAGCTGTATGAGCAGTACCAGAACGACAAGAACTCGGTGGACAAGGCCTGGTGGCCGTTCTTCGAGAACTACCAGCCGGGCCAGGGGGCCGGTGCCAACGGCGCCGCGAACGGCACTGCGGCGAGCTCCGGCAGCAACGGCGCGGCGAGCGCGCCCGTGACCCAGCCGGCCGCGCCCCAGGCCGCTGCCCCGACGCAGCAGGCGCCCTCGACCACCTCCGCCCAGTCGACCGACAAGCCGGACGCCAAGACCGACCAGGCCGTCGCCGACAAGCCCGAGGACAAGGAGGCCGCCGCGAAGTCGTCCGCCCCAGCCACCAAGGAGGGGCAGACCACCAAGGAGGCGCAGGCCAAGGAGGCCGCCGCCCCCAAGCCGCGCGACCCGGAGCAGCCCAAGGAGGCCAGCCCGGTCCACGAGGACGAGGTCAAGCCGCTGCGCGGCGCGAGCGCCCGCACCGTCACCAACATGGAGACGTCGCTGACCGTCCCCACCGCGACCAGCGTGCGGGCGGTCCCGGCCAAGCTGCTCATCGACAACCGCGTCGTCATCAACAACCACCTCGCCCGCTCGCGCGGTGGCAAGGTGTCGTTCACCCACCTCATCGGCTACGCCCTCGTCAAGGCGCTCGGCCAGATGCCCGAGATGAACAACGGCTTCGCGGTCGACGAGAAGGGCAAGCCGGCGCTCGTCGTGCCCGGTCACGTCAACCTCGGCCTCGCGATCGACCTGGCCAAGCCCGACGGCACCCGCCAGCTGCTCGTGCCGAGCATCAAGGCCGCCGAGACGATGGACTTCAGCCACTTCTGGTCGGCGTACGAGGACATGGTCAAGAAGGCCCGCGACGGCAAGCTGACCGTCGAGGACTTCCAGGGCACCACCCTCACCCTGACCAACCCGGGCACCATCGGCACCAACCACTCGGTGCCGCGGCTGATGTCCGGGCAGGGCGCGATCATCGGCGTCGGCGCGCTGGAGTACCCCGCCGAGTGGCAGGGCGCGAGCCAGGAGACGCTCAACCGCAACGCCGTCTCCAAGATCCTCACGCTCACCAGCACCTACGACCACCGCATCATCCAGGGCGCCCAGTCCGGTGACTTCCTGCGGATCGTGCACTCGCTGCTGCTCGGTGAGAACGGCTTCTACGACGAGATCTTCGAGTCGCTGCGCCTGCCCTACGAGCCGGTGCGCTGGGTACAGGACATCTCGGCCCACCACGACGACGACGTCAACAAGACGGCGCGTGTCCAGGAGCTCATCCACGCCTACCGCGTCCGCGGCCACCTCATGGCCGACATCGACCCGCTGGAGTACCGCCAGCGCCGCCACCCCGACCTCGACGTCACCTCGCACGGCCTCACCCTGTGGGACCTCGAGCGCGACTTCGCCACGGGTGGGTTCGGCGGGGCGCCGATGCTCAAGCTGCGCAAGATCCTCGGCATCCTGCGTGACTCCTACTGCCGCACCATCGGCACCGAGTACATGCACATCCAGGACCCCGAGCAGCGGCGCTGGCTGCAGTCCAAGATCGAGGTCGGCTATGCCAAGCCGAGCGCCGACGAGCAGCTGCGGATCCTGCGCCGGCTCAACGCGGCTGAGGCGTTCGAGACGTTCCTGCAGACCAAGTTCGTGGGGCAGAAGCGGTTCAGCCTCGAGGGTGGAGAGTCGGTCATCGCGCTGCTCGACCGCATCCTCGTGCGCGCCGCCGCCGACTCGATGGACGAGGTCGCGATCGGTATGCCGCACCGTGGCCGCCTCAACGTGCTCGCCAACATCGCGGGCAAGTCCTACGGCCAGATCTTCCGCGAGTTCGAGGGCAAGCAGGACCCCAAGTCGGTCCAGGGCTCCGGAGACGTGAAGTACCACCTCGGCACCGAGGGCGAGTTCGTCGCGGAGGACGGCAACAAGACCAAGGTCTACCTCGCCGCGAACCCCTCCCACCTCGAGGCCGTCGACCCCGTGCTGGAGGGCATCGCCCGCGCCAAGCAGGACCGGCTCAACCTCGCCGGTGAGGACTTCACCGTCCTGCCGATCCTGCTCCACGGTGACGCGGCGTTCGCCGGTCAGGGAGTCGTCGCCGAGACGCTCAACCTGTCGCAGCTGCGCGGCTACCGCACCGGCGGCACGATCCACGTCGTCATCAACAACCAGGTCGGGTTCACCACCTCGCCGAGCGCGTCGCGGTCCTCGACGTACTCGACCGACGTGGCGCGGATGATCCAGGCGCCGGTGTTCCACGTCAACGGCGACGACCCCGAGGCGTGCGTGCGGGTCGCCGAGCTGGCGTACGAGTTCCGGCAGGAGTTCAACAAGGACGTCGTCATCGACATGGTGTGCTACCGCCGCCGCGGTCACAACGAGGGCGACGACCCCTCGATGACCCAGCCGCTGATGTACAACCTGATCGAGGCGAAGCGGTCGGTGCGCAAGCTCTACACCGAGTCGCTCATCGGTCGTGGGGACATCAGCCAGGACGAGGCCGAGGCGGCGCTGCGCGACTACCAGCAGCAGCTGGAGCGCGTGTTCGTCGAGACCAAGGAGGCGCTCAAGGCGCCGGCCGAGTCCCAGGGTGACGACACCAAGACCGGCACCGACGCCGAGGGCCACACCGGTCTCGAGCCGCCGAAGGCGCAGACCGCCGACCAGACCACCAAGTCGGCCACCGAGACCGCCATCTCCGAGCAGACGCTGCAGCACATCGGCGACGCGTTCGTGAACCCGCCCGCGGGCTTCACCGTCCACCCGAAGCTCAAGCAGGCCATGGAGAAGCGGGCCGACTCGGTGCGCAACGGCGGCATCGACTGGGCGACTGGCGAGCTGCTCGCGTTCGGGTCGCTGCTCATGGACGGCACTCCGGTCCGGCTGGCCGGCCAGGACAGCCGTCGGGGCACGTTCGTCCAGCGGCACGCGGTGCTCATCGACAAGAACACCGCCGAGGAGTGGACCCCGCTGCTCTACCTGGGCGAGGGGCAGGCCCGGTTCTGGGTCTACGACTCGCTGCTGTCCGAGTTCGCGGCGATGGGCTTCGAGTACGGCTACTCGGTCGAGCGCCCCGACGCGCTGGTGCTGTGGGAGGCGCAGTTCGGCGACTTCTTCAACGGCGCGCAGACGATCATCGACGAGTTCGTGTCCTCCGGAGAGCAGAAGTGGGGCCAGCGTTCCTCGGTCGTGCTGCTGCTCCCCCACGGCTACGAGGGCCAGGGCCCCGACCACTCCTCCGCGCGCATCGAGCGGTTCCTCACGATGTTCGCCGAGGACAACATGACGGTCGCCTACCCCTCGACCCCGGCGAACTACTTCCACCTCCTGCGCCGGCAGGCCTACGCCCGCCCGCGTCGACCGCTCATCGTCTTCACCCCGAAGTCGATGCTGCGGCTCAAGGCGGCGGCCAGCAGCCCGCAGGACTTCACCCAGGGCCGCTACCAGCCGGTCATCCCCGACCCGGCGAACCTCTCCGGTGACGGCGTGACCCGCGTCCTGCTCGCCAGCGGCAAGGTCGTCTACGACCTGGAGGCGGCGCGGGAGAAGGCCGGCGACACCTCGACCGCGATCGTGCGCGTCGAGCAGCTCGCTCCCATCCCGGGTGCGGAGATCGCGGCCGAGCTCGCGAAGTACCCGAACGCCGACGTCGTCTGGGTCCAGGACGAGCCGCGCAACCAGGGTGCCTGGCCGTTCATGGCGCTCAACCTGCCCGAGGCGCTGGCCCAGCACGGCCAGAACCGCCCGCTCATGGTCGTCTCCCGCAAGGCTTCGGCCTCGCCGGCGACCGGGTCGAGCAAGCGGCACGCCGAGCAGCAGGCGGAGCTGGTGCAGCAGGCCTTCCAGCGCTGACCCAAGGCTCAGGTATGCCGCCCGCTCACCCTTGAGCGGGCGGCATACCCATCTCCGCACTCGCCTTGCCCGCTCATGTCCCGCAACATGCCGTCACGAGCGCCGATCGACGGCATGTTGCGGGACATGAACCGGAGCCCGGGCGACCACCTGCGGGTATGCCGCGTGCCTCGGTGAGTGCCGGCAGCTGAGTTTGTATGGTGGCTGGCGTGTACTTCACCGACCGTGGCATCGAGGAGCTGGCCGCGCGCCGCGGTGAGGAAGAGGTGACGTTCGAGTGGCTGGCCGACCAGCTGCGCACGTTCGTCGACCTGAACCCCGAGTTCGAGACCCCGGTCGAGCGGCTCGCCACCTGGCTGGCCCGCCTCGACGACGATGACGACGACTGACGACGACTGAGCGACGACTGAGCGACGACTGAGTGACCACTGACCCGATGACGACCGAACAGCGAGACCCCTCGTGACCGAACCCACCTTCACCCCGAGCGCCGAGTTCCACGTGGCCGCCGAGGGTCCCCGCGACGTCGCCCTGGTCTTCCTCGGTGCGTCCATGGTGGCCGGCGTCGGCGACCCCAAGGGGCAGGGCTGGGTCTCCCGCGTCGTCGGCCGCACCCAGCACCCTGACCTGGAGCTCACGGCATACAACCTCGGGGTCCGGGGCGACACGACCGCCGACCTGCTCGCGCGCTGGCAGGCGGAGTGCAAGCCGCGCTGGCGCGGCAGGTCCGAGAAGCGGCTCGTCGTCTCGATCGGCGCCAACGACGCCCGGTCGGGCATCACCCTCGCGCGGCACCGCCTCAACCTCGCCAACATCCTCGACGAGGCCGCCAGCACGGGCATCGGCACCTTCGTCGTCAGCCCGCCGCCCACCGACGACGAGGAGCTCAACGGCAAGCTCGACGTCCTGGTCGAGGCCCAGGCCGACGTGTGCTCACGCCGTGGGGTGCCGTTCGTCGACACCTTCAGCCCGCTGCTGGGGCACGAGCAGTGGCAGGCCGACCTGGCGGCCAGCCGGGTGCCACACCACCCGGGGCAGGCCGGGTACGGTCTCATCGCATGGCTGGTCCTGCACAACGGCTGGTACGACTGGCTGCAGATCCCGTCCAGCTGATCCGAAGTCCACGAGGGGAAACATGAGCACCACCGCCGAGTACATCTCCGCCGTCCGCGCCGCCACGGCCGACACGCCCTACATCGTCAAGGAGACCCCGAAGGGGTTCGACCTCACGATCGACGTCGCTGACGCCCGCTGGCTGACGCTGCTCAAGGCGCACGGCCTCAAGAAGGTCTTCACCCACGAGGTGACCCTCGACGAGGCCAAGCAACAGCTGACGATCGTGGACGTCTCGAACAGCCTGCGGTGGGGCGCCGGGGGCTCGAGCCCGCGGTTGCAGGCCGAGAAGAGCTTCTCCCGCGGCCGGGTCTACAACAAGTCGTTCAGCAAGCAGTACGGCGTCGACCTCGACGACGGCAAGATCGGCAAGGTCGTCGACTACTCCTTCGACGCCGGTGAGGGGCGCGGCTACATCCGCGACGTCGCCAAGGCGCAGGGCTGGTCGGAGAAGATGGGCGGCGAGCAGAAGGGCGCGATGATCTTCGCCGGTGTCGTGCTGGTGCTCATGGTCATCGGCTTCGGCGGCTGGGGCATCGTCTCGCTGCTCAACTGAGTGGGCTGAGCCCGGGCGACGTCAGGAGACGCTGAAGACGATCTTGCCGAAGACGTCGCCGCCGGCCATCTTGGCGAACCCGTCGCGGGCGTCGGCCAGCGGCATGACCGAGTCGACGACCGGCTCGATCCTGTGCTGGGCAACGAACTTCGCGAGCCGCTCGAGCTCGCCGCGCGTGCCCATCGTCGACCCGAGCACCCGCAGCTGCTTGAAGAAGATCTTGGTCAGCTCGGCCTTGGCCGGTGCGTCACCGGACGTCGCGCCGCAGATGACGATGGCGCCGCCGGGGTTGAGCGAGTTGACCGAGTGCGACCACGTCGCGGCGCCGACGGTCTCCATCACCGCGTCGACGCGTTCGGGAAGGCGCTCGCCGCTGGCGAAGGCACGGTCGGCACCGATCTGCACCGCGCGCTCCCCCTTGGCCTCGTCCCGCGTCGTCACCCACATGCGGTAACCCGCCGCCGCGCCCAGCTGCACCAGCGCCGTGGCCACGCCACCGCCGGCGCCCTGGACGAGCACCGTGGCCCCCGGGGTGAGTCCCGCGTTGGTGAACAGCATTCGGTATGCCGTGAGCCACGCCGTCGACAGGCACGCGGCGTGCTCCCAGGAGAGGTCGGCCGGCTTGGGCACGAGGTTCGCGGTCGGCACGGTCACCTGCTCGGCGAGGGTGCCCTGGTGCAGCTCGGACAGCAGCGACCGCTTCGGGTCGAGCGTCTCGTCGCCGCGCCAGCCGTCGCTGGGCACGACCGCGTGCACGATCACCTCGTTGCCGTCGGGGTCGGTCCCGGCAGCGTCGCAGCCGAGGATCATCGGCAACCGGTCGGCGGGCAGCCCGACACCGCGCAGCGACCAGACGTCGTGGTGGTTGAGGCCGGCGGTCCTGACGGTGACCGTGGTCCACCCGTCACGCTGCTGGGGCTCGGGCCGCTCGCCCACCACGAGGCCGGACAGCGGGTCGTCTGCGGAGATGGACTCGGCGTAGGCAGCAAGCATGGTCCGACCCTAACGGCCGGACCTGACCCGCGGTCAGCTGTGTGGCGTGTCTGACTCCGGCGCGACCACGTCGGGCAGCGCGCGGGCGAGGCTCTCGTCCCAGCGTGGCAGCAGCGGCAGTCGCGCCATCCGCCAGGCGTCGTGGCCGAGGACGGAGTATGCCGGTCGCGGGGCCGGGCGGGGGAAGTCGGCGGTGGTGGTGGGCAGCACCCGCTGCGGGTCGTGCCCCAGGCCCTCGAAGACCTTCTGGGCGAAGCCGCGCCAGGTCGTCTCACCTTGGCTGGTGGCATGCCAGGTGCCGGCCGGGGCGTCGTCGTTCACGAGTCGCAGGATCGCCTCGGCGACGTCCATGGTCCACGTCGGCTGCCCGCGCTGGTCGTCGACGACGGACACGGTCTCGCGCTCGTCGGCGAGGCGGGCCATGGTCTTGACAAAGTTCGGGCCGCCACCGCCGTACAACCACGCGGTGCGCACGATCCACGCGTTCGGGCAGTGCGCCTGCACGGCCCACTCCCCCGCGGCCTTGGTGCGCCCGTAGGCAGACCGCGGAGCGAACGGCGCGTCCTCGGCATACGGCTCGTCCGCATCGCCGGAGAACACGTAGTCGGTCGACACGTGCACGAGCCGCGCCCCCGTCTCGCGGCACGCAGCGGCGAGGTTCGCGGCGCCGATCGCGTTGACGGCAAAGGCATCCCCTTCGTGCGTCTCCGCGTCGTCGACCTTCGTGTATGCCGCGGCGTTGACGACGACGTCGTGCCCGCGGACCGCCTCACGCACCTTCTCGGGGTCGGTGATGTCGAGGTCGGCTCGCTTCCACGCGGACACCTGCTTCTTCAGGTCGACCCCGGAGACGGCGAGCGCGACCTGGAGGTCGAGCCCGAGCTGACCCCCGGCCCCCGCGATGCCCCAGCGCGTCATCAGCGCCCCAGCTTGGCGTAGCGCGTCTCCGCGACGACCTTGGCGGTGCGCCACCAGTCCTGGTTGTCCTCGTACCAGGCGATGGTGTCGGCCAGACCCGAGCGCACATCGGGATGCGCTGGGCGCCAGTCGGTTTCGGCGCGCAGCTTGGTCGCGTCGATGGCGTAGCGCAGGTCGTGGCCGGGGCGGTCGGGCACGTGCTCGTACCAGTCGGCCGGCTTGCCCATCAGCTCGAGGATGAGGCCGATGATGTCGCGGTTGTTCATCTCACCGTCGGCGCCGATGAGGTAGGTCTCGCCGAGGCGTCCCTGCTCGATGATCGCGATGACGGCGTCGTTGTGGTCGTCGACGTGGATCCAGTCGCGCACGTTGAGACCCTCGCCGTAGAGCTTGGGCTTGACGCCGTCGATGATGCCGGTGATCTGGCGCGGGATGAGCTTCTCGGGGTGTTGCCGCGGGCCGTAGTTGTTGGAGCAGTTGGAGATCGTGGCGTTGAGCCCGAAGGAGCGGATCCACGCGCGCACCAACAGGTCGGCGCTGGCCTTGGAGGCCGAGTAGGGGGACGATGGGTTGAGCGGGGTGCTTTCGGTGAACTTGGCGGGGTCGTCGAGCTCGAGGTCGCCGTAGACCTCGTCCGTCGAGACGTGGTGGATCCGCTTCCCGTGGCGGCGGACCGCCTGGATCAGCTGGTAGGTGCCGATGATGTTGGTGTCGATGAAGGGCCACGGGTCGTCGAGGCTGTTGTCGTTGTGGGAGTCCGCGGCAAAGTGGACGACGACGTCATGGGCGGCGACGAGCTCGTCCACGAGGTCGGCGTCGGTGACCGACCCCTTCACGACGGTCACGTCCTCGGCGACCGGGTCGAGGGAGGCGACGTTCGCGGCATACGTCATCGCGTCGAGCACCGTGATCTGCCAGTCAGGGCGCACCTGACGGGCACGAATGACAAAGTTGGAGCCGATGAACCCGGCAGCGCCGGTGACCAAGACCTTCACGACGACGAGGCTATCGCCCGCCGCCCGGAGGCGAAGGGGTGGATGACATGAGGGCTCGAACGACGGCGGTGACCGTCCTGACCTGCGCCGCGGTGCTGGCGACCTGCATGGGCGGGGGCGGCAGCGCCGCGGCTACCACGAGTGCGCTCACCGTGACCCCGACGACGCAGTCGCCGGCGCAGGAGGTCTTCGCGCGGATGACCGAGGACCAGCGCGTCGGGCAGCTGTTCATGGTGGGCACCCCGGCGACCGGCGTCAGCGCCGCCACCGCCTCCGCCATCACCAACCAGCACGTGGGCTCGGTGATCCTCACCGGCCGGTCGAGCGCGGGCGTGAGCGCCACCCGGTCGGTGACGACAGCCCTGCAGGCCAGGGCCACGTCGGCCGCGACCGCAGGGGTGCCACTGGCAGTCGCTGCCGACCAGGAGGGCGGGGCCGTGCAGGTCCTCAAGGGCACCGGCTTCTCCACCATCCCCTCAGCCCTCACCCAGGGCGGCTGGTCGGCCGGCACCCTGCGCAGCTCGGCCACCACGTGGGGTCGCCAGCTGCGCTCGAGCGGTGTCAACGTCAACCTCGCACCCGTCGCCGACACCGTGCCGAGCGCGCAGTTCGCGCCGAGGAACGCCCCGATCGGCGCCTTCGACCGCGAGTTCGGGTACACGCCGTCGGTCGTGGGCGCGCACGCGCAGGCCTTCGCCCAGGGGATGCGGGCCGCCACCGTGATGCCCTCGGTCAAGCACTTCCCCGGCCTCGGCCGCGTCACCGCCAACACCGACACCACCAGCGGTGTGAAGGACGCGACCACGACCCGGACCGACGCCTACCTCGCGCCGTTCCGGACCACTGTGGCCGGCGGCGCGGAGATGCTCATGCTGTCCTCGGCCATCTACACCCGCATCGACTCGGCCAACCCGGCCGTCTTCTCCAGCACGGTGGTCGACGGCATGGTGCGTCACGACCTGGACTTTCGCGGTGTCGTGGTGTCCGACGACCTGGGAAACGCCCGTCAGGTGGCCGCCTGGGCGCCGGGCACCAGGGCGGTGAAGTTCATCGCAGCCGGTGGCGACCTGGTGCTCACCGTCAACCCGGACCTGACGCCGGCCATGGTGGCTGCGGTCAAGGCGCGCATGGCGGCCAGCGCGACGTTCCGAAGCCAGGTACACGCCGCCGCGCTGCGCGTGCTGACCGTCAAGCAGCGGATGGGTCTGATCCGCCCGAACGGCGCCATCCGGGCCACCGACGTCGACGAGGACGGCGCGGCCGACGTCATGTCCCTGAGGTCGGCCGGGGTGCTCCAGCTGGTCCGGGGCAACGACCGCGCCGGGTGGCGGCCCCGCACCAACCTCAGCGCGGGCTTCGGCTTCGCCGACCTCTTCGTGCCGGCGGGCGACTTCGACACCGACACCCACCCCGACGTGCTCGCCCGCCGCCGGGACGACGGCGCCCTGATGCTCTACCCGGGCAACGGACGCGGCGGGTTGCGCCCGGGTCGCGTGGTCAACCGCGGGTGGGGCGGGTTCGACGTCGTGGTGGCACCGGGCGACATGGACGGCGACGGTCACCCGGACCTGCTGGCACGCGACGCGAGCGGCGTGCTGTGGCTTTACCGCGGCACCGGCGCCGGCGGCCTGCTGAGCGGCCGCACCGCCGTGAGTGGCGGGTGGGGCGACTTCGACTCGATCACGGCAGTCGGCGACTTCGACCGCTCCGGGACACCCGACGTCATGGTCCGCCAGGCGTCCACCGGCTACCTCTTCCTGTACCGCGGCAACGGTGCCGGCGGGTTCGCCAGCCGGACGCACGTCAACAGCGGCTGGCGCGGACTCCAGGTCCTCGGCCCCGGTGACTTCGACGGTGACGGGCGCAGCGACCTGCTGACCCGTTCGGGGAACGTCGTCCGGCTCTACCCGGGCACCGGAAGCACCCTGCGAGCGCCGGTCACCGTCGGCACCGTCAGCGCCACCGAAACCCTCATCGGCTGACCCAGCCGCCCGCACCGGTAGCGTGCACTCCCATGAAGGGCATCATCCTGGCCGGTGGTTCGGGGACGCGGCTGCACCCCATCACGCTCGGCATCAGCAAGCAGCTCATGCCGATCTACGACAAGCCGATGGTCTACTACCCGCTGTCGACGCTGATGATGGCGGGCATCCGGGAGGTCCTGGTCATCACCACGCCCGAGGACCAGGAGCAGTTCCAACGGCTCCTCGGTGACGGGTCGCAGTGGGGCATCCGGCTGGAGTATGCCGCGCAGCCGCGCCCCGAGGGCCTGGCCCAGGCGTTCGTCATCGGCGCCGACTTCATCGGTGCGGACTCGGTCGCGCTCGTGCTGGGCGACAACATCTTCTACGGCACCGGGCTCGGCACGGCGATGCGCGCCAACACCGACGTCACCGGCGGCCACATCTTCGCCTACCACGTGACCGAGCCGTCGGCCTACGGCGTCGTGGAGTTCGCCGACGACGGCACGGTCCTGTCGATCGAGGAGAAGCCGGAGCAGCCCAAGAGCTCCTACGCCGTCCCCGGCCTGTACTTCTACGACAACGACGTCGTGCAGGTTGCCCGCGACCTCGAACCCAGCCCCCGCGGCGAGCTGGAGATCACCGGGGTCAACAACGCCTACCTCGAGCGGGGCGACCTCACCGTGACGGTGCTGGAGCGCGGGGTGGCGTGGCTGGACACGGGGACGTTCGAGGGACTCATGGACGCCTCGCAGTTCGTCCAGGTCGTCGAGGCGCGCCAAGGTCGCAAGATCGGGTGCGTCGAGGAGATCGCCTGGCGCAACGGCTGGATCGACGACGCGCAGCTGCAGAGCCTCGCAGCCAAGCTCGCCAAGAGCGGCTACGGCGCCTACCTCGACGGCCTGCTCGCCGAGGAGCGCCGCTGATGGAGTTCCGTGAGCTGTCCATCGAGGGCGCCTACGAGATCACCCCGCGCCAGTTCCCCGACGACCGGGGCGTGTTCCTCGAGTCGTTCCGCGGCGACAAGCTGGCCGAGCTGGTCGGGCACCAGCCCCGGATCGTGCAGACGAACGTGTCGGTGTCGAGCCGCGGCACGGTGCGCGGCATCCACTTCGCCGACGTGCCGCCGTCGCAGGCGAAGTACATCACCGCCCTGTCCGGTTCGCTGGTCGACTACGTGGTCGACCTGCGGGTCGGCTCGCCCACCTTCGGGCAGTGGGACTCGGTGCTGCTCGACACCAGGGACCGCCGGGCGGTCTACCTTCCGGAGGGTTTCGGCCACGCCTTCGCCGCCCTCGAGGACGACACGACGGCGATGTACCTCGTCACCGCTCCCTACAACCCCGGGCGCGAGCACGGCATACACCCGCTCGACCCCGAGGTCGGCCTGACCCTCCCGGACGGCTTCGAGGCACCCGTGCTCTCACCCAAGGACGCGTCCGCGCCGAGTCTCGCCGAGGCGAGGGAGCAGGGCCTCCTGCCCTCGTATGCCGCCTGCCAGGAGTTCTACGCCTCCCTCGCCTGAGGCGGTGGTGGCCGTCGACCGACGGCCACCACCATGACCCGGCTCAGGCGTGTGCCACGACCGCTGCTGCCACCGCGTCGGCCACACCGTCGGCGAACACCGAGGGCACGATCTGGTCGGGCGTGGGGCTCTCGACCAGGCCGGCGATGGCGTGCGCCGCGGCGAGCTTCATGGGCTCGGTGATCTGCGGGACGCCGGCGTCGAGCGCCCCGCGGAAGACGCCGGGGAAGGCCAGCACGTTGTTGATCTGGTTCGGGTGGTCCGAGCGCCCGGTGGCGACGACCGCGGCATACCGGTGTGCGACGTCGACCGGCACCTCGGGCGTCGGGTTCGCGAGCGCGAAGATGATGGCGTCCGGCGCCATCCGCGCGATGTCGGCCTCGGGCACCTGCCCGCCGGAGACACCGATGTAGACGTCGGCGCCGACCAGCGCGTCCCCGAGCGACCCGACGAGGCCGCGCGGGTTCGTCGTGGCCGCGAGCCGCCGCTTGTGCGGCGCTGCCCCGAGGTCCTCGCGAGCCGACGACAGCACGCCGCGCGAGTCGCACACGACGATGTCCTCGACCCCGGCTCGCGCGAGCAGCCGCGTGACCGCTACGCCCGCAGCCCCCGCACCGGAGACCACGACCTTGAGCGACGCCAGCTCGCGCCCGACCACGCGGGCGGCGTTGACCAGCCCGGCCAGGGTCACGATCGCGGTGCCGTGCTGGTCGTCGTGGAAGACGGGGATGTCGAGCCGTTCCTGCAGCCGCTTCTCGATCTCGAAGCACCGCGGCGCCGAGATGTCCTCGAGGTTGATGCCGCCGTACGTCGGCGCGATCCGCGCGATCGCCTCGACCAGCTCGTCCACCGACCCGGTCTCGAGGCACACGGGCACCGCGTCGACACCGCCAAAGTGCTTGAACAGCACCGCTTTTCCCTCCATGACGGGCAGGGCGGCGAGCGGGCCGATGTCACCGAGGCCGAGGACTGCGGTTCCGTCGGTCACCACCGCGACCGTGTTGGAGCGCGAGGTGTATGCCGCCGCGAGGGTCGGGTCGGCGGCGATGGCGGTGCACACGTCGGCCACACCGGGCGTGTAGACGAGCGACAGGTCGGCCCGGTCGCGCAACGGCTGCGTGGCGTGTACCCCGAGCTTGCCGCCCTCGTGCGCCCGGAAGACCGGGTCGCTCGGGTCGAACAGCGGGTACGACGGGTTCGCAGACATGACGAGTCACCTCGAGGAAACGGGAGGGGTTGAGCGCGGGTCACACCAGCACGGTCGCTGGTCAGTGGAACAGCCGGGGTGTGGCCTTGATCGCGAGAGCGGGGGTTACCCGCTGGTCACATGGTGGCACGAACGGCTGATCTTCTCCACCGTCGTGACGCGAGTGTGACCCGTGTCGCTGTGTGAGATGGCAGTATGCCGCTCAGTCACCCACGCACTGTGGGCCGCCGACCGCGCCGGGCACCGACCCGGCGGCCGCACCGCCGGGACCACGCGGCATACCTGGAAGGAACCACCCGAATGACTCCCCGACTCCGCCCGACCACCATGCTGCTGGCCGGCATGGTCACCGCCGGCCTGGCCCTGTCGGCCTGCGGGTCCGACTCCCTCGACGGCAGCGGCTCCAGCTCCGCGAGCGGCTCCAGCAGCTCCAGCCCCAGCTCTGCCGCGGTCGACCCGCAGCTCGCCGCGGGCGTGCCCGACAAGATCAAGTCCGCGGGCAAGATCGTCGTCGGCTCGGACGCGTCCTACGCCCCCAACGAGTTCCTCGACACCGACGGCAAGACGGTCGTCGGCATGGACGTCGACCTCTTCACCGCCGTCGCGCAGAAGATGGGCCTCAAGGCCGAGTTCCAGAACGCCGGCTTCGACACGATCATCCTCGGCGTCACGTCGGGCAAGTACGACATCGGCGTCAGCTCGTTCACCATCAACGACGAGCGCAAGAAGCAGGTCAACATGGTGAGCTACTTCAACGCCGGCACCCAGTGGGCCGTCAAGAAGGGCAACCCCAAGAAGGTCGACCCCGCCAACGCGTGCGGCCTGTCCATCGGCGTCCAGAAGGGCACCGTCCAGATCGACGACCTGACGGCGCGCTCGAAGAAGTGCACCGATGAGGGCAAGCCCGCCATCAAGCAGATCGTCGACGCCGACCAGAGCAAGGTCACCGCCAGCGTTGTCTCGGGTAAGTCCGACGCCATGCTCGCCGACTCCCCCGTCGGCCTGTATGCCGTGCAGCAGACCCAGGGACAGCTCGAGGCGCTCGGCGAGATCTACGACGCCGCCCCGTACGGCGTGGTCGTGCCCAAGGACGAGACCGACTTCGCCCAGACCTTCGCGGTCGCCCTCAAGGCGCTCAAGGAGGACGGCACCTACGACAAGATCCTCGACAAGTGGGGCAACGCCTCCGGCGGCATCGGGGACTTCCAGGTCAACCCCTGACGCCACCGGCTCACAGCACGCTCGCGACGGGCGTCGGACTTCGGTTCGGCGCCCGTCGCGTGCCCGCGGAGTACGGTTCCACCCAACGGCACCACCCCGAGGCCGCGACGACGCGGCCCCTGATGCGAGGCGCACATGACTGACACGACCGACGAGCGGCCCGGCCCCATCAACGCCCGGCCCGTCCCCCACCCGTGGCGCTGGGTCGCCCTGGCCGTCATCGCGATCCTCGTCGCGATGATGATCAGCTCGTTTGTGACCAACGAGAAGTGGGACTTCCCGTTCGCCTTCCAGGTCATGAACTACAACCCGGTGCTGGGCGGCCTCGTCAAGGGCACCATCCTCGGCACGGCCGGGGCCATGGTCATCGGCATCGGCCTCGGGGTCGTCGTCGGCATCATGCGCCTGTCGAGCAACCCGATCCTGCGCGGCGTCTCGTTCGTCTACACGTGGTTCTTCCGCGCCATCCCCCGCTACGTCCTGCTCACCATCCTCGGCACCGGGCTCGGCTACCTCTACAGCCAGTTCGACATCGGCGTGCCGTTCGGCCAGCAGATCGCGAAGCTGCTCGGGCTCAGCAGCGACCTGACGTTCTTCTCGCTCAACGTCAACGAGTTCAGCAGCACCCTCGCCATGGGCATCATCGGGCTGGGACTGTCCGAGGCCGCCTACATGGCCGAGATCGCGCGGGCCGGCATCCTGTCGGTCGACAAGGGCCAGACCGAGGCCGCGAACGCCCTCGGCATGAGCAACGGCAAGACCATGCGACGCATCGTGCTGCCCCAGGCGATGCGGGTCATCGTGCCCCCGACCGGCAACGAGACCATCGCCATGGTCAAGGACACCTCGCTGCTCATCGCGATCCCCGTGACCACGGAGCTGTTCTTCCAGACCCAGGCCATCGGCACCCGCACCCTGAAGATCATGCCGACGATGGTGGCCGCAACGCTGTGGTACCTCATCGTCTGCTCGATCCTCATGGTCGGCCAGTACTACCTCGAGAAGCGGTTCGGCCGCGGCTTCGGCACCGGCAACCCGCAGCAGGGCGCCATCCGCGCCAAGCTCCTCTCCTTCCAGGGCCTCGGAGGTGGCGGCCGATGAGCACGACTGACACCACGGCATACCCCCTCGTGCACGCCGTCAACGTCACCAAGGCGTTCCACGGCACCGAGGTCCTCAAGGGCATCGACCTGGACGTCGAGAAGGGCGAGGTCGTCTGCCTGCTCGGGCCGTCCGGGTCCGGCAAGACGACGTTTCTGCGCTGCATCAACCAGCTCGAGTCGATCGACGGCGGCCGCATCTGGGTGGACGGCGACCTCATGGGCTACGCCGAGCGTGGCGGCCACCTGCACCACCTGAGCGACAAGCAGGTGGCGGCGCAGCGGCGCGAGATCGGCATGGTGTTCCAGCGGTGGAACCTCTTCCCGCACATGACCGCGCTGGAGAACATCATGGAGGCGCCGGTCCAGGTCGCGCGCCGCCCCAAGGGCCAGGTCAAGGAGCGGGCGCTCGCCCTCCTCGACCAGGTCGGGCTCAAGGACAAGCCGAACGCCTACCCGGCGCAGCTCTCCGGCGGCCAGCAACAGCGCGTCGCCATTGCGCGGGCGCTCGCGATGGACCCCAAGCTGATGCTCTTCGACGAGCCCACGTCCGCGCTCGACCCCGAGCTGGTCGGTGACGTCCTCAAGGTGATGCGTCAGCTCGCCGACGACGGCATGACGATGATCGTCGTCACGCACGAGATGTCGTTCGCCCGTGAGGTGGCCGACCGGGTCGTCTTCATGGACGGCGGAGTCGTCGTCGAGCAGGGCGCCCCGAAGGACGTCATCAACAACCCGCAGCACGAGCGCACCAAGTCGTTCCTGCGCCGCATGCGCCAGGAGGAGGAGTCGACCTGATGGGTTACGGCCTGGGCATCGTCACCGTCCGCGGCCGGTCCATGGAGCCGACGTTGCACACCGGCGACCGGATGGTCGTGCTGCGCGGCGCACCCCCGAAGCTCGGCCGGCTCGCCATCGTGCGACTCCCCCCGGACGACGCCGGCGTGCCGCGCCCGCTGGCGATCAAGCGCGTCACCATGCTCGACCCCGAGGACCCCACCCGCTACTGGGTCGAGGCCGACAACCAGGGCGAGCTCGGGGTCGCCGACTCGTGGACCTTCGGCATCGGGTCGCTGGCCCGTGACCAGATCCGCGCGCTCGTGCTGTTCCGGTTGCCGCACCGCCTGCGGCTGCCCGGCCGCCGACGTCGCTGACCTCGTCGGCCGCACCCCCGCGACGGGCACGTGGGCGACGCGGGGGCGACGCGGGACCCGCGCGTGGTCGCGGGGGCGACCACGCGGCATACCGTCGACGCCTTGCCCGTATGCCGTGTGGCACAGGGCCCACCGGTGCGTCGCCGCGGGCGCGGGGGTAGGTTGAGGGAGCACGTGATCATCCATCTCGCAGAAGGGATTTTCATGCTTTCCCGCTTCTTCCGCACCACCGAGGTCAGCGCCCACTGCGACCTGCCCTGTGGTGTCTACGACCCCGCCCAGGCCCGCATCGAGGCCGAGTCGATCAAGGCCATCGACAAGAAGGTCGCCGACAACCCCGACGACCCCGACTTCCGCATGCGCGCAATGATCATCAAGGAGCAGCGCTCCGAGCTGGTCAAGCACCACCTGTGGGTGCTGTGGACCGACTACTTCAAGCCGCCGCACTTCGAGAAGTACCCCGAGCTGAACACCCTCATCAACGAGGCGACCAAGCTGGCCGGCGCGTCCGGCACCAAGGGCTCGTTCGACGAGTCCGTGGCCGACGAGCTGCTCGCCAAGATCGACGAGGTCGACCGCATCTTCAAGGAGACCAAGAAGGGCTGAGCCCCGGACGGTCTCCAGCACCAGGTGGCCGGTTCTCGGACCTGTGGTCGGTATCCCGACCACGGAACCGAGAGCCGGCCACTTTTGCGTCCCACCACCGGTGCCGACGCGACCGCTGTTACCGAAGTGACGCATGTGACATCCCCCAGTTACCGGCCGGTCGGGTCTACGGTGCACTGCGGACTGCGCGGAGGCAGCCCCTGACGCACTGCGGAGGAGCACGACGTGAGCAACGACCGAGAAGTCGACCACGACACCGTCCCACCAGCCAACAAGGGCCTGCTCGCGGTCGCGGGCATCCTGCTGGCCATCCCGATCATCGCCCTCATGTGGGTGAGCAGCTACGCCAAGGTCGAGCCCAAGCTCGGCGGGTGGCCGTTCTTCATCTGGTACCAGTTCCTCTGGGTCTTCCTGTGCAGCGCCATGACCTACACGGCCTACCGCCTGGTCCTCAAGGCCCGCCCGCACCGGCCCATGCACGGGGAGTCCGGCCGCGACGCTGACGAGGTGACCCGATGAGCGCCACGGTGGTCACGGCCGCTCCGGCCGCGACCGGCACCGGTGTCAACGGTGTCGCGCTGACCGTCCTCATCCTGCTGTTCCTGCTCGTCACGGGACTGGGCTTCTGGGCCACCCGCTGGCGCCGGGCCGACAGCATGGAGTCGCTCGACGAGTGGGGCCTGGGTGGCCGGCGGTTCGGCACCTGGGTGACCTGGTTCCTCCTCGGCGGCGACCTCTACACGGCATACACCTTCGTGGCCGTGCCGGCCGCGATGTTCGCGCTCGGTGCGGTCAGTGGATTCTTCGCAGTCCCCTACACGATCGTCCTCTACCCGATCATCTTCATCTTCATGTCGCGTCTGTGGTCGGTCAGCCACCGGCACGGCTACGTCACGCCGGCCGACTTCGTGAAGGGCCGCTACGGCTCCAAGGGCCTGTCGCTGGCGGTGTCGGTCACCGGGATCCTCGCGACGATGCCCTACATCGCGCTGCAGCTGGTCGGCATCCAGGCCGTCCTCGAGGTCGCCGGCATCGGCGGTTCGCAGAACATCATCGCCAAGGACGCACCGCTGTTCATCGCGTTCGCCCTGCTGGCGGCCTACACCTACTCCAGCGGCCTGCGGGCCCCAGCCGTCATCGCGTTCGTCAAGGACACCTTGATCTACCTCGTCATCATCGTCGCGATCATCTACCTGCCCGGAAAGATCTCGGGCGGCTGGGACGCCATCTTCGGGGCGGCGGAGGCCAAGATGGCCAAGCCGAGCGTGGCCGACCCGAGCAAGCCCACGGGTGCGTTCATCCCGGGCGCGGCACAGCACTGGGCCTACGCGACCCTCGCGCTGGGTTCCGCCCTGGCGCTGTTCATGTACCCGCACTCGATCACCGCGACCCTGTCCAGCCAGAACCGCAACACCATCCGCCGCAACGCCTCGATCCTGCCGGCCTACAGCTTCGTGCTCGGTCTGCTGGCGTTGCTCGGCTGGGTCGCGATCGCCGCCGGCACCAAGCCGATCGGCCTGGACGGCAAGCCCAACGCCCAGCTCGTCATCCCGCAGCTGTTCGAGGACATGTTCCCGAGCTGGTTCGCGGGCGTGGCGTTCGCGGCAGTCGCCATCGGCGCCCTCGTGCCTGCGGCGATCATGTCGATCGCGGCGGCCAACACGTTCACGCGCAACATCTACCGCGACCTCATCAAGCCCAACGCGTCGCACGCCGACGAGGCGCGCGTCTCGAAGCTGGTTTCGTTGCTGGTCAAGGCTTTTGCGCTGGTCTTCGTGCTGACGCTGGACAAGCAGAACGCCATCAACTTCCAGCTCCTCGGTGGCATCTGGATCCTGCAGACCTTCCCGGCCATCGTGTTCAGCCTCTACACGCGGTGGTTCCACCGCCGGGCGCTGCTGGTCGGCTGGGCGGTCGGCATGGTCTACGGCACGATCACGGCCTACAACGTGGTCAACCCGGCCACGGGCAACCACTTCGCCGGCTCGCTGGCGAACATCCCCGCGATCGGCAAGATGGGCTACATCGCCATGACGGCCTTCGTCATCAACATCGTCGTGGCGGTCATCCTCACGCTGGTCCTCAATGCGCTCAAGGTCTCCAACGGGCGCGACGAGACGATCAAGGGCGACTACTTCGCCGACGCCGGTGACCCGCGCGTCGAGAAGAACCGCGACCTGGACGACCAGCTCACGACCGGGCCGACCACCTAGTCAGCATCGCGAAACCGTTGAGGGGCAGGGCCGTTCGTCGGCCCTGCCCCTTCGCGCATGCTCAGCTCGCCGCGCGCGTATGCCGCGTGCTCGCCTCCGCGCGCCGCACTGTCAGGAGGTGCGTCGGCGCCGAGCCAGCGCCCGGCTGAGCGACTCCACGACCCGGGGGTCGTACTCGTACCCCAGGCCGAGGTGGATCCGCTCCATCGCGCGTTCGTCGTCGACCCCGTCGGGTCCGGCGAGGTCGTCGTAGGCGTTGGCCACCTTGATGATCCGGCTCGCGAGCGGCAGGTCCTGACCGAACTCGCGGACCTGCCGGTACGGCGTGGTCTGGGCCTCCAGGACGATGCCCACCTCGTCGAGGACACCGGTGGTGCGCACGATGTAGGAGCCGTCCTGGGCAATCCGCTGCTGGTCGGCCGGTGCGGCCATCACGGTGGCTCCAGCCGGGATCGGCTCGCGCAGGCCGACCTGACCGAGGTCGTGGAGCAACGCGGCATACTCGAGGTCCGAGAGCTCACGCTGCCCCATGCCGAGGTCGCGGCCCACGGCCAGTGACAGGTCGGCCACGCGGCGGGCGTGGTCGGGCGTCGTGTAGCCGGCGCGGTCGGTCAGTGAGGACAACGCCCCGATGGTCTGGCGATAGGTGCGCCGGATGACGGCATACCGTTGCACGGCAAAGGAAGTCAGGACCAAGGGGAACAGGAAGAGCGGCAACGCGGCCAGCCCGATCGCACTCTCGGCGAGCGCGATGAGGGCGCCGGAGGTGACGAGCGCCGTCCCGAGCCCGAGGGTGGATCGCAGCTCGTCGACGATCGCCGGCAGCAGGGGCGCACCCTCGCGGCCCGCCCGGGCCACGGCCTCGAGCGCCAACCCCACGGTCATCGACACCGAGCCGACCAGGACCATGATGACTCCGACGAGCCAGCGGTGGTCCTCCAGGTCGAACTGCCACTGCAGCAGCGTCTTCCCCCCGAACGGCACCTCCCGGAAGAGCCATGGCGCCACGAACACCCCGCACAGGCGGGCGGAGTCGTCCGACCAGTGCATCTGGCGCCCCAGGAGCCGTAGCACGCTGGCCCCCACGAACATGCCGGCGGCGATAACGAGGCAGACGGGTGCCGCGCCCAGGGGTGAGCCGTTGGCCGCCAGCACGACCGACAAGGACAGGGCCAGCGACGACGCGGTGGAGACCGGTGCCGTCTCTCGTCCGGTGAGCACCGCCATGCGGGCGATCTCGCCGATGATGATGCCTGCGCAGAACATCGCCAGGGTGAGCACGGACATCCGCGGGAGCCCTGCGATGAGGTCCGGCGCGCCCGCCACCAGCGCCCACAGCACTGCGAGGGCGGCGATCGTGTTGATGAGCCACCGCAGGTCGACCGACCACCGCCGCAGCGTCGTCATGACCGGCTCTCCGTCCGTGGTCGCCGGACGCTGGCGGTGGCGCCCCGCAGGAGCTCGCGCAGGTCGGGTCGTTGGGCGAGCAGGTCCGAGACCTCCGGCTCGTCGTGGTCGAGCACCGCGGTTGCCGAGTCGTCCAGGGTCAGCCACTCGCCGCTGCTGGCCTCGCCCTGCAGCGGCCACTCGTGACGGCCGAGCGCCCGGATGAGGGCCTGCACCACGTCGGGGTCGAAGTGCGTCCCGGACCGCTGCGTCACCACGCCCACGGCTTCCTCGACGGTCAGCGCGGGGCGGTACTCCCGCTGCGTCGTGAGGTTGTCGAACATGTCCGCCACGGCGACAACCCGGGCCACCAGCGGGATTTCGCTGCCGGAAAGTCCCGCCGGGTACCCGAGCCCGTCGAACCGCTCGTGGTGGTGCGCGATCCCGTCGACCGAGTCGGCGAGGAAGTCGATGCCCTGCACCAGTTCGACCCCGGACAGCGCGTGCTCAGCCACGATGAAGAGCTCGTCGTCGGTCAAGGGCCGACGCGAGCGCAGGAGCCGCGCCGGCACGCTGACCTTGCCGATGTCGTGGAGCATGCCAGCCACGCGAGCGTCCTGGATCTCCTTGTGCCCCAGACCCAACGCCTGGGCGATCCACTCCGACAGGTCGGCAGTGCGTTCGCTGTGGCCTGTGCACCCGGGGTCCTTGACCTCGACCGCGGTGACCAGGGCACGCAGGGTGCGCTGCTGGGAGCGCACCTCGTCGCCGTACTGGACGAAGGCCCAGCGGGCGACCAGCAGTGGGGCCAGGACGAGCACCGCACTGAACGGCCCCACGCCGGCGGGGATCCAGAGCACGACGAACAGGAATCCGATGAGCCCGTACCCGATGTAGGCGACGCCGGTGGTCGAGAAGAGCTGGACGACCTGCGTGAGGACGGGGATGCCGCGCGACGCGCGCATGACACCCGCGAGGAGGGCGGCGTTGACGAGGCACTGGGCGATGTCGGCGACCAGCAGAGGCAGGCCCACGCCGGCGAGGATGTCCAGCGGACTGGACGAGCGATCGAGAGCCGACGAACCACCGACGAGCAGGTAGACCAGGCTCCCAATGCTGCCGATGGCCGAATGCATCGCCGCGTTGAAAAGCCACACAGTCGATCGGGATCGCCGCAGCTCGGCCAGGTTGGCAAGAGCGCCAACCACGCCGGCCCCCACGGGCCCGACGATGACCGCCGAGGCCAAGAGCACGATGCTCGTGATCGAGAGGAGGACCCGGTTGCCGGTGTCGGTCTCCCGCAGCATCCAACCGGCGAACGCCAACGCTATGAGGACGACCAGGGCCGCCCAGTCGTACGGCTGTCCTGCCACGGCATACCCCACCCCCATGAGGGCAAGGGCGCCCACGCACACAGCGCCGACGTAGACGTGGGTCGCGTCCACCCCGCGATTCGCAGGACCATCCCCGGCGGACGGTCGACGAATCATGATGCCAATCTAGTCGGCACCCACGCGTAACGAGACGGCGTCAGGAGACCTTGCCGCCCCAGCTCCAGGTGGAGGTGGCGTCGGCCTTGCCGCCCCAGCTCCAGGTGGAGGTGGCGTCGGCCTTGCCGCCCCAGCTCCAGGTGGAGGTCTTGTCCTCGGGCGTCCAGACCGAGCCGTTGTCGCCGGAGAGGATGGACTCGAACAGGGTGGTGATGACCTTCATGGCTATTGCTCCTTTTGCCCGACTTGTGCATCGTCCCTTCGGACGGGTCGGGCTAGTCCATGCCGCCAAACGCCAGGGGTGCGGTTGGTCAGCAGGACTATGATGCCCGCTACCTGCGTTCTTGCATCGGCCCTTACTGGTTCTTGACCAAGTCTTGGAAAAACGCTCATTCCTTTGGGCGCGGTTTGCCTCCGTTGGTGGCGATACCCGTCAGTACGTCAGGGCGACCTCGTGGCGTGTGCGAGAATGGTTGCCGTTTACGGCGCCCCTCACCGGTGCGCCAACCCCGACGGAAGAGATCACGATGAGCAAGCGCGCCCGCAAGCGCCGCTCGCGCAAGGGCAACGGGGCCAACCACGGCCGCCGCCCGAACGCCTGAGCCGCGCTCGACGCAACGAGAAGGGGCGGGACCGACAATGTCGGTCCCGCCCCTTCGTCGTCTCACCCGCTTGGTGGCGTCACCCGGCGGATGAGCAGGTATGCCGCGTTACTCCGTGATCTCGTAGCGGATCGTCGTGATGCGGGTCATGATCTGCGTGCGAAGCGCCACCGGCGCGGTCTCACCGGTGCACGAGCGCTTGACCAGCGCCTTCAGCGCCTGGTCGAGGTCGTACTCGTGCAGACACGGCCCGCACTCCTGCAGGTGCGCCTTGATCTTCGCCGTGTCGTCGGCGGTCATCTCGCCGTCGAGGTACTCGAACACCCGGAACAGCACCTCCGAGCAGTCAGTGCCTTCCAGGGGGTCCTCCCCCGCGCCGCGCTCGCAGCTCATCGGTCCGCCGCCTTGGCAAAGCCGCGGTCCGCGGCATACTCGGTCAGCAGCTCACGCAGCTGGCGCCGACCACGGTGCAGTCGTGACATGACGGTGCCGATCGGGGTGTCCATCATCTCCGCGATCTCCTTGTAGGCGAAGCCCTCGACGTCGGCGAGGTAGACGGCCATGCGGAAGTCCTCCGGCAGCTGCTGCAGCGCCCGCTTCACCTCGGTGTCGGGCAGGTGGTCGAGGGCCTCGACCTCGGCGGACCGCAGCCCGGAGGAGGTGTGGGACTCGGCCCGGTGGAGCTGGTAGTCCTCGATCTGCGCGGCGTCGGACTGCTGGGGCTCGCGCTGCCGCTTGCGGTAGCTGTTGATGTAGGTGTTGGTGAGGATGCGGTACATCCACGCCTTGAAGTTGGTGCCCGGCCGGTACTGGTGGAACGCGGCGAAGGCCTTGGTGTAGGTCTCCTGGACGAGGTCCTCGGCGTCCGCGGGGTTGCGCGTGGTGCGCAGCGCCGCCGAGTAGAGCTGGTCGAGCAGCGGCATGGCCTCACGCTCGAAGCGGGCCTGGCGCTCGGTCGGGGTCTCGGTGGCGACATCGACGGTCGCGTCGTCGCTGGTGGCGCGCGCGGTGTCGGTGGCAGGGGTCTCGGTCATTGCCCTCCAGCCTAACCCGCTGCCTGCGCGGGAGGCCTTGGTGTCGGGTGCGGACGGTCCCCACGAGGCGGGTGCGGCGAGATCCACGAGGCGTGGCTTCTCGGCGACGGCGGCGGTGTGCACTGTGGGCTCCTGGGAGGTTGACATACGCCGGTTTCAACCACCCCGCGAGGCCGGTCATTCCCAGCCGATACCGTGGGGCAATGCCTCGCGCCACGAAGTCGCCGTCGTTCGTGCAGCTCCTCACCGAGCAGGTGCGTCACGAGTTCACGGCCAGCCAGCAGTACATCGCCATCGCCGTCTGGTTCGACGACCACGACCTGCCGCGCCTGGCCGCGCACTTCTACCAGCAGAGCGTGGAAGAGCGGAACCACGCGATGATGATCGTCCAGTACATGCTCGACCGTGACTGGCCGGTGACGATTCCCGGTGTCGACGAGGTCCGAGGTGACTTCGCCAAGCCGGTCGAGCCGATCGAGCTGGCCCTGGCGCAGGAGAAGGCCGTCACGAGTCAGATCGAGGCGTTGTTCCGGGCGGCCCGCTCCGAGGGCGATGTCCTCGGCGAGCAGTTCATGCTGTGGTTCCTCAAGGAGCAGGTCGAGGAGGTCGCCGCGATGAACACGCTGCTGACCATCTCCGAGCGCGCCGGCGCCGACTGGTTCCAGATCGAGGACCACCTCGCGCGTGAGGCCGTCGGCGACGGGGGCAACGACACCTCCGCCCCGGAGGCCGCGGGCGGCGCGCTCTGAGGGGTCACTGACGCAGCGTCGCGAGGAACTCCAGCGCCGCGGCGACGGCGTCGTCCGGCTTCTTCGGGAACGAGTGCGCCCCCTCCACGGCAGTGACGAGGTCTGCCGACGGCAGCTCGGCGCGCACCTCCTCGGGCGTGCCGAACGGGTCGCTCCGACCCTGGACGACCTGCACGGGTATGCCGTGGGCGAGCGGCGTGCGCAGCTCCTCGGCCCGCGAGACCTCCGGCCTGCCCGGTGGGTGCAGCGGGAAGGACAGGCACAGCACGCCCGCGGCACCGCTGTCGTGGGCGGTACGGCAGGCGACCCGCGCCCCGTTGCTCTTCCCGCCGACGACGACCGGGCCGCGGAGCCGTCGTCGCTTGTCGGTCAGTGCCGCGACCACCGGCAGCCAGGCGGGATCCTGGGTCGGCGGCTGGGGCGGCATCCGGCGGCCGGCGACCACCCAGGCCTGCTCGACCAGCGCCACCGCCCACCCGTCCACCGTGGCGGCGGCCCGGATGGGCGCGAACTCAGGGGCGGTGAGCCGGCCGCCGGCGCCGTGGGTGAGGACCAGCACCCCGGTGGAGTCCGCTGGTCGGCTCAGGTGGATGCGCGCCGGACCCATCGGGGTGTCGACCTCGGTCACGGTGGCGCGCGGGGTGCGTGGGGTGCTCATGCCGGGTTTGCTCCTCCCGTGCTGGGGGCACCCGCTCCCCCACCGATGATCTCGCCGGTCGCGGGGTCGACGACGCCGTCGAGCTCGTCGATGCCGGCGGGTTCGATGAGGCTCGGTCCGTTGCTGCGGTTGGAGGAGACCGCGGCTCCCACCGGGTAGGCGTCGAAGCGGCCCGGCTGGCTAAACGCGAGCAGCCGCGCGAGCTCGTCGCGGTCGGTCATCGTCGGGTCGAGCCACGTCGCCCAGTCCGCGCGCTCCAGCACCAGGGGCTGCCGGTCGTGGATGCGGTCGAGCCCCGGCTCGGCGTCGGTGGTGATGATGGTGAAGGTCGTGAGCCAGGCGTCCGGGTCGTCGTTGTCCTCGATGTCGCGGTCGCGCCAGAACTCGTACAGGCCCGCGAACGCCACGGGTTCGCCGTCGGCCCGGTGCATGAAGAACGGCTGCTTGCGCGGCTTGCCCTTGGCGTCCTGCGCGACGGGCGACTTCTGCCACTCGTACCACCCCTGCGCCGGGACCAGGCACCGGCGCGACGCGGCCGCCTTGGCGAAGGACGGCTTCTCGAGCACCGAGTCGGCGCGGGCGTTGATCATCCGCATGCCCATCTTCACGTCCTTGGCCCAGCTCGGCACGAGGCCCCACGTCAGCAGCCGCAGCTGGCGCACGGGGGCCGGCTCACCGGCATACCCCTCCTCACGCTGCTCCCGGGGCACCCGGGTGAGGACCACGGGTGCCTGCTTGCTCGGGGCCATGTTGAAGTCGGGCCGGCCGGGGGGTGGCGACTGAGGGTTCTTCAGGATGCTGCGCACGGGCTCGAGCGACCGGTCGTCCTCGACCTCGAACTCCTCGACGAGCTCGTCGGGATTGGCCGTCGCCGCGTATCGCCCGCACATGGTGGACAGGGTACGCAGCGCCACCGACCGGCCCATACGGTAGGAAGGAGCCGAGGCGTTTGCCGATCTTCACCACCACCGAGGGAGTGGACATGACCCTGGTCCGACGCGTTGCCCGCCCGATGCTCGCCGCCCTGTTCGTCATCCAGGGCTACCAGCAGCTTCGCCAGCCTGCCCTCCTGAAGCCGAAGGTGGCGCCGCTGGCGGACCAGCTCGCGCCACTGGGCGTGCCCAACGACCCGGAGCTGCTCGTGCGCGCCAACGGGGCCACCATGATGGGCGCCGGCGCCATGCTGGCGACGGGCAACTTCCCGCGCATCGCCGCCACCGTCCTGGCGGCCTCGATGGTCCCGACCACCTACGTCGGCCACGCGTTCTGGGAGGAGAAGGACCCGACGGCGCGGCGCACGCAGCGCATCCAGTTCCTCAAGAACCTCAGCCTGATCGGTGGCCTGCTGCTCGCCTCCGTCGACACCGAGGGCAAGCCGGGACTGGCCTACCGCGTCGGCATGGCCGAGGACTCGGCACGGCGTTCGGCCAAGCGCGCCAAGCGGGAGGCGAAGCTCGCCACGAGGGCTGCCAAGCGCGAGGCGAAGCTCGCGGCCACCCAGGCGCACGATGCCCTCACCTGATCCAGCGGGACGGGTCGACTGGCCCGCGCCCACCCCGGGTCACCCCGTCGACGCGACGGTGACCCTGCCCGGCAGCAAGTCGCTGACCAACCGTTACCTGGTGCTCGCGGCGCTGGCCAACAGCCCGTCGATGCTGCGCGCCCCGTTGCGCTCGCGCGACACCCTGCTCATGGCGCAGGCACTGCGCAGCCTCGGCGCCCGCATCGAGGACTCCGCGCAGGGCGGCTCGCCCGACTGGCTCGTCACCCCGGCGCCGCTGGTCGGCGGGGGCACCGTCGACTGCGGCCTGGCGGGCACCGTCATGCGGTTCGTGCCGCCGGTGGCCGCCCTGGCGACCGGGGACGTGGGTTTCGACGGCGACGCCCAGGCACGCGTGCGCCCGATGGGGCCGGTGCTCGACGCCCTGCGCACCCTGGGTGTCAGCGTCGACGACGAGGGCCGCGGCACCCTGCCCTTCACCGTGGGCGGCACTGGCGCGGTGCGCGGCGGCGCCGTCACGCTCGACGCGTCTGAGAGCTCACAGTTCGTGTCGGCCCTCCTGCTGGCGGGGGCGAGGTATGCCGAGGGCGTCACCGTGCACCACGACGGCAAGCCCGTGCCATCGGAGCCGCACATCGCGATGACGGTCGAAACCCTCAGGGACGCAGGGGCATTCGTCGACGACGGCGAAGCCAACACGTGGCGGGTCGAGCCGTCCGAGCTCACCGGCCTCGACGTGCAGGTCGAACCCGACCTGTCCAACGCCGCTCCGTTCCTCTCCGCCGCGCTGGTCTGTGGCGGCAGCGTCACGGTGCCGGGGTGGCCGCAGCACACCACCCAGGCCGGCGACGCCGTGCGCGACATCCTCGACGCCATGGGTGCCGACGTGACGCTCACCCGAGAGGGACTGACGGTGGCGGGCACCGGGGAGGTCAGCGGCGTCGACCTCGACCTGCACGACGCTTCCGAGCTCACCCCGGTCGTGGCTGCCGTCGCGGCGCTGGCCGACTCGCCGTCCGTGATCCGCGGTGTCGCCCACATCCGTGGCCACGAGACCGACCGGCTCGCTGCCCTGGCGCGCGAGCTCGGAGCGCTCGGCAGCGACGTCACCGAGACCGACGACGGCCTGCGGATCGCGCCCGCGACGCTGCACGGCGGCACCTTCCACACCTACGCCGACCACCGGATGGTGATGGCCGGTGCGGTCCTGGGCCTGCGCGTGCCCCATGTCGTCGTCGAGGACGCCGGCACCGTCGCCAAGACGTTGCCGGAGTTCACCACGCTCTGGGAGCGCATGCTGTCGTCGACGGGCTCGGCCCACCGATGAGCAACACATGAGCCGGCGCGCGTCGGACTACGACGAGAGCGACGTCCGCATCCGACCGAGCCGGCGAGGCTCACGCCCGCGCTCCAAGGACCGCCCGGCCCACGACGACGCCGTGCCCGGGTTCGTCATCGCCGTCGACCGCGGCCGTTACACGGTGCTCGTCGCCAAAGGCGTTGGCGGCAAACGACTTCCGGAACGCATCGTCATGGCCATGAAGGCCCGCGAGCTCGGTCGCAAGGGCATCGTCGTCGGCGACAACGTCGACCTCGTGGGTGACGTCGGCGGTGGACCCGACTCCCTCGCGCGCATCGTGCGCGTCCAGCCCCGCACATCGGTCCTGCGGCGCACCGCCGACGACACCGACCCCGTCGAACGCGTCATCGTCGCGAACGCCGACCAGCTGGTCATCGTCACCGCCCTCGCCAACCCCGAGCCCCGTCCGCGCCTCATCGACCGCGCCCTCGTCGCGGCATACGACGCAGATCTCGACCCCCTGCTCGTGCTCACCAAGGCCGACCTCGCCGACCCGGCGCCCTTCCTGCAGACCTATGCCCCGCTCGACGTGCCGCACGTGGTCACGTCGAGCGAGGACGACTTCCTGGGGCTCGAGGAGCTCCTCGACCACCTCGAGGGGCGCGTCAGTGTCCTGGTCGGCCACTCCGGCGTCGGCAAGTCCACGCTCGTCAACGCCCTCGTCCCGGATGCCAACCGCGCCACCGGCGACGTCAACGACGTGACCGGTCGCGGGCGGCACACGTCGACCTCGGCCGTGGCGTTGCGGCTGCCGGGCGGCGACGGGTGGGTCATCGACACACCGGGCGTGCGCTCGTTCGGCCTCGCGCACGTCGACCTGGCCCGCATCATCGACCACTTCCCCGACCTCGAACCGGGCACCGCGGGGTGCCCACGTGGGTGCACCCATGACGAGCCCGAGTGCGCGCTCGACGAATGGGTCGCCTCCGGTCAGGCCGGGCCCGCCGGGCCGTCACGCCTGGAGTCGTTGCGTCGCCTGCTGCGCGCGCGTTCGGGCGAAACCGACTGAGCCTCAACGCGATCGCGCCGCCTCCCCGGTGGGCGGGGTGGCGGCGCGATCGTGGGTATGCCGGGTGGCCGGCTCCCGAGGTCAGCTCTCCTTGGTGCCCTCCGTGGCCACGGCCTGCTCCTCGAACGAAGCCTGGTCGCGGACCTCGGCCTTGAACACGACCTCCTGGTCCGACACGTCGACGGTCTCGATGACCTCACGCGGCGACGCGAAGTGGCAGGCGGAGAGGTGCTCGCCGACACCGTCGGGTCGCAGCTCGAGCAGGGGGACGTCGGTCTTGCACTTGTCCTGCGCCTTCCAGCACCGGGTGTGGAACCGGCAGCCCGACGGCGGGTTCGCCGGCGACGGCACATCGCCGGTGAGGACGATCTGCTCCTTCTTGTCACGCAGCGTGGGGTCGGGCACCGGCACGGCCGACAGCAGCGCCTGCGTGTAGGGGTGGGTGGGGCGACCGTAGATCTCGTCCTCCTCCCCCAGCTCGGCGAGCTTGCCGAGGTACATCACGCCGACGCGGTCGGAGATGTGACGGACCACGGACAGGTCGTGGGCGATGAAGATGTAGGACAGGCCGAGCTCGTCCTGCAGCTTCTCCATCAGGTTGACGACCTGCGCCTGCACCGACACGTCGAGCGCGGAGACCGGCTCGTCACAGATCAGCACCTTCGGGTTGAGCGCGATGCCGCGGGCGATGCCGATGCGCTGGCGCTGACCACCGGAGAACTGGTGCGGGTAGCGGTTGATGTGCTCGGGGTTGAGGCCGACCATGTCGAGCAGGTCCTGGACCGCCTTGCGACGGCCGTTCTTCGGCACCACGTCGGGGTGGATGTCGAAGGGCTCGGCGATGATGTCACCGACCGTCTTCCTCGGGTTGAGCGAGGTGTAGGGGTCCTGGAACACGATCTGGATGTCGCGACGCAGCTTGCGCATCGCGCGACCCTTCTGGCTGTACATGTCGACGCCGTCGAACACGACCTGGCCCGACGTGGGCTCCTCCAGGCGCATGAGGAGCCGCCCGAGGGTGGACTTGCCACAGCCGGACTCACCAACGATGCCGAGCGTCTCACCCTTGAGCAGCTCGAAGCTCACGCCGTCGACGGCCTTGACGTGACCCACGGTGCGCCGCAGCACGCCGCCCTTGATCGGGTAGTGCTTGACCAGGTCGGTCGCGGTCAGGATCGGCTCAGCCATGGAGGACCTCCTCGGCGAAGTGGCACGCGGACTCGCGGCCGGGGGCGACGGTCAGCAGCTCGGGACGGTCCTCGCGGCAGATGTCCTGCGCGTAGCGGCACCGCGGGTTGAAGGCGCACCCGGCCGGGATCCGCATGAGGTTCGGCGGCAGGCCACCGATGGCAGCCAGCTCCTGCCCCTTCTGGTCCAGGCGCGGGATCGACTCGAGCAGACCCTTGGTGTAGGGGTGCGCGGGCTGCCGGTAGAGGTCGAACACGTCCGCGCGCTCGACGATCCGGCCGGCATACATGACCGCGATCTTGTCTGCGACGTCGGCGACCACGCCGAGGTCGTGAGTGATGAGGATGAGGCCCATCTGGCGCTCTTCCTGCAGCTCCTGCAACAGCGACATGATCTGCGCCTGGACGGTGACGTCCAGGGCGGTCGTCGGCTCGTCGGCGATGAGCACCGCCGGGTCGAGCGCGATGGCCATCGCGATCATGATGCGCTGGCGCATGCCGCCGGAGAACTGGTGCGGGTAGGCCTTCACCCGCTCCTTGGCGGCCGGGATCTGCACCCGCTGCATCAGCTTGACCGCCCGCTCCAGGGAGTCGGACTTGTTCATGCCGCGGTGCTTGCGGAACATCTCCGCGATCTGCCACCCGACCGGGAAGACCGGGTTGAGCGAGGAGAGCGCGTCCTGGAAGACCATCGAGATCTCCGGGCCGCGGGTCTTGCGCCGCTGCTCCTCCGGCATCGTCAGCAGGTCCTGGCCGCAGTAGCGGATCTGGCCTCCCGGGATGACGGCCGGTGGCATGTCGAGGATGCCCATGATCGCCTGCGCGGTCACGGACTTGCCCGACCCCGACTCACCGAGGATGGCGAGCGTCTCGCCCTCGTGCAGGTCGAAGTTGACGCCGTTGATGGCCTTGGCCACGCCGTCCTCGGTGTGGAACTCGACGCGGAGGTCCTCCACCTCGAGCAGCAGGCCGTCGACCGGCTTGTACTGCGAGGACGCCGGGGTGTCCGACTTCCTCGTCTGCGTGTCTGTCGTCATGTGTGTGTCGTCTTTCCCGCTCAGCGCGACTTCGGGTCGAAGGCGTCGCGGATGGCGTCACCGAGCATGATGAACGCCAGCACCGCCAGGCTGAGGAAGAGGCTGGGGAACAGGAGCATGTGCGGCGTGGTGCGGATACCGACCAGTGCGTCGGAGATCGCGACACCCCACGAGACCGCGGGTGGCGTGAGGCCGATGCCGAGGAAGCTCAGCGTCGCCTCGACCGCGATGTAGACACCGAGGTTGATCGTCGCCACGACGATGACCGGGGCCATCGCGTTGGGGATGACGTGCGACCGGATGATCCGCCACGGGCTGGCGCCGAGTGCGCGGGCGGCCTGCACGTAGTCGTTCGGCTTGACCTGCATGACGCTCGACCGCATGAGTCGCGCGATGCCCGGCCAGCCGAAGATCGCCAGCACCAGCACGACCTTGCCCACCACGATGAGGTAGGGCGTGTTCTGGTCGTTCGGCATGACCGACATGAACAGGATGCCGCCGAGGAGCAGCGGGATCGCGAAGAAGATGTCGGTCAGGCGGGACACGACCGCGTCGATCCAGCCGCCGTAGAAGCCGGCGATCACACCGAGGGTGGTGCCGACGATGAGCGTCGCCAGGGTCGCAAAGACACCGACGAGGATCGAGGCGCGCGCACCGTGGATGGTGCGGGCGTAGATGTCGTAACCCTGGATGTCGCGGCCGAACCACGGTCCGTCGAGGCTCGGACGCTGTCGGGCGTCCTGCAGCACGGCGGCGTTGGGGTCGGTGCTGGTGAACAGCTGCGGCACGATCGCCATGAGGACGAACAGCGCGATGAGCACCACGGAGAACCAGAAGATCGGGTTCTTCTTGAGCTGGCGCCAGGCGTCGGACGCCAGGGAACGGGGCTTGTCCTGCTGGACGTCGCCGCCGGGCGCGGCACCGGTCTCCGAGGAGATTGCAATCGTCGATGCCTCAGTCATGGCTGATCCTCGGGTCGAGCACGCCGTACAACAGGTCGACGAGCAGGTTGACAAGGAGGAAGACGAGCACCAGGACGGTGACCGTGCCCACGACGGACACACCGTCGTGGTTGCGGATGCCGGTGAAGAGGAACCCACCGACACCCGGGATGTTGAAGATGCGCTCGGTCACGATCGCGCCACCGAGCAGGCTGCCGAAGTCGGCACCGATGAAGGTCACCACCGGGATGAGCGAGTTGCGCAGCGCGTGCACGCCGATCGCGCGGGACCGGGTGAGGCCCTTGGCGATGGCGGTGCGCAGGTAGTCCGCGCGCAGGTTCTCCACCAGGTTGGTGCGGGTGAGCCGCGCGACGTAGGCGATGGAGGCGCTGCCGAGCACGAAGGCCGGCAGGATGAGCGACTGCAGGGGCCTGCTCGAGTCGTAGGTCACCGGGAAGATCTCACCGCCCAGCTTGACGCCCAGGTAGTACTGGAGCACCGAGCCGATGACGAAGACCGGGATCGAGATGACCACGAGGGTGCTGACGAGCACCAGGTTGTCGATGAACTTGCCCTTGCGCACGCCCGCCAGCACACCGGCGATGATGCCGATGACCGCTTCGAAGGCGATGGCCATGAGGGCGAGCTTGGCCGTGATCGGGTAGCGCTGCTCGAGCTCGAAACCGACCGACTGGTTGCGGAAGTTCGTGCCGAGGTCGCCCTGGACGACGTTGCCGAGGTACTTGGCGTACTGCACCGGGAACGGGTCGTCGAGGTTGTGCTCCTCGCGGAACTGGGCGACGAAGGCGGGGGAACAGCCTCGGTCACCACACATGCCGGCGGTGGGGTCACCCGGCATCGAGAACACCATGTAGAAGATGATGAACGTGGCGCCGATGAGCACCGGGATCATCTGTAGCAGGCGTCGAATGACGTACTTGTACACGTCACCTCCTAGTCGCTGGACACCTCGAACCAGGGTTTCGTCCCGAGGCGTCGTTGGTCGGGCTCGGCTGCCACGGATGGCGTCCGCAGTCCTCGACCCAAAGATAGTCGTATGGACCATACGTGGCGCCGGTCCAGAATGTGGAACCGACCCCGGACAGGTCATCGGCCTGCCGACCTTCAAGGCCGGCAGGCCGACGACTCTAGTTGGTGGTGGGTGCCCCGGCGACGAGCGCCGCCGGGGCATCACTCACGTCAGGACTTCAGAGCCAGGCTCGAGAAGTCGATCGTGCCGAACGCGGTGATCTTCACACCGGTGACCTTGTCGGACCAGCCGAAGGTCGCGGTGGAGTACCACATCGGGATGGACGGCATGTCGTTCGCGAGGAGCGCCTCAGCCTGCTGGTACTTGGCGTTGGCGGCAGCCGCGTCGGACTCGGCAGCTGCCTCGTTGAGCAGCTTGTCGAACTCCGGGTTGGAGTAGTCACCGTCGTTGGAGGACGCGCCGGTCTTGTAGATCGGGGCGAGGAAGTTCTCGATCGACGGGTAGTCCATCTGCCAGCCGGTGCGGAACATGCCCTTCATCTTCTTGTCCGCGATCTGCGAACGGAAGGTGGCGAAGTCCACGACCGGGGTGGCGACACAGTCGACACCCAGGGCGCCCTTGATCGAGTTGCAGGTCGCCTCGGTCCACGGCTTGTGGTCGGCGTCCGCGTTGTACGACAGGGTCATCTTGCCGCCCTTGAAACCACCGGCCTCGTCGAGCTTGGCCTTGGCCTTGGCCTTGTCGTAGGTGCACCACTCGCCGCACTGGTTGGCCTTGTAGCCGTCCACGACCGGGGAGACCCAGCCCGTGGCGGGCTGACGAGTGTTGTTGAAGATCTGCTTGATGATCGTCGCACGGTCGATGGCCATCGAGATCGCCTGACGGATCTTCGGGTCGGCGTAGTTCGGGTCGACCTTGACCGGCGCGAACGTGACGGTCTGGATGACGCCGACGGCGCGCTGGGCGTTCCGGTCGGGCAGGTCCGTCTTGTACTTGTCGTCGATCATCGCCGAGGACGGGATCGAGTCGGTCACGTCGAGCTGGTTGGCGATGACGTCGTTGTAGGCCGCGCCGTCGTCCTGGTAGATCTTGAACGTGATGGCGTCGAGCTTGCCGCCGAACTTGCCCGAGTAGTCAGCGAACTTGCTGAGCTTGATCTCGGTGTTCTTGGTCCAGCTGTCGAACTTGAACGGACCCGCGCCGATCGGCTTCTCACCGAAGGCCTTCGGGTCGGTGAAGAACGAGTCCGGCAGCGGCGAGAACGCCGAGTAGCCGAGACGGACCGGCATGTTCGAGACCTTCTCGGAGGTCTTGATGGTGAAGGTGTAGTCGTCCTTCACGGCCAGACCGGTGAGCTTGTCGGCCTTGGGCTTGGTCGAGCACTTCTCGTCGGCACACTGGGTGTCGGCGAAGCCCTCGATCGGCTCCATGAAGTAACCGGAGGACTGCGCGTTGGGACCGTACGCGGCGTAGTTCCAGGCGTCGACGAAGTTCTTCGCCTTGACCTCGGTGCCGTCGTGGAACTTGTAACCCTTCTTGAGGGTGACGGTGAAGTTCTGGTTGTCCGAGGTCTCGATCTTGTCCGCGATGTCGTTCTCGGGCGCGGCGTTCTCGGGGTTGTAGTGGACGAGCTTGGCCATGATGGCGTCGAGCACGTTTCCACCACAGGTCTCGGTGGTGTTGCTGGGGATCAGGGTGTTCTGGGGGTTACACCCGCGGACCGTCACAGTTCCGCCGGACTTGGCTCCGGCGTCGGTGCTGTCATTGCCGCTGTCGCCACCGCCACAGGCTGCAGCGAGCAGCGCAGCGGCGGAAATGCCAGCAACCATGGTCACCGTGCGAGCAGTTCCTCGCATTGATGTCCTCCTACTTGGGGTTACCCGTCCGGTGTGGACGAGGTCTGACGGGGCCACCCACCGGTTGGAGCGCAGCCCAGCAACGCACAGTGGCGTCGTCGTGTGGGACCCATGAAAGAGCAAGGAGACGGTAAAGGCGACGATCTGGAGCAAGCCGAGACAAAAACGTGATCGTCCCGCGTCCGAGTCGAGAGCGGGCCTGTCGGCAGCCCTCGTCCGGCGCTCGTCGCCGGGTGTTTCGTCCGGGTCTTCGTCCGGGTCTTCGTGCTGGTCAGGGGCCCGGGAGGGTATGCCGCGGGGCGGCTCGGTGCGCCCGGCCGGGCGGGCGTCGTCGTGGCGGTCCCGGGGAACCGCGGCGGCACCCGCTAGCGTGCACCGGGTGCCCCGTTACGACGACGACCTGCGCCTCGCCCACGTCCTGGCCGACGCGGTCGAGCGCATCACGACCGCGCGGTTCCGGTCCGAGGACCTGGCGGTGTCGTCCAAGCCGGACCTCACCCTGGTCAGCGACGCCGACACCGCCGCCGAGGAGCTCATCCGGGCCCAGCTGAAGCGGACGCGTCCGCGGGACGCGGTCGAGGGCGAGGAGTTCGAGACGACCGGGCACGGCCCGCGCCGTTGGGTCATCGACCCGATCGACGGCACGCACAACTTCGTGCGCGGCGTACCTGTCTGGGCCACGCTGATCGCGCTGGTCGACGACGAGGCACCGATGCTGGGCCTGGTGGCTGCGCCCGCCCTGGGCCGCCGGTGGTGGGCCGCGAACGGGTCGGGCGCCTGGTCCGGCCGCAGCCTCGCCTCGGCGAAACGGATCAACGTCTCGCAGGTGTCGTCGGTCGCCGACGCCTCCCTGTCCTACTCCAGCATCCGTTCGTGGCGCGACGTCGACCGCTACGACGAGTTCCTCTCGCTCACCGATGACTGCTGGCGGTCGCGGGCCTACGGCGACTTCTGGTCGTACATGCTGGTGGCCGAGGGCGCCGCCGACATCGCCGCCGAACCGGAGCTCGCCGTCTACGACATGGCAGCACTGGTCCCCATCGTCACCGAGGCCGGTGGCCGGTTCACGTCCCTGGCCGGACGCGAGGGCCCGTGGGGCGGAAACGCGTTGGCCACCAACGGTTTGCTGCACGACGAGGTCCTGTCGCGCATCGGCACCGACGCCCGCGCCTGAGCGCGCGGCGGCCACGCGGCATACCTGCGCCGCTCAGGCGGGCACGACGCTCACCGGACCGACTCCCAGCTCACGGATCGCGTCGGCATACGTGCTCGCGTCGCCGACCACGACGACGGTCCACTCCCCCGTCACCCAGCGCCGCCACGCCTCGGCGAGCTGTTCGGGCGTGAGCGACCGCATGGCCTCGAGGTTGTCGGTGGTGAACTGGGTGGTGAGCCCTTCGAGGGCGAGCATCGACGCCTCGTCGGCCACCGCGTCGGCGGTGGCATACCGGCCGGGCGCGGTCTTGCTGATGAAGTCGACACCGGCCCGCACCTCCTCGTCGCCGAAGCCGTCGCGGGCCTGGTCGAGGATCTCGAGCAGCAGCCGCACGGAGTCGACGGTGGAGTCGGCGCGCACCGACCCGGAGGTGATGAACAGTCCCCCGACCCGGCGCGGGCGGAAGGCCGACCGGATGCCGTAGGTGTAGCCCTTCTCCTCGCGCAGCACCGCGTCGACGCGCGCGTTGGGAGCCCCGCCGACGACGAACCCCAGGACGGGGTATGCCGCCCAGCCGCCGTCGGTGCGCCGGTCCGGTCCGGGGACGGCGACGAGCAGCTCCGACTGGACGGCGCCGGGCCGGTCGACCAGGACCACCCTGGCCCGGTCGGGCGCCCAGACGGGTGCCTCGGGCGGACCGGGCTCGACCTGGCGGTCACCCTGCCACGCGCCGAGCGTGCGGCCGGCGAGGGCCGCGACGTCGAGGCCGGCGAGGTCACCGGCGATCACGACGGTCGCGCCCAGCGGTCCGACGCGCTCGGCGTGGAAGGCGGCCAGGTGCTCACGCGTGATGGCCTGGACGGTGTCGGCCGCGCCGGCGGTGGGGCGCGACCCACGATCGGAGGGGTCGAAGATCGTGGCGATGAGCTCGCGCGCGGCGCGCTGCGGGCCCAGCGCCCGCTCCTGCTCGATCTCGGCCAGGCGGGTGCGCAGGTGGCGGTCCAGCTCGGGCTGCGGGAACACGGGGTCGGCCAGCACCTGGCGCAACAGGTCCAGCGCCTCCTCGAGGTTGCCCTTGGGCACGTCGAGGTCGACTGCGAGGCCGGCGTCGTTGACGCCCGCACCGAGAGCAATTCCCTTGCGCTCCAACAGTTCTGCGAACTCTTCCGAGGTGTGCTCAGCGGTGCCCTCGTCGAGCATGCGCGCCATGATGGCCGCCACGCCCTCGGCCTCGCGCGGCTCGGCGGAGAGCGGGAACGGCACGACGGTCCGCACCGAGATGACGTACTGGCCGGGGATGTCGTAGGTGAGCAGCCGCAGCCCGTTGTCGAGGCGGTGCTCATCGGGCGTCGCGAACTCCCACGGGCCGGGCGGGGTGACCTCGGGGCGCGGCGCCTCCGGCACAGGGGTGCTCATGCGGCGTCCTCCTGGGCGACGGTGAGGTGGCGGACGACGGCACGGTGGTCGGGAGCCAGCCAGGTCTGGGCGGCGCGCTGGATGTCCGCGGTGCCCACCTCGCGCAGCTGGTCGAGGAAGGTGTTGACCACCTGCGGGTCGTCGTGGAGCAGGGTGTACTGGCTCAGCAGGTCGGCCCGCTCCTCCTGCCCGGACAACGCGGAGAGCCAGCCGCGCTCGGACTGCGCGAGCGCCGACTCGAGCTCGACCTCGGTCGGTCCCTCCTGGGCGAACCGCTCGAGCTCCTCGACCACCTCGGCCTCGAGCACCTCGGGGTCCTGTCCCTGAGCGACGTCGACGACGAGGAACCCGAGGGAGGCCCCGTCGACGAAGCCCATCGTGTGTGCCTGCACGGAGTTGGCGACCTGTTCGCGACGGACGAGGCGTTGCACCAGTCGGGAGGTGCTCAGCCCACCGATGATGTCGAGCGCCAACGCGGAGGCGTAGTAGTCGGGCGTGTTGTCGACCGGGAGCCGGAACGCGATGTGGAGCCGGTCGTTGGGCACGTCGCCCGGGCGGTCGACCCGCACCGGCGACTCGATGGGTCCCAGCTGCGGGAGGTTGGCCCGCGGCTCCTCGGCGGAGGCGGGCAGCGCGCCGAAGTACTTCTCGGCTGCGGCGAAACCCTCCTCCGGGGTGAGGTCGCCCACGAGGGTGAGGACCGTGTTGTTGGGTCCGTAGTAGCGGCGGAAGAAGGCGTGCACGTCCTGCAGGCTCGCGGCGTCGAGGTCCTCCATCGACCCGATCGTCGGGTGGTGGTAGGGGTGGTCAGGAGGGAACACCGCGGCATACACCTCCATCAGCGCCTTGCCGTAGGGGACGTTGTCGTAACGCTGGCGCTTCTCCTCCTTGACGACATCGCGCTGGTTGTCGAGGTTCTCCTGGGTGACCGCGTCGAGCAGGTGACCGTGCCGGTCGGCCTCCATCCACAGGGCGAGCTCGTAGGCGCCCTTGGGCACCGTCTCGAAGTAGTTGGTGCGGTCGAACCACGTCGTGGCGTTGAGCCGTCCACCCTCGGCCATCAGCCGGCTGAAGTGCTCACCGCTGGCGACGTGCCGCGACCCCTGGAACATCAGGTGCTCGAAGAGGTGGGCGAAGCCCGTGCGGCCCACGGCCTCGTGGCGCGACCCGACGTTGACCCACAGGTTGACCGTCACCATGGGGACGCTGGCGTCGGGCGAGACGACCACGGTGAGCCCGTTGGCCAGGGTCGTGCGGTGGATCGGGTAGTCCAGCGGCATGCGGTTCACCCTAGGTGACGGGGTGCGCTCCCGCTGGGACTTCTCACGCCCGGCGGCTGGCTTCCTCGCGCGCCTGACCGACCGACTGCGGCGCCGGCTTCTTGTCGGCGGGCACCCGAGGCAGGGACGGCGCGTACTGGTCGCCCAGCTGGTGGATCGCGTTGCGCGCGAACGTCTGCTGCTCGGTGACCGTGCGCTCCGACCGGCCCCGGCCGAGGAAGCTGACGGCCCAGTGCAGCAGCGTGGTGATGCGGTGCTTGAACCCGATGATGTAGACGAGGTGGACGGCCAGCCACAGGAACCAGGCGATGAAACCGCTGAACCGGAACTTGCCGATGGACGCCACCGCACTGAAGCGGGAGATCGTCGCCATCGAGCCCTTGTCGTGGTACTCGAACGGCCCCGGGGCGGGTTTGCCGGCCAGGCGCGCCTTGATCACCTTCGCGGCATACCGCGCACCCTGGATGGCCACCTGGGCGACACCGGGGTAGCCCTTGAGGGCCGCCATGTCACCGACGACGAACACGTTCGGGTAGCCCGGGAGGGTCAGGTCGTCGTTCACCTCGACGCGGCCGGCGCGGTCGAGCGTGGCACCGGACTGCTCGGCCAGCTGGGCCCCCAGCTCGGAGGCCTGCACGCCTGCGGCCCACACCTTGGTGACAGCCTCGATCCGGCGACGCGTGCCGTCGGCATCCTCGATGTCGATGCCCGTCGGGTCGACCCCCACGACCTTGGCGCCGAGCTGGACCTCGACGCCAATCTCCTTGAGGCGCTTGGCTGCTCGCGCTCCGAGCTGGTCACCGAACGACGGGAGCACCTGGTTTGCCGCATCGAGCAGGATGACGCGGGCGTTGGCCGGGTCGATCTTGCGGAAGTCGTTCTTGAGGGTGCGGTGCGAGAGCTCGGCGATCTGGCCGGCCATCTCGACACCGGTCGGTCCGGCGCCCACGACGACGAACGTCATGAGCCGCTCGATCTCCTTGGGCGTGCTGGCCAGCTCGGCCCACTCGAAGGCGTTGAAGATGCGGCCACGCAGCTCGAGCGCGTCGTCGATCGACTTCATGCCCGGGGCGTACTGCGCGTACTGGTCATTGCCGAAGTAGGACTGGCCCGCGCCGGCCGCGACGATGAGGTCGTCGTAGGGCGTGACCGTGTCGCGGTCGAGGGTGCGCGAGGTGACGGTGCGGTTCTCGAGGTCGATGTCGGTGACGGTGCCGAGGATGACGCGCGCGTTCTTCTGGTGGGCGATGACCTCGCGGGTGGCGGGAGCGATCTCGCCCTCGGAGAGGATGCCGGTGGCCACCTGGTAGAGCAGCGGCTGGAACAGGTGGTGCGTCGTCTTGCCGATGAGCGTGACGTCGACGTCGGCGTGCTTGAGCGCCTGGGTGGCGAACAGGCCACCGAAGCCGGAGCCGATGACGACCACGCGGGGGCGGCCGGTCTCGCGGGCGGTTGTCGTGCCGGTCTCGTGCGACGTCATGTGCACACTCTCCTCGTCAAACAAGGAGGACGGCCACCCGGTGCGTCTGGGTGCCGTCCTCGGTGACGTCGTGCTCTTTCTCCTGTGTCAACCAGCCTAGACCCGCGGGTATGCCGCGTGCGCGCCGTCGTGCGCACGGTGCGACGGGGATCACGGGGCCGACGTGGGGGGTGGCTCGGTGCTGGTCGGCGCAGGCTCGGTCGTCGTGGCTGGCGGCGGTGGCGGCTGGGTCAAGGTGGGCGTCGGCTCAGGGTTTGTCGGCTCAGGGTTTGTCGGAGCAGGTGTGGTCGGAGCAGGGGTGGTCGGCGCAGGGCTGGTCGGGGTCGTGGTGCCGCTCGGCCTCGGCTTCGTGGGTGAGGGTTTCGGCGTGGCGCTCGAGGTCTTGGTGGGCGTGGGCCGCGTCGTGGGCCCGGTCGTGGGGTCGGTCTTCTCCACCGACGGCTCGGGCGGCTTGGGTGGCGTGGGTGGCTCGGCCAGGTCGCTGCCGCGTCCGCCGGATGCCACCAGGAACGCCACCTCGTCGAGCGACTTCAGCCCGTGCTCGGTGAAGTAGTCGACCCAGCCCAGCACCGACTCGAGGTACTCGGTGGATCCGTTGTAGGACAGGATTGCCGCGCGCAGGTCGCCGCTGTCGGACAGGTCGCGGCCGCCTCGGCACAGGTAGTTGGCGGTGCCGAGGGCCGCGTCGTAGACGTTCTGCGGGTCGCGACGACCGTCACCGTCGCCGTCCGCCCCGGCCCATTCCCACGTCCCCGGGATGAACTGCAGCGGTCCGACGGCACGGTCGAAGGACCCGTCGCCGTCGATGGCGCCCCCGTCGGTGTCACGGATGACGGCAAAGGGGCCACCGTCGAGCAGTGGCCCGTAGATGGCGGGGCTGACGAGCTTGTCCTTGGTGACGTCGCGACCACCGATGGAGCCCGACTCGACCTGGCCGATGGCGGCCAGGTGGAAGACCGTGACGTTGCAGCCCTTCGGGGCCTTGGCGACGGCGTTGCGGTAGGCCAGTGCCAGCTCGTACTGCGCGGTGCCCTTGGCCGGCATGTCCTGGGGCGCCTTGGGTTTGGGGGTCGCCTTCTTCCGGGACGCCGGCTTGGCAGCGGCCACCGGCTTCGTGACGACCGGTCGCGGGCGCACCGACCCCGGTCGAAGGTCGTCGGCCGCGAACGGCCCGGGCACCGGGGGCGACCACACGGTCAGTGCGCGGTGGCTGGCCGGCTCAGGGGGCGGCTGTTCCAGGTGCGGCACCGAGGACGTCTGGGCCGCGACCGCGGCGACGACTGCGGCGCCCAGCGCCAGCCTGGTCACGCGCACGGTTCACTCCCCCTCGGTGTCATCCCTTCTCACTCATCGTGGGCGACACTGCGTCGTCCCGCACCCCGGAGTCGACGAAGACCAGACGAACTGTCGACCCCAAAAGGGTCACCAGTCACACCAGCACCAGCAGTCACACCTCAGAAGAGCCGGCCGCCGTCGTCGGCCGACGGCTCCTCGAGCGCGAGGAGGATGCGCTTGCGCTCGAGCCCACCGGCATACCCGACCAACGAGCCATCGGCTCCGATCACGCGGTGGCACGGGACGATGATCGCGATCGGGTTGCGGCCGTTGGCGACGCCGACAGCCTGGCTCAGGTTGACGTCGCCGAGCTGGCGCGCGAGGTCGCCGTAGCTGCGGGTCTGGCCGTAGGGGATCTCAAGCAGCAGGCCCCAGACCCGCTGCTTGAAGTCGTCGCCCTCGGGAGCGAGGGGGACGTCGAAGCCGGTGCGCTCGCCCGCGAAGTACTCGGACAGCTGCCGCGCCACCTCGGCGCCCGCGTCGTCGTCGCGCTCCCCCACCTCGGTCGGGTCGTGCGCGGGCTCGTCCCAGTCCATGTGGAGCCGCACGACGGCGCCCTCGACGGACACGATGGTGAGGTGACCGACCGGGGAGTCCATCACGGTGTGGGTGCGCACCCACACATCCTGCCGCGCCGCTGCGACAACAGGGGCATGGCTGTCAGACTCACGTTATGACCTGGAAGCGCGCCGAGCTGGTGACCTGGCTTGTCTCCGGTGTCGCTCTCGCGATCGCAGTCATACTGTTTGCGCGCGGCGATGGGGATGGCTGGGTCATGCTCTTCGTCGTCATCAGCCTGGGAACCCGCCTTCTTTTCGAGCTGGTGGGACGGCTGATGGGGCGGAAAACTCACGGGGCCTGAATTCCGGGTTCCTCGTCCGGGCACCCGAGTCCCTGACGAGAGCTCGTCGGTCCTCAGCCCGCCAAAGCGACAGCACCGCTCATGCCGGCGGCGGCGCCAGGGCGCCGGCGACGCCTGCGGCATGTCCCGTACCTTCTACCTTCCCGGAGCCGGAACGTCACGCTCCCGTTGCCGCCCAAGCCCCGAACGATGCTTAGTTCGACCTTCGGCAGGCGCGGATCAGGGTTCAAACCGCCTGATCAGCCAATCGGAGACCTCCTTCGCCACGTCCGCCCACCGGAGCGCATGCGAGATACTCACGGCCTCCCCGTCTCCGTGTGCGATCTTCGTTCGCGCGGCGATCAGGGCCCCTAGCGAGTCCTTCACGCGCGCATCGTCCTGATCGATGAAGAGCGCAAACTCCTCTGCCCACGCAGGATCGAACGATCTGAGGAAGTCCAGCAGTTGCTTTGGCCGGGCTCCTTGGCCCTGACGAAGCCCTGACGTGATCCGTCGGTGCGCGCGGGCGTGCGCGACTTCCCGAATGTACAGGTCGGCGACGTCGTCCCTGATCGACTCGATTAAGCCCGCTGATCGGATGACCAAGTACCTGCTCAGGGCCTGATCAAGGGCGGGGTCCGAACGACCAGACGCCCTCACCAAGTCGGTCAACTCACGGTGATCAATGATGCGTTGACGCACCGAGACCGGCGGCCAGGCCGGTCTTGGCACGTTCATCGCAGGATATGCCTACGGGCCGTGGACAGACGCGCCTCGACTTGATCCTTGGACGATGTCCCGCTGGTCGTGGAGGTCTGGAACTCCTCGTCGGCATTAAGGTCTTCGATCTTGCTAGCGAGGCCAGAGAGACTCAAATCCTTTTCCACTGCTTCCATGGTCGCAACGAAAACCGCCTCAGCAACTGCTGCGTTGAAACTGCCCCCCCGACTTGCCCGCACGGCGCGGGGCCCGACTTGCTCGTTGAGGACTTCAGCCGCACGTAGAAACCTCTCGCCAACCTTCGTGGCATCAACCGCCAATTCCCGATTGATCTTGGCGTAGAGATTAAGGAACTGCTTCAGGGGCTTGGCGTACTGGTCCGCCATTTCGCTCAAGGCCAACACGCGAAGTATCACTTCATGATCTCGAATGCGCTTGCTCTTGGCTCCGAACATGGCGCGCCAGTTGGCATCCTCGTTCAGACGCTCGACGGAGGTCATCAACGCCCCAGAGTAGAGCGCGACTCGTATCTCATGTGGCGTGAGTTGCGTCCCACCAGCGTTCAGTCGCTCGAAGATCTGGTAGATGGCGTCATCGACTTCAGCCGATCCGTCGGCCACCACTACTGTGGCCTGCATATAGGAGTCATCAAGCCGACGCTTTAGTTCACCATCAAGTGTCTTGTAGGTCGTCCCCTTAAGCGCCTCGCCGACGTTTTGAAGAGCGAACTTTCGGTCATCGTGAAGGCCGTCGTAAAAGCGCCGCAGCGTCTCCAGTCGCTGTTGGCCATCGAGAACGAGGAGGCGCTTATCTTCCTGGCGAACGAGGAAGATTCCAGGAATGGGATAGCCCAACAGGAGACTCTCGATATAGCGATCCATCTGCGCCTTGTTCCACACGAAGCCGCGTTGGAAGCCAGCCGTTTGAACCCTCTCGTCTACGTTGCCGAATTGAGGGATCAGCATCGCGCCGTCATTGAGCCGCTTTACCAAGCCATCGACCGGATAGTCTTGGGTCTGGTATGTGACCTCAACGGGCTTCTCATCGCCATCCGCGAGATCGTCCAGCTCCTCGTCTGAGAGGGTGCGGTCCAGCAGATCTTGCGTCACATCCACGTGTTTGGCGGCCATGCGCCGAACCTACCTTCTACGTCAGTTTTCACACTGGTGGCACTGTGAGTGTTTCCTCGGGGCACCTAATTCCCAGTTCCCCCTCGCCGCGCTACCCCCGCTCCTCCCAGTCCATGTGGAGCCGCACGACGGCGCCCTCGACGGACACGATGGTGAGGTGACCGACCGGGGAGTCCATCACGGTGTGGGTGCGCACCCCGCCATCCTGCACCGCCCGTGCGACAGCCTCGCTCACACCGCGGGTGGCGCGAGTGCGCCGGCGACGCGGACGGCATACTCCTGCGCCTCCTCGTCCGAGGCGTACTTGGTGCGGGGCCAGAAGAAGCCCCGCAGGCCGTCACCCTTGGTGCGCGGCACGACGTGCCAGTGCAGGTGCGGCACCGACTGTGAGACCACGTTGTTGCAGGCGACGAACGAGCCCTGCGCGCCGAGGCCGGTCACGACCGCAGCCGCGGTGCGCTGGACGGCACCCATGAGGGGTGGCAACAGCTCGGTGGGGAGGTCGACGAGCGTGTCGACGTGGATGCGCGGCACGAGCAGCACGTGGCCCTTGAAGACGGGTCGGGTGTCGAGGAACCCGAGCACGAACGGTTCGTCGACCACGACGGTGGCCGGCACGCGGCCGTCAACGATGTCGCAGAAGAGGCAGTCCACGCAGGGCAGCCTAGAGTGACTGGTCCCTCACCCGTGTCGCCCGCCAACCCAAGGAGCTGCGTGACCGACCGACCCGAGATCGTGTGCATCTGTGGCTCGATGCGGTTCGCCGAGGAGATGACGGCGGCGAACCGTGACCTCACCTTCGCGGGGGTCATTGTCCTCGCACCAGGCGAGGTCGGTGCAGCGACGATCACGCCGGAGCAGAAGGCTGCGCTCGACGCTCTGCACCGGCGCAAGATCGACCTGGCCGACCGGGTCCTTGTCGTGAACCCCGGCGGCTACGTCGGCGAGTCCACGCGCGGCGAGATCGCCTATGCCACCGAGACCGGCAAGCCAGTCACCTACACCGACGGGAGCTAGGCGGCCTCACGCTTCGGCGGTCGCGGCAGGAAGTAGGACGTGCGCCGTTGGTATGCCGCGTAGCCCGGTCGCTCGGCCATGTGCTGCTCGAGGAGCCGGGCACCCGTGGCGAAGACGAGGAAGTAGGTCATGGCGACCGGGGACAGGACCGTGAGGACGCCCGGCCAGGCGCTGGCGGCAATGAGCCACAGGCCCCACCAGACGCTGGAGTCACCGAAGTAGTTGGGGTGCCGGGTCCACGCCCACAGGCCGCGGTCCATCACCTTCCCCCGGTTGGCCGGGTCGGCCTTGAACGCAGCCAGCTGACGGTCACCCACCGCCTCGAAGACGAACCCGACGAGCCAGAGCAGGATCCCGGCGACGGCGACCAGCGGGATGCCCGGGCCGGCGGCAGCGCTCACCTGGACCGGGAGCGACACGAACCACAGCGCCAGACCCTGTACGGCGTACACCTTGCGCACCGCCACCCAGGTCGGGTTGCCGCCCTCCTTCTCGAGCATCGCGGCATACCGCGGGTCCTCGCCCTTGCCGGCGTTGCGGCGGTGCATGTGCCGGGCGAGTCGCAGCCCCCACACGGCCACGAGGACGAGCAGCACGAGCCTTCGCCACGCCATGCCGTCACCGACGACCGCGGCCACCGCTGCGACGACCACGAAGCCGAGGCCCCACGTCGTGTCGACCACGCTGACCCGGCCCTGACGGCGCCCCTCACGCGCCGTCAGGGCCATCAGCACCACTATCGCGAGCAGCGAAAAGCCGCTCACCGCAACGAAGTTCGACAGTTCGAAGGTCATGACCACCCTTGCGGACGCGCCGGCTCGAGGTCTGCTGCGCCGTTCGCACCGGGCCGCACCGAGAGGATCTGGTCGACTCCCATGCGGCCATCACGGAAGGCCATGGCGCCGCCGACGAGGTAGAGCCGCCAGACCCGGGCAACCTCTTCACCCACCAGCTCGACGACCCGGTCGTGGTTGGCCTCGAACGTGTCGTGCCACGCCGCCACCGTGCGGACGTAGTGCTCACGCAGCGCATGCACGTCACGCACCTCGAGCCCTGCCCCTTCCAGGAGGGACACGGTCTCGCCGACGGGTCGCATCGTCATGTCGGGTGCAATGAAGGACTCGATGAACGGCCCACCACCCGGGTGACGACCACGTCGCGACATCTGCTGCACCAGCACGCGTCCACCGGGGCGCACCGCGTCGTGGAGGACCCGCGCGTAGGTCGCGTAGTTCTTCTCCCCCACGTGCTCGCCCATCTCGAGCGACACGACCGCGTCGAAGCCGTCCTCGTGCACGTCGCGGTAGTCCTGCAACCGGATCTCCACGCGGTCCTGCAGTCCGCGCTCACGAATCCTGTTGTCCGCAAAGCGCTTCTGCTCGGCCGAAATGGTCACACCGGTCACCTGCGCGCCGAAGTGCTCCGCGGCATACAGGCTCATCGAACCCCAGCCGCAGCCGACGTCGAGCAGTCTCGCCCCCTCACGCAGACCGAGCTTGCGGCCGACCAGCTCGAACTTGTCGCGCTGGGCATCCTGGAGCGTGTAGCCGGGGTCGTCAGATCGCCAGTAGGCGCACGAGTAGGACAGGTGCGGGTCGAGGATCAGCGCGTAGAAGTCGTTGGACAGGTCGTAGTGGTGGCTGATGACGGCCCGGTCACGGCCCAGGCTGTGGAGCCGGCCACGAACGACCGCCTGGCTTGCCGGCGGCGGCAGTGGTCGTCCGAGCACACCCGCTGACCGAGCCAACTTGGCCAGGTCGGCCAGCGCCGGCGGCGTGAGGCGTATGCCGCTGAGCCCGCGGTCGTGGGCCACTCCCCATACGTGGGTGAGAGCCGCGTCAAGGTCGCCCTCGACCTCCAGCTCACCCGTGACGTAGGCCTGGGCGGCACCCAGCTCACCCGGGTGCCACAGCAGGCGACGCAGCGCGCGCGGTGACCGCACGACGACCCGAGGAGCGTCTGCCGGGCCGGCCGAGCTGCCGTCCCACAGGGTCAGGCGCACAGGGAGCTCGCCACCGACAACCGGTTCGAGCGCACGGGCAAACTGCGAGGCGAGGCCGGAACCCGTTGCACTAGAGGGGTTTCCACCCGACTTGGTCGGCTTGATCTCGAGCGTGGTCATGCCTGGACCTCCCGGCGGAAGACGAGCTGCTGGACATCGAGGTAGCCCGACCGGAACCCGGCCTGGGAGTACTCGAGGTAGAAGTGCCACATCCGGTCGAACACCTCGTCGAAGCCGAGCGAGCGAACTCGCTCGAGGGAGCCGACGAACCGCTCGTCCCACAGCCGCAGGGTCTGCGCGTAGTGCTGGCCGAAGGAGAACCGCTCGGACAGGCGCAGGCTGCTGTGGGTGCGGCTTCGGTCGTCGAGCGCCTCGGTGGAGGGCAGGAAGCCGCCGGGGAAGATGTACTTGTTGATCCAGGTGTAGGTGTTGCGGGTGGCGAGCATCCGGTCGTGCGGCATCGTGATCGCCTGGATGGCGACGGTGCCGCCGGGGGCAAGCACCCGGTCGATGGTGCGGAAGTACTCGCCCCAGTACTGGTGCCCGACCGCCTCGATCATCTCGACCGACACGACGGCGTCGTACTGGCCCTGCACCGCTCGGTAGTCGAGCAGGTCGACCTGCACCCGGTCGGACAGGCCGGCGTCGGCGACGCGCTGCCGGGCCACGTCGAGCTGCTCGCTGGACAGGGTGACGCTGCGCACCGTGGCCCCACGCCCGGCGGCGCGGATCGCGAGCTCGCCCCAACCGGTGCCGATCTCGAGAACCCGGGTGCCCTCACCCACGCCGGCCGCGTCGAGGATGCGGTCGACCTTGCGCTGCTGGGCGGGCACGAGGTCGGCCCAGCCAGGTCGGGTGACCGGCCGGCATACCGTCGTCTGCTCGTCGGCGACCGAGGCCCCGGGCGACGTCTCACCCTCGAACAGCGCCGAGGAGTAGGACATGGTCTCGTCCAGGAACGACGCGAACAGGTCGTTCGACAGGTCGTAGTGCCGTGCGATGTTGTTGCGGGTGTTGCGCGTCGAGTTCCGTTCTGCCCGTGGGTTCTTCGCGACGTAGAAGGCGCGCAGCCGTTGCAGCGGCGCAGGCACGAGCGTGGCCATCTGGGCCGCGAACACCTCCAGCAGCGAGGCGAGGTCGGGCGAGTCCCAGTCACCCGCCATGTAGGACTCACCGAACCCGATGAGGCCGTCCGCGCCGACGGCCGCGAAGAACGCGTCGGGTCGGGCGATCTGCATGACCGGGGCGTCCGGGTCGGTCGCGGCACCACCGAGGACGGTGTCACCCAGCTCCACACGCACCGCGAGCCGGCGCACGGCCGCTCGGAAGATCTGCTCGGCCACCTTGGCCTCGACGCGGCGGCGAGCCCGCCGGCGTGAGGCCGCGAGGTCGGGCCAGCGACGCGGGTCGATCGACGGCCGCGGCGCAAGGCGGAGATCGGCGGTGGTCACTGAACGGCCTCCTGACGGTGGTGGGGACGGGGTTGGATCGGGAGCTTGCGGGCCCAGAGGCGTATGCCGTGCCACCGGATGCGGGCCATGACGGCCAGCGGCTCGAGTGGCTGGGTCAGCGCGAGGCGCAGGACGGCCAGGCGCGTGACCGGCTCGGCGACGCCCGAGACGGTCGCGACGAACGGGTCGTGCCCGGGCCGGTGGAGCACGACATGCAGGCTCAACCGGTCGTCGGGCTCGGGCAGCTTGAGGTCATACCTGCCGGACACGTCGTTGAACGGTGAGACGTAGAACGCCTTGTCGACCTCGGCCCGGCCGCGCTCGTCGGTGCGCACGAGGTAGGCGTGCCGGTCGCCGTAGGTGTTGTGCACCTCCACGACGGTGGCGACGAGGCGCCCCTGCGGGTCGTGGCACCAGTGCACGCTCATGGGGTTGAAGACGAGGCCCAGCACGCGCGGCATGGCGAGCATGTGGATCCGTCCACCGCGCAGGTCGATGCCCTGGGTGGCGAGGTAGGTGTCGAGGTTCTGCCGGAGGGTGCGGTCGGGTGAGCCGAGGTGGTCGCGCGACTCGAACCGGGCCAGTGGCGACAGGACGCCGAGCCGCGGCAGGTCGTCGAGGTCGACCAGCCAGGCGTGGCTGCGGTGCCGGAACGCGTGGCGGATCGGGGAGGTGCGGGCGTGCCGGACCACTGTCCGGTAGATGAGCGGCCCGGTCACGACACGCTCCCGAGCATGACCGGCTCGGTCGTCCGCGAGACCCATTCGTGGCCGAGGGCGCGGGCAGCGGCCACACCCGAGCGGGCGCCGTCCTCGTGGAAGCCCCAGCCGTGGTAGGCGCCGGCGAAGGCGACTCGACCGGTGGTGAGCTCGGGCAGGCGGCGCTGTGCCGCAACGGATTCCGGCGTGTAGAGCGGGTGCTCGTAGTGCATGGTGTCGATGACCTTGGCCTGGTCGACGACGTCGACCCCATTCAGCGTGACGAGGAACCGCCGGTCGGGGACGTCGATGCGCATGAGCCGCGAGAGGTCGTAGGTGACCAGGACGCCGGCCCCCTCCACGTCGCGGCGCCAGTAGTTCCACGAGGCGCGTGCGCCGGGCGAGCGCGGCAGCACCGACCCGTCGGTGTGCAGCTGGGCGACGTTGCGGGAGTAGTGGATCGAGCCGAGGACCTCGCGCTGGGCCACAGTCGGCTCGGCCAGCATGGCCAGCGCCTGGTGCGGGTGGGTCGCGACGACGACCTGGTCGTAGACGTCGGACTCCCCCGTCGCGTCGGTCACCACGACGCCGTCGGCGCGGTCCTCGACCGAGGTGACCGGGCGGCATACCCGCACGTCATCGATGCCCGCGGCCACGGCCTCGACGTAGCGCGCCGAGCCGCCCACGACCGTGCGCCAGGTTGGCGACCCGAAGACGGTGAGCATGCCGTGGTGGTCGAGGAACTCGAAGAGGTAGCGCGCCGGGTAGTCCAGCGCGTCGGCCGGGTCGCACGACCAGACGCAGGCCACGAGCGGCTCGAGGAAGTGGTCGGCGAAGTAGTCGGTGAAGCGGCAGCGCTCGACGAACGAGCGCAGCGGCTCGTCCCGGTCGACGGCCGTGGCCCGGCGGCCGAGGAGGGCGGTCGCCTCGCGGTGGAAGCGCCGCACCTCGGTGAGCATGCGCAGGTATGCCGGGTCGGCCAGGTTGCGTGCCCGCGGGAAGAGACCGCGGGCACCCTTGGCACCGGCGTACTCCAGCCCGCTGGAGTCGGTGCGGATCGACATGCTCATGTCCGACTCCTGCGTGGCCACGCCGAGCTCGGCGAAGAGCCGCAGGAGGGTCGGGTAGGTGCGGTCGTTGTGCACGATGAAGCCCGTGTCGATGCCGATGGTGCGACCGTCGACGTGCACCTCGTGGGTGTCCGCGTGGCCGCCGAGCCGATCGTCGGCCTCGTACAGCGTCACCGGGCCATGCCCCTGCAGGACATGGGCGGCCGCGAGGCCGGCGATGCCGCTGCCGATGACGGCGCGACGCGTGGCGGGCATGGGGGTCCTTCCGTCGTGATCCGGACACGGGTGGTTCGGGGCCGGTGCGACGGCGGATGGGTCAGCGGTGGCTGACCTGTTGCGGTGGGTCCGGCGCCCGACTTGAAGGCTGGCCGACGACGGCCGACCCCGCCACCTGAGCGACCCGGGCCACCACGGTCTCGAGCGGTCCCTTGAGCGGGACGAGCGCGAAGAAGGCGCCCACCGCCAGTACCAGGACGACCTGCTTGGGGTAGTCCTCCGGCCGTTCCCAGTGGGGCCAGTAGCCCTGGGCCATCACCGCGACATGCAGGCTGTAGAGCGTCAGGGTCATCGCTCCCGCCCCGAAGACGGCGGCCCAGAGGTTGCGTCGGACTCGGGTCACCAGGAGGCACAGGCCGAGGACCGCGAGTGCGCTCCCTGCGGTCTGGGCCAGGTCGAGCGGGGTGCCCGAGTGCGGCGCCACGGTCGCGAGCCACCACCACGAACCGGTCGGTGTGGTGCCGTGCAGGCCCTCGGCCAAGGTGGCGTCCAACGCCTCGGGATCGGTCAGCAGGGACGGGTCGGGGTTCGCCGCGCCGGGGTAGGTCGTGGCCAGGGCGGTGCGGGCCGCGTTGCCGGACAAGAGGATCCGGGACACCACGATGCTGGTGGCGGCCAGCACGAGACCCACGGCGAGCAGGGCCAGGTCGGTGCCGCGACGGCGGAGGTCGAGGCGACCCAGGGCCATACCCGCGAGCAGGTAGGTGACCCAGGTGAAAGCCGGGTAGTAGCCGACGAAGAGGAGCTGGCTCAGCAGGTCGAAGGGGTGTGCGAGGTCGGACGGCGACGGGCTGCCGGTCGTGTGCTCGGGCAGGTGGGGCCGCACCAGCTGGGACACCACCGGCGCCACCACCGCCCAGCCGGCGGCCAGCAGGGCCAACGCGCGGGCACCAAGCCCGAGGAAGGGCAGGGCGAACAGGAAGAGCACCCCGTAGTAGCTGAGGATCACCGCGATCCAGGTCGGCAACGCACCGAGCACCAACCCGAGCGCAAAGACCAGCCCAGCCCGCACGACGAGGCGCACCGACGCGGCATACCTCTGACGACCGCGCAGCGGCGTCGTCCCCCCAGTCACGATGGCCACGCTCACGCCCGCGAGGACGGCGAACAGTGCCGACGCGCGACCGCCCGCGAGCTGCTGCACGGCCGTGACGTCGTTGCCCACCCGACCCGGGATGACGTGCGTCGCCATCATCCCGACCAGGGCAAGCGCGCGGGCCACGTCGACCCCCACGATGCGCCGCGCGGGCACCCGCGGGATCAGTGGCCGCGGTGGGGCGGCGGCATCGGCCATGCCCCCATCGTGTCAACGAAACCCGAAGCGCGGGAGAAAGTCGCCCGCCCTCCCTCCACGCTCGGCCTGCCACCGGCACACGAGCGGTCTAGCGTTGAACACATGACCCCGGACACCAACTACGAACGCGAGCCAGTGCTCTCCGACGAGGCGCGCAAGGCCGACATCGCCCACGAGCAGGAGGCGCTGGAGAAGAACCCGCCGCCGGACCCGTCGGTCCAGGGCGGCGACGACGAGGACGTCGACCCCACCGAGTCGGCCGAGATGTCCGACTACTCCACCGGCCTCGACAGCCTCGAACGCGCCCAGGAGTCACTCGAGGAGTGAGCGCAGGCGCTCACTCCTCGGCCGCCCCACGTCCCTGCGCGATGAGTGCCAGCCGTCGCAGCGACTCCACGTTGCGCCAGTGCACCACCGGCTCGAAGACCGGGGCGGGCACGAGGGTTCCCGGCCCCCGCACCGCCCACTCCCGCATCGTGACGAGGCAACCGCCGGCGTCGTCCTCGAGCTCCACCACGACGTCGGCCTCCCCGAGGGGCCAGCCGCGGGCCCGCAGCCCGAGGCGGGTGCCGGGCACCGACTCGACCACGCTCGTCGTGTCGTTGAGCAGCAACGGCCAGACACCCACCGAGTGGTGAATGACGGCGTCGACGTCGGGCCAGCGGCCCTCGACGGTGCGGATCCGCGACGCCCCGACCACCCAGCTTGGATACAGCCACGGGTCGGCGAGCACGGACCAGACCGCGTCCCTGGATGCGGCGCAGCGGCGACGAACTGTGGCCACGACTCCTCCTCGAAGCTCGACCTTGCCCGCCAGATGCCCGCGACGAGCAGGCCGCAAACGCCCGGGACGCAGGTGCGATAAACATCTCGCATGATGGTGCGCCAGCTCGAGTACCTCGTGGCGCTGTCACGCGAGGGACACTTCGCGCGCGCCGCCGAGGCCTGCCACGTCTCCCAGCCGGCGCTGTCGGCCGGCATCCGCAAGCTCGAGTCCGACCTCGGCGTGCAGATCGTGCGGCGGGGGCAGCGGTTCGAGGGCTTCACCGACGAAGGCCTCGAGGTGCTCCAGTGGGCCCAGCGCGTCGTCACCGACCAGGAGGCGCTGCAGCAGACGCTCAGCTCGATGCGCACAGGCCTCACGGGGACGCTGCGGATCGGGGCGATCCCCACCGCGCTCGGGATCGCCGCCCAGCTGACCACGCCCCTGCGTGACGAGCACGAGCTGGTGCGGTTCACGATCGAGTCGCTGACCTCGCGCGAGATCGTGGCCAAGCTGAACGACTTCGACATCGACGTGGGCCTCACCTATGTCGACGGCGAGCCGCTCGGTCGGGTGCGGGTCATCCCGCTGTACCGGGAGCGGTACGTGTTCGTCACCCCCGTCGACGGCCCCTTCGCCGAGCAGGCGTCGGTCACCTGGGCCGAGGCTGCGCAGGCGCCGCTGTGCCTGTTGGTGCCGTCGATGCAGAACCGCCGGATCATCGACGGCTACTTCGCCGACCACGGGCTGAGCGTGACGCCGGTCGTCGAGACCGACACCGTCTCCGCGATGTACGCGCACCTGGCCGTCATGAAGCTGTCGAGCATTCGCGCCCTTCTCGTGGATCGAGAGCTTCGGCCCACCGCCGGGCGCGACGGTGCTGAGGCTGCCGCGTCCCCAGCGTGCCCGCCACGTCGGCCTGGTCCTGGCCGGCCGGAACCGGGAGTCACTGCTCACCAGCGCGCTGGTCGAGACGGCGCGAGGCCTCGATCTCGACCGCCAGCTGAGCACCTCGATGCGGCGGCTCCTGGCCGAGCTCGCGGCCGCCGGGACGTAGACGGGCTGCGTGGCGGATGATCAGCCGTGGTTATCGACCGATAGAGAGTTGCACTTGGATGGCTATGGTCGGTGGCCCCTAGGGTGCACGCAGCCCGTGCCGACCGGACGCCCGTCCAGGACAGGCCGAGGCCGCCTCCACGCCATCGTCACCAACAGGTGTGATGACGGCCCGGCACCTAGACTGGTGCGCTGCGAGGCAAGGGTGAGACCCCACGATTTCGCCCCCGGGCCACCCGCGTCCTGACGTCATCGCCACACCGCACCCAAGGAGGCGTGCATGGCTGCACTCTCGTTCCTCGACCGCAAACACACCGTGGCGCCGCCCGGCTACAGCCGCTGGCTCATCCCGCCCGCGGCCCTCGCCGTGCACATCTGCATCGGCCAGGCGTACGCCACCAGCGTGTACAAGTCGGCGCTCGTCGAGCACTTCAACACGAGCCTGACCGCGATCGGCGTCATCTTCTCGATCGCCATCGTCATGCTCGGGGTGTCGGCCGCGGTCTTCGGGACGTGGGTCGACACCGGTGGGCCGCGACGCGCCATGTTCACGGCGGCCTGCTGCTGGGCGACCGGCTTCCTCGTCGCGTCCCTCGGCATCACGACCAAGCAGCTCTGGCTGGTCTACCTCGGCTACGGCGTCATCGGCGGCATCGGGCTCGGCATCGGCTACATCTCGCCGGTGTCGACGCTGATCAAGTGGTTCCCGGACCGTCCCGGTCTCGCCACCGGCATGGCCATCATGGGATTCGGTGGTGGCGCACTGGTCGCGTCTCCCCTGTCCAGCGAGCTGCTCGCCCGCTACTCCGGCCTCGACAAGGCCGCGCTCGCGACCAGCACGGTTCCGGGCAGCGCGGTCGCAAAGCTCTTCGTCACCCTGGCGATCGTCTACTTCATCGTCATGATGTTCGGCGTCTTCACGATCCGCGTCCCCGCCGACGGCTGGAAGCCCGACGGCTTCGACCCCTCCACGGTCAAGCAGAAGGCCATGGTCACGACGGACAACGTCTCGGCCAACAACGCCATCCGGACCCCGCAGTTCTACCTGCTGTGGGTCGTGCTGTTCTGCAACGTCACCGCCGGCATCGGCATCCTCGAGCAGGCCGCGCCGATGATCCAGGACTTCTTCCGCGAGGGCGGCACCTCGGAGGTCTCAAAGGCGGCCGCGGCCGGCTTCGTCGGGGTGCTGTCGCTGTTCAACATGGCCGGCCGGTTCGTCTGGTCGACGACCTCGGACTACCTGGGCCGCAAGAACAACTACATCATGTACCTCGGCGTCGGCATGGTCTGCTACGTGCTGCTCGCGCTGCTCGGGGCGACTCACACCGCGGTGTTCGTCCTCCTGTGCTCGGTGATCATCTCCTTCTACGGCGGCGGCTTCTCGACCGTGCCGGCCTACCTGCGTGACCTGTTCGGCACCTACCAGGTGGGCGCGATCCACGGCCGGCTGCTGACGGCGTGGTCGGCCGCCGGTGTGGCCGGCCCGCTCATCATCAACCGGGTGCTCGACTCTCGCGGCGAGCCCGGCAAGCTCGTGGCCGGTGACTACCGACCGGCGCTGTTCATCATGGTCGGCGTCCTGGCCATCGGCTTCATCGCCAACCTGCTGATCCGCCCCGTCGACTCGAAGTTCCACGAGAAGGTCGAGCACCACTTCATCGACGACGACAAGCCGGCCGACCCCGACACGGTCCCGGCCAAGTGACCTCGAGACGGCAAAGGACGAACCCATGAGCGACACCACCACCACGACGACCACGCCGGCGGCACGCATCGTCCTCGCCTGGCTGGTGCCGGTGATTCCGTTGGCCTACGGGCTCTTCAACACCCTGAAGTCCGCGCTGAAGCTCTTCACCCAGTAGCAACAGCCGGACCCATCAGTCCCGGCCCCGGGTCGCGCACTCAGCGCGGTCCGGGGCCGGCCTGCGCCTGCCCTTTGACGCGGCCCGGGATCAACGCCGCCGACGCCACACCCGCGGCCACGCCGATCACCGTGTCGACGCCACGCGCGACGATCATCGTCAACGGCGCTGTGGGTTCGGCCAGGTCGGTCATGATCATGATGACCGGGGTGAAGAAGCCCAGGGCCACCCCGTAGTGCCGGCTCATGAACAGCTCGGTGGGAAACAGCAGCACCATCACGGCGACCGCCAGCACCGTCGCGCTGGGCCGTGGCCACAGCAGCAGCGCGGTCACCACCAACCCGACCGCGGTGCCGGTCAACCGGTGCAGGGCGCGGTGCAGCACCGCCCTCAGGTCGAGCCGTTCACCACCGACGACGACCGCGAGGGGCACCGCGGCCGACGCCATCGCCCAGTTGGCGTGGTCGACGCCCAGGAGCAACCCGGCGAGGCCCGCACCCGCTGTGGCCACGGCATACCGGAAGGCGTGCGTGGCCGACCCCGACGGCAGTCCGCGGCGCCACGAGCCCGGCCACGTCGTCACGCGCGTCCGCGCGTGACCGGCCAAGGCTCGCGCGCTCCCCGCGCGGGCGCCGCCGCGGGTGACGGACACGACGACGCCGAGCAGCATGGCGAACGCGGCCGTGCCCGCACACAGGGCCACGGCATGCCACCACGACACGAGGTCTGCGCCGACCGTGGCCGTGGCGCCGAGCGCGAAGATGCCGAAGAACGGCCCGCCCGGTCGCAGCCGCAGCCAGTCGGTGACGACGGAGGCGATGGTGGCGAAGGCCGTGACGCAGATGACGACCGTGGCCGCCGACGCTCGGTTGTGCGCCAGCGCCACGCCCGTCGCGACACCGGTCACGATCATGCCCGCGCCGTGGAACTGGTGGCGCAGCCGGTCCTTCCACGGCTCGAGCCGCCCGTACATGCCGGTGAACGAGCCGAAGACGACGTAGAGCATGAGCTCGGGCCGGCCGGCGGCGATGAGGCCGAGGCCCGGCACGAGCAGGCCCAGGGCCACGCGGATCGCGTGCCGCACGTCGGCGCGGTCGCGCAGGTATGCCGCCGCGGAGCCCGACCGCGAGCGCGTGCCGCCCCGGGCGCTGCTCCCCCGTGGGCCGACCGCTGACATGGGCTCAAGGGTGTCAGACCGCGCCGCACGAAGACCCCCGCCACACCCGGTGTCGTGCACGACGAAGGCCCGGACCGTGTGGTCCGGGCCTTCGTCGTTGACGCGTTGGTAGCGGGGGCAGGATTTGAACCTGCGACCTCCGGGTTATGAGCCCGGCGAGCTACCGAGCTGCTCCACCCCGCGTCGGTAACCCCTACTTTACGTGACGTTCCCCGACACGACCAAATCGGCCACGCGGCATACCGACTCGTGCGCCCGTCAGGGCGTGCTCGTCGCGGTGCCGGTCGGGGTCGGAGTCGGCTTCACCGTGGCGGTGCCGCCCTTGGGCGAGGCCGCGACCGCACGCTTGATCGCGTCGTCCAGCTTCTTCTGGGCTGCGCCGTATGCCGCGAAGTCGCCGTCGCGCAGCGCCTTCTGGCCCTCGTCGTAGGCCGACTGGATGTCGGTGAGCGCCTTGGCGAGCGCCGCCGGGTCCGTCGCCCCGCTCGGGGGCGTCGGGGTGGTCGGCGTGGTGGGCGTCGTCGGCGGTGTCGTCGAGCCACCGTCACCACCACCAGTGCCCGAATCCCCTGCAGTGGCACCGGAGTTGCCGCCGAAGAGCCCGTCGAGCGCCCCGTCGAGGGTGTCCGACCAGGCGAGCTTGTCACCGAACGCGACCACGGTCGCCCGCAACAGCGGGAACGCCGAAGTCCCTTGTGCCGCAACGTAGATCGGCTGCACGTAGAGCAGTCCGCCACCGACCGGCAGGGTCAGCAGGTTGCCGAGGGTCACGTTCGAGCCCTGCTGCCGAGCGTTGTTGAGGAACTGGCTCAACGTCAGGCTGAAGGCAGGCGAGGTCTGGTTGGAGGAGTTGATGTCATTCTGGACCTGGCCGGGGCCGCGCACCTGGGTGTCCTTGGGCAGCGCGAGCAGCCGCATGGTGCCGTAGTCGGCGTCGGGTTTGCCGGCCGTCTTGCCCGCATCGGCGTCGACGGACAGGAAGCCGGTCAGCACCTGGCGGTCACCACGCGGCTTGAACGTCGTCGTCAGCGAGAACTTGGCGCTCTCCTGCTCGGGCAGCTTGAGGGTCAGGTAGTAGGGCGGCTGGTCCACCGGGTTGTCCGCGGACGGGTCCTCGGGCACCTCCCAGAAGTCCTGGCCGCCGTAGAACGAGTCCGCGTCGGTCACGTGGAACCGGGTGAGCAGCTGGCGCTGCACCTTGAACAGGTCCTCGGGGTAGCGCAGGTGCGACATGAGGTCGGCGTCGATCTCGCTCATCGGGCGGACGGTGCCGTCGAAGGCCTTGTTCCAGGCCTTGAGCAGCGGGTCGTTCGCGTCCCAGGCGTAGAGCTTGACGGTGCCGTCGTAGGCGTCCACCGTCGCCTTGACCGAGTTGCGGATGTAGTTGACCTTGCCGCTGCCGATGGCCCGCACGGCGCTCGACCGGGCCGTCACCGAGTCGGACGTGGCGTTGTCGATCTCGGTCAGGCTCGAGTAGGGGTAGTCGGCCGTCGTCGTGTAGCCGTCGACGATCCACTGCACCCGACCGTCGACGACCGCCGGGTAGGGGTTGCCGTCGGTGGTGAGCCACGGCGCCACCCGCTCGACCCGCTCCAACGGCTGGCGGTGGTCGAGGATCTTGCTGTCACCGTTGACCGCGTTGGAGAGCAGGAAGTTCAGCTCGCGGTACTTCAGCGCGTAGGCCACCTTGCGCGGGAACGAGCCCACGTCGACGCCGCCGCTGCCGGCGTAGGTGTTGTTCTCCTGGCCGCCCTCACTCGGGTAGTCGAACTCCCGCGGCGCCGCACCCGACGGGCCACCGACGATGGAGTACTGCGGCGACTCCTCACCGAAGTAGATGCGTGGCTCGAACTTCGGCAGCTTGCCGGACTGGGGGATGTTCTGGGCGTAGAAGACCGGCTCACCGTCGGCGGTGCGCTGGTTGCCGTAGGCCGCGACCATGCCGAAGCCGTGCGTGTAGACGGTGTGGTCGTTGAGCCAGTTGCGCTGCTGCTCGGGCACACCCGCGAGGTCGAGCTCGCGCACCGCCACCACGGTGTCGCGCGTCTGGCCGTCGACGGTGTAGCGGTCGACGTCGAGGGAGTCGGGGAAGGCGTAGTAGTTACGGACCGACTGCAGCTGCTTGAACGTCGGCGACACGACGTTGGGGTCGACGAGGCGTATGCCGGGCACGGTCTCGGCGTCGTCGCGCAGCTGGCCGGGGCTCGCCTCCGTCGTCGCCGTGTAGGGCTGCACCTCTACCTTGTCGATGGCGTACGCCTTGCGCGTGGCGTCGATGTTGCGCTGCAGGTAGGGCTGCTCGAGCGACTTCTCCGACGGCCTGACCTGGAAGCGCTGCACGAGCGCGGGGTAGATGCTGCCCACCACGATCGAGGTGACGACGAGCAGCCCGAGGCCGATGACGGGCAGCCGCCACGACCGGGTCCAGATGGCCGCGATGAACAGCCCGGCGGTCATGATCGCCGCGACCGCCAGGATCACCTTGGTCGGCAGCACGGCGTTGGCCGCGGTGTAGTTGATGCCTGTCTCCACCGGGCCCGAGTTCGCTTGGGTGGCAAGGGAGTAGCGGTCGAACCAGTAGGTCGCCGCCCGGACGAGGACCAGGGCTGCGGCCAGGATCGCGAGGTGGGTGCGTGCGGCGCGGGTCGTGCGTTCGCCCCGGTTCTGGATCTGCAGGCCGCCGTAGACGTAGTGGGTGAACGCAGCCGCGACCAGCGCCATGACGAGTGCCATCGTGAGGAAGCCGAGCACGAAGCGGATCCACGGCAGCGTGAACACGAAGAACGAGATGTCCATCTTGAACTGCGGGTCCGTCGCGCCGAAGGATCCCCCGTTGCGCCACAGCAGGAACGTCTTCCACTGACCGGCGGCGCCGGCACCCGCGAGCAGCCCGAGGATGCCGGGGATGGCGACCATGGCGACCTTGCGCAAGGGCTCGATCGCCTCGCGGTACTGGTCGAGGTTCTGCTGCTGCGGGGTGACCGGGGCGTAGATCGGCCGGCTGCGCCAGGCGATCACGAGGCTGGAGGCCACCAGCGCAGCGGTGATGACGAAGCCCACCACGAACAGCAGCACCTTGGTCCACAGCTGCTTGGTGAAGACGTCGGTGTAGCCGACCGACCCGAACCACAGGATCTCGGTCCACAGCGAGGCGAAGATCGTGACGAGGAAACCCAGCACGATGAGGATCGCGATGGTGGGCGCCAGCGGTCCGCGGCGACGCCCGAAGGACAGGTTCGGCGGACGCCGCCCACCCGAACCTCCGGAGCCACCGGGCTGCGCGGGCCGCCCCGGTCGGCCGCCCTCGCCCGGGCGCTCGCCGGGACCGAACCACTCAGAAGAACTCACGCCGTGCCCGATCTGCCGCGCGGGTGCCTTCGCCACCCGCTGGTAGGGGGTCCAACTTACCTACCGCTCCTGTGGTTCCCGTCGCGAGGTCACCCCGGTCACTTGCTTGCGTCTGCGAAGTTGCCCACCAGCGGGGCAAACTCGCAGACGCAGCGCGGGGGCGGGGCGAGGTGGGTATGCCGCGTGGTCGCCACGCGGCATACGGCACCATGGGGCGCGTGGAAGCCGAACGCCCCGCCAGCCCCGAACGTCGCCAGGTCACCGACCCGCTCTCGATCGCCGCGCTCGACACCGAACGCCACGTCGCCGCCGGCGGCTGGGAGCAGAACCCGCGGCTGTTCGCCCTCGTCCCGACCGCCGACCTGGTCGCGCGCGAGCCGCACCTGCGCGCCGGGATGCACGGTTCCGACCTGGCCGAGGGCGCCCTCAGCGCGATCGAGCAGGACAACCTGCCCCGCACGTCCAACCTCGAGTCGCTCCTCGGGGGAATCAGCTGGCCCGAGGCCGTGGTCGGCGCTGCCCTCGCGATCGAGCGGATCGTGGTGCCGCCAGGCGCCGACAGCGACCTGCCCGACGACGCGGAGAAGGCCGTCGAGGCGCTGACCCGGCACCCTGACCGGCAGGACGTGCGGCTGCTGGTGGCGGTGACCCGCGACGGCCAGTCACGGTGCCTGCTGCGTCAGCGGGCCCACGACAGCGACGACCAGGTGGCGTCCGGTGAGGACATCGCGCCCGGTCTGGTGCACGCCCTGCGCGCGACCCTGCAGGACTAGCGCCGTTCGCCTCAGCGGGCGCAGGTCGGCAGCGAGCCGCCCTTGCCGGCGGCGATCGACTCGACCGACGACTTCGCCTCGTCGAAGGTCGCGATGCGCACGACCTTCAACCCCTCGGGCACGTTGCCGACGACCTCGGCGCAGTTGTCCGCCGGGGCGAGGAACCACTTCGCTCCCCCGTCCCTGGCGCCGACGAGCTTCTGCCGGATGCCGCCGATCGGTCCCACCGCACCGGTGTAGTCGATGGTGCCGGTTCCCGCGATCTTCTCACCGCCGGTGAGCGCTCCGGGAGTGAGCGTGTCGTAGAGGCCGAGCGCGAACATCGTTCCGGCAGAAGGGCCCCCGACCTCTCCGGCATCGATGGTGACCTTGTAGGGGAAGTCGAACTTCAACCCGAGGAAGACCCCGATGGTCGTGCGGCCCTGGTTCTCCCTGGTCGCCGCCTCGACCGTGACCGGCTTGCCGTCGCGCACGATCCCGAGCCGGACCTTCTCGCCGGGCTCGTGCTTGCCGATGGCGGCGCGCACCGCCTCGCTGTCGGAGACGGCCTGCCCGTCGATGGTGTCGATGCGGTCGCCCGCGCGCAGCACCGACTTGTTGGGGCTGTCGTCGGTGACCTGCGCGACCACGATGTGTGAGGTGACGTCGGCGCCAACTGCCTCCAGTGCCACCGCGATCGCCTCCTGCTGGGAGTCGACCATCTCGGCGGTGTTCTCCTCCTGCACCTGCTTGCTCGTCACGCCCTTGGGGAAGTACGCCTCCTCCGGCTCGATCTCCTCGCTGCTGCGCACCGCCGCCTGCAGCAGGTCCCACACGGTGACCTTGGAGCCCGGGCCACCGGCCACGCGGACCGTCGTGAAGTCGAGCGCCCCCTCGGTCGGGTAGGTCTTGGCGCCCGACACCGTGATGAGCTGCTTGCCCTCGGCCTTGCCCAGCGTGTTGGTTACAGGTCCGGGCTTGAGGACGATGTAGGGCAGCCCGACCATCGTCGACAGCGCGGCCAGGGCGATGACGAGGAACCCACCGACCAGAGTGGCGACGGACCTGCGGCCCAGCCGGTAGGGGTCGCCCTCGACGGGTCCCGGCGCCAGGTAGTCGGGTGCGGAGTGGTCGCTCATCAGGGCAGGCCCACCCATTCGTCGGTGCCGTCGGTGAACTCCTGGTGCTTCCAGATCGGGACCGTCGCCTTGAGCGTGTCGATGAGGTCGCGGCACGCCTCGATCGCCTGCGCGCGGTGCGGCGCCGAGACGGCGGCCACCACGGCACGGTCCCCGACCTCGAGCCGCCCGCTGCGGTGCACCGCGGCCACCTTGGCGACGGTATGCCGCGAGGCGACCTCGCGGCATACCCGTGCCAGCTCGTCGGCGGCGCTGGGATGGGAGGAGTAGTCCAGGCCCGCGACCTCCTCGCCGTGGTCGTGGTCACGCACGACGCCGACGAACAGCGAGACGGCACCGCAGCGCGGGTGCTGCACGGCGGCGAGTAGCTCGTCGACCGACAGCGGCGACTCGCGGATCTCGGCGAGCACCACCTCGGCCGGCTCGGTGAGCTGGGTCGAACGGTCCGACATCGCTTTCAGGCCTTCCTGCGGCGACGCCGCACGATCGCGGCGGTGCCCACGAGGGCGACCGCCGCACTGGCCGCCCCGAGGGCGGCGTCCTTGCGGTCGAGCCGGCGGGCCGCGACCGCGTGTGAGCCCCTGATGGTGTCGAGCAGGACACCGAGGCAGGTCTCGTTGTCGTACACCGGCGCCCAGCCGCGCTCGAGGAGCCGCCCCGGGGACACGGCCCAGGGGAAGACGACGAACGAGAGGTCACTGGCAGGTGCCGGCAGCATCCCAACGTGGTGGAGCCGGTCGGCGGTTCCCATGGCTGAGGAGAGGCTGAGCGACACCGGGCGCATCCCGGTGAGCCGCTCGAGCTCGGTCTGGGTGAGGTGTCCGGGCGCGCCGACGGGCACGACACCCTCGAGCCCGGCAGCGGCCACCAGCACCACCGCAGAGCCGAGGTCGTCGACGTGGCAGAACTGCCAGGCCGGTGCGGCGCCGCGGACGGTGAGCAACCGGGGCGCCTCGAAGTGGCGGGTGAGGACGGTGTCGACACCCTCCCCCACCAGCGTCGCCGGCCGAACCACAGACAGCCGCAGGCCCGGGTGGACCTCGCGCGCCACCGCGACGAGCTGCTCGACGTCCATGAGGTCGCCCACCTGCCCACCGTCGCTGGGCGCCTGCAACGGCGCATCGTCCGGCAGCGGCACGGGGTTGTCGGGCTCGGCGCCGTAGACCTGGGCGCTGGTGACCACGACCAGGTGACGCACCCCCGCCGCGGCCGCGGCCGTCACCACGGTCTGGGCGCGCCGCAGGCTGCGTTCGCGCCGCCCCCGGGCCCCCAGCGCCAGGTCGGCGTCGAGGTCGGTGCTCGCGGCGACGTATGCCGCGACGTCTGCCCCGCGCAGCGCCTCCACCAGTGCGGGGTCGGTGGGTTCGCACCGGGTGAGCTCGACCCCGTCGACACCGGGCGGCTGCGTGCCGACGGCCCGGACGGTGCCGATCGGTGCCTGGTCAGGTCCGCTCCCCACCGTGCCGCGCGCAGCGGCCGCGGCGAACGCGCGCAGGACCGCCCGGCTCGCAGCGTCGCCCGTCGTCAGCACGGCGACGTCGACGGCGCTACGCCGCGAGCGAACGGCGCCCTTGCGGGCGCGCGCAGGGGAACTCACTTCGGCCTCCGCGTGGTTGTCTGGGTGGACGTCATCCTCTCAGGAGCCACCAGGAGCTGTTGTGCCCGACCACCCCGACCTGCCCCAGTCGCCCGACCAGCCGGGCGGCGACGACGGCACGGGCCTGCCGCCCGAGCTCGAGCAGGTGCTGCGCCAGCTGACCGGCGGCAGCCAGCTCGACCCCCAGATGGTCAAGGCCCTCAAGGACATGGGCGTCGACCAGGTCGACCCGGCCATGCTGTCGATGATGGCCGGGCAGGTGCAGGCGATGTTCGCCGGCGGCCCGTCCGACGAGGCATTCAACGTCGCGCTCGCGACCGACACGGCGCGCAAGACGGTCGCCGCCGGTGGCGACACCGTCGTGAGTGAGGCCGAACGGCGACAGCTCGACACCGCCGCGCAGGTCGCCGAGCTCTGGCTGGACGACGTGACCTCCTTCTCCGCCCCCGGCATCTCCACGCACGCGTGGAGCCGAGCCGAGTGGGTGGAGGAGACCATGCCGATGTGGCGCCAGCTCGTGGAACCCGTGGCCGAGGGCGTGGGCCGCGCCGTGGGCGACGCGATGCGCGCCCAGATCGGCGAGCTCGGCGACCTGCCCGAGGGCGCGGTCCCCGAGGGACTGCTGCCGCCCGGCATGGACCCGGCGGCGATGCTCGGCCAGATGGAGCCGATGCTGGCGAAGATGAGCGGGTCGATGTTCGGGCTCCAGGTCGGTCAGGCCGTCGGTGCGCTGGCGGCCGAGACCGTCAGCGGCACCGAGGTGGGGCTCCCGCTGGTGGCCGACCGCTCGGTCGCGCTGCTGCCGGCCAACGTCGCGGCGTTCGCCGAGGGCCTCGGGGTCGACCTCGACCAGGTGCGGCTCTACCTCGCCGTCCGCGAGGCCGCGCGCGTTCGCCTCTTCGCCCGCGTGCCGTGGATCGGGCCGCAGCTCGTGACGGCCGTGCGTGACTACGCCCGCGACATCACCATCGACACCGACCGCATCGAGTCGGCCCTGCAGTCGGTCGACCCGAGCGACGCGAGCGCCCTGCAGTCGGCGTTGCAGGACCAGCTCTTCCGGCCGGACCCCAGCCCCGCGCAGCGGGCGGCGCTGTCCCGGCTCGAGACCTACCTCGCCCTCGTCGAGGGCTGGGTCGACGTCGTCGCCGAGCGCGCCACCCGACAGCACCTGCCACAGGCTGCCGCGCTCGCCGAGGCGGTGCGGCGACGCCGCGCCACCGGCGGCCCGGCCGAGAAGGTCTTCGCCGGCCTGGTCGGCCTCGAGCTGCGACCCCGGCGGCTGCGCGACGCCGCCAACCTGTGGGCAGCGCTCGAGGCCAAGCACGGCATCACGGGTCGGGACGGCGCCTGGGGCCACCCGGACGTCGCACCGACCGCTGCCGACCTCGACGACCCGCTCGGCTACGTCGAGAAGCTCGGCGCCACCGACGGCTCCGACGCCGACCTGGACGCCGCACTCGACCAGATCCTGCGCGAGGGCGACCAGTGAGCGAGGCGACGGCGACGGGCACCGGCGTGCCCGCGGCATACCTCGCGCTGCGCGACGACGCCAGGTCGGCGCTCGGCAGCTGGGCGGCGCCCGACGCCCAGCAGGAGCAGTGGCGCGCTGAGCTGCTCGCCCACCTCGAGCAGCACCCGGGCGCGATGTGGAAGCAGGGGCCGCCGCAGCACCTCACGGCGGGGGCGATCGTGCTCAACGAGTCGCTCGACCGGGTGCTGCTCACCCTGCACGCCAAGGCGGGGATGTGGCTGCAGTTCGGGGGTCACTTCGAGCCGGAGGACCACAGCGTGCACGCGGCCGCGACGCGGGAGGCACGCGAGGAGAGCGGCCTGGCCGACCTCGTGCTCGACCCGCGCATCGTCGAGCTGCACCGGCACCGGTTGCTGGCCGCGGGTTTCGGGCGGTGCGAGGAGCACCTCGACATCCGGTATGCCGCGGTCGTGCCCGACGATGCCGTGTTCGCCGTGAGCGCGGAGTCGCTCGACGTGGCCTGGTGGCCGGCGGACGCCCTGCCGCCGGAGAGCGCGCACGAGATCGCGCCGATGGTCGCGGCGGCCAGACGGCTGCTGGGCTGAGGCTGCCGCCCGGCGCCCTCAGTCGTCGCTCGGCCCGAAGTCGAGCGCGGCCTGGTGCGGCTCCCCCTGCGCCGGCTCACCGCCCGGGCTCTCGACGTCGTCGGACAGGTCGAGCCCCGCGGCGTGGGCGACGCCCTCGAGGTAGCCCCGCGCCCGCTCGAGCCGCGGGTAGCCGGCGAGCAACTGCCAGAACTCGGGCCCGTGCCCTGGGGCCAGCAGGTGGGCGAGCTCGTGCAGGACCACGTAGTCCAGGACGTAGGCCGGCATGCCCTTGACCCGGTGCGAGATGCGGATCGTGCGGTCGCTCGGCGTGCACGAGCCCCAGCGCGAGTTCTGGTTGGTGACCCACCGGATGCTGGCCGGCTTGGCGAGCCCGCCGAGGTAGCGCCCCGACAGCTCGGCCGCCCGGCTCGACAGCTCGGCATCGCTGGGGCGCCGGCGCTTGTCACCCCTCTCCAGCCGTTCGACCATGGTCGCGACCCACTGGCGCTCCTCGGCCTTGGTGAACCGGGCCGGGATGAGCACGATCGTGCGGCCGCCCTCGCGGTACGCACTCACGGTGCGGCGCCGCTTGCGGCTGCGCCGGACCTCGATGTCGCTCATTCCTCCACGATAGGCGAGCACGCCGACATTCCCGAGGACCCGGCGCCGGACCTGGGAACGAAGGTCAGCGGCCGTGGAACGTCGGGGCCCGCTTGGCCGCCGCTGCCGCGATGCCCTCGTGCAGGTCGGCGGTGGCCAGGGTCGTCGCCTGTGCCAGCGCCTCCCACTGCAGCGCCGTCTCGTGCGTGTCGTGCCCACCACCGCGCAACGCCTGCACGGTGAGGCGGGTCGCGATCGGGGCCGTGGCCGCCACGCGGTCGGCCGCCTCCAGCGCGCGGTCGAGCACCTCACCCGCGGGGTATGCCGCGGAGGCCAGTCCCAGCCCGACCGCCTCCTCACCGGTCACGATGCGTCCGGTGAGCAGCAGGTCGCGGGCAACCGCCATGCCTGCGACGTCTGGCAGCGACCACGTGGTCGCCATGCCGGGGTGCAACCCCAGGGAGGTGAACGGGACACCCAGCTTGGCGTCAGCGGCGGCATACCTGATGTCACAGGCGAGCGCGATCGCGAGCCCGGCCCCGATCGCCGACCCGTTGACCGCGGCGATCGTCGGCACCGGCACGTCACGGATGGTGAGCCAGGTGCGGTAGAAGGTGAGCATCCGCTCGCGCAGGCCGCTGACCGAGGCGTCCTTGTCCTTGACGATCCAGGACAGGTCGCCGCCTGCGCAGAACGCCGGCGGGGCGCCGGTGACGACGACGGCGGCGAGCTCGGGATCGGCCGCGAGGCTCGCCATGAGACATCCCCACGACTCGGTCATGGGGGTGCTCATCGAGTTGCGGCGCTCTGGCAGGTCCAAGGTGACGACCGCGATCGGTCGCCCGCCTGCCACCCGGCGCTCGGCCCGCAGGTCGGTCAGGTCGGCGTCCCACCACGGCGTCGTGCTCATGGGGGCGGAGCCTAAGGGGTGGCTGAGCACGACGCGAACCAGGTGCCGCCACGCACCCCCTTGCGCGATTTTGTGCTCAGCATGGTCTAAGTTGGCCGGAGTCCGGCGCCGCAACCGTGCGGCGCGATCGACAAGGAGACATGGCGATGGCAGACGAGACCTACAAGGGCGAGTTCTACTGCGTGAAGTGCAAGGAGAAGCGCGAGGCCGAGGGCAAGGTCGTGGAGACCAACGGTCGCCGCATGGCCAAGGGCGTGTGCCCGGTGTGTGGCACCAACCTCAACCGCATTCTCGGCAAGGCCTGACGCAGACCTTTCCCCATCGCGAGGGGCGGACCCGACCAGCCGGTCGGGTCCGCCCCTCGCTGTATCCCCCACGTCACTTGCGCCCCACCAGTCCCGTTGATGCCCCGGTGTTGCCGTTCGCCTGTGGATGGATCGCTTTGACCTTCGTCGCCTGTGCCAGATTGACCGGGTGAGCCAGCGCTTCCTCCCCAAGCTCCTCGGGCCCCTGCTCCACCGCGGCGACGGCCGGGTGCAGGTCGGCGTCGAAGCGGGACGTTCGGTCATCCTCGAGGGCCCCCCGCCGGGACAGCTGGACGCCCTGCGGCTGCTCGACGGCACCCGCGCCGTGCCCGCAGCCCTCGCCACGCGCGACGGGCGCGCCCTGCTGGCCCTGCTCCTGGAGCGCGGCCTCGTCGTCGACGGCGCGGTCTCAGTCGAGGCCGGCAGCGACGCGTCCGCCCTCGACGGCGACGACGTCACGAGCCTGCTGCACGTCACCAGCCGTCTTCGGTCTGGGTATGCCGCGGACGCGGCTCGGCGGGCCGCGTGCGTGCTCGTCGTGGGCCGGGGCGCCCTCCCCGACGGGGTCGCCGCCGTGCTGCGCCGGGCCGGGGTCGGCGACGTGCGCAGCGGCGCCGAGGCCGCGGCGGACTGGGAGCACGCCGACCAGCCCGCACCGGAGGACGGCCCGATGGCGGACCCCGCGCCGCGCGCCGACCGTCCCGACCTGGTCGTCCTGTGTGCCCGCCACGCGCTCGACCCTCGGCTCGGGCGCCCGTGGCGACGCCACGGCATACCTTTGCTGCCCGTCGTGATCGGGGCGACCGAGGCCGTGGTGGGGCCGCTCGTCGAGGGTGAGGACCGGCCCTGCCTCGACTGCCTCGACCACACCCGCACCGACCTCGACCCTGCGTGGCCCGCGCTGCTCGCGCAGCTCACCGCGGGCGGGGTCGGCGCCGGCGACCCTGTCGGGGGCGAGGAGTCGCTCGTCGCCCTGGCGGCAGCGATGACCGCCATGGTGGCGCTCGGCTGCCTCGACGGAGCATCCCTGCCCGCCGGACGCTCGCTGGAGGCCGGCCTGCCCTGGCCCGGGGTGCGCCAGCGCGACTGGCCCGTGCACCCGCGGTGCTGCCGCCACGGCCGCGACACGGCGGGGTCACCCACCGACACGAGCGAGGACGGACAGGCGAGAATGGCGGGGTGAGTGATCTTCCCCGCCGCGCCGTGAGCCGCACGGCCAGGCTCGCGAGCCTGCCGCTGGGGTTCGCCGGGAGGACGGCGGTGGGCTTTGGCAAGCGCGTCGGCGGCAAGCCCGCCGAGGCCGTCGCCGCCGAGCTCCAGGCCCGGACTGCGGAGCAGCTGTTCAAGGTCCTCGGTGAGCTCAAGGGCGGGGCCATGAAGTTCGGCCAGGCCATGTCGGTCATGGAGGCCGCGATGCCCGAGGAGCTCGCCGCCCCCTACCGCGCCACCCTGACCAAGCTGCAGGAGGCCGCGCCGCCGATGCCGGCTGCGACCGTGCACCAGGTGCTGGCCGACGAGCTCGGGCCGCGCTGGCGGACCTCGAAGTTCCAGTCCTTCGACGACACGCCCTCTGCTGCCGCCTCGATCGGGCAGGTGCACCGGGCCGTGTGGCGCGACGGTCGCGAGGTCGCGGTCAAGATCCAGTACCCCGGGGCCGGTGACGCACTGATCTCCGACCTCAACCAGCTCGCGCGGGTGGCGCGAGTCGCGGGCGGCTGGATCCCGGGCATGGACATCAAGCCGATCACCGACGAGCTCAAGTCGCGGATGTCCGAGGAGCTCGACTACGGCCTCGAGGCGGCCAACCAGCGCACCTTCGCCAAGGCGTTTCGCGACGACCCGCACTTCGCGGTGCCCGACGTGCTCGTGCACAGCCAGCACGTCATCGTCTCGGAGTGGATGGACGGCGTGCCGCTGTCGAAGATCGTCGCGTCCGGCACCAAGGCGCAGCGGGACGCCGCGAGTCGGCGGTACATGGAGTTCCTGTTGGTCGGGCCGGCCCGATCGGGGCTGTTGCACGCCGACCCGCACCCGGGCAACTTCCGGCTGCTGCCGGACGGGCGGCTCGGCGTCATCGACTACGGCGCGGTCAACCGGCTGCCCGACGGGCTGCCCTCGGAGATGGGGCGGCTGGTGTCGGCCGCCCTGTCGGGTGAGGCGGACGAGCTCGAGGCGGGTCTGCGGGCCGAGGGCTTCATCAAGCCGTCGATGTCGATCGACGCCAGGGCGCTGCTGGACTACCTCGCACCGTTCATCGAGCCGCTGACGCACGAGGAGTTCACCTTCAGCCGGTCGTGGCTGCGCTCGGTGGCGACCCACGTCAACGACGTACGGCGTCCGGAGTTCCTCGTCGGGATGAAGCTCAACCTGCCGCCGTCCTACCTGCTGATCCACCGGGTGTGGCTCGGCGGGATCGGCGTGCTGTGCCAGCTCGGCGGCACCGTGCCGGCCCGCTCGATCGTGGTCGAGCACATGCCCGGGATGCGGCTGCGCCCCCTCCCCCCAGCCTCCTGAGCCCCAGCCTCCTGAGCCCCGGCCTCCTGAGCCCCGGCCTTTCCGTCCCAGCTTGTCCGCGACATGCGGGGATGCCGGCTTCGCTCGGGTTGCCGGGCCGAGCGAACCTCAGTCTTCCGGTGTGACGTCCTTGGCCCGGGCCGGCTGGGACGGGTCGGCACGCGCCTCGCCGGCGTCAGGCACCGAAGCCGGCTCCGCGGCATTCGGGCGCTTGGTGAAGTCGACGTCGATCTGCTGGTAGCCCTTGAACCGGCCGATCCGCGCCTGCTGGGCGTAGGCGCGGCGGTCGCCTTCGGTGAGGCGCACGTTGTCGGTGAACGGGGTGAGCAGTGCCCGCGGGTAGAGCTTGCGGGCGCGCACGACATCGGCCTCGGCGAAGAAGACCGTGCCCATGGCTGCGAGGTGCAGGAAGGCGAAGAGGCCGATGACGATGCCGAAGACACTGTTGGTCGCCGACGCCGAGCTGCTCGCGCGCTCGACGAGACCCACCCCGAAGTACTGCAGCACCTGCCACGTCGCGGCGGCACCGAACGCGCCCACCGCGACGTCCTTCAGACCGAGGTCGAGCGCCACGGCACGGCGCATCCCGAGCCCGAAGACCAGCGCCGTGCCGAGGAACGTCGCCACGAACACGAGGATGCGTGTGGCGGCGGGGAAGTCGTCGGACAGATTGGCCTGCAGGATCGAGATGGCCGTCGTGATGATGACGAAGAGCAGGATCGTGAGCAGCAGCAGGAAGCTGCGGCCGCGCGCCGCGAAGGGGTTCGGGCGCGAGTTGCGGGGCACGCCCCACACGGTGTTCATGGCGTACTGGAACGCCTGCCCGACGCCGAGCCCACCGTAGAGCGCGACGATGCTGCTGACGACGATGCCGGTCGGGCTGCCGCGCAGGCTCTCCGGCCGGCCGATCTGGTCCGCGATGAGCGGGATCTCCGACAGGGTCGAGTTGAGGATCTGCTGCTGCAGCCGCGTGTCGTTGGCAAGGACGAAGCTGAGCGCCGTGGTGAGCAACAGCAGCAACGGGAAGAACGACAGGAACGCGTAGTAGGCGATCAGCGCGACCAGGTAGCCGGCCTGGTCGTCGAAGAACTTGTAGAGCACGGCAATCGGGTAGCCGACGACCGGGTGCTTGCGCTGGAACCGGTCCAGCCAACGGACGACCTTGGACACGTCGTGATCTCATCACATGACCTGCGGGTATGCCGTGTGCTCACCCCGCGTGGCGCGTCATGCGGGCGCCGGAGTCACCACCAGGACGAGTCGAGCTTGCCCTCGATGCTGCGCAGGTGCTCGCGGCTGCAGCGTTCGCAGGTCCAGACGTCGCGCCCGTTCTCGGTGCCGCGGGTCCACGTCAGCCTGGCCAGCGACTCCTCGTCCGGCGTCGCCCCGCAGGTGGCGCACACCATCGCGTCGGCGCCGTCGCCCCGTATGCCGCGTGGCTCGCTCACGGTCAGGCCCTGGCCGTGCGCTTGGTTGTGGTCTTCTTGGCGGTGGTCTTCTTGGTTGCGGTCTTCTTCGCCGTCGCCTTCTTCGCAGCTGCCTTCGCGGTGGCGGCCTTGTTCGCGGCCGCCTTCGCGGTGGCGGCCTTCTTCGCGGCCGGCTTGGCGCCGGCCTTGGCCTTCGCCTCGGCCTTGGCGGCCTGCTTGAACTCGCGCACCTTCTGCAACGACTCCGCGTCGACGACGTCAGCCACCGAGCGGTAGGAGCCGTCCTCGGCATACGGGCCAATGGCCTCCTGCCACCCCGCGGGGCGCACCCCGAGCTGCTTGCCCACGAGCGCTGCGAAGATGCGCGCCTTCTGGTCGCCGTAGCCGGGTAGCCTGCGGAGCCGGCCGAGCAGGTCCTGGGTGTCGGCAGCCTCGGTCCAGATGCGCTCGGCGTGGCCGCCGTACTCGTCCCGGACGACCGCCGCGAGCTGCTGCACGCGCCCGGCCATCGACCGGCCGTACCGGTGGATCGCGGGCGGCGTGGCCGCCAGGTCGGCGAACGACTCCGGCTCGGCGGAGGCGATGGCATCGACGTCGAGGCTGCCGAACCGGCTCTTGAGCTTCCACGGGCCGCGGAACGCGTGTTCCATCGGGTACTGCTGGTCGCGGCCTACCGGATAGCCCCTAATACACGGTACCCTTGAGATCTCATGGGAACCGATACCGCAGCCACGGCTGCCATCTACTGCCGCATCAGCCAGGACTCCTCCGGCGACGCTCTCGGCGTCACACGCCAGGAGGAGGACTGCCGCAAGCTGGCCGAGAGCCACGGCCTCACGGTTGTGGACGTCTTCACCGACAACGATGTGTCGGCGTCGTCCTACAGCCGCAAGAAGCGCAAGCAGTATGAGCGCATGATCGCGGAGGCGCGGGCTGGCCGGTTCGGCACCATCGTCGCCTATAGCAACTCCCGCGTGACCCGGCGACTGGCCGAGCTGGAGGACCTCATCCGTCTCCACGAGCAGCACGGTACGCGCATCCTCACGGTGGTGTCCGGACAGGACAACCTCGCCACCGCTGACGGACGCATGGTGGCTCGCATCAAGGCGTCGGTGGATATCGCAGAGTCGGACCGAATCTCCGAGCGGGTCACCCGCAAGCACAAGGAGTTCGTGCAGGCCGGAAAGGTCGTCGGTGGAGGGAACCGTCCTTTCGGGTGGGATGCCGACCAGATCACGGTTCGCGAGGACGAGGCAGCCCTCATCCGCGAGGCCGTCGAGGATGTGCTCGCCGGACTGCCGCTGCGCCGGATCGTCGTCCGGTGGAACAACGCAGGTGTCCGCACCACTAAGGGCAACGTCTGGACCAACGGGCTCGTGCTCCAGCTGCTCCGGTCGCCCCGGCTCGCGGGCTGGCGGGTCCACCGCCCCAAGGGCAGCAAGTGGACCGCCGTGCCGCCCATCGCGCTCGACGCCAAGGGCAACCGCATCCGGGGCGAGTGGGAGCCGATCCTGACGGACGAGCAGCACCAGTCGCTGGCGGCTCTGCTGGTGCGCCGGGACGACCGCAAGATCATCCCCAAGCGCAACGCTCGCCGGTACCTCGCTACGGGGATGCTGCGGTGCTCGGTATGCCGGGGACCTATGTACGCCAACAAGGTCGGGGACTCGCACTACTATCGCTGCGACACCACCAACTGCACCAACTCCGCCTCCGGTAAGGGGGTGGATGAGTGGATCGGGAAGCGGGTGGTGGAGCACAGCGAGTTGGTGCGCGGCGTCGAGACCGGCAAGCCGACCGAGGCAGGGCTCCGTCTCACCGAGCTAGACGAACAGATCGCGGACGCCAACGACATGATCGACGACATCATGCGGGCCTTCCGCGAGAAGCGGATCTCGGGCACCGTCGCGTTCCGCAACATCGAGCAGTTGGAGGCCTCCCGCGACCAGTGGATGGCCGAGCGTGACGTAACGGAGGCCGAGAGCCGCCTCTCCCAGCCCGAGCAGGTGGACGCGGGTACTTGGGAGGGCATGGACACCGACGCCCGCCGAGCGGCCTGCGAACGTTGGCTCTCGGCCGTCTGGTGCCACCCGGCCACCCGCCGAGGCAACACCTTTGACACGAGCAGGCTGGACCCCGTGTGGAAGTAGCCGCAATGCGGCTTTCGTGTCCGGCCCCTTTGCGCTTCACCGCGCCGCTAGAGGTACTGCTCCATCGTCAGAACGACGCGCCAGACGTCTTGCTCGACGCTGCGGAGCCAATACACCACAGGCATTCCAGGGACCACGGTGCTGTCGTCAGCTAGGCAGACGTAACCCCCTGGCTCCGTGTTGACGATGATGCCGGAGCTAACGCCCGCGCGCAGTATCAGTCGAGCCTCGGGGCCAAGGTCGGTGGCGTTGAAGGTCTGCACCAAACCGACGTAGCCGTTACCGCCCACACCCACGCGTCCCGCCCCGCCGACGGCACCCACGACGTGTATCGCTCGGTGCTTGTCTCGGTTCTGCAGCTCGGATAACCCCCAAAGGCTGTCGTGCACGGTCGGCATCATCTCGGCCTGCAAGAGGTTGAGCATCGCATCGCGGGCATCCGGCGCCAGGGACGCCACACGACTGTCCGTTTCTGGGACGCGATCCTTGCTTAGCGGAAAGGCAACCTGACGCTGTTGTGTTTGTGTCATGCCTGGAGTGGCGTGCTCGGCCAGGCTGTACGTCAAGTTGTCGAGCACTTCGCGGAGGCTGTCCGCGGCCTCTCCGAGCAACAGCCCGATCTCCTGCGGTGGGTCCTCGCTAGCTGAAACCCACAGCTCGATCAGTCCTCCGACGTCCCGTCGCTCGACCTGGACCGCCTTGGCGCTCCAGGCTTGCTGGGCCGACTCGATTTCTCGGATTTGCTGCTCTGCCCGCCGAAGCTTGCGCCGGTGGCTGAGTTGCTCCAGCTGGGCAGCGTTCACCATTGGCCGAACCTATCCCAGTACGAGCAGCGCGACTGCTACCCATCTGGCTAGTAGTCCCTAACACCCCCACCCAATGGGTTAGGGTCAGTACCGAGTCGAAGCGCTGCGACGCGTGAGGCCTGACTGCCCCGGCACAGGCAGTCCGAAAGACAACGTCGGCACCCCCGAGGACGCCAGGCCAGGCAGCCCCTCAGACACTTTCTGAGGAGCAGTCATGCCCGAGAACGTTGACCCCGCCGTGGGTCCGCTTGACCCGATCGTCGCCCGCAATCAGCGCTCCGCCAAGTACCGAGGCAGCACTCCCCCGCCCCCGGATGAGGCCGCGCTCCTACTGTCCAAGCTCGTCACCGCCAACATCGACAAGGCGGTGCGGGAGTGCCTGGACGCGCTCGGGGACGTGCCGTTGCACCCCGCCCAGGTTGACTACCTGACCCGCCTCATCGCCTCGGCTGGTGCACGATGAACCGCAAGCCCAGCCCCGCCAACCAGCAGCGCAAGCGCAACAAGCGCAATGCTGATCGTCCCGTGCACGTAGACAAGTACGCCCCCACGCCGCGGACTCTTGCCGACCGGGTCATGGATCAGAAGCTGGGCGCGCTGGCCGACCGCTTTAACGGTACGGAGGCGGGCCATGAGTGAGTCAGAGCAGCCCGATGAGGACCTGATCGGACAGTTCGAGCCCGATAGCTGGGCGAGGGAGCGAGCGGCGTCCGAGGCCGCTGAGCGTTACGCCGCCGACCTGTTGCAGCAGGACCCCCTGGTGCTTCGGCGGACCCTCTACAACATCGCGGCGTCCAACCCGGTTGAGTTCGTTCGTGCCAAGCACGGCGTGGGCCGGGAGGGCATTGAGATTGAGGAGCAGGTTGAGCGGCTGCGCGTGAACCACGAGGCGTCGCGCCGCTTCCAGCTGGAGTTGCTTCCCGCCCGTGAGGCGCCAGACCTCACCGACCTCACGCAGCTACTGGCCGAGCCCGACGATGACGTGCGCTACCTCGTGGACGAACTGTGGCCGGCAGACGGCAAGATCGTCCTCGCGGCGCAGAACAAGTCCGGCAAGACCACGCTGATCGGCAACCTGATTCGGTCGCTGGTTGACGGCGAGGACTTCCTCGGGCAGTTCAGCGTTGATGCCGTCTCCCGCGTTGTGCTGATTGACAACGAGTTGAGCCCCAACATGATTCGGCGTTGGCTCCGCGACCAGGACATCGACAGGACCGACGCCGTGAGCGTCCTGAGCCTGCGCGGCCGCAGCTCGTCGTTCAACATCCTCGATCCCGAGGTGCGGGCCGAGTGGGCGCAGCGCATCGGCCCTGCCGACGTGTTGGTGTTCGACTGTCTGCCCCCCGCCCTGGACGCTCTCGGCCTGTCGGAGGACAAGGACTCCGGCCGATTCCTTGAAGCCCTTGACGAGCTCGTGAGCGAGGCGGGCATTGGCCAGCTCGGGGTGGTGCACCACATGGGGCACAGCAACGAGCGCTCCCGCGGCGACTCGCGAATTGAGGACTGGCCCGACGCCAAGTGGAAGCTCGTTAAGGACGGCGACCAGGAAGACGATCCACGGTTCTTCTCGGCGTTCGGCCGCGACGTCAGCCATGGCGAGGTTGAGCTCGTGTTCAACCCCCTTGACCGGCACCTCTCGGTCAAGACGGGCGGCGGAAATCGCGCCGATGCCCGGGCCTCTCGGCTACACGATGCAGTCCTGGATTACGTCGGCCTTCACCCTGGCTGCTCGCAAGGAAAGCTGGAGCTCGGCGTCCCCGGCGACGACAAGGCGATCCGCAGAGCTGCTTCTGAATTGGAGGACATGGAGCGGCTTCTGATTCTCAGAGGACCGAACCGAAGCAAGCAGCACTACCTGCCCGAGGCGGCTCCGAGTTCTGAGAATCGCTAGTCCGGTGTGGTCCGGTGCAAGTCCGGTGCACCGGACTACCGGACTGGTGGAGGGGTGGTCCGGTGTCCGGTTCTATGAGACCGGACCGGACCCACCACCGGCCTCGGACCTGACGACTGCGATTGGGACACCGCACCGGACCGGACCTGGCAAGGATCGAGATTCTGAGAACGGGTCGGTTGGCCAGAGATTCTGAGAACGGGCGATGCTCAATTCGGCACGCCTGAGGTCGGGTCGAATACCCAGGAAATGGCTGCTCGCTCCTGCATCAGTTCTCTCACATACGAGCGTACGACGATCTCAGAATCCGAAACGCCGATCTCAGAATCCAGGCTATCGTTGAAATACGCGGGTCCTGAAAGACCCGCGTATTTCCATGAACGGGAGGGCACATGAACGTCGGCATCTACACGCGGGTCAGCACCGACCAGCAAGTCCAAGGCGAATCGCTGGCGGACCAGGAGCACGATGCCCGGGCCTGGTCGGAGGCCAACGGCCACGCCGTGGTCGCGACGTACTCCGATCCGGGCCTCTCCGGTCGTCTCCCGGCCCCGGAGCGACCTGGGCTGGCCGATGCCCTAGAGGCCCTGGCTTCGGGCGCGATAGACGCCCTCGTGCTACGGGACCTCGACCGGCTGGCCCGCGAGCTGACCGTGCAGGAGGCGGTGCTCGCGCAGGTATGGTCGCGGCCCGACACCTGCGTGTACGAGTATGCCGCTGGCCGCGAGGTCCTTCGCGACGATCCGGACGACCCGATGCGGACCGCCATGCGCCAGGTGCAGGGAGTCTTCGCCCAACTAGAGCGAGCTCTGATCGCCAAGCGTCTACGCGACGCCCGTCGCAACAAGGCACGACGTGGCCGACACGCCAACGGTCCTGCCCCGTATGGCTGGCGAACGCAGGACGGCGAGCTGTTCCCGGTCCCGGACGAGTTGGCGGTCCTCGACCTCATCCGGCAGCACAAGTCCTCCGGCGCAACGCAGGTGGAGATAGCTGCCGCGCTCAACGACGCGGGTCTTCTCACCCGAGACGGCGCGCGATGGACCCAGCAAGTAGTCTCCCGCATCCTCCGGCGCGACAACCGCACGCCGGAACAGATCGCCTACCAGCAGGAGCGGATAGCAGCCGTGGGGGCGTGAGCTGTTCGCCCTTACCGGCTGGCCACAATCGTGACGATGATTGCGACGATGGAGGCCAGGGCCGCCACTGCCGCAAGGGCCACGCCCGCCTGAGTCCAGCGGAGCATCTGGCGCTCCCGGACCTCAGCGGCCTGGGCCGTTGCCACGGAGTGCTCCACCAGCTGCTCGATCAACTCGCGCGTTTCCTTCGTGGCACGGGCCGTGTCCGCCACGTGGAACTTGCCCATGTCCACGCGCTGCCCCTGCGGCCGACCCGACGGCGTGTAGAGGAACCGATCGTTGCTCACGATCCCAGTATCGCACGTGGCTCGCTGCTCATAGGGGCGATTTTGGGACATCGAATCTCACTGCGCTGCAATAGTTTTCGTAAAGTTGACGCGCTTAGCGTTGGCACCCTTGTGCAGAGGGTACGCTTCGAACTGTCGACCAGTGGCGTTGGCAGATGGCCTCAGCGTGAGGCGGAACCGGAAGGCAGTGGCGGGCAGTCGCTCGCGAAGCGAACAACCACGCACCACTTCTGGCTTTCCCGTCTCTTCACGCAGAGGACCAAATGAACATCCACTCTCACAAGGCTGACTTGCTCGCCGCTGGCGATCTGGAAGGCCTCCTGGCTCTCAACCGATCCACCTACGGCGACGCCCTCATGGCTCGCGGGTATGCCGCCTTTGGTGACGTCATGCGCCGCACCGCCGACGGCCGCGACCTCAACGAGCTGTTCAACGAGTTCCAGGCAGCAGCCACCGCCGCAAACGAGCAGCAGCAGCGCTTCGTCGACCTGCTCACGTACTCGACCTCCTCCCCCGTCGTGTCGGTTCTCCAGTCCCTGGGCACCGGGGACTACGGCTTCGAAGAGGCCAGCGAGTTCGGCATCCCGACCTCCAAGCGCATCAGCCCGTCCACCCTCGACCTGGGTGCGACCTTCCGTTGGTACGACAATCGCTGGGGCGCGACGTGGCAGTATCTGGCCGATGCCACGGCTGCCGAGCTGGAGGCCGCGACCAACGCCATCCTCTCGGCCGACGCGGACCTCGTCTTCAACAAGGTCATGGGCACGCTGTTCTCCAGCGCCAACCGGACCGTGACCGACCAGCGCACCAACACCAGCTACACCGTCTTCGCGTTCGCCAACTCCGACGGATGGACTCCCCCCACTTACGCGGGCAACAGCTTCAACGGGACGCACACGCACTTCCGCACGAGCGGCGCGGCCACCATCAACTCCGCCGACCTGGACGAGATCATCGCGGACTTCAAGTCGCACGGTTACAGCCAGGAGAACGGCTCGCAGATCGTCCTGTTCGTCAACGCCTCCGAGGGCGACGTCATCTCGACGTTCCGAGTGGCGACGTCGGCAAAGGCGGACTTCGTCCCCGCACAGGGTGCGCGCTTCTACTCCCCCAACCAGCTGGTGGGCGACCAGCCCGCTGCCACGTATGCAGGCTTCCCGGTCAAGGGTGCATACGACGAGGCGCTCATCATCGAGTCCTCGCGCATCCCGGCTGGGTACGTCGCCGCGCTGGTGTCCGGCGGGTCCAACTTGCCGTCGAACCCGATCATGCTCCGCGAGCACTCGCGCATCAAGGGGCTTCAGCTGATCCCCGGCAGGAACGGTGACTACCCCTTGCTCGACTCGTATTGGGTTCGTGGCTTCGGCACCGGCGTGCGTCACCGGCTGGCCGGCATGGTCATGCAGATCAGCACCAACGCGAACTACACCGCTCCGGCGCTGTACCCGGCCTGACCCACACCCCGGCCAGGCGAGGGGCATGACTTGGACCTCTCGCCTGGCCGGATCCAAGTCCCTTCCAAGTCGCCCTGAGGAGAACAGATGACCATGGCCGCCCTCGAAGACGCACGCAGCCTCTTCCCCTGGATCGAGTCAAACTCCCTTGTCCTGAACGACCCCGACGTCGAGGCCAAGATGCTGGCCACGCTCGACGCTCAACTCCCGGGAACTCCGGTGCTGCAGTATCCCAACCCGGACGTGCCAGCTGTTCCGCTGGTCGAGTTGCGGATCGCTGGCGTCAGCCACCGCGTGACCCACTGCGACCGCTGCGAGCAGAAGCTTCCGGCTGGATGCCCCAGCTACTCCCTTCTCGTGCCGATGGGTGGGGCCGTCGTGCTGTTCACGACGTGCCCGCTGTGCCACCACGTCCTGGACGACTGCTACTCCCCGCTCGTGTGGGGCCTCGAGCCGACGGAGGATCACGTCGAGCGAGCTGCGGACGCCGGATGGGGACGGCTGGGCTGATTCATGGCTGGACGCAAGAGCTGGCACTCTGAGGCATGGTGGGCGACTCAGGCCCCTGCTCACGTATTGCGGTGCACAGCGCGACTCAAGATGGATGGCTCGCAATGCCGTCGCGAGGCCATCCCCGGCACGAACGTCTGCAATCAGCACGGCGCGCTCATCCCGGCTGTTCAGGCCTCCGCTGCCCGGCGTATCCAGATGTCCGTGGACGATGCGGTCAAGCGGCTCCACTCGATGTTGGACGACAACAGCGTAGAGAGCCGCGAGAAGATCAAGATCCTCCACGACCTGCTCGACCGCGGCGGACTCGCCGCGACCAACAAGCACCTGGTCGGCGTGGCGGCGGCGAACGATCCGGTCGAAAAGCTGTTCATGTCCATCTTGGGCGACCCGGACGGACTGGCCCCTGTCGAGCCGCCTCCGCAGGCGATTTCTGCGCCGCAGCCCGAAGGTGAGGTCGAGGACCTGATCGGGCTGGAGAAGCCCGTCGAGGAACGTCTCGACGTGGTGGACGCCGAGGTCGTGGAGGACGACGCCGCGCCGGAGCCGGTGCAAGCGCTAACGCTGCCGCCCAAGCACATCCGTGACGACCTGGAGCGGTTGGGCCTGCTTTGAAGCGAGTTCCCTACTGGGTCGAGCCCATGCCCACGCGAAGGTGCACCACGTGCGGCGACACCTTCTACACGCAAGTGGGGCTGGATGAGCACGTTCGGCTGGATCGCCACAACGGACAGACCCGACGATGGATCACGGGACGCGTGAGCCCAGACGGCTTGCTCCGGCTGCAGGAGCGAGGGCGACAGATCGCCGCGCAGAACAACGCCCGTCGCCGCATGTGTAAAGACTGCGACCGCATCAGCACCCCAGCAGCCATTGGCCTGCACCAGAAGAACACCGGCCACGTGGGCTGGATCGAGTTGTGAGGCCCTGCCAGGTCAAGGGATGCCCTTGGCGCGGGCCGGACCACATGAGTTGCCCCATGCACATCGGGGACGCTTGGGAGCGTCAGACGAGGCTCCGGCTCACGGAGTCGCCACGCGGGTTCCGCAGACAGACCCGCTAGTCCTCCGTCCCCGGCAGCCAGTCGACCCGCTACGCCGCTTCACCAATCAGTTCCCCGATGAGGGCGGCCTTCGCCGCCTTCGCGGCCTTCGCCCACTGGACCGTGACGTCCGTTCGGCTGGCCCACATCGCGTTCTTGCCAGTGCCGTTGACCTCTCTCGGCTTCACGAACCCCGGCCACAGCAGCGACAAGTCCAACGCTGCAGCAGCCTGACCGTCCGCGGTCCGATAGACGGAGCATCCTCCCGACTGGTTGCTGCCCCGATCGCCCTTTGCGTACGTGTTGAGCATCAGAGCGTCGTATCCGGCGGCAATGAACTGGAGGATGAAGTCGAAATCCTCCATGAACTCGATGCGGTCGAAGCGGAAGCCTTCGCCGCGGACCACCGTAGGGTCGATCGCGAAGACGTCGTGCATACGGGTGTTGCGCCGGACGGGACGAGTGTCCCGATTGGCGCCCGAACGATTCGCCATGCCGACGAGCGGGGAGGCCGCCAAGAGGCCGAGAAGTTCGTCCATCATGCGGTCGAAGTCCCCCGGCTGGAACCCGCGCATCTTCGTAGGGTCGCTCTCCAGACGCACGTAGAAGTCGAGGTCGTCGTCCATCATGACGATCGGTCCGTCGCCTTCGTGCTGGTCCACGATCCACTGCCGAGTGTTGGCAATGCCTCGGACCGGACGTTCCACTACCGGGTAGCCGCGAAGCCGCAACTTCTCGGTTTCCTCAGGAACGGTGACGATCCTCGTCCTCTCCCTCCAGCGGGGAGAGATGGACGACCAGGTCCGCTGGCAGGCGACCCGGCTCAGCGTCGGGATGTAGATGGTTGCGTTGCTCACGCGTCCTTCTCCTGTTCTCGGACCGAGCCCTTCCCGGTCCGTCGCGAGGAGCATCGCCCAGTCCTGCAGCCCACCCCTGAGTACTGCGCACGTGGCCAGTAGTCGCCGCGGAGCACTCGATCTGTGATATGGGGGCGTTGTCGGTTGTCGCCGACATGACCGCCGGAACCGCCGCCCTCCTCATATCCGCCTTGTCGCTGACTCTCGCCGGTCTATCCCTTGGGTGGCAGGTCGCTCAATGGTTGCTGTCGGCCGGACGCCCCAAAGCCGTTCTGATGCATGGGATATGGCAGGGAGCTGGCGCCTACGTCGGCCCGATCACGCGCAACAAGAGCCCTCTAGACCTGAGCAAACTCCGCTCCCAGGGCATCGATGGACCTGAGGTCGTCGGCATTCAGGTCACGAACCACGGGCGGGCGCCGGTAACCATCGAGAAAGTGTCGCTTCTCTGCAGAGGCGGAGACCATTGCGTTCGTTCCGGAGGCCGACAGGCTCGGGCCGCCATTGCCGCATCGCCTTGAGGCCGGGACAAACGCAAGCTGGTACGTGACGGCGGACAACGCGGTTCGTCTGGCGGCCAGCTGCCGCGACGTTTTGAAGCAACCAGTCGCGGGCGTCTACATGCCAGCGCAGCTCGGCACCGGCAAAACGATTGAGACTCCGGAGACGCTAAGGGCCTGAACCGTCTGCGTGTGGCGCCACCGAGGTCTTCACATCTCGCACGCTAGCGCTGTCGGTTGTCGCCGATACATTGCCTTCCATGACGAACCCCGACCCTGAGTCTCGGCGGGCGCAGGCGCAGGAACTCATCGACAAGATCCTTCACGGCACTCCCGACGGTCGCGTTGATCCGGCGATCGCCGAGAACTTGAGGAAGCACCTCGCTCAGAATCCTGGTGAGCCCGACCGCGCCCTTCTCAACCACCTGAAAGAGCAAATGCCCGGGCTCGACGCGGTTTTCCCCGAGGACCTTGAGCAATAGCTCGACTCAGAATGTCAGGCTGTGCCGCCTTGTAGGGGCTAACCACTACGCTGGTCCAGCAGCATCCCGACCAGCAGCGCGAACGGGTCGGAGCTGAGCACCGCGTCGGCGTCGGGGTCCTGGGCGATCCGGATCTGCGTGGCCATGGATGCAGCCTAGATCCCCCGCGCTGGGAGTCTTCGGAAGATCACACTGGCTGGAGCCAGCAAGATCTTCCGAAGACTCGCAGCACCCGGACATGACGAACCCGCCGGGACACTCCCTCGGCAGGGGGTCGCGGCGGGTCCGTGGTGACGCGTCACCGGGCCAGCATGTGAGGTGCGTGGACCAGCGCTTCGTGCTGGGCCGCTGCCTCGAGCCGGCGCTGGTGCTCGCGCTGGCGACGCCGCTGATGGGCGCGCGCCAGGTCGGCATACAGAGCCTGGAACATGGTGAATCTCCTGTGTTCAGAACGACATTGGATGAAACGAGGGCGGACCGGAGTCCGGCCCGTGGGACCGGTGACAATGCGCACCGGTCCCACGGGCGCCCCCTCTGGCAGCCCCGCGGACGGGGTCACGGTGGACACGACCGAATCGGGCGTGGCGACGAGGTTCATGCGACAGGCCTCATGCGGCGACCGGGTTCTTCCTCGGCCGGCCCCGCGGACGCTTGCGGGCGACGACGACTCCCTGGATGAAGAGCTCACCGCCCCACACGCCCCACGGCTCGCGCCGGTCGAGCGCGCCCGCCAGGCACGCCTCGACGGCCGGGCACGTGCGGCACAGCGACTTGGCGAACTCGACGTCGGCCGGGCTCTCGGCGAACCACATCTCGGCGTCGTTGTCTCGACACGGGATGCCCGAGCCTGCCATCGCGGCCTGCTCGTTCAGGTCGTGAAATGCGCTCAACTGCATCGTGTCACCTCCCCTTCTCGTCCCCGCCACGGTGGTGGCGGCTGCTCTCGGTATCGGTCCGGCCGGTTGGTTCTCGGTGGAGGGCCGGCCACTTCTCTTCGGTGTCGTGCTGTTCATCTGGTGGTGCTTCCTTCGGTGACTGTCGAACCGGAAGAAACTCATCGGGTCCGTCTCGGTGGCTGACTGCGCCGGCGCCGGGGCCAGGTCAAACCCTGTTCTGGACAAACAGAAAGGCCGCGGATCCCGGATTTCGGGTTCCGCGGCCTTCGGAAGAGACCTGGTGGCAGGTGCCTAGACAGGTGGTTCTCCGAAGGGTCGGAACTCGAGATCCGTGGCGTCGGTGCCGAAGGCGCCGGCGTAGGCCGGGCCATCCGGGATGACGACAGAAGCGGGCACAGCGGTCCCCTTGATCCAGCTACCGATGGGCGCGAGGAGGTGACGGCCGTCCTGCGGGCACACGGAAGCGACGCGGGACATGTGCATCGCGTCGATCGTCATCGTGTTGTTCTCCACTGGGACCACCCTCCTCATCTACTGCTCGTTCGGCCCGGATCTCGGTCCTTCGGACCGGCCGGCTGTGCGTTGACAAGAGTAGGGGACGGTCCCCGACGCCAGCAACGCAATTAACGGGATTTCTGGAACTTTTCTTCGTGAAGTTTCGTCACTCGTCGGATTCTGTTGTGGCAGAACGGTTTTCGAGAACGTCTTCAACCGAGCTCCCACCGAGGAGGGCCAACACGTCACCGCCGTAGAGACCCAGCTTGCGCACCCCGACGCCAGACACCTGCGCCAGCTCTCCCTCCGACGAAGGCTCGCGCTCAGCGATCGCAGTGAGCGTGGCATCGGTGAAGACGACGTATGCCGGCACGCTCGCCTCGCGCGCCACGGCCAGTCGCCACTCACGCAGCTTCTCGAACGTCGCCTCGGAGTAGGTCGGTGGACAGTCGTCGCACCGACCCATCTTGCGCTGGCCGGCCGTCGTCAGCTCGGTGCCACAACCGCGGCAGTATGCCGGGAGCACCGGTCGCGCGGGCTTGCCACCTCGGCGTCCGCCCACCGTCGACTTCGACTTCGGCTGCGAGCGCGCACCCTCGCCGAGCACCGACACGGCGCCGTCGAGGAACCGCGAGGGGCGGCGGGTGGCCCGGGCCCCTGGCGTGCGCGCGCCGGCCCACGACAGCCGCAGCTCGCGCCGCGCGCGGGTGACGCCGACGTAGAGCAACCGGCGTTCCTCCTCGATCGCCTCCGGCGTCTCGGCCATGGTGATCGGCAGGTAGCCGTCCGACACCCCGGCGAGGAACACGACGTCCCACTCCAGGCCCTTGGCCGCGTGCAGCGACGCCAGCGTCACACCCTCGACCGAGGGCGCGTGCTGGGCCGACGCCCGCTCGTCGAGCTCGCGGATGAAGTCGGGCAGCCGGGCCTCGGGTGTGACGGCCACCAGGTCGTCGGAGAGGGTTGCGAGCGCAGCCAGCGACTCCCAGCGCTCGCGTTGCGCCCCACCGGAGCTGGGTGCCTCCCGGGTCCACCCGGCCCCGAGGAGCACATCCCGGACCAGCTCGGGCATCGGCTTCGACCCGTCGTCGGAGCGCGCCGCCCCGCGCAGCAGGAGCACCGCCTCGCGCACCTCCGTGCGCGCGAAGAACCGCTCCCCGCCACGCACGAGGTAGGGCACGTCGCGCTCGGCGAGCGCCGACTCGAACGCCTCGCTCTGTCCGTTGGTGCGAAACAGGATCGCCATCTGCGAGGGCGGCACACCCGCCTTGACCCGCTCGGCCACCTCGGCCGCGACGGCCGCTGCCTCGGCCGGGTCGTCGGAGTGCGCGGTCAGCGCCGGCGCCGGACCGGCGTCCGACTGGGCCTGCAGCACGACGGCGTTGCTGCGCATCGACCCCGACGGCCCACGCACCACGAGGTTGGCGAGCTCGACGACCTGCGGTGTCGAGCGATAGTTGCGGACCAGCCGCACGACCTGCGCCTTCGGGTGGGTCCGGGGGAACTCGAGCAGGTGCCGCGGCGACGCCCCGGTGAACGAGTAGATCGTCTGCGCCGGGTCACCGACGACGCACAGGTCGTCGCGCTCCCCCACCCACAGGTCGAGCAGGCGCTGCTGCAGCGCGTTGACGTCCTGGTACTCGTCCACGACGAAGTGCCGGTACTGCGACCGGACCGCCCGCGCGATCTCGTCGTGGTCCTGCAGGATGCCGACGGTCAGCAGCAGCACGTCCTCGAAGTCGATGACGCCGCGCCCCGTCTTGACCTGCTCGTACGCATCCAGCACCCGCGCCATCGCGGTCGCGTCCAGACCCGGCGGTTCGCGACGCGCGGCGCGCGCGCCCGCGGCATACGTCTCCGGCGTCAGCATCGACACCTTCGCCCACTCGATCTCGGCGGCGAGATCGCGGATCGCGGTGCGGTCGCGCGCGAGGTCGAGGCGCAGTGACGCGGCAGCCTGCGCGACCGCGGCCGCCTTGTGCGCCATCACTTCGGGGGCCGCTCCACCCACGGCCTGCGGCCAGAAGTAGTGGAGCTGGCGCAGGGCCGCGGCGTGGAACGTGCGCGCCTGCACCCCGCCGGCGCCCAGGGCGCGCAGCCGGGTGCGCATCTCACCCGCCGCCCGGGCCGTGAACGTCACCGCGAGCACGCGCTGCGGCTGGTAGGCCGCGGACCGCACGCCGTAGGCGATGCGGTGCGTGATGGCGCGGGTCTTGCCGGTGCCCGCGCCGGCGAGCACGCACATGGGCCCGAGCGGCTGCGCCGCCACCTCGCGCTGCTCGGGGTCGAGGGCGTCGAGGATCGCGTCAGGGGTCAGCTCACCGACAAGCGCCGGTATGCCGTGTGGCTGGGTGGGCATCGCGGCGATCCTGTCACGCGGGCCTGACGTCGGTTGCGCCGACGCCGGTCCCGCTGGGGCGGTGGCTACTGGACCAGGCCGTAGACCTTGCCGACGTGCAGGCGCAGGACGAGCCGACGGTCGGCGACCATCGCCTCGCGGTACTCCTGCCAGTCGGGATGCTCCTCACCGCGGATCGTGCGGTAGACCTCGACCAGCTCGTCCACCGCCTCGTCGTCGGGGGCCGACGCGACCGGTGAGAAGTCCGCGTCACCCTCGAGGACGGCATACGACCACCCGTCGGGCGACGACACGAACAGTGACGCCCGCGGGTCGCGGCGCAGGTTCGCGACCTTGGCGCGCCCGTCGGTGACCGACGCGCGGGCAGTCGCGGTGGCGGGGTCGAAGGTGAAGTTCACCGTGGACAGCTGCGGTCGGCCGTCGCGCTTGAGCGTGGCGAGGGTGCCGAGGTCGCGGCTGGCGGCCAGGGCGAGGAGGGACTCGTCGAAAGACATGCGCCATCATGGACACGACCGGCAGCGGTCCGCACGGAAGATCCGGGGCTCCGCGCGCGTTGACGCCTCGAGACGAGACGTCGCCCCCGAGACGAAGGACCCAGGCACCCAATGAGCAACACCCCGCAGGCCCCCGCCCCCGGCAGCGTCACGATGTTCACGACGTCGTGGTGCGGCTACTGCAACCGGCTCAAGGCCCAGATGGGTCGCGAGAACATCCCGTTCACCGAGGTGAACATCGAGCAGGAGCCGGAAGCCGTGGCGTTCGTCATGGAGGTCAACGACGGCAACCAGACCGTGCCGACCCTGCTCTTCCCCGACGGCTCGGCCGCGACGAACCCCTCGATCAACGAGGTCAAGAAGCGCCTCGCCTCCTGAGGGCCCTTCCGCAAACCGGGGGTTGCTGGCATGAAACGGGGCCCCTTTCGCCCCGTTTCACGCTCGCAACCCCCGTTTTGCCGAGCGCGCGTGGCGACCGACGGGCGCAGCTCACGCTCCGTCGAGCGGGTGGCCGAGCCAGTGCTCGACCAGCCGGCGTGAGATCGACAGCCGACCCGAGGCCGTCACCGAGCCGTCCGCGACGGCCGCCCGCAGCTCGTCGCGGGTGAACCAGCGCGCATCGGCGATCTCGCTCTCCTGCAGGTGGAACGTCGCCGGCGCCGCGCCCGCCACCCGGGCCGTGAACCCGACCATGAGCGAGGTCGGGAACGGCCACGGCTGGTCGCCGAGGTAGGTCACGTCGGTCACCTGGAGCCCGACCTCCTCCTCGACCTCACGGGCGACCGCCTGGGCGAGGCTCTCACCGGGCTCGAGGAAACCCGCGAGCACCGAGTAGCGCCCCGGGCCCCAACCGGCGCCCTGCGCCATGAGCAGCCGGTCCTGCTCGTCGACGACGGACATGATCACGGCGACGTCCGTGCGTGGGTAGTGCTCGCTGCCCTCGACCGTGCACCGGCGCAGCCACCCCGCGTGGGTGGGCTCGGTCGGTGCGCCGCAGCGCGAGCAGTGGCCGTGGGCGCCGTGCCAGTTGGCGAGGGCCAGCGCCGTGGCGAACAGGCTCGCGTCGACGTCGGTCAGGTCAGCCGCGGCCTGCCGGATCGTGCGCTCCCCCGGGGTCTCGTCGCCGTCGGCGGGTCGGTCACCGACGACGGCGAGGTATGCCGTGTCGTCACCGTCGGCGCCGAGGTAGAGCCCCAGCCGGGCCCCGTCGGACGGCTCCGGCGGCCGCAGCGCGAGACGCAGCCCACCGGGGGTTTCGTCGACTGCGACCCGGTCGCCGTGCAGCTCGAGCACCCGCGTCGTCGGATCCGCGAGCAGGCTCGGCACGAGGTCGGGGTCGGTCCGACGATCGGCCCGACGGTCCGGGCCGGGTCCGGTGAATGTCAGATTTGGGAGAGTTTCGGCGGAGCGGCCCACGCCTCCACCCTAGGCGCGCCCACACGGCATACGGTGAAGGGGTGGATCGCAGCCCTCTCTTCCTCGCCGCCCTGGCCAGCGCCGCGGTGCCGGGCCTCGACCCCGCGAGCGTCGAGGCGCTCCCCGGTGCGCCCGACCACCACTACGACGTGGCCTTCGTCCAGGACACCCAGCACCGCCGGTGGGTCGTGCGTGTGCCGCGCAACCAGGCGGCCTCGGCCCAGATGGAGTCGACCTTCACCCTGTTGTCGCTGCTGGCGCGACGGTTGCCGTTCAGCGTGCCGGCGCCCAAGGGGTATGCCGCGCTGAAGGAGGGTGGGCGTGCCGCGATCTACCCGTACCTGCCGGGCCAGAACCTCGACTTCTCGCGGCTCCCCGCCGGGCCCGGGCTCGCCGCCGAGCTGGGGCGCGCGATCGCAGCCCTGCACAACTCTGACCACCAGCTGTTCGACGAGGCGGGCATGCCGGCCTACGACGCCGACACCTACCGCACCCGCCGGCTGAGCGAGCTCGACCGCGCCGCCGCGACCGGCCACGTGCCGACGACCCTGCTCTCGCGGTGGGAGCGCCAGCTCGAGGACGTCACGCTGTGGCGGTTCGCGCCGACCCCGACCCACGGTGACCTCACCGGCGACCAGGTGCTCGTGGTCTTCGACGGTGATGACGCGTCCAGTGGCCGGGTCAAGGCGCTCACCGGTTGGGAGGACGCCAAGGTCGCCGACCCGGCCGACGACTTCGCCGCCCTGGTCGCCGAGGCTCCGGAGGGCGCGGTCGACACGCTGCTCGAGGCCTACGCGCACGCGCGATCGGAACGACCCGACCCGAACCTGCTCCAGCGCGCGCGGCTGTCCGGTGAGATGCAGCTGCTGGCGGCGCTGATGACCGCGGTGGCCGGCGGTGACCGGTTGCTCGTCGAACGGCACTCGGTGGCGTTGCGGCGCCTCGACGACCGGGTGCACGAGGAAGAGGCGGCCAAGGACGACTACCGCCGCGACTCGACCACACCTGTCCGCGCCAAGGCTCCGGTCGCCGTCCCGCCGGTCGTGGTCGACGACGAGGACGACGAGGCCCAGGACGACGTCGAGGTGATGTTCGCCCCGACCGCCGCCGATGCCGATGCCGACGCCGACGAACCGGAGCAGGACCGGCTCGAGGCCGCGGACCGGGCGGATCAGGATGAGGCGAACCGCGACCAGCCCGCGGACGATGGGTCCGACGGCGACGAGTCCCACGCCGATGACGGGCACGCGACGCAGGAGATCCCCCAGGGGGCCACGGCATCCGCGGCCGCACCCGGGGATCGGGCGCCGGCCGAGCCGCGTCGGGGCGACCAGGACGGCCCGGGCGCTGAGGTCGGCGCCGACTCGGACGCTGAGGTCGAGGCTGACACCGAGGCCGATGACCAGGCTGGCGGCGATGAGCCGGTCGACGAGCCGGTCGACCCCGACCAGGAGCAGGCGGCAGCGGACGACCAGCCGCCCGCATCTTCGTCGGCCAGCGCGGAGGTGACGACCGAGATCGACGTCGAGAGCCTGCGTGTGCCACCCACCCACGACCCGACGGCGGAGGTCGAGGGCGAGGACCCAGGCCCCGAGTTCGAACCCGGCTACAAGCCCTGACCCCACCACTCGTTGCCGCACGCCCGGCATCCCGCGCCGAAACCGCACGGGCGTGCCGAGCCACCGGCAACGAGTCGAAGGGGAATCAGCGGCGGCGCGGCAGCGATCCGTCGGATGCGTCGACCCGGCGGGCCAGCCGCTCGAACCCGCGTCGGATCATCACGCCGTACGGGTCGTCCCCGAGCGTGCCGAGCGCAGCGCGCCCCTGCTTGAGGTGGTCGCGGGCTCGGTCACGCTCACCTCGGCGCAGGTAGCCGTCGCCCAGGTTGAGGTGCAGTGACGGCCCGAAACCGGCGACCGAGCTGACGCCGAGCCCTGCCACGTCCTCGTCGCGCAGATGAGGCAGTTCCGCGAGCGCCCTCTCGTCCCAGGTGATCTCGTCGTCGACGTTGTCCTGGAGGTCCGCCAGGTAGTGCGCCACGACGCACCGCACGGCATGGTCGTCCGGCGTCGTCGCGGCCCAGCACTGCTCGAGCGCGGCCTTGCCCGCTTCGACCTCACCGCGCTGCGCCAGCACTGCCGCGTCGGTCACCTGCGTCCACACGATCCCCGCCACCACATCTCCTTCGTCGCTGCCTGCTCGACCTCGGGCCACTCACGCCTCACCGGCCCGGCAACATCGAGCGCCGTTGGCAGCAAGTGGCAGAGGCTACCGACTTCGGGCCACTGAGGTTTGGCGGACCGCGCACCACCGAGCCCCAGTGGCCCGAAGTCGCCGCGTCAGTCGGGCACCGTGCCGAGCAGCTCGACGAGCTCAGCCTCGCCGGGCAGGTCTGACCACACGGTCTCACCGGACCCGGCGTAGTAGAACGCGCCATCCACCTCGTCGACCTCCAGTCCGCGCAGCCGGGCATAGGCGACCCGGTATGCCGCGAGCTGGAGTGCGCGGGTGCGCGCGACCTCGCCGGTCGGCTTGGCGCCGGTCTTCCAGTCGACGATCGTGAACCCTCCGCCCTCACGGGGGAACACCGCGTCGATGCGGCCGCGCACCGCGATCCCATCGAGCACCGTCTCGACCGCGATCTCGATCTCCGTCGGCACGCGCCCTGCCCACTCGCTGGCGAGGAACTTCTCCTTCATCGCCGGCAGCTGGTCGTCGTCCGCCGGTTCCTCGTCGGCACTGCCGGGCAGGTCGAGCAGGTCGACCATCGCCGCTCGGGCGTAGTGCTGTTCGATCCACGCGTGGAAGGCCGTGCCTCGCCGGGCCGCCAGCGCCGGCGCCTCGGGCATCGGCCGACGCAGCCCGAGCGCGAACCGCTCAGGATCGGTCGCGAGCGCCACGACCGCAGACGTCGACAGGTGGCGTGGCATCTCCACGACGAGCTCGCTGCGCTCGGCCAGCCTGCGTCGCTCCTCCAACAACAGGTCGACCTCGTGCAGCACACTCACCCCCTCGCCGGGCACGGGCAGCAGGCCCTGCTCGGGAGTCTGCGCCAGCGCAGGCGGCGCGCCCGCGGCATACGCGTCAATGGCCTCACGCACCGCCGCTGCAGCCTTCGACAACGACGCGCGCCGCTCGGCCAGTGGGTCCGCGGGCCACTGCACGACGACCTGCTCGGCCTCGAGCGGGTTGGTCAGCTCGTCGTCGTCGACGGGTGGCATGTCGACCCACTGGAGTCGCTCCACACCGCTGGCCCCCTCGACCACGTCGACGAGGAACCGCGAGGTGACCCGCGGCGACTTGGCCTCGCCCCACACGTGGGCGCTGAGCAGCATCGCCTGCTTCGCCCGGGTGAACGCGACATAGGCGAGCCGCCGCTCCTCGCCCATGCCGTGCTCGCCACCGCGCAGGACGAACTCCTCCACCTTGGCCTCGAGGTCCTTCTTGTCGGCTGCGCCCTCCCAGTCGAGGCGCGGCAGCCCGTCGGCGTCACCACGCAGGGCGTACGGGATGCCACCTCCGGACAACCCGCCGATCCAGCCGCGGTCCTTGGGCACCGCGCTCGTCCACTCGCCATCCCTGGCCGTGCTCACGGCATACGACAGGTCGGGGAACGTCGCCTCGACGAGACCCGGCACGGCCACCGCATCCCACTCCAGACCCTTGGCGGCATGCACGGTGAGCACCTGCACCGCATCGTCACGCGGCTCCGTCCAGCCCTTGTCGAGCCCGCGTTCCTCGTCGAGCGCTGCCTTCAGCCAGGCGAGGAAGCCACCGAGGGTCGGTCGGTCGGCGCTGACGGAGAAGTTGGCGGCGACGTCGGCGAAGGCGTCGAGGTGCGCCCGCGCGACCGCGGGCGTGTAGCCGGGCCGGGCCAGCACCTCGATGTCGAGGCCCAGTGCGCGCTCGGCCTCACCCACGAGGTCGGCGAGCGGCAGCCCGGTGAGCCCGCGCAGCCGGCGGATCGTCTGCTGCAGCCCCAGCAACCGCTCGCGGGCGCGTTCGCCGAGGCGACGGCCGTCCCAGCTGACCCAGCCCACCGGCGGCAGGTCGTCGACGGCCTCGACGATGCTGGCGGTGTCGGCGCTGTCGGGTGCCTGGTCGCGGACCCGGCCGACCACGGCCTCGTCACTGCCGTCGCCGAGCTCGGGCGAGCCGCCCTGGGCCGCGTCGGCGTCGGCGGCCTCCTGCTCGGGCCGGCCGTGGCCGACGCGGACCTCCTGCTGATGGCGCGCCCAGGCCATCAGCCCGTCGAGGTCGGCTGCGCCGAGGTGGCACAGCGGCCCGGTCAGCAACCGCATGAGGTGGTCGCCGCGCGTCGGGTCGTGGACGACCTGCAACAGCGACGTGATGTCCTCGACCTCAGGTGTGAGCAGCAAGCCGCCGAGCCCGACGACCTCATAGGGGATCTCGTGCCGCTCGAGCGCGTCGATCACCGGAGCAAAGTGAGATCGCTTGCGGCACAACACTGCTCGCGACTTCGCCCCCGCCGTGCCCTGCTCGATCAGCCATCGCGCCACCAGGTCGGCCTCGTCGCGCACCGTCTCGACGCGGGCCACGTCGACACGCCCCGGTCCAGCTCCGGGCCGCGGGTCGAGCGGCTCGACGGGCACGCTCGACCGGTCGCGCAGGGGGCGGGCCACGGTGTTGGCGACCTCGAGGACGCGTTCGTCGTTGCGCCAGCTCGTGGTCAGCGGCACCTGCTCGACGGGCTCGCCGCCGCGGGCGAACGCCTGCCGGAACGCCGCGAGCGTCGTCGCACTGGCACCGCGCCACCCGTAGATCGACTGGTGCGGGTCACCGACGGCGGTCACCGGCACCGGCTCCCCCGGCGCGACGAACAAGGCGCGCAGCAGCTGCAGCTGGGCGTCCGAGGTGTCCTGGAACTCATCGAGCAGCACGGCCCTGAACCGCTCCCGCTCGATCGCCCCGATGTCGGGGAACCCCCGCGCGAGCCGGGCCGCCAGCGCCATCTGGTCGGCGAAGTCCATGGCGTCGCGCTCCTTCTTCAACGCGAGGTAGCGCTCGACCATGGGCAGCACCCCGGCGCGCGACACCAGCGCCGCCTGCATGGCCTTGGACTCCTTCAGCAGCCCGGCAGCGCGCGTGGCCCCCTGCGGGATCGTCGCGAGCGCCGTCTGCACGCGGTCGAGGTATGCCGCGACGTCAGCGGGCGTGCGCAGGTGCTCCGCGAGCTCGCCGGCGAGGTCGACGACGGCGCCGATGACGGTCGCCTCGGCGCCCGCGACGTCGTCCATGGGGCCGTCGTAGGCAGCGACCACCTCGGCGGCGTACTGCCACGCTGCGGCCTCGGACAGCAGCCGAGACTCTCCCTCGTACCCCAGCCGCAGCGCGTGCTCGCGCACCAGCCGGCCGGCATACGAGTGGTAGGTCGAGACGGTCGGGGTGCCGCCGAGCACCTCGGCACCGGTCTCGTCGTCGTGCGCCCGCGGCTCCCACACTCCGCGCGCCTGAAGTTGCCGCAGCCGCAACCCGATTCGTTCGGCGAGCTCGGTCGCGGCCTTGCGGGTGAAGGTCAGTCCGAGCACCTGGTCGGGGTCGACGAACCCGTTCGCGACGAGCCACACGACCCGGCTCGTCATCGTCTCGGTCTTGCCCGACCCGGCCCCCGCGACCACGAGCAGCGGGTTGTCAGGTGACGCCTCGATGACCGCCGTCTGCTGCGGGGTCGGGCGTGGCAGACCGAGCGCGTCGGCCAACGTCGCGGCGGTATGCCGTGTGGTCACGTCGGTCACAGCACCCTCCCCTCGGGCTGCGCCGGGCAGGAGGCCTTGACCGCGCAGAGCTTGCAGTGGTCGCCCACCTTGGCGAGGAAGACCGCCTGCGACATCTCGTCGGCGGTCGACGCCACGAGCTGCTCGGCCCAGGCCGGGTCGTCGGCCTCGGCCAGCGGCGGCTGGGGCTGCACCTGGTGCTTCTTGCCTGCCGCCTTGCCGATCTGGAGCAGGGCCGCGCCGGTGGAGCGGGTCTCCTCGCCGAAGGCGCCCCGCTCGACCGCCAGCTGGTAGACCCCGAGCTGGGGGTGCAGCGGCAGGTCGTCGGCCTTGGGCTTGCTGCTGCCGGTCTTGTAGTCGACGACCCGCAGTCCCGACCCGTCGGCGGCCTCCTCGAGCCGGTCGACCCGACCGCTCACAACCGCCCTGCCGAGGACCACCTTCATCGCGACCTCGGCGCCGACCTTGTGCCAGCCCTTGCCTCGGGCCTCCTCGAAGTAGCCCGCCAGCCGCCCGACCATCTCGTGTGCCTCGGCGCGCTTGCGGTCCGAGACCCAGCCACGCGGCATGCCGAGCCTGGCCCATCGGGCGTCGACCTCGGCGGCCAGCGTCTGCGCGTCGACGTCGCCCAGCTCGGCGGCGATGTCGTGCACGAGCGTGCCGATGTCGGCGGCGCCGACCCGTGGTCCGTCACCCCCGACCGAGCTGAACAGCCAGCGCAGACCACACTGCCCGAACGACTCGACCTTGCTCGGGGAGACCCGCACGTCCTGGTCGTCGGTGCGCAGCGGACGGTCGTCGGAGACGACGCGCATCGCCCACCACTGGTCGGGGTCGGCGCCCGGCACGCCCGCGTCGGCCAACCGGGCCAACGCGGCCACGGCGGTGAGCCGGTCGTCCCGGGTCGACCCGTCGACGAGCTGGCGGCGCAGCTCGCCCACGAGGGTCGGCAGCGTCATGGTGCGGCCGACCTCGGTGAACCCGCGGTCGCCGTTGTCGGACCGCTCGATCGTGTCGGGGTCGACGATGTCGAGGTAGACCGAGGGCTGCTCGTCGTCGCTGCGCACCGCGGTGACCACGACCCGGTCGGTGGCGCGGGTGAGGGCGACGAGGAAGAGCCGGGTCTCGTCGTAGCGGACGGCTGCCTGCGCGGCGCGAAAACCGGTGTCACGCTTGGCGATCACGTCGACGAGGTGCTCCGAACCCAGCAGCGAGCCGCGCAGCCGCAGGTCTGGCCACACGCCCTCCTGGACCCCCGCGACGACGACGAGCTGCCACTCCTGACCGGCCGCGGCCTGCGGGGTGGTGACGGCGACCGACTCACCCGACGGCGACCGCGCGACGAGGGTGTCGCCCGGAATGTCCTGGCTCTCGATGTGACGCAGGAACTCCTCGGGACCGAGCCCCGGCATCCGGTCGGTGAACTTGGCCGCCGCGTCGAACAGCCCCACCACGGCGTCGAGGTCGCGGTCGGCGCGCGCGCCGCCGTGGCCGCCGGCGAGCGCCGAGGCCCGCCACTCCTGGGCGATGCGGGTTGCCGACCACATGGCCCACAGCACCGACTCGGCCGTGACGCCGGGCGCCCAGCGCTGGCCGGGCTGGTCACCCGGGCGGGCGGCGTCGAGTCCCTTCTTGATGACCGTCCCGAGTCGGCGTGCGGGGTTGGCCTCCATGCCGAGGTCCTGGAGCTCGCCCTCGTTGAGCAGCGCGTGGGCCAGCAGCTCATCACTCGTGCGGTCGCCGCCGGCCTCAAGCTCGACCCGACGCAGGGCACGCCGCAGCCGCCGCAGCCCCACGGCATCCGCGCCGCCCAGGGGTGAGACGAGCGCGTCGACCGCGACCTGCGTGGGCACCGTGTCCGTGACCCCTTGGGCGAGGTCGAGCACCACCCGCAGCAGGGCGAGCAGCGGCCGCACGGCCACCTCGTCACGCACCGGCAGGTCGGCGGTGGCACCGGCGACGGGGACCCCCGCGGCAGCCAGCACGCGCCGCAGCGTCGACGTGCGGCCCTGTCCGCGCACGATCACCGCCATCTGCGACCACGGCACCCCGTCGCGCAGGTGCGCCTCGCGCAGCTCGGCGGCGACGAGTGCGGCCTCCTGGCTCACCGCGCGCAGCAACCGCACGTCGACGGTGCCACCGGCGCGTCCGGGCTGGCTCTGGCGCTGGGCGCCGCCGCCGAGGGCGGCGATCTTGGGTGCGACGCGGGCCGCCGCCGCATGGACGGCCTGCGGCAGCCGGTATGCCGTGGGAAGCACGAGCGTGGGCCCCTCACCGAGCGCGGTCCAGCCGTCCGCGAGGTAGCGCGGGTCGGCGCCGCGGAAGGTCTGGACCGCGCTGTCGGGGTCGCCGAGGAGCACCACGTCGATGCCGGGGTCGACCACGGTCTGCAGCAGCCGGACCGCCGCGGCGGTGAGCTCCTGCGCGTCGTCGACGACCACGAGCCGCAGCGAGTCGCGCACCCGCTGCATCGCCTCGGGCGTCTCCTCGAGCAGGTCGGCGGCAGCACCGAGGATCCACGCGGGGTCGTAGGCGCCGGGGGCCGAGAGCGCGGTCACCTCGTCGTACTCGGCCAGGACGTCGGCAGCCGCCACCCAGGCGGGGCGGTCGCGCTCGGTGCCGAGTCGGCGCAGGTCGTCGGCCTCGAGCCCGTGCTCGACAGCGCGCATGAGCAGGTCACGCAGCTCACCGCGAAATCCCTTGGTGGGCAAGGCTTCTCGCACCTGCTCCGGCCACGGGGGGCTCGGCGTCTCACCGCTCGCGTGACCGGCGAGCAGCTCGCGCAGGATGACGTCCTGCTCGGGGCCGCTCAGCAGCCGCGGGGTGGGGTCGCCGCGCAGTGCCGCGGCCTGTCGCAGGAGGCCGAACCCGAACGCCTGGTGGGTGCGCGCCAGCGGCTCGGTCGAGGTGCGACCCAGCCGGGCGGTGACCCGCTCGCGCAGGGCGCCCGCGGCCAGCCGCGAGGAGGTGAGAACGAGGCACTGGTCGGGGCGCAGCCCGTCCCGCTCGACCCGGTCGACGACGACCTCGACCGCCGTCGTGGTCTTGCCCGTGCCCGGCCCGCCGAGGACGCGCAGCACCGGACCGCGGTGCTGCACCGCGGCGCGCTGGACCTCGTCGAGCGGCGGCGGCTGCACCACGAGGCTCGGAGCTCGACGCAGGACGACCACGTCCACATCCCATCACCTGACGCCGACACGCTCCCGCCGACACCACGGCATACCCCCGCCCGCCCTTGCTTGCGTCCGCGCTTTTGGTCGCCCTGGCCGCCAGAACCGCGGACGTTGCCCGAGGCCGCACCGCTTGCGTCCGCGGATTCGGCTGCCCGAGCAGCCAGATCCGCGGACGCAAGCAGTCAGGGGGTGCCGGGGCCCTGCCAGCGGGCCAGCTTGAGGTCCACCCGGCGGCCGAGCGCGCCCCCGACCAGGGGCGTCGCCTCCTCGCGCCACCGCGCCACGGCCTCGTCCTCGAGCCCCTGCGGCGGGTAGCCGCCCGCGCGGATCACCCGCCACCACGGCACATCCGAGCCGTAGTGCGACATCACCCGCCCGACCGACCGCGGACCGCCACGCCCCAGCATCTCGGCGAGGTCGCCATAGGTCACGACCATCCCCTCGGGCACCTGGTCGACGAGGTCGAGCACGTCGTCGGCGAACTCGTCCGGCAGCCCGAAGTCCCTGTCCCGCGTGACCATTCGCGTCAGTAGGTCGGCAGCGACGGGTCGACGTCGCGCACCCACGCGAGTACCCCGCCGGTGAGGTTGGCGACGTCGTCGCGTCCCGTCGCGGCCAACAGCCCGGCCGCCTCCGCGGAGCGCGCGCCCGACTTGCAGTGCACGACGACGGGTATGCCGGCCGGCAGCTCGGGCGCGGCCGTCCCCTCGCGGAACCGGTCGAGGTGGATCGCGACGGCTCCCGGGATCGACACGACCTCGCGCTCCCCCGGCTCGCGCACGTCGACGAGGACGAAGTCGCGCTGCCCGGACTCGCGCTCGGCCAGCATCGTGGCCAGCTCCGCCGCCGAGACCTTCCCGAACGAACCCGGCAGGGCACCCTCGGTGACGTCGGCACCCGCGGAAGCACCCGGCATACCGCAGAACTGCTCGTAGTCCACGAGCGACGTCACCGTCGGCGACGAGCCACACACCGGGCAGTCGGGGTCGGCGCGCACGGTGAGGGTGTCCCACGTCTGGCGCAGCGCGTCGTGCACGAGCAGTCGCCCCACGAGCGGCTCGCCCTCGCCGGTGATGAGCTTGACCGCCTCACTCACCTGCACCGAACCGATCGACGCGCACAACGCTCCCAGCACCCCACCGGTGGCACACGACGGCACAGCATCCGGCGGCGGCGGGTCGGGGAAGACGCACCGGTAGCACGGCCCGACCCCGGCGAACCACACCGACACCTGCCCGTCGAACCGGTAGATCGACCCCCACACGTGCGGCAGCCCGAGCAGCACGCACGCGTCGTTGACGAGGTAGCGCGTCGGGAAGTTGTCGGCGCCGTCGAGCACCACGTCGTAGTCGGCGAGGATCTCCAGGGCGTTGTCCGCCGAGAGCCGCACGTCGTGCCGCACGACCTGCACGAGCGGGTTGACGGACGCCACGGTCTCGGCGGCCGACTCGGTCTTGGGCCGCCCCACGTCCCCCACCCCGTGAACCACCTGGCGCTGCAGGTTCGAGGCGTCGACCACGTCGTCGTCGACCACACCGATCGTGCCGACACCGGCCGCCGCGAGGTAGAGCAGGGCGGGCGACCCGAGGCCACCGGCACCCACGACGAGCACCCGCGCGTTCGCCAGCCGGCGCTGCCCGTCGAGGCCGATCTGGGGCAGCAGGATGTGCCTGGCGTAGCGCGCCTTCTGCTCGGCGGTCAGCTCCGGGCCGGGCGACACCAGCGCTGGAATGCCCATGGACGTCACGGTACCCGCGCGTATACCCGTGCGTACCATGGCCCCGACACCGCCGTCCCGGCCCACCGGCCGACGCCACGACGTGACGGCTCGACCAGAGAGGCACCCATGTCGCTCGCCGACCAGCGCACCGAGTCCGGCTCCCGCCAGCCGGGCCAGCGCATGCCCCGCTCCGCACGCCGGGCCCAGCTGCTCGACGCCGCACAGGCCGCGTTCGTCGAGTCGGGTTACCACGCTGCCGCCATGGACGACATCGCCGACCGCGCGGGCGTTTCCAAACCCGTTCTCTACCAACACTTCCCGGGCAAGCTCGAGCTCTACCTCGCGCTGCTCGACAAGCACAGCGAGGCTCTCGAGGAGCTCGTTCGCGAGGCCCTCGCCGAGACGAGCGACAACAAGGAGCGCGTCTACGCCACCATCAACGCCTACTTCGACTTCGTGGCGCGCGACGGTGCGGCGTTCCGCCTGATCTTCGAGTCCGACCTCACCAACGAGTCGCTCGTGCGCAACCGGCTCGACGCGGTCGGCCTGGTCTGTGCCGAGATGGTCGCCGAGGTCATCGCCGAGGACACCGGGCTCACCGACGAGGACGCCTCGCTGCTCGGCATGTCCCTCACCGGCATGGCCCAGGTGGCTGCCCGGCACTGGCTCGCCCAGGGCTCGGAGGTCCCCAAGGAGGAGGCGGCCCGGCTCGTGGGTGCGCTCGCGTGGCGGGGTCTCGGCTCGTTCCCGAAGGTGGGCGGGGAAGGAACCGACGCACCCGCTCGTTAGGTTGGTGCACTCACGCACGCGGTATGCCGCGTGCCCAGCTTCGAGAAGGAAGGCCACCGCTGTGGAGGTCAAGATCGGCGTCCAGAACGTCGCCCGCGAGATCACCTTCGACACCGACGCCAGCGCGGAGGAGGTCGCCGCCGCCGTGACCGCCGCGGTCGAGAAGGGCAGCGCCCTGACGCTGACCGGCGAGAAGGGTCGTCAGCTGCTCGTGCCGGCGGGCGTCATCGGCTACGTCCAGCTCGGCGAGACCGAGAAGCGCGGTGTCGGGTTCGGCAACATCTGAGCTGTGCTGTTAGGGTCATCCGCGCATTGCCGGTGGAACCGCTTGCACGGCCCTGACCTGCAGGTTTACCCACCGGTTGTCATCAGTCCGTGACCCACGGACCGGCATGTCTTCCGTGCAAAACGCGTGCGGGGCGTGTTGAGTGGGTAATGCACGGCATCGGGTACTTCGTGTCTCGAACCATCACGAAAGTGAGGCAACAAGTGGAGATCATCGGTCTCATCATCGCCGGCGCCATCATCGGTGCACTGGCCAAGCTGGTCATGCCCGGAAAGCAGGCCGGCGGCATCATCGTCACCATCATCCTCGGCATCCTCGGGGTCCTCATCGGCTACTACCTGGCAGCGGCCCTCGGTGTCGCGGCCACGTCGGGCATCGACTGGATCCGGTGGATCATCAGCATCATCGTCGCGGTGGTCCTCATCGCGATCTACGGTGCGGTGACGGGTCGACGCAGCAACGTCTGACCCGCCACACGGCATACCGGAAGGGCCGGCTCCCCGCACGGGGGCCGGCCCTTTCCCATGCTTGCCGCGTGCCGTCCCTCGGGCAGCCCCTCGTGCGCCCCTCAGGCGGCGAGGCCGAGGCGTCCCATCCGACGGGTGTGCTCGTCGGTGAGCCGGGCGAACATGCGGCCCAGCTCGGCGAGGTCGGCGCTCGGGCGGTCCGGCGCACCCACGCCGCCCACGAGCAGCGAGGAGAGCGCGTCCCGCTCGACCGCGACCTGCTGCGCCTGCGACAGCGCCTCCCCCACGAGCCGCCGCCCCCACAGCGCCAGCCGGCCGGCGATCTTCGGGTCGGTCTTGATGGCCTCGCGCACGACCTTGACGACGAACTCGGCCTGCCCGACGTCCTGCATCGCCGAGTTGACGAGGTCGCGGGTCGAGGGGTCCACGTAGGCCGCGATCTCGCGGTAGAAGTCGGTCGCGATCCCGTCGCCGACATAGGCCTTGACCAGTCCCTCGAGCCACGTGCTCGGGCGGGTGCGCTCGTGGAACGCGTCGACCGCGGCGACGAACGGCGCCATCGCGGCCTCCGGGTCGATCCCCATCTCCGACAGCCGCGCGACGAGCATCTCGTAGTGCCGGAACTCGCCCACCGCGAGCGCCGCCACCGACGCCTTGAGCGGCTGGGTCGGCGACACGTCGGCGTCCGCGGCGAGGCGCATGAATGCCGTGAGCTCGCCGTACGCCAGCGCGCCCAGCAGGTCTCCCACGGCCTCGCGGTACTGCGGGTCAGCGAGCCAGTCCTCGGTCGTCATGGCGCCAACCCTAGGGGGCGCTCTGGTGAGGCGTCGGTATGCCGCGGGGGCACGCGGCATACCGCCTCACCACCGCGCGTGGTCGGGACCGGCGCCCCGCACCGGTAGACTCGCGGTGTCAATGGTGCCCGGTCGGCACGAATCTGCGGTGGACCCGACGTCCGCCGCCCCCTTGAGAAGACCTCCGATCGGCCCACAGCGTGCGCGCCGCACCCTTTGCCGGTGCGCCCCGATCGAGAGAACTCCATGACCGAGCAGACCATCACGTCCAGCGAGCCCGTGCCCGCCGAGACGACCTTCGCCGACTTCGACATCCACCCCGACATCGTCGGGGCGCTGCGTGACGCGGGCATCGTCACGCCGTTCCCCATCCAGGCCATGACCCTGCCCGTCGCGCTGTCCGGCCACGACATCATCGGCCAGGCCAAGACGGGCACGGGCAAGACGCTGGGCTTCGGCGTTCCGATGCTCAACCGCACCATCGCCCGTGGTGACGACGGCTGGGACTCCTACGCCTACGCCGGCAAGCCGCAAGCGCTCGCCGTGGCGCCCACCCGTGAGCTCGCCGTGCAGGTGGCCGGCGACCTCGAGCGCGCGGGGAAGAAGCGCGGCATCCGCGTCCTCACCGTCTACGGCGGCCGGGCCTACGAGCCGCAGATCGACACCCTGAAAAAGGGTGTCGAGGTCGTCGTCGGCACCCCGGGCCGGCTCATCGACCTCGCACAGCAGGGCCACCTCGACCTGTCGCACGTCAAGACCGTCGTGCTCGACGAGGCCGACGAGATGCTCGACCTCGGCTTCCTGCCCGATGTCGAGAAGCTGCTCGCGATGACCCCCGGGTCGCGCCAGACGATGCTGTTCTCGGCCACGATGCCGGGCGCGGTCGTGGCGCTGGCCCGCCGCTACATGAGCCAGCCGACGCACATCCGCGCGATGGGCGACGACCAGGAGAACGCCCACACCGTCAAGGCGATCGAGCAGTTCGTCTACCGCGCCCACGCCATGGACAAGGTCGAGATGCTCGCCCGCATGCTCCAGGCCAAGGACCGCGGGCTGACCATCATCTTCAGCCGCACCAAGCGCACCGCCGCCAAGGTCGCCGACGAGCTGACCGAGCGCGGGTTCGCCGCGGCCGCCATCCACGGCGACCTCGGCCAGGGCGCGCGCGAGCAGGCGCTGCGGGCGTTCCGCAACGGCAAGGTCGACATCCTCGTCGCCACCGACGTCGCCGCCCGCGGCATCGACGTCGAGAACGTCACCCACGTCGTCAACTACCAGTGTCCCGAGGACGAGAAGACCTACGTGCACCGCATCGGCCGCACCGGCCGCGCGGGCAACACCGGCATCGCCGTCACGTTCGTCGACTGGGACGACATGCCGCGCTGGGGCCTCATCAACAAGGTGCTCGACCTCGGCATCCCCGAGCCCGAGGAGACCTACTCCTCCTCCGACCACTTCTACGAGCAGCTCGACATCCCGCGCGAGGCCAAGGGCCGGCTGCCCAAGTCGCAGCAGAAGCTCGCCGGCCTCGACGCCGAGAAGCTCGAGGACCTCGGTGAGACCGGCAAGTCCAGTGGGCGTCGCCCGCAGGGCGGCGGACGGTCCGGTCGCGGCCAGGGCGGTCGTGACGGCGGGCGTGACGGCGGACGTGACGGTGGCAACCGCAGTGGCAGCCGCGACGGCGGTCGGCGCGCGCAGTCCGGCAGCGAGTCCGGCGAGGGCGCGGCCAAGCCGCGTCGCAGCCGCAACCGCCGCCGCACCCGTGGTGGCAAGCCGGGCGGCGAGACCACCCAGGGCTGAGGCGACCCCGACCCACCCCAACCGGTGAGGTATGCCGCGTGGCCAGCCACGCGGCATACCTGCGCTCAGGCGCTCTTGGTGATGGTGCTCGTCACCGACCAGCCGCTGGCGCCCATCGCGTTGACCGCGCGCACTCGCACCTGACAGGTGCGGTAACCCGCCAGGCCCGTGTGGTTGTAGTAGTAGGTGCTCGGCGCCGTGGTGCGCGTCGTCCACGGGCGGTACGTGGCGCCGGACCTGCACCGCACCTGGGTCTCGTAGCGCGACACGGCCGCACCGTTGTCCGCACTCTTCCACCAGCCGTAGTGGACGTAGGTCCGGTTGGGTGAGGTCAGGAATCGCGGCGCCCTGGGCACCGACGGCACGGTGGCGGGGATGACGCTGCGCCCGCTCGACCAGGCGCTCCACCCGGCGGCGTTTCGGAAGGCGACCTGCATCCGGTACGTGCGGCCGTTGGTGAGGCCGGTGATCGTGGCGCCCGGCACGGTGCCCGACCACGTGCTGTAGACCGGCGAGTTCCACGCGCCGACGCTCGGGCTCCAGAGCATGGTCGCGACCCGGACCGCAGTCGTGCCGGGCGGCGGTGTGCCCCACGCGAGCGCGGCCGCCCCACTGCGGCGCGTGGCGGTGAAGGCCGGCTTGGCGGGGGTGCGCCCCGTCGCGATGCAGGCCGAGGTGGACGCGGGCGTCCTGTAGGCGTTCCTGGGCAGGGCGTCGAACGAGCGCGCGCCGCCGAAGGTCGCGGGCATGCTCACCGTGGCGCCGTTGACGCAGGCGCGCAGGAGCGTGGGTTCGACCCGGGTCCCCTTGACGCCGCCCTCGCGCTGCTCGTAGTGCAGGTAGGACGTGGCGCAGGGGGCGACGTCGCCCCACCGGCCCATCCGGCCGAGCATGGTCGTCGGGGTGACGAGCTGGCCCTCGGTGATGCTGATCGTGTCGAGGTGGTGGTACCTCGTGACGCTGCCGCCACCGTGGTCGACCCAGACCCACACGCCGTCGCTCTGCGTGCCGTCGGTCGAGCAGCTGGCCTGCCGGGCCCCGATGTGCGCGATGCCCGAGCCCGCGGCGTAGACGGGGTCACCGAGGCGGCCGACGAAGTCGACGGCCCAGTAGCCGTGGTAGGCGCCGCCGGCTGAGTCGCGACAGTTGGTGCGCACGCAGGCGATCGTCGCCGGGGTGCGCAGTGGCGACCAGACCGGGGCGCTGAAGGGCCGCGTGGCGTCGACGGCGACCCCACTGGTCGTGGCTGCGGTCAGGTTCGGTGCGCTGGCCCGGCTCGCGGCCGCGGGAGCGGGGCGCGGGGTGGCCAGGGCGAGGGTGACGATGAGCACGACGAGCACGAGGTATGCCGTCCGCGCGGCCGGGCGGGTGAGGTCACGTCGGTCGGGGGTCGGCACGCGTCGAGGGTGACAGGTAACGGGTCGCCCCCGAGGGTGTTCGGCCCACGAGGGGCCCGTTCGGACGACCTCCTTGGGACGGCGCGCGCCCACCACCGGCTGCGCCAGCGCTCACCCGGCGCGACCGGCGGCGTAGTGGGCCCGGATCTGTTCGAGCGTGAGGGCGCGGTCGTAGATGGCGATGTCGTCGGCGAGGCCGGGGAAGAAGGTCGCGCTGGGCGCCTGGGGCCAGCCGCCGAGGTTGTCCGAGCCGACCCGCCAGTAGCCCGCGTAGTCCTGGATCTGGCTGGTCTGCCTGGTCAGGACCTCGCCGTCCACCACGAGCTGCATGACACCGGTCGCCTTGTCCCGGGTGGCGACGACGTGGTGCCACTCGCCCTCGTCGTAGGTCTTGGTGGTGCTGATCATGTGCGGCCCGTAGGGGCCGACGCCGAACCGGAGCTGGCCCGCGGTCGTGAGGTAGAGCTCGCGGTCGTAGAGGCCCGAGTAGGCCTCGCGGATGTTGCCGAAGCCCATGAGGCGTCCGCCCTGCCCCTTCACCTGGACCTTGAACCAGATCTCGAGGGTGAAGGACCCGGGCCCGGGCGCGGGGTAGAGCTTGTCGATCGCCATCGAGGTGAAGGGCCGGGCAAAGCTGACGGCCGTGCCGCGGCCCGGGCGTCCGGGGGACGTCGGCGGGGTGAGGCCGTAGTTGTAGGTGGGGGTCGAGTTGCCGCTCGTGTCGAGCTCGGGCCGGTCGGTGTCGACCTGCCAGAACACGGTCGGCCGGTCACCCCGGACCAGCTGGGTGTAGTCGAGGACGGCGGTCTCGAACGTGCCCGCGGCGCGGCTCTGGGCGCTGAAGGCGGCGAAGGCCGCGGGCGGGAGCGTCACGGCGACGACGACGGCGCAGCCGGCGATGCCTGCCGACAGTGCCGTCACGGTGCGGCGTGACGGGGCCGCGCGCCCCGTGGCCGCGACGCCGAGAAGGCCCAGCCCGCCGACGAGGGCGACGAGCGGGAGGACGTCACCGCCACGCAGCCAGACCATCGGCAGGCCGAGCCAGGGCACCCGCAGGACCCCGACGCCCCGGACGGCGTCGTTGCGCACGGGGCTGGAGTCGTTCTGCGGGTTGGCGTCGCCGCGCAGGACCATGGCACCGCCCGCGTCGCGCTCGACGAGACGGTGCAACCGCAGCCGACCCCGGTGGTCGGGGTCTGCGGCGAGGACGACCTGGCCGGGCCGGACCTGCGCGCCCGGCACCGGACGCGTCACCACGACGTCGCCGACATTGATGGCCGGGGCCATCGAACCGGTGACGACGGTGGTGGGCTGCCAGCCGAGAGCGAGGGGGGCGACGGCCCAGACCGCGAGGCCCAGCACGGTGCACAGCACCGTGCGAGCCAGCACGACGAGGGTCAGGCCCGACCAGGTCGAGGGGGTCACTTGTTCTGGGCCTCCCAGGTGAAGCCCAGCGAAGCGGTGCTGGCCTGGGTGCTGTTCGGGGCGTCGGGCGAGAAGACGAAGCCGATCGTGTAGGCCTGCTTCTCCCCGGCCGTGCCGTCGGTCTCCCAGCTGCCGGCTGCGTTGGCAAACGCCGAGTGGTCCTTGGCGAACTTGTCCATCGACCCCTCGAAGATCGTCGTGCCGGCGGTGCCGCAGGCAGCCGACTGGGCGACCTTGAGCGTGATGTGCGAGTCGAGGGCGTTGGCGGCCGTGGCGTCCTCGGCGAAGAGCTTGACGGTGGCGGGCAGCGAGCCGTTGGAGGTGACGGTGATGCACTTCTCCCACTTGTGACCGGGCTTCATGTTCTTCGCGACGAACAGCGCCTCGCCCTTGTCGTCGTCGGTGAGGTTGACCGTGCCCGTGGCCCAGTTGTTGCCGGAGTTGTCGGTCTGGCCGCTGAAGGCCGAGTAGGAGGCCTGGCCGACGATGACGCCGCTCAGGACGAGCGCGGCGGGGACGGCGACCCAGGGGGCGATCCGGGCGAACTTGCGGGAGGGGGTGGCGTTCATGGTCTGTCTTCCTTCGGATGCTGTGCGGTTGGTGTGCCGGCTTCTCCGGCGCTGTCGAAGACTTTAGAGACCAAGTAACTCGTTTGTCAAACTACTCTGATTCTGAGTTGTTTGGATTGTGAACTACTGTTGCGCGCTGCAACCAGTCGCCCGCCCTACCGCAGAACGCCCCCGAACCGCACGCGGTTCAGGGGCGTCAGGCACGGCCGGCCGGGCCGTCCGCAGGACGATGTCAGCAGGGCGTCAGGACGCCTCCTCCTCGTCCATCGCAGACACCAGGTGCTCGACGAAAGCCGTGGCGCGACGGATCTGGGTGGGGTCGGCGGCCTGCATGGAGCGCAGCGTGGTGCGGGCATAGCGGTCGACGATCGACTCGATGACCTGGGAACCCTTGGGCGTGAGGCTCAGCAGGACGCTGCGACGGTCGTTGGGGTGCGGATTCCGCATAACCAGACCGCTGTCGACCATCCGGTCCACGAGCGCGGTGACCGACCCGGTGCTCAGGGAGAGGTTGTGGGCCAGCGCCTTGGGAGTGATGTGCCGCTCGTACTCGACATAGATGAGCGCGTTGAGCTCGTGCAGCGACATGTCCAGCTCCTTGGCCAACGTGGCACGCATGCGTTCGTTGGCCATGCTGAGCCGACCGAGCCGGTCGATGAGCAGCAAGAGCTCTTCGGAGTGGGAGCCTGGCACTGGCGCCGGCGCCTCCCCCGTCTGGGGGCGCGACGTCCTGGGCATGGGTGATTCCTTCCTGGAGGGAACCACTGACGTTACCGAAAAGTAGTTCGGAAATCAAGATTCACGACTGGCGAGATACGCAATCGGGTCGAGGAATGGGGTCAGAGCTGCCGGGCGAGCCTCGTGGCGACCTCTCGGTATGCCGTCGCGCCCTTGGAGGTGCGCGAGGTCGCGAGGATCGAGCGCCCCACCGCGGGCGCCTCCGCGAACCGGATCGTCTTGGGGATCGGCGGCTCGAGCACCGGTAGGTCGTAGCGCTCCCCCACGTCGGCGAGAACCTCGCGGGCATGGTTGCTGCGACCGTCGAACAGGGTGGGGAGAATGCCCAGCACCTCCAGGTCGGCGTTGAGGATGCGCTGCACGTCGGCGACCGTGTCCAGCAGCTGGCCGACGCCGCGGTGGCTGAGCATCTCGCACGGCATGGGGATGACGAGCCCGCGGGCGGCCGTCAGCGCGTTGAGGGTGAGGACGCCCAGGCTGGGCGAGCAGTCGAGCAGGACCACGTCGTAGTCGGCCGCCACCTCGGCGAGAGCTCCCTTGAGCACGTACTCACGCCCGGGCCGGGGCAGCAGGGTCGCCTCGGCGCCGGCCAGGTCGATGACGCTCGGCACGAGGTCGACGCCGTCCTCGCACTCGACTCGCACGTCGGCCATCGAGGCCTGCCCCAGCAGCACCTCGTTGATGGAGGCCTCCACCTCGTCCGGGTCCACGCCGAGGCTGAACGTCAGGCACGCCTGCGGGTCGAGGTCGACGAGCAGCACCCGCTTGCCCTGCTCGGCAAAGGCGGCGCCGAGGGACGCGACCGAGGTGGTCTTGGCCACCCCACCCTTCTGGTTGGCCACCGCCACGACGGCCGGGGTCCTGCTGCGAGTCTTCGCCACCGGCGACACCCTTTCGTGGGAGAGCTGGATGCGCTGCCGGTCCAGTGTCGCAGGCCACGGAGACGAGCGAGGTGCCGAGGTCCCCGTCTCCCGTCCTCGCCCCCTGCGGCGGCACGTACCTCGACACCTCGCTCAACCAGCCAACCTAATGACGCGCCATTCACACACCGCAGGTTCGTGTGTGAACGGTTCACGGTTAGATTCACCCCACCATGAATGACCGGGGCGGCAGGGGCCCCGGCAACGGTAGGAGCAGGGGGTGTCGGTGGCGGCACTTCACGGACCTTCGGGACGTGCGGCCTTCGCCGACGACCTGAGGCAGGCGGTCGCCGACAGCCGGCTGAGCCTGCACGAGGTCCAGACGCGGCTGGCGGAGAGCGGCGTGACCGTGAGCACGGCCACGCTGAGCTACTGGGCGACCGGACGCAGCCAGCCGCAGCGAGCCGAGTCGTTCGAGGCCCTGGCGGTGCTCGAGCGGATCCTGGACCTGCCCGCCGGACGGTTGGTCGACCACTTCGTGCCCCCGGCCAACGACGCCATGGCCGGGCTCGTGACCTGCGCCGACGGCCCCAACCCGTGCACGGTGCAGGCCGCGGTCCTCACCGAGCTCGGCTGCGCCCCGCCGCTGCACGCCATCGAGGAGGTCGTCCACCTGGCGGTGGACGTCGACGCGTCCGGTGCGACGCGCTCGATCACGGCTCGGCGGGTCATCCGGGCGCTGCGCGACGGCGTGCACCACGTGCCGGTGCTCGCGCTGGTCAACGCCTCCGCCGACGACGCCCGGCCCACCATCACCAAGGCCGCCGGCTGCACCGTGGGACGAACTGCCTGCCGACCCGACGACGGCGTGTTCGGCGCCGAGCTGGTGTTCGACCACCCCCTCGCCGCGGGCGAACGCACCGTCATCGAGCACGAGATCGTCTACCCCCAGCACCTGTCGGCCGGCCACTACCACGAGTACCACGCCCGTGGCCGGGTCAACGCCGCGCTCGTGTGGGTCCGCTTCGACCCCGCGTCACCGCCGCGCGCCATCCAGTCCTACCAGCGCACCATCGACGGCACGGTGACCCTCGACGGCTGGCTGGAGGACGGGGCACCGTCGGCGCACGTCTTCGAGCACCGCTTCGGACCCGGCACGCTCGGGATCCGGTGGGAGATGTGAGCGGAGCGACGCCGATGAGTGAGCAGAGAGGCACCGGCGACGGACGGCCGACGACCGATCGCAGGGCAGTGCCTCCACACGACCTCGACTTCACCGAGGCGTTCTCGTGGGCCATCGAACGCCGGGGATGGAGCCTGGCCGGGCTGCGGGACCGGCTCGCGGCGCGGGGCACGCCGGTCAGCGTCGCGACGCTCAGCTACTGGCGCTCCGGGCGCAGCCAGCCCGAGCGCGCCACGTCGCTGGATGCGCTGGCGGAGGTCGAGGACCTGCTCGCGCTGCGCACCGGCGAGCTCTCCGACCGCCTCGGGCCCTCGCGCCGGGTCCCGCCCTCGCGGATCGCCCCGTTCGCCGGCCGCCTGGACGTGCAGCCGCTGCTGGAGGCGGCCCTCGCCGAGGTGGGCTGCCCGCTGCCCCAACCGCTCACCGAGGAGTCGGTCCAGCACCTCCTGGAGGTCGACGAGCACGGGGCCCCGCTCACCGTGTCGTTCCGCCAGGTCCTGCGGGCCACGACCGACCACGTCACCAACATGCCCAGCATGCTCGTGACCCAGGACCCGATCGGGGACGATGCGACGTTCCACGTCGTCTCCGGCGGGCGCCTCGGTCGGGAGGTGCACTGGCGTGAGGAGGGGGTGTTCGTCGCAGAGATCGTCTTCGACCACCCGCTCGACCGGGGGCAGACGACGATCATCGAGCTGCGGATCGACCTTCCCAGGAACGCCTCGACGGAGGACTTCTACGAGGCGTATGCCGTACGCCGCGCGGGTGAGGTCATGGTCTGCGTGCGTTTCCACCCCGACCGGTTGCCCGCCGCGGTGCAGCGTTACCGGGTGGTGGACAGCACCACCACGGCCGAGGACGAGTCGCCGGTGCGCTCGACCTCACATGTGTACCTCGCCCAGGACTTCGGTCCGGGCGCCCTGGGGATCCGCTGGCGCTGGTGAGCCGCTGGGGGCCGGGTCGTCGTCGCCGAGTGCGGCCCAGTCGGACTTCTCAGGTCCCGCGGCCCGGCCCGCCGGGCAGTGGGCGCGGAAGTCGCACCACTGGCACAACGGCCCCACCCGCGCGGGGAAGAGCCCGGAGTCGACACCGAACTGGGCGTAGTCGTCCTCGGCCTTGCGGGCGTCCGCGGCGATCGACTCGGCCTCGGCGAGCTTGCGCTGCAACGACTCCGGCGTGTGGTCGTGGGCGGCCACGGTGCCGGACGGCACGTGGTGGAGCTCGACCCGCGTCGTGCGGCGACGGAACATCTTCCACGCCGCCGCGGCATACAGGGCCATGGGCAGCGACGTGCGGGCATCGTCGTCGGTGGGCGCCCCGCGACTGGTCTTGTAGTCGACGACGACGAGCTCGGACCCGCGGTCGTCGAGCCGGTCGATGCGCCCCGACATCGCGATGGCGGTGGTCTTGAGCGAGACCGTGCGCTCGATGCCGAGGGGCTGGGTGGCCGGGTCGACGTCGTCGAGGTATGCCGTGACGTCGGCCTGCGAGCGCCGGCGCCACGCCTGCGACTGGCCGGCGTCGCGGAAGCCGACGTCGATCCAGGACGTGCGTACCAGCTCGGCCCCGGCCGCCGGGGTGCGCTCGGGCACCGGCAGGTCCCACCAGTCGCGCAGGGCGTTGTGCACGGCGACGCCGAGCGAGGTGTGTGCGCGCTGCGGACGAGCCACCGGCGCGGGCCGGTCGAGGTACTGCAAGCGGTAGCGACGCGGACAGTCGACCCACGCGAGCAGCTTGGAGGGTGACGCGCGGAACAGGCGCCGCGGCATACCCGCGAACTCACCCTGCACGCCCACCTGACCCTCGCTCACCGGGCCCACGCTAGGCGGTGCCGGTGACAAAGGCCCGGACGCTGTCGGCGACCATCTGGACCGCGATGGCCGACAGCAGCAGACCGGCGATCCGGGTGAGCAGGACGGTGCCGGAGTCCTTGAGCAGGCCCGTGCACCTTGGAGGCGAACCGCAGGAAGAGCCAGACGACGACCAGCGCCGCCACGAGCGCGACGGCGACGGCGAGGTACTGGCCGGCCCGCGTCGAGCTCTGGACGGCCAGCATCGTCGCGACGATCGCACCCGGACCCGCGAGCAGTGGGGTGCCGAGCGGCACCAGCGCGACGTTGACGCCGGCGTCGGCGTGCTGCTCGGACTCCGCCCCGGTCAGCAGCTGGAGGGCGACGATGAGCAGCAGCAGCCCACCGGCGCCCTGCAGCGCCGGGAGTGAGATGTGCAGGTAGCTGAGGATGTACTGCCCGAAGACCGCGAACGCGGCGATGACGCCGAGTGCGACGAGGGAGGCACGACGAGCCGCGGCGATCTTCTGTTTCTGGGTCAGTGAACCGGTGAGGGCGAGGAAGATCGGCAGCGCACCGGGCGGGTCCATGATCACGAGCAGGGTGACGAAGACGGACCCGAAGAGCTGCGGGTCGAAGAACGCGTTCACGGACGCACCACCTCGACGCCGCTGGTCGCCTGGCGCTCGATCTCTTGCAGGACAACGGGATCCGTGGTGTTCTCGCCGAGGCGGTTGAGCTTGCCGGCGCCGTGGTAGTCGCTGGACCCGGTCGTGAAGAGTCCCAGCTCGTCGGCGAGAGCGACGCCGTGCGCGCGCTGCTCATCGGTGTGGTCGCGGTGGTCGACCTCGAGTCCGCCGAGTCCGGCGCCGGCCATCGCGCGGATGACGTCGTCACCAACCGTCCAGCCACGGGCCGCAGCGAACGGGTGCGCCATGACCGGCACTCCCCCGGCGGCGCGGACCAGCTCGACGGCGCGCACCGGGTCGGGCGCGTAGTGCGAGACGTAGTAACGGGATCCGTTGCGCAGGATGTCGGCGAAGGCGGCGTCGCGGGTGGGCACCACACCGGCTGCGACGAGCGCGTCGGCGATGTGGGGTCGACCGAGCGTGGTGTCGGCGCCCGCCTGCGCGCGCACCGCCTCGACCGTGATGGGTATGCCGTCCGCGGCCATCCGCTCCACCATGCGTTCGATGCGGGTCACCCTGGAGCCGCGCGCCTTCTCCAGCTCCTCGGCGAGGTCGGCGTTCGCGGGGTCGACGAGGTAGCCGAGCAGGTGGACGCTGATCCGGTTGTGGCTGCACGAGATCTCGACTCCGGGCACGACGGCGACGCCATGCTCAGGTGCGGCGGCCACGGCAGCCGGCCACCCGGCATACGTGTCATGGTCGGTGAGGGCGACGACGTCCAGTCCGGCGCGCGCGGCCTCGGCGACCACGACCTCCGGCGGCTGGGTGCCGTCGCTCGCTGAGGAGTGGGCGTGGAGGTCGATGCGCACGGCCCAAGGGTAGGGGCTGGCCGGCTCGGACCGTGTCCGCAGGGTCGAGGGGTCACGGCGCGCTGAGGATCGCGCGCCCGTTCAGCGAGCCGTGACCCCTCGACTGACGTCAGCCGAGGCGTTCGATCGACTCGAGGGTCTGGGCGGTGGACCGCTCACCGGCGATCTGTTGCACCTCGATGACCTGGCCGTCGCGCAGCCGCACGACGGTGTCGCAGCGCGAGGCGAGGGTGAGGTCGTGGGTGGCGAGCAGGAGCGTCGTGCCGCGTTCGGCGCGCAGCGCGAGCAGGAGGTCGACGATCTCCTCGCCCGTCCTGGTGTCGAGGTTGCCGGTGGGCTCGTCGGCGAGGATCACGGCCGGGTCGTGGATGAGCGCGCGGGCGATGGCGACGCGCTGCTGCTGGCCACCGGACAGGTGCGACGGCACGTCGTGCTCGCGCCCGGCGAGTCCGACCATCGCGAGCAGGGCGCGCGCCCGCGCCTGCTTGTCGAAGTCGACCTTGAGCGGCAGGACCGGCGCCAGGACGTTGTCGAGGGCGGTGAGGGCCGGGAGCAGGTGATAGCGCTGGAAGACGAACCCGATCGTGCGCCGGTATGCCGCGAGCTTGCCTCCCGGGAGCGCCGTCACCTCGGTCTCGCCGACGGTGATGGTCCCGCTGTCGGCCTTCTCGATCGCGCCGATGAGGTGGAGCAGCGTGGACTTGCCGGAGCCGGAAGGACCGGTGAGCGCGACCGCCGAGCCCGCGGGGAGGTCGAGGTCGACGTGGTCGACGGCCGGCACGACGTTGCCCGCCGCGGCGTCGAAGGTCTTGACCAGGTCGTGGGTGCGGACCGGTGCGCCGTGCCGGGTGGCATCCGTGGCTCCAGTGGCCCGGTCGCGCCGGCTCAGGGACTCGCGCCGGTCGCGGCGGGACCGGGCTGTATCGCCCTGCGTTGTCTCGGTGCTTGACGTGTCGGTCATGACGTCATTCCTCTTCGGCGAGCAGGGCGGCGGTGGGCAGGCGGCGCATGGCGGCGACGGGGACGAGCAGCGCGAGCAGGGTGACGACGATGCCGATGCCCGCCGCGATGGCACCAGCGGTGACGAGGCTGGGTGGCAGGTCGGCAGCGAAGACGGCCGTGACGGCGACGCCGACCGCGGCACCGGCCAGGGCACCGAGGACGCCGATGGTCAAGCCCTCCCAGGTGACGACGCGGGACAAGGCGCGTTCGGTCCAGCCGAGTGCACGCAGGGTGGAGTACTCGCCCGCGCGTTCGCGCACGCCGAGGTAGAGCACGTCTGCGGTGGCGAGCGCCCCGAGGGCGATCGTGGCGATGACCGCGACGTAGTCAACTCCCCTGACCTGCAACGTGATTGCGTCACCGAGCAGCGTGCCAACCGCCGCCCCGCGGAAGGCCTGGGTGATGCCGAGCAGGACGGTGAGGGCCGCGACCCCGACGGCGAGGCTGACGACGCCGAGCAGCGCGCGACCCGGCACCCGGCGCAGGTTGGACCACGCCATGCCGCGCAGGCTGCGCAGCTTCGTCGGGCGTTTGGGGGCAGTGACGTGGGGGCGCACCGCATCGGCCGGGTGGGAGCGGGCGGCGACCCGGGCCGGCCAGAGCCCGGCGAGGACGGCGAGCACCACCGCTGCCGGGATGGCGAGCAGGGCGCGCCACGGCGAGAGCTGGATGCCGGCCAGGGCCGCGATGGGCCACGACAGCGCGGCTCCGACGAGGCCGGCGAGCAGGCCGGTCAACGCGAGCTCGCCCAGCACGGCACGGAACACCATGCGTCTCGACCAGCCCAGCGCGGCCAGCACCCCGAGCTCGGTGCGGCGCGAACGCACCGCCGCGGACGCGGCATTCGCCAGGAAGAGGGAGCACACGACGAGGATCAGGCCGAAGAGGACCACGCTCTTGCGGTCGACCGCCTGGAGCAGCGCGACCCCGACACCCTTGAGCACCCAGCCCTCGTCGAGGTTGAGTGCCGGGCGGCCGAACTTGCCTGCGGGCAGGGCGACTTCGACCGGTGTGGGTGAGGAGCCGACGACGATGTCGACGTCGAGGCCGGTGCTGTCGGTGATCGACTGGGCGACCTTGCGGACGCGTTCGCGGCTGATCGGGTCGATGCCGACGACACCGTCCACGCGCACGCGGATCGAGCCGATTGGTGCGGCGGCGGCCTTCTTCATGGACGGGTAGGCGTCCTTGGCGGTGAACGCGTCCATGGCGGCGATGCTGGTCAGCATCATCGGCGGCTCCTGGGCGTAGCCGAGCATGCTGCCGTTGGGCGCGAGGGTGCCGTTCTTCAGCGCGGCCTGGGCGGCGGCGTCGGCGCCGGTGAGGCTGCTCGGCCGGTAGAGGCTGAGCGGCACCGCGGCGAGGTCCTTGCCCTGGTCGACCTTGAGCGGGTCGAACCGACCGACCACCTGCCACCGCGGGATCTTGAAGAAGGGGTCGCCCTTCTTGCCCTGGTTGTTGCCGCCGTGGTGCTCGAGGTCGCGGAACGGCACGTCGAGGCTCTCCGCCAACGGCTGGAAAATCGACGAGAAGCTTGAGTAGTCGAGGGTCGTCGGGTCGAGCTTCTTCGCCTGCACCGCAACGGATCTGGGGCCCTTGGGGGTGATCGTGGGCGGGCTCGCCGTCCACAGGTCGCCGAAGTAGTCGAACTCGCCCTCGGTCTGCGTCCCGGGCGGTTCGATGCCGGGCAGCCGCTCGAAGGCCTGCTGCCCCGTGATCGAGGTCGAACCGACCTCGGTGCCCTTCTGAGCCAACAGGGCAGGCCGCAGCTCGGCCGGGGGAAGGTTCCTCGTCATCGCTGTGACACCCGCGGCTCCGAGGTCACTCACCGTGATCTCGTCGGACCCCGTGGCGAAGGTGCGCGACGCCATGAGGATCGGGACCTGCTTGTCCTGCATGCTCGGGCCGTCCGGACCGCCGCCGTCACCGAAGGGCCCGGCAACGGCCTTCCACGGCTCGGCGTCCTGCAGGTACCTGCCCTCCGTGACGGCGCCGTCGAGACCCACGAGCTCGGCCTCGGCCGCAGGATCCACAGCAGCCACGAGATAGGGCAGGGACAGCGGGATCTGGACCGTGACGTCCTTGCCCTTCTCCGGGTTGAGGCGTCCCTGGACCACCCCCACCGTGCCGCGCTGCCAGCAGGTCGTCTCGGTCCGCACGTACTCGCTGAACGGCCCGTTGATGACGCTGTCGCCCGACGTCGTCGTCTCGGTGCTGTCCGACGGGCACAGCGTGACCTTCCTCCCGCCGACCACCTCCGTGGGTCCGTACGGGTTCGGCAGGCCCTGCCCATCGGCCGGCACCAGCGTCATCCTGTCGTCCGTGACGTAGACGAAGACGGTGCGCTCCCCCGGGACGATGGTCAGGCCGGAGTCGACCTTCCTCGACACGTCGAGACGCAAGACCTTGCGACCCGAACCCGGCGCACCGGCATACCGGCTGAGGTCCACCGGCACCCGCACGATCTGCATCGCATAGCCGATGATCGCGGCCGGCGCGGCGATGTCGACGCCGTCGAGGGCCTTGACCCGCTCGTACTGCGCCACGGTGATCCCGCCCGACTGCCCGGACAGGTAGCTCTCGCGCACCAGCCCCTGCGTCTGCTCCAGCTTCGTGGCTGCCCCTGAAGGCCGCACGAGGATGTCGTAGGCGGGCCGGAAGTTCTTGGCCACCTCGCCGCGGACCACGAGCCGCGAGGTGTCCGACGCACCGGTGAGCACGGTGAACGCCGTCGTCGCGACGAGCATGCCCAGGAACAGCGCCAGCGTGCGGCTCGCCCGGTGCACGAGCTGGGAGCGGATCATCCGGAGCACGCGCACACCATCCCGCATACCTAGTGACTATGCAAGGACTCTCTGGCACCCTGTGACCATGCCGTTGCACCACGTCGTGCTCTCCCTGCTCGCGGATGGTCCGAGCCACGGGTACGAGCTCAAGGGCGCCTTCGAGGAGGCCGTCGGGCCGCAGTGGGGGCAGCTCAACATCGGGCACCTCTACCAGCTGCTCGACCGCCTCTCCCGCGACGGCCTCGCCACGACCCACCGCGAAAGTCAGTCGGTCAAGCCCGACCGTGTGGTCTACGAGCTCACCGACGACGGGTATGCCGAGCTGTCACGGTGGCTGGGTACGCCGGCTCCGCGCGCGGGCGGCTACCGCGACGAGTTCTTTCTCAAGGTGGTCGCGGCCGTGCGCACCGGCGACCGCGGCGTCCTCGACGAGGTGCTGTCGACCCAGCGGCGCCACCTCATGACGGAGACCCACCACCTCGCCGCCCTGGAGCGCGAGCACCGCGACGACCCGGTCGTGTCCCTGCTCATCAAGAACGCCCGCCTGCACGTCGAGGCCGACCTCAAGCTCGTCGAGTCCGCCGAGGACTCGCTGCCGGCCGCGCTGCGCAAGCCGGCCACGCGGCATACCCCCGTCTCCGTCGCCACGACCGCGACGGCACGCGCCGCGCGGTAGCCGGCCGGTCGGGTCAGTCGGCGACGGGGCGCAGCTCGACCGTCTCGCCGGGGCCGGACATGCGCTCGGCCACCGCCTCGGCCCTAGCCTGGTCGGCCACGTCGATGAGGAAGAACCCGGCGAAGTGCTCCGCGGTCTCGGCGTAGGGGCCGTCGGTCACCTTGCGCCGCCCGCCCTCCCACCGGAACAGCCTGGCGTCGCGGGGGTCGCCGAGCGCCTGGCCGCCGACGAGCTCGCCGCTCTCGGACAACTCGCCGAGCAGCCGGTCGAAGTCGGCGTTGTTGGCCTCGCGCTCGGCCTCGGGCAGGGCCTGCTGCTCGGCGACGAAGTCACCGGTCGGGTGGCCCCACGGCTGGGGGTTGGAGTGGATGAGGACGACGTACTTCATGATGCTGCTCCCTCTCGGGTCGCTGGTGGCCGCGGCTGGTGTCGCGCGCGGCCCGGACACCACCCTGACGTGCCGGCCCACCTCCACTCGACATCTGATCCACAACTTTTTCTCGCCAGGTCTCAACCTTCGCGGGACGATCCCCGTTGAAGGGTCGACAGCGACAGGAAGGGGCCGGCGGTGGGCAGCGACGACGACGACTTCGTGGACTTCGTCCGCGGCGCGTCTCCTCGGCTGCTCAAGACGGCGTGGTTCATCTGCGGCGACCAGGTGCAGGCGGAGGAGCTCGTCCAGGCCGCCCTCGAGCGCGTGTACGTCCGCTGGCGTCGCGTCCGCAGCGGCGAGCCGCTCGCCTACACCCGCAAGGTCCTGCTCAACCTGCACATCGACGACCGGCGCCGCACGTCGCGCGAGTCCCCGTCGGACGACGTGCCAGACCGCGGCGTCACAGACCGCGGACCCGAGGACGCCGACCACGTCGTCCGGTTGCTGGCTGAGCTGCCGCTGCGCGAACGCCAGGTCGTCGTCATGCGCCACTACGCCGGGCTGCCCGAGGCCGACGTGGCCGACCTGCTCGGCATCAGCCCCGGCACCGTCAAGTCCAGCGCCTCCCGTGGCCTGGCCAAGCTCCGGGAATCCCTTGCGCGAGAGGAGAACTCGCATGCCCACTGACCTCACCGACGTCCTCGAGCGCACCAGTGCGCCCGTCATGCACATCGACCCGTATGCCGTGGTGTCCGGCGGGCGGCGCCGTCGCCTCCGCCGCCGCCTCACCACCGGTGGCGCGGCCCTCGCCGTCGCCGCAGTCGTGGCGGGTGGCGCACTGGCCTCGCCGCACCTGGCGTCCCGTCCCGAGCGACCCGCTCCCGCTGCGACGACGATCACCTCCTCGACCGTCACCGTGCCGTTGCAGAAGAACCTGTACAGTTACCGGCTCGCGTCGCCGACCGTGGTCGAGTTCGGGCGCGTGGTGCAAGGCAGCAACGAAGTCGTCGACGTGCAGCGCGCCAGCATCGTCAACGGTCAGGCATGGGTGCGAGCCAAGAACCGTCCAGCCGTGGTCCTCGGCATCATGCCGGCGACCTTCGGGCAGCCCAACGACCTCCAGAGCTCCACGTACCAGTCATCCTCGGAGTCGGAGACGGGCGCTCTCCTCGCCGGCACGTTCCTCCCCTACGCCCAGGCCTTCGAGGACCCCACCGGCGCCGAGCGGTTCAAGGGCCGGGTGTACACCAACGAGAACGGCGACGTCTTCGGTCCATCCGGCAGGCTCCCCCGCGTGGAGTTCGCGGCCAATGGCGGCTCGGGTCCCGTCACCATCTGGCTCGAACCGCGGCAGCGGATGTTCGGTCACCTGCTGAACGGCGACCTGGCGCCCGGCACGCCGCTGCCGCCGGACCAACCGGCGATCCAGCGAACGGCCGAGGTGACGTCATCCGACACGGGTTCCGGACCCGGCACCGAGACCGGCTGGTTCGTCGGCGTCGCCCCCACGACGGCCAGCACGCTCGAGGCCAGGCTCACCGATGGGACCACCATCCTCACCCCGCTGACCACCAAGCCGCTCGATGACGACTACACCGCCTTCGCCGTGGAGTACCGCGGGGCACCCGGGCAGCAGGTGCAGCTCATGCTGCGGTGGCGCACCCCGCAGGGCTGGACGTCATGGCGCGCGGCCTCGAACTGACGCCGCCGCTGTGAGGGAACCCACGCGGCATACCCCTGCCTTGGGCCCACACGACCCGGCACGATGGGGCGCATGCAGTTCGGACGCAGCTATGAGGAGTTCGAGGTCGGCGCGGTCTACAAGCACTGGCCCGGCAAGACGGTGACCGAGTACGACGACCACCTGTTCTGCCTGCTGACCATGAACCACCACCCGCTCCACCTCGACAGCAACTACGCCGAGAACACGACCCAGTTCACGAAGAACGTGGTCGTCGGCAACTACATCTACTCGCTGCTGCTCGGCATGAGCGTCCCCGACGTCTCGGGCAAGGCCATCGCCAACCTGGAGATCGAGAGCCTTCGCCACGTCGCGCCGACCTTCCACGGCGACACCATCTACGGCCAGACCGAGGTGCTCGACAAGTGGGAGTCGACGAGCAAGGACGACCGCGGCGTCGTCCACGTCGAGACCAAGGGCTACAACCAGGACGGCACGCTCGTGTGCATCTTCCGCCGCAAGGTCATGGTGCCCAAGCAGAACTACCTCGACGCCCGCGGCGGCGAGCAGCCCGGACGCCCCGAGCTCCAGGAGCCTGCCCCCCAGGAGTGAGGCGAGGTATGCCGCCCGCGCACCCCGCGCACCCCGCGCGCCACCGCGCCTTCCGTCATCGCCCGGACCTCACCACCGTGGTGCCTCGACGTCGACGCTGGCGAGCTCGGCGAGTTCGTCCGCCAGCTCTCCCAGGCGGTCCTCGCTGAACGCGTCCGCCATGATGCAGACGGTGACGACCAGGTCCTCCCGGACCTCGTGCATCAGCGCTTCCCCTTCGGCGGTTCGACTCACCAGGAGCGCCCTCGCGTCCCGGTGACTCGGGTGCTTCTCAACCAGCCCCTGCCGCTCGAGCTCGGCCACCGCCCTGCTGGTCGCCTGCGGCGAGATCCGCAACCGTCGGGCCATGCTCACAATCGGCATGGGATGGCGCGACAAGACCAGGGCATGCACCGAGTTGAGCGACAGGTCGGCTTGGTCGTGGCGGGCCAGCAGGCGCCTCAGAAGGTCGTCGACGGATCGTGACGCCTCGCGCAGCGTGAACGGCAGCCGGTCGATCCGGGCGAGGGCTTCCGCCTTGCGCCGATGCTCCGCTTCGGCGCGCAACTGCGCCGCGTAGTACCTGTCCTCACGCGTCAGGCCATCTTCACCTGAGCCCATCATCGCCTCCCCATCCGCCCGGTCGCCGACCTCAGCGCTGGCCGGAGCACGCCAAGGGTTTCGCGAATTGCGAACCTGGGTTGCGGATATCCACAACCCAGGTTCGCAATGCGCAACACCACACTGCAGCTCCGGCTGGTCGGCCGGCCGGCCCGGATAGGGTCGGGACATGGCCGACTTCGTGGGCGCCGTGGACCAAGGGACGACGAGCACGCGGTTCATGGTGTTCGACCACGACGGCGCCGAGGTCGCCCGCCACCAGCTCGAGCACGAGCAGATCCTGCCGCGCGCCGGATGGGTCGAGCACAACCCGCTGGAGATCTGGGAACGCACCCAGACCGTCATCGCCACCACCCTCGCCAAGCAGCGGCTCCAGGCAAGCGACCTCGCCGCCATCGGCATCACCAACCAGCGCGAGACCACCGTCGTCTGGAACCGCCGCACCGGCCGCCCGGTCCACAACGCCATCGTCTGGCAGGACACCCGCACCGACCGCATCGCCCGCGCCCTCGACCGCGACGGGCGAGGTGACACGATCCGACAACGGGCCGGCATACCTCCCGCCGCCTACTTCGCCGCCGGCAAGGTGCAGTGGATCCTCGAGAACGTCGACGGCGCAAGGCAATCCGCAAACGACGGCGACCTCGCCTTCGGCACCATCGACACGTGGTTGCTGTGGAACCTCACCGGCGGCACCGACGGCGGCGTCCACGTCACCGACGTGACCAACGCCAGCCGCACCATGCTCATGGACCTGGAGACCCTCGACTGGGACGACGAGCTCCTCGGCTTCTTCGACATCCCGCGCTCGATGCTGCCGGAGATCCGGCCGAGCTCCGACCCGAGCTTCTACGGCACCACCCGGTCAGGCACCCCGGTCGGGGGCGAGGTGCCACTGGCCGGAGCGCTCGGCGACCAGCAGGCCGCGACCGTGGGGCAGGTGTGCTTCAGCCCCGGCGAGGGCAAGAACACTTACGGCACAGGCAATTTCATGATCCTCAACACCGGGGAGCAGATCGTCCGCAGCGAGTCCGGGCTGCTCACGACGGTCGCCTACCAGCTCGGTGACGCCGATCCGGTCTACGCGCTCGAGGGCTCGATCGCCGTCACCGGCTCGGCCGTCCAGTGGCTGCGTGACCAGCTCGGCATCATCTCCGGGGCCAGCGACATCGAGCGGCTCGCCGGCTCGGTCGACGACACCGGCGGCCTCTACTTCGTCCCTGCCTTCTCCGGGCTGTTCGCGCCCTACTGGCGACCCGATGCCCGGGGCGCGATCGTCGGCATGAGCCGTTACAACACCAACGCCCACCTGGCCAGGGCCACCCTCGAAGCCATCTGCTACCAGACGCGTGACGTCGCCGACGCCATGACCAAGGACACCGAGGCGGCGGGTGTGCCGATGGAGCTGTCCGTCCTCAAGGTCGACGGCGGTGTCACCGCCAACAACCTGTGCATGCAGCTGCAGGCCGACATCCTCGATGTGCCCGTGTCGCGCCCGAGGGTCGCCGAGACGACGGCTCTGGGCGCGGCATACGCTGCTGGTCTGGCCACCGGGTTCTGGTCGGGCACCGACGAGCTGCGGGCCAACTGGCAGGAGTCACGTCGCTGGGAGCCCTCGTGGAGCGCAAGGCAGCGCGAGGACGGGTATGCCGGGTGGCGCAAGGCCGTCGAGCGCACGCTCGACTGGGTCGACGTCGACGAGGAGTAGGAACAAACCAATGACCGGGGCCACAACCGGGGCACTGTCACCGCAGGGACGCCAGTCGGCCATCGACGCGATGGCGTCGGGCATCGAGCTCGACGTACTCGTCATCGGCGGCGGGGTGGTCGGCAGCGGCTCCGCGCTCGATGCCGTCACCCGCGGCCTCACCACGGGCCTGATCGAGCAGCGTGACTTCGCCAGCGGCACGTCGTCGCGCTCGAGCAAGCTCATCCACGGCGGCCTGCGCTACCTCGAGATGCTCGACTTCGCGCTCGTCCGCGAGGCCCTGCGCGAGCGCGGCCTGCTCCTCACCCGCCTCGCCCCGCACCTGGTGCGACCCGTGCCGTTCCTCTACCCGTTGTCGCACCACGTGTGGGAGCGCGCCTACGTCGGCTCGGGCATCGCGCTCTACGACACCATGGCCCTCGGCGCCGGCCATGACGCCGGGCTCCCCCGCCACCGGCACCTCACCCGCAAGCAGGCGCTGCGCCAGATGCCAAGCCTGCGCAGCAACGCCCTCACCGGAGCAATCCAGTACTACGACGCCCAGGTGGACGACGCCCGGCACACGATGGAGCTCGCGCGCACCGCGGCCCACTACGGCGCACACGTCGCGAATCGCGTTGCGGCCATTGGGTTTCTGCGCCAGGGTGAGCGGGTCACCGGGGTGCGGGCGATCGACAAGCTCACCGACACCGAGTTCGAGATCCACGCCAAGCAGGTCGTCAACGCGACCGGCGTCTGGACCGACGACACCCAGGCGATGCTGGCCGAGCGCGGGCAGTTCCACGTGCGCGCCAGCAAGGGCGTCCACCTCGTCGTGCCCCGCGACCGCATCCACTCCAGCACCGGGTTGATCCTGCGCACCGAGAAGTCGGTCCTGTTCGTCATTCCGTGGGGTCGGCACTGGATCATCGGCACCACCGACACCGACTGGCGCCTCGACAAGGCCCACCCCGCCGCGACGGCCGCCGACATCGACTACCTGCTCGAGCACGTCAACAAGGTGCTCACCACTCCCCTGACGCACGAGGACGTCGAGGGCGTGTATGCCGGGCTGCGGCCGTTGCTCGCGGGCGAGTCCGAGTCGACGTCGATGCTCTCGCGCGAGCACGTCGTCGCCCACTCCGCCCCGGGCCTCGTCGTGGTCGCGGGCGGCAAGTACACGACGTACCGCGTCATGGCCAAGGACGCCGTCGACGAGGCCGCGCAGGCCCTGCCTGGAAAGACGGCCGAGTCGACCACGGACACGGTGCCCCTGCTCGGCGCGGTTGGCTTCCACGCCCTGTGGAACCAGCGCCAGACCCTCGCCGCCGACGCGGGACTGCACGTCGCCCGCGTGGAGAACCTGTTGCGCCGCTACGGATCCCTGACCCCCGAGGTGCTCGCGCTCATCGCCGAACGCCCCGAGCTCGGCCAGCCCCTCGAGGGCGCCGAGGACCACCTCGCCGCAGAGATCGTGTATGCCGCGTCGCACGAGGGCGCGCTGCACCTCACCGACGTCCTCACCCGCCGCACCCGCACCTCGATCGAGGCCTGGGACCGGGGCGTCAGTGCCGCGCCCGCAGCCGCGGCGCTCGTCGCACCGGTCCTCGGGTGGGACGACGCCAGGACCCGGGAGGAGATCGACATCTACCTCGGCCGGGTCGAGGCCGAACGGATCAGCCAGACGATGCCCGACGACGCGTCGGCTGACGAGGCGCGCCGCAGCGGACCGGACAGCACCATCTGAGCCGCACACGCGGCATACCGGCGCTGGCTGTCAGGCGCTGCACTCCGGTGCCTTGGCCGCGGCGTCGGCCGCGTCGTCGAACTCGGCCAGCGTCGGGCCGGCGTCCTTGACCATCTTCAACCAGCGCTGGTGGTAGGCGGCCCGGTCGGCGTGCGCCTTGTTGGCCATCATCGTGATGTGGGCCGACCACTGGGACTGCACCTTGGTGCCGACGGACGCGACCGCACCGAGCAGCTCCGAGCGCTTGGCGCACGCCGTCGCCTGTGACTCGAGCTCGCTGCCGGCCGTCTTCGACCCGACGTCCGCGCACCCGGTGCCGGCCTGCTTGAGACCCGCGTTGGCCGTGGCGTAGGCCTTGACGTCCGACGGCCCCTTGGCCTTCGACCTGGCCCAGGCCGCGGCGGTCTGCGCCGCGGTGTAGGTGCCGTCCTCCAGGCGGCGTTGGGCGTCGGTGTGCGTCTTCCAGTTCGCCGCAGCGCTGCCCACCGCCTTGGCCAGGGACTCCTGCGCCCGCACCTGGGTGACGCAGCTCTGCAACGCCGCGGTCGCCTCGGCGGAGGGGCCGCTGCTGGGCGAGCTCGTTGCGGACGGCTCGACCGAACCCGCGCCGACGCTCGAACCACCACCGGCGGTGACGCTCGGTGCCGGCGGCTTCGGGGAGGAGGCGTCCTGCGCCCGCCACACGGCATACGCACCCCCGCCCACCAGCACGAATGCCGCCGCGACGACGGCAGCAATCATGACGAGCGGTCGCCTGGGGCTCCCCCGGTGCTTGCCCATCGCCCGATGGTGGCAAAGGACGAATCGGACCAAATCCACCAGATGGATGAGTGCCGTTCATCCCGTGGCACGATGGGAAGGTGAACGTGAGCGAGGAACAGCAGAAGCCCGAGAACCGCGCCCGCCCCACCACGGACGAGCTGCGGGCCTTCATCGCCGAGGACTGGGCGCCGCGCACTGCGACCGTCACCGGGCAGACCGAGGCGGCGCGGTATGCCGCCGCCCGCCGCGACGCGGTCAGCGCCGCCTTCCCGGGTGACCGGCTGGTGGTTCCCGCCGGCGGCCTCAAGGTGCGCAGCAACGACACCGACTACGTCTTCCGGCCGCACAGCGCGTTCGCCCACCTGACCGGTCTGGGTGGTGACCGCGAGCCCGACGCCGTCCTGGTCATGGAGCCGCGCGACGACGGCACCCATGAGGCGGTCCTGTACTTCCGGCCGCTCGCGGGCCGCGACTCCGACGAGTTCTTCGCCGACACGCGCTACGGCGAGTTCTGGGTCGGCGCCCGGCCGACGATCGAGGACATCGAGCTCGAGCTCGGGGTCAGTGGGCGCCACCTGGACGAGCTGCCCGACGCGGTGGTCAAGGACTCCGGTGAGGTGACGGTGCGCGTCGTGCGCGACGCCGACCGCGACCTGACCCGCCAGCTCGACGAGGCGCGCACGACCGAGTCGACCACGCGGGCCGGCGTCTCCGAGGCAACTCAGTCTGCCGACCAGGAGGACCTCGCCGAGGCTGACGACGAGCTCGCCCACTTCCTCTCGCACCTGCGAATGATCAAGGACGAGTGGGAGATCGAGGAGATGCGCAAGGCGGTGGCCGCGACCCGTCTGGGGTTCGAGGCCGTCATCGCCGACCTGCCCGAGGCTGTTGCCAAGGGCCGCGGCGAGCGCTGGGTCGAGGGCGTCTTCGGGCTCGTCGCACGGCACGAGGGCAACGGCGTCGGCTACGACTCCATCGCCGCGGCGGGCGATCACGCCACGACGCTGCACTGGATCAAGAACACCGGTGAGCTGCGCGACGGAGACCTGATCCTGCTCGATGCCGGGGTGGAGGTCGACTCGCTGTTCACGGCCGACATCACCCGCACGCTGCCGGCGAACGGCACGTTCAGCGAGGCGCAGCGCGAGATCTACGACGCGGTGTATGCCGCCCAGGAGGCCGGCCTGGCGGCGGTCAAACCGGGTAACAAGTTCTCCGACGTGCACGCGGCCGCGATCCGGGTCATCGCCGAGCACCTGGAGAAGTGGGGTCTGCTGCCGGACGGGGTCGATGTCGAGGCCACGCTCGACAAGGAGCACGGTCAGTACCACCGACGCTGGATGGTCCACGGCACGAGCCACCACCTGGGGATCGACGTGCACGACTGCGCACTGGCGACCCGCGAGGAGTACATGGACGCGGAGCTGAAGCCGGGGATGATCCTCACCGTGGAGCCGGGCCTGTACTTCAAGGCCGACGATCTCAAGGCGCCGGAGGCGTTCCGGGGCATCGGTGTGCGGATCGAGGACGACGTGCTCGTCACCGAGGACGGCCACGAGAACCTGTCGGCCGCCATGCCGCGGACCTCCTCGGACGTGGAGGCCTGGATTCGCGAGGTGCAGTCCCGCTAGCGGCGGTTCACGACGTCGAGCACGACGGCGTGGGTCACGCCGTCCACCTGGGCCCGCTTGGCGCCCATGTCGAGGATCATCGGGACGAGCTGGTCCGGTTTGGGGAAGGTGTCGGGCAACGCTGCGTTGTATGCCGCGTGCTCCTCGAGCGAGGCAACCGCGACGTCGACGTGGTCAGCCACGTCGACGTAGTGCGTGGGGGTCATCGTGCCGGCGAACGCGAGCATGCCGACGTTCCACGGTTCGAGGCCTTCCTCCAGCAGCTCGGGGAAGATCCACCGGTTGCCTGCGTCGGCGACGGCGTCGGCGGCCGCGAGCCCCACGGCCCGGTGGTCGGCCTGGTTGAGCATGCCGCCGACGAACCGGTTGCCGTAGTCGCCGGTGATCACGAGGTCAGGGCGCCGCCGCCGGACCTCGCGCGCGATGTCGCGGCGCAGGGCCAGGCCGTACTCCACCTGGCCGTCGCGATGGTCGCCGAAGTCGACCTCGGTGACCCCGACCACGGCGGCACTGGCCCGCTCCTCTGCTTCCCTGACCGGGCCGGCGTCGTTCGGCGGCATGGTGTCGATGCCCGCCTCACCGCGCGTCAGCAGGAAGTAGCTCACGCGCTTGCCCTGCGCAGTCCACTTCGCGACGGCCGCTGCGGTGCCGTACTCGATGTCGTCGGGGTGGGCCACGACGCACAGCACCGACTCGAAGTCGTCGTCACTCAATGGTTCGAGGGCGGGCGCGTCCCCCGGCGTGGGCTCGGTCATGCGACCACGGTATGCCGCGTGGCCGACGCCGCGCCTTCGCTTTACGCGGTGGGCGGGCCGGGCGGTGTGGTGGGCGGCGTGGTGGGCGACGTGGTGGGCGGCTGCTCGGCCGCGCGCGCCGCCTCCTGCTCACGGGCCTGGCGGACCTGCTCCTGGGCGGCGGCCATCGGGTCCATCTTGGTGAGCAGCTCACGGGCCTGGGTGGCGAACTTGTGCTCGACGAGCACCTCGTACTGGGTGGCGACGACCTGCATCACCGAGGTGAAGTCACGGTTGCCGCCGGTGATGGCGTAGCCGATGAGCGCCCAGATGAGGCCGAACACGGCACCGAACAGCACGGTCATGATGACGCCGAGGAAGGCGTTTCCCTCGTTGGCCCCGAGCAGGGAGAAGATCAGGCCGACGAACAGTCCCAGCCAGGCACCCGACACCAGTCCGCCCACCGCCACGCGGCCGCGGGTGAGACGCCCGGTGACCCGCTCGAGCTGCTTGAGGTCGGTGCCCACGATGAGCACGTTCTGCACCGGGAACTCGTGGTCGGACAGGTAGTCGACGGCCTTCTGCGCCTTCTCATACGTGTCGTACCGCCCGAGCGACATCGGGTACTCGAGCGAGAGGACGGCGCGGTTGCGTGCCAGTGCGGCGGCGGGCTGCGTGCTCATGCCCCCAGTGTGTCAAAGCCCGCTGGACATTGCCTGAACACGCCGACCCGGCTCGCCAGGCCCGTGGACCCGCGAGCGCGGGAGGCAATAGGAGCACTCGCATTCCTGGGTCGCTGCTGCACTCACCGCAACACGAGGCCGCCCCCCAGCCACGACGGCTGGGTCACTGCTGCACTCACCGCAACACGAAGCCCCAAGCGAAGGGCCGCCACCCGTTGCCCCCAGTGCAGCAGTGACCCAGCTTTCGCGACACCACCGAGCACCTCTGTTGCGCCCAGTGCAGCAGTGACCCAGCACTCTGGGCGACTACCTGGGGCTGACTGCGCTGCCGAAAGAAGATTCCGACCTCACTGTCGGTACCCGCTGCGAGCGTGGACCCCAGCCGATGGAAGGGAGCTCTCGTGGAGTCGCAGGCCCGAATGCACACGCAGGGAGAGGCCGCCGATCAGGATGCACGCCCCCGTCCGGTTGCCGTGGGTGCCTATGTGGCGCGGGTCCGGAGGCTTGCCGACCTGAGCCAGCGTGAGCTCGCACGCCGGGTGGATGTCGCGCCTTCGACCGTGGGTCGATGGGAGACCGACCAGCTCCCCATGCGCGTGGCCGAGTTCGAGACGGTGCTTGCGCTTGCGGACCTCCACCTTGTGGTCGCCGACGCCGGCGGAACCGTCGTACCTCCGTTCGCGCCGGACGTGGTGCGCGACAACGCCGATCGACGCTTCCCGGCCCACCTCGACGTCGTCCCACCGGACCAACGGCCGTCCAACCGGGGCGTGGGAGAACGCTACGACCGGCCGCCGGCGCGGGCCTGGTACTCCTTGCGACGCCTTCGTGACGACCCGGATCGACGCGAGGAGATCGCGCGCAACTTCGGGGAAAGCCAGAAGGACATCGCGGCCCCGCCTGTCGAGCGGCCAGCCGACCACCCCACCCTGACCGACCTTGCCCTGCGTCGCGCGGAGTTGAGACAGGCACGCGAACGCCTTCGTCCCCCACGGGCACCCATGGGCGAGCCGTGGCTCGACTGCACCTGTGCGGACGACTGCTACCTCGAGGCGAGATGCCTCGACTCGTGCGCCTGCCAGTGCGAGAGCAGGTTCAGCTCTTGAGCTTGAACTCCTCGAGGAGCCGCCGACCGATGATCATCTTCTGGATCTCGGCGGTGCCCTCACCGATCAACAACATCGGCGCCTCGCGGTAGAGCCGTTCGATCTCGTACTCCTTGGAGTACCCGTACCCCCCGTGGATGCGGAACGACTGCTCCACCACGTCGGCACAGTTCTCCGCCGCCAGGTACTTCGCCATCCCGGCCTCGAGGTCGTTGCGGGCGCCGGCGTCCTTGAGCTTGGCCGCCTTGACCATCATCTGGTGGCTCGACTCGACCTTGGTCGCCATGTCGGCCAGCCGGAAGAGAATCCCCTGGTGCTCGGCGATCTTCTTGCCGAAGGTCTCACGCTGCTGCGCGTAGTCGATGCCGAGCTCGAACGCCCGCATCGCCACCCCACACGCGCGCGCGGCCACGTTGACTCGCCCCACCTCGACGCCGTCCATCATCTGGTAGAAGCCCTTGCCCGGTTCGCCACCGAGGATCTGCGCGCCGGTCGTCCGGTGCCCCTCGAGCACGAGCTCGGTCGTGTCCACGCCCTTGTAGCCCATCTTCTCGATCTTGCCGGGCACCGTGACGCCCTGGGCCGTCTCGCCGAAGCCCGGCTCCTTCTCCACGAGGAAGGTCGTCATGTTGCGGTAGACCGAGTCCGCGCCGAGGTCCGTCTTCACCAGCACCGCAACGAGGTTCGCGCTGCCACCGTTCGTCAGCCACATCTTCTGACCGGTGATGGTCCACTCCTGCTCGGCACCCTCGCCACCACCCGCAACAGCCTTCGTGCGGATCGCGCTGACGTCCGACCCCAGCCCGGGCTCGCTCATCGAGAACGCCCCACGGATCTCGCCGGTCGCCATCTTCGGCAGGTACTTCTGCTTCTGCTCCTCGGTGCCGTGCTGGAGCAGCATGTAGGCCACGATGAAGTGCGTGTTGATGATGCCGCTCACCGACATCCACCCACGCGCGATCTCCTCGACACACAACGCGTAGGTCAGCAGCGACTCCCCCAGACCGCCGTACTCCTCGGGGATCATCAGCCCGAAGATCCCCATCTCCTTCATGCCCTCGACGATCTCCGTCGGGTACTCGTCGGCGTGCTCGAGCTCCTGGGCCGCCGGGATGATCTGCTCGTCGACGAACTGCCGCACCAGCTTCAGCAGCTCGGTCTGTTCCTCGGTCAGGCCATCGGTCGTCTGGAGTCGGGACATGCTGGCGAGTATGCCGACCGCTCACCTTTCCGGGTACCGATACCGCATGTGAGCCTCGCCGCAGTGTGGGTCGGCGCAGACTGATCCCACACGTCCTCCTGGGACTTCACCACGCTTGGCGCAGCTGCCCGATCGCGGTGTTGAGATCCAGCCCTCGGCGCTGGGCGGTGCGCGCCAGCAACATGGCAGCCGCTTGCAGCTCGTCCTCGGAACGCACGTCCGCCGCGGGCGGCTGAACAACCGTGCCGTTGCGTCCCAGCGTGGCGACATGCCCTTCGGCCTCGAGCTGCCGGTAGGCCTTGGCAACGGTGTTCGTCGCCACGCCGAGGTCACCGGCGAGCTGACGGACGGTGGGCAGCTTGCTTCCCGCGACGAGCGTGCCGTCGGAGATGGCCGAGACGACGGTGGCCACGATCTGTTCATAGACGGGAACCGACGAGATCAGGTCGAGACGGATCAGCATCAGCGGGCCACCGTCGGCATGTGCGCCACCGCCCACCGATGCTGGCTGTCACTCATCGACACAAGCCCAAGGACTGCGCTCAGGCCCATCCCCGTGACCAGAAGCCCCACGGACAGGACCCGCGCCCAGCCAGGGGTGGCGTCCGGCACCGCGGCTGCGGAAGTCGCCAACACCATGGCAAGACCGGTCCCCATCGCCGCCACCGACCCCAGACCGCCGTACGCGTCACGAAGCAGCGTGGCGCGAAGGACCTCGGCCCACACGAGACCGCCGTCGGTCGACACGGGCATGGCCCTGCGCAACGTGCGCCCGGCGAGCTGGTCAGCGGCCAGGCACGTGACCAAGCACGCCGCACTGACCGCCGCAGCGGCGAGCGCTGCCGCTTCACCTCGCTCGACCCACCACAGCACACCCACGACGACGCCCGCGGCGCAGACCCATGGGACGCCGCGCGACAAGGCGGCCTCCAGTGGAGTCAGGTACCGACGCAGCTCTCGCGGCGACAACGAGGCGAGCGGCGACCGGACGGCGACACGACGCGCCCCGACCAGGCTGCCGATCAGGGCTCCGAATGACTGGCCCGCCGACACGGCGAGGAACCCGACCATCATGAAGGGGTCCGGCAGATCACTGGTCACTGTGATGAAGACCAGGGCTGCTCCCACAGCCACGGCGGCTCCGACCCGCGCGCCCAGCTGCCGGGCGGACAGCCGCGCGTAGAGCGCCGGCCAGTCGGCCCCTGGCACGGCCGGGTGGGCCGCGCGCGCGACGCTTGCTGCGGTGCGCATGACCGCGCGGCGACGTAGGACCGGCGCGAGCGGCGCCAGCAGTCCTGCCAGCACGATGGCCCACAGCCACCATCCGACAGCTGACATTCCGACCCCCTTTGTTGCAGCTTGTAGTGCAACAAAGTAGTCCCTCGGCGGGGCTCTGTCACGAGATCACAGCCAACTCGCGCGACAGCCGGCAAAAACCGGTGGCGTCCAGCGAAGGCGACCTGCCACGATGACCGGACACCGCGGCATACACCGTGCTGCCACGACTCCGAGGAGGGCGACATGTCCACGACGGTCCCGGGCTGCCTTCGCGCCCACACCCCTCTCACGATGGAGTCATCCGTTGCACGCTTTTGGAGAGAACGACGAGTTCTCGTTCGACAGCCTTCCTGACGCGCCGCCCGAGGGCGAGCGCTGGTCGAGCTGGGACGGTGCCACGCACGGTCCGAAACCCCGACCCGACTGGGTCATCACCGCCCTCGGCGCCGTCGAGGAGGACCTCGGTGTCCTCAAGACCGGCAAGGAGGCGGACGTCCACATCGTGCGCCGCTGGCTGCCCGACGGCACCGCCACACCTGCGCACGACACCTACATGGCGGCCAAGCGTTACCGCACCAGCGAACGCCGCATGTTCCACCGCGACGCCGGCTACCACGAGGGGCGCCGGGTGCGTCGCAGCCGCGAGATGCGGGCCATGGCGCGACGCACCGAGTTCGGTCGCGAGCTGTTGTCCGGGCAGTGGGCGTTCGCCGAGTTCGAGGCGCTGGGAACGTTGTGGGACATGGGAATTCCCGTTCCCTACCCCGTCCAGCTGAACGACCGCGAGATGCTGATGGAGTTCATCGGCAGCGGCGGGGAGGCGGCTCCGCGCCTGGCCCAGACCCGCCCCGACCGCGACCTGCTCGCCGAGCTCTTCGAGCAGCTGCGCGCCGCCATGACCGCGCTCGCCCAGCGCGGCTGGACCCACGGCGACCTGTCCCCCTACAACGTCCTGCTCGACGGCGAACGCCTCGTGCTCATCGACTGGCCCCAGATCGTCGACATCATCGGCAACCCCCGCGGCTTCGAGTTCCTCGAGCGCGACGTCACCAACATGTGCCGCTGGTTCACCGCCAAGGGCCTCGACGTCGACGAGGGCGAGCTGTTGGGTGACCTGGTCGCCGACGCCACCTCGCAGTGGTGACCCAGGCGGTGCCGGGCTGCCGCCTCAGTAGACGGTGACGCGGCCGCCGATCGGCATGAGGTTGTTGGCCCAGATCATGTCCATGGCGGCATTGCTGACCCGGGCGCAGCCGTGCGACGCCGGGTAGCCGGGGATCGACGTCGAGCCGTGCACAGCGATCCCGCCGTTGAAGTAGCGCGGCCGCCACAGGTCACCGAGCGGCGCCCGGTCCATGCCATTGACCGACCGGAACGTCGAGAACGACCCCGCGGGCGTCGTCGCGACCGCGGTGCCGCCGCTCTTGGTCTTGTAGGGCTGGTTGCTGCCGGTGCTGGTGTTGAGGATCATCGTCACGCGACCGCCCTTGACGACGAGCAGCAGCTGGCGGGCCTTGTCGATCTCGATCCCGGTGCCGCCGACCCGCGAGACCGGACGCACGCCGCGGTCGAGGGCACGGGCCGTCGCCGGGCCGAACACCCCGTCGCGACCGATGCCGGCGGCCTTCTGCAGGGCCATCACGGCCTGTGACGTCAGCTGCCCGTAGCTCCCGTCGGAGGCACCGTTCCAGTAGCCCAGGTTGCTCAGCTTCTGCTGCACCTGCCGGACATACGCGCCGTCGTCCCCGGGCTGGAGCGTGTCACCGGCCTTGGGCTCCGGCGGCGGCTTGGGCGTGGTCCTGGTCGGCTTCGGAGAAGGCTTGGGCTTGGTCGTCGGTTTGGTCGTCGGCTTCGGCTTGGCCGGCGTCGTGGTCGTGCTCGGTGCAGGCTTGGTGGTGGTGCTCGGCGCGCTCGTGGTGCTCGGCACCGTGGTGGTGGACTCCGGTGGCGCGGTCGTGCTGGCGCTCGGGTCGGGTGCCTGGCTCGTGGCCTCGCTCGTCGGTGAGGTGGAGCTGCTGGACGGCGTACCGCCGGCGTCCACCGCGCCGTCCGACGACCCCCCACCCAGCGACACCCCGCACCCGCCGAGCAGCAGGGTGAGGGCGAGTGCGCCGGCGACCCCCGTGCCGACGCGGCTGGCGTGCTTGCGATCCATGGTGTCCCCTTCCATGGCCGCCCCCGGGCGGCCGAACGAAGTCTGCAGTCATGCTGACGCACCAGCCCTGCGCAGGGTTGGCGCCGCCACGCAACAATCGGTGACCGTGACCAGAACGAGGCCTGCCGCCCCGTGGAGCACGGAGCGGCAGGCCCGGAACGCATGGTGCGGCCGCCCTCCCCCCGAGGACGACCGCACCCTCCTAGACGCAGGGGGTTGCCAAAAGGTTGCCCCTCGCCGGGACTTTTTTTCTCCCGTTTCCCGCCGTGCGGCGGCAGACCCCCGGTATGCCGCGTGGCGCGGTCGCGCGGTCAGCTCTGCTCGAGCTCGCGGATGGCCTCGTCGATGGCCAAGACCCGCGCGGCGGTGTCGACGTGCAGCTGCTCGATCATCCGCCCACGGTGGGTGACGACCCCTGAGCCGGCACCGGCCTCCCACGCCTCGATGACACCGCGCGCGTCCGCCACCGCCTCCGGGCTGGGGGCGAAAGTCCGGTTGCAGGCCTCGACCTGCCCCGGGTGGATGAGCGTCTTGCCGTCGAACCCGAACTGGCGCCCCTGCGCGCACTCGGCCTCGAAGCCCTCGGTGTCCTTGACGTCGTTGTAGACGCCGTCGAGGATCACCGTGCCCGTCGTGCGGGCGGCCAGCAGGCACAGCGACAACCCGGTCAGCAATGGCGCCCGCCCAGGCACGTGCTCGGCGTGCAGCTCCTTGGCGAGGTCGTTGGTGCCCATGACCAGGACGGTGAGCCGGTCCGACGCACCGGCGATCTCCTCGCAGTGCAGCATCGCCTGCGGTGTCTCGACCATGGCCCAGAGCTGGGTGTGCTCAGGCGCACCGGCGGACTCGAGCGCGCCGACCAGCGCGCGCACCTCGTCGGCCGAACCGACCTTGGGCACGACCACCGCATCCGGTCCGGCCGCGGCGACGGCGGCGAGGTCGGCGTCGTGCCACTGGGTGCCGGCGGCGTTGATGCGGATGGTCACCTCACGCCGGCCGTACTCGCCGGACTGCGCTGCGGCACAAGCGTTCTCGCGCGCCTGCTCCTTGGCGTCCGGGGCGACGGCGTCCTCGAGGTCGAGGATCAGCGCGTCGACGGGGAGGGTCTTGGCCTTCTTGAGTGCGCGCTCGTTCGATGCCGGCAGGTAGAGCACGGACCGACGCGGCCGGTATGCCGCCTGCTCACCGCTCACTGCGCCGCACCTTCCCCGCCGCGCTTGCTTGCGTCCGCGGATTTGGTCGCCCCGGCCACCAAATTCGCGGACGCAACGTCCACGGCATACAGCTCGGCCAGCTCGGGGTCGTTCGCGGCGAGGCGCTCGGCGAGCTCGAGCATCACCCGGCACTGCTTGAGGGAGGCGTCGTCCTCCATCTTCCCGTCGAGCATCACCGCGCCGGTGCCGTCACCCATCGCCTCCACGACCCGACGCGCGTGCGCGACGTCCTCGGCGGACGGGCTGAAGACGCGCTTGGCGATCTCGATCTGCACCGGGTGCAGCGACCACGTGCCGACGCACCCGAGCAGGAACGCGTTGCGGAACTGGTCCTCGCACGCGACGACGTCCTTGATGTCCCCGAAGGGCCCGTAGTACGGGAAGATCCCGTGCATCGCGCAGGCGTCGACCATGCGGGCGATCGTGTAGTGCCACAGGTCCTGCTGGTAGGTCGCGCGAGGGTGCTGGCCTCCCTCGATGTCGCCGTCGACCGGGTCCTGGCGCACGAGGTAGCCCGGGTGACCACCACCGACGCGGGTGGTCTTCATCCGCCGGTCGGCGGCCAGGTCGGCCGGGCCGAGCGAGATGCCCTGCATCCGCGGGCTCGCGCCGGCGATGGCCTCGACGTTCGCCATGCCCCGAGCCGTCTCGAGGATCGCGTGCACGAGGATCGGCCGCCGCAGACCGGCCCGCGCCTCGAGCTGGGCGAGGATCCGGTCGACGTAGTGGATGTCCTCCGGCCCCTGGACCTTGGGCACCATGACGACGTCGAGCTTGTCGCCGATCTCGGTCACCAGGGTGGTGAGGTCGTCGAGGACCCACGGGCTGTCGAGCGCGTTGATGCGCGTCCACAGCTGGGTGTCCTCGCCGAAGTCGGTCGCCTTGGCGATCGCGACGAGGCCCTCACGGGCAGCCTCCTTCTTGTCCGCCTTGACGGCGTCCTCGAGGTTGCCGAGCAGCACGTCGACCGTGCCGACCATGGCGGGCACCTTGGCTGCCATCTTCTCGTTGCTCGGGTCGAAGAAGTGGATCGCCCGGCTCGGCCGGGCGGGGATCTCGCGCAGGGGCGCCGGGGCACCGACCGCGAGCGGGGCGAAGAAGTCCTTGGGGCTGCGCACGCCGCGAAACTAGCAGCGGCACCGGCACCCCGGTTATGACACAGTTCACGGTGTGAGTGAGACCGCGCCGGACGCCCCTGCACCGGTCAACATCACGGCGCTCTTCGCCGAGGCCGCCAGCAAGAGCGGCCTCATGTGGGTGCAGCCGCCGGACGACCGCGCCTGGCCGTTCTGGCACGCCTGGGCCGACGAGACGGTGTATGCCGTGTCCGGGCCGGGTGAGCAGACGTTGCCGTGGCTGCCGGGCGAGGTCACGTTGATCCTGCGCAGCAAGGACACCGGTGGGCGGCTGCTCGTCGTCCGGGCGACGGCCGAGGAGATCCGGCCGCAGGACCCGCGGTGGGAGCCGGCCACCGAGGCGCTCAAGGGCGAGCGGCTCAACGCGACCGACGACGTCGTGGCCCGCTGGGCAGCTGAGTGCACCGTCCGCGCCTTCAAGCCCTACGGCGCGCCGGTCGAGTCACCCGGCCACTACCCGAGTGGGTCCGGGGCGGCACAGGTCCCACCGACCGAGGCCACCACCGTGACCTGGCGGCCCAAGCACTTGGGCGGGCGACCGCGCTGGCGCCGCGGCACCCGCCGGCCGGAAGGCACCTGAGCCGGCGACGCGGCATACCGGATCGGTCGAGCGCACACGTGCACTGACCAGCCTCATCACCTGCACGAACCCCCAGCACCCGCCCGATAGCCTTGCCCGGTGAGCACCCCGTCGCGCGTCTTCGTCGGCCGGCTGGTGAGCCTCAGCGTGTTCGACCCGCTGGGCGACCAAGTCGGTCGCGTGCGCGACGTCGTCGTCACCTTCGCGGCCTCGCGCCGGCGCCCGCGCGTCATCGGCCTGGTCGTCGAGGTGCCGGGGCGGCGACGCGTCTTCGTGCCGATGACCCGCGTGACCTCGGTCGACGGCGGTCAGGTCATCACCACCGGACTGGTCAACATGCGCCGGTTCGAGCAGCGCACCAACGAGGTGCTCGTCATGGCCGAGATCCTCGAGCGGCCGGTCACCGTCAGCGACCCCGAGGGCGACTACGAGGCCACCGTCGAGGACGTCGCCATCGAGCGTGAGAACAACCGCGACTGGTCGATTTCCAAGGTCTTCGTCCGCCGCGGTGCGCCGCGCAGCTCGCTCGGCCCCTTCCGGCGCCGGCGCGGTGAGACAGCGCTCGTGCCGGTCGAGGACGTCAGCGGCATCCACCAGACCCCGCAGGGCCAGTCGGCCGCGATGCTGCTCGAGACCTATGACGAGCTGAAGTCCGCCGACCTCGCCGAGGTCATCCACGACCTGCCGCCGCAACGTCGCGCTGAGGTCGCCGAGGCGATGGCCGACGAGCGGCTCGCGGACGTGCTCGAGGAGCTGCCGGAGGACGACCAGGTCGAGATCCTCGAGACGCTGCCCGTCGAGCGCGCGGCCGACGTCCTCGAGGCGATGGAGCCCGACGACGCCACCGACCTGCTGCACAACCTGCCCACCTCCCGCCAGGAGGAGCTCCTCCAGCTCATGGAACCGGAGGAGGCCGCCGACCTGCGCCGGCTGCTGACCTACGACGAGGAGTCGGCCGGCGGCATGATGACGACCGAACCGGTCATCCTCGGCCCGGAGGCGTCGATCGCCGAGGCGCTGGCCGTCGTGCGCCGCGCCGAGATCTCCCCCGCCCTCGCCTCCACCGTCTACGTCTGCCGCGCGCCGCACGAGACCCCGACCGGCAAGTTCCTCGGCATCGTGCACATCCAGCGGCTGCTGCGCGAGCCCCCGCACGGTGCCGTCGGCGGCATACTCGACAAGGAGATCGAGCCGCTCACGGCCGACGCACCGCTCGGCCAGGTGACGCGAATCCTCGCGACCTACAACCTCGTCGGCGTCCCTGTCGTCGACGACGACGGACGGCTCATCGGCGCGGTCACGGTCGATGACGTGCTCGACCACATCCTCCCCGACGACTGGCGCGAGGAGCGGCGCGAGGTGACCCATGGCTGAGCGCGACCGCCGCCGCGACGCCTCGTCGCGGCTCGACCAGCCGCGTGAGGCGCGACGCCGCGTGGTGCGGCTGCCGTCGTTCTCGCAGGAGACGTTCGGGCGCTGGAGCGAGGCCTTCGCCCGGTTCATGGGGACGGCGCAGTTCCTCATCGGCATGACGGTGTTCGTGGCCGTGTGGCTGGCGTGGAACACGTGGGCACCGGAGTCCGCGCAGTTCGACCCGCGCTCGCTCAACTACACGCTGCTCACGCTGATCCTCAGCCTCCAGGCGTCGTATGCCGCGCCCCTCATCCTGCTCGCCCAGAACCGGCAGGCCGACCGCGACCGGGTGGCCCTGGAGCAGGACCGTGCCCGCGACGAACGTAACCTCGCCGACACCGAGTTCCTCACCCGCGAGGTGGCCGCCCTGCGGCACGCGATGCGCGACGCCGCGACCCGTGACTTCGTGCGCTCGGAGCTGCGCAGCCTGCTCGATGAGATGGAGGACCGGGGTCTGGAGGTGCGCCGACGTGACGATGCCGACACCGCTGGCACCGACGGCGATGCGTCGAAGGACAAGGCCGCGACCTAGCATGGAGGGCATGTCCGCCCCCACCGCAGCACCCGTGACCGACGACGCGCTCCGTCAGGCGTTGGCCACGGTCATCGACCCCGAGATCCGCAAGCCCGTCACCGAGCTGGGCATGGTCGAGAGCTGCACGGTCGACGAGACGGGCCGGGTCGCCGTGACGATCCTGCTGACCGTCTCCGGCTGCCCCATGAAGGACACGCTGACCAAGGACACCACGGCCGCGCTCGCCAAGGTGCCCGGCGTCACCGCCGTCGACGTCACGCTCGGTGTGATGAGCGACGAGCAGCGCGCCGAGCTGCGCACCCAGCTGCGGGGCGGGAACGCCGAGCGCGAGATCCCGTTCGCCAAGCCCAGCTCCCTGACGCGGGTGTATGCCGTGGCGTCCGGCAAGGGGGGCGTCGGCAAGTCGTCGGTGACGGTCAACCTCGCGGCGGCGCTGGCCGAGCAGGGGCTGCGGGTCGGCGTCGTGGATGCCGACGTCTACGGCTTCTCGGTGCCCCGCATGCTGGGGGTCGAGCACAAGCCGACCCAGGTCGACGACATGATCCTGCCGCCCGTCAGCCACGACGTGAAGGTCATCTCGATCGGCATGTTCGTGCCCGGCAACCAGCCCGTCGTGTGGCGTGGCCCGATGCTCCACCGGGCGCTGCAGCAGTTCCTCGGTGACGTCTTCTGGGGCGACCTCGACGTGCTCCTGCTCGACCTGCCGCCCGGCACCGGCGACATCGCGATCTCGGTGGCGCAGCTGATCCCCGGCGCCGAGATCCTCGTCGTCACCACTCCGCAGCAGGCCGCCGCCGAGGTGGCCGAGCGCGCGGGATCCATTGCGCTGCAGACACATCAGCGCATCGTCGGGGTCATCGAGAACATGTCGTGGCTCGAGCTGCCCGACGGCTCGCGGCAGGAGATCTTCGGCTCCGGCGGCGGTCAGGCCGTGGCCGAGTCGCTCACCCGGTCGGTGGGCGCCGAGGTGCCGCTGCTGGGCCAGATCCCGCTCGACACCAACCTGCGCGAGGGCGCCGACCAGGGCACCCCGGTCGTGCTGCGCAACCCCGAGTCACCGGCGGCGGTGGCCCTGCGCGGCATCGCTCGCGGCCTGGGCACCCGCGCCCGCGGTCTGGCCGGCCGCTCCCTCGGCCTGTCCCCCGTCTCTCGCTGACCCCACGTGCAAGCTGGATCCGTGGGTCAGGTCGCGTCGTCGTCGAAGGGCGTCGGGAGCGCCGCGTCGCGGCGAAGGCTCGCAGACGCGCCCGCCGCGCCGGCACCGGCTGCCCCACCGCCCGCCGCTGCGTGAGCGGCCGAGGGCCCAGATCCGTTGCCCTCCACGGGCTTCGGGTCCAGCAGCGCCTCACGCACGATGCGGCGCGGGTCGTACTGGCGCGGGTCGTACTGCTTCCAGTCGATGTCGTCGAACTCCGGGCCCATCTGCTCGCGCAGCTGGCCCTTTGCCCCCTCGGCCATCCCCCGCACCTGTCGCACCAGCCGGCCCAGCTTCGCGGCATACTCCGGCAGCCGCTCCGGCCCGAGGACCACGACAGCGATCACGATGAGGAGGATGAACTCCCAGCCGTTGACGTCAAGCACGCGCGCTCCGTGGGTCAGCTGCCGGACTTGCCGGCAAGGGTCAGCTTGACGTCGATCGTCTCATTACCGCGGCGGACCTTCATCGCCACCGTGTCGCCGACGTTCTTGGACCGGATCGCGACCACCAGGTCGTCGGCGTCGGTGACCTTCTTGCCGTCGAACTCGACGATGACGTCGCCGGGCTTGATGCCCGCCTTGTCGGCCGGACCGCCTGACTCGACCGGCGCGCCGCTGTCGGCGGTGCGCCGCTCGAGGACCTTGACCCCGTCGCCGGTGAACTGACGGTCGAGCACGACCCCGATCACCGGGTGCTGGGCGGACCCGGTCTTGATCAGCTGCTCGGCGGTCCGCACCACCTGGTCGCTGGGGATCGAGAAGCCGACCCCGATGTTGCCCGACTGGGTGTCGGTGGCTCCGGGGATGCGGGCGATGGCGGTGTTGACCCCGATGACCTGCCCCTGCATGTTGAGCAGCGGGCCGCCGCTGTTGCCGGGGTTGATCGCGGCGTCGGTCTGGATCGCGTTGATGTAGGACTGCGTGTTGCCGTCACCACCCGGGCTGACCGGTCGGTTGAGCGCGCTCACGATGCCGCTCGTCACGGTCGACTCGAGGCCGAGCGGCGCCCCGACGGCGATGACCTGGTCGCCGACGACGACGTCCTTGGAGACGCCCATCGTGAGTGGCTCGAGGTCGCGACGGCTGGTGCGCAGCACGGCGAGGTCGTAGGACGCGTCGCGGCCCACGACCGTCGCGTCGATCTCGGTGCCGTCGGCGAGCTCGATCTTGATCGTGCCGTTGTCGGCCGCGCCGGCGACGACGTGGTTGTTGGTGATGATGTGGCCGTCCTTGTCGAGGACGAAGCCAGACCCCGTGCCGGCACCATCGGCGCCACGCACCTTGATCGTGACGACGCTCGGGAGGGCCTTGGCCGCGATGCTCGCGATCGAGCCCTCCGGCCGCGCGGTCGAGCCGGGCCCGGCCTGGGGGATCGAGGAGGGCGTGCGGTCGAGGCTGCCGAAGTCGACGCGGTCGGTCGCCCCGAGCCAGCCACCGAACATCCCGCCGAGGACGGCGGCGACCAGGGCCGCGACGGCCGCGACCGCGACGAGGGCGCCCCAGCCGGGACCCTTCTGCTGCGGCGCACTGGGCTCGACGGGTCGCTCACCGACCCACGGTTGCGGCGACCCGGCATACCCTGCGTTCGCGACGGGGGCGCTGATCGGGTCCCAGCCCGCGCCCGGCGACGCCGACTGGCCTGCCTGCGCGTCGGCGCCCGGTGCGTCGGCACCCGGCGGCTGGTGCACGGCCGGGTCCGCGGGCCAACCGGTGGGCTGCCCCCCTTGCCATCCCGTCTGGCTCGGGTCCGAGCCCGGGTATGCCGCCTGCTCACCGTGCGCGGACGGCTGGCCGGGGGTGATCTCCTGGGTCTGGTTCAGGTCGACGGGCTGGGTGTGGTCCGGGGTGTGCTGGGTGTGGTCGACCGCCCACTGCGGTGTGGCGTCGACCGGCTGGGTCGGCGCGGCCGGTGCGGAGCCGACCGGCTCCCGCGGGGTGTCGCGCGGCGGCGCCCACGGGTCCCACACCGGCTCACCCGACTGCGGCGGCTGCGCGCGGTCGTCGGCGTCCGGCTGGGGGGCGCGGTCGTCGCGCTCGTCCGTCATGGGGTCGATTGTGCCGAACGGTGCCGAACCACGCTCACGGCGGGGCTCGCCTGGACCGTCCGGACGGGCAGCACCGAGGGCGCTGCGGTCAGGTGCGACACCGTGTACGACGCCGGCATCACGCCCTGCGCCGGGGTGCGTGCCCGCTGCACGGCGGGTGTCACCTGCGGGGTGAAGGAGCTCGTGACGGCGGTCGTGGCCGGGCCTGCCCCCGCGACGACGACGCCCCAGGTGGCGGCCGCGGTGGCACTCGCCGCCAGTCCGGCGAAGACGGTCGCGCGCCGGGCCGACCGGTGCAGGGCCGGCGCGCAGCGGTCGACCACCGGCACGGGCGCGACGGGTACGGGGGGCACCCAGTGGCGACGAGGGGCTGGCTCCTGCTCGGCCTGGCGGGCGGCAGGCGGATCGGCACGGTGATCGGCAGGTTGCTCTGCGGCGACCTCGGCGGCGACGGCGAGCAGCATGCTGCGCAGGTCCCCGGGCACCGTCGACCCCGACGGGTTGCGCAGCGCCCCGAGCATCCGCCGTTCGCCGTCGACCGCCGCCTGGCAGCGCGGGCAGGTCACGAGGTGGCGGTCCCACTGCAGCAGCGCGGCGGGCTCCATCGAACGGTCCGCGTAGGCCGTCACGAGGTCACCGAGGCAGCGGGCGCCTCGCGCGCCCGCCTGACCACCCGGCATACCGAGGCGGCTCACTGGTGCCCCGGCACCGCCCGGCCCAGCACGGGAAGTCGGCGCTTGGTCGGAGTGGGGGTGCGGTCGGCGTCGGTCGCGGGGCGGCCGAGCCCCGGGTCGCGGTGCGCGAGCGCCTCGCGCAGCTGGGCGCGCCCACGGTGGATGCGCGAACGCACGGTGCCGAGCTTGATGCCGAGCGTGGCCGCGATCTCCTCGTAGGACAGGCCCTCGATGTCGCACAGGACGACGGCGGCCCGGAACTCCGGCGACAGCGAGTCGAGGGCGCGCTGCACGTCGTCGTCGAAGTGGGTGGCGTCGTAGGCGCTCTCGGGGCCGAGCTCGCGGCTGGGCAGCCGGGCGGCGGACTCGTCGGAGAGCGCGTCGAAGCGGATGCGCTGCTTGCGCCGCATCTTGTCGAGGAACACGTTGGTGGTGATGCGGTGCAGCCAGCCCTCGAACGTGCCGGGGCGGTAGGAGTGCAGCGAGCGGAAGACGCGGATGAACACGTCGTGCGTGAGGTCCTCGGCGTCGTGCGGGTTGCCGGTCAGGCGGTAGGCCAGGCGGTAGACGCGAGCAGAGTGCTGCTCGACGATCTCCTCCCAGGTCGGGGGGACCCAGGCGGTCTGCTCGCCAGCGTCTCCCTGGGTCGCGCCGATCGTGTCGGTCGCGGTCACGCGGTCACCTCCGTTGTCGCGCCGTGCGGGCGCGGGCTGCACCTGGTCCAGACGACCGGGTGCCCTTCATGGTTCCCGAACAACCTGAACGTTGCCTGTATGCCGTGCGCCCGCTTGCGTCTGCGTGTTTGCCCCGCTGGCGGGCAAGTTCGCAGACGTCCCGGGTATGCCGCCTGCGTTGAGTCCGCGGATGTGGTCGCCGGAGCCGCCATTTCCGCGGACGCAAGCGGGGGCGGTGCGGCGATAGGGTGGCCGGTCATGAGCGCACTGAAGTCGGCCAGCTGGGCGTATGCCGAGGAGTTCGTGCCCGAGAACGAGGTCATCGAGGCCGCGCGGGCCCGGGGTTCCGAGCTCGGCGCCGTGCCGGTGGGGACCGGCGCCGGTGCGCTGCTGCGGCTGCTGGCTGCCGCGGTCGCCGCGAAGTCGGTCGTCGAGATCGGCACGGGTGGCGGCACCTCCGGCCTGTGGCTGCTGCAGGGCATGCCGGCCGACGGCATCCTCACCACGATCGACGTCGAGCCCGAGCACCAGAGTGCGGCCAAGAAGGCGTATGCCGAGGCCGGCGTCGCCCACCAGCGCACCCGCGTCATCACCGGACGCGCCCTGGACGTGCTGCCGCGCATGACCGACGGCGCCTACGACATGGTCGTCATCGACGCCGACAAGGCGAGTTACCCCGAGTACGTCGACCACGGCATACGGCTGCTGCGCCCGGGCGGGGTGCTGGCCCTGGACAACATGCTCTGGCACGACAAGGTCGCCGACCCGGCGTCGCGCGACAACGACACCACCACGTTGCGCGACCTCGGCAAGCGGCTGCGCGACGACGAGGCGCTGGTGCCGGCGCTGCTGCCCGTCGGCGACGGGGTGCTGGCCGCCGTCAAGCGCTGACTCCCGTCGGCCCGCCCTGCGGAACGACGTGACACTGCGCCGGACTTGTCGGCGTTTCTACCTCGAATCGCGGCGCGGTCAGGCGTGACCCGGGCCGGGGCCACGGCGGAAGCCCTCGGGCCCCTCGGCGATGGCCACGACCTCGAACGGCTCGATCAGCACCGGCCCCGACCCGATGATCTTGCTGCCCGCTGACTCGTCTGCGGTGGCGCGAAACTCCTGGGCGAAGTCGTCGCGGTAGACCGCCTGGTCGAAGACATAGGTCCCCTCGAACCACTGGCCCGCGACCATCCGCCACGTCTTGAACGCCAGCCCGTCGAGGAACATGAACTTGGCCATCGACGTGCCCACGACGTACTCGCGCAGCTTGTCGGCGACGTCCGGCGGGGCGTCCTGCAGCGACCAGCGCACCGTCAGCCCGTACCCGGCGTTCATCCCATCTCCTCCAGCCAGCGCAGCAGCAGCCGGGCGCCGAAGCCCGTACCGCCCTTGGTGAGGACTCCGCGGTCGACGTCGGACCGGCCGACCCCGGCGATGTCGAGGTGGGCCCAGCGCCGCGCTCCCGCGAACTCCCGGAGGAACAACGCTGCCGTGATCGAGCCGCCGCCGCTACCAAGTCCCGCGATGTGACCCACGTCGGCAACGTCGCTGTCGAGCATGGCCCGGTAGTCCTCGACCAGCGGGAACGGCCACAGCGGCTCGCCGGTCGCCTCGCCGGCCGCCACGAGCGTGGCGCCGAGCCGGTCGTCGGTGGCGTAGACCGGCGCCATCGACCGCGACAGGGCGAGGCGGGCAGCGCCGGTCAGCGTGGCGATGTCGAGCAGCACGTCCGGGTCGAGCTCGAGGTCGGCGTAGGCGAGCGCGTCGGCCATGACGATGCGGCCCTCCGCGTCGGTGTTGCCGATCTCGACGGTGCGGCCGCCGTACTGCGTGAGCACGTCACCGGGCCGGTAGGACGCGCCGCCGACGGCGTTCTCGGCGAGCGCGAGCAGCCCCGTCACCCGCACCGGCACCTCGAGCTCACGGCACGCGGCGAGCACCGCGAGGACGATCGCCGACCCGCTCATGTCGGTCTTCATCGCGAGCATGCCCTCGGCGGGCTTGATGTCGAGGCCGCCGGTGTCGAAGGTGATTCCCTTGCCCACCAAGACGATTCGCGGCGTCTTCGCGGTGGCGCCGTCGGGCACGTAGTCGAGCTGGACGAGCCGCGGCGGCGTGGCGGAACCACCGCCGACCGCAAGGAGTCCGCCAAAGCCCTGGGCCGCCAGGTCGCGCTCGTTCCAGACCGTGACGTCCAGCCCGTGGCGCCGTCCGAGGGTGCGCGCCTGGGCCGCCATCCAGGCGGGGTTCTTGATGTTCGAGGGCACGACGGCGAGGTTGCGCGCCAGCATCGTGGCCCGTGCCCGAACGACGGCACGGTGCACCGCCTCCGTGTCATAGCGCCCCACGAGCACCACCTGCGCGGCCGGCGGCTTGGGCGCCTGGCTGCGTTCGCTGCGCCAGCTCGGCGGCGAATACCCGCCCAGGGCAAGGCCTTCCGCGTATGCCGCCTGCGCGCCTGCCGCTGCCCCGGCACCGACCGTGGTCACCACCGCCTGCCGACCGCGGCCCGCGCGACCGACCGCGGCTCCGGCGGCGCGCAGGTCTTCAGGCCGACCCTCGCCGAGGCCGACGAGCAGCACCCGTCGGGCAGCCCGCTCCCCCGGCGGCAGCGGGACCGTCGTCGTGTCCCCGGCCTTCGCCGACGGCTCGTAGGTCGCCAAGACCACGTCGGCATCGAGCCCCACCAAGGCGAGCGCGGCACCCACGGCGCCGCGCGGCGGCATACCCTCGCTCGTCACCGGCAGGGCAAGGGTGAGGTCGTCCGGGTCGAGGTCGGCGAGGACGTCGGCGAGCGCGTCGGCGCGCACGGTCCAGTCGCTGGTGGCAGGGGTCAGCAGGTCAGGGTCGGGCACGCCCGCGAGCCTACCGAGCACGGCGAAGGCCCCCACCGGCATACCGTCGGTGGGGGCCTTCGCACGAGCTGGTTACTTCAGCCCTTCGCAGTTCTCGATCGCGTCGCCCAGGGCCCGGACCTCGTCCGGGGTCATCTCGACCACGAGGCGGCCGCCACCCTCCAGCGGCATGCGCAGGACGATGCCACGACCTTCCTTGACCACCTCGAGGGGGCCGTCGCCAGTCCTCGGCTTCATTGCCGCCATGGAATGTGTCCTTCCTCCTGGCGTGGTCGGTGGCTGGCCACGCGGGTCCACGCCGGCTTTCGATTGCTAGCCCTCAGTGCGCGCCAGATTTGCTCCATTATCCCGTGAACGGGCTCACAGGTGAAATCCGGGTGCCGCGGTGACCGGCATGATGGCGCCATGACCGACGCCGCCTCTTCGTCCACTGCCCCCGTCGTCGTCGAGCGCGACGGCGCCGTCGCCACCGTGCGCCTCAACCGGCCCGACGCGATGAACGCCCTCGACACCCCCACCAAGGAGGCACTGCTGGCCGCCCTGACCGAGGTGGCCGAGGACGACGCGGTGCGGTGCGTGGTGCTGACCGGGTCGGGTCGGGCCTTCTGCGTCGGTCAGGACCTGCGCGAGCACGTGCAGCTCCTGACCAGCGACGACCCGTCGCTGTGGGAGACGGTGCCCCAGCACTACAACCCGATCGCCGAGCTGCTCGCGACGATGAACAAGCCCGTGGTTGCAGCGATCAACGGCGTCGCGGCCGGTGCCGGTGCGGCCTTCGCGATGGCCGCCGACCTGCGGGTCGCCGTCGACACGGCCGGGTTCAACCTGGCGTTCGCCGGGATCGCGCTGTCGTGCGACTCGGGTTCGTCGTGGTGGCTGCAGCGGCTCGTCGGGCCGGCGCGCGCGAAGGAGCTGTTGCTGCTGCCGCGCACGGTGCCCGCGCAGGAGTGCCTGGCGCTGGGTCTGGTGACCGAGCTGGTGCCGGCGGACGCGTTCGAGGCGCGGGTGCGAGAGGTGGCGCAGCAGCTGGCGGCGGGGCCGACCCTGGCCTACGGCTCGATCCGGCGGGCCGTGGCCTTCAGTGCGGGACACCCGCTCGCCGAGTCGCTGGCGACCGAGGGCGAGTACATGGCGCTCACCGGTGCGAGTGCCGACCACCGCGCCGCCGTCGACGCCTTCCTCGCCAAGGAGAAGCCCACCTTCACGGGTCACTGAGGCCCCGCGCCACGATGCAAACCCTGCGCTGTGCGGCATACCTCGGGTTAACAGCCCAACGTATGCCGTGCAACGCAGGGTTTGCGGGTGGGTCACCTCACGGGGGCGTGGCGTTCCAGGGGGTGTAGGTCAGCAGGGTGCAGGTGAACCAGAACAGGCCGATCACCAGCACCACGGCCACGACCGCGACGCGACGACGCCAGTGCGGCACCACTCGCGCACCCGATGACGTGCGCATGGCCACCGACGCGACGAGCGCGGCGATCGGGAAGTCCAGCAACAGGAACCGCCACATGCTCGTGATCGGACGGACCACCGCCAGCAGGTAGAGCGGGTAGGCCAGCGCCCACACCCGCAGCTCCACGGCGAGCCAGCGTCCGTGCCGACCGAGGATGAGCGCGATGTAGGTGGCGACGAGCGCCACCAGGACCAGCACCCCGTAGAACCCGTGCGCATCCCACGCCCACGACAGCCACAGGACGAACGGCCCCGAGGCCGGCTTCTGGCCCCAGGCCGCCTGCACGTCGAAGAAGGCTCGCGGCAGACCGCTCACGAGCCCCACGACGACCGGCCACGCCACGGACGTCACCCCGAGGACCCCGAGCATCAGGGCCGCCGACCACCGCTGGCCCGACAGTGGTGCGACGCCAGCCGCGCGGTCCTCGCGCCAGCGCAGGACCAGGTGGGCCAGGACCGCGCAGGCCATGGCCGGTGCCACGGCCCGCGTGAAGCCGAGCGCGACCGCGAGGGCCGCCACCGCGGCATACCTGCGCTGCATGAGGAACAGCAGCGAGCCGGCGATGAGGACACCGGCGAGGGCTTCGGTGTAGGGCATGACCAGGATGCCGGTCGCCGGGTAGAGGCACCAGAGCGCCGCCGCCGCGAGCGCGAGCCGGTCACGGGCTGGCTGCGGTGAGGCGTGCAACGCGAAGTGGAAGCACCGCCAGACCAGCACTGTGCACAGCGCGCCGAGGACGAGGTTGAGCGCGATCGCAGCCCCCAGGAACGGGATGCCGACGGCCATGAGCCCGCGCACGAGGAACGGGAAGACCGGGTAGAACGCCCATGCGCTGTAGGTCAGCTCACCGGTCTCGGGATCCGCGGGCAGCGGTACGGGGTAGCCGCGCTCGGCGATCCGCTCGTACCAGACGCCGTCCCAGCCGCCGAGGACGTCGGTGAGGCCCGGGTCGGGATGGCCCACACCTGCGGGCGTCTGGAACCACGTCGCCGCCACCCACATGGCGACCACCACGAGCACCCGGGTGGCGACGTAGACGAGCAGCAGGAAGACGACCGGTCGACGAAGTGCCTTCTGCGCCAACGCGCTTCGGCCGGCCGAGGTGCGCAGCGAGGCGAGCACGGGGGCGCTCACGGCGGGTAGTCCGAGGGCGGGTGGAAGACGAGCAGCTTCCAGATCCAGGCCACCTGGCCGACCAGGCCGAGGCCGACGAGCACCGCGGTCCGTGCGCCGAGCCACCGCGCCGACCGGTCGACCCACCCACCACCGAGCATCACGGCGAGGAGGGGGAAGAGCGGGATCGCATAACGGAAGATGCTGGTGAACGGGTCGAGGACGAGCGCCAGGTATGCCGGGTAGGCCAGGCACCACGTGCGCAGCTCCGGTCCCAGCGCGGTCGCCCACGGGCCGGCCGTGAGGACGACGATGGCTGTCACGAGCGCCGCCAGTCCGACTGGCCCGTAGACGTCGGCGCCCTCGATGTGGCGAAAAGCCCACTGCGACATGCCGATCCACGGCTTGAGGGGTTCAATGTCGCCGCTGACGCGCCATGACGCCATGGTCAGCGTGTAGGCGTCACGGACGCCGGTGACGCGCCACGCGATGAGCGGCCACAGCCCCGCACCCAACCCCGTCGCGGCCAGCGCCCACGCGCCAGCGGCATACTCCCCCAACGAGATCGGCTCGGCCCGCCGACGTCGCCAGCGCACGAACAGGGCCACCGCGACGACCGCGATGAGCGGCACCGCGATCGGTCGCGTGATGCCGAGGACGAGCGCCAACGCGCCGACCACGACCCACTGCCGACGCAGCACGGCCCACAGGCTCAGGCACAGCACCAGCATCGCCATGGCCTCGGTGTAGGCGATCTGCAGCGACACCGCGGCAGGGAAGGCGCCCCAAGCCGCCACCGTCGCCAGCGCCACCCGCGACCCGACGCGCTCGGCGAGGAGCTTGGCCATGACCACGGCCGCTCCCAGCCCGCACAGGAGTGCGACGCTCGACGCCACGACGGGGAACCCCAGTCCCGTGATGTCCATCAGCACCCGGGACAGCAACGGAAAGAGCGGGTAGAAGGCCCAGGCGTTCTGGGCGACCCGTCCGGTGTTGGGGTCGACGGGCAGGACACGCGGGTAGCCCTGTTCGGCGATGTGGCGGTACCACCCGCCGTCCCAGAGGACCGTCATGTCGATCGGCTCGACCGTCGGCCCGGTCCAGTCCGGCATGACCGGCTGGTCGCGGCTGGCGAGGACGAGCAGCAGCGCAGACACGGCGCGCATGGCGAGGTAGACGAGGACGACCCGGGTCGTCAGCGAGCGCATCACCGGGACAGGCCGGACCGGGAGCGGCCGGACCGGTGGCACCCGGCCAGGTGGTCGTCGACGAGCCCGCACGCCTGCATCGCGGCATACATCGTCGTGGGTCCGACGAAGACAAATCCATTGCGCTTCAACGCTTTTGCGAGGGCAATGCTCTCCGGTGACGTGGCCGGCACGTCGGCGAGGGTCTGCGGTGTGGGGTGGGAGCCGGGCGCGTGCGACCAGATCAGCTCGTCGAGCCCGCCGCGCTCGCGCAGCCGCAGGACGGCACCCGCGTTGGCGATGGCGGCGTTGACCTTGAGCCGGTTGCGCACGATGCCGGCGTCGGCCATGAGCCGGTCACGGTCGCTCTCGTCGAAGGCGGCAACCACCTCCGGGTCGAAACCGGCGAACGCCGCCCGGAACGCCTCACGCTTGCGCAGGATGGTGATCCACGCCAGGCCCGACTGGAACGCCTCGAGCGTCAGCCGTTCGTAGAGCGCCTGCTCTCCACGGACCGGCACGCCCCACTCGGTGTCGTGGTAGACGGCATACTCCGGCGTCGACGCACCCCAGGCGCACCGGGCGAGGCCGTCCTCGCCGACGACGAGGCCGCTCACCGGCCCGTCCCCCGGGCGGCGGCACGGTCGGCCTCGGCGACGATGGCGTCGAGCGCGCGTCCGTAGAGCAGCTCACCTGCGGCCGTGAGGACCGGCGCGGTGAGCGACTTCAGGGGCAGCGGCCGCACGACGAGGTCCTGGTCCCACACCAGGCGGCTGCCGCTGCCACGCGGCTCGACGCGCGCGTCGACCCATCCCCCGAGCAGCGCGCCGGTCTTGACGACGCGGAAGTGCCCGGCGCGGCCGTCGCTGGGCGGCTCCCACGCGGTGAGGAGCATCGGGTCGGTGAAGCCGACCGGTCCCACGCCGCTGCGCGCGGCGAACCCCCAGCCGGGTCGCCGGGTGCCCGGGTCGAGTCGCATCGTGGTCACCGGCATCCAGCGTTGGTATGCCGCGAAGTCCGTGACGACGTCCCACAGCACCGTGGGTGGTGCCGTGGAGTCGCGGGTCAGGTGGAGCGCAGCCATGGTTCAGGCGGTGGGGCCCGGACCCGGCTCGTCTGCCACCCGGTCGTCCGGCACCCGGTCAGCCCGCGCGCGTTCGGCCTCAAGCTCCTCGATGCGGTCCTGGAGCCGGTCGAGCACCGCGTCGACCTGGTCCATGCGGTAGCCACGCATGGCGGTGTCGAACCGGATCGCGGGGATCTCGCTCGCGGCGATGTCGTCGGAGAGGATCGGCGCGGACTGGGTCGTGGTGGCCGGCGCCATGGGGTCGTAGCCGAGGCGACCTGTGAGCAGCGCGACGAAGCCGCCGACCACCACCACGGCCATCACGATGAAGAACACCCAGATCACGCGGCTGATCGTCGCACGTCAGACTGTGCGTGGCACATTCAGCCCGCGTGTCCCGCCTCGGCCTCGTCGGCTGGGGTGATGGCGGCGCGGGTGATCAGCTCGACCACGTGCGGCACGTCGTCGACGTCGAGGCGCACCGTCGCCTTGCACACGGTGTCCTGCCAGATCGACAGCACGACCCGGCCGGTGCCGGGGTGGCCCGAGATGCGCAGGGTGCGCCCGGCCACGTCGCGGCCCACGACGACATCGCCGTGACGTGGGAGCGGGGAGACCAGGGCCATGCGTCATTGTCCCCCGGGACGGGGTCTCGCGTCCATGGGTCGCACGCTGGGGCCGCAGGCGGTCTACTCGGGGCGCTTGGGCGTGACCGCGGGCGCCGCGCCCTCCGCGTGCCTGTCGGCGGCGACGATGATGTCGATGGCCTCGTCGACGCTGTCGGTGAGGTGGAGCAGGTCGATGTCCTTGGCCGCGACCATGCCCTCGGCGAGCAGGGTCCCGCGCAGCCACTCGAACAGGCCCGACCAGTACTCGCGGCCCATCAGCACGATCGGGAAGGACGTGACCTTCTGGGTCTGCACCAGCGTGATCGCCTCGAACAGCTCGTCCAGGGTGCCGAAGCCGCCGGGCAGGACGATGAAGCCCTGGGCGTACTTGACGAACATCGTCTTGCGCGCGAAGAAGTAGCGGAAGTTGACGCCGAGGTTGACGTACTCGTTGAGGCCCTGCTCGAAGGGCAGCTCGATGCCGAGGCCGACGCTGTCCCCACCCGCGTCGCGGGCCCCCTTGTTGGCCGCCTCCATGGCGCCCGGCCCGCCACCGGTGATCACGGCATACCCGGCCTCGACGAGTCGGCGACCGACCTCGATGCCCAGCTCGTAGAACGGGCTGTCGGGCTTGGTGCGCGCCGACCCGAACACCGACACCGCCGGGCCGAGCTCGGCCAGCGCACCGAAGCCCTCGACGAACTCGCTCTGGATGCGCAGCACCCGCCACGGGTCGGTGTGCACCCAGTCGCTCGGGCCGCGGCTGTCGAGGAGGCGCTGGTCGGTCGTCGTGCCGGGCACGCGCGAACCGCGCAGCGTGACCGGACCCGTGTGGTAGTCGTAGTCGCGCTCGGTGGCGCCGCTGGTCTGGGTCAGGTCGTCGGTCTGGCCGTCGGCCGGCTGGTCGTCGCTCACGTCGCCAACCTACCTACGCCAGCCAACGCAGCAGCGCGGCCTCGGCGGACTCGAGCTGGGCCACGGGCACCCGCTCCTCGTCGTGGTGGGCGAGGTTGGGGTCGCCCGGCCCGAAGTTGACGGCCGGCAACCCCATCGCGGAGAAGCGGGCCACGTCGGTCCACCCCTGCTTGGCCACGACGTCGACGCCGAGCGCCTCGACGAACGCCTTGGCGGCCGGTCGGTCCAGCCCGGGGCGCGCTCCGCCCGCGTTGTCGTTGACGGTGACGACGAAGTCGGTGAAGAGCTGGTTGACCACGGCGAGTGCGTCCTCCTCGGACTTGTCGGGTGCGTAGCGGTAGTTCACCGTCACGACGCACCGGTCGGGGATCACGTTGGTCGCGATGCCGCCGGTGATGCCGACGGCGTTCATCGCCTCGCGATACTCCAGACCGTCGACGGTCACGGTTTCCGGCTCGTATGCCGCGAGGCGGGCGAGGATCTCGGCCGCGTCGTGGATGGCGTTGTGGCCGTTCCACGGACGGGCGCTGTGGGCGGCGATCCCCTTGGTGACGACCTCGACCCGCAGCGTGCCCTTGCAGCCGCCCTCGACGATGGAGCCGGTCGGCTCGAGCAGCACGGCGAAGTCGGCGTCCTCGATGAGGTCGGGGCGCTGCTGGTGGATGTGCAGGAGCCCGTTGTACTGGCTGTCGATCTCCTCGCCCTCGTAGAACACGAAGGTCAGGTCGCGGCTCGGCTCGGCCACCAGGGCCGCCTTGAGCTGGACGGCGACGCCGCCCTTCATGTCGACCGTGCCACGTCCCCACAGGTCGTCGCCCCGCCGCTGCGTCGGCAGGTTGGCCGGGTCGGTGGTGAGCGGCACGGTGTCGATGTGCCCGGCGAGGACCACCCGCTCGTCGCGCCCGAGGTCGGTGCGGGCGACGAGGGTGTTGCCGATGCGGGTGAGGGTGAGGTGGTCGAGCGGGGTCAGCGCCGCCTCGATGGCGTCGCAGACCGCGGCCTCGTCGAGGCTCACCGACTCGATGTCGCACAGCGCCGCCGTGAGGGTCGTGATGTCGGCCGACAGGTCGAGCGCGGGCGGGGTGCTGGGGGCGGGTTCAGCCATGGCGCCCACGGTATCCGGTGCCTCCCAGTGGATCCCGCGCCTCCCCGGCTCCCGGGGCTCCCGCGCCCAGCGTCCCCGCGCCCGGCGTCCTCACGCCCGGAACTTTGGCCCACAGTTCCCTGGTGCTCGGAACCTTCCACGCACCAGCGAAGTTTGGGCCAAAGTTCGCGGACACCAGGGCGGGGGCGGGGCGTCAGGGAGTGTTCAGACCGGCCCTCTAGGCTGGGACCCATGAGCAGCGAGCGCACCGCCTGGGGGCACGGACTGGCCACGATCCACGAGGACGGGTCGGTCCTCGACACGTGGTACCCCGCTCCCGCCCTCGGAGACCGCCCCGCCGACGCCGAGCCGCCGGCCGAGCTCGAGACCCTCGTCGGCAAGGACGACGTCCGCAAGGTGCGCCGTGAGCTGGTCACCACCGAGGTCGACCTCGACGCCGCACCGGGCGACCCCGCCGACGCCTACCTGCGCCTCCACCTGCTGTCGCACTGCCTCGTCGAACCCAACTCGGTCAACCTCGACGGCCTCTTCGGAGTGCTCGTCAACGTCGTCTGGACCACCCAGGGCCCTTGCGCCGTCGAAGGATTCGAGCTGACACGGGCCGCGATGCGTGGCCGCGGGCCGGTGCAGGTGCTCGGCGTCGACAAGTTCCCCCGCATGGTCGACTACGTCGTCCCAGCCGGGGTGCGCATCGGTGACGCCGACCGCGTCCGGCTCGGCGCCCACCTCGCGCCGGGCACCACGGTGATGCACGAGGGCTTCGTCAACTTCAACGCCGGCACCCTCGGGTCGTCGATGGTGGAGGGCCGCATCAGCCAGGGCGTCGTCGTCGGTGACGGCTCCGACATCGGTGGCGGCGCCTCGACGATGGGCACGCTGTCCGGCGGCGGCACCGAACGCGTCAGCATCGGCCAGCGCTGCCTGCTCGGCGCCGAGGCCGGGCTCGGCATCGCGCTCGGTGACGACTGCGTCGTCGAGGCGGGGCTCTACCTCACCGCCGGCACCAAGGTCACGCTGACCGACGGCCGCGTCGTCAAGGCGCGGGAGCTGTCCGGCCAGTCGAACCTGCTCTTCCTGCGCAACTCGGTGACCGGCACCGTCGAGGCCAGGGCGCGCGACGGGCACGGCATCGTGCTCAACTCGGCGCTGCACGCCAACGACTGATCCATGCCCCCGAAGAACCGCGGCGGTGTCGTCCTCGCTGAGGAGCACCACCACCCCAGGCTGCGCAAGCTCGTCACGCGGATCGTGTTGCTGGCGTTCGCAATCGGGCTCGTCGTGGCCGGAGTGATCGGTATCCAAGGGGTCCGGCACAACTTCGGTGGGCCTCGCTGCCAGGCGACCGCGCTGGACCAGAGCGTGACCTTCGACCCCAGCCAGACGGCATACGCGGCAACGATTGCGGCGATCGCCGAGAAGCGGGGCCTGCCCGCGCGCGCCGCCACGATCGCCATCGCCACCGCGATCCAGGAGTCCAAGCTGCGCAACCTGCGCTACGGCGACCGCGACTCCGTCGGGCTCTTCCAGCAACGGCCGAGCCAGGGGTGGGGCACCGTCGAGCAGATCCTCGACCCGGTCTACGCGACGAACAAGTTCTACGACGCCCTCGTCAAGATCAAGGGCTACGAGGGCATGCGCATCACCGAGATCGCCCAGCGGGTGCAGAAGAGCGCCTACCCCGAGGCGTATGCCGACCACGAGCAGGAGGGCCGGGCCCTCGCGTCGACCCTCATGGGGCACTCCCCTGCTGGCCTCGGCTGCCGCCTCGACGACGCCACCGAGGGCAAGCCCGCGGCACTCGCCGAGGCGCTGGCGGCCGAGCAGGGCGCCAAGGCGACGGTCGCCGGCAGGACGGTGCGGGTGGCCGCGCCGTCCGAGCGGGAGGCCTGGGCGGCGGGTGCGTATGCCGTGGCGAAGGCCTCGCAGTTCGGCGCCACGAAGGTGCGGGTCGGCGATCGCCAGTGGACGCGGACGCGTGACTCCGACGGCTGGGAGTGGCAGCCGGTCAAGGGCAGCTCGGCGGGTGCGTCGACGGTGACCGTCACCTTCCCCTGACCGGCCACGCCCTCCCCGGCTGCCGGCGAGGCGTCCTCAGCGGATGAAGATGGCGTCACCCACGGCGCGTTCACCCGCCGCGTCCGACGGGTTGGACACCAGCCGGTCGTCGACGACGAGCGCCGTCGAGCCGCCGCCGTCGAGATTCAGGGCCTCGACCATGCCCAGCGACCGGGCGACCGCCGCCGTCTCCGGGATCGACAGGCCCAGCTCGCCCAGCTGTCGCCCGTCGACCGTCACGAACATGGTGCGTCCGGCGGCGTCGACCCCGGCGAAGGTGCGCGGGTTGCGCTGCAGCACCCAGCCGTAGGCGAAGCTCGGCTCACCCGGGTGCACCATGCCGTCCTGCTGCTGGGTGATGTGCACCTGGCCGTCGCGCACCAGCTCCGGGCCGCCGTTGATGACCGCGGTGCCCTTCTTGGCCAGGGGCCGACCACCGGCGCGCAGCTCGGTGTCGACCCGGACCCGCTGCCCCGGACGCAGGCTCGCCACGAGCCCGGCGTCGGAGCCGGTGCCCTGGATCGAGCGCTGTCCGACCGTGAGCGCCACCCCGCGGCTGTCCGCGACGGACACCACCCGACCCTGCCGGTCGAGGACGGCCTCGGCCCCGGCGCCCTTCGGCGTCGTGGCACCGAAGGAAGGGGTGAAGGCCACCAGCTCGTCGGGGTCGGTGCACGTGACGTCGTGCAGCGGCAGTGCGGTCGGTGCGTCGTCGGCGGTGCCGCCGCAGTTGCGGATCAGGCCGGGAACTCGGTTGAGGCCGTCCAGCTCGCGCACTCCGCTGGGCAACCTCACCTGCGCGGACCACGTGGGACGAACGACGTTGGTGTGCTTGGCTTTTCGGTCCAGCAGCAGGACGGGCCGCGAGCCCACGGGCTCGGACTCGAGTATGCCGTCGTAGACAGCTGCGCCTGCCGGGTCACCTTCGGCACCGGCCTTGGGGTCGAAGACGAAGAAGCCGGCGTTGAGGGTGACTGCCGCCTTCTCGTAGGTGTTCAGCCAGCTCGGCGTCTCACGCTTCTCCAGGTCGGGACCGTAGGTGCCGCCGACCTCCCCCTTGAACCGCTTGGGGTCGACGGTCACGACGTTGACCGTCCACGGTCCGCGGGCGGACGACGTCCCGTCCCACCCGGCATACCAGGCCCGTCCGCTGAATCCGGCGGCGCGCAGCCGCGCACTCTCGGCGTTCGCCTCCGCCTGCGTGGAGAACGTGCGCTCCAGGCGCACCCTCCACCCGAGCTCGCCAGCGGGCACGTCGGCCGTGGCGGGCTGCAGCACCCGTTCGGCGCGGGCGGGGAACCCGGCAGCGGTCAGCTGCGCAGCGAAGGCGACAGCGCTGGCCTCGTCCTGGATCGCCCGCGGAGGCGCGTCCGGGTCCGGGCTGGTCGACCCGCTCGGGATGCTCACCTCGACGACCCAGCGCACCGCCGGGTCCGCCGCACCGCGCACGATCCGCGTCCAGGTCACCCCGGGCTGCACCTCACGCGACGTGCGGCTCTCCGCGAGCCCGGCCGGACCGAGGTCGAGGGGAGCAGGCGCGGTGCCCACGCCCGCCCGGGAAGGCGGCGACGCGGCATACACCGGCGCACTCGCGAGAGCGGTGGTGACGCCAAGGAGGATCGTGCCGACTGCTGCTGCCCTGGTACGCCTCATGCCCCAGACGCTAGGACCGCCAGGTCAACGGCGCGCGTCGAAGAGGTGAAGCGTTGGTCAGCGGCCCGAGATCGGGGTGTAGTCACGCTCGGTCTCGCCGACGTAGATCTGGCGCGGGCGGCCGATCTTGGTCTGCGGGTCCTCGATCATCTCGCGCCACTGGGCGATCCATCCCGGCAGCCGACCGAGAGCGAAGAGCACGGTGAACATCTTGGTCGGGAAGCCCATCGCCTTGTAGATGAGGCCGGTGTAGAAGTCGACGTTCGGGTAGAGCTTGCGCTCCACGAAGTAGTCGTCCTCGAGGGCCACCTGCTCGAGCTTGAGGGCGATGTCGAGCAGCGGGTCGGAGACACCGTCCTTGTTGAGGATGGTGTCGGCGCTCTTCTTGATGATGGCGGCGCGCGGGTCGTAGTTCTTGTAGACCCGGTGGCCGAAGCCCATCAGCTTGACGCCGTCCTCCTTGTTCTTGACCTTCTTGACGAAGGTGTCGACGTCGCCACCGTTGTCGTAGATGCCACCGAGCATCTCGAGCACCGCCGAGTTGGCGCCACCGTGCAGCGGACCCGACAGGGCGTGGATGCCGGCCGAGACCGAGTTGAAGAGGTTGGCCTGCGCCGAGCCGACGAGGCGCACGGTCGAGGTGGAGCAGTTCTGCTCGTGGTCGGCGTGCAGGATCAGGAGCAGGTCCAGCGCCTTGACCATGTCGGGGTCGAGGTCGTACGGCTCGGCCGGGAAGCCGAAGGTCATGCGCAGGAAGTTCTCCGGCAGCGACAGCGAGTTGTCCGGGTAGAGGAACGGCTGGCCGACCGACTTCTTGTAGGCGTAGGCCGCGATCGTCGGCAGCTTGGCCATGAGCCGCACCGTCGAGATCTCCACCTGCTCCTTGTCGAACGGGTCGAGGCTGTCCTGGTAGAACGTGCCGAGCGCCGACACCGCCGACGACAGCACCGGCATCGGGTGGGCGTCGCGCGGGAAGCCACCGAAGAACGCCTTGAGGTCCTCGTGCAGCAGGGTGTGGCGGCGGATCTTCTGGTCGAAGTCAGCCAGCTGCTCAGCGGTCGGCAGCTCGCCGTAGATGAGCAGGTAGGACACCTCGAGGAAGCTGGACTTCTCGGCGAGCTGCTCGATCGGGTAGCCGCGGTAGCGCAGGATGCCCGCGTCGCCGTCGATGTAGGTGATCGCGCTGTTGCACGACGCGGTGTTGACGAAGCCGATGTCGAGGGTGGTGTTGCCGGTCTCCTTGAGCAGCTTGGAGATGTCGTAGCCGTCGTTGCCCTCGGTCGCCTTCACGAGGGGGAGGTCGAGGTCCTTGCCGTCGGCCTTCAGCGTGGCGCCGTCGTTGCTCATGCGTCGATCCTTCACGTGCGTCGGGGGGCGGGCGCTGCCTCAAGTCGTGCGCCTCGCGCGCTTCGAAACTACCCCACCGTGCGTGGGCCCCCACAATCCGCCCTCACCCTCGCGGGCTCGCCCCCAGCGCGTCGTATGCCGCGTGCGCGCCGCCGAGATCGCGCGTGATCTGGGCGGATGCAGCCGACAGGGCGCCCACCCACGCGGGGACGAGGTCGCGGTCGAAGCGCGGCGTCGGCAGCGCGAGCGCGATGGCCGCGAGCGGCATACCTTGGGGCGCCCGCACGAGGACGGCGAGGGCGGTCACGCCGTCCTCGGTGTGCTGGTCGTTGACCGCGTAGCCGCGCCGCCGGCACACCTCGAGCTCGCGCTGGAGGCGTTCGACGCGGGCGGCGGGCCAGGACGGCAGTCGTTCGGCCAGTTCGTCATCTCCCAGCTGGGACAACAGGATTCGCCCACCCGAGGTCAGCCACGCATCCCACTCGCGGGTGAACCGGTCGCCCACGCGCAGCCAGCCCGGACCCTCGACGTAGGCGACGACGTGGGCCTGCTGGCCGGCCAGGACCTGGACGTTGCACGACTCACCGGTCTCGGCGACGACCTGGTTGAGGTGGGGTCGCGCGACCTGGCGCAGCCGCACGACCGACGGCGCTCCCGGCAGCACCGCCGGGTCGGCCGGAGATGCCGGCACGAGGAGCGGGCCCGGCAGGTAGGACCGGTCGCGGTCCTGGACCGCGAAGTCGCGGTAGACGAGGGTGACGAGCAGGCGGTGGGCTGTGGAACGACTCACACCCAGCGCCGCCGCCGCATCGGTGACCCGCAGCCGTCCCTCCTGCCGCAGCAACGTCGCGAGCTGGAGGGCGTGGTCGACGGCGTCCACGGCATACGCTGGCTTGTTCCTCACAACAGAACATCCTATTCCGCACAGAAGGATTCGGCCTACGGTCCAGCGCATGACAACCAGGAACGCAACGACGCGCTCCGGCTCCGTGCTCGTCACCGCACTGTGCTGGCTCATCGTCGTCTTCGACGGCTACGACCTCATCGTCTACGGCACCGTCCTGCCACGGCTGCTCGCCGAGCCCGGCTGGAACCTCACCAAGGCCACCGCCGGCACGCTCGGCGCCCTGGCCTTCGTCGGCATGCTCATCGGCGCCCTGGGTGCCGGCGCCCTCGCCGACCGGATCGGCCGCCGCCGCACGGTGCTGCTGTGCACGGTGTGGTTCTCGGTGTTCACCGCCCTGTGCGCGCTCGCCCAGTCCCCCGGCCAGTTCGGGACCTTCCGGCTCCTCGCCGGCCTCGGGCTCGGCGGACTCGTGCCCTCGGCCAACGCGCTGGCCGCCGAGTACGTCAGCGCCAGGCACCGCTCGGTCGTGTCGACACTGATGATGTCCGGCGTGCCGATCGGCGGCGCGGCTGCCGCCATCCTCGGCATCTGGGTGATCCCGGCGTCGGGCTGGCGCACCATGTTCGTCGTCGCCCTCATCGCACTGGCCGTGGTGGTGCCGATCGCGCTGCGGTGGCTGCCCGAGTCGCCGGTCTGGCTGCGCAGCCAGGGCCGCGTCGACGAAGCGGTCGCCCTCGAGGCCCGGTTCGGGCTGGCACCGGCGCCGGCTGCCACCACCGTGCGTGAGCCGGTGAGCGCGCTGTTCCGCGCCCCCTACGTGCGGGCGACCGTGCTGTTCTGCGCCGCCACCGCGCTGGTCCTGTTCACGTGGTACGGCCTCGGCACCTGGCTGCCACAGCTGATGCGGCAGAGCGGGTTCGAGCTCGGCTCGGCCCTCACCTTCCTGCTCGCGCTCAACCTCGGCGCCGTCCTCGGCTCGCTGCTGACCGCCGCCGCGGGGGTGCGTTTCGGGCCGGGCCGCGTGGCCGCGGCGGGTTCGGCCCTCGCAGCGGTCGCCCTGGTCGCCATGCTCACCCACCCGTCGGTGCCCCTGACGTATGCCGTGCTGGTCCTCGCCGGCGTCGGCACGCACGGCACCCAGTGCCTCGTCCTGGCCGCCATCGCCGACCGCTACCCCGCCTCGGTGCGCGGCAGCGCCCTCGGGGTCGCGCTCGGGGTCGGGCGCATCGGCGCCGTCGTCGGGCCGCAGGTCGGCGGCCTGCTCCTGGCCCGCGGACTCGGCGTCGACGCCAACTTCCTCGTCTTCGCCGCCGTGGCCGGCGCGGCGGCCCTCCTGCTGCTCGCGCTCCCGCGACGCACCACGACCGCGACGACCGACGTCGCGCCGGCCGCCGAGGCAGCAGGCGTCCACCCGTCCGCCGCCTCACCTGTAGCCACGACCACCCCTGACCGCCCCGTCACCGAAGGAGCAACCTCGTGACCAGCAGCGCAGCTGCGCCGCCGCCCATCCCCGCACCGAGCCAGCTGAGCATCGTGTCGGAACCCGTTGCCGCACAACCCGATCCGAGCCCGGACCTGGACGCCCTGTATGCCGCGTTCGACCGCCAGCACATGGTGCCGCTGTGGACCGAGATCGGCGAGCTGATGCCGATGGAGCCGACCTCGCGCGCCGTGCCGCACGCCTGGCAGTGGGGCGACCTACTGCCGCTCGCCGAGGAGTCCGGACGGCTCGTCCCGGTCGGCCGCGGCGGTGAGCGCAGGGCCATCGCCCTGGCCAACCCGGGCCTGGATGGCCGACCGTTCGCGACCCCGACCATGTGGGCCGCGATCCAGTACCTCTGCCCCGGTGAGGTCGCGCCCGAGCACCGGCACACGCAGAACGCGTTCCGCTTCGTGGTCGAGGGCGAGGGCGTGTGGACCGTCGTCGACGGCGACCCGGTGGCGATGCGGCGTGGCGACCTGCTGCTCACCGCCGGCTGGCACTTCCACGGCCACCACAACATCGCGACCGAGCCGATGGCCTGGCTCGACGGGCTGGACATCCCGTTCGCGCACGGCATCGACTCGACGTTCTTCGAGTTCGGGCCCGAGCAGGTGAGCAGCACCGAGACGCCGGACCGCTCCCGGTCCGAGCAGCTCTGGGGGCACCCCGGTCTCCAGCCGCTCTCCCAGGTGGCTCGCCCGGCACCCAGCTCGCCGCTGGCGGCATACCGTTGGGAACACACGGATCGCGCGCTCGCCGACCAGCTCGTACTCGAGGACGCCGGCCACGCGGGAGTGGTCGAGCCCGGCCACGCCGCCATCCGGTTCGCCAACCCGGCCACCGGTGCCGATGTCATGGCGACCCTGCGCACCGAGTTCCACCGGCTGCGTGCCGGTGCCGCGACCGCACGACGCCGGGAGGTCGGGTCGTCGGTCTGGCAGGTCTTCACCGGCCGGGCCGAGGTCACTGTCGGCGACCGCACGTGGGACCTCGCCGCGGGCGACCTGTTCGTGGTCCCGTCATGGCTGCCGTTCACGATCGGCGCCACCGAGGCCACCGACCTCTTCCGGTTCAGCGACACCCCCATCTACGAACGGCTGCACCTGGACCGCGTCCAGGTCGCCGGGCAGGAGCACTGATGCGCCTATCCACCATCCGCGCCACCACGGTCGACGGCGCGGCCACCACGCGGGCGGTTCGCGTCGACGGCGACCGCGTCCTCGACCTCGGGGCGGCGGACCTCGACGCCTTCCTCGCAGACGACCGCTGGCGTCAGCGCGCCGACTCACCCGACCTCGTCGAGCTCGACCTGGCCGCGGACTCGCTGGACTTCGCGCCGCTCGTGCCGCGTCCGGCCAAGATCGTGTGCGTCGGTCTCAACTACCGCAACCACATCCTCGAGATGGGGCGCGAACTCCCGCAGTTCCCAACGCTTTTCGCGAAGTACCCCGAAGCCCTCATCGGTCCGCGGGATGAGCTGGAGCTCCCCGACAGCTCCGAGGCCGTCGACTGGGAGGCCGAGCTGGCGGTCGTCATCGGCCGCCAGGTCCGACGCGCCGACGAGGCCACCGCGGCCGACGCCATCGCCGGGTTCGGCGTCCTCAACGACGTGACCACGCGCGACTGGCAGTACCGCTCGCCCGAGTGGCTGCAGGGCAAGACCTTCGAGGCGACGACACCGTTCGGCCCCTGGCTGGTCACCCCCGACGAGCTCGACGGCGGCGTCCGCCCGCGGCTCGAGCTGAGCTGCGCCGTCGACGGCGAGACCGTGCAGAAGGCCGACACCGCAGACCTCGTCTTCGACCCGGTCGCACTCGTCGCCTACGTCTCGCAGATCCTCACCCTGCGCCCCGGCGACGTCATCGCCACCGGCACCCCCGGCGGCGTCGGGCACGCACGGCAGCCCGCGCGCTACCTTCGTGCAGGTGAGGTCCTCACCACCCAGATCGCCGGGCTCGGCCAGTGCGTGAACCCGGTGACCGCCCCACGCACGACAGAGACACCCGCGTGAGCGCACCCGCAGGTATGCCGGTGGGCGCCCCCGAGCGCGCCCACGCGGCATACGGGTGGGTCACCGACGGGACCACGACGTTCCTCGACCTCGTCGACGACCTGGCCACCACCCCCGACGCGTGGGCGACGCCGAGCCTGCTGCCGGGGTGGACCCGAGCGCACGTCGTGGCGCACGTCCACCAGAACGCGCTGGCGCTCGGCCGCCTGCTCACGTGGGCGCGGACCGGCGAGGAGACCCCGATGTACTCCAGCCAGGAGGCCCGCGACCGCGACATCGAGGAGAGCTCGCGGCTCGACCCGGCGACCCTGCGCGACGCGGCCCACGAGTCCGCGCAGACGCTGGCCCGGCAGTGGGACGAGCTGCCCGCCTCGGCGTGGAACGCGCGGGTGCGCACCGCGCAGGGCCGCGAGATCCCGGCGTCGCAGACGCTGTGGATGCGCACTCGCGAGGTGTGGATCCACGCCGTCGACCTCGACCGCGGGTTCGGGTTCGAGGCCATGCCGGGCGACCTGCGCGCGGCGCTGGCCTCCGACGCGGCGAAGCGTCACGGCGGCGCGGACGACGGCGCCGCACTGGTGGCGTGGCTGACCGGCCGCACCCCCAAGCCACCCCAGCTCGGCCGCTGGCTCTGACTCCGTCGCCCCAAGGGCTTCCAGCGGGTGTCCAGCCGGACAACTTACCGTTGGTAAGGATGCCGTCAGGACGGCATCGCGATCATCCTCCCCCGATGAAAGGACCCTGATGCGTTCCCTCCCATCCCCCGCCCGCGACGCGCTCGTGCTCGTCGCCCGACTCGGGTTGGGCCTGATCTTCGTCATGCACGGCTGGCAGAAGCTGGTCACCAACGGTGTCGCCGCGACCCAGGAGGGCTTCGCCGGCATGGGTGCGCCTGTCCCGGACGTGGCCGCCGTGGTCGCCATCGTGCTCGAGCTCGGCGGCGGCCTCGCCCTCATGCTCGGCGCCTTCACCCCGGTCGTGGGCAGCCTGCTGGCACTGCACATGGTCGCCGCGGGCCTGATCGCCCACCAGGGCAACGGTTTCTTCGTCGCCAACGGCGGCCCGTCCTACGTGCTCGCCCTCGCCGCCGGTGCCCTCGCGCTCGCGGCAGCGGGTCCGGGCAGGTTCAGCCTCGACGGCGCGCTGGCCCGCCGCCGAGGTGCGGTGCCGGCACCCACGCCGGCCTGACGGGGCGAGCGGCTCCGGCGCGGCCCCCGCTTCCCGGCGGGTCAGGCCGACCGGAGCCGCTCGGCTGCCGCCGCGATGCGCTCGTCGGTGGCCGTGAGGGCGATGCGCACGTGCTGGCGGCCGGCTTCGCCGTAGAAGGCGCCGGGCGCGACGAGTATGCCGCGCTGCGCCAGCTGGTCGACGGTCGTCCAGCAGTCCTCGTCGCGGGTGGCCCACAGGTAGAGGCCGGCCTCCGACTCGTCGACCCGCAGGCCGAAACCCTCGACGGCGCCACGAAGCACGGCCCGCCGCGCGGCATACCGCTGCTTCTGTTCGGCGACGTGCGCGTCGTCGCCGATGGCGGCGGTGAGGGCGACCTGCACCGGCCACGGCGGGATCATCCCGGCGTGCTTGCGCACCTCGAGCACCTGCTTCACGAGCGCCGGGTCGCCCGCCGCGAAGGCTGCGCGGTAGCCGGCGAGGTTGGACTGCTTGGACAGCGAGTAGACCGCGAGCAGCCCCTCGTGGGAGCCGCCGGTGACCCGGGGGTCGAGGATGGAGGGTGTCGTGAGCCCCTCGGCGTCGTCGCGCCAGTCGAGCTCGGCGTAGCACTCGTCGCTCGCGACGACCACCCCGTGCTGACGCGCCCAGGCGACGACCTTCGCCAGGTGCTCGACCCCGAGCACCTGGCCGGTGGGGTTGCTGGGAGTGTTGAGCCACAACAGCTTTGGCGTCGTCGACGGGGTCACCGGGCCGAGTGCGGTGAGCCCGTCGACGACCTGCGGCGTCGCGCCAGCCAGCCGGGCACCCACGTCGTACGTCGGGTAGGCGACGCGGGGGAAGCCGACGACGTCACCCGGCCCGAGGCCCAGCAGCGTCGGCAGCCAGGCCACGAGCTCCTTGCTCCCGATCGTCGGCAGCACCCCGTCGGGGTCGACGTCCGGCGCACCCCGACGCCGGGCGAACCATGCGGCGACCGCCTCGCGCAGCGCGGCCGTCCCCCACGTCTGTGGGTAGCCGGGCGCGTCCGCAGCCGAGCGCAGCGCGTCCTGGACGACCTGCGGCGTCGGGTCGACGGGAGTGCCGACCGACAGGTCGACGATGCCACCCGGGACGGCACTCGCCCGCTCCTTGTAGGGAGCGAGCGAGTCCCAGGGAAAGTCAGGCAGAGCCCGGGGGCTCCTCACTCGTCGTGCTCCTGCGGGGGCAGGTCGGCGATCAGCGGGTGGTCCTTGGGGATGACGCCGAGCTTGGCGGCGCCGCCCGGGCTGCCGAGGTCGTCGAAGAACTCGACGTTGGCCTTGTAGTAGTCGGCCCACTGCTCGGGGGTGTCGTCCTCGTAGTAGATCGCCTCGACCGGGCACACCGGCTCGCAGGCGCCACAGTCGACGCACTCGTCGGGGTGGATGTAGAGCGAGCGCTCACCCTCGTAGATGCAGTCGACGGGACATTCCTCGATGCAGGCCTTGTCCTTGAGGTCGACGCACGGCTGGGCGATCACGTAGGTCATGCCGCTCATACTATTCGGCCCATGGGTGACCTCGACGAACACCTCCCCCTCACGTCTCGGGTGGTGGTCCGGTGGCGCCTCGAGACGCCCGATCCCCTGACCGGGGCGCGCCTCACCGACACCGTCGGCGAGCTGCTCTCACGCACCGACCAGACCCTCACCATCGGCACCTCCTCGGGCGAGGTCGTCGTCGCCCGAGATCGGGTCGTGGCCGCCAAGGAGGTGCCCCCGAAGCCCACGCGTCGCGGCGCACCCCACCGGGCGACCAGCGTGGCCGACCTGCAGCGAGTCGTCACCCCGTCCTGGGGCGCGGTGGAGCACGAGCGGCTCGGCGACTGGGTCATGCGGGCGTCCTCCGGCTTCACCCAGCGCGGCAACTCGGTCGTACCGCTCGGCGACCCCGGCATGCCCCTCGCCTCCGCGGTCGCGGGTGTCGAGCGGTGGTATGCCGCGCGCGGCCTCCCAGCGAAGGTCACCCTCGCGGGCCCGGAGGGCTTCGACCCCGCAGCCGACCCGGTGGGGGCGGTCCTGGTGGACCGCGGCTACACCGCCGACAGCCGGAGCCTCACCATGACGGCGCCGACTGACCGGGTCGCGAGCGCGGACCCGGGCGGCCCCGAGGTCACGATCGAGGAGTCGCTGACGGCGGGCTGGCTCCAGGGCTACCCCAGGGGCGAGGGCGTCGACCCGTCCGTGCTGCGCGCGGTCCTCGAAGGGTCACCCCGCCAGCTCTTCGCCAGCACCATCCCCGGGGGCGGGCTCTCCCAGCAGCTCGGGCTGCGCGAGCGCGGGGCTGCCGGCACGACACCCGTCGCCGTCGGGCGCCTGGCCCTCGCCCACGGCTGGGCGGGCCTCGGCGCGGTCCGCACCGACCCGGCATACCGAGGTCGTGGGCTGGCCGCCCACCTCACCGCCCGCCTCGCGCGCGCTGCCCTCGACGAGGGCGTGCGTCTGGTCCACCTCCAGGTGGAGGCCGACAACGACACCGCGATCCGCCTCTACGAGCGGATGGGCTTCGAACGGCACTCCGAGTACGTCTACCTCACCCAGCCGTAACCCACTGGCGCCGAGGCCCGCTGTGGCGCAAGGCTGCCAGTCATGACCTCACTCAACAGTCCCCGCTCCTCCGCCTTCCGGGCCTCCCTCGCGGGCGCTCGGCCGTGCCCTCAGGCGGTCGTCGCGTGACCAGCCGCATCTCGCACACGTCCGTCGACTCCCGCGACGCGCACGCGCAGTCCCACTGGTGGTCCAAGGTGCTCGGGTTCGCCGAGGACCCGCGCGACCCCAACCTGCCCGGGCACGAGGAGTGCATGATCCTCTCGCCCGACGGCCGACAGCGGGTGCTGTTCATCCAGGTGCCCGAGGGCAAGACCGTCAAGAACCGCCTCCACTTCGACCTCACCCCCACCGACCGCACCCGCGAGGAGGAGGTCGAGCGGCTGCTCGGGCTCGGCGCCCGCATGCACCAGGACCTGCGCAAGCCCGACGGTGGCGGCTGGGCGACTCTGCTCGACCCCGAGGGCAACGAGTTCTGCGTCCTGCGCAGCGAGTCCGAGCGACCCGACCCCTACGCGCACCTCGTGACCGACTGACCCGACTGACCCGACCTCAACGGCTCATGGCGCATGGGCCAGAGATCAGGAGTCAGGGGTCAGGGGTTGGTGCAGGTGACCTTGTCCTCGGGGATGTAGTGCGTGTTGAACTGCGAGGACTTCACCTGCTTGCCGCCCTTGTTGAAGATGCGGGTGACGGTGACGTCGAAGCCGGGCGTCGGGCTCTGGGGGACGCAGCCCTTCTTGTTGTCGACGATGCTCTTGGGCTGCACGACGTTGCGTCGCGGTCCCTTGACCGCCTCGATGTCCCACACCTTGGTGCCGTAGAACGACACGGTGACCGAGTTCCCCGAGACCCCGGCCTGGATGAGGATGCCGTAGCCGGTGTCGTTGGTGAACCGGTTGTCGACGTCGGGCCAGGAGATCGTGGCCTCCCGCCCCTCGGGGTAGCGCGAGATGTAGAAGCTGTGCGGGTGGTGCTCCTCGATCTTGGCTCCGGAGAAGAAGATCGCGTTGAAGAGCGTGGTCGACAGCTGCGAGATGCCGCCGCCGTAGTCCTTGGTCAGCCTGCCGTTGATGATGACCGGCGCCGAGTTGTACCCCTTGGCCGCGGTCCGCTGACCCAGCTTGGCGTTGAGCGAGAACGTCTCCCCCGGCGCGACGTACGTGCCGTTGAGGGTGCGCGCGGCGATGCTGATGTTCTCGGTGCGCGGCGGGTTGTAGGGGAACTGCGTGGAGAAGGTCGAGATCCTCTCCTTGGGCTTGATCTTGTTGGCCTCGGCCGTGGTGAGCTTGGGCTGCACGACCGTCGTGGCGACCTTCGCCGTGCGGTCGGCCGAGGTCAGCGCCGCGGTGAACGCCGAGTCGATCGACTTGGGCTCGAGCGCCGACCCGACCACGGCCGGGGTGACGACCGGCGTGGTGCCGTTGAAGGTGATCTTGGCGTCCTGCGCCTTCTTCTCCAGACCGACCTTGGCGGCGGCGGCGCGGACTGCGGCCACGACCTTCGCGTCGTCGATGACGGGTTGCAGCTTGCCGGACGCGTCTGCCTTCATCGACAGCGCGTCGGCGTACTCGGCCGGCGCCACCGAGAACGTCTTCGAGCCGGCCACCACCTTCACCGGTCCGGACACCGCCGGCGCCGCGAACTCCTTGGTGGCGCGCTCCACCTCTGCAGCCGACACCTTGGGCTCCGTGGTGTCGAACTTGGCCGCCACCGGCTGCTCGGTGGGCCAGCGCTTGGCGATCTCGTCAGCGGTTGCTGTGGCCGAAAGAGTCCGCCCTGCAACGGGATCGGTGACCTTGACCTTCCCGTCGGCGAACGCGATGGCTCCCTCCACCACCTTGCGGTTCAGTGGGCCACCGACCTTGCCGACAGCCGCCTCGAGCTTGTCGCGGTCCACGGTGGTCTCCAGCGGCTCGTCGCTGCCGCCGGTCAGGTGCGTCCACAGGTCGGTCGGGCTGAGGCTGAACCCGGTGAGGCCCTCGACGGTCCCCGGCAGGTCGAAGGCGAGCCCGGCGTCGGCGGGCTGGATCTCCTGTTTGGTCTCCCCGGCCTGGATCACCACCGGCGCCTTGGCCTTGGGCGCGAGGGCGCGTTCGAGGGTCTGCACGGCTGCGTCGGGCGTCATGCCTCCGATGGGCACGCCGGCGACCGAGGTGTTGGCGGGCACGTGCCGGCCGAGGAAGAGGGCGAGCGCGACGTATGCCGCGGCGAGCACGGCGACGGCGATCGTCCCCCTCAGGGCGGCGGATCCGTTCTCCCTCACGGGCGTTCTCCTCAGGGCAGCGCCTGGTAGCGGCTGCGGTAGTAGACCAGGGCATCGCCCGGGTGCTCGTGGCTCGACATGGACACTACTTCGCCGACGACGATGCTGTGGTCACCCGCCGGGTGAACCGCCGTGGTGCGCAGCTCGAGGTGGGCCAGTGCGCCGTCGATGAGGGCGACACCGGTCTGCGGCCCCTTGCTGTGCGGGATGCGGTCCAGCTGTCCGTGCAACGGGCGGCCCTGGGTGGACAACCACTCGGCGACGGGGCGTTGCGTGGCGGCGAGCACACTGACACCCCAGACCCCGGAGTCGATGATCGCGTCGTGGAACCGCGCGTCCACCTCGACGCTGACCAGCAGGAGCAGGGGGTCCATCGACACCGACGTGATCGCGTTGGCGGTCATGGCGTGGTCGTGCCCGCCCGCGAAGGTCGTGAGGACGGTGACGCCGGTGGCGAACCGTCCCATCGCCAGCCGGTACCGGTCACGGTCGATGGGGGTGCTCACGCACGTCCCTCCTCCCCGAGGCGCCGACGCGGCACGAAGTCCTCGGTCGCGGCATACCCACCATCCTCACCCGCGCCCACCGGCTGGCCGGTGTGGGGGTCGAGGGGGGCAAAGCCCTCGCGTCCCGACAGTCGTGCCGCGATGTCGTTCGACAGGGCGTAGGTGTCTTCTCGCACGGTCACCTGGGTGCGGTGGTGACGCAACGCATCTGCTTGTCTCGCAACGAGATCCGGACGGTCGACGGCGTGGGTCACGGCCTCGTCGGGCATGACGCCGGGCGGGTACTCACCGTCGGGGTCGGGCAGTGTCCAGCCGCTGTCCCCCGGCAGGTGCTCGGCCAGCCAGGCCCGGTCCGCACGCGCCCAGGACAGCGGTGTCACCACGGCATACAGGGGTGGTCGCTCATCCTCGGGCAGTGAGGCGACAGCCGCGCGGGTGACCCGGTGGGTCTGGATGTGGTCGGGATGGCGGTAGCCGCCCTCGGCGTCGTAGGTCACCACCGCGCGGGGTCGCAACCGGCGGATCACGTCGGCGACGAGGCCGGCCGCCTCCTCCAGGGAGGCGTTGACGTATGCCGCGGGGTTGGCCGCCGTGGGCGTGCCCGCCATCCCGGAGTCGCGCCACCGCGACAACCGGCCCGCGGCCTCGTCTGCCCCGAGGACCTCGTGGGTGACACCGAGCTCGGCCATGGCACCACGCAGCTCCTCGCGACGGTGGGTTCCGAGGGCGTCGTCGTGGGCGGAGTCGAGGTGGGCGAGCTCGGGCGGGATGACCTCCCCCTCCTCGCCCAGGGTGCTGGTGAGCACGTGCACGGGCACGCCGCTGTCCACGAGGTGCGCCATCGCGATCCCGGTGGTCAGGGTCTCGTCGTCGGGGTGCGCGTGCACGAAGAGCACCGGGCCGACGTCGGTCACCGGTTGACCTCGATCGTGGCCAGGTCGACGAACCCGCCCAACGCCTCGTTCGCGGCCAGCCCCTTGACGTCCGTGCCTGCCACGTAGAAGGCGCGTCGCTGGGCCAGGGCGACGTACGCACCCCGGTCGGCGAGGGAGGCGTCGAGCTTGCTCCATGCCTCGGCCTGGGCCGCGGTGTCGGTCAGCGCACCGATCCGGGCGATCTCGTTGTCGACGGCCGCGTCGACGAACCGGCCGTAGTCGCGGCCGCTGGACTTGTCGGTGAGGTTGAGCCGGCTGTCGAAGAGCGGGCGGATCATCGTGCCACCCGAGGGCCACGACGGCGCCCAGTTGGCCCAGAACACGTCGGTCTCGTCGACCTGCGACGCGTCGGAGATGTCCGTGAAGTAGTCCTTGGTGAGCGGCTGCAGGGTCACCGCGAACCCGGCGTCCTGCCAGCCGTTCATGAGCGCGGCCATGGCCTTGTCGGCCGTCGGCGTCGACCGGTAGGCGACCCGGATCTTCACCGGCAGGGTGAGCCCGGCGCCTTGGAGGGCGGCCCGAGCGGCACCCGGGTCCGGCTCGGGTGGCTGCGTCGAGTCCGGCCGGTGACCCGGCAGGACGGGACCGATCAGGCTGTCCGTGGGGGTGGCGGCGCTCGACCCACCGAGGGCGGCGATGTAGCCGTCGCGGTTGGTCGACAGCGCGAGTGCCTTACGCACGGCGGGAGTGCGCATGACGCCCTTGGCGAAGTTGGGCGCGAGGTAGTCGACGAACTGGCTCGTCGGGTTGACCGAGCGCTCCTTCAGCTTGGTGTCCGACAGGATGTGCTGCTGCATCGCCGGGGGCGCGGAGTCCAGGGTGACGGACTGGCGGTGGGCCGGGTCGTCGCTCAGGACCTGCTGTGCCGCGGTCTGCGACTCCGTCCCCTCGAGGTACCGGATCGTCTCCGGCTGCGCCTTGCGCACCGGGTCACTTCCCTTGTCCCAGTTGGGGTTTCGCGAGAAGGTGCCGCCGGAACTTGGATCCCACGGGTCCTTGAGCTGGTACGGCCCGTTGGAGAACACGGCATACGTGCCGTCCTTGCCCTTGTCCTGCGACGCCTTGACCGGCGCGAAGGACGGGGAGGCGACCACCTGGCCCCAGTCCGCCATGGGCGTCGAGAGCCGGAAGGTGACGGTGTTGCCGTCGCACGACACCGCCTTGTCGAACGCCGCTACGGCGGCCTTGTCGGTGGTTGCCGGGCCGGCGTAGACGGACGTGCCGTCCGCCTTCCTCGGGATGTCGAGATATGCCGCGCCGTAGTTGAGCCCCTCACTCACCCACGGTGCCGCGAACGACCGGGCCACGCCGTGCCGGACGTCCTCGCAGGTGACGGGCGACCCGTCCTGCCACTTCACGCCGCCGCGCAACGTGAACTGCCACGACGTCGCGGTGTCGTTGGGGGTGCCCGCATCGGTCGCGAGGTCCCCGACGACGGTCCGCTGGGCAGCCGCGTCGGGTCCGGGCGGGAACGCCGTGAGCGTCCGCAGGAAGACCCGTCCGGCGAATGCCGCGTCCTGCGCGGAGGTCATCCGCTGCGGGTCCCAGGTCGCCACCGGGCCGAGGGACAGCACCGACAGCTGACCCTTGACCGCCGTGCTGGCGGCGTCACCCGCGTCGCCGCCCGAGCATGCGCCGGCGAGCAGGGCCACAGTGGCCGCACCCGCGACCGCGAGGGTCCTGCGGCGGGCTCGGGCTCGCAGCCGGGTCGGGAACCGGCCCACGGGTCAGGCGTTGCGCGCCCGGGCAGCGGCGCGGGCGCGCAGGGTCTGGTCGAGCTCGACCTTGCGGATGCGGACCGCGTCGGGGGTGACCTCGACGCACTCGTCCTCGCGGCAGAACTCCAGCGACTGCTCGAGGCTCAGCTTGCGGGCGGGCACGATCTTCTCGAAGTTGTCGGCCGAGGAGGCGCGCACGTTGGTGAGCTTCTTCTCCTTGGTGATGTTGACGTCCATGTCGTCGGCGCGGGAGTTCTCGCCCACGATCATGCCCTCGTAGACCTCGGTGCCCGGCTCGGTGAACAGCGTGCCCCGCTCCTGCAGGTTGACCATGGCGTATGCCGTGACGGCACCCGAGCGGTCGGCCACCAGTGAGCCGCTGGTGCGGGTCGTGATGGGCCCGAACCACGGCTCGTAGTCCTCGAACACGTGGTGGGCGATGCCCGTGCCACGGGTCTCGGTGAGGAACTCGGTACGAAAGCCGATGAGGCCGCGGCTCGGCACGAGGAACTCCATCCGGATCCAGCCGGTGCCGTGGTTGGTCATCTGCTCCATGCGGCCCTTGCGGGCGGCGAGGATCTGGGTGATCGCGCCGAGGTGCTCCTCGGGGGTGTCGATCGTGAGGCGCTCCACCGGCTCGTGCACCTTGCCGTCGACCTGGCGGGTGACGACCTGCGGCTTGCCGACGGTGAGCTCGTAGCCCTCGCGCCGCATCTGCTCGACGAGGATCGCCAGCGCCAGCTCACCGCGGCCCTGCACCTCCCACGTGTCGGGACGCTCGGTCGGCAGGACGCGCAGCGACACGTTGCCGATGAGCTCCTTCTCGAGCCGGTCCTTGACCATGCGGGCCGTGACCTTGGTGCCCTTGGTCGGGCCGCGGCCCACGAGCGGGCTGGTGTTGGTGCCGATGGTCATCGAGATGGCGGGCTCGTCGACGCTGATGACCGGCAGGGCCACGGGGTTCTCGGCGTCGGCAAGGGTCTCGCCGATCATGATGTCGGCGATGCCCGCGATGGCGATGATGTCGCCCGGACCGGCCTGCTCCGCGGGCTTGCGGTCCAGCGCCTCGGTCATGAGGAGCTCGGTGATCTTGACCCGCTCGGTGCTGCCGTCGGTCTTGATCCACGCGACCTGCTGACCCTTGCGGATGGTGCCGTTGTGCACGCGCAGCAGCGCGAGGCGGCCGAGGAAGTTCGACGCGTCGAGGTTGGTGACGTGGGCCTGCAGCGGCGCCTCGTCGTCGTAGGTCGGCGCGGGGATCGTCTCCAGGATGGTGGCGAACAGCGCCTCGAGGTCCTCGGCGTCCGGCAGGCCGCCGTCCTCGGGACGGTTCAGCGAGGCGCGCCCGGCCTTGGCCGAGGCGTAGACGATCGGGAAGTTCAAAGCGCTGTCGACGTCGGCTGCTGAGTCCAACAAGTCCATGAACAGCTCGTAGACCTCGTCCACGACCTCGGCGATGCGGCTGTCCGGCCGGTCGACCTTGTTGATGCACAGCACCACGGGCATGCGGGCGGCAAGCGCCTTGCGCAGCACGAACCGGGTCTGCGGCAGCGGCCCCTCGGACGCGTCGACCAGCAGCACGACGCCGTCGACCATCGACAGGCCACGCTCGACCTCGCCACCGAAGTCGGCGTGGCCCGGGGTGTCGATGATGTTGATCGTGACGCCGTCGGCCAGGCCCGCGTCCACGGCAGCCTTGCCGCCGTAGTGCACCGCGGTGTTCTTGGCGAGGATGGTGATGCCCTTCTCGCGCTCGAGGTCACCGGAGTCCATCGCTCGCTCATCGACGTGCTGATGCTCACCGAACGCGCCGGACTCCCAGAGCATCTTGTCGACGAGGGTGGTCTTGCCGTGGTCGACGTGGGCCACGATGGCGACGTTGCGGATGTCGTCGCGGGTCTTTGAAGCCATGAGCACCATTGTCTCAGGCTTTTGGAGCGCTCCTGACCACCGGCGTCACGGGCGACAGGTATGCCGCGTGCTCACCCCAACCGGTCGGCGATGAGGTCGATGATGGGGACGTCCGCGGGAAGCCACGACACGGCATACAGGTCACTGCTGGTGAGCCAGCGCAGGGCGTCGTGGTCCTCGATCGGCGCCACCTCGCCCTCGGTGACCCGGGCCCAGAAGACGGTCATGGCGAAGGTGTCCCCGAGCGGCCACCGTCCGTCGGCCAGGGGGCCGGGCACGACGTCGCCCAGCTCCACCTCGACGCCGAGCTCCTCGCGCAGCTCGCGGTGCAGGGCCTCGACGTCGGCCTCCCCCGGGTCGACCTTGCCCCCGGGCAGCTCCCAGCCACCCGCGAGCGCCGGTGGCTCGGTGCGCCGCGCGGCGAGCAACCGCGTCGGCCGCTGGAGGTCGTCCACGATCGCCGCACCCACGACGGACCGCAGCGGCGGCAGGTGTTCGTCCATCGGTCTCACTTTTGTCAATTTTCCTCGCGGGTGGTCTCACGCACCGTAGTTGTCGCTAGGGTCCCTGACCAACCGCTGAAGGGTGTGCACACGCGTGCCCACTCACGGAGGAACACTGCACCACCCCTGGCGCCCCGACCGGGACCGACCAGAGATCGCAGACAAGCGAGGTATTCATGAAGTTCACGCGGAAGGCAGCACCCGTCGCCGCGACGGCCGCGCTCGCCCTCACCCTCACCGCCTGTGCGCAGTCGGACCGCGAAAGCGGCAGCGGCTCGAGCAGCGGTGGCGGCGACGTCAAGGACACCATCACGTTCGGCGCCGCCGGTGCCCCCGAGCTGTTCGACCCCTTCTACGCGACCGACGGCGAGACCTTCCGGGTCACCCGTCAGATGATGGAGGGCCTCGTCGGGATCAAGCCCGGCACGGCCGACATCCAGCCCGAGCTGGCCGAGAGCTGGGAGTCCTCCTCCGATGGCAAGGAGTGGACCTTCAAGCTGCGCAACGGCGTGAAGTTCTGGGACGGCGAGCCGTTCAACGCCGCCGCCGTCTGCTACAACTTCGAGCGCATGTTCGACCAGAACGAGGTCGCCGCCGGTGGCCCCGCCGGCTACTGGGCCGACGTCATGGGTTCGTTCAAGTCCGACGCCGCCAACGCCCTGTACCAGGGCTGCACGGCCAAGGACGACATGACGGCAGTCATCAAGATCAGCCGCCCGACCTCGAAGTTCCCGACGGCACTGTCGCTCGACTCGTTCTCGATGCAGTCGCCCAAGGCGCTCAAGGACGGCGACGCCAACAACGTCACCAAGCAGGGTGAGGGCTTCGGCTACCCGGCCTACTCCAAGAACCCCGTCGGCACCGGCCCGTACAAGCTGGACAAGTTCGACGAGGCCAACAAGACCGTGACCCTCGTCCGCAACGACGACTACTGGGGCGAGAAGGCCAAGACGGCCAAGCTCGTCTTCAAGATCATCCCGGACGAGTCGACCCGTCGTCAGGAGCTCGAGGCCGGCAGCATCGACGGCTACGACCTGCCGAACCCGGCCGACTGGAAGGGCCTCAAGGACGCGGGCAACAACGTCCTCATCCGCCCGGCGTTCAACATCCTCTATGTGGGCCTCAACCCGGAGAAGAACCCGAAGCTGAAGGACCTCAAGGTCCGCCAGGCCCTCTACTACGCCCTCAACCGTGACCAGCTGGTCAAGACCCAGCTGCCCGAGGGTGCGACGGTGGCGACGCAGTTCATGCCCGACACCGTGGCCGGCTACAACAAGAGCCTGAAGCCGTACGAGTACAACCCGGAGAAGGCCAAGCAGCTCCTCAAGGAGGCGGGCGCCGAGGGCATGACCCTGCTGTTCGCCTACCCGTCGGAGGTGTCGCGGCCCTACATGCCGGACCCGCAGAAGATCTACGAGGCCCTGCGTGGTGACCTCGAGGCGGTCGGCATCAAGGTCCAGGTCAACACCAAGCCGTGGAACGGTGGTTACCTCGACACCGTCGACAACGGCGGCTACGACGCGTGGCTGCTCGGCTGGACCGGTGACTACAACTCGGCCGACAACTTCATCGGCACGTTCTTCGCCAACCTCAAGGCCAACGACTTCCACACCTCGGCCACCTCCTACGGCGCCCAGCTGTCGAAGGACCTCGACGCCGCCGACGCCGTCGTCGACGAGGCCCAGCGCAACGCGGCATACGAGAAGGTGAACCAGCAGATCATGGAGCAGGACCTGCCGGGTCTGGCGATCAGCCACTCCCCGCCGGCCCTGGTGGTCAGCGAGAAGGTCAAGGGTCTCGTCGCGAGCCCGCTGACCGCGGAGACCTTCTCGACGGTGACCGTGCAGAAGTGACCCGGAGATAGGTGACGTCAGACACCACTTCGGTAAGACTGTGGCCGCCCCAGCAGCGTCGCTGGGGCGGCCACAGTCGCGAGTGAAGGAGAACCACACCCCGTGATCAGGTTCATCGTCAGGCGACTGCTGCAGATGGTCGGCGTCGTCTTGATCCTCTCGCTACTGGTCTTCCTGTGGCTGCGTTCGCTGCCCGGAGGGACCGTGTCGGCGATGCTCGGCGAGCGCGCCACCCCCGAGCGCCGCGCCGCCCTCGAGAAGGCCCTCGGGCTCGACCAGCCCATCTGGGTGCAGTACTGGGAGTTCCTCAAGCGGGCCCTCACCGGCCAGTTCGGCTCCAGCACCGGCGTGCAGCCGGGCACCGACGCCTTCCAGGTCTTCCTGACCCGCTTCCCGGCGACGATCGAGCTGGCGTTCTTCGCCCTCGTCATCGCGGTGGCGCTGGGCATCCCGCTGGGCTACCTCGCCGCCCGCCGCCGGGGCTCGCTCTTCGACAACGTGTCGATCGTGGGCTCGCTGATCGGCATCGCAGTCCCCGTCTTCTTCCTCGCGTTCCTGCTCAAGTACTGGTTCGCGATCAAGCTGCACTGGCTGCCCGTGTCCGGCCGACAGGACCCCGACATCAACGCCACCCGCGTGACCGGGTTCTTCGTCCTCGACGGGTTGCTGACCCGTGAGTACGACGCGTCGTGGGACGCCATCAAGCACCTGATCCTGCCCGCCGTCGCGCTCGCGACCATCCCGTTCGCGGTGATCTTCCGCATCACCCGCGCCTCGGTGCTGGAGGTGCTGGACGAGGACTACGTGCGCACGGCCGAGTCAAAGGGCTTGACCAACAAGGTGATTCGCGGCCGGCACGTCCTGCGCAACGCGCTGCTGCCGGTCGTGACGACGATCGGCCTGCAGACCGGTGGCCTGCTCGTCGGCGCAGTCCTCACCGAGCGCGTGTTCTCCTACGCCGGTCTCGGCGAGGCGCTCGCCATCGCGTTCGAGCGTCGTGACTATGCCGTCCTGCAGGTGTGCATCCTGATGGCGGCCGTCACCTTCGTCATCGTCAACCTTCTCGTCGACATCGCGTATGCCGTGATCGACCCCCGAGTGCGGACGAGGTGAGTCGCGTGCCCAACCCGTTGAACCCGAACAGCAAGAAGGACCGCATCGACTCGTTGGCGGCCACCGCCGGCCAGCGCGGCCACGGTGGCGTCGACGAGCCAGCCGGTGGCGCAGTGGCCGTGGCCACCGTCGACGACGCCGGTCACGTCGAGGAGAGCACCGGTGTCTCGCTGCTCGCCAGCGCATGGCGCCGGCTGCGCCGCAACCCGGTCTTCCTGCTCGGCCTGGCGATCACGACGATCTTCGTCATCGTCGCGATCTTCGCTCCCTGGCTTGCGCCCCACGACCCCGCCAAGGGCCTGCTCATCACTGAGGTCCGGCAGCAGACCAACCCCATCCCGGCTGCCCGGCCCGGATACCCGCTCGGTGCCGACAACGCCGGCCGCGACATCCTCTCCCGCCTCATCGTCGGCAGCCGCCAGACCCTCATCGTGGGTGTGATGGCGACTCTGTTCGGGTTCCTCGGCGGCCTCACACTGGGCACCCTGGCCGGCGCCCTGGGCGGCTGGGTCGACTCGCTGGTCATGCGCATCGTCGACGTCATGCTGTCGATCCCGTCGCTGCTGCTCGCCTTCTCCATCGCGGCGATCGCGGCGCGGCCGAGCCAGTGGACCGTCATCATCGCCATCGCCGTGGTGCAGGTGCCGATCTTCGCGCGCCTGCTGCGCGGGTCAATGCTGGCCCAGCGGGCCAGCGACCACGTGCTCGCCGCCCGCGCCCTCGGCGTCAAGCGGTCGGCGATCATCTTCCGGCACATGCTGCCCAACGCGCTGGGACCGGTCATCGTGCAGGCCACGCTCGTGGTCGCCACATCGATCATCGACGCCGCCGCCCTGTCCTTCCTCGGCCTCGGCAACCCCGACGACCGCCAGCCCGAGTGGGGGCAGATGCTCGGCGCCGCGCAGCGCTTCATCTATGACTACCCGGCGCTCGCCGTCTGGCCGGCGCTGTGCATCATCGTCGTGGCGCTCGGCTTCACCCTCATGGGCGAGTCACTGCGCGAAGCCCTCGACCCCAAGAGCCGGAGGTAGGTCACCTCATGACCGAAACCCTGGAGAACATCCAGACCCGCCGTGGCGACGACGCCGAGCCGCTGCTGTCGGTGCGCGACCTCAAGGTCACCTTCCAGCGCTCCGGCGAGCAGCCCTTCGTGGCCGTCGACGGCGTCAGCTTCGACGTGCGCCCCGGCCAGACCGTCGGCCTCGTCGGCGAGTCAGGGTGCGGCAAGTCCGTCACGTCGCTGGCGATCATGGGCCTGCTCCCCGAGCGTGGGGTCAGGATCGAAGGAGAGGTCCTCTACAACGGCCAAGACCTGCTCAAGCTGTCGCGCAACCAGATGCGTGACCGCCGCGGAGCCGAGCTCGGCATGATCTTCCAGGACCCGCTGTCCTCACTGAATCCCGTTGTCCCGATTGGCATCCAGGTCACCGAGGTGCTCGAGCGCCATCGTGGGCTTTCGCGCAAGGCGGCCACGCCGATCGCCCGCGAGATGCTCGAGAAGGTCGGCATCCCCGACCCCACCCGGCGCCTCACCGACTACCCCCACCAGCTCTCCGGCGGAATGCGCCAGCGGGCGCTCATCGCCATCGCGCTGGCCGCCCAACCGCGCGTGCTCATCGCCGACGAGCCCACCACCGCCCTCGACGTGACCATCCAGGCGCAGATCCTCGCGCTGCTCAAGGAGCTCGTCGAGGACACCGGCACCGCGCTGATCATGATCACCCACGACCTCGGCGTCGTCGCGGGGCTCGTCGACCGCGTCAACGTCCTCTACGCCGGCAAGATCGTCGAGCGCGGCAACCGGCACGAGCTGTTCGCCGAACCACGCCACCCCTACACGTGGGGCCTGCTCAACTCGATCCCCCGGCTCGACGGGACGCGCGGGCAAAAGCTCACGCCCATCCCGGGCTCGGTGTCGGACAACCTGCCCTGGGCGAGCGCGTGCGCCTTCGCACCCCGCTGCTCCCAGCCGGTGCAGGTGTGCCGCGAGCAGCAGCCCGAGCTGGTCGAGGAGGGCACCCGCGCGCTGCGCTGCTTCAACCCGGTCGACGACGAGGTCCGGGGCGGCGCCAAGCCCGACGCCCAGGCGCCGACCAGCACCCAGCCGCGCGACGCGGCATACCCCTCGGACGAGCCGAAGGGCGACCCGACCATGGAGGAGTCGCGATGACCGCCACCGCCGAGACCACGTCGGCCGCGACGGCAGGAGACGGTGACGTCCTCGTCGACGTCCGCGGCGTCAAGGTGCACTTCCCCATCAAGAAGGGCGTCATCTTCGACCGCACCATCGGCTACGTCTACGCCGTCGACGGGGTCGACCTGCAGATCCGGCGCGGCGAGACCTACGGCCTCGTCGGCGAGTCCGGGTGCGGAAAGTCGACGTTGGGTCGCGCAATCCTCAACCTCGAGCCGCCCACCGAGGGCACCGTCGAGTTCGACGGCGTCGACATCGCCTCCCTGTCCGGAGAGACGCTGCGGCGCAAGCGCCAGGACATCCAGATGGTGTTCCAGGACCCGATGGGCAGCCTCGACCCGCGCCAGTCGGTCGAGTCGCTGCTGCTCGAGGGCATGAAGGCGCACGGCCTCGCCAAGGACGAGAAGGAGGCGAACGCCCGGCTGCGCGAGCTGCTAAAGGCAGTCGGCCTGCCCGCGGCGGCGCTGAAGAAGTACCCGCACGAGTTCTCCGGTGGCCAGCGTCAGCGCATCGGCATCGCCCGAGCCCTGTCGGTCAACCCCAAGCTCATCGTCGCCGACGAGCCGGTGTCGGCGCTCGACGTGTCGGTGCAGGCGCAGGTCATCAACCTGCTCGAGGAGCTGCAGGACGAGTACGGCCTCACCTACCTCGTCGTCGCCCACGACCTGGCCGTCGTGCGGCACATCAGCGACCGGATCGGCGTGATGTACCTCGGCGCACTCGTCGAGGAGGCCGAGGCCGAGGAGCTGTACGAGCACCCGCTGCACCCCTACACGCGCGCCCTGATGTCCGCTGTGCCGGTGCCGGACCCCGTAGTCGAGGACCGCCGCGAGCGCATCCTGCTCACTGGCGACCTGCCCTCCCCGGCCAACCCGCCGAAGGGTTGCCGGTTCCACACGCGCTGCCCGTGGCGGCAGGAGACCCGCTGCGACACCGAGCGTCCCGAGCTGCGCAGCGTGCAGATCGAGGGCGTCTCCCCCAGCCACCGCGTCGCGTGCCACTGGGCCGAGCAGATCGCCTCGGGCGAGCTCAAGCCGCACGAGGTCAAGGCGCAGGTGACGGAGCAGAGCGACCTGGGCGGCGACGAGGACCTCATGGGCCCGGCGTCCATCCAAGAGGCCCTCTGACCGGCCCGCGCTTGGTTGCGTCTGCGTGAACGGCGGGCTACCGCCACCCTCCACGCAGACGTTGCGGTATGCCGCCTGCTTGCGTCTGCGTTTTTGCCCCGCTGGTGGGCAGAATCGCAGACGCAAGCAAGCCGGGAAGGACAGGCTGCCCTTCGGTGACAGCGGTGGCTTCGCTTGCCAGAGTGGTGGCATGCCCAGGTTGTTGGATGACGAGGAGATCGAGCGCCAGCTGCGTGACCTGCCCGGCTGGCGGCGCGACGGTGACGCGATCACCGCGGCCTACGAGGCTCCCGACTTCCTCACCGGCGTGAAGATTGTCGACGAGGTGGCCCTCGAGGCGGAGGGCATGGACCACCATCCCGACATCGGCATCCGTTGGCGCACAGTGACTTTCACCTGCTCGACGCACTCCGAGGGCGGCCTGACGCAGCTGGATGTCGAGCTCGCCCACCGCATCTCCGAAGCCGCCCACCGACTCAAGGCGCAGTCCCGTGGCTGAGACCGAAGCCGTGACCGCCCACGAACCAGCGCACCGGCCCCATCCTCCGGCCCATGCCGGTGAGCAGCACGGCACCGGCATCGGCGCCCGACTGAACTGGCTGCGCGCCGCCGTGCTCGGGGCCAACGACGGCATCGTCTCGACCGCCGGCATCGTCATCGGCGTGGCCGCCGCGACCACCAGCCGCACGGCCATCGCCACCGCCGGGATCGCCGGACTCGCAGCCGGCGCCATGAGCATGGCCGCGGGCGAGTACGTCTCGGTCAGCACCCAGCGCGACACCGAGCGGGCGTTGCTGGCCAAGGAGAAGCGCGAGCTGCGGGAGATGCCCGAGGCCGAGCTGGAGGAGCTGGCCGGCATCTACGAGGCGAAGGGCCTGACCCCCGATCTCGCCCACCAGGTCGCCGAACAGCTCACCGCGCACGACGCCCTGGGCGCCCACGCCGAAGCCGAGCTCGGGATCGACCCGGACGACCTGAGCAACCCCTGGCACGCCGCCTGGGCGTCCATGGCCTCGTTCACCATCGGCGCCCTGCTTCCCCTCGTCGCCATCCTCGTCGTCCCGGCCGGCGCCCACGTGTGGGTCACCGCCGCCGCGGTCGTCCTTGCCCTGTGGCTCACCGGGTGGGGCAGCGCGCGCCTCGGCGACGCACCGGTCAGGCCAGCCGTCCTGCGCAACGTCGGCGGCGGCATACTCGCGATGGTCGTCACCTATGCGATCGGTGCCCTCGTCGGCACCCAGGTCTGAGCAGCGGGGTTCGGCCCATCCGGGAACTCGGCTGGCTCACCGAGCGTTGAACGCGACTCACGCCCACCAACCGAAGGACCGGTGAATCTCCCCAGCCATGTCTGGCTATTGGCTCGACATCGCCCTTGTTGCCTTTCTCGTCATCCTGAATGCCGCGTTCGCCGGCTCGGAGATGGCACTGGTGTCGCTGCGGGAGGGACAGCTGCGAGCGCTCGAACGCTCCGGCGGCGCACGCGCCATGCGGCTGGTCCGGCTCGCCCGTGACCCCAACCGCTTCCTCGCGACGATCCAGATCGGCATCACCCTCGCCGGTTTCCTCGCCTCGGCGACCGCAGCCGTGTCGCTGGCCGAGCCGCTCGTGCCGTACCTGGCATTCATGGGCGGTGCCGCCGAACCGGTGACGGTCGCGGTCATCACGCTGGTGCTGGCGTTCGTCACGCTGGTGTTCGGCGAGCTGGCGCCCAAGCGCATCGCCATGCAGCGCGCCCTCCCCTGGGCGCTGGCGGTCGCGGGGCCGCTCAACGCCCTGGCCAGCCTGTCCCGGCCCGCCGTGGCCCTGCTCGGCGCGTCGACCAACGTGGTCGTCAAGCTGCTCGGCGGGCGCGCGCAGGCCGAGGCCGAGGAGATCTCGCCGGAGGAGCTGCGCGACCTCGTCACGAGCAACCCCGAGCTTGACCAGAGCCAGCGCGACATCATCAGCGGCGCCCTCGAGCTGCAGGACCGCATGCTGCGCCACGTTCTGGTGCCCCGAGGTTCGGTGCTGGCCATCCCGGCGGACGCGACCGTCGCCGAGGCCCGTCGCATGCTGGCCGAGGCGGGGCACTCCCGCGCTCCGGTAACCCGCGGCCACCACCTCGACCAGGTCGTCGGCGTCGTGCACTGGGGTGCACTCGTCGAGGGGGACGACGCCGCACCGGTGAGCCTGCGGGCGCAGCCGGCGCTCATGCTGCCGGACACGGTGCGCGTGCTGGCCGCGTTGCACCGGTTCCGGGACGAGCGCCAGCAGCTCGCCATCGTCATCGACGAGCACGGCTCGGTCGACGGCATCGTCACCCTCGAGGACCTGCTCGAGGAGATCGTCGGAGAGATCTGGGACGAGACCGACCCAGCCGTCGCCGAGGCGCTGCGCAGCGACGACGGCGAGCTGGTGCTGCCGGGCACCTACCCCGTGCACGACCTCGTCGACGTGGGTGTGGACCTGGACCTGCCTCCCTCGGCGGACTTCACCACCGTCGCCGGCCTCGTGCTCAAGCTGCTGGGGCGCGTGCCCGACACAGCCGGGGACGTCGTCGAGGCCGGCGGCTGGCGCCTGGAGGTGCTCGAGGTCGCGAACCACGCCGTCACCAGGGTGCGCCTCACCCCGGGTGTGGAGACGCCGTCGCCCGACGGCCCTCCCGAGAAGACCGCCGACGCGAACTGAGCGGCACTCGTTGCCGGCGACGCGGCATATCCGCCGGTTTGTGGGCCGGTATGCCGCCGGGCCGGCAACGAGTCGGTGCGCGCCTCGTCAGGCGGACGCCTGCGCGGCGGCGGCGAGGCGGTCGAGGGAAGTGCGCAGGTTGGACTCGTGGGTGTTGCGGGCGCGGACCATGCGGCGCTCGTCGGTGAGGTCGGTCCAGTCGTAGGTGTGGGTGACGCGGGTGCGACCGTCGGCGAGGGGCTCGAGCTGCCAGCGCCACTCGTGGCCGGGTTGCGGCTGGCCGACCTCGGAAGGTCGCCACGCGATGAGCCGCCCCTCCTCGAAGGCGACGACGTGGTTCTGCCTGACGGCGAGGTCCTTGGTGAGGATCATCGTGAAGACGTCACCGACCGCCCTGACGCGCTGACCGGGGTCGGCCTGCTCGAGGTTGTCGTTGCCGTCCCACTCGGGTTGGCGCGACGGGTCGGCAATCAGCTCGAAGATGGTCGCGGCGTCGGAGTCGATCTCGCGGCTGGCCGACACGACCCGGGTCTCGTTGGTCTCAGGCATGGCGCCATCCAACCACCGTGCCCCAGCTGTGTCCCTGCTGAAAGTCGTTTGTCCGTGCGGTCATTGGCGGCCATGCTTCCACCATGAGCGACTACCTCGAGAGCGAGCGCCTGGCTCTTCGCCGGTTCACGGCCCAGGACGCGGACCTGCTCATCGAGCTCGACAGCGACCCGGCAGTGATGCGGTTCCTCACCGGGGGCGAGCCGTCGATGTCGGACGACGACGTTCGTGACCAGCTCATCCCCGGCCTGCTGGCTGCCTACGACCGGTGGGGCGGCCGGTTCGGGCTGTTCGCCGCCCACGAGAAGGAGACGGGCGACTTCGTTGGCTGGTTCTGCCTGCGACCGGAGCGGAACGGTCCCTTGGACGAGGTCGAGCTCGGCTACCGCCTGCGCCGCGATGCGTGGGGGAAGGGGTATGCGACCGAGGGCTCGATCGCCTTGGTGGACAAGGGTTTTGCCGAGCTCGACGTCAACGTCGTCTGGGGCGAGACGATGGCGCTGAACCTCTCCTCTCAGCGGGTGATGGAGAAGGTCGGCATGTCCGTCGTCAGCGAGGTACCCACGCCCGAGGACATGATGGGCGTCGAGGGGGCGGAGCGTGGCGGCTTCCGGTACGAGATCACACGGGAGCAGTGGGCGCGACGCTGAGGTCGGTGCCGTGTCCTACGGTCAGGGCATGGAGCTGGAGTTCGAGGGCCAGGTCATCGAGTGGCGTGGCCCGGCGCCCTACTACTTCGTGCGCCTGCCCGAGAACGAAGCCGGGGTGGTCGAGGACCACAAGGCGATGCTGACCTACGGCTGGGGCGCGATCCCGGCCGCGGCGACGCTGGGTGACACGGAGTTCACGACCTCACTGTTCCCGCGCGAGGGCGGTTACCTGCTGCCGCTCAAGGACGCCGTCCGCAAGGCCGAAGGCATCGGCGAGGGCGACACGGTCGTGGTGCGCCTGACCCTCCAGGTCGCCGACGGCAACTGACGTGGAGGCGGGTGGCCCTGGCAGCGCGCCGGTCAGCCCGTGAACAACGAGACACCGACGGAGCGGCAGGCGTTGGCGAGCCGCTTGTCGCGGGTCCACAGGCGAGCCCCGGGCGCCAGCAGCACGGACCCCATCACGTGCGCGTCAGCCGCACTCAGGCCCCCGCCCCAGAGCCGGTGCCGGTCGACCAGGGCCAGAAGCTCGTCGTGGCGCAGCACCGGGAAGGACCGCAGGTTGCCGAGAAGAGTGAGGAACTCGCGCCGCTGCCGAATGCTGCCCAGGGCAAGCTCCTCGACCACCACGGGGTGAACGCCGACCTCGTCGCCATCGAGCAGTTCGGTGAGCGCTGGATCCCTCCGGTGCAGGTGGTCGATCCAGACCGAGGTGTCGACCAGGATCACGCGGCGCTGCCGCGTCGACGCGGCGCCGCCTTGGCCTTGGGGTCCGTTCCCCCGAGGGCAGCCAGACGCCGCGCACTCTCGACGCGGACAAGGGTCGCCAGCCCCTCGCGCACCAGGGCGGACCGTTCGGTTATGCCGCTGAGCTCGGCGGCCTGCGCCCAGAGCGCATCGTCGATGGTCACTGTCGTCCGCATCTCAGCCTCCCGGTGAATCACAGACATCATCAACTGATGCGTCCCATGATGCCACTACTGGGGTTGAACGGCCCGTTGTCCACAACGGACCAGTCGACGCGACTTGCACCGCGCCGGCGCATCCAACGCGGCCGGGCTCAGACCGGCAGTGGGAGCACTGCCCGGAAGTGGAGACGCCAGTCGTTGCGCGACGTCAGTCTGGGTAAGGCTGCGGGGCGCTGAACCGCCGGACGAACGCTCGCTGCCAAGGCATCTCCACCGCATGCGGGTCGTAGCGCGCCCGCACGAACGCCACCGCATCTGCTCGCGCGACGCCGTCAACGATGGCGAGGCATGCCAGGGTGGTGCCGGTGCGGCCCCGACCACCCGCGCACGCCACCTCGACTCGCTCAAGCGCGGAACGCTCCCACGCCGCCAGCACGGCCCGGACGAACGCCCCGCGGTCGCGAGGCAGCCAGAAGTCCGGCCACGAAAGCCACTCGTGGTCCCACTCGAACTGGCGATCGCGACGGCCGAGATACAGGCCGAAGTTCGGGTCGTCACCCACCACCGCAGTGCGCAGCGATCTTGCTCGCACGCGGCGACCGGATGGTAGCTCGACTACACCGACTCCGCTGGGCCACGTGCTCAGGATCGTCCGACCCGCCACTCGAACGAGATCACGCGGTACGGAGCGGCTCGATCGTGGCGACCGCATCCTTCAACTCGCGTCGCTCGAGCCGCAATTCGTAGCTCGACTGAAGATTCATCCAGAGTTCCTCGGACGTCCCGAAGTACCGCGCCAGCCGGATCGCCGTATCCGCAGTGATCCCCCGCTTGCCATGCACGATCTCGTTGATCCGCCGCGGCGGGACGCCGATCGACACGGCCAACTTGTTCTGGGTGATACCAAATCCCTTGATGAAATCCTCCATCAGGATCTCCCCCGGATGGATCGGCTCGATCAGGTCCATCTCAGTGGTAGTCGACAAGTTCGACATCTTCTGCACCTCCATCTCTCCAGACGAAGCAGATCCGCCATTGGGTGTTCACCCGGATGCTGTGCTGACCGCGACGATCGCCGACCAGCTTCTCCAACCGGTTTCCCGGCGGGATCCGAAGGTCCTCGACGTCTTTTGCCGCGTGGATCAGCTCGAGCTTGCGCAGCGTCGCCCGCTGCACCACTCGATCAACACCCTTGACGTACTGCTCATGCCAGATGCGCTCGGTGTCCTTGTTCCCGAACGATTTGATCACGAGACCAGTCTATGACGGATCCCGTCAATAACGCTAGACGTTAAACCGGAACTCCACCACGTCGCCACGCTTAGGAACAGCCTGGCAGGGGCCGCGGAGCGGGCAACTGGCCGTCCGGGTCCGGACCGGAGTCTGCGCACAATCCTTCCATCTGAGCCCATGATCCACGGCCACGCTGCGGCCCACAGATCTCCTCGCACGCGCCCAGTCTGCCGATTGGCCGGGCACCCCGAGCCTTGGCTCGACCTTTGGATCGAGATCTGTCAATATAGAAGCATGTCGAATCACGCGGTCTCCGAAGCGCCACCAGCAGCCGCCAAGCAGCTCTCGACCCTGGACAGGTGGCTGCCCGCGTGGATCGGCCTCGCCATGGTCGCGGGCCTCCTGCTCGGCCGCCTGGTTCCCGGCGTCTCCGACCTGCTCTCGAGGCTCGAGGTCGGCGGGATCTCGGTGCCCATCGCGCTCGGGCTGCTGGTGATGATGTACCCGGTGCTGGCGAAGGTCCGCTACGACAGGGTCGCGGCCGTCACCGGTGACAAGCGGCTGCTCATCTCCTCCCTGGTTCTCAACTGGCTCATCGGTCCAGCGGTGATGTTCGCGCTCGCGTGGGTCTTCCTTCCGGACCTGCCCGAGTACCGGACCGGCCTGATCATCGTCGGCCTCGCCCGGTGCATCGCCATGGTCGTGATCTGGAACGACCTGGCTTGCGGCGACCGCGAGGCGACCGCGGTGCTGGTGGCGATCAACTCGGTGTTCCAGGTCGTCGCCTTCTCGCTGCTCGGCTGGTTCTACCTCACTGTGCTGCCCGGCTGGCTGGGTCTCGACACGCAGGGGCTCGAGGTGTCGGTGTGGCAGATCGCGCTCAACGTCCTCGTGTTCCTCGGCGTCCCGCTGGTCGCGGGGTTCGCCTCGCGCTGGATCGGTGAGAAGCGCCGCGGCCGGGAGTGGTACGAGGAGAAGTTCCTTACGAAGATCGGACCGTGGGCGCTCTACGGCCTGCTGTTCACCATCGTGCTGCTCTTCGCCCTGCAGGGCGAGGCGATCACGTCGAACCCGCTCGACGTCGCCCGGATCGCGCTGCCGTTGCTCGTCTACTTCGCGATCATGTGGTTCGCGGGGATGCTGCTGGGCAAGGGCATCGGGCTCGGGTACGCCCGGTCGACGACGCTCGCGTTCACCGCGGCGGGCAACAACTTCGAGCTTGCGATCGCCGTCGCCATCGGCACCTTCGGAGCCACGTCCGGCCAGGCGCTGGCCGGGGTCGTCGGCCCGCTCATCGAGGTCCCCGTGCTCGTCGGCCTCGTCTACGTCTCCCTCTGGGCCGCGAAGGCCTGGTTCCACACCAACCCGTACGCCGCCGAATCGAGGACGTCATGACCGACACCGTCGCCATCCCCGACGCCGAGGCCTGCTCGCCGTCCCGGACGCACGCAATCGGCTCCGAGGCTGCAATCGCCGTCGCAGGCGCTCTGAGGTCCTTGGGCGATCCGCTGCGGCTGCGGATGCTCTCGGCCATCGCGACCGACCCACGAGGAGAGTCGTGCGTGTGCGACCTCGCCGAGCTCGCCGACGTCTCCCAGCCGACGGTTTCACACCACCTCAAGGTGCTCAAGGAGACCGGGATGCTCACCTCCGAGCGGCGTGGAACCTGGGTCTGGTACCGCGTCGTCCCTGCCAAACGGCATGCGGTCACCTCGCTCCTGGATTCCTTCGCCCCTGCTGCGATCCTCGAGGTCGCCAACGACGACGCGAGCAGGGCGGAGGAACTGCGTGCGATGGACGCCCATGTGACGCGCCTGGCCGACGAACTCGCGGACGAGTTCACCAGCCTGAGCCGAGACCTCGTGCTGGCGGTCGTACGGGAGTCCCATGCAGGGCTCGCTCGCTCAGCGACAGTGGTTCGGCACCTGATCCCGCTCACCGAGCGGTTCGCTCGCCAGCGGCTGGCCGACCTCGTGCGCGTCCGAGGCACGGCAGCGCCGCAGGTGCTGTTCGTGTGCGTCGCGAACGCCGGGCGCTCCCAGCTCGCCGCGGCCCTCGTCAACCGACTCTCGGGAGGCAAGGTCGTCGCCAGATCCGCAGGCTCAACGCCGGCGGCCGAGGTGCACCCGCATATCCGCTCGCTCCTCACGGAGATCGAGGGCGACGACGCGGCAGAGGCCGCGTTCCCGAAGCCGCTGACCGACGACGCCATCCGGGCCGCCGACGTCGTGGTGACCATGGGCTGCGGCGACGTGTGCCCGGTCGTCCCTGGCGTGCGCTACGAGGACTGGGCGGTCGGCGACCCAGCGCTGGCCTCCCCCGAAGGCGCTGCCGCTATCCGAGACGACATCGAAGCCCGCGTACGTAATCTTCTCGACCGCCTCACCACCGACTGAACGAAGGATCACCCCATGAACGAGAAGAAGCCGTCCGTGCTCTTCGTCTGCGTCCACAACGCCGGTCGCTCCCAGATGGCCGCGGGATGGCTCCGCGAGCTCGCCGGTGACCGGATCGAAGTCCGCTCCGCCGGATCGATGCCGGCCGAGCAGATCAACCCGATCGCCGTCGAGGCCATGGCCGAGGTCGGGATCGACATCGCCGCGGAGCAGCCGAAGGTCCTCACGACCGAGGCCGTGCAGGACTCCGACGTAGTCATCACGATGGGCTGCGGGGACGCGTGCCCGTTCTACCCGGGCAAGCGCTACGAGGACTGGAAGCTCGACGACCCCGCCGGGAAGGGCATCGAGGCGGTCCGGCCGATCCGCGACGAGATCAGGACCCGCATCGAGAAGCTGGTCGACGAGCTGCTGGGCCCGGTGGACGAGCGCGTCCCGTCGGTGCTGTTCGTCTGCGTCAAGAACGGCGGGAAGTCGCAGATGGCCGCAGCCCTCATGCGCCAGGTCGCGGGCGGCTCCGTCGACGTCCACTCCGCGGGCACCGCACCAGGCACGGCGATCAACGCCCTGTCCGCCGCCTCGGTCGCGGAGGTCGGGGCAAGCATGGCCGGCGAGCGCCCGAAGCCGATCGACCCCGACCTGCTGCGCGCCGTCAACCGCGTCGTCGTCATCGGCGACGAGGCCGTCGTCGAGCCTGTCCCCGGGATGACCGGCACCATCGAGACGTGGACGCTCGACGAGCCCTCGGCGCGAGGGATCGAGGGCGAGGAGCGGATGCGCCTGGTCCGCGACGAACTCGCCGAGAGGGTCCGTCGCCTGGCCGCCGACCTCGCCGTCCCATCCGCGGTCTGAGGCGGGTCACGCCGTCCGGGACGCCGCCGCGGACTCGGCATGGTGCTGGGCACTCGTGCGCGTGCTGGCGATCATGAGCACGGTCCCGCCGGCAGCCAGCCCGGCCAGGACGGCGAAGGCCCTTGCGTAGCTCCCCGTCAGCTCGGCGAGGACGGCCCCGGCGAACGGAGCGAAGGCAGCGGCCAGCAGGACCGGGAGGCCGAGGACGCCGGAGAGGCGGTCGTAGGCGCGCGGCCCCCAGCGGTCGGTGACCGCGGTCGCCTGCAGCAGTGTCGCGATCCCCCGACCGACCCCCGCGAGCATCGACGCCGCGACCAGCAGGCCGACCGGGCCCGGCACCACGGCCAGAGTCAGCGTGCTCGCACTCACCAGACTGAACACGACGGCGGTGCGCGTGGTCAGGGAGGCCTGGTGCGCCAGGCCGGTGTAGACGAGTCGGCCAGCGACCTGCCCCGCGCCGCCGAGGCCCAGAACCCAAGCAGCCGCGCCGGTGTCGAGCCCACGCTCGAGCATGAGCGGGACCAGGGCCAGCAGGCCCGAGTACATCGCCAGCGACGCCACCGTCAGACCGGCCGTGAGCAGCCAGAACCGCGCGCCGCGCAGGACCGCGGCCGCATGGGCGCTGTCGGCGGCGGGCGCGTCGCGATGCTCATGGGCGGGCCAGGGACGTCGCAGGAGGAGCCAGTGGGTGGGGACGGTGACGACGGCAAGGACGACCGCGGCCCACAGGTAGGTCTCCTGCCAGCCCAGGTGATCGCCTACGGTCGCGGTCAAGGGCGCGAACACGGTGCTGGCGAGGCCCGCGACGAGGGTGAGCGTCGCGAGTGCCCCGAGGCGGCGGGCAGTGAACCAGCCGGTGATCGCGGCGAACGCCGGCGGGTAGAGCACCCCGGCCATCGCGGCCCCGGCGAGCACCCAGCCGCCGACGAAGACCGGCAGGCCCGGGGCCGTCGCGATCACAACAAGTGCCACGACGCCGAGGACCGAGCCCGCCGTCATGATCCACCGTGGCCCGTGCCGGTCGATGACGCGGCCGACCGGCACCCCGGCCAGCGCCGAGACGACCAGGGCCGCCGAGAACGCCGAGGTGACGGCCACCGTGGACCAGCCGGTGTCGGCGCTGATTTGCGGCGCGAGCACCGGGAAGGCGTAGTAGAGCAGCCCCCAGGAGACGATCTCGGTCACGCACAGCGCCGCCAGCACCGCGCCCAGCGACGGGCGATGGGCGTTCTCAGGCAACGGTCACGCCCTGCGGCTGCCTGGTCAGGGCGTCGACCACGTACCGGGCGTCGCGGTGGACCCCGCGCAGGGTGTTCGAGGAGAACGAGCGCTGGAACTCCAGGCCGAGGAAGCCCACTCCCGGCAGCGAGGTCGCCACGCCGCGGTCGTGCGTCGGCGCGCCCGCCTCGTCGAGGACGCCGAGTGAGCGCAGGTAGGGCAAGTGTGGCCGGTAGCCGGTCGCGAAGACCACCGAGTCGACCTCCTCCCGGGATCCGTCGGGCCAAACGACCCCGTCCGGGGAGAACGCTGCGAACATGGGCCGCTGGTCGGGACGACCCGCCTCCAGCGCCCTCTTGTACTTCTCGGTGCCGATCACCGGGGTGCCGGTGACGAGCCTCTTGAGCACAGCCGGCGGCAAGAAGTCGGCGCGCGTGAGCCGCAGCCACCAGTGCAGGTCGCGGCCGGCGATGACCTGCGGCGCGAACCGCACCCGGTCCCGCACCGCCAGCGACGTCTCCGCGTGGTCGACCAGCTCGTGGGCGACCTGGACGGCGGAGTTGCCCGCCCCGACGACCACGACCCGCTGCCCGGCGAACTCCTCCGGAGACCGGTAGTCGGCAACGTGCAGGACCCGGCCCCCGAACGCCTCCCGGCCGGGGATCGCCGGCGTGTAGGGGTTCGAGAACGATCCCGAGGCGGCGACGAGCGCGTCGCCGACCAGGCTGCTCCCGTCGGCCAGCTCCACTGTGAACGATGGGCCGTCGGCGGCGACGTCGACGACGCGGGCATTCGTCCACACCTCGATGCCCAGCCACGTGCTGTAGCCGCGCAGGTAGTCGGCGACCTCGTCGCGGCCCGGGTAGCCGTCCGGGTCGCCGGGGAACGGATACCCCGGAAACGCGCTGTACCGGCGCGGGGAGAACAGGCGCAGGCTGTCGTAGTAGCGCGGCCACGACCCGACCGGCTCCGCCCCGGCCTCGATCACCACCGGCTCCCAACCCCTGTCGCGCCCGGCCCGCGCGGCGGCGAGCCCGGACTGCCCGCCGCCGACGACCAGCAGGCGGCCCCGGCTCATCCCGCGGTCCTCGTGCCGATCTGGACCAGCTGCGGCGCAGGCGCGCAGCACCCGCCGGACCCCGCCTGCTCGGGCGCGTCGAACAGGCCGGACCCGCCGCACACGCCGGTGTCGGGCAGCTCCAGCTCGACGCGGGCCGCCGCCTCGTGATCGCCGGCGAGCTCGGCGACGACGCTGCGGACCTGCTCGTAGCCGGTCATCGCCAGGAAAGTCGGCGCGCGGCCGTAGGACTTCGCCCCGACGATGTAGAAGCCGGGCTCGGGGTGGGCGAGGTCGGCGGCTCCCGTGGCGCGCACGGAGCCGCAGGAGTGGACGTTCGGGTCGACCTCGGCGGCCAGCCGCGCCGGTGCCTGCAGCCGCACGTCCAGGTCGAGGCGGACCTCGGAGAGGAACGACAGGTCCGGCCGGAACCCGGTCGCGACGACCACCCGGTCCGCGGGCTCGAGGCGACGGCCATCCTCGGCGACCAGGACCGCCCGGCCATCCTCGACCAGGACCCGCTCGGTACGGAACCCGGTAACGAGGTCGACGAGACCGTCCTCGACGGCCTTCTTCGCCCGCTGCCCCAGGGCACCACGCTCGGGCAATTCATCGGCGGACCCGCCGCCGAAGGCGTTGCCGACCGCTCCGCGGCGCAGCGCCCAGGTCACCCGGGTGCCCGGCTCACGGCGGACCACTGTCGCGAGGTCGCCGATCGCAGTCGCCGCCGAGTGGCCGCTGCCGACGACCACAACGTGCTTCCCCACCAGCACGGCGGCCTCCGGCCTGCTCGGAGTGCGGTGGCCCAGGATCCCCGCCTCGATCGCGGTCAGCTCGCCCAAGGCGGGAAGCCCTTCCGCGCCCGCCGGGCTCGGGGCCCGCCAGGTCCCCGACGCGTCGACGACCGCCTGCGCTTCGAACCGCTCCTCGTCGCCGTCGGCGCGACGGACGTGAACGACGAAGGGCTGCTCTGCCCTGCCCGCGTCGACGGAGAGGTCGCGACCCTTCCGGCCCACGCCGACGACCCGCGCCCCGTACTGGACGCGGTCGCCCAGCGCCTCGGCCAGCGGTGCCAGGTACCCATCGATCCACTGAGCCCCGGTCGGGTAGCCGGTCTCCGGTGCGCTCCAGCCGGTCGGCTCGAGCAGCCGGGCAGAGGCCGGGTCCACGAGCTCCGACCACGGCGAGAACAGGCGCACATGGCCCCACTCGGCCACGGCCGACGCCGGGCCGTCTCCCGACTCCAGGACGAGCGGCTCGAGTCCGCGCTCGAGCAGATGGGCGGCGGCGGCCAGGCCCTGCGGACCGGCTCCGATGACGACGACGGGATTCACTTCAACCTCCACGCATTGATGTTCTTCGATGAGTCGAGCCTGCCTCACATATCGACAGATGTCAATGCGTGAGGCAGAATGGAGGCATGAGCACGACTCCCGCCATCGAGGCCGTGACCGACGTCGCACCCTGCTGCGTCCTCGGCGAGACGATCGACGACACGGTCGCCCAGGACCTGGCCCGAGTGTTCAAGGCCCTCGGCGACCCCACCCGGGTCAAGCTCATGGCGATGATCGCGGGCAGCAGCGAGGGCGAGATGTGCGTCTGCGACCTCACCGAACCGGTGGGCCTGTCCCAGCCGACGGTCTCCCACCACATGAAGCTGCTCGTCGAGGCCGGTCTCGTCGCACGCGAGCAGCGCGGCCGCTGGGCCTACTACCGGCCCACCATCGACACCCTCGCAGCTGCGGCGAAGGCGTTCATCGCCTGACAGCGGCGGCTGGCGTCTTCGGCCAACCGTTGCCAATTAGGTCAGCGACTACTGTATGGTCATCATATGCTGACCATTGCTTCACGGGTGGACGTGATGAACCGACTCGGCCGAGCCATGGCCGATCCCACGCGGTCCCGGATCCTGCTCTCGCTCCTGGATGCGCCCGGCTACCCGGCCAAGCTCGCCAGAGACCTCGAGCTCACCCGGACGAACGTGTCGAACCACCTCACCTGCCTGCGCGGCTGCGGGATCGTCGTCGCCGAGCCCGAGGGCCGCCAGACGCGCTACGAGATCGCTGACCCCCACATCTCGGCCGCCTTGACGGCGCTGGTCGATGTCACCCTCGCCGTCGACGAGAGCGTGCCCTGCATGGACCCGGCCTGCACCGTTCCCGGCTGCTGCGACGCCGGAGCCGCGCAGTGACCGCCGCGGTGATCACGCCCGAGCGTCGGGACATCCTTCGCCGTCGCATTCGGATCGTCGTCGCCATCACGATCACCTGGAACGTGGTCGAGGCGATCGTCGCGCTGCTTGCGGGACGAGCCGCCTCGTCGGCCGCGCTGATCGGCTTCGGACTTGACTCCATCGTCGAGGTCCTCTCCGCCGCGGCGGTCGCCTGGCAGTTCGCGGCCCCCGCCCCGGAGAAGCGGGAGAAGATCGCCCTGCGGGTGATCGCCGTGTCGTTCTTCGGCCTCGCCGCCTACGTGGGCGTGGACGCCGTGCTGTCGCTGCTTGGACTGCGTGACCCGGAGCACTCCCCGGTCGGCATCGCCATCGCCGCGCTCAGCCTGGCCGTGATGCCGTTCCTCAGCTGGTTCGAGCGCCGCACCGGTCGCGAGCTCGGCTCCGCCTCCGCCGTCGCCGACTCGAAGCAGACGCTCATCTGTACGTATCTTTCGGCAGCTTTGCTCGTCGGCCTGCTGCTCAACAGCCTGCTCGGCTGGGCCTGGGCCGACTCGGTGGCTGCGCTCGTCATCGCGGTGTTCGCCATCCGCGAGGGCCTGGAGGCGTGGAAGGGCGACGCGTGCTGTGCAGCTCCTGTCGCGGTCCTCACTGGCGAGCGGAAGGCAGAAACGTGCGACGACGGGTGCTGTGCTGCTGATGCAGGGGAAGCAGACCAGCGGGCATGAGGATCACCGTGCAGTACTTCGACGGCTGCCCGAACCGGGAGGTCCTCGATCGCAGGATCGCCGAGGCGCTCGACGGTCGAGCCGACGCCGAGGTCACCCATCAGCGCGTCGAGACGGCCGAGGATGCCGCACGTCTCGGCTTCCTCGGCTCCCCGACGATCCTCATCGACGGCGTCGACCCATTCGCCGGCGACGACGCACCGGTCGGGTTGGCCTGCCGGGTCTATCGCACGCCGGACGGCCTGGCTGGCTCGCCGACCGTGGAGCAGCTGCGCGAGGCGCTCCTCGGCCGTGCGCATTCCAACTGGTCGACACCCGGTATCGAGAATCTCCAGCGAGGGCCACTGCACGCGCTCCCGATCGCCTGTGCACTCACACAGGACACAGGCAGGAAACAGGTTGAAAAGTGGCGAGCCTTCGATGACGACTATCTTCTCGGAGTCGATCGCACCGAGACGCAGCAGATCGCGCACTACGCGAAGGTTGCCGATTCCGTACAGCGACTGCGAGAACTCGTCGCGATCGAGCGTGACTGCTGCTCGTTCGTCGACTGGACGATCGACACGAACCACACCGATCTGCGCCTCCTCATCATCGGCAGCGCCGAGCAACTTGCTGCTCTTGAAGTCGATCTCGGCGGACAGGACTCATCAGCCAGGAACCCTGTGCCCAGACGTTAAAGCGCGAATCTCCATTCGACCGCATGCCCACGGCTGGGAACGGAAAGCTGATCATCGCGCGTGCCGCCACTCGCAGACGTCGCGGCGGTTGAGAACCGAAGGAATCGCGGCCTGCTCCTATCTCACCAGCTCGGGCGAGCTCGCATCAAGCCGTGCCGGCGCTGGCGGGCTGCTCTCAGTCACCCTGCAGCCACTCGAGCCTCTGCTCGGCGTACGCAAGCCCGGTGGTCGCCTGGGAGAGGTTGTACTCGCCCTCGTGGATCCGGTCGTGGAGGCGGACCACTGGCGGAGCGTCGACTTCCTGGAGCGCGAGTTCGCCGAAGTCCTTCAATTCCTCGAGCGCGCCCCGCAGCTGGTCCTCGAGGTGCGTGGCCCGGATCTCGAGGCGGGCGACCCGGTCCTCGGCCCAGCGCACCCGGGAGCCGTGGTCGAGCGCGGTCCGGTTCTCCAACCATGCACGGAGCTCCTGCGGGTCGACGTCGCCGGGCACGCCGGTAGCCAGCGGGTGCTCGGGCAGCGGCGCGTCCTCGGGGACGAAGGAGAGGAGGTCGGCGGGGGTAACGTCGAGGACGACGGCGAGGAGCACGAGCTCGTCGACCGTGGCCGGGGACTCCCCTTGCTCGATCGCGCGCAGCCGGTCGGCTGCGACCTCGTGGCCGTGCATGACGGTGACGAACGACAGCTCGTCGACGGTGAGCTCGGAACGGACGCGGTGGTGGGTGACGGCGGTGGACACGGCGAGGGAAGTGGGAAGAGGCGGCATGAATCGAGCCTATGGCGAGAGCCCGACGTCACGAGGGTTGCGGCGCGGCCTCCGGCCGGCCGGGCTAGGCCCTCGCCCGGGCTTGGTCAAGCTAGTGGGCGAGGCCGGGTGCGGCGCGCTGCTGTGGATCACCGCAGCCCTGGTCTCGAGCGGAAGCGCTGCAGGTGGATCCGAGCCGCCGATGCGGACGGTCGCGCCAGAGGGGATTCTCGGGGTTAGGAGGGTTAGGAGGGTTAGGTCCAACATCCCTCGCGTGGTGAGCAACTACTTTTCTCTGAACATCTTGGACTGGCGCGTGCGAGAAAAGGTGCGCCGCGCACGATAGATGTCCGGGAACCTAACCCACCTAACCCGCCTAACCCATCGGCGCAGCGCGACGCCGACACGTCCCTCTGCCCCACGCGACCGAGCACGTTGCCGCAGCCACGCCCGCCGAGTCACCGGTCGCGAAGCGCCTCGAGCTCAGCGATGCGCTGCCTGAGCCGCTCGGCGTCGACCGTCCACTGCTCGATGTTCCGCCTGGTGCTCGTCAGCGCCGCCTCAGTCGCGAGCAGGTCATCTCGCGCCCGCTCGAGCTCGATCCCTATCGCGTCCGGCTCGGTCATCAGCGCCACGAGCGGCACGCCGAGGGCGTCGGCGAGCGCGACCGCCTCGTCGAGCTTCACCTCGCGGTCTCGCTTCTCGACCTTGGTCACAGCGGTCGAGTAGAAAGTCTCGCCCAGCCTCGCCGACACTCGCTCGGCGAGCTCGCTCTGACTCAGTCCTGCCCGCTCGCGCTCGGCGCGCAGTCGCTGCGCGAAGACCTCGGGCACATCGTTGACCATAAGAAGTTCCTCCCTCAACTCCGATTTCAGTAGCACTCTTGCAGGCCGCTACCATAATAGGTATACTCGAAGAACGGCAGCACCTTCATGGGCAGCCGGGACGGCCGAGGACAGAGACTCGGTGCAGGCGGAGTCCGACCGCGCTGGAGCGCGAGTAGTCGGAACACTCTCACCAGCACGATCGAGAGGTCCCGCCGATGTCCCGCACCATCGCCGTCACCAACCGCCCCGAGCGGCTCTTCAACCTGCGCGAGCTGTCCATCGCCGGATACGGCACGCGCGACACGCTCCACCGCCGCATCGCGGAGGGCAGCATCCCTGCCTGCAAGGTCGGAAACGCCTGGAAGGTACGCGAACGCGACCTCCCTCAGCTCGCGGAGGCCATCGGCGCGTCTCCTTCCACCGACGTGGATCTCGTCGATCTCGACGACCTCGCCGCGGTCGCCGCACAGGTCGTGTCGACCTGGCCGACGCTGACCGACGATCGCAAGCGCGAACTCGGCCGCCTGCTCGCGGCCTCCTGACAAGACGAAAGCCCCGGCGGCAACCGGGGCTTTTCGACTTCGAATCAACTTCCGCCTGGCTGAGGGCCAACTCGTAGACCAGGCGACTGCGAAAGGTTCTTCATGTCCATTGTAGGCGACCACGATGCCTTCGACCAGCTCCCTGACGACTCCCACCCCGGCGCGGACATCTTCGGCCACGACAAGGCGAACGAGTTCGCACTCATCTACGGCGACCTCGACGCCAGCGCCGCCTGGATCCTCGTCGACGACGACGGTGCGCAGGCGAAAGCGGCAGCGCTCTGCGAGCCGGACGGCGTGGCGATCTTCGCCCTGCACACCGGCAGCTTCTTCGAGGGCAGCCGCCCCGACGGCCTCGACATGATCGACGGCAAGGACGTGCTGTTCTTCCCCTTCGGCGACGCGGCCAAGAACCACAACGTCTTCGAGCTCGCGGCGACCTACGGCACGATCTGCGAGGAGGAGGGCGCGAGCGACGTCCGCTTCGTCTGGCTCGGTCCGCAGCTGGACGCCCACCTCGGCGAACGTGCGCTCGACGATCGCAAGAAGCGGCTCGCCAGCGTCATCAAGCGCACCGGACTCAAGCCCGCCAAGCAGAAGCCGAAGGGCCCGACCGCGGCTCAGAAGAAGGTCGCCGACGAGCTCGCCGGCGTCGAGCGCAAGGCCAAGGCCGAAGGCCGGCCGGTCATCGACGTGAACGGGGACCGCGGCGAGGTCCTCGACAAGCTCGTCGATGCTCTCAAGAACGGCGTCGACGGCGACCGCCTCTTCAACTTCGGTGGCGAGCTGGCCTGCCTGGGGGTCAACGAGGAGACCGGTGCCACCGAGGCGGAGCTCGTCGACGACAAGATGCTGCTGAACCTGCTGACGAACTGCTCGCAGATGATCTCCGTGACGACCAGGGGCGTGAGCGCCGCGTGGCCCGAGACCAAGACCATGACCGCGCTCTATGGCCGGCACCACGACTTCCGCACCCTCCGCGGCATCGCTCCCTCGCCGATCGTGCGGAAGGACAACACGATCGCCTCCGAGGCCGGCTACGACGAGGCGTCCCAGGTGCTGCTCGATCTCGACGGACACACGCTCGATATCCCCGACGACCCGACCGACGATGAGATCGACGAGGCCGTCGCACTCCTGCTGGATGAGTGGCTCGGCGACTTCCCGCTCACGAGCGCGGCCGACAGGGCGAACTTGCTCGCGTTCATCCTCAGCTACCCGCTCCGCGAGCTCGTCGACCTGGTCCCGCTCGCGGTCTTCTCCGCGAGGTCGAAGGGCACCGGCAAGTCGAAGCTGGTCAGCCTCGTCGTGCTGCTTTTCACCCGGACGATGCCCGCGTGGGACTCGCTCCCGTCGGCCGAGGACGAGACCCGCAAGCAGATCACGACCCTGCTGTCGACGGCGTCCCCGTACATCGGGTTCGACGAGAGCCCGGTCGTCGGCGGGAAGTCGATCAACCGCCTGCTGACCGCTCGGATGTGGAGCGACCGCGTGCTCGGCGGCAACAAGCGCGCGACCCTCCCCAACCGCGCGGTGATGGCTTCGACCGGAAACAACGTCGAGGTCCTCGGCGACACCGGTCGCCGCTACTACCCGATCGAGCTGTTCTACGAGGGCGAGAACCCCGAGGACCGTCCGGAGTCGGACTTCAAGCATCCCGACGTGGAGGCGTGGACCTTGGAGAACCGCGACCAGCTGCTCGCGGCGGTCTTCACGCTGATCCGCGCCTGGCAGGTCGCCGGACGTCCGAAGCGCGGCACGTCGTTCGGATCGTTCGAGCGCTGGGAGTCCGTCCTGGGCGGCGTCATCGCGAACGCCCGGGTCGACGGCTTCCTCGACAACCTGCGCGAGCACCGCGCGTCGTCGAACTTCGAGGAGGGACTGTGGGTCGCCCACTGCGAGTGGCTGGCTCGGACCTTCCGACACGGATTCTTCTCGACCAGGCAGGTCATCGACGCGATGGTCCGGGGCAGTGGCAAGCAGCGCGTCGTCGATCCGGCCGCGGAGCTGCCTCCCGACGTCGAAGGCTCGCCGCTCGATCCCGGCTACGCCGCCAGTCTCGGCCGCCTCTACAACGCGCGCCACGGCGGCTGGTCCGGCGGCTACCGGATCGGCAAGGCGTCGACCAAGGCGGGCAAGAACGCCGTGAAGTGGACCCTCGAGAAGTCGGAGGGCCTGATCGAGCGCGAGGCCGAAGAGGCCGAGGCGGCCGAACGCGCCGAGGCCGAGCGGCTCATCGAGTCCGCCGACGAGGCGCGGTCGGCAGACGCCGACACGACCGAGGCTGGGATCCGCTACGAGGGCTGAGCACTCGAACAAACCACGACCGCACGAGAGAAGGGCAAGACCATGGCTGCCATCCCCATCAACCGGCGGGACCCCGTCGTCCAGGAGCGCCTCAACGAGCACCTGCGCCGCCCAGAGGTCCTCCAGTACCTGCTGCGCCAGGCGTTGCACGCCGATCCCGCGTCCCCTGAGCAGGTCCGCCAGTTCCTGACGACCGCGCCACCGGAGGTGTTCGTCGCCCTCGACAGTCTTCTGCCCCTCCCCCAGGGCTCGTGCGACGAACATGTCGAAGAGGACCGGATCGCACAGGGCTTCGTGGGGATGATGCGAGCTGCAGGAGGTCGTCGATGACCGTCGATCGCACTGACCCGTACGAGCTCCGTAACTGGCTGCGCAGCCGGTATGAGCACATCGGCTTCCGCGACGAATTCCTGGCGGCGACGAAGGGCATGCGTGCCGCGAACGAGGCGCAGCTCGAAGAGTTCACCGCGCAGGGGTTGGGGGACGTCGTCGGCCATGTGGCGGAGATTACGAAGGGGCGCGGGCGCAGCCGGAAACGGATGGAGCGCGTGGTCGTCGCTTGGTGCCTGTCAGAGGGCTGGCAGCCCGACGATCCACGCATCGCCGAGGCCGTGGCAGATGTGCTCCTCTGGCTCATCCAAGCTGGCCGCGATGCCAGCCTGGAGGTCGTCCGCCGGATGGGCCGCGACGTCTCGCGCGCTCGGAGGGAGCTCGCCGATGGCAGCACGACTTTCACTTGCGGACCCGACCTCCGCCGTCACGCGCTCGAGGTGAAGACGGGGTTCTTCGACATCGAGGACGAGTACGGGATCGGCTGGCGGATCTGGTGCCTCGAGTACCAGGGTCTTGCACTGCTCAAGATCCCTGCGGGGCACGAGCGTCTGGCGCGGTCTGCCAACTGCTCGTATGCCTGTCGGCTTCTCCACCGCGAGGACGAAGGCTTGCTGCAGCGATCTGATGGCGACGGGTCATGATCCCTGACCGCCACGAGCGCCGCGCCGCGGGCCTGCGTTCCTGGGCCGCAGGGATCCTCGCACAGGAGGCCGCCGTGGAGCTTCTTATCGCGTTCAGCAGTGGCCACCTGCTCGACGGCCACTGGGTCCGTCCCGGCGGCTTCGGGAGCCACTGGTTCGACGCCGACGCTGCCGCGGCCGAGAGCGGGCACCTCAGCGGCGGCGAGCGGCGCGTGCTGGCGATCGCCTCCTCGCTGGCCAGCGCCGAGCACCCGGTCGACCTCGGCGACGCCATCACCGGCCTCGACCCCGACGCCCTGGGCCTCGTGCTCGAGGCGCTGGCCCACGCAGGCGGGCTCGACCGCCCGTCCCTGCGGCCCTGACCAAGCGGGACGAAGACCAAGCCCAGCGAGCGCAGCGAGCGCGAATGGGCCCCAATGCCAGCACCGGCTCAGGTGCCTCGATGAGGGCCGCTCATCCGTCTTGGGCCCACTGCGGTCCTAGCCGTGTCCCCGTGGCGTCGCCGGTGACGCCTTGTCCGCACCGAGCGAGGACCAGGACGAGACCTGAAGAAGACCACCTCGCCGCTCCCGGCCACATGGGTCCGCTGCTGGTCCGGGTCAGGTCTTCACCGCGTCTCACCGAGGCTCCAGGCGGACCGCTCCCGCCCCCTTCGAGACCCCGAAGGGACCTGGCCTGAGTCCGGTCCCGTCCGGGCCATCGGACGGACCTCGACGAGCCCCGGATCGGGCGCTCGTGGGACCAGCAGAAGTCCATGTCGAGACCCGTAGAAGACCAGCTCTCCTACGGGTCCCGCTCCGGTCTGCCGATGGTCCTCGGCAGGGCCCGCACTGGGCACGGCGGTGCCTCGAGCGAGACCTCGAGGAGACCAGGCATGCCGCATCGGGCACTTGATGCGTCGCCTCCGCGACGGTCTTCGGGGTCGTCGTCCGCGCCCGCTCGTCCCTCTGGCGGAGCCGGACCCTTGGGGGCCCCTCCGAGCGCCAGCGAGGTGGGGAGGTCCGGCGAGAGCCGGATTCCATGCAGAGCCCGAAGGGCGATGGACCAGGATCCGGAAGACGATGACCGAGCTTGCGAGGTCATCTGTCTGACGGATCAAACTGGTCCTCGCCCTCATTGCGCAGGGGTCCTGGTCTGGAATACACTGGGTCCATACCCATTACGGGTATGGGGTACATCGCCGATCCAGGCATGCATCCCGCGACGAGATTGAAGCAGGGCTCCCCGGAGCCGCACGAGGTCGCCGCCGGTCCCCCGGCGAGATCGAGGCCGTCGGTCCAAGGCCATTCGATCTCGTGCAGGAGGCCCGCCATGAGCGGAGCTACGACTCGTCGACCTAAGCCGGTGAACTACGGCAGGCGACGCACGCTGCGCCTCGGCGTCGCCGAGGAGGCCGCGGTCGCCCGGATGCGCGCCGCGCTGGCGAAGAGCCGCCGCGTCCCCGTCGAGCAGGTCGACTTCTCCGAGGCGGTCCGCCTGCTCCTCGTCGAGAACGAGAAGGCCGCGAGGGTCCTCGCCGGCCAACCGGAGTCGTGGACGCCGTCGCAGGCGGTGGACCTGCCGGCCGAGGCGTGGGACGCCATCACCGACTGCCGGAACCGCCTCTCCCACTCACAGGGCTCCCTCTACAACATCTCGCGCAAGCTCAACTTCGACGACGGCCCGGTCACCCGCGCTGAAGTGCTCGCCGCGTTCGAGGCGAACCAGGAGGCGAAGGCCTCGCACGCCCGCCTCGAGGAGCTGCTGGTGCGCTTCGTCGAAGGCATGTCGGACGCAGCGGGAGCGGAGTCCGGCGGCGCGGGGAGCCGGTAGCCATGGCCAGCATCTCCTCCCAATCGACGCGCAGCAGCGGCCGCGCCCAGAACTACGCCAAGAAGGACTGCGTCGCGATCTCCGCAGTCAACGCCTCGGTGCCGCTGTTCGAGAAGCGCCTCGCCGAGATCCGCGCCGCCCACGGCAAGGACGGGCTCCGGCCCCGTGCCGTGCTCGACGAGGACGGCAGGCCGGTGCGCGACGCCGACGGGAACGCGATCGCCGAGAAGGACGCCAAGGGCAGGACGGTCTACGAAGCCAAATACGTCGAGGCGTACTCGCTCGTGGAGAGCTTCGGCCACGACGAGCTGGACCCGGACGACCCCGCTTCGTGGACGCGGGCGAACGAGCTCGGCCGGGCCGTGGCCGAGGACCGGTTCCCCGGGCATCCAGTGCTCGTCGCCACCGAGGTGAACGGGCGCTCGGGATGTGTCCACAATCATCTGATCGTGGGCGCGGTCCATCCGGAGACCGGCAGGAGCATCGACTCGAACGTCGTCACGCATGCCCGGCTCGCCATCGAGCACGACCGCGTGCTCACGGAGCAGGGCTTCGAGCAGCGCGCGGACATGAGGGCGAAGGCTCGGGCCGCAGAGCAGGCGATGGCCGACGCACGCTCCGCCGTGCTCGCGGACCCTGACAACAAGGACCTGACGCCGAGCCAGCTGCGCCGGAAGCTCACCGCCGCGGAGAACGCCGTGCACCTCGAGCGCGACGCAGGGACCTCGGCTTCGCAGGCACGACAGGACCGCCGCCTGCGCGAGTTCGACCGGTACCGGCTCAACGAGCGGGACCGGATGATCGCCCACGACATCGGTGCCGCGCCGCCCAAGGAGAAGTTCTCGGAGATCGAGTTGGAGTCGCGCGTCAGGGACGCCCTGTCGGACCCGAGGTTCCGGTCCTGGGACGAGCTCTCCGACGTCGCCCGCGAGCACCGGGTCACCATCACTCCTCGAGGTGAGGACGTGAGCTTCGGCATGATACTCGCCCAGAGCGACGGCACCGTCGCCGAGCCGGCCCGCGCGCACGTCCGCCGAGGTGGCAGGCCCGGTTCGGGCAAGGGCCTCGGCGACGGCTTCCGCCACGAGGACGTCGAGGCAGCGATCGAGCGCAACGTCCGCGAGCACGAGCAGCAGGCGGCGAAGGAGGCCGGTGCCCACCAGGCACGCGAGAGCTCGCACCAGCAGCGGGACGACGTCGGCAAGCAGATGCAAGCCTGGTACGACAGCGGCGCGTTCGAGGCGGAAGTCGAGCGTCTGCGGGCCGCGCAGGAGCAGGCGGCGGCCGCGTCCTCGGCACGCGCTCCGGCGGCCGAACGGTCTCAGGCCCATCAGCAGGCAGCGCCCGTGCAGGAGCCGAGGCTCAACCACGATCCTGTCGCTGCCGCGGACCTGGGATCGGCGTTCCGTTCGAGGATCCGGGACGCTCGGGCGACGACCGCGAATATGCAGGAGCGGTTCGACCGGCTCGCCCCGTTCGAGGAGCGCTGGCACGGCAGGCTGCCGGAGACGCCCGAGCAGCGCCGAGAGTTCGAGCAGCAGGCAGCGGAAATCGGCATCGGCCCGAAGGTGCTCCGGGGCGTCGAGGGTCGGATGGAGCCAGAGCTGCACGCCTATCTCTCGGAGCGCGCCGAGCAGGCCGAGCACGCGAAGCAGTCGGCGGAGCGGAGGAAGGCGCACCTCGCTGCCCACGAGGACCTCCGCGCCCGCGCGGCCAAGGACCCGCTGGACCTGCGAGGCACCCGGGCAGACCTGCGGGAGAACGCCGCCGAGATCCGGTTCGAGACCGATTACTTCGAGCGGGTCCGGCAGGACCGGGAAGCAGGCGTCTACTCCTCGCGCGAGCGCGAGCGTGCCGACCACCTGGAGGAGAAGTCCCGGGCGCGCTCGGGTGGACTCGAGCAGAGCGACGTGCGGAAGCGGCTCGCCGAGGACATCGACCGGCTGGACCGTGACAGCGCGGCCCGCCACGGCCACGACCAGGACCAGGGAATGGAGAGGGGGTGATGACGATGGGCATGCCGGCGACGAGGGCCTACATCGCGCAGCTCGACGCGAAGGCCGCCGAGATGGAGAGGCAGGCCGACGAGGCGGAAGCGCTGGCGGCCGGCCGCGGCGCGACCGGATCCAGCGCGTGGCATGCGCTCAATGCGCTCGACCACGTCGACGCGCTGCGGGCACGCGCCCGCGACTGCCGCGAGAAGGCCCAGGAGCAGCGCCAGATCGTGGCGCAGTACGACCGATGAGATTGAAACCAGAGAGGACGTGAGCACGATGGCTCAGCGCACCAGCACGAACGACATCGATCAGGAGAAGGCCGCCGAGATGCGCCGGCTGCTGGCCGAGCAGAACGAGGAGGCCGTGGCTCACCGCTACGGCGAGCAGGCGCTCGACTCCGGCGAGTACCAGGAGGCGCAGCGCCAGCTCCAGAAGCGCCGCGCGGCCGAGAGGAACCGCGCCGAGAAGAGCATGGCGGAGGAGCAGATCGAGGACCACACGAACCTGAGCACTCAGCAGTCTGCCGCCGACGAGCAGGCCCAGGCCGAGGCGGAGCGCCAGGCGCTGATCGAGGCCGAGCGCCAGCGGCAGCTCCAGGAGGAGGAGATCCAGCGCCAGCAGCAGGCGCAGCAGGAGGCAGAGCAGAGCGCCGAAGAGCGGGCGCGCGCCGACGAGGCGCAGCGCCAGCAGGTCCAGCAGGAGGAGCAGCGGAGCGAGCGTGCCCAGGACCGCCAGAGCGAGAAGGCTGAGCAGGACAGGGAGCGGGAGCCGGAGAAGAACGAGATCCAGCAGCGCCTCGAGGCCGACCGGAAGCAGCTCGATCGCGACCGCGACGATCGGTACAGGAACCGCGACAGGGACCGGAGCGATGCGATGAGCCGCTGAGCGCTCAGCACGCGAGCAAGGGGCGTGGATCGCAGGATCCACGCCCCTTGCTCGTGTCGTCTTGGACTCTCAGTCCAGCAGGTCCGTCGCGCTGACGTCGGGCACGTCGACGAGGACGCCGGGCTGGCCGCCGATGAGCAGCCGGGCGGTGCCCTTCTTCCGCGGCAGGAGCTCGGAGCTCGTCACGCGCTCCGTGCGCTCGGCCGAGTGCGTGACGGAGCCGCCCTGGACGGAGCTGGTCGCGCGCTCGTCCTCTCCGGCGAACCACGCCGCCTGCTCGAGCAGGTCCTTCTCCGGGGTGCCCGGCATGATCAGCACGCTCGGGAAGGTCGTCAGGAGCTCCTCGTACGCGTCCTTGTAGCGCCTCTTGAGCTGCGTGGTGTTCTGCACAGCCGCGAGCAGGCGCACGTTGTAGCCCCTCAGGACGCTCACGTGGGCAGGCAGGTTCGGCAGCGGCGCGCATTGGGCGAGCTCGTCGAGGAAGAGCCCCAGGGTCGGCAGATTCCGGGCGATGCTGCGCCGCCACCACTGGATCGACTGCTCGATGACGGCGCACGCCGCAGCGGCGGCGCTGCCGTCCATGGGCGAGACGATGTAGAGCGTCGCGCCCGGCTCTTCGAGCATCTCGGGGTGGAACGGCTCGGCGTCATCGTCGCCGATCACCGCGTCGAGCGACCACGCCTTGAGCGCGTTGCGCAGGTTGATCGCCACCGAGTCCCGCTGCTTCGGGACCATGTCCATCACTGCCTTGAACGCTCCCGCGTGACGCGACCGCAGCAGCGAGTTGGCGCGCAGGTAGGCGTTGGGCCAGTTCGGCGTGACGAGGTCCTGCTCCTCGGGATCGGTCGGATCGTCGCGGTCCTTCTTCTCGCGCGGCAGGCGGTCGATCGCGTCGAGGACCCAGCGGACGCCGCCGCCGCTCACCGGCTCCTGCGTGTGAGGGTGCGGGAGGACGCCGCCCGCGCGGATCAGAGCGGCCAACGGCCTCGCCGCGAGGTTCTCCCACGTCGAGTCCCCGCCGTCCGAGCCTCCGCCCGACGCCGCCCCGACCTTCGCGGTCGCCTGGAGCAGGTCGCTCATCATCATCGCCTCGTCGTCGGAGGAGACGAGCACGCACGGATCGCTCACCACGCGGGTGACGTCCACGCCCCGGAGCTCCGCCTCCTGGACCTCGTTGGACAGGTCGAGCAGGTACACCGGACCGCGCTCTGCGCGCTTGCGGATCGTCGCCTCGACGAGGTCGCCCTTGGCGCTCATGACGATCGCAGGCTGGTCGCCCCACATCAGGATCCCGGGGATGATCACCCGGCGGCCCTTGCCCGACCCGGTGAGACCGGCGAGGAGCATGTGCCATCCGCTGAGTGCCTTCTCGCCCTTGCGGCGTCCCGCGTTGATCCCCTCGTCGAGCGGGTCCTGGTCCTCGCGCAGGCTCCCCGCGTAGTGCATCTCGGGCCAGGCGCGCCCCGGCTGCGACGGCGTCGCGCCCTGATCGTCCTCGGTCGTGCTCTTGAGCCTGTCGATGAGGTTCTTCATCGCCGGCCTCCCTCTTCCTCCTCCGTTCCTCGAGGTGCGTCCGGGGTCCCGGGGCCTCGTCCTATCGCCGTGTCGTGGCGTCCGACGCCCCTACTGGGGACCGGCGGCTTCGTGGCCGCCCGCTGTGCGGGGCCGTCCGGCCCCTGGTCGTGGCCCGCCGTGCTCGGACGGCGGCGCGGAGTCCGCGATCCTCTCCGCCAGCACCGGGTCAGCGCCCGCCGCCCTGATGGCCGCGCGCACCCACCTGGCACTGGACATGCCTGCGGCCTCGGCCAGCCGCGCCAGTCGGGCGGCGTACGCCTCGGTGATTTCGATCCGCATAGATTAATCATCCCGTAGCCCTTGATTTATTTCAAGACATACGAGATGATTGAGGTACTCATCGAGCTCCCGGATCGCCACAGGCCTTCACTCGACATCACCGACTGGTGCCCCGGAGCTCTCCTGCCCGGGTCGCCTCGATACCCGGAAGGCAGGTGGCCCCAGTGGGCAAGCTCGCGTTCAAGTTCATCGGATTCGTCGTCGTGGTCGGCGGGATCTTCTTCTTCGGCTTCGTCACCGGCGGAGCGTTCGGGTCCGACATGGCCGTCGACCAGTTCGAGCAGTGCCTCCCGGCGCAGTCCGTCCAGGAGCTCCAGCCGTGCGCGGGAGGCGATCAGCCGTGAGCGGCACCGCGACCCGCTGGGAGCGCGAGCGCGCGGCATGGGTGATGGCCCGGTCGAGGCCGGGAAGGAGCTCGCGCCGTCGGGCCGAGCTGCTGGGTCGCCGGGCTCGGCGTCTCAGCCGAGGCGGCAGCGGAGTGGCCGAGTCGTCGCTGCACGAGGACATCACGCCCTCGCTGTTCCGCCGGATGCTCGCGACCGACGACGGGGCCGCCGAGCAGCTGTTCCGCCTGGCCGGCGTCCCGGTCCTCTTCGGCGTCGCGGGCCTGGCCATCGGCCCGGCGGCAGCGATCGCTGCTGGGCTCTACTTCCTGCTCTGGCAGCGTTCGCCGACGATGGGACGGCTGCTCGACTGGCCGTGGATCGTCGCAGGATCGTGCGCGCTCGTGGCGGGCATCGCCGCCCAGATGGTGCTCAAGCCCGGTCCGGGAGCGTGGTTCGAGCCCTGGCCCCCGGCGCTGCACGTGTACCTCCCGGTGTTCGTGCCGACTTGGCTGTGGATCCAGCTCACCCTCGGGCTGTTCCTCACCGGCTGGCTCGTGTGGGCGAATGGATGGGCGGCGGCGCCCAAGGGCGCAGCGCCGAAGCCCGAGAGGGACAAGCACGGCGAGTTCATCAAGACGCCCGACAGGGACAAGGTGCGGCTCGATCCGTACGACGGCGAGGCACCGGCGGCTCGGACGAACGGCGAGCGGCCGAAAGCGCTGCCGAAGCTCACGTTCACCGCACTGGCGACCGATGAACCGGACGACGTGGAGCCCACGTTCGACGACGAACTTCCGGTCTTCGCAGACGAGGACGCCGGGCTGGACGACGACCAGAGCATCGCCCGCTGACGGGCGAGCTGCAAGAGGCGGAGCCGGCGCGCCGAACAAGCCGAGACGAGCGGGCGGGGACAGCCCCCGAGGGAAACCGCACAGAAGGGACGGAAGTAGGGAGAAGAACGGTGAGCACCATCGACCGGCCGGAGAACACCCCGGCAAGCAACTCGGACTCGAGGCCCGAGGTCCACATCCACAACGCCGTGTCCTTCGGCGGCGGCAAGGGCTGGAACATCCTCGTCACGCTCTTCATCTCGGCGGGCCTGACGATCGTCGCCTGGCAGCTCTCGCTGTCCGGCTTCGCCGAGATGGCGGCCTCGGGGGTGACCATCTTCCTCGTCACGCTCATCAGCTACATGTTCAAGGCGGGGATTCTCCGCCTGCCCGAGAAGCCCGAGGACGACGACCTCGCGTTCACCAAGTCGACCCTGCGCCGCATCTACGACGAGATCCAGGCGGCGATCGTCAAGTCCTCGCTGTTCAAGCTCGTCCTGTTCGCGCTGATCTACACCATCGGCTTCATGGTCCTGCGGACCGCAGTCGCGTTCGGCATCGGCCTGCTCACCACGTGGTGGATCGCCCTCGCCGTCGGCCTCATCGTCGGCGGCCTGATCATCGCGCAGGACCAGATCCTCGCGTGGGTCCGGGCGAACATGGTGCGGAAGGCGGGGCAGTGACCCATGGAGTTCATCGTTGGAGCCTTCGTCGGCAGCCTCGCCGCGACGCTGCTCGTCCCCGAGGCGGTCTCTCGCAGCTTGCGGAGCCTCGCCTCCCGCTTGATCAGGAAGCTGATCTCTGCCCGGAAGGACGGTGCGCGATGAGCACCACGACCAAGATCTCCGCCACCGTCGCCGGCCTCGCGCTGGCGGCGGTGACCCTGACCGGCTGCGTCGTCGTCGAGCCCGCCTCGAGCGAGGCGGACGGCAAGCCCCAGAGCAGCTCTCCGGCCGACCCGGTACCGACCGAGAAGCCCGAGCCCTCCGAGACTGCCGTCCCGAGCGAGAGCGAGTCGCCAGAGCCGAGCAAGAGCGGCGGTCCCATCGTCGACCTCGAGCCCGAGACCGGCACCAGCTACGTCAAGGCGATGAAGCCTGGTGGCCTCCTCTCGCCGAGCAAGGTGGTCGGTCCGTGGATGCTGCAGTGGCACGTCGACGGCAAGGAGGTGACCTACCGCGAGGTGCTGTGCACCGGGACCGCCGCCCGGGAGGCGACGGCGACCCTCGAGGGCACGAACAAGGACCGGACCGTGCGGTGGGTCGACAACGGCCACGGCGAGACGGACGACCCCTGGACGGGCAACGCCCCCACCGAGACCACGCGCGCCGAGGTGACCGACACGCAGATGCGCGTGGGGCTCCTGGAGACCGCGACCACTGACGTCGCCGGCGAGAAGGCCAAGTTCGTCGGCTACTGCAAGGACGCCGGCGAGGACATCGCCGGGTACTTCAAGTGACGATGCTCGAGCAGAAGGTCGAAGCCCATCTCCTGGCCCGGTGCCGGGAGATGGGCTTCCTGTGCATGAAGTTCACCAGCCCGGGCCGGGCCGGAGTCCCCGACCGAGTGGTCGTCACACCTGCACGCACCGTGTTCGTCGAGGCCAAGCGGCCAGGCGGGAAGCTGCGGCGGCTGCAGCAGGAGGTCACCGAGAAGATGCGCCGCGCCGGTGCCGAAGTCCACGTCGTCGATTCCATCGTCGGCGTCGACGAGCTGGTCGAGAGTCTGGCCACGAGGACGCCCAGTGCGGTGTCCAGTTGACGACCGTCTCGCGGACCTCTCGGAACACCGCGCCCCGGAGCGGCCCGGAGTGTCCAGAAGTGGTGTCCAAAGAAATTCTCAATGGAGGTCGGAGATATGAGCACGAAGATCGGCTACGCCAGGGTGAGCACCGACGAGCAGGACCTCGAGGCCCAGCGCGAGCAGCTCAGCCGCCTCGGCGTCGAGCCCGAGCACCTGTACTTCGACGAAGGGCTCACCGGGAAGAACCGGAACCGCCCCGGTCTGGAGAGCGCGCTGAAGGCACTGCGTCCCGACGACGTGTTCGTCGTGACCAAGCTCGACCGGCTCGGCAGGTCCGCCCGCGACCTCGGTGACATCGCCCAGGAGCTCCAGTCGCGAGGCATCACCCTCTCGCTCGGCGGCAAGCCCTACGACCCGACCGACCCGATGGACAAGCTGTTCTTCGGCATGCTCGGCCTCTTCGCCGAGTTCGAGCGCGACCTCATCTCCGCCCGGACGAAGGAGGCGCTGGCCGTTCCCGAGCGACGAGCGAAGATGACGGGTCGCCAACCCAAGCTGTCGGCGGCGCAGAAGAAGCAGGTAGTCCGGCTCCACACCGAGGGCGACCACTCTCCCGCCGAGATCGGCGCGATGTTCGGCGTGAGCAGGCAGACGGTGTATCGGGTGGTCGCCGACGCGGAGGGAGAGTGAGCTCTCACCCGAAGTTGCGGAGACGCCGGAACTCCGCCTCCGCAGCGTCGGCCTCGCCGCAGAGCAGCGCGACGGTGAGCGTAGCGCTTGCCGGCGAAGGTCGTCTCGGCGTTGAACGTAGGGTCGGACAGGGATCTGAGGGGAATGATCATTCTTCAACCACACAGCGGATGCGGCCGAGCTCCGGCCAGGATCCTCTGGCCGCTCCGAGCTGTGCATCCTGTTCGCCTTCGACCCCGAGCGGTCGGCCATCATGCTGGTCGCCGGCGACAAGGCGGGCAATTGGATCCGCTGGTACAAGAAGAACATCCCGCTGACCGACGACCTGTTCGACGACCACCTGCGCAGGCTGAGAGGAGAATGACCGAGATGACCATGACCCCGAAGGACTTCGTCGCGGAGCACTCCGTGGACCGGGAGCGCGTCGAGGCGCACAAGGAGCGGATGCTCGCCGAGGTCCGTGCGTACCGCCTCCGCGAACTGCGCGAGCGGGCCGGCCTTACCCAGGCGCAGCTCGCCGAGCGCATCGGCGTCGGCCAGCGCCAGGTCTCCAAGATCGAGCACGGTGACCTCGACAGCGCGAAGATCGGAACGATCCGCAGCTACTTCGAGGCCGTCGGCGGCACACTGGTGATCGAGTACGTAATGGGCGATCAGCGCATTCGGCTCGCCTGACACAGAGATTCAGGATCTCGTCGCAAGTAAGGCGCGCTTCGGAAGGGTTCTCGGCTTGCTCGATCCCTCTCAGCTATGCCGGGCTCACCACGGCCGATTCTGCCTGCCTTCGACAGGCCCAGGGCCGGTCCCGTTCCCAACTAAGCAAGCTAGGCTATTCGGTCAGAAGCGAGGGCAGGACTCCTCGCACAGACATAGAGCCAACCCCCGTCGCATCGCGGCGGGGGCGCTTTTTGTCCCCGGTCAGAACGTCAGAACACACCGCGCTGCCCACCCACATCACCCACAAGGCCACGAGGCCACCCCTGGGGCCGCGCAGAAGGTGTACGCGCCGCCACGGTCAAGCCCAAGGATGTCGCGGAAGTGATCAGCTTCGTCCTCGCACGCCCTCGTCAGCTGGCCATCAACGAGGTCCTGCTGGGCCCGGCGGACCAGCTCAGCGGCGCGGATCAGGCAACGGGTGTGGCGGCACTCGTCGCTTTCGCCAGCAGTCGCCGAAGGTCATTGCGCTCGACGGCGTCGAGTCCGTCGATGATCGGGGCCATCGCGCCGGCCAGGTCTGCGGCCAGCTGCAGGCAGAGCGAGCAACAGCCCTCGCCGGCCGAGGAGAAGGCCAGCAGCACCTGGGCGTCGTGCCCGGTGTGCCAGTCGCGGCCGTCGGGGCCGGGGACGATGCCGCAGGCGGGCAGGAGGTCCCCGGGACGCGAGTAGAGGTGGTGGACGACGGTCAGGCTCGGGCTCGGCATGGGCCAATCCTCCCAGGTCCTGCCGGCACCGATTCGGACGTTCCGCTCAGACTCCGCGTCGCTTCGCCGCTGTCCTCGGTCTCCGCTGGCAGCTCGGGCAGAAGTAGCTGGAGCGGTTCATGAACCGCTCGCGCACGATTAGCGTGCCGCAGCGTTCGCAGGGCTCGCCATCCCTACCGTATGAATGCAAAAAACGAGTGAAGTAGCCGGACTCGACAAGTTTGTGACATTCACTCACAAGTGAGTCGAGTCGCCAGTCGACTCGCGATCGAATTGGCACTCGACTCGTACTCCTAGTCCAGCAGGGCAGGACGCGTGAAGACCATGATACTGAGGTAAGCCGCCGGGGTGGTCCGCTTCCATCGAGGCATTCGGCCAGGGCGGCGACTTCGAGCCCGTCTTGAGAACGAGATGCCTGCGAGACCGCGGCTCAGCGATCTCTACCTCGCCCTCGTCCTGAACGCAGCCTCGCAGAGCTGAGGACGAAGGCGCTTCCCGATCCGACGTGGATCAACGCTGCTGGCACCGACGGAGAGCGATCCGGCCCGCACGAAGTCAATGCAGGGCTCGGCGACGATGTCGACGGTGCCCTGACCATTGTTCGTCTCCGGCGTCGAAGCATGGCCGTGCTCGGCTCGCGAGGACGACGAGGCGTTCACGCTGCTGTCGATCGACGAGTCAGGAGCGGCCGTTGGCGGTGAATGCCGGGCGGAGGGTGTCGACGATGACGCGGGCCGCGTCGTCGCCGTCGAGCCGGCCCGCAGTGACCTCCTCGGCTGCGGCGTTCATTGTCAGGTGGGTGACCGCGAGGAGCCAGTCGACAGGCATATCGACACGGAAGACGCCCTCGCTCTGGCCGCGCTCGACCAGGCCGCGCAGGCGGGCTTCGGCCTTCTCATGCATCTCGCGGATGCGCGCCGGCGGCAGCTCGCGCTGAGCCACCACGAGCACGGCGCGGATGCGCTCCAGGAGCATCCAGCTCGAGGCGATCAGGGCATCGAATGCCTCGCCGGGATCACCGTCGAGAGGCACGTCGGCCAGGACGGCCTCAGCCTGCTCGAGGCTGTCGGCGAGCGTCGCGTCGATGAGCTCGGCACGCGTCATGAAGTGCCCGTAGAGGGTCATCCGGCCGACCCCCGCCTCGGCTGCGATATCGGCGACGGAGGCATCGGGGTCCTTCCGGAGCGCGTCCGACGTCGCCGCGAGGATCTTCGCCCGGTTGCGCTGGGCGTCTGCCCGCTGGTTGGCCGTCTTTCCTCGCCGCACCGGCTTCTGCTCACCAGCGCCGGCCGCACCCTTGCCGTTCGGCATGCCCACCTCTAACTCGTACGGGAATATACGAGTTAGTATAGCCGTTAGAAGTCGTACACCGATGCTTGAATTCGGCTGAGGGGCCTCCCGGCCCGCGACGACCCTGTCGAGAACGAAAGGACCAATGCAGCCATGAGAACGACGACGCAATACAAGGAGGTCCGCCATGCCTGAGGCGATTGCACCTCCGCCCCGGGCAGGGGCGAAGCAGTGGTGGGGACTGGCGGTCCTGGTGATCCCGTCGACCCTGCTGTTCATGATGCTGACGATCCTGTTCCTGGCCGCGCCGAGCATGGCCGCCGACCTGAACCCGACGAGCGCACAGCTGCTGTGGATCCTCGACATCTACGGGTTCGTCATGGCCGGATTCTTGGTCGCCATGGGCGTCCTCGGCGACCGGATCGGCAAGCGGCTGCTCATGGTGATCGGCGCGGTCCTGTTCGGCATCGTGTCCATCGCTGCGGCGTTGACGACCAGTCCCGAGCTGATGATCGCCTGGCGCGCCGTCCTCGGCATGGGAGGGGCCATGATGCTCCCGTCCACGCTGGGACTGATCTTCGTGCTCTTCGCCGACCCGAAGGCACGAGGCGTCGCGATCGGCGTGTGGGCCGGCGGGATCTCCGCCGGCGTCGCCCTCGGACCACTCCTGTCCGGCCTGCTGCTGGAGGTCTTCGGCTGGCAGGCGACGTTCCTGGTCGCGGTGCCCGTGATGGCGCTGGTGGCCATCGGCGCGCCGCTGCTGCTGCCTGAGCACAGAGATCCGACCGCGAAGATCGACCTGCTCAGCGCACTGCTCCTGGTCGCGTCGCTGCTGGCCATCATCTACGGCGTCAAGCGCTTCGCGGCCCAGGAGCCGGCCGGTCCGTCCATCGGCCTCCTGATCGCCGGAGCACTGGTCGGGCTGTGGTTCGTGATCCGGCAGCTGCGCGCGACCCAGCCCCTGCTCGACGTGCGGCTGTTCGCCAACCGCACCGTCAGCGGAGCACTCGCGGTGTTCCTCCTGTCGGCCGCGGCGCTGGGTGGGGTGTACTCCCTGTTCACCCAGTACCTGCAGCAGGTCCAGGGGCTCTCGCCCATGCAGGCCGGGCTGTCGATCCTGCCCGCCGCGGCAGTCCTCATCGTCGTCTCGACCCTCTCGCCGATGCTCGCCCGGAGATTCCGGCCGGGCAACGTGATCGCCGTCGGGCTGCTCACCCAAGTCGTCGGCTACATCCTGTTCACCCAGCTCGACGCCGGCACCGGCCTGGCCCTGGTGATCGCGAGCTTCGTCGTCACCTACCCCGGGGTCGCGCCGTCGATGGCGCTGACCACGGACCTGGTGGTGAGCTCGGTCCCGCCGGCGAAGGCCGGCGGTGCCTCCGGGCTCGCGACGACCGTCAACGATCTGGGAATCTCCCTCGGCGTCGCGGTCCTCGGCAGCGTCGGTATCGCCGCCTACCGCAGCCAGATCAGCAGCTCTTTGCCTGATGGACTGCCACCGGAGGCGGCGGCAGCGGCGCGGACCGGAATCGACGGGGCCATCTCCGCCGCCGGGCAGCTGCCGGGCGACGTCGGAGAGGCGCTGACGGCCGCGGCCCAGCAGGCGTTCACCAGCGGGCTCAACGCCGCCGGGGCTGTCTCCGCGGCCATCGCCGCCGTCGCCGCGATCATCGCCGCCGTCGGGCTGCGCCGCATCCGCCCCACCGGGCAGGCGCAGGGCGAGACCGAGAAGGAGACCGCTCAGGAGTCGTGACGAACGGCGCGACGTGTGCTGCACTGTCTGCTCCGATGCGCCGTGTCGGGGGCATCCGCCCGGCTCTCCCAGACCCTGCCGAGGCCCTGTCGGGGCGGATGAAGCTGCGGGCCGCCGGCCCGTCGGGCCAGTGCTGCGGTGGCCTGACCGACGCAATTGAGGCGCGGGGCCGCGCACCCGAAGAGGTGCGCGGCCCCGATGCCTCAGTTCTCCTGGTAGGCGATCGCCGCCATCATCCCGGCTTCCCCGTGGTAGACGTTGTGGCAGTGCGTGAGCCACCGGCCGGGGTTGTCGGCGTCGAACTCGACGCGCAGCGTCGTGCGGGGCAGGACGATCGCGGTGTCCTTGCGGGGCCCGCCGCCGGGAAGCTGGTAGGTGTGCCCGTGCAGGTGCATCGGGTGCCACATCGTCGTCGAGTTCTTGAACTCGAGGGCGACGCGCTCGCCCTCGACGACGCCCAGGGCGTCGCGCATCGGCTGGTCCATGTCCATGCGCTTGCCGTTGATCGCCCAGTCGTACTTCTCCATGCCTCCGTTCAGCTCGAGCGCGAGGGTGCGGTCGACGCCGCGCTCGGGAAGAGCGGCCCCGCTCGCTGCCCTGAGGTCGGCCGCCGTGGCGGGACTCTTCGTCTGCGGGAGCTTCGCGCTCTTCGAGGGAGCGCTGCCGGATCCGGTGCGCAGCACGGCCAGGGCCTGGTCCTGCTTGCCCAGGGCCTCCGCGACCACGGCGAACGCGCCGTCGCCGGCGGTGACGACCGCGTCGTAGCGCTCCCCCATGCCGAGCACGACGCTCTCGGCCTCGTGCGGCTCCACGGGGAAGCCGTCGGAGTGGGTGATCGTGATCTCGTGCCCGGCGACGCCGAACCGGAAGGCGGTGTCGCCGCCGGCGTTGATGACCCGGAGCCTGATCCGCTCGCCGGGCTTGGCGGCGAACGTCTGGGGGTCGTTCGCGGGTTTGCCGTTGATCAGGTAGAGGGGGTAGTAGACGTCGCCGGCGTCGCCGCCGAGCAGCGGCGAGGTCGCGCCCATCAGGGTGTTGCCCATCCGCATCGGCCCCATGTCCATGCCGCCGTGGTCCATCATCCCCTTCTTGAGCTCGGCGAGGACTTCGTCCGGTGTCGCGGTGACGCCGTCGAGCCAGTCGTCCAGGACGATGACCCACTCCTTGTCGTAGTCGGCCTTCTCGTTCGGGGCGTCGATGATCAGCGGCGCGTACAGGCCGCGGTCGAGCTGGGTGCCGACGTGCGGGTGGAACCAGAACGTGCCCGGCTCGGGGAGCGTGAATTCATAGGAGAAGGTCTCGCCCGGCCCGACGGGCTTCTGGGTGAGGTTCGGCACGCCGTCCATGTCGTTGCGCAGGGCGAGGCCGTGCCAGTGCACGGTGGTCGGGTCGGGGAGATCGTTGGTCAGGTCGATCTTCAGGGTGTCGCCGACGTCGCCGCGCAGCGGCTCGGCCGGGGAGCCTCCGCGGTAGGCCCAGGTCTTGGCCGTCTTCCCGCCGAGGTCGAGTTCGACCGGTTCGGCGGTCAGGGCGCGCTGCACGACCGTGCCGGTGCGACGGCGCTTGGCCTCGGCCGCGGTGACCGCGGCGCTGTCGGGCCGGACGAACGAGGTCGTCTTCTTGGTGGTGGAGCTGCAGCCGGCGAGGCCGACGGCGGTGAGGGCCAGTGCGCCGACGGACAGGAACTGGCGGCGGTTCAGGCTGGAGTGCATGGGTGATGTCCTTCTGGGTCGATGGTGAGCGGTGCCACGGCATCGAGCCGGTGCGCTCGACGATCACCGGTGATCGGGCGCGGCGGGGCCGCGTGGCCCCGGAGAGGGCCGGCGTGGGGGACGCGGTGTCGTGGCAGGTGCGGCAGGGGTCATGAGACCCGCCGAGGAAGGCGGTGAGCGCCGTTTCGGCGCTCACCGCTGCTCACGTTCGATGGATCGACAGCTCCAGGTGGGTCAGCGCGAGCCGGCGAGGCGTCTGGGACGGCGGCGTCGGAGCGGCTGCGGGGGCGAGGTCGGGCAGGCTCGCAGCGCCCGGGACCGGCAGGGCGGGGATGCTCTTGCCGGTGGGCGCGGAGACGCAGGTGGAGCCGCCGCCGCTCATGGCGTCCGCGCAGCCGCCGGACCCGTGCACCATGCCGTGCGCTCCGGACGCGGTCACCACGGGAGACGCGGTCGCCGCGCCGGTCATGCCGTGCGATGACAGGGGCGCGTGAGCCGAGGGGGTCGTCGACGCGGTCGCCGCGGCGGGCCCGCCGACCAGCGCGTGCATGCCCAGGAGGCCCGCGATCAGCAGCGCGGCGAGGACGGCCGCCTGCAGCCGGTGCCGGCTGCGGCGGGGTTGGTCGGTCGCGGTCGCCACGCCGCCAGCATACCCCGGTGGCGTATCCGGCCGACGCCTCGGATCGGTCCGACGAGGAACCGGGCCGGCCTTGCAGGAATACCCAGGAGGGGTATATGGTTGCTCTCGTAGAGGTACCCACCGGGGGTACTACGACGAGGAGAGTATCCGATGGCTGCGAACGAGTACCAGGTGACGGGCATGACCTGCGGGCACTGCGAGATGTCGGTCCGCGAGGAGGTCAGCGAGGTCCCCGGCGTCGAGGACGTCGAGGTCAGCGCGCAGACCGGCAGGCTCGTCGTCTCCGGCTCCGGCGAGATCGACGACGCGAAGGTCCTGGCCGCCGTCGAGGACGCCGGCTACACAGCCGTGCGCGCCTGACGACGCCGCCAGCGCAGCTCAGGCTCCCCCCGTCGGCATCGACGGCGACGGGCTGAGCGTGGACGACCGATCGCATGCGGGATCGACCGCCCCTGCGCACGAACCGGACGCCGCCGCAGTGCCCGGAGGAGAGAAGGGACCGAGGATGACTGCACCAGCGCCGCTCAGCGCGGACGCCGGCATCGAGCTGGAGATCGGCGGGATGACCTGCGCCTCCTGCGCGAACCGGATCGAGCGCAAGCTCAACAAGCTCGACGGCGTCACCGCCGCCGTCAACTACGCCACCGAGAAGGCCAAGGTCACCGTGCCCGCGGGCTACGACCCGGCATTGCTGGTCGCCGAGGTCGAGAAGACCGGCTACACCGCCGCCCTGCCGAAGCCCAAGGACGCGACGACAGAAGGCGGGGCCGACGACCAGGGCCCGGCCGACGACCCCGAGCTGACCTCGCTCAGGCAGAGGCTGATCGGGTCGATCGTGCTCACCGTCCCGGTGATCGCGATGGCGATGATCCCCGCCCTGCAGTTCACCTACTGGCAATGGGCCTCCCTCGCGCTGGCCGCGCCGGTGATCGTCTGGGCGGGCTGGCCGTTCCACAAGGCGGCCTGGACCAACCTCAGGCACGGCACCGCGACGATGGACACGCTCATCTCGATGGGCACTTCGGCGGCGTTCCTGTGGTCGCTGTACGCGCTGTTCTTCGGCCACGCCGGCATGCCGGGCATGAAGCACCCGTTCGAGTTCGCCCTGGCCCGCTCCGACGGCGCGGGCAACATCTACCTCGAGGCCGCCGCCGGGGTGACGATGTTCATCCTGGCCGGCCGCTACTTCGAGAAGCGCTCCAAGCGCCAGGCCGGGGCAGCGCTGCGCGCGCTGCTGGAGCTCGGCGCGAAGGAGGTCTCGGTGCTTCGCGGAGGGGCCGAGGTGAAGATCCCGACCTCCGAGCTGGCAGTGGGCGACGAGTTCGTCGTCCGCCCGGGCGAGAAGATCGCCACCGACGGCACCGTCGTCGCCGGCACGTCGGCGGTGGACGCGTCCATGCTCACCGGCGAGTCCGTGCCGGTCGAGGTCGGCGAGGGCGACCCGGTCACCGGAGCCACGGTGAACGCCGGCGGACGCCTGGTGGTGCGCGCGACCCGGGTGGGCTCCGACACCCAGCTGGCCCAGATGGCCGAGCTGGTCGAGGCCGCCCAGTCCGGCAAGGCGCAGGTCCAGCGCCTGGCCGACCGGATCTCCGGCGTGTTCGTCCCGATCGTCATCGCCGTCGCGCTCCTCGCCCTGGCGGCGTGGCTGGTCTCCGGAGCCGGCGTCTCGGCCGCGTTCACCGCCGCGGTCGCCGTCCTCGTCATCGCCTGCCCCTGCGCGCTGGGGCTCGCGACGCCGACGGCGCTGCTGGTCGGCACCGGCCGCGGCGCGCAGATGGGCGTGCTGATCAAGGGCCCGGAGGTCCTGGAGTCCACCCGCAAGGTCGACACCGTCGTGCTGGACAAGACCGGCACCGTCACCACCGGCAGGATGACCCTGGTCGACGCCGTCGCCGAGCCCGGAACCGACCACGCCGAGCTGCTCCGCTTGGCCGGTGCCCTGGAGGACGCCTCCGAGCACCCGATCGCCCAGGCCGTCGCCCAGGGCGCGGTCCACGAGGTCGGCGCGCTGCCGACGCCCGAGGACTTCGCCAACATCGAGGGCAAGGGAGTGCAGGGCGTCGTCGACGGCCACGCGGTGCTCGTGGGCCGCGAATCCCTGCTGGCCGACTGGTCCCAGCGCCTCTCCCCCGACCTCGCCGCCGCCAAGGCCGCGGCCGAGGCGGAAGGAAAGACCGTCGTCGCCGTCGGCTGGGACGGGAAGGCCCGCGGCGTGCTCGTGGTCGCCGACGCCGTCAAGCCCACCAGCGCCGAGGCCATCGCCGGGCTGAAGGGCCTCGGCCTGACCCCGGTGCTGCTCACCGGCGACAACCAGGCCGTGGCCCGGCGGATCGCCGCCGAGGTCGGCATCGACCAGGTCATCGCCGAGGTCCTCCCCAAGGACAAGGTCGACGTGGTCGCCCGCCTCCAGGACGAGGGCAAGGTCGTCGCGATGGTCGGAGACGGCGTCAACGACGCCCCGGCCCTCGCGCAGGCCGACCTGGGCCTGGCGATGGGCACCGGCACCGACGTCGCCATCGAGGCCTCCGACATCACCCTCGTGCGCGGCGATCTGCGCAGCGCCGTCGACGCGATCCGGCTCTCCCGCAAGACCCTCGGCACGATCAAGACCAACCTGTTCTGGGCCTTCGCCTACAACGTCGCGGCCATCCCGATCGCAGCGCTGGGCATGCTCAACCCCATGCTCGCAGGCGCGGCGATGGCGTTCTCCAGCGTCTTCGTCGTCGGCAACAGCCTCCGCCTGCGCGGGTTCCGCAGCGTCGCCAAGCAGTGACAGCGCAGGATCAATTGATCCGCCGTACCGACACATGAAAGGCACCCACCGAGAATGAGCAACGAATCCCAGGCCCCCGCCAGCTGCTGCAGCACCTCCCCCGCACGCGAGGCATCCGCCGAGGCACCGGTCAGCGCCGGCTCCAGCTGCTGCGACACGATCGGCGCAGAGCGCTCCGCGGTCAAGGCCGACGGCCGCGAAGACCTGCTCGCCGACGGCGAGGACACCACCACCTGCCCCGTCATGGGCGGCAACCCGGTCAGCAAGAAGGTGGCCGAGGCACAGGGCCTCTTCCGCGACTACGACGGCAAGCGCTATTGGTTCTGCTGCGCCGGCTGCGCACCGGCCCACGACTCCGACCCCGCCAAATACGCCGCCAACATGGCTTGATCCTTTGACGCGGGGACGCGGGATCACCCCCGCGGCCCGGCGCGCCGGATCGGAGCGACCAACCCGACGACCGAGCCGATCGATGAGTTGCCATATACCCCATAGGGGTATATGGTTGGCGGTCGGACGGAATCGATAGGAGACCACATGCGAAAGCGCCTCATGACGACCATCGCGGCAGGAGTGCTCGGCGGAGCTTTGTTGCTGACAGGCTGCAGCACGGGAGGCCAGGACCAGGGGTCGCCGGCCACGTCGGGAAGCCACCAGGGTCACGGCGGCAGCAGCTCTGACAGCGGCGGGATGGAGCACGCGATGGACGGCGGCCCCGCTCCCGCCGGTATCGAGAAGGCCGCATCCCCCAAGTACCCGGTCGGCACCGAGGTGAAGCTCACCGCCAGCCACATGGAGGGCATGGACGGGGCGAAGGCCACGATCGTGGGGGCCTACGACACCTACACATACGCGGTGAACTTCACCCCCACCACCGGCGGGGATCCGGTCAAGGACCACAAATGGGTCGTCCAGGAGGAGATCAAGGACGCCGGCGACCAGCGGCTCGCCGACGGCACCGAGGTCACGCTGCTCGCCGAGCACATGAAGGGCATGAAGGGCGCGAAGGCGACCATCGCCTCCTCCACCGACCAGACCGTCTACATGGTCGACTACGAGGCCGACGGCATGAAGATGACCAACCACAAGTGGGTCGTCGAGAGCGAGATCCAGCCGGCCTCCTGAGCCGGCCGTCGCGGCCCCACCGGGTCCGCGGCGTGATGGACACGACCCGATCGAGGGGAAGCGAAGAGCGATGACGGACCCGACCGCGCACCATCATCACGACGACGCCGTCGCGACCGCCGAGCCCGGCCGCGAGGATGACCTGCACGGGGAGCACGAGGGCCACGGCATGCAGCACGGCGACCCGGGAGCGCACGACCAGCACGGCGGTCACGGCGGTCATGCAGGCCACGGGGACCACGTGGGCCAGTTCCGCAGGCTGTTCTGGATCAACCTCGTGATCGCGGTCCCGGTGGTCGCGCTCTCGCCCATGTTCGCCATGCTCCTCGGGTACTCGGTGCCCGACTGGGCGGGCTGGGTCGCCGCGGTGCTCGGTACCGTCATGTACGCCTGGGGCGGTACGCCGTTCCTCACCGGTGCCTGGAGCGAGCTGAAGAGCCGCAAGCCGGGGATGATGCTGCTGATCGCGCTCGGGATCACCGTCGCGTTCCTCGCCTCCTGGGCCGCCACCGTCGGGCTCGTCCACCACGAGCTCGAGTTCTGGTGGGAGCTGGCGCTGCTGATCGTCATCATGCTGCTGGGCCACTGGATCGAGATGCGCTCTCTCGCCCAGACCACCTCCGCGCTGGACTCCCTCGCCGCGCTGCTGCCCGACGAGGCCGAGCGCGTCGAGGGCGACGACGTCGTCAAGGTCGACCCCGCCGACCTGCGCGTCGGCGACGTCGTCATCGTGCGCCCCGGCGGCAGCGTCCCGGCCGACGGCTCCGTCGTCGACGGCCGCGCCGACATGGACGAGTCGATGATCACCGGCGAGTCGCGCCCCGTCGCCCGCGGCGAGGGCGACCCGGTCACGGCCGGCACCGTGGCCACCGACTCCGGCCTGCGCGTGGAGATCACCGCCACCGGCGACGACACCGCGCTGGCCGGCATCAACCGGCTCGTCGCCGAGGCGCAGGGCTCCTCCTCCCGCGCCCAGCGCATCGCCGACCGCGCCGCCGCGTGGCTGTTCTGGTTCGCCCTCGGAGCGGCCCTGATCACCGCAGTCGTCTGGACGCTGGCCGGCAGCCCCGACGACGCGGTCGTCCGCACCATCACCGTGCTCGTCATCGCCTGCCCCCACGCACTCGGGCTCGCGATACCCTTGGTCGTCTCCATCGCCACCGAACGCGCCGCCCGCGGCGGCGTCCTGGTCAAGGACCGCCTCGCCCTTGAGTCCATGCGCCAAGTCGACGCGGCCTTGTTTGACAAGACCGGCACCCTGACCAAGGGCGAGCCCACCGTCACCGGCGTCGAACCCTCAGGAGATCTCAATGCCGACCAGGTGCTCGCCCTGGCCGCCTCCGCCGAGGCCGACAGCGAGCACCCCCTCGCCCAGGCCATCGTCGCCGCCGCCAAAGAGAAGAGCCTCGCCCTGGAGCCGGCCAGCGGGTTCTCCTCCTCCCCCGCCGTCGGCGTCACCGCGACCGTCGCCGGCCAGGAGATCCGCGTCGGCGGACCCCGGCTGCTCGAGGAGACCGGGCAGCCTGAGGTCGACGCCGCCGACCAGTGGCGCTCCGAAGGCGCGATCATCCTGCACGTCCTGCGCGGCGATGAGGTGATCGGCGGCCTCAAGCTCGCCGACGAGGTCCGCCCGGAGTCGCGCGACGCCGTCGACGCGCTCCACGAGCTCGGCGTCGAGGTCGTCATGATCACCGGCGACGCCGAGGCGGTGGCGAACGAGGTCGGCCGCGAGCTCGGCATCGACCGCGTCTTCGCCGGCGTCCGCCCCGAGGACAAGTCCGCCAAGGTCGCCCAGCTGCAGCACGAGGGCAAGAAGGTCGCCATGGTCGGCGACGGGGTCAACGACGCCCCGGCGCTGGCCCAGGCCGACGTCGGCATCGCCATCGGTGCGGGCACCGACGTCGCCATCGCCTCGGCCGGCGTCATCCTGGCCAGCTCCGACCCCCGGTCGGTGCTGTCGGTCATCCAGCTGTCGAGGGCCGCCTATCGGAAGATGAAGCAGAACCTGTGGTGGGCCGCCGGCTACAACCTGGTCTCCGTGCCGCTCGCGGCCGGAGTCCTCGCGCCCGTGGGGTTCGTTCTGCCCATGTCGGTCGGCGCGATCCTGATGTCGATCTCCACCGTCGTCGTCGCCCTCAACGCCCAGCTGCTGCGGCGCATCGACCTCACCCCCGAAGCCAGCACCCGCTCCGTCCTGGAGCGCCAGATGTGAAGGACACGCCCATGAACACCGACACTGCCACCGATAACACCGGGACCGGGATCGACGCCGTGGGCCATCAGCACGGCTACATCAGCGACAAGGACCGCTACCTCACCCGCATGAGGCGCATCGAGGGCCAGGCCCGGGGCATCGCCAAGATGATCGACGACGAGAAGTATTGCATCGACATCCTCACCCAGGTCAGCGCCCTCACCCGTGCCCTGCAGGGCGTGGCCACCGGCCTGCTCGACGACCACCTCAGGCACTGCGTCCTCGACGCCGCCAAGCTCGGCGACGACGAGGCGGCCCTCGCCAAGATCCAGGAAGCCAGCGACGCCATCAACCGGCTCGTCCGCTCCTGAGACCTTCGAGAAGACGACCCGAGCACGAAGACGGAGGGAACCCATGCCCCGCTTCGACCGGCTGACCCCGCAGACCGCCGTCGGCGCGTCGCGCGAGCTTCTCGGCGAGCTCGTCGAGCGCCACGGCACCGTGGGCGAAATGGTCTCCACCATGGCCCACTCGCCGGCCGTGCTCGGCGGCTACCTGCAGCTGAGCAGGGCCTTGCGGCGCGCCGAGCTGGACCGCAGGGTCAGCGAGCTCATCTCGGTCGCGGTGCAGGCCCAGCAGGGGTGCGGCATCTGCCTGGCGTCGCACGTCGATGCCGCGCGCTCGCTCGGCGTCGCGGAGGGCGAGATCGAGCTTGCCCGTCAGGGCTCGGCATCCGATCCCGCCGTCGCCGCGATCATCCGGCTCGGGCTGCAGGTCTACAGCGACCCGGCCTCGATCACCGACGACCAGATCGAGCAGCTGCGCCGGCACGGCTACAGCGACCGCGCGATCGCCGACGTCGTCTCCCTCAACGTCCTCACCGGCGCGTTCAACCTCGTCGCCGGACTCACACCCGGCGAACAGCGCTGACGCTCTGACCGTTCGAGGATCGAGCCCTGCCGCCTGAGCGGATCGCTCCCGCGAGCGTCTGCTCAGGCGGCCGTGAACGCCGTGACGCGCACGGCCATCTCGTCCACGTTGGGCAGGTGACGCTTCACCGACGCCTCGGCCTCGCCCGCCAGCCGGTCGGCGTCGGACAGCGACATCGCGCTGGCCCGGACGACGGCGTCGCCGTGGAGGCGGTGGCCGACCCAGCGCAGCCGCACGCGCTCCACGGCTTCGACCTCGGCCAGGTGTTCGAGGGCGTGCTCGGCGCGGTCGACCAGCTCGGGCTCGATGCCGTCCATCAGGCGGCGGCCGACCGAGCGGACCGTGCCGACGAGCAGCACCGCGATCATCGCCGAGATCAGCAGGCCGACGATGGGGTCGGCGAGGGGGAAGCCGAGCAGGACGCCGATCCCGCCGGCGACGACCGCGAGGGAGGTGAAGCCGTCGGTGCGGGCGTGCACGCCGTCGGCGACCAGCGCGGCCGATCCGATCCTCCGCCCGACGCGGATGCGGTAGACCGCGACGGCCTCGTTGCCGAGGAACCCGATGACCCCGGCGGCGATCACCCAGCCGATGTTCTCCATCGGCCTCGGGTTGATCATGCGGTCGATCGCCTCGTAGGCGGCGATCACCGAGGACAGCGCGATCATCAGCACGATGAACAGGCCGGCGAGGTCCTCGGCCCGGTTGAACCCGTAGGTGTACTTCCGCGTCGCGACCCGGCGGGACAGCACGAACGCGATCCACAGGGGCACGGCGGTGAGCGCGTCGGAGAGGTTGTGGATCGTGTCGGCGAGCAGCGCCACCGAGCCGGAGAACGCGACGACCACGGCCTGCAGCACGGTCGTGGCGAGCATGAGCACGAGGCTGATCTTCACTGCTTTGATGCCCTCGGAGCTCGCCTCCATCGCATCGTCGATCGAGTCGACGGCGTCGTGCGAGTGCGGCACGAAGATCCCGTAGAGGAAGTCCTTGAACCCGGTCGGGTGCGAGTGGCCGTGCTCGCCGTGATCGTGGGAGTGGCCGTGACCATGCGCATGCCCGTGGTCATGGCCGTGATCATGATCGGCGTGCTCGTGCGGGGACGCTCCGCTCTCGTGCTCGTGGTCGGCGTGCGGATGGGCGTGGCTGTGCTGGGTCATGCTTCTGCTCGTTCCTCGTGGTGATGCGCCGGGACCTGTCCGTTGGCGACCGAGTGCTCGGCCTGGAAGATGGCGTCGGACACGAGCTGGGAGGCGTGCTCGTTCTCCAGCCGGTAGAACACTCGCTGTCCCTCCTGCCGGGTCGACACGATCCGCGCCATCCGCAGCTTCGCCAGGTGCTGCGACACCGCGGCCGGCGACTTGCCCACGCTCTCGGCCAGCCGGTTGACCGACAGCTCGTCGCTGCGGCGCAGCGCGAGGATGATCCGGACCCGGGTCGCGTCGGCGAGGAGCCCGAACACCTCGACGGCGAGCTCCACGTACTGGCTGTCCGGGTCGGGCCCGCACATCTGTTTATCTGCGTCCATACGCAGATTATTGCACGAATCGCGCTGGCTTACGCCGGCCAACGGTTCAGCGCCGTTCGCACGGAACACGCCTCTGCGAAGCCGATCAGGCCGGCCACCGCCGGGCGGACGATCGTGTGGCGTGCGGTCGATCCCGGCACCCACGCCGACGCACCGGCGACCGTCCGCCTCGCCTCGACCTCCGGCCCAGGTTTCAGCGGCGGTTTGGGCTGCGGCGGCGGTTGGCGAATACTGGTCGGTGGCCGCGGCTCGTCGTTGGCGGCCTGCTTGGTCCCCCTGAGCATCGAGAGGAAGGCGGGAAGGCAGTGCGGCGGCTCATCGGCATCGCGCGGCGGTTCTCGCCCGTGCTCGCGCTCATGACCGTCGCGGCCCTGCTGATGCTGCAGCCTCCCGCGCGCGCCGCCGACGAGATGGCAATGCCCCGGTCGCAGACCGCAGTCAGCGCCACCGAAAACGTCGCCGACACGAGCCACGGACGGCCGCAGGCCCCGGGCGCTGCGGCCGAAGACGACCAGCGCACGACGAGCGGGATCGGCCACCGGCTGGACCCGCGGGCGGCTGGGGCCCCGACAGGCCACCGGCCGATGGCGGCCTCCTCGGGCGGCGCGGACCGGTCGTCGGGCTGCGCTGGCTGCTCCTCGCCGGACAGCCCGTCGCCGAGCCCGATGGATTGCGTCGCCGCGGGGTGCGGGTCCTGCTGGTGCTGCTGGTCGGGTCGAGAGCCTTCGCCCGGCCTCACGTGGCCGGTGTTGGTCACTGGGCCGCGTCGCGCCTCGCGGCACGGCGTCGAGCCCGTCGGCTCCAGCGACGCGACCTGCGGGCGACCGGCCCAGGTCGCGAGCCTCAGGCCGTGGCGCGCAGGGCGAGCCAGGTGAACGGGCTGGGCCTGGCCGCTCGGGGTGATGTGTCGTTCGCGAGTCGAGGAGATGACGGCGAAGCCCGGTCCGAGCGCGTGGGCCAGCTGCTCCGCGCCGTATCGCGCGGTCGGCAGACCGGAGCACTCGGTGGGACCATCCTCGGCGAAGGTCGCCAGCATGACCAGGCTGCCGGGTGCCGTGGCCCGGTGGAGCCGGGCGATGTAGGCGCGACGCGGCTCGGGCCGGGTCAGGAAGTGGAAGACCGCCCGGTCATGCCACACCGCCCAGACGCGGTCGGGCCGCCAGGTCAGGACGTCAGCGCGGATCCAGGCCACGTCATCGGCTGACTGGCCCATGCTGGCGCGGGCGCGGCGCAGCGCCTCGGCGGAGATGTCCAGCACCGTGACGTCGCGGGCTCCCCGCTGGAGGAGGTCACCGGCCAGCGGTGAGTCACCGCCGCCGACGTCGATCACCGACTGGTCGGGGGCGAATCCGCTGTCCTGAAGGATGTTCAGGCTGGCAGTCGCGGTCTCCTGGTCCCAGCTGTGGGCCCGGCCCGCCCGCCACGCGGCCTGCCAATGGTCGACCGCTGAACCGGCCCGGGGTTCCCGCACGTCGCTCACCCCGACCATCGTAGATGAACCGAGGCACCGGACGCGATGCCCGTCTTCAGCTGCGACGACCTGCGGGTCGGCTCGGCCGACGCGAAGAACCACTCCCCCTGCTCGCGGGAGCACCCCTGGGAATCACCCGCGGGACGACCTTGACGAAGACGACCATGACGACCAGCTCGACCAGCGTCTGGGCCACGACGACGAGCGGGGCGAGGTCGAACGCGGCCGGGAGCGCGAGCACCAAGGGCAGCACGACCAGCGAGTTGCGGGTCGCCCCGCTGAACACGACGGCCCGCTTCCCAGGGACGTCGAGCCCGGCGACCCGGCCGGTGAGCATGCCGACGGGCACCATGACGCGGCGAAGAGGAGGTACACCGGGACCGCGAGCAGGAGGCTCCCGACCCGCCGGCCGACCCCGGCGATCTGGGACGCGACGACCACGGCGAGAGTGAGCATCATCAGCGGCACCATCGCCCACAGGACGATCTGCTCCCACGCCCGTCCGACGCGGGTCCTCGCAGCGAGCTGGGTGAGCCCGGCCGCGGCCAGGGGAAGGAGGATGAGCAGGGCCAAGGCCTCGACGAACGGGGCGAGGTCGACCGAGTCCACGAACTCGGGCCCGACGAACACCCAGAGGTCGAGGGGAAGCAGGAGCATCTGGGCGAGCATGAGCAGGGGCGCTGCGGCCAGCAGACGGTCCTTCGCGTCGCCGGCGATGCCGGTGAACACGATGACGTAGTCCACGCACGGCGTGAGCAGCACGAACAGCACCCCGACGAGCAGGACCCGGTCGTGGGCGACGATCCGCGAGAGCGGCCAGACCACGACGGGCACGAGCAGGAAGTTCACGGCCATGACCGCGGCGAGGAACCGCCAGTCGCGCAGCGCCTGCCCGATCCTCGCGAACGGCACGCCGAGGAACGTCGCGTAGAGCAGCAGCCCGAGCACCGGGCTGATCGCCAGCTCCGCAGGATGCGCGACGCTGGGGAGCGCGAGGCCGGCCGTCGCGCCGACGAGGAGCGCGGCGACGTAGAGGGCCACCTGGTGCCGCTCCATCCACTCCGCGCCTGCTCGCATGGTCTCCATTCTCCCGGAGGTCCCTATAGGTCAGCAAGCACTGTATAGTCAGCATGTGCTGACTATTGCTTCGCGCCTGGACGTCATGAACCGGCTCGGCCGGGCCATGGCCGACCCGACCCGATCCCGGATCCTGCTCTCTCTCCTGGAGTCGCCCGGCTACCCGGCGCGGCTTGCCCGCGACCTGGACCTGACGCGCACGAACGTGTCGAACCACCTGTCCTGCCTGCGAGGCTGCGGGATCGTCGTCGCCGAGCCCGAGGGCCGGCAGACCCGCTACGAGATCGCCGACCCGCACATCGCCGCAGCCCTGACGTCGCTGGTCGACGTGACCCTCGTCGTCGACGAGAGCGTCCCGTGCCTGGACCCGCAGTGCCCGGTGCCCGGCTGCTGCGACGCCGAGGGGGCCGCCCAGTGAGCGACGAGTGCTGCGGCGTCGACGAGACGGGCTCTCCGAAGGCCGATGCCCGGGGCGCGTCCCTGCGGCTGCTCGGAGCGGGCGCTCCGAAGTCGTCGGGCGACGGCTGCTGCGGCCCGGCCGAGGAGGCTCCGAGGGTGGTGCAGGACGAGGGCGACGCGTGCTGCGGCCCCGACCCGGCACGGAGCCCCTCCGGGCCCGGCGAGGAGCCGGAGGTCCGCCCGCCGTGGTGGCGGGATCCCGCACTGCTGCCCTCCGCCGTCGCGGGACTGCTCCTCGTCAGCGGGTACGTGCTGGACTGGTCGGGCCAGGACGTCGCCGCGCAGGTCGCTCAGTGGGTCGCGCTGCTGGCCGGCGCGTGGACCTTCGTGCCCGGCGCGCTGCGCCGCCTGCGGCGGGGGCGGCTGGGCGTCGGCCTGCTGATGACGATCGCGGCGGTCGGCGCGGTGCTGCTCGGCCACGTCGCCGAGGCCGCCGCGCTGGCGTTCCTGTTCTCCCTGGCCGAGGCCCTGGAGGACCGGGCGATGGACCGCGCGAAGGAGGGCCTGCGAGCGCTGCTCGGCCTGATGCCGGAGACCGCCCGCGTCTCGCGGCTGACCGGCGACGTCACGGTCCCGGTGGACGAGGTGCGCGAGCTCGACGTGCTCGTGATCGGTGCCGGGCAACGGGTCCCGACCGACGGCGTGGTCGCCGAGGGGCGATCGAGCATCGACGCCTCCGCGGTCACCGGGGAGTCCATCCCCGTCGAGGTCGGGCCCGGGGATCCCGTGCCTGCGGGTGCCGTCAACGGCTCGGGGTCGCTGCTCGTCGAGGCCACGGCAGACGGCCGCGACAACTCGCTGACCCAGATCGTCGCCCTGGTCGAGCAGGCCCATGCCCGCAAGGGAGAGCGCGCCCGACTGGCCGACCGGATCGCCCGGCCGCTCGTGCCCGCCGTGCTGATCGCCGCGGCGCTGGTGGCCCTGTTCGGGATCGCCGTCGGCGACCCGTGGACCTGGGTCGAGCGGGCCCTGGTCGTCCTGGTCGCCGCTTCCCCGTGCGCCATGGCGATCGCCGTGCCGGTCACCGTCATCAGCGCGATCGGCTCGGCGTCGAGGTTCGGCGTCGTCATCAAGTCCGGGGCCGCCTTCGAGCAGTTCGGCACGATCAGCACGGTCGCCTTCGACAAGACCGGCACCCTCACCCGGGGGCGGCCGCAGGTGACCGAGACGCGCACCGCTCCGGGCATCGGCCATCAGGCTGTCCTCGCCTGGGCGGCGGCCCTCGAGGCGACCAGCACCCATCCCTTGGCGGCGGCGATCACCGCGGCCGCGCCGGACGCCCCGGCGGCGAGCGAGGTGGACGAGGACGCCGGGCACGGCATCGCCGGCCGGGTCGGCGACCGTTTCGTCAGGGTCGGCAGCCCGCGCTGGATCGATCCGGCCGTTCTGCGGGCCGACGCCGACGAAAGGGCCGAGGCAGGCATGACCGTCGTGGTCGTCGAGGCCGACGGAGAGGTCGCCGGCCTGATCGGCGTGCGCGACGAGCTCCGCCCCGAGGCCGCCGAGACCGTGCGGATGCTCCACGACCAGGGCATCGGCACGGTCATGCTCACCGGCGACGACGCCCGCACCGCCCGCGCCCTGGCCGCCCAGGCCGGCATCGACGACGTCCGCGCCGAGCAGCTGCCGGCCGACAAGGCGGAGGCGATCACAGGTCTGGCCGCTACTCGGCCGACGGCGATGGTCGGCGACGGCATCAACGACGCCCCCGCGCTGGCCACCGCGACCGTGGGCATCGCGATGGGAGCCACCGGCTCCGCGGCCGCGGTGGAATCCGCCGACATCGCCTTCACCGGCCACGATCTGCGCCTGATCCCCGCCGCGTTCGCGCACGCCCGCAGAGGACGGCGCATCATGACGGCCAACATCGTCCTCGCGCTGGCCATCATCGTCGTCCTGTTCCCGCTCGCCCTCTTCGGCGTGCTCGGCCTGGCCGGAGTCGTCCTCGTCCACGAGGTCGCCGAGGTCGTCGTCATCCTCAACGGCGTCCGCGCCGCCCGCAGGCCCAGCGCACTGCGTCGAGGCCTGCCGGCACGCAGTGATCTCCAGGCGGCTCATTTCCAGCCGGCGCACGGGATGACGGCGAACCGATGACGATCGAGGCCTCGCGCCTCGGGGGACGCCCGAACCGGGAGCCGGTCGAGGGGACCCGACGCCAACTGAAAGGACTACGACCATGAGGATCACGCTGCAGTACTTCGACGGCTGCCCGAACTGGGAGATCCTCGATCGGCGGATCGCCGAAGCCGTCGACGGGCGATCCGACGCGGAGGTCGTCCACCAGCGGGTCGAGACGCCCGAGGACGCCTTGCGCGTCGGCTTCCACGGTTCCCCCACCGTCCTGGTCGACGGCGTCGACCCGTTCGCCGACGGCAGCGCGCCGGTCGGGCTCGCCTGCCGGATGTTCCGCACCCCGGACGGGATGGCCGGGTCGCCGACCGTGGAGCAGCTGCGCACGGCCATCCGTGAGGCCGCGCGGGGCGTCCGCGAGAGCACCCTGCAGGGTCTGCCGAACGCGGTGCCTATCGCCTGCACGCTCGCGCCGGACGCGGGCGAGGAGCAGGTAGAGAGGTGGCGAGCCTTCGACGACGACCATCTCCTCGACGTCGAACGCGGCGACGCCCGGATCATCCTCCACTACGCCAAGGCAGACGACTCCGTCCGGCGTCTTCACGACCTCGTGGCGGTCGAGAGCGCCTGCTGCTCGTTCGTCGACTGGGTGATCGACGAGAGCCACGCCGACCTGCGCCTCGTCGTCACCGGCACCGCGGAACAGCTCGCTGCGCTCGATATCGGGAGGGGCACAGCGTAGACCCGTGATCGGCCGGGACCGCGCTGGCCGACGAGCGCCGGGCGCAGGGGCAGCCGGACACCGGCAGGAGTCGCTGGTCGGTGACTCGCATCTTTCAGTGGCGGCGCACCGCCGCACGCCGTGGTCGCGGCCGGTTACCGGTGCGCGCTGCGGGTCAGGCCGACTCCGCGCCCGGGTCGGGCCGGTCGCGTCGGCGCAGGATGATCCAGCGGCCGAGCAGGCCGACGGCGAACATGGCCAGTCCGGCGATGACTGACTGCCAGGGCAGGGTGGCGATCAGGATCAGGCAGCCGAGGATGCCGAGCAGGTTGAGCCAGCGTGGCCAGCGGCGGTCGGACGGGGGCTGGGTGAATGCGGCGGTGTTGGCGATGCCGTAGTAGACGAGCACGCCGAAGGAGGAGAATCCGATCACGCCGCGCAGGTCGGTGGTCAGCACCAGGACGGACACGACGACGGCGAGGGCGATCTCGGCGTGGTGGGGCACCTTGTGGCGCGGATGGACCGCCGACAGCCAGGACGGCAGATCGCGGTGGCGGGCCATCGCCAGGCTGGTCCGGCCGATGCCGGCGATCAGCGCCAGCAGCGCCCCGAGGCTGGCCACCGCGCCGCCGATCCGGACCACCGGGGCCAAGCCCCCGACCCCGGCTGCTTGCACGGCCGCGGTCAGGGGTGCCGTCGCGGCGGCGATCCTCTCCGGCCCGGCGGCGAGCAGGACGCTCACGCCGACGATCACGTAGATGATCACGACGATGATCAGGGCGATGGGGATGGCGCGGGGGATGGTCCGCTGCGGGTCGCGGACCTCCTCGCCCATGGTCGCGATCCGCGCGTAGCCGGCGAAGGCGAAGAACAGCAGCCCGGCCGACTGCAGGATCCCGTACGGACCGCTCGCGGTCAGGGCGGACCAGCCGCCCAGGTTCGTCGCCGACGTTTGGCCGCCGACGAAGATGCCGACCACCAGCACCGCCAGCGCGACCAGGGTGACGGCGACCAGGATCCGAGTCAGGCCGGCGGTCTTGCTCACCCCTCGGTAGTTCAGCGCCGCCAGGCCGACCACCCCAGCGACCGCGACCAGCCGTTGGGCCCACCAGGGGCCGGGCACGGCGTAGGTGGCGAAGGTGAGCGCCATCGCCGCGCAGGAGGCGGTCTTGCCGACCACGAAGCCCCAGCCGGCGGTGAACCCGAACCAGTGGCCCAAGCGCTCCCGCCCGTAGATGTAGGTGCCGCCGGAGGTCGGATACACCGCGGCCAGCTGGGCCGAGGCGGTGGCGTTGCAGTAGGCGATCACCGCCGCGATGCCCAGGCCGATCAGCAGGCCGGTGCCGGCCGCCTGGGCCGCCGGGCCGAACGCGGCGAAGATGCCGGCACCGATCATCGAACCGAGTCCGATGATCACCGCGTCGCGGGTGCCCAGGCGTCGATCCAGCTGCGGTGTCGGTTCACTCATCGGGCGTCGTCCCATCCTCTGGGTCTGCGTCGGGGGTGTCAGTGGTTTCGTCGTGAAGGACTTCGCGCGCCAGTTCGGTCAGGGCCCGCCGTTCGTCGGCCAGCACGGCCCGGCCGGCGTCGGTGATCCGGTACAGCCGCCGGCCGCGACCCTCCACCGTGGCCTGCCGCGAGGTCAGCAGCCCCTGCGCCTCCAGGCGATGCAGCGTCGGGTACAGGGTGCCGGGGCTGATCCGGTACCCGTGATGGCCGAGCTCCTCGGCCATCCACGCGCCGTGGATCTCTCCCTCGGCGGCGTGATGCAGGATGTGCATCCGCACCGCGCCGCGGATGAACTCACTCACCGGCGGCGTCGAAGTCGAGGACGAAGTCCAGCGACGCCGGCTCATCGGTCCCGGTCAGCGCCGACGCCGCGACCTGGACACGGACCCGGTAGCTGCCTCTGGCCTCCAGGGCGACGTTGTTGCCGTAATGCAGCCCCGCGGTGCCCTTGTGTGGTCGGGCCACCGGAACCAGCGGCAGTCCGGTGAACACCGGCCTATCGCCATCGTCGCCGGTGCCGTCGAGGCGGACGACGTCGACGGTGACGTCCAGGTACGGCACCGGGTGCCCAGCGTCGATGTCGTGGATGTGGGCATCGAGGTTGAACAGCCCCGCCGGCGGATCGGCCGGGTCGGGCTCGGCCGCGACGTTCTCCACCACCTCGCCTACTCGGCCGGCGAAGACCGCGCCGCCGCCCGCATTGTTCGGCTCCCGCCAGTCCTCGGCGGCGAACATCCGGGCGATCGGCCCGACCGCCACATCCACCCGCAGCCGGCCGGCCGTCCGCGCCTCCGGCGATCCCGATACGTGCATGACACCCAACTCCTCTTGACTATCGCGTCCCGATATCGTAGAACGATATCTAGAGTTCCGTCAACGAGAGGACGACGACCATGACCGATCCGACCAACCGGGCCGAGGACGATCCCCGACGCCACACCAGCCAGGTCCGCGAGCGGCTCTCCGAACTGATCGCCCACCTGCGCCAAGACGTCGGCAAGATCGACGACCCGCGGGCACAAGCCCTGTTCGAGACCACCGCCGAAGTCCTGACCGGCCTGGAGAAGGCCTACACCGACTTCGAAGCCCGCGACGAACCCGCCTGGCGAGACTGAATCCCGAACCAGCCGAGCCCGGATGCCCATCAGCCGGGGATCCTGGCACTGGGTCGGCCTCAGCCGGGCTCGCGTCGAACGACGGCCGGCCGCCGGGCGAGGACCGCGGCATCCTGTCCGCGCCCAAACGCCGGTTCCTGCCCGAGCTGATCGACCTGGTCATGACCGACCAGATCGACCTCGGCGTCGTCTTCGACCTCGAGCTGCTCATCGAGGAGGCCGGCGAGGGCTACATGCCATGGACGAGCGCCGCGCCACAAAGGTGCTTCTCACCTCTGAGCCGTCGACGAATAGTGCCCCGGTCCGCAGTGCGACCGCGGCCTTCCGGCATCTCAGTGCAGCGTCCAGTGCGCTGCGGGGCCCGTCGCGTTCGGGTGTGCGCCGGTGTCGAACTTCCGAACAAGTTCCGAATACCATTGGGTGTCATGACATCTGCAGCCGACCCGCCCGCATCTACCCGGCGCTCCTCGGACCTGAGCAAGCACTCGGCCGAGGTCTTCGCCGAGGCCGAGGACCATCCCGTCACGGTGACTCGCCGCGACGGCGAGTCCCTGGTGCTGATGTCCCAGCGCGAGGCCGACGCCCGGGCCGAGCTCCTGGACATCGCCGGCGCGCTCATCACGGCGACGCTCGAAGACGGGCCGCTCACCGAGCGCATGGCCAGCCGGTACCCCTGGATGTACGCGCTGAGCGCCCAGGACCGCAAGGAGTGCGCCCGCGACCTCGTCGACGCCGCCCGGGCGTCGTTCTCGACGCAGCAGCCTCACCTGGCGATCGCCCAGCTCACCGGCTGGCGCGAGACCGCCACCGCGATCGCGGCGGGCCTGGGCTCGCAGCCGGTCGAGTGGCTCGAGGAGGACACAGACGCCGTCGACGATGATCGTCAAGCAGACCTGACCGCGCCCGAGGGGGCCGCGGTCCCGCGCCCGATGAAGGGGTCGGACTACGTGCTGAAGCACGCCACCAAGCAGTCAGAGAAGGGCTGGCGCGACCTCGCCACCACGCTCGGGGATCCCATGAGCGATGCCTGGGACTTCCTGACCCGCACGCCCCTGGCGACGACCTCGGCCAACTACCCGCTCGAGGGGTCCCTGGGCGTGGTCACCCGAGGCGGCCGGATCTTCCAGCGCTGGCAGCACCAGCCCACGACGAAGAGCACGGCGCAGATCTGGTTCTACGTCGACGGCGGCACCGTCCACCTGGAGCGGGTCCACGCCGCGCACCGCGACCGGACGAAGTAGCCCGGCATGGGGATCTTCAGTCCGCGGGTGATGCGGCTGCTCGCCGACCAGCTGACCGCGACGCCGATGCGCGAGATCGACGCGCTGTTCGACGACCGCGGCGTCGCCCTCGGGCCGCCCCAGCCCCGCGAGAACGACGAGAGCGTCCGGCGCGAGCGGATGCGGCGGTATCTCGTGAGCCTGGACCTGGACGACGCCGCCGACATTCAGCGGCTGACCGCCGTGCTCGGCGATGTGCTGCAGAGCATCGTCCAGGACACGTCCACCGGCTGGGGCAGCAACGACGGGCTGCGGGACAAGTGGGTCCGGATCCTGCGCGAGGACGGCTTCGACGTCGACGAGGCCACCGGCACCGTGCGCCTCGGCCGGGCCGGCGCGAACCTGACCGAGCAAGCGCTCGACGCGCTCCCCGACCCGCAGTCCATCCAGGACCACCTGCGCCGGCTCGGCGACAGCGTCGACACCGATCCCCGGCTCGCAGTGAGCACCGCCAAGGCATTGATCGAGTCCACCGCCAAGTGCGTGCTCACCGCACGCGGGCAGAGCTACGCCCGCGCGGCGAAGGTCCCGGCACTGGTGAACGCCGCCCAGGAGTCGCTCGGCCTCGCCCCCAAGTCGGTCAGCGACGAGGACCGAGCGCTCCGCCAGGCACTGCAGTCACTCATTACCCTCACCCAGAGCGTCACCGAGCTCAGGAACAGCGTCGGCATCGACCACGGAGCCGAGGAGGTGCCCAGATGGGTGCGCCCGCGGCACGCCCGCCTCGTCGTCGGCGCGGCCCAGGTCTGGTGCCAGCTCATGCTTGAGACCCTCGCCGACCCCGATGCGCCCTGGCGGCGCTCGGAGAGCTGACCGGGGCAAAGTAAAACCCCGGGGACATCGCTCCGAGGAACGAGGGGTCATCCGGGGTGTTCGTAGATAATGATGCCAGACGAGGAGTGCCGACGCAACATCGCCGGCGGTGACGACGAGCAGGTGGAGGACGCAGTGACTGATCCAGCCCACCGCGCGTCCGTCGAGCGCTACGTCACCCAGGCGCGCCTGGGACCTTACCTTACCGAAGTCGGCGGCGACTACGTTCGCGCCGAGGAGCTGTACGTCTGAAACCTCAGGGTCAGCGGTGCATTCCATGAGGTCCTCGGCGTCTTCGAGGTGGTGCTGCGCAACGCCCTGTGCGAGGAGCTCCGCCGATGGCACGGCAAGCGTCCTGGCACCTGGCTCGACGACCCGACGGCCACGTTCGATGACCGCAGGATCGAGCAGATCGAGGAGGCCCGCGGGATCCTCGTCCAGCGCGGCAAGCCCACGACCGAGGGGCGCGTCGTAGCCGAGCTCTCACTCGGATTCTGGCGGTTCCTGCTCTCCAAGCGGTACCAGAACACGCTGTGGACGCCGCACCTGCGCAAGGCGTTCCCGGGGATGAAGCCCCAGAAGCGCGAGGTCGTCTACGGGCACGTCGAAGCCCTGCTCACTCTGCGCAACCGGATCGCCCACCACGAGCCGATCCACCGTTTCCCGCTGGCCGATCTCCACGGCCGCATGCTGCTGGTGGTCGCGTGGATCGACCCGGGCATGTCGGGTTGGCTCTCCGGCCTCAGCCGGGTGCCGTCGCTGCTCGCCGAACGACCGCATGCGCAGGATGCCGCGCCCTGAGCGGATACGACCCGTGATCGAGTAGGTGATGGGCGATCAGCGCATTCAGATCGCCTGACGCCGAGGAGACCGCCGTCCGCCTACCACTCGTGGCCGCGGTGGCACGACTGCTCACCTACCGTCTTCGCTGGCAGCGCGGGCAGAGGTGGCTCGACCGGTTCATGAAGCGCTCGCGCACGATCGTGGTGCCGCAGCGCTCGCACGGGAGACCTTCCCGGCCATAGACATTCAATGAGTTTGTTCCGGACTCGACAAGTTTGTGACGTTCATGAAAGGTCTGTCGAGTCGTCACTCGACTGACGTCTCGATGATCACTCGACTCCCACTCCGATCCTCGCAGCGTCGAATGCGCTGAAGACCAGGATACCGAGGTGATCCGCCGGGCGGCAGGGCGCTCAGTAGTGGTAGCGGGCCTGGAGGATGATCAGGTCCTCGCCGTCGACGAGGTAGACGAGCCGGTGCTCTTTATTGATCCGCCGCGACCACGAGCCCTGCGCTCCGTACTTCAGCTGCTCGGGCTTGCCGATGCCCTCGAAGGGCTCGCGCAGGCAGGCGTCGATGAGCAGGTTGATGCGCTTGAGGATCCTCCGGTCGGCCGTCTGCCAGTGCTTGTAGTCCTCCCAGGCGGCCTCGTCCCAGACGAGCCGCACTCAGGCGTCCTCAGTCTGGTCGGCCGGCTCGTCGGAGCGGTCGAGCTCGTGGGCCTGGGCCTTCCCGGCGCGGGCGCGGTCGTAGGCGTCGAGCAGCCTGCGGGCGTTCACCGGCGAGCGGAACAGGTAGGCGGTCTCCTGCCAGGCCGCGTACTCGTCGGCCGGCATGAGCACCGCGTTGCCCTTGCGGGAGACGATCTCGACGGCGTCGTGGTCGGCGTTCACGCGCTCGATGAGCGGGAAGAGCGTCTTGCGGGCCTCGCTCGCGCTGATGGACATCGGCCTTCCCTTCGCTCGCACGAGTTGTACTTCTTTATGGTACCACTCACGACGGGTCGGAGGCCAGCAGGCGGTCGGGTCCGGGTGAGCGCGGGTCCGACCGGCCCGATGAACCGCTACTGCGCGGTGTGGCCGGCGTCGACCGGCAGCGCCGCGCCGGTGACGTAGCTGGCCGCGTCGGAGCACAGCCACAGCACTGCGGCCGCGATCTCCTCCGGCTTGCCGAGCCGGCCCAGCGGCACGCCCGCAGCGGCCTGGTCGCGGTCGAGCTCGCCGCCGGCTGCCATCCGGGCGACCATCGGGGTCTCGATGGTGCCCGGGCAGACGGCGTTGCACCGCACGCCGTGCTTCCCGTACTGCAGGGCAACGGACTTGGTCGCGCCGATGACGCCGTGCTTGGTCGCGTGGTAGGTGGTGCGGCCGTCGCCGCCGACCAGGCCGCCGAGCGACGAGCAGTTCACGATCGCGCCGGAGCCCTGCTCGCGCATCTGCTGCAGCTCGTGCTTCATCGACGCCCATACGCCCTTGAGGTTGACCGCGACGAGCTTGTCGAAGGCCTCCTCGGTCTCGTCGGCCGAGTCGACCGGCGGCAGCATGATCCCGGCGTTGTTGAACGCCATGTCCAGGCTGCCGAACTCCGCGACGGTCTGCGCGACGGCGGCGGCGACCTGGTCCTCGTCAGTGACGTCGCACGCGACCGCGATGGCTTTCTGCCCCTTCGCGATGAGCTCGTCGGCCAGAGCCTTGGCAGCGTCGGCGTCGCGGTCGACGATGGCGACGTTCGCGCCGGCCGCGGCGAAGGCGCGGACGGTGGCCTCGCCCATGCCGGCGCTGCCGCCGGTGACGAAGGCGGTCTTGCCGGTGAAGTCGTAGGTGAGATCGGACATGGTGGTGCTCCTTGATTCTGCGATCGGGTTCGAGGTGCCCGGCCAGGGCGGCTCGGGGCTAGGCGGGCTGCTCGCCGACGAAGGAGCGGAACGCGCCGCGGTCGCGGTGCAGGGAGAAGATGCGGTCGACCAGCGCGTCCGGCTCGTGGTCGGGCTCGCCGCCGCCGATGCCGCGCGGGATGATCAGCTGCGCCACGTGGATGCCCTCCGGGGCGAGTGCGTCGTGCAGCATCTGGCCGTAGGCGGACTCGCCGGCGAAGGCGACCGAGGTGCCGGTCACGTTCCCGTTCGGGGTCACGGCGCTGCCGCCGTTGATGAGCAGGATCGTTCCGCGGCCCAGTGCGCGCATCCCGGGCAGGACGTGCTGGACGGCGGTGACGGGCCCGTACACGGACTGCTCGACGGGTCCGACGAGGTCGTCGGCGGTGGTCTCGAGCACCGGCTTCATGAACTCCCTGGCCGGCACCGGGCTGTACTGCAGCACCTCGATCGGCCCCAGGTCGGCTGCTGCCGAGTCGAGCGCGGCGCGCAGCGCCCGCGGGTCGCGGACATTCGCGGCGTAACCGCGGGCGGTCACGCCCTCGGCCTCGAGCTCGGCGGCGAGGGCGTCGACGTTGGCCTGTGTGCGCGAGATCAGCGCGACGGAGAAGCCTTCGCGGCCGAAGCGGCGGGCGGTGGCGATGCCGAGTCCGGCCCCGGCTCCGACGATGGCGATCGTGGTCATGAGGGGTTCCTTCGTTCGATGATTGTTCAGGGGAGGGTGCGCTTGCACTCGGGTACCGTCTCCACGCTAGAGGCGGCCGATACGAGGTGGGAGTCCCTGTGAGTGCACCTCGAGCACAGGGAGGCTGCAGGCACCGATGCTCCTGCGGCTCCCGGGTAGTCGGTGCGCTCCAGCGCAGCGGGACGACGGATGGGAGCGGACGGTTGCCCGGTCAGCGCGTCGGCATCGGTCGGCCGGTCGGCCGACGGCGGCTGACCAGAGCCAGCGCGATGGCCGGGATCAGGGTGAGGGCGACGATTACGGTGCCGACGTGCGCCGGACCCGTCAGGCCCAGGGGGGTAGACAATGCCGCTCCGGCGATCGTGGTGCCGATGGCGGTGCCGGCGTTGAACGCCGCGACGCTCAGTCCCGAGCCGAGGGTCGCGGCGCGGCCGGCGAAGCCGACGGCGAGATGGATCAGGACGCTGTTGGCGGACAGCCCGAACAGGCCCAGCAGCACCACGAGCGCGACGGTGACCCACGCCGTGCCGGTCAGCAGCGCCATCGCGAGCAGGACGAGCGTCGTCACCGCCGGAGTCACGATGGTCACCAGGTGCGGGTGCGCGTCGCCGAGGCGGCCGCCGACCAGCGTGCCGACGAAGGAGCCGATGCCGAAGCCGGTAAGCACCAGCGGCACGAGCGCGGCGGGTACGCCTGCCTGGTCGGTGAGCACGGGCGCGATGAACGAGTAGGCTGCGAGCACGCCGCCGGTGGTGGTGACGCACGCCGCCAGCACCAGCCAGAGCTTCCCCGACCGCAGGTCGGCCAGCTCGGACAAGGCCGACGACGTTCCCTGATGAGGCTCGTCGGCCGGGACCAGACGGACGACGAGCACCACGGCGAGGGCCCCGGCGACGGCCAGTGCCCAGAAGGTGCCGCGCCAGCCGGCGTGCTGGGCGACGAACGCGCCGATCGGCACGCCGAGGACGGTGGCCAGGGAGCCGCCCGCGCCGACGACGCCGACCGCTCGGGAGCCCAGCGACGGGCCCGCCGCGTGCGAGGCGACCACGGCCGAGACGGCCCAGAACGCGCCGGTCGCCAGCGCGGTCACGAACCGGGCGACCATCAGCACGGCGAGCTCTGTGCCGAGCGCGACGACCACGTGGCCGACGATGAACACGAGCAGCGCCAGGACGAGCGTGAGCTTCCTCGACATCCGCATCGTCAGCAGAGTCATCAGCGGCGCGCCGACCACCATGCCGATCGCGAACACCGTGATCAGCGACCCCGCCTGGCCGAGGGAGATGCCCAGGTCGCCGGAGATTTCAGGCAGGATGCCCGCGACGACGAACTCGGTCGTGAGCATCAGGAACGTGCCCAGCGCCAGGACGTACACGACCAGCGGCAGACGCGAGCCGGATGCAGGAGGGGACGCGGCGACAGGCTGCGTCGGGACGGAAGCCGTAGGGGCTTCATGGGACATGCGCGGGACCTCCGCGGTTGACGAGACGGATTCGAACATCACCCATTCCAGGCCGGTTCGCTGTTCCGGAGAAGGTCGAGTCCATAGGGGTAGAACGTCGACCCCCTTCGCAAACGGGACCGCTTCTACGCTTGAACCATGGACAACCGCGACGACATCAAGGGCTTCCTCGCCAGTCGGCGCGCGAAGCTCACCCCCGACATGGTCGGCCTGCCGACGAGCGCCCGGCGGCGGGTGCCGGGACTGCGACGCGAGGAGGTCGCGGTCCTCGCCGGGGTCAGCACCGAGTGGTACACGCGCCTGGAGAAGGGCCACATCGGCGAGGTCTCCGAAGAGGTCCTCGACGCGGTCTCCCAGGCGCTGCGCCTCGACGACGACGAGCGGACCTACCTCCACGACCTCGCCCGCGCCGCCAAGCCCGCCCACCGAAAGGCCGCCCGCCGCCGCGACATACCCCTCGCGCCGCAGGTGCAATGGATGCTCGACTCGATCACCATGTCTGCCGCGTTCGTACGGAATGGTCGCCTCGACGTCATCGGCTCCAACGCCCTCGCCCGCGCCCTGCACGTGCCCATGTTCACCAGCCCCACCACAGTCGATGGGAAGCCGAACTTCGCCCGGTACCACTTCCTCGATGAGGGCTCCAAGGACTTCTTCGTCGACTGGGAGGCCGGGGCCGCCGCCACGGTCGCGCTGTTGCGCGCCGAGGCCGGTCGCGAGCCCTACGACAAGGCGCTGCGCGAGCTCATCGGCGAACTCTCCACCGCCAGCGAGGAGTTCAGCGCGTTCTGGGCTTCCCACGACATCCGCATCCGTCATGAGGGCACCAAGCGACTGCACCATCCCGAGGTCGGCGAGCTCGAGCTCACCTACCAGTCCGTCGACCTCCCCACCGGCAAACGGGCATGGCACGACCTGTCCTTCTACACCGCCGAGCCCGGCTCGCAGCACGAGGAGAGCCTGAAGCTGCTGGCGAGCTTGGCCGCACCGTGCGCGAGGATCGGAGGGGCACGAGCGGACGGATCGACGACTCCCCGGCTGCGGACCGAAGAGCAGAAGCGCTGACGTCGACGAGTTGACAAGGCAATCTCGGCGAGATGCGACAGCTCGGGCGGGCCGCGCTAGCTTGAGACCACTACATCCCCCAGGCCTCTCCACGATGCGCACTTGGGGGATTTTCTCTGCCCGCGTCCAGGAGGAGCGCCGATGCCCCATCCGCGCCGCACTCCCCGCAGCCCCGCATACCGAAGTGATCCTTGCACGCCTAGACTGGACCCAGGAAGACCGGTTCCGCCTACCTCGGTAGGTCCAGGGCCGGTCCTCACTTTCCTGGACGCGCGAAGAAGCGCAACTCGATCGACAAGCGGGCCGATCTTCTCATCGAGCGCGGGCACGCCCTCGTTTCCACAGGTCACGCCGCACCTGCGGGCTCTTCTCCGCCGCTCACTCCAGATCGACTCGCCACCGATGGCCACAGTGTCCATTGCGGCTTCAGCCGTCGTCGCGGATGCGCCGGAGCTCGTCCTTCGCGGCATCGGCCTCAGTGCCCAGCAGCTCGACGAGCCGCTGCGCGGACCTGGTGGGGTCCTCGGCGCGCAGCTCGTCGGCGCGGCGAGCCGCGTACCGCTTGCCGGCGGCGCTCATCTCGGCGTTGAACTGCGAATCGGTCAGCACCGCCAGGGAATCGCTCATGCTTCAAGCCTACGAGCTCAGCACCGAGTAGTCAGTCCTGCTCGAGTCGACGACCCGTCCCCGGCCGGAGCTGGGGCCCCTGCAGGACTGAGCCTCCGTCGACCGCCGCAGGACCTATGTGAGGCGGAATCGCTGCCGGTACTCGCCCGGCGTGATCCCGACGCCGCGCCGAAACGATCTGTTGAGGGTGTCGACGGTGCCGAAGCCGCAGACGGACGCGACGCGGGCGAGCGTGTCATCGCTCGTCTCGAGCCGGTTCTTCGCCGCCTCGACCCGGGCCCGTTCGATGTAGGCCGCCGGCGTCGTGCCGAGCTCGGTCTTGAAGACCCGGGTGAGCTGCCGGTCGCCGATGTGCAGGCTCTCGGCGAGGCTGGTCACCGTCAGGTGCTCGCCGAGGTGCCCGGCGATGTGCAGGCGCAGGTCGTCGACCCTCGTCGACGTGGCAGCCTGCTCGAGCGGCACGCTGAACTGCGACTGCCCGCCGGGGCGCTTGAGGTAGACGACGAGCTGCCGGGCCACGCGCTGGGCCAGCTCCGCCCCGAAGTCCTCCGCGACCAGCGCCAGGCACAGGTCGAGCACCGAACTGATCCCGGCCCCGGTCCAGACGTCGCCGTCGCGGACGAAGATCGGGTCCGCGTCGACCTCGATCTCCGGGTGCTCGTCGGCGAGCTGGGCGGCCGTCGACCAGTGCGTCGTCGCCCGCTTCCCGTCGAGGAGCCCGGCGGCGGCGAGCACATGCGCGCCGACGCAGACCGACGTGATCCTCCTGGTCCTCTCGGCTAGCTCGCCGATGCGCGTGACGACCGCGGGGTCAGCGACCGCGCGCACCCCGCGCTGGTCGTCGACCTCGACCGAGCCGGGCACGATGAGCGTGTCGATGCGCCGGCCAGCGAGCTCGTCGAACGTGGCGTCCGGGAGGATGCGCACTCCCGCAGACGTCGTCACCGGTTCCAGGGTCTCGGCTGCCAGCAGCACCTCGTACCCCGTGGGCTCGTCCATCTCCCGCTGGAGCAGCGAGAACACCTCGGACGGGCCGGTGACATCGAGCGTGTCGACCCGCTCGAAGAGCGCGACGACGACGAGTCGCTCGATCATGATCGGCCTCCCAGGGTCTATGTCGCTATTTGCAGGTTACATGACATTGCCGACAGTGAGCGGCGCTCCTAGCGTTGAGAGTGATCCTCATACACGAGCAGAAAGCAGGCATGCGCATGGCACGCACGACACTCCGGGAGCTCAACGGCTTCGACCAGGCCCCAGCGATTCTGAAGGACTCGACCCTCGTCATGGTCGACTACCAGAACACCTACACGAGAGGCGTGATGGAGCTCGAGGGGTGGGAGCCGGCGCTCGACGCGGCGGCCGAGCTGCTCGCGAAGGCCCGCGAGGCCGGGGCGACCGTCATCCACATCGTCAACGACGGCGGACGCGGCACGCCCTACGACGTCAACGCCGAGATCGGCCGCATCCACGACCGGGTCGCGCCCGTCGAGGGCGAGCCCACGGTCATCAAGACCGCTCCCAACGCCTATGTGGGAACGAACCTCGGCGAGCTCGTCGAGGCAGCCGGCCACGACGACGTGGTCATCGCCGGCTTCATGACGAACATGTGCGTGACCTTCACCGCAGAGGGGACGTTCTTGGCAGGCAAGAAGCCGACCGTGGTCGCGGACGCGTCCGCGACCCGGCCCCTAGAGTCCGGCGTCGCGCAGGTCTCCGCCCAGCAGCTCCACGAGGCGGCGCTCGCGACCATCGGCGACCTGTACGGCGTCGTCGTCCGCAGCGCCGACGAGCTCGGCTGATCGACGAGCGCGAGGCGACCGGCATTTCGCAATCAGCAAGGTCCTGCTCCGCCCCGTCGACCAACTCACCTGATCGAGCATCCCGGCCGTCGGCTCGGGAGGGAGGAACTGCCAGTGCCTCCCTCTCCGGCGGGCCGGTGCCTAGGCTCGACGACACGCTTGAGCAGAAGGAGAGCATGCATGCATCGGCTGTCTAGTGTCCAATCGTCGGTCCTACTTCAACGACATCTGGGTATCGCATACATGATCGGTGGTGGCGATTCATGAGCGAGGTCGTGGTGACAGGACTCGGGGCGATCACGCCCCTCGGTGGTGATGCCGTGTCGACCTGGCAGGCGCTGCTCAACGGCGAATCGGGGATCCGCGGAGACGTCCTTCGCGAACACGAGAGCAGCGGACTGCCCGCGACGCCTGCAGGCGTGATGTCGGTCGAGCCCGCGGAGGCGCTGTCCGCCGCTAAGGCACGAAGGCTGGACCGGTCGCAGCAGGCCGTGTTGGTGGCAGCGGCCGAGGCGTGGTCCGATGCCGGGACGCCAGATGTTGACCCTGATCGGCTCGCTTCCGTGGTCGGCACCGCCATCGGCGGCCTGCAGACGCTGCTCAAGGAGGACGACGTGCTGGAGGCCGTCGGTCCCAGCCGAGTTTCGCCGCGGACTGTCCCCATGATCATCCCGAACGCCGCCGCCGCGTTGGTCAGCATCGAGTACTCCGCGAAGGCCGGATCGTACGCCCCCGCATCGGCATGCTCGTCCGGAGCCGAGGCGCTCGCATTCGGTGCACGCCTCATCCGGGCAGGCGAGGCCGACGTCGTCATCGCGGGCGGGACCGAGGCTCCCATCACGCCGCTCACGGTCGCCGCGTTCATCCAGGCCCACGCGCTCTCCCGTAGCACCGGAGATCCCGCCGAGGCTTCACGCCCCTTCGCAGCGGACCGGAGCGGTTTTGTCCTGGGCGAGGGGGCCGGGGTCGTGATCCTCGAGAGCGCCGAGCACGCCGCTGCTCGTGGTGCTCACGTGCACGCCGTGCTCGCCGGAGCGGGCATCGCGGCGGACGCCCATCACATGACCGCGCCCGCCCCGGACGGGACGGGACTGATCACCGCCATGCGTAAGGCACTCGCGCAGGCTGATCTGGATCCGCAGGACATCAGCCACGTCAACGCCCATGCGACCGGCACCTCCATCGGCGACGTCGCCGAGGCCCGCGCCATCCGAGACCTCTTCGGCCGCATCACAGTCACAGCCCCCAAGGCGGCGATTGGTCACCTCCTCGGAGGTGCTGGTGCCGTCGAGGCTCTGCTGTCCATCCTCAGTGTCGAGCACGGAGTCGTCCCGCCGACCCGCAACCTCGATGAGAGGGCCATCGATCCCGACGTCGACCTCGACGTCGCGGTGGCCCGACGCGATGTTCCTCAGCCTGCCGTGCTGAGCAACTCCCTCGGCTTCGGCGGTCAGAACGTGTCGCTCGTGTTCGCACACCCTGATGCCCGCTGAGTGGCGAAGGAGACGACGAGCAGCAGCGGACCCCTTCTGCATCCCCCAGAGGTGAGCGTCCGCGGCGCGGGCATCGCCGAGCCGTTCGGGTGATCTCAGTTGGTCCGGCAGTCGCCGGTAGAATCGAGAGGTGATCGAGGAGCCTGATCACCCTGGGCGAGGGCAGCGATCAGTCACGCGGACCGCCAGGCGACCGCTATCCGACGAGACAGGGAAGACGCTTCGAGGGGAGCCGAGGATGAGCCGTGAGACTGAGATGGGCATCGACAGCGACGCCTGGCCGACCCCCTCCATCGGTGACGAGGTGATCCTCACCGGGGAGTTCGTCAATGGAGGAGTGCTCCGCCCGCTCGTCGTCGAGAGGATCCCCGAGGCCGGGTTCACGCACGTCCTGCGGGACAGGGCGACCGGCGTGACCGAGACCCACCCGTCCTTCGACCTGACGGTGCTCGTCGACGGCCGGGTGCCGGCGGCCACCGCCACGGCCCGAGACCGGCGCGAGCCGCAGCTCGGCGAAGGCTGACCTGGGAGGGCCGTGGACGGGACAGGGGACGCGGAGGACGAGATCCGCATGCTGCAGGACGGCTGGCGGCTGCTGGGCCATGACGTCCAGGCGGAGCTGGTCGCCAGGGGCTGGAAAGTATCGGATCTCGAGGTCGGCGACGACGAGCCGCTCGAGTTCCACTGGCCACCCACGGCCCCTGCCGGCTACGGAGGCCGAACCGAGCCGGTGAACGAGGCCGCTCGGAGGCGGCCGCTCATGCACCGGCCGCGTCGCACGCCATGGACCCGGCCGACGCGGATCACGCGGACGCCGTCCGGCTGGCGGGTCGACTACGGCGAAGCGATCGCGCAGGAGCCGGACCCGTCGCAGGTGCATCAGGACGACCGGTCGCTCCTCGCCGACCTCGACCGCATCGAGTGGTGGCCGATGCCGATCGAGAAAGCACATCGGATCAGGATGCGACGGGTCCTCGAGACGACGGTCGCCGACGCGAATGACGACCACCACCGGGCCGCCTTCCCTACCGAGCCGTACGCGAGCCGCCTGGCGGAGCTGCGCGAGCACGTCGCAATCGAGGACGCACGCAGGCTCGGTCTCTCGGACGTGGGACAACCGTCCAGCCCGCGCCCGCGTGGTGACCTCAGAGCGAAGATGCGGCTGGTAGACGCCGATGCTTGGGCGTCCGCCGTTCGCACGGCGAAGGCCGGGGGCGAGGGACTACAGGCTGAGGGGCCGGGAAACTAAGAGCCTCTCCGGCAGGCATGTGGTCTGGTCGGCCTTGAGTGGGGCTTGAAACTCGTTGGTTAAGCTCAAGTGCCTGGGCTCGACTCCTCACCGCTGAGTTCGGGGAAGCGTCCTTCCCAGGCCGACCGGATCCGCTCCGGCAGGCCGAGGGTCGGCCAGAGCCGCACGAGCGCATCGCGGTCGAGGTAGTCCCGCAGATCCTCCCAGGACCTCGCCTCGCGCAGGACGATGCGAATCATCGAGCGCAGGCGCGCGTCGTCGGACAGGTCGAAGGGCCTGGACGGGTTCCACAGGAGCCTGTTCGGCAGCACGACGGTCCCCATCTGTGGGCCCCGGAGGTCATCGAGCGATCCGGGCAGCACGAACGAGAGCGAGTACGGGACGCCGTCCATCATGGCCGCGAGCCGTAGCGCAGCCACGCGACGAGCCGCGCGAACCGCCGCCACAGCAAGCCCGCGGCGAGCCATGCCAGGGCGCAGACGATCCCGGCGACGACGATTGGGGCGTACTGCCCGAACATGATCGCGGACACGATCGTGGGGACGAGGACGAGCACGGTGACGACGATGCCCAGGGGGCGCATCCAGCGGCCGACCCCGGCGACGTGGTCGCGGAGGTGGTCCGTCCTCCGGTCGTGCGCCTGCTGCGCGCGGCCTAGGCCCGCCTCCTGCCGGAGGCGGCGCTGCTGCCGGGCGCGCTGGTAGGCGGCCTCGTCCTCGAGGTCGTCGTAGCCGCTCACCCTCCGTCGACCTCCGAACCGTGAGCCTGCTGGTAGGCGTCGTAGACCGCGCGCGGAATGATCCCGCGATCAGCGAGCTCGTAGCCGTGCTCGTGGCCCCATCGGCGGATCGCACTGCGCTCCGCGAAGGTAGACTCGGGAACACTGCGGTTCGACCTCGGCGCGGCCGATTCGGAGCGACGGCCGGCGGCGAGGTACGGACGGAGCATCGCGTCCAGATCGGAGCGCTCGGCCTCGGTGAGGTCCACGTCGCGGAGCTCCGAGTCCAGCCCGAGCCTGACGGTCGTGGCGTCTGGCTCGCCTGAGATGTCGGAGACGATGAGATTGCGCGTGACCATGATGTTTCCTCTCGTCTGTTGATCAGGGTCTGTGCCGACCCGATGCGGGTGGAACAGGCCCTCTGCCACTGGTCTCGTCGACCTCTCCGGAGTCGAGACGCTTCATCCGAACTGCTCCTGGCAGTACTCCTCGTGCTCCGACTCGACGTCGGCGACCTCGGGCTGCCCCTCTCGGACGAACGACTTGTCGGACTCGAACTGGATGCGGTTCTCCGTGGCCGTGAGGTGCGACTGGTTCACGAAGTCGCCGCCCTCTCCCCAGACGATCACGGACCCGTCCTCGTTGAGCTCTCCGCGGCTGGTCGCGCCCTCGTCGGGACCCTTGCACAGATCGACGGTGTACGTCGCCTGATCGCCGTCGATGACGAGCTTCTTGACGCTGCCGGCTGAGCCCTCGCTGTCGTAGTAGGTGCCATCGAGGCTCGAGCCGCCACAGCCCGAGAGCGCCAGCAGAGCTGCCGTGGCCATGAAAGCTCCAGCGACCCTGGCGCTGGGTCTTGTCGCGCTGCTCATGATCATCACTCCCTCGGATCGGCCGTCGCGCCGACTCCTGCAGAGCGGTAGCTCCTCCGAGAGAGGCCGCGACTGAGAGTCGACTCGCAGTCGATCCTACACGGATAGGCGCGTTTAGGTGACTGTGCAATTCAAGTGACTCCACGAGTGTGGAGGTGTGTCCACTCCAGTACCTGATCTCCACGCACTCGGTGTCGAGATCGCACGACTGCGCCGTGGGCAAGGCATGTCCATAGACCGCTTGGCAGAAGCGGCGGGCGTCCATCGAAAGACGATCATCGAGGTCGAGGCCGGTCGGGTCGCGGCCAAGATCTCAACGCTGCACGGGATCGCCCATGCCCTCGGCGTCCCGCTGCCGGAGCTCGTCGCGCCCGTCTGCGCGAGGCATCCGAAGTCCGTCCGGACGCCGACGCCGATCGTCTAGCGGTGGAGGAACGCTCCCTGCACGGATTGCCGACGCGGCACGGGGCTCAGTCGGTTCTGTCAGTCCATCTTGGGACAATGGATCCATGTCAGCAACCCCGAGAAGTGAACCCGCCGAGCACGCCCGCGAAGTGCACGAGTTCGTCGGCTGGGAGCCCTCGAAGTCGTTGTCCGACGAGGACCGAGAAGCCGTCGAGATCATCCAGGAGCACCGGCGCGGGCTCGACTGGTCGGTGCAGCAGGCGCTCGACGAGCGCATGGCCAATATCGAAGGCGAACTCGTGCCAGTCTGCGCGTGCGGCTGGAAGGGCTACGAGGAGGCATGGGAGCCTCCGGGCTCCCGGAGCCCGAACGGCGGTCAGCAGTTCAACTCCCACCGGCTCAACGCGGAGATGACCGCGGCGACGCAGCGCCTCGCTGCAAGCACCGCAGCTGCGGCTTTGCGACACGCAGCCGAGGCATGGTCAGGAGACGAGAAGATCACGAGATGGCTGGAGGCGCGGGCCGCGCACATCGAATCGGTTGGCCGCTACGACACGGAAACGTGGCCGTGAGCCAGCACACGGCGTTCTGAGCACCGTCGGCGGAACAGCTGGCGATCGCCCGTGACGGCTCGGGATAGAGTGCCTTCCACAACGACCGGTTCCGCTGGTGATCGCCAGCCCAGGGCCGGTCCTCAACGCCTCTGGACCCTGGAGTTGCCAATCGACTCCGCGCCAGGACGACCAGTGAGCGTCTCCTGACCCGTGGAGTCCGCGTTGATGACCGGGAAGCCGGCATCCCCCTTCATCACGCACGACAATGTGGCGGATCGCCTGGCCATTTCCAGAACGCCCCGCACTGATCAGGCCTTCGGCATGACATCGACGGTCGACGGATCGAAGCCTTTGCGGCCTCGAGGTGAGGGCAGCAGCCGAACAGTGCAGAAGAAGTCGATGACCCGGCGCTTGATCGCGAGGTCGGCGTCGTCGAACGCCTTCACCGGGTCCCTCGCGCCGATGACGCCGTCGAGGTCGGGCCCGACGCTCAGGCGAATACGCTCGACCTCCAGGTCGGCGATGGCCGCGTTCTGGTGCTCCCTGATCCGCTTGAAGTCGAAGCCCTCGATGATCTCCTCGTCGTAGTCGTGCTGCGCGCGCTTAATCCGCCCCTGCCGATCGGCGATCTCGGCCTGGATAGCGACCAGGCGCGGCTCGTCGCGGGAAGGGATGACGTCTCGCAGGTCGGGCCGCGCGAGCCGCTCGCGGATGATCTGCAGGACGTACTCATCGATATGCGGGCGAGAGCGGGTGACGTGCCCGCCCACGGAGCAGCGGTAGCCCCGGGAGTGCACAGTGATCGGCCGGTCGCAGATCCCGCACAGGTACAGGCTCGAGCCGAGGTGCTTGCGCGCGGTGGAGCCGGTGCGGTTGGTGATCCGCGTCTGGTCGTTGAGCCTTTCCTGGACGGTGAGCCAGGTGAGCTCGTCGACGAGCGGAATCCACCGGCCCTTCACCGGCATGCCGTCCTCGTCGCGGAGGATCTGGGCGTACCAGCTGCGCCGCTTGTTGCCCGCGCGGTCCTTCCTGTCGGTGTAGACGGAATACCCGGCATAGCGCGGGTTCCGCAGGATGCCGAGCACCGTGCTCGACGTCCACGGCCCGTCGTCCGGGACCGGCCTGGGATCCAGGCCCTCCTCGGCGCGGCGCTCGTTGCGTTCGATCATGAGCGTCCGGGTGAACTTCGGCAGGCGCGGCAGCGACTTCGGCACGTCCGGGCCCTCCTTGCCCGAGAGGGCGGCGGCAATGGCCGCGATGGGGGTGCCGTCGTGAATCGAGAACAGCCGGAAGATCTCCCTGACCACGGCCGCCTCGTCCTCGATGACGTCTCCGCCGGTCGCGTACCCGAGCGGGCGCGTGCCCTTGGGGGCGCGGCCCTGCTCGGCGCGCTGCAGCTGGGCGACGGACTGCCGGACCGACTTCCGGTCCACCTCGCCGCGGGCGACGGCCGCCTTGATGCGGGCGTACATCCGTCCGCCGTCCGTGGCCAGGTCGGCCTCGCCGTTCGCGGTGACCAGCTCGAGCCCGCGGTCCTCGGCGGCGTCGATCCAGTCCTCGAGCTGTCGAGGCTGGCGGGTGAGCCGGTCGAGGTCCCAGCAGATGATGGCGTCGAACCGTCCGGCCTGGAAGTCGGCGACCATGCGGTCGTAGTCGGGGCGCTTCTTCGTCTTGTCCGTCGCCGACTTCGACTGGTCCACGTACTCCTCCACGACCTGCCATCCGCGGTCCTTCGCGATCCTCAGGCACGCCTCCCGCTGGCGGTCGATCGCGAGACCGTCCATGTTCCGGTCGAGGGAGATGCGGAGGTAGACGGCGGCGCGGACAGGGGTGGAAGTCATGCTTCGATTCTACTCTGGTGATACTTCTGAGTGACGGAACGTTTTTGTCCGTCGGGTTGGATCATTCGCTCATCGCCCGTTCTCAGGACGTCCGCGACAATTGATCCATGACAGCTGCAGAGCATGCGGGTGACCCTGGCCACCCCGACCACGAGGCCTATCTCCTCGAGCTCGGGCGGGCGACCTACGCGGCCGCCGGGCTGGCGGGCATCGCGTTCGACGTGCTACGGATCCACGGCGGGTTCGACTCAGTCGCGCTGTACAGCGATCCGCTGGGAACGCTCGAGAGCCGGCTGCGCGGCAGCCGGACCGAACTCGAGGGCATCGACGAGTTCCTCGACCTGCTCGGAGAGGCACGGATCGTGCGGAACGACCTCATCCATGCCCTGCCGGTGAAGCATGGTCTCCACCGCCGCGTGACGAAGGACCTCGCCTACGTGAGGAACTTCTTCTCGGTCGAGTCGCTTCGTGAAGCCCGCCAACTCTTCGAGCGCGCGAGGCGCAGGGGCAACGAAGTCCTCTACTCCGACGGCGGCGACGCGATCAGGCGCTGGTACGCGCAGCCGACGACATGAGCCGGTCGGCGTAGCCGACGAGGCTCGTGACCAGCATGAGCACTTGGACGCAGTTGCGCTTGCTGAACTGACGCGAGGAGACGCCGTGCACGCTCGCGTGGCGTGAGTAGTAGCGGGGCACTTCGTCGCCCTTGTGCTTCCAGAACTGCTCGTGGGCGTTCCAGATCGGCAGCCAGACCATCGCCTCGTGGACGCCCATCTCGTCGATGGCGTCCGGCACGTCCGCGCCCTTCTTCCGATTCGTGATGAGCCGCCGTGCGGCCTGGTCAGGGTAGAAGCGGTAGATGAGCGTGTCGAGCGTGACGGTGAACATCGCCTGGGCCGAGCGGGAGTGCCCGGCACGCATCGCTCCGAGCCCATCGAGGGCGAACCCCAACTCGTCGCCGATCACGGCGCGGTCCGCCTGCTCGAGCACGGCGGCGCAGTCCTCGACGATCGACTCGTAGCAGTCGCCGAGCACCCGCCGCCGGGCCGAGCGGTCCTGAGCGCGGAGCAGGCGCAGCGCAGTGCGTCCGCGCGGCACCAGGTAGAGCGGGATGCCCTCCTGCCCAAGGAACTCATGCACTTGATGGGCCTGGATCTCGTCTGCGTGGCCCCTCAGGTTCGGCGGGAGGAGCGCACGGTTGAACCCGCGCAGTAGCTCCGGATCGAAGAGCGGCTTCAGGGAGCCGCGCAGCCCGTCGAGCATCGCGGACTGCTGGCTCGCGATCTGCTTGAGCATCAACTCGATCGCTGGGCTGACTCCGACGCCCTTCAGCGCTGGGAAGTCGATCATCGGAGCCGTGAACGTCGGGAGGCTCGCCACGATCGACGCCATCTGCGACTGGACCCGTTCGCTGTACGGCTCGAGCGCCTTCTTGACCAGCGCGTCGTAGTCAGGCAGCGCCGACTTCATCTGCTCCTGGAGGCGTCGGTTCAGCGGCCCCATGCCGTCCCGCGCGTATGTCGAGGTGTCCGGGAGCATCGCCTTCATCTGCACCTGTATGGGCGCGAGCATCTTCGCGACGGCGACGTCCATGCTGGGCATCAACGACTGCGCGAACCCTGCCGGCAGCCGGAAGCCGGCGGTGGGCGACGAGGCTGCGTCCGTGGTCGGTGCCTCCGCGCCGTCGACCGGCGAGTCGTCCTCCTCGCCGGGCTCCTGCTCGGGGCCGCCCTCGAGGTCTTCGCCTTCGTGCGCCATCTCATTTAGCTCGACGGCAGGCCGAGCTTGTCGAAGAAGGCACGGTTCCGCTCCGTCGCAGCGTTGACGAGACGATCGAAGCTCATGACCTCGACGTAGGCCTTGTACGGCTCGATGAAGCCGAAGTAGCCCATTCCGTCATGGGTCATGGTCAGGCCGGACAGCTTGCATCGGCTCACCATGGTCGGGGTGAGGTCAGCGATGATGTAGCAGAAGGCAGGAGGATCATCCGCCGAGGGAATCAGCCTCCCCGTGGCCGTCTTGGCGACGCCGGCCCGGACTCGCGCGACGTAGTCCAGGCACTGCTCGATGGGGTTCTTGCCCTCGGCCGCGTCGTCGCGCATCGGCCGCTTGAGCTCGACGACGACGATCGACTGCAAGGGCAGCTTCTTGCCCTCGGCGGTGAGCACCGGAGAATCCGGCTCGATGACGCGCGTCGTGAGGACATCGGGCCTCTTCATCGAGTCGTCGTCCGCGATGGCGATGCTCTTGAACGCCTTGTCGGAGGCGAGGTAGTCATGGAACACGAGCCGCTCGTCGAGAATCCAGAGGTTCGAGGCGTCGCCGCCGACCTCCGTCGACTCCTTCCGCATCGGGAAGAGCAGCTCGTGGATCGAGTCCTCGCGGGCATACTTCCCGTCGCTGTCGGACTGGATCAGCTTGTCGAGGATGTCGAGCGTCGTCCTTCGCCGGAAGACGTAGTTCGCCAGGTCCGACTGGTTGAACTCCTTCACCGTCTCCAGGTACTTGGCGAGACGCTCGTCGTACCCCTCGGGCTTGTCCCCGTCCGACTCCGCGAAGACGGCCTGGCCCTCGGCGAGCACATCAGCCTCGATTTTCTGGCTGCAGCGATGAAGCTCGAGCTCCAGGTCCTGATCCTTGATCGACGGGTCGATGGCGATGCCGAGCGACTCGATTCGATTGATCAGCGGACGGTACTTGGGAGCCTTTGTGCTGACGTACTGGTGCATCCGTTCGAGGCCCGCCTGCTGGGCAGACGCCAGCGGCTCCGCGAGGCTCCGGGCGATCTCCGCGAACACGTCCTTCTTGATGTCGTCGAGCGACGGCTCATCGATCAGGGCGTCCCCGGGAACTCGCTCCGGGAGATCGAACTCCGTGCGATCAGAGCGGACATGGGCGTCGAGGAACTTCGAGGACAGGTAGCACACGTAGGTGAACTCGGTCGACGTCCCATCCTTCAGCCGGCCGTACAGCCCCGGCACCTTGCCAGCGATGCTCTCGTCCTTGACCACGCGATTCGCGGCGCACCAGTGCAGGCGCGGGCTGGAGTTGCGAGCCGACGACTTGAGCCGGAGACCGAGCAGGTCGAACTTCTCCCCCTTGATCTCCAGTGTCGCCCTCGTCGTCTCCGAGTATCCCGAGTCGTCGAGCAGCTCCCGGAGCGAGATCGACTCGCCGTCGTCGTCAGAGACGATCACGTCCGGTGCTCCGCCAGGACGGAGGAAGTACCAGATGCAATGCTCGAACACTTCGCGAGCGATCGCTTCCACTGTCTTCGCCGCGCTCTGCTGATAGGACTTCTTGAACCCGGTCAAGCTCACCACCGAGCCAGCGTCGAGGTTGTCTTCAGGGGCGGCGTCCTGCTCGACCTCGCGCGTCACAGAGAACTTGAACTGGCGTCCCTGAAGCGACCCATCATCGTCGCGGTACGCGCTCCGGACCTCGACGCGGTCGAAAGCTTTGAGCCACAGGAGCCTGCCGACCCCGCGGCAGCCGAGCCCTGCCTTGAAGTCGCTGTCGAGCGTCTCGAAGGACGCCATGTTGTCCGGGGTGAAGCCCACGCCGTTGTCCTCGATGCAGAACCCGATGATCGGCTTCAGCGGCACACGTCCCGGACCCGACGGCGAGAGGTCGAACGCCTCCTGAGGCGCTCGCTCGATCCGCACCCTCAGCGACCCGCTCTCGACGTCGTCTCCGTAGCGCGCGTCGATCGCCTGGATGCCATTGACTACCGCTTCCAGGAGAGGCAGCAGAGCGTGGGTCTTGGGCAGAGTGGTGTTCTGCACTCGACCAGCCAGAGACGTCCTCAGCGCCATCGCTCCTCCTCTACGTGGACTACCTGAACACTAGGGTGAGCCACCGACATCTCGAGCGCAGTCCGCCGACGTCGAGGCGGACACGACCGGTTGAAGGAAACCTGGGCCACGTCCGCGACGTGCCCTACTTCTTACCGCTCCCAGCCGTTCCTCCGTGCCGGAACTCCACCACGTCGCCGTCCTGCATCACGTAGTCCTTGCCCTCCATGCGCACCTTGCCGGCCGCCTTCGCCGCCGCCATCGAGCCCGCCCCCACCAGGTCGGAGAACGACACGATCTCGGCCTTGATGAACCCGCGCTGGAAGTCCGTGTGGATGACCCCAGCGGCCTGCGGCGCGGTCCAGCCCTGCCCGATCGTCCAAGCCCGTGACTCCTTCGGCCCGGCCGTGAGGTAGGTCTGCAACCCGAGGGTGTGAAAGCCAACGCGCGCCAGCTGGTCCAGCCCGGACTCGGTGGCACCAAAGGACTCGAGCATCTCCTGCGCGTCCTCCGGCGACATGTCCATGAGGTCCATCTCGAGCTTGGCGTTGAGGAACACCGCGTCCGCCGGCGCCACGAGCTCGCGCAGCGACGCGTGCAGGTCGGCGTCGGCCAGCTGGTCCTCGTCGAGGTTGAACACGTAGATGAACGGCTTGGTCGTGAGCAGTCCGAGCCCGCGCGCCGCGTCTGCATCGATCTCAGTCGACCCCGCCCTGTCATGCATTGCGGCATACAGGGTCTTGCCCTCCTCGAGCACCTTCTGGGCCGCCACCGCGTTCTCGAACGCAGGCCGCACGTCCTTCTTGATCCGCGACTCCTTCTCCAGCCGCGGCACGGCCTTCTCGAGGGTCTGCAGGTCGGCGAGGATCAGCTCGGTGTGGATCGTCTCGATGTCGGAGCCGGGGTTGACCTTGCCGTCGACGTGCACGACGTCGCCATCTTCGAACGCGCGCACCACCTGGCAGATCGCGTCGGCCTCGCGGATGTTGGCGAGGAACTTGTTGCCCAGCCCCTCCCCCTCGCTCGCGCCGCGCACGATGCCGGCGATGTCGACGAACGACACCGTCGCCGGGAGGATCTTCTCCGACCCGAAGATCTCGGCGAGCTTGCCGAGCCGCGCATCAGGCAGCGGCACGACGCCGACGTTGGGCTCGATCGTCGCGAACGGGTAGTTCGCCGCGAGCACGTTGTTCTTGGTCAGGGCGTTGAACATCGTCGACTTGCCGACGTTGGGCAGTCCGACGATTCCGATAGTGAGGGCCACGAGGCCGAGAGTCTACCGGCGCGGCCCGGGCGCCCCGACCACGAGCGGTGGGGTATGCCGCGTGCTCGCCTACGCGGGCGGGCGCACCGAGGCGGCGCGAGCCAGCTGACGGGAGATGGCGACGAGGCGGTCGCGGGAGTCCCACACCTCGGCGTCCTCCTCGAGGTAGCCGCCGGACATCGTGCGGCTCGACAGGGCCACACGCAGCCAGCCGGGCGCCGGCCGCGAACGCACCTGCACGGTCAGCTCGAGCGTTGGTGTCCACCCCGGCAGGCCGAGCTCGAACGCCACCGGCGGCAGCGCGTCGACCGCGAGCAGCAGCGACAGCACGTCGGGCTCGCGACCGTCGGCGAACCGCAGCCAGCCCCGGATGACCCCGTTGCCCGACGGCTTGCCCGTCGCCCAGCCGGTGGTGGCCGGGTCGAGACGCAGGTCGAGCCGGTCGAGCAGGGTGGCGGCCTTGAGGAAGTCCGGCGGCGCGTCGCTGCTGGAGATGCACTGGTCCGGCGGCGGGAGCTGGGGCGGCGAGGCGGTGGTCGAGGCATCGCCGTCGATCCCGGCCAGGTCTCCGTAGGTCGCCAGCACCCGCATCCGCTCGACCTCGAGGCCGTCAGGCCCCGTCTGCTGGAGGGACGCCTCGCCCACGGACACGGCGCGCCCCCGCCGCGCGACCTGGGTGCGCACGATCGCCGGGCCGGGAGCGGTCGGCGTGAGGTAGTAGCCGCTGATCGCAAGAGGATCCGGCTGTTCGGGCCCCAGCCGCTCGCGCAGCGCCCGGGCCGCGAGGGCCAGGGTGACGCCGCCGTTGACCCCGGCGCCGATCCGCCACCCCTCCCCCAGGTCGGCATCGAAGACGCCGTCGTCACCCGGCCGCGCGCGAACGGCTGTCTCCGTGTCGAACTCGCTCACCGGCTGCACCTGACCCACGTCACTCACCCGCCCAGTCCTACCGCACCGCTACGGCGAGCGCGCGGCATACGTGCGTCATCTCACCTCACCGACCGGACGGGAGTCCTCGAGGTATGCCGTGGGGCCGGCATGGGTGGTCAGGAAGTCGAGCAGGCGCTCGTTGTAGGGGGCGACGTGGCCGGCCCACTGACCGTCGCCGACAAAGTGTGTAGCGCGAATCTCCCTGCGCTGCAACGTTGCTCGCGCAACCTCCTCGGCGTCGACCACGCCGAGGTCGAAGATGAAGGCAACGGCGTCGCTCCAGCCACGCCACGGCGGCAGCCAGTTCACCGCGAGCAGCCCCTGCACGCTGACGTCGAGCCCGAGCTCCTCACGCACCTCGCGCACGACGCACGCGGCCGGCGACTCGGACGGGTCGACGACGCCGCCGGGCAGGTCCCACTCGGCCTTGTAGGTCAGCTCGCACAACAGGATCCGTCCCGATTCGTCGCGCAGGACCCCCTGCGCGATGGCGCGCTTGGTCGGCAGCGTCGAGTTGAGCAGGCCGATGAATCCTTCACGCGAGTCGGGCGCCGGGTCGTCGGCGACGCGCGCCAGGACGACGACGTCCTCGCGTCGCCCGGGACGCACGAGGGCACGGCGCTCGATGCCCTCCTTGCGCAGACCCGCGCGGATCGCCGACCGCACCGCGTCACGGTCGCTGTCGGGCACACGCGCCTCGACCCGCGCCAGACCGGGTGACCGCAGCGACTCACTGCCGTCGGGCAGCGGCGCGCCCACGGCCCAGTCGACCACGAGCCGCAACGCCCGCTCGGTGACTCCGACCGCGGCATACTCCGGCACGACCGTCCAGACGAGGTCACCGTCACCCTCGGCAGTGCGCAACAGCTCGATGCGCCCGATCTGCTCGCCCTCCCAGACGATCTCGAAGGCGTCGAGCTCCTCGTCCCACGCCTCGTCGTCGCCGTCGACGCTCCGGACGAGGAGGTCACCGTCACCCAACATCACCCAGTCGCTGCGCTCAACCACCGGGCTGCCCGCCCACGCGCGCGACCAGCTCGTCGACGACGAAGTTGGCGTTGGCGTCACGCACCTCAGCCGGGACCGGCGGCAGGAAGTCGTCCCACAGCGCCATGCACGTCCCCCGGAACTGGCCGTGCAGGGCGGGCCGGGCGATGAAGAAGAAGTGGGCGTGCGCGCCGCCGTCACCCCACCGCGACATGTGGCAGCGGGCCACGCTCGGCAGCGCCTCGACGGCGCCGGTGATGGCGACCATGAGCTGACCCAGCTCGGCGGCGAGGTCGGGCGGGAGGTCGGCGACGTCGTGGTGGGCCTTCGGGAGGAGGAACAGCACGAGCGGGGCGCCGGAGGGGTCGCCGACGTGCAGCCGCCACCGCTCGTTGCTCCAGATGACGCCTTCGTCGGACTGGTCCGGGTCCTGGCAGCGGCAGGTGGCCGGGTCCTCGCCGCCCCGCGGCGGCTCGGCATCCAGGAGCGGTTCGATCTGCTTGAGCCGCAAGCCCTGTGCCTCGAACGGGAAGATCTCCCAGTAGGGGATCCCGCCCTCGGGCAGCGCGAGCCGACCGTCGGCGTCGAGCTGCTGGCGGATGCGGGCGTCGTAGTCGAGCGCGGTCTCCGGCATGGGCCCGACGCTAGCCCACCGCTGCGGGCGGCTTGACCTTGCGGGATGCCGGGGGCGCGACTGGCTGCGCTCCTGGCATCCCGGAGCGCGTGGCGGCCTTGTCCTGTCAGTGGGCACTGGCAGGGTCGTGGGCATGGAACTCGTGATCGCCCTCGTCATGGGGCTCGCCGTGGGGGTCATGGTGGGGGTGTATGCCGCCCGCTCCAGTTCCGCAGCCGCGCTCGCTTCGGCGCGCACGGAGGCCGACCTGTTGCGTGAGCGCGTGGTCGACCTCGAGGCGGCCGTGTCCGAGGATGCGCAGACGGCGGCCGTGCTGGGGCCGTTGCGTGACGCCCTCGGGCGGGTGGAGCAGCAGGTGGGGGTGCTCGAGCGCGACCGCACGCGGCAGTACGCCGCCCTGGAGCAGACGATGGCCCAGGTGAGCGAGCAGACCGCGACTCTGGGCCGGCAGACGCAGAGCCTGGCCGGGTCGCTCAACGCCTCGACGGTGCGCGGCGCGTGGGGTGAGGTGCAGCTGCGGCGGGTGCTCGAGCACGCGGGCCTGCTGGCGCGGTGCGACTTCGACGAACAGGTGTACCGCGTGAGCCGGCACCAGCGACAGGTGCGGCCCGATGTGGTGGTGCGACTGCCCGGCGACAAGTTCCTCGTGGTCGACTCCAAGGCGCCGATGACCGCCTTCCTCAAGGCCCAGGCCGACGACCTCGGCGCCGACGAGCGCGCCGCACTGCTGCGCGACCACGCGGCGCAGCTGTCGGGCCACGTGCGGGCCCTCGCGGCCAAGGACTACTGGTCTGCGTTCGAGACCACGCCGGAGATGGTGGTGTGCTTCGTGCCGAGCGAGGCGATGCTGTCGGCGGCACTGGCCGCGGACCCGGCACTGCACGAGACCGCGATGGCCCGCCGGGTGGTGCTGGTGGGACCGGGGTCGCTGCTGGCACTGCTGCGCACCGTTGCCTTCACCTGGCAGCAGGACGCCCTGACCGCAGGGGCACGCGAGCTCATGGCGGTGGGTCGTGAGCTCTACGACCGGCTCGGCACGATGGGCAGCCACGTCGCGAAGATGGGTGGGTCGCTGCAGCGCAGCGTCGAGACCTACAACCAGCTCGTGGGCGCCCTCGAGTCACGGGTGCTGGTGACGGCCCGCCGGATGCACGAGCTCGAGATCGTCGAGGACGACCTGCCCGCCCTGCAGCCGGTGGAGACCGGGCCGCGGGTGCTCACCGCGATGGAGCTCATCGAGGCCGCGACCGCAGAGGACGAGCGGCCTCAGCTGGACCTGCGCGTCGACAAGCCGTCGACCCGCACGGGCAGGGAGTCGACGGCGTAGACGATCGACTGGTCGCGGAAGGTCAGGTTGCCCGGATCGGTGGCCAACGCGAGCTCGGGGAACCGCCGCACCAGCCGCGGGAAGGCGATCCGCAGCTCGAGCCGAGCCAGCTCGGCCCCGACACAGCGGTGGAAGCCGTGACCGAAGGCGACGTGCGGTGACGGTGGACGCAGCGGGTCGAAGGTGTCGAGGTCGGGCCCGATCCGGTGGTCACGGTCGGCACGGCTGAGGGCGGCGATGACGACGTCGCCCTTGCGGATGCGCCGTCCGTGCAGCTCGAGGTCGACCTTGGCGAAACGCGGGAACGCGATCTGCACCACGGTGAGGTAGCGCAGCATCTCCTCCACGACCCGGTCGATGGCCGCGTCATCGTCGCGGACCAGGTCGAAGTGCGTGCGGTCGCGCAACAGCACGAGCGAGCCCAGGGCCAGCATGCTCGCGGTCGTCTCGTAGCCACCGGTGAAGACGCCGTCGGCCAGGCCGGCGACCTCCTCGTCGGAGACCTCGTCCCCCACCGCCGCGATGATCCGTCCCAGGAGCCCGTCGCCCGGCTCGACCCGCTGCTTGCGGGTCGCGTCGAGCAGGAACTGCTGGCTCTGCGAGATCGCGCCGAACGCCCCCGATCCCCCACTCGTCACGTCGAACCGGGCATGGCTGAGCGACCGGAACCGCTCGCGGTCCTCGACGGGCAGCCCGAGCAGCTCACAGATCACGAGGAACGGGATGGGAAAGGCGAACAGCTCGACGAGGTCGACGACGGGACCGCGCGCGGCCATCTGGTCGAGCTGGTCGTCGACGATGGCCTCGATGCGAGGAGCGAGCTGGTTGATGCGCCGCATCGTGAACTCGGGCGTCAGCAGCCCCCGCAACCGGGAGTGCTCGGGCGGGTCGGTGAACCCCAGTCCCCCGACGCTGGCGCCGGCGGCGCCGACGTAGGGCCGGATGTCGTTGCTGAAGCTGGCCTGGTCGGCCAGCACCGTCTTGGCCTCGGCATGCCCCGACACGAGCCAGATGTTCATGCCGAACATGTGCGCCAGCCGGTGGACGGGCTCGGGGGTGCGCCGACCGAACTTCGCCACCGGGTCCAGACCGGTGCGGCGCAACGGTCGCAGCAGGCGACGGGGCACGGCGTCGAGAGTGCTGAGGTCGACCGGTGCCCCGCCCGTTGCCCTGGCGATGAGCCGATCCCTGACCCGGCTCCGCGCGCCGGTCAACCCGATCATGGGTCAGACCGTACCGGTGCGTCCTGCGAGTTCTGTGAGGTATTGGCGAAGGACGGCGCGAATCCGTTGGCGCGGCAGCATCTTCGGAAAGAGAGTTCGCTGGACAGCCAGCCCGTCGACCAGTCCATGGAGCGCATCGACCTGTGTGGTGAACTCGGGCGTGTCGTCCGCTGCACCGCTGACCACGCGAACCACGCTGTCGCACAAGCTGTGCAGCCCTCGGTGCGCATCCTCGGCCAGCGGCCGCAGGGACGGTTCGGTGCGCGACGCCGCGACGAAGGCCAGCCAAACCTCCGACTCGGCCTGCCGTTGGGCGTCCATCGGCAGCACCTCCTCGAGCAGCGCCACCACTCCCTCGAAGTCAGTGGCTCGCGCGCCGACCTCGGCCAGCCGCGCCCGCACCCGTTCCACGAGCGATGCCATGGCAAAGGTCACCAGCTCCGACTGCGACTCGAAGTAGTGCCGGAGCGCACCGGTCGACATGCCCAGCTCGGCGGCGACGGTTCGCACCGACACCGCGGCATACCCGTCCCGGCGCACGACGGCCCACAGCGCGTCCGCGATGAGCTCGCGTCGCGCGTCATGGTCGACGACCTTCGGCATGCAGACGTTCTATCACAACTGTGCTATCTTATTTTCCAACACAGTCGTACTAAAAAGGAGAGGTAGTCATGATCGTCGCCGTGATCGTCGCCTGCGAGGTCCTCTTCTGGGTCTTCATCGTCGCCGGCCTGACCGCGCGCTACGTCTTCCGGCGTCAGCGGCTGGGCGCGGGCCTGCTGATGGCCGCACCGTTCGTCGACCTCGTCCTGCTCGCGGCGAGCGTCATCGACCTGCGCTCCGGCGGCACCGCGACGTTGGCCCACTCCCTCGCCGGCATCTACATCGGCGTCTCCGTGGCGTTCGGGCACAGCATGATCCGGTGGGCGGACGTCCGGTTCGCCCACCGCTTCGCCGGTGGCCCCGCACCGACGCCCAAGCCGAGGTACGGCCGGGCCCACGCGGCATACGAGCGCAGGGGCTTTGCACGTCACCTGCTCGCCTGGGCGATCGGGTGCGGCCTGCTCGGCGCCGCGATCCTGCTCATCGGGGACGCCTCGCGCACCGAGGCACTCTTCAACACGGCCCGGCTGTGGACCCTTGTCCTCGCGATCGACGGGGCGATCTCGCTGAGCTACACCTTCAGCCCGAAGAAGCCCAAGCCCGGCGACGTCCCGAGCCCCGAGCCCCAACGGGTCGACGTCAGGGGCTGACCGGCAGGGTCGAGGGGGGCCGGGTCACGTCAGTGCAGCGACCCGGCCTCCTCGAAAGCGGCGTCGTGGCGCATCTTGTCGCTCATCCCCCGCGCCTTGAGGTCACGCCGGATCTCGTTGGGCAGGGCGAACAGCAGCGACTCCTCCGCGGCCACGACCGGTTCGACGTCGGCATACCCGCGCTCGGCAAGGAAGGTGAGCACATCGCGAACGAGCACCTCCGGCACCGAGGCCCCCGAGGTCACACCCACCGTGGCGACTCCCTCGAGCCAGGTCTCGTCGATCTCGTCGGCGTAGTCCACCAGGTGACCGGCCCGCGACCCGTGCTCGAGCGCGACCTCGACGAGCCGCACCGAGTTGGACGAGTTGCGTGACCCGACGACGATCATGAGGTCGCACTGGGGCGCCATCTGCTTCACGGCGAGCTGGCGGTTCTGGGTGGCGTAGCAGATGTCGTCGCTCGGCGGGTCCTGCAGCGCCGGGAACCGCTCGCGCAGCCGCCGCACGGTCTCCATCGTCTCGTCGACGGACAGGGTGGTCTGCGACAGCCAGACGACCTTCTCGGGGTCGCGCACGGTGACGTTGGCGACGTCGTCGGGGCCGTCGACGAGGGTGATGTGCTCGGGTGCCTCACCGCTGGTGCCGACGACCTCCTCGTGGCCCTCGTGGCCGATGAGCAGGATGTCGTGGTCGCTGTCGGCGAACCGCACGGCTTCGCGGTGGACCTTGGTCACCAACGGGCAGGTCGCGTCGATCGTGCGCAGCGACAGCGCCTTGGCCTCCTCGTGCACCACCGGCGCGACGCCGTGCGCGGAGAAGATGACGGTCGCGCCCTCGGGCACCTCGTCGGTCTCCTCGACGAAGATGGCGCCGCGCTTCTCCAGCGTCGACACGACGTGCTTGTTGTGCACGATCTGCTTGCGCACGTAGACCGGCGGGCCGTAGAGCTCGAGCGCCTTCTCGACCGTGACGACGGCCCGGTCGACGCCCGCGCAGTAGCCGCGCGGCGCGGCGAGCAGCACGCGCTTGGCCTGCTGCTGCGTGGGTGCGGTCGTCTCGTCAGCCATGCCCCCATCCTAAGTTGCGTCGTATGCCGCGGCCGCACCGCCCGCGCGCACCCCACCTCACGCTCCGGCTCGGTTCATGTCCCGCAACATGCCGTCGCGCGCGAATTTTCACGGCATGTTGCGGGACATGAGGGGCAGGTCGGGGGTGGCTCATAGAGTGTGCGCGTGAGTGGGGAGCAGCGGCGGGCGGCCCTGCCCGAGAAGGCCGCCGACACCACGGCGGAGCAGCCGTGGCCCGTGCGCCTGCTCAGCATGAAGATCGCCGAGTACGTCGAGAAGATGTCGGTCCTGTGGGTCGAGGGGCAGGTGGTCCAGCTCAACCGCCGACCCGGCGCGCGCACGGCATACCTGACCCTGCGCGACCCGGACGTCGACATGTCCCTGTCCGTCGCGATCCAGGTCAACGCCCTCGACGCCATGGCCGTCCCGCTCACCCAGGGCGCGCGCGTGGTGCTGCAGGCCAAGCCGACGTTCTGGACCCAGCGCGGGTCGCTCATGCTCGACGCCCGACAGATCCGCCCGGTCGGCGTCGGGGAGCTGCTCGCACGCATCGAGCACCTCAAGCAGCTGCTGGCGTCCGAGGGCCTGTTCGCCGCCGAGCGCAAGCGTCCGTTGCCGTTCCTGCCGCGCCGCGTCGGCCTCGTCACCGGACGCGCCGGAGCGGCGGAGAAGGACGTCGTCGAGAACGCCCGACGCCGCTGGCCCACGGTGCGCTTCGAGATCCGCGAGGTCGCCGTGCAGGGGCAGGGCGCCGTGCAGGAGGTGACCACGGCGCTGGCCGAGCTCGACGCCATGGCGGAGGTCGACGTCATCGTCATCGCCCGCGGCGGAGGCTCGGTCGAGGACCTCCTCGCCTTCAGCAACGAGACGCTGGTGCGCGCGGTGTCCGCCGCACGCACCCCGGTGGTCTCGGCCATCGGCCACGACCAGGACACGCCCCTGCTCGACTTCGTCGCCGACTGGCGCGCCTCGACCCCGACCGACGCCGGCAAGCGGGTCGTGCCCGACGCGGAGGCCGAACGCCGCAGTGTTGCCGACGCCCGGGCCCGGGTCCGCTGGCTGGTCGTGCGCCGGGTGGAGCACGAGCGCCGACACCTCGACACCCTCCGGTCGCGGCCGGTGATGGCCGACCCGGGCGCCTTCATCGAGGCCCAGCGGGCCGAGCTCGACGCGCTCACCGAGCGCGCGCGGCACCGGCTGCTGTCCGCCGTGCACCGGGCGAGCGACCAGGTCGGCCACCTGCGCGCGCAGGTGCGCGCCCTGTCGCCCCAGTCGACGCTCGAGCGGGGGTATGCCGTGGTGCAGCACCGCGACGGAGCGATCGTCCTCGACCAGGACGAGCTGGAGGTCGAGGAGCTGCTGCGGGTGCGGGTCGCGCGTGGTGACTTCGCCGTCCGCGTGGCGGGTCTGCCGTCCTCCTAGCGGGTCGTCGACAGCGGCACTCGCGCCTGACGGATCCACTCCTTCTTGGAGAAGTCGCGGGCCTTGATCGTGACCCACCCCTTCTCGACCTCGACCTGCAGGCCCTGGTTGAAGGGGCCGGGCACGGTCGTCTCGCCGTTGCAGCCAGTGGTCTTCCAGCCGGTCTCGATCGCGCCGGTGTTGATGACGTGGAAGCCGTCGAGGTTGGCGGTGCCCGGGACGACGCGGTTGACGTACCAGTCGGACAGGTTCAGGTCCCAGTGCGTGTGGCCGGTGAAGAAGAACAGGTCCTTGTACCGCCCGAACACCTGCAGCAGCCGGTCGGCCTGCAGGTAGTTGCGCAGGTACGGCTTCTGGTGGGTGCCCGAGACCGTGTTCGGCAACGGGTGGTGGCTGACCACCATGACCGGCTGCCGCCGCCGCGTCCAGTAGGCGAGCCGGTCCTCGAGCCAGGCGAACTGGGCGTCGCTCATCCACACGTCGTCGGTGAGCTTGGGGTCGTGGTACTTCATGTACTTCTCGGTGCCGATGCACAGGACGGGGACGCCGCCGAAGGAGTGCTCCGAGTAGACCTTGTTGCGCCCGGCGAAGGTGTAGAAGCTGCGAAAGAGCGAGTCCTCGGTCGTGCCGTTCGGCCAGGTCTGCTCCGAGAGCTTGCCCGGCGAGGAGTACTTCGGCACGTAGAACTCGTGGTTGCCGATCGCCCAGGCCTGCGCCGCGGGAACGCTTGCGGCCCGGTCGACGACCTGGCGCACCGCCGCGTACTCGAAGTCGTAGCCGCGGCCCGTGATGTCGCCGGCGACGGCGAGCCCGGCGCTGTCGGGGTTGGTCTCGGCCATGTCGGCCAGCGCCGCGGCGAAGTCCTTGAGGTCGCCCTGGATGTCGCTGATGACGTTGAAGTTGACGCCCCGGCCCTGGCCACGGCTGCGACCCTTCCCTCGACCGCGCCCTTGGCCCTGGGGACCGGTCAGGGCGGCCGCCTGCGCTCCGGGAGCTGCGGCGGCCGAGGCGACCCAGAGGGCGGCGCCGGCGGCGGACGAGGTGAGCAGGGTGCGACGGGACGGCATGAAGGAACCTCCGGACGGTGAACGGGCAGACGAGTGCAGCAGCCGACAGAGCAGGCGCTGCGGCGACCGGCGAGCGCGGCCCTTACCGACGGTAGGTAGGGCATGTGTCGACCCGGTGAACGCGGGGTGAGCCGCCCGGAACAGCCAGGTCACGACCGCAGATGTCGTGTCCGCGGGCTCGTCTAGGGTGGTTCGCATGGCCAAGGCGAAGCAGGCAGCAGGCGACCCGGCGACCGAGGACGAGTTCGCCGACATCGCCGAGCTGTCCTACGAGCAGGCGCGCGACGAGCTCGTCACCATCGTCGCGCAGCTCGAGAGCGGCCAGGCCGGGCTCGAGGAGAGCATGACGCTGTGGCGCCGGGGCGAGGCCCTCGCCGCGCACTGCTCCACCTGGCTCGACGGCGCCGAGCAGGCCCTCGCCGCCGACGACGCCGCGAGCTCCACGGACGAATAGGCCCGCGACCCGACCACCCGACGCGACCACGCGGCATACCGCCTGGCACGCCTGCACCCGATGACGTCCTAGGACGACGGGGCGACCGGCTCGAGTGTGTTGGCGAAGGCGGTGAGCTCCTCGAAGGTGCCCGTGCCGGTGATGATCGTCGTCAGCTCGCCCTTGCCCGGCGGCTGGTTGACGAGGCTGTTCTGCACCTTGGCACTGAGCACGTACGTCGCCCACGTGCGCCCGTCGGCCCGTGTCTCGCCGGTCTTGCGCGCCCGGTTGACCTGCGCCTCCAGCCACTCCGGCGTGGCGTCCCTGGTCTGCTCGATCGCGACGTAGTTGCCCTTGGGTGACTGGTAGCCCGCATGCCAGGTCATCAGGCCGCCGGTCGAGCGGACGTACCTCACGCTCGTGGCCTTCCACCCGTCGGGCAGACCCCGCGGCACCTCGATCGGCCAACCGGTGTCGGCCGCCACCTGGGTGGCCTTCGCGGACACGTCCACGGGAGGCTGGGACACGGTGCTGACGCGGGGCACGATGGCGATGAGCACGACCACGATCGCCACGATGACGAGCAGTGACCGGATGAGGTTGGCCACCGATCCGTTGGCGTAGGAACTGCGGGGTGCAGGGGTGCTCACCGCACCATCGTCCCTGACCGCACCCGACCCACGCCAACCAGCCCTCCCCCGATAGGCTCGGCACCACTCACCCGCCGCAGCGTGAAGGATCGATGCATGTCCGAGCAGCTCCTCCCCTCGTCGTTGCAGGTCGGTGGCGAAGCACCCGACCGCAACCTGGCCCTCGAGCTGGTGCGGGTCACCGAGGCCGCGGCCATCTCCGGCGGTCGCTGGGTGGGGCGCGGTGACAAGAACGGCGCCGACGGTGCAGCCGTCGAGGCGATGCGCGCGCTGATCTCGACCGTGGCCATGAAGGGTGTCGTGGTCATCGGCGAGGGTGAGAAGGACGACGCCCCGATGCTGTTCAACGGCGAGGAGGTCGGCGACGGCAGCGGCCCCGAGTGCGACGTCGCCGTCGACCCCATCGACGGCACCACCCTGACCGCCAAGGGCCAGTCGAATGCCGTGTCGGTGCTCGCCGTGGCCGACCGCGGCTCGATGTACGACCCCAGCGCGGTCTTCTACATGGACAAGCTGGTCACCGGGCCCGAGGCGGCGGACGCCGTCGACATCCGGCTGCCGGTGGCCGAGAACATCAAGCGGGTGGCACGCGCCAAGAACGAGACGGTCGAGGACGTCACCGTCGTCATGCTCGACCGCCCCCGGCACCAGCAGCTCGCCGACGAGGTGCGGGCCGCGGGTGCCCGCATCCGCTTCATCTCCGACGGCGACGTGGCCGGCGCCATCATGGCCGCTCGCGACGACACCGGCATCGACCTGCTCCTCGGGGTCGGCGGCACCCCTGAGGGCATCATCACCGCCTGCGCCATCAAGTGTCTCGGCGGTGTCATCCAGGGCCGCCTCGTGCCCAGCGACGACGACGAGCGGCAGCGAGCGATCGACGCGGGACACGACCTCGACCGCGTGCTGTCGACCGACGACCTCGTGCGCAGCGAGAACTGCTTCTTCGTCGCCACCGGCATCACCGACGGCGAGCTCCTCAAGGGCGTGCGCTACCGCGCGGGCGGCGTGGTCACCAACTCGCTCGTCATGCGGTCGAAGTCGGGCACCATCCGGGTCATCGAGAGCCACCACCAGCTGTCCAAGCTGCGGGCCTACTCCTCGGTCGACCTCGACCAGGCCGTCCCTGCACGGCAGGCGTGAGCGACATGACCGGGCGGCTGCTCGTCGTCGGTGAGGCCCTGGTCGACATCGTGCAGGACCAGACGGGCGACCGCGCCGAGCACGTCGGAGGCAGCCCGGCCAACGTCGCCATGGGACTGGCGCGGCTCGACCAACGCGTCGACTTCGCCTGCTGGCTCGGCCGCGACCCGCGAGGGGAGCGCATCGCCGCCCACCTCGCGCGGCACGGCGTGAGCGTCCTGCCCGAGAGCTTCGGCGCGGACCCGACCACCACCGCGGTGGCCACCCTGGATGCCCAGGGTGCCGCGACCTACGACTTCGACCTGCACTGGGACCTCCCGCACGTCACCATCCCCCGCGACACCGGCCACATCCACACCGGATCGATCGGCGCGGTGCTCGAGCCCGGCGCGGTCAGCGTCATCGAGGCCATCGACGAGGTGCGCGCCCAGGGCACCGTGTCGTACGACCCCAACATCCGCCCCGGCATCATGGGTGACCTGGAGGCCGTCCGGCCCAAGGTGGAGGAGCTCATCGGGCGCAGCGACGTCGTCAAGGCCAGCGACGACGACCTCGAGCTGCTCCACCCCGGCCTGTCCACCGAAGAGGTCATGGCGCGCCTCGTCGCGTCCGGTCCGGCCCTGGCCGTGGTCACCCGAGGAGCCGCCGGCGTCATGTTCCGGGTCGCCTCCAACGACGAGGTCGCCACCGTCCCCACCCTCGCCGAGCACGTCGTGGACACCGTCGGCGCCGGCGACTCGTTCATGGCCGGACTCGTCTCGGGGCTCCTGGCCGCCGGGCTGCTCGGCGGTGTGGACGCCCGTGACCGCCTCGCCCGCGCGTCGCTCGAGGACGTTAGACCCGCCATCGAGCGCGGCCTCGCAACCAGCGCCGTCACGGTCGGCAAGGCCGGCGCCTACGCACCCAGCCTCGACGAGCTCTAGCCGGCCACACGGCATACCGACCGCCGTTCCTCGCCACCGGCCCACACCCACGACACCGCACGAAAAGCACCACCCAGCAAGGAGATCCGATGCCAGAGTTCACCTTCGAGCACCTGCTGCCCGGCGCCGGGGGCAACGGCGAGGCGCAGACGCCGTGGCGGTTGCTCACGACCGACGGCGTGAGCAGTGTCGGCGGGCCTGACGGGCGTCCGTTCCTCCAAGTGGCCCCGGAAGCCCTGCGCCTGCTGACGGAGACCGCGATGCACGACATCGCGCACTACCTGCGACCCGGCCACCTCGCCCAGCTCGCCAAGATCCTCGACGACCCCGAAGCGAGCAACAACGACAAGTTCGTCGCGCTCGACCTGCTCAAGAACGCCAATATCGCCGCGGGTGGCGTGCTGCCGATGTGCCAGGACACCGGCACCGCGATCGTCGTCGGCAAGCGTGGGCAGCGGGTGCTGACCGAAGGCGACGACGAGGAGCCCCTGGCGCGCGGCGTCCACGACGCGTACACCCGGCTCAACCTGCGCTACTCGCAGATGGCACCCGTGACCATGTGGGAGGAGAAGAACACCGGCTCCAACCTCCCGGCGCAGGTCGAGCTGTATGCCGACACCTCACCGGAGGCCGACGGCAGCTACAAGTTCCTCTTCATGGCCAAGGGCGGCGGCAGCGCCAACAAGTCCTTCCTCTTCCAGGAGACCAAGGCCATCCTCAACCCCGAGTCCATGCGCCGCTTCCTCGACGAGAAGCTCCGCTCGCTCGGCACCGCCGCGTGCCCGCCCTACCACCTGGCGATCGTCATCGGCGGCACCAGCGCGGAGTACGCCCTCAAGACCGCCAAGTACGCCAGCGCCAAGTACCTCGACCACCTGCCCACGTCGGGCGACGCGGCCACCGGGCACGGTTTCCGCGACACCGAGCTCGAGGAGGAGGTGCTCGGGCTGACCCGCGAGTTCGGGATCGGTGCACAGTTCGGCGGCAAGTACTTCTGCCACGACGTGCGGGTGATTCGCCTCCCCCGGCACGGCGCCTCGCTGCCCGTGGCGATCGCGGTGTCCTGCTCGGCCGACCGGCAGGTCCTCGGCAAGATCACGGCCGAGGGCGTGTTCATCGAGCAGCTCGAGACCGACCCGGCGCGGTTCCTGCCCGAGCAGACCCACGCCTCCCTCACCGAGGGCGCCGACGACTCCGAGACCCAGGAGGAGCCAGTCGGCGCGTCGTCCACCGGCAAGGGCGCAGTGGTGGAGGTCGACCTCACCCGGCCGATGGACGAGATCCTCGCCGAGCTGTCGAAACACCCTGTCAAGACACGCCTTTCGCTCACCGGACCGCTCGTCGTCGCCCGCGACATCGCCCACGCCAAGATCAAGGAGCGGCTCGACGCCGGCGAGGGGATGCCGGACTACCTGAAGGACCATGCGGTCTACTACGCCGGCCCGGCCAAGACGCCGGAGGGTTACGCCAGCGGGTCGTTCGGCCCGACGACTGCCGGCCGCATGGACTCCTACGTCGAGCAGTTCCAGGCCGCGGGCGGCTCGAAGGTCATGCTCGCCAAGGGCAACCGGTCCAAGCAGGTGACTGACGCCTGCGCGAGCCACGGCGGGTTCTACCTCGGCTCGATCGGCGGCCCTGCCGCCCGGCTCGCCCAGGACTGCATCAAGAGCGTCTCGGTCCTCGAGTACGAGGAGCTCGGCATGGAGGCGGTGTGGAAGATCGAGGTCGAGGACTTCCCCGCCTTCATCGTCGTCGACGACAAGGGCAACGACTTCTTCGCCACCACAACCACCCCGATGGCCACGACCATCCCGAAGCGACCTGGACTGATATGAGCGAAAAGCCTTCCACCCCAAGCGGTTTCGGCGACCTGATCAAGGCCAACAAGACCTATTCCGAGACAGAGTTCTCCACCGGCGGCTTCGACGGCATCGCGCACGCCGGTGTCGCGATCGTCACCTGCATGGACTCGCGCATCGACCCCCTGCGCATGCTCGGCCTCGATCCCGGCGACGCGAAGATCTTCCGCAACCCCGGTGGCCGCATCACCGCCAACGCCCTCGAGGCGCTCGTCCTCGGAGTGCACCTCCTCGGCGTCAACCGCATCCTCGTCGTCCCCCACACCAAGTGCGCGATGACGAAGAACACCGAGCAGGAGCTGCGCGAGAAGATCACCGAGCTGTCCGGCCAGGACGCCTCGTGGCAGGGCTTCCACGTGATCGCCGACCAGGAGGCCGCGCTGCGCCAGGACGTCGCCGCGGTCCGTTCGCACCCCCTCATCGCCGACCGCGTCGAGGTCGGCGGCTTCATCTACGACGTCGACACCGGCCTGGTGGACCAGCGGGTCTGAGCGCACGCAAAGGGGCGGTATGCCGCGAGGGGGCCACGCGGCATACCGCCCCTGCGTCAGTGCAGACGACTCAGGCGACCGAGACGTTCACCTCGATGTTGCCGCGGGTGGCCTTGGAGTAGGGGCAGACCTGGTGCGCCGCCTCGACCAGGCTCTTGGCCTGCTCGGCGTCCAGACCCGGCAGCTCGGCGACGAGGTCCACCGCCAACCCGAAACCGCTGTCGGTCTTGCCGAAGTGCACGGTCGCCGTGACGGGCGCGTCACCGACGTCGACGCCCTCGCGCTTGGCCACCGCCGCAAGCGCACCGCTGAAGCACGAGGCGTACCCGGCCGCGAACAGGGTCTCGGGGTTCGCCTTGGGGTTGCTCACGCTGCCCGGCTTGCCGAGGGGCAGGTCGACGACGCCGTCCTCGCTCTTGACGGTGCCCTCGCGCCCACCGTGGGCGGTGGCGGCGGTGGTGTAGAGCTCCTCGGTGACTGCTTCGAACGGCATGGCACTCCCTGTCTGTCGGGTTCACGGTCGGGCACACGATGCGCCCACATGGGCCAACTCCCGCCGGCCGCCCGAGATTCCACCCCGACCGTATGCCGGGACGGCGGGTGCACGTGCTTGCGGGCTCAGAGGGTGAGGCGGTCGCGGACGACACCCACGAGGGTGTCGGCGACCTGCTGCGCCTGCTCCTCGTCGGCGGCCTCGACCATGACCCGCACCACGGGCTCGGTGCCGGACTTGCGCAGCAGCACCCGGCCGGAGCCGGCGAGCAGCTCTTCCTGCTCCTTGACCGCGCGCTGCAGCTCCTCGTCGGACTCGACCCGCGACTTGTCGACGCCCTTGACGTTGATCAGCACCTGCGGCATCCGCTGCATGACGGTGGCCAGCTCGGCGAGCGACTGGCCGGTCTCTGCGACGCGAGCGGCGAGCATGAGCCCGGTCAGCACGCCGTCACCGGTGGTGCCGTGCTCGAGCATGATGACGTGGCCGCTCTGCTCGCCGCCGAGGGAGTAGGAGCCGGCCCGCATGTCCTCCAGCACGTAGCGGTCCCCCACCCCGGTCTGGCGCACGGTGATGCCCTCGCGCTCCATCGCCTGCAGCAGTCCCAGGTTGCTCATGACGGTGGCGACGAGGGTGTCCGAGGCCAGCGCGCCACGGGACTTCAGGGCCACGGCGAGGATGCCCATGATCTGGTCGCCGTCGATCTCGTTGCCGTCGGCGTCGACGGCGAGGCAGCGGTCGGCGTCACCGTCGTGGGCGATGCCGAGGTCGGCGCCCTTGGCCATGACCGCGGCCTTGAGGTGGTCCAGGTGGGTCGAGCCGTAGCCGTCGTTGATGTTGAGCCCGTCCGGCTCGGCCCCGATCTCGACGACGTCCGCGCCGGCGAGCCGGAAGACCTCGGGCGACACCGCCGAGGCCGCGCCGTGCGCACCGTCGATGACGACCTTCAGCCCGTCGAGCCGGTGCGGCAGCGCCTCGAGGAGGTGCGCGACGTAGCGCGCCTGGCCCGCGCGGTTCTCGTGCACGCGACCGACCTGGGCGCCGGTCGGGCGCTCCCACTCGCGGTCGAGCTGGGCGGCGATCTCGTCCTCCACCGCGTCGGGCAGCTTGTGGCCGCCCGCCGCGAAGAACTTGATCCCGTTGTCAGGCATGGCGTTGTGCGAGGCCGACAGCATGACGCCGAAATGGGCGTCCATGTCGGCGGTGAGGAACGCGACGGCGGGCGTGGGAAGCACACCCACGTTGTGCACGTCCACCCCGGCCGACGCGAGCCCGGCGACCACGGCCGCGGAGAGGAACTCCCCGGAGGCCCGCGGGTCGCGCCCGACGACGGCCTTGGGGCGCCGCCCCGCCTCTCGTGCCTGACGGCCGAGCACGTGGGCAGCCGAGACGCTGAGGCGCAGGGCCAGCTCGGCCGTGATGTCTACGTTGGCGAGTCCCCGGACTCCGTCGGTCCCGAACAGTCGTGCCATGGATGAGGTGCCTTTCGAACGATCAGGCGCGCACGCGGCATACGTGGCACCACCAGAGGCAGGCACCCAGCCGCACCCGCACGCGGACGCATCTGGACGAACCTACCCCCTGGGTAGACGCCGAAGGCGGCACCCGAGTTGTCCGGGTGCCGCCTTCGGACCGGCGCTGCACGTGAGCCGTGCGGCGCGGGATCAGCGCTTGCTGTACTGCGGAGCCTTGCGGGCCTTCTTGAGACCGGCCTTCTTGCGCTCCGGGACGCGGGCGTCACGGGTGAGGAAGCCGGCCTTCTTCAGCGCCGGGCGGTTGAGCTCGGAGTCGACGCCGTTGAGCGAGCGGGCGACACCGAGGCGGACGGCACCGGCCTGGCCCGAGGGGCCACCGCCGTGGACGCGCACGAGCACGTCGTAGGCGCCGTCGAGCTCGAGCACCTTGAGCGGCTCGTTCACGATCTGCTGGTGCACCTTGTTGGGGAAGTACTCCTCGAGCGAACGCCCGTTGATCTTCCACTCGCCGGTGCCGGGCACGATGCGCACGCGGGCGATGGCCTGCTTGCGACGACCGGTGGCGCCGCCGGGGGCGGAGGCGCTGGGGCGACGGGTCGGCTCGTCGGAGACGGGACCCTCGGACTCGGAGGTGTACTCGGACAGCTCCGGCTCATTCGTGTCGAGCGTGGTGTCGAGCTCGGTGTTGTTCTCAGTCACGGGGATCCTTACTGGGAGACCTGGGAGATCTCGAACGGAACGGGCTTCTGGGCGGCGTGCGGGTGCTCGGCACCGGCGTACACCTTGAGGTGGGTCAGCTGCTGGCGACCGAGGGTGGTCTTGGGCAGCATGCCGCGGACGGCCTTCTCGATGGCCTTGGTCGGGTCCTTGGCGAGCAGCTCGGTGTAGGTGGTGCTCTTGAGCCCGCCCGGGAACCCCGAGTGACGGTAGGCCTTCTTCTGCTCGAGCTTGGCGCCGGTGAGGGCGACCTTCTCGGCGTTGATGATGATGACGAAGTCGCCGCCGTCGACGTGCGGGGCGAACGTCGTCTTGTGCTTGCCGCGCAGGAGCGTCGCGGTGTGGCTCGCGAGGCGACCCAGCACGACGTCCGTGGCGTCGATGACGTGCCAGTTCCGAGTGACCTCGGCCGGCTTGGGGGTGAAGGTGCGCAAGGTTGTGCCCTTTTCTGACAGGTGATGAGAGGTGCGGTATGCCGTGGGCGCCCGAGGCGCGTGATACGTCGCCTTCCGAGGGCGCACGGCACAACAGTGCACAAGTTTACGGGTGGGGAGCCAGACACCCAAATCACCGGTGGGGGTCAGCAAAAGGCGCTCTGACCTGCGCAAACGCACCCTCGCGGCATACATGCAAAAAACTTGTGCAAACAGAGTGTGCAAAGGTATTGTGCAGACATGGCCCCTTCCCCTCCGCCCCGCAGACCTGCCGACGACGCCCGCGCGGGCTCCGGGCCCCGCATCGAACAGATCGGCGACATGACCGGGCTGCGGCTCGACGCGACCGCGGTCAAGGTGCTCGCCCACCCGCTGCGCTCGCGGCTGCTCAGCGCCCTGCGCCTCGGCGGACCCGCCACCGCTACCGACCTGGCGACCAGGCTCGACACCAACTCCGGGGCCACGTCCTACCACCTGCGCAAGCTCGAGTCGGTCGGCCTGGTCGCCGACACCGGCGAGGGCGAGGGCAAGCGCCGGCTCTGGAAGGCGGCGACCGAGTTCCACACGTGGGAGCCGAGCGACTTCGCCGACGACGAGGACGCCGAGACCGCGCTCAACTGGCTGACCCGCGACTACCTGCGCCACTTCGGCGAGCAGTTCGGACGCTGGCTCGACGTCGAGGGCTCCTGGCCCACCGAGTGGCGCGACGCGGCCGGCATGGGCGACTCGTTCGTCGTCGCCACCGCCGAGCAGCTGGAGGCCCTCAAGGCCGAGATCGACGAGGTGATCCTCAAGTACCGCCGGGTCGGGCAGGGCAACCCCAATGCCCGCCGGCTCGCCGTCTACACGGCCTCCTATCCCCTCGACCTCGACCGCGCCCCCCGCGGGAAGGACCAGTCGTGAGCAGCACCCCACGAAGTTTCTCCCCCGCTCCGCTCCTCCGAATACTTCGCGGGGACCCCGCATGAGCACCCTGTCCCCCGCCGCCGCCAAACGCGTCTTCCTCGTCCTGTCGACCACGCGGTGGCTGCCGGTCGGGTTCGTCGTCGGACTCTTCACCCTCATCGCCCGCGAGCGCGGCCTCACGATCGAGCAGATCACGCTCTACATGACCGCGCAGGGGATCATGGTCTTCCTGCTCGAGCTGCCCACGAGCGGCTTCGCCGACGTGCTCGGTCGCAAGCCCGTCCTGCTCGTCGCGGGAGTCGTCAACGTCATCGCCGGTGTCGCCTACCTCTTCGCCCACTCGTTCTGGCAGTTCGCCCTCGCCGCCGGGCTCATGGGCGTCTACCGGGCGCTCGACTCCGGGCCGCTGGAGGCGTGGTACGTCGACACCGTCCACGAGCGCGAGCCCGGCGCGGACGTCCACGGCGCCATGTCGACGCAGGGAGTGCTCGTCGGTGTGGGGATGGGTGGAGGCGCACTCGTCTCGGGTGCGCTGGTGGCGTGGCACCCGTTCAAGGAGTCCAGTGCGCTGCTGCTGCCGATCCAGGTGTTCGTCGCGCTGTGTGTGGTCCACCTGGTCGCGACCCTGGTGCTGTTGCGCGAGAGTCCACGCACCGAAGGGCACCTGCGCGCGCGGCTCGCGGGATCGGTGCGCGAGACGCCAGGCGTCATCCACGATGGGCTGAACCTGTTGCGCCGCAACACGATCCTGCGATCGCTGGTCCTCGTCGAGCTCTTCTGGGTCACCGGGATGATGGCCTACGAGACCCTCATGCCGCTGCGGCTCTCCGAGCTGCTCGGGTCGGAGACCGAGGCCGGCGTCTGGATGGGTCCGGCCGCCGCCGGTGGCTGGGCGCTCTACTCCGCGGGGTCATGGCTCGGCGGCAAGCTCGCCGACCGGCTCGGCCTCGTGCGCGCTGCCATCGTCGGGCGCATCGTCAACGGGCTCGGCGTGATCGTCATGGGCCTGGTGCTCGGGCCGGTCGCGCTCGTCGTGGCCTTCCTGTTCACCTACACCACCCACGGCCTCGCCAGCCCTGCCTACATGGGTCTCATGCACCGCGAGGCCTCGTCCACCAACCGCGCGACCATCCTGTCGATGGGCTCCTTGGTGATGCAGGCCGGTGGGGCGATCGCAGGGCCCCTGCTCGGTGTGCTGGCAGCGCGGACCTCGATCTCCACGGCCATGGTCGTGGCCGGTGTCGTGAGCATCGCCGGCTTCGTCTGCTTCCTGCCGGCGCGACGCCGGGAGAAGTCCCTGCCCGCCGATGTCGAGGACGCCACGGTGGCTCCGTCCCAGGGCTGACGCGGGCTGTCAGGCGACCAACAGCACGCCGGCGGTCGACACCGCGAGCACCAGGGCACTGCCGAGGGCGCCCAGCACGACCGGTCGCGCGCCCATCCGACGCATCAGGGTCAGCCTGACTCCGCAGCCGAGCGCGAACATCGCCGCCGCGAGGCAGACGGTCTGCAGTGCTCCTACGCCTCTGAGGAAGATCGGGTCGAGGTGTCCGACGGTGCGGATGACGGCGGCGCCCACGAAGCCGACGACGAAGAGGGGCACCAGTGGCGGGCGGGAACCACGCGTCGGCTCACCACCGCGCCGTCGCACGAGCCCGATCGCGAGGATCACCGGCGCCAGCATGAGGACGCGGGCGAGCTTGACCACCACGGCCACGGTCAGCGCTCCCCCGCCGATGACGCCTCCGGCGGCGACGACCTGGGCGACCTCGTGGATCGATGCCCCGGCGACCAGACCCTGCTCGTGTGCGGGCAGGCGCATGGCACCCAGCAGGAGCGGGACGACGCCGATCATGAGCGTGCCGTAGAGCACGACCAGCCCCACGGCTGAGGCGACGTCCTCCTCGTCGGCGTCGACCGCCCCCTCGACCGCGGCCACGGCGGCCGCACCACAGATGGAGAAGCCGCACGCGATGAGCAGGCTCTGCACAGGTCGCAGACCGAGGACGCGTCCGATGATGAGGCCACCGCCGATGCCGATGGCGACCACGGCGACGACGACGATGAGCATCGCCCAGCCAAGCCCGACGATGTCGTCGAGGGCGAGCTGGAACCCCAACAGCACCACGCCGACCCGCAGCACGCGCTTCGAGGCGAACCGCAGGCCCGGTTCGAGGGATGCGTGGACCGGCGACAGGTTCGCGAAGAGGACTCCGAGAACAATCGCCACGAGTAGGGGGCTGACTGCGGGGAGCAGCTGCTGCACGCCGAGAGCGACCAGCGCTGCCCCGCTCGCGAGGGCCAGGCCGGGCCAGAGCCGCCGGGACCCACTCCCCTGACCGGCGTCCGACCCCGCCCCGTCCTCGCGGACTGTCACTGGCGCACCCCGCATACCCGCGTCGACGTCGGTCCCCTGTGGCATGTCCCCCAGCCTGGTTCGTGCCGACCCCTGTGAGTAGGCCCGACTTCCGCATCACCCTATAGTCATTGACTATCACCCCAACCGCGGGAGGTTTGCGTGCCGCAACCGAGCGATCGCTGGCCGGACCTCGGCGTGCTCGAGCTGCTCGTCGGGGTCGCCGAGCTGGGCAGCCTGCGGGCTGCCGCGACGCGCGCGGGAGTGTCGCAGCCCAGCGCCAGCACCGCCATCGCCAGGTTCGAGCGACGCCTGGGGATCAAGCTGCTGGAACGCACCCCACAGGGATCGACCATGACTCCCGACGGTTCACTCTTCGTCGACTGGTCGCGCCGGGTCCTGGAGGCGGCCCGCGAGCTCCAGGTCGCCTCGCTGGCGCTCCGCTCGAACCGCGAGTCGCACCTGCGCGTTGCCGCCAGCATGACGGTGGCCGAGTACCTCGTGCCTCGGTGGCTCGCCGCCTTCCAGGGCGACCATCCCGGCGTGCAGGTCGAGCTCAGCGTCCTCAACTCCGACCACGTGACCGAAGGAGTGCGTGAGGGCGCGCACGACCTGGGCTTCATCGAGTCGGCCCAGCCGCTGCGTGGCCTGCACGGTGTGGTGGTCGCTCGTGACCGGCTCGTGGTCGTGGTGCGGCCGGACCATCCGTGGACCCGGCGGCGGCGCGTGGTCACACCACAGGAGCTGGCCGCCACTGCCCTCCTACTCCGTGAGGAGGGCTCTGGCACGCGGCGCACCCTCGTGGACGCGCTGTCGCGGCTCGGGCTCGAACCGCCCACCGCCGCCCAGACCCTGTCGAGCAACGCCGCCATCCGGGTCGCTGCTATGGCAGGCACGGCGCCCGCGGTGCTGAGCGAGCTCGCCGTCGGCGACGCAGTGGCCGGGGGTCAGCTCGCGGTGGTGCCGGTGGAGGCGCTCGACCTCACGCGCAGGCTGCGGGCTGTCTGGACCGGTGGACGACGCCCGATCGGCACCGTCGCGCACTTCGTCACCACGGCGCGCTCGACCGACTGACCCGCATGTCGTCGGAGGGTCCGTGCGGTGCGAGCCGCACGGACCCTCCAAAGCCTCGGGTATGCCGCCTGCTCACCTCTGCACGAAGACAGCCACCGTCCGTGGGGGCACCGTGGCAGACCCGGTAGCCCGGTCCCAGGTCGCCCGCTTGACCACCGGGTCGGAGCCGCCGGCCTGGACCGGTGACAACGCCAAGTCGGCCCCGGCGAGGCCGCGCACCTTCTGCGTCACGGCACCGGGCGAAGCGTTGAACACGACCACGAGCCCACGCAGGGACGGATCGGCGTCGCGTCCCTTGGTGTCGTCGACCCGCATCGCGATGACGCCTGGACGGGCGTCGGCCGTGCCACTGGCCGGGAAGGACACCTTGGCGTTGATCGCATCGGCGCTGCCGAGCCGGAACAACGGAGTCGAGAACCGCAGTCGGAGCAGGTCCTGGGCAGCAGCGGTCGCGGTCTGCACGTCGGCCGCCTTCGGCTTGAGCGCCGGGTTGGCCAGCAGCGGCTTCTGGTAGACCCACTTCGCCTCGTTGTCCTCCTTGAGTGGCAGGCCGTGGCCGAAGCCGTTGTCGGCGCCGGTCCAGTCGAGGGTGTTGAACCAGTCGCCGCTGTCATAGCTGTTGCGGTCCAACGACTTCGACCGCAGCAGGTCGGCTCCGGCGTGCCAGAACGACGGCGTCTGCGACAGCGCCGTCGTGGCCAGCGAGACGGTGTTCATCCGCACCCGGTCGGCCATCGAGGTCGTCACCGGCAGCTTGTAGGTCAGGCTGTCGAAGAGCGTCTCGTTGTCGTGCGCGTCGACGTAGGTCACGACCTCGTCGGGCTGGTCGGCGTAGCCGGCCGGAGCTCCGTTGTAGTCGACCTTGTCGCCACGCGTCACCGCACCGTTCTCGTTGAGGCGGAAGGAGAACGCGCGCAGGTTGCCCGCGAGGCCGAGCTGGGTGAGGTCGGTGTCGTGCTTCAGCCGCGTGGCGGCGTCAGGGTTGGCGCCGGTGTCGCCGTTGGGGTCGGTCGCCTCCCCACTGCCGAAGCCCTGCGTGCGCGGGTTGTCGTCGAACGGCCCACCGCCGCGCACCGCGTCACGCAGCCGGTCGGAGAAGGTGCCGATCCCGGTGCCGCCGAGCTGGCCCTGCGTCGCCTGCTCGAACCGCGCGTTGTTCGCCACCTCACCGAAGTTCCAGCCCTCGCCATAGAGGTAGACGGACTTGCCGTCGACGCCGTCCTTCTTGAGCGTCAGCCGGTCGAGGGCCGCCCGCACCGCGAGCATGTTGGCCTTCGAGTGGTGACCCATCAGGTCGAACCGGAATCCGTCGACCTTGTAGTACTTCGCCCACAGGACAACGGAATCCACCATCGCCTTCTGTGCCATGGCGTGCTCGGTCGCGACGTTCTGGCAGCAGGTCGACGTCTCCACGGCACCGGTCGCGTTGAGCCGTTGGTAGTACCCCGGGACGACCTTGTCGAGCACGCTGGTCTGCGCCTGCCCGGAGGCCGGCGTGTGGTTGTAGACCTGGTCGAGCACCACGCGCAGGCCACTGCGGTGCAACGCACCGACCATCGTGCGGAACTCCGACACCCGCGCACCCCCGTCGGCCTTCGCGGCGGTCGACGCATAGGAGCCCTCCGGCGCCATCCAGTGCCAGGGGTCGTAGCCCCAGTTGAACGCGTCCTTGGCGCGCACCTTGTCGATGCAGGCCTGCTGCTCCTCACTGTCGGGCGGGTAGGAGCGCAGATCGCATTGCGGCACAGCCTGTTTCGCCGGGTCCTCCGGGATCGACGCGATGTCGAACGTCGGCAGCAGGTGCACGGTGTTGAGGCCTGCCTCGGCCAGCTTGCGCAGGTGCTTGGTGCCGTTGCCGTTCTCGGCGAACGCGAGGTAGCTGCCGCGGTTCTCGGCAGTGACCGTGGGGTCGTTCACCGAGAAGTCCCGCACCTGCAACTCGTAGATCGTAGTGTCCACGCTGCGTGGAAGCTTCGGCGACGGCGTGTTCTTCCACACCGCCGGCTGGTATGCCGCGTCGGCCAGGTCGACGGCCACCGAACGCGTCGAGTCGAGGGTGAGCGCGACGGAGTAGGGGTCCGTCACGGTCGTCGTCTCGACCTTCTGCGTCGACGGCACCCACACCGTCACCTCATAGAGGTACCGCGCGTTCTTCCTGCCGGCCGTCGCCGACCACGACCCGTCGCGACTGCGCTTCATCGGCGTCCGCGTGGCAGCACTCACCGGCGCATCCGCCGCCGACCCCGGCGCCCAGGTCAGCAGGTCCACCCGCTGCGCCGTGGGCGCCCACAGGCGGTAGCTCGGCCGGGAACCACGGAAGGTGACGCCGTACGCGCCGCGAGTGGCCTTCGCGGCATACACGTCATCGAGGACGTATGCCGTCTGCACACCAGTCGCGTCGAGGACTCGTCCCAGCGTGTCGGTCATGGCGACGGCGACCTGCCCGCGCAGGATCTCCGGCACCTTCTTGGCGGTCTTCTTGTCGAGCCGCAGCGCGACGTAGCCCTTGAGCTCGGGGTGCTTACTGGTCACCGACGCCGGTAGTCCGCGCGGGTCGTAGGTGAGGGGTGCGGTCTCGCCGCCCGTGATGGCCTCGGCGTCGACGGCGAGTCCGCCGTCGCGCGACCACGCGAGCGACCAGCGCAGCAGCGCCGGCTCGGCACCCTCGGGCACCATGTCGGCCGGCCACGCCACGAGGTCGCGGCTGACCCAGATCGCGCGCGCCTTGGTGAGGTCGGGCTGCGAACCGGCGCGGGCCACGGTCGGTGTCGCGACGTGGGTGGCCAGGTCGTAGGAGATGCTCACGACCATCCCGTCGCTGGGCACCGTGACGCTGATGTTGGCGCCGCCCGGGGCACCGCCGGCGCCGTAGTTCTCGTCCCAGCTCAGGCCATGGGCGACCTTGAAGTCGTAGACGCCTGCGGGCAGCTCGGTCGTCGACCACGTGTAGGTGCCGTCGCCGTCGGGGTCCTGCAGCCAGGGCCGCATGCAGTCCGGTGACCAGTCGGCCGGGCATCCCAGCTCGCTCTGGAACGAGCCGGGCGCGGTGATGATGGGGCCCTGGGCGTCGGACGTCGCCCAGTGCGTGGCGTGGTCGTAGTAGAAGGTCACCGGTCCGCTCGGTGCCGTGTAGGAGATGTTGTCGCCGCCGGGAACGCCACCGGCCCCGTAGTTCTCGTCCCAGGACTTGTTGATGGCGGCCTTGTAGGCGTACGGCCCGGCCGGAAGGGTGTAGGTGCCCTTCCAGATCTGGTCCTTGGGGTCGAGCGTCAGCTGCGCCTGGGCGCAGTCGGGTGCCCAGTCGCCGGCGCAACCCATCTCGCTGTTGTGGTCGCCGGGCACGCTGACGTTGTCGGGCTGCACGACCGGGCCCACCCCGCCGCCACCGCCGCCGGAGGCCTTCGGGTCACCGACGACGCCGTAGGACGACGTGGCCGACACCTGACCCGCGGAGTCCTTGGCGATCGCGCGGTACTCGAGCATGGTTCCCTTGGCCATCCCGCTCACGTCGTGGAAGACGCGGTATGGCGCGTTGTCATCCGTGCCGAGGGTAGTCCACTTCTTCGTGCCGACCGGACGGTAGGCGAAGGTCACCTGCGCGAAGGTGTTGTCAGGGATGGCCGCACCGATCTCGGCGCGACCACCGACGACGTCGCCGGCGCCGGGCGAGGTGAGGTAGACTGCCGGCGCGGACTTCGGCTTGTCCATCGGGGAGGTCGCCTGCCACACCACCGCCGACTGCGGCGGCACCGTGACGGTCACACGCCCGTCCTTGGCCGAACGCACGGACTGTGTCGAGCCGTAGAGCGGACGGAAGGTCTGGTTGTGGCCGTAGGTCGCGAAGGTCGCGGACTTCGGCGTGGTCGCGTTGTTGAGCGCCACGACGTACTCGGTGCGCTTGGCCTTGTCGATGCGCGAGAACGCGAAGACGCCGGCGTTGCTGCTGGCGTAGCGGTGCACCTGCGCTCCGTCCTCGAGCGCCGGGTACTTCGCGCGCAGGGCCGAGAGCCGCGAGATGTGTTGGTAGAGAGGCGCGCTCGTGTTGTAGCGGTCCCGCGACCCGGACGGCCCTCCGAGGACCGGCTGGTCGGCATACTCCTGCACCTTGGTGGCGAACATGTCCTGCCGCGCAGCCTTGTCGCCACCCAGGCCGATGAAGCCCTGCTCGTCGCCGTAGTAGGTGATCGGCTGCCCGCGCGTCAGGAACATCAACGCGTCGGCCAGCTTGACCCGCTTCATGAGGTCGGCGTCGCCGGTGCTGGATCCCTTGAGCATCATGGCGACCCGGCCCATGTCGTGGTTACCGAGGAAGGTCGGCAGCTCGTAGGCGTTCGAGTCGGTGTCGGTGTAGTAGTCGTCGTCGGCGTAGAGGTCGCGCAGGTCGGTGCCGGACTTGCCCTGCACCCAGTTGACCGACTGTGCCTGGAAGCCGAAGTCCAACGTGGCCGGCAGCCGCCCCGTCGTCGTGTACTGGCTCATGAACGACGGACGCGCGTCGTAGACCTCGCCGAACATGAAGAAGTCGTCGTTGCCCGTGCGCTTGGCCTCCTGGAGCATCGCCGGGCTGAAGCTGCGCCAGAACTCCATGTTGACGTGCTTCACCGTGTCGATGCGGAACCCGTCGACGCCGAAGTCGACCCACGCCTTGTAGATGTCCTCCATGCCCTGCTGCACGTCGAGCTGCTCGGTGAACAGGTCGTCCAACCCGACGAAGTCGCCGTACTCGGAGGACTCACCGGCAAAGGTCGAGTCGCCGCGGTTGTGGTAGTTCGTCGGGTCGTTGAGCCAGGCCGGAACCTTGACGTTCTCGTCGGCCGGGTTGGTGAACACCGGCGTGTAGGGGAACGACGTCTTCGGGTCCATTGCCGGGAAGCCCGGCTTGCCGGCATACGCCTTGTCGTCGAAGACCTTCCCCGTCGCGTCCTTGTAGGGGTAGGTCGCCTTGTCGCGGTAGGTGTACTGCCCCTCCTTGTAGTTGATGACGTCAGCGGTGTGGTTGGTGATGATGTCGAAGAAGACCTTCATGCCCTTGGCGTGGGCCTGGGCGATGAGGCTCTTGAGCTCGGCGTTGGTGCCGAGGTGCGGGTCGACCTGGGTGAAGTCGGTGATCCAGTAGCCGTGGTAGCCGGCGCTGTCGTTTGGCGGGGTGCCCTGGACGGGCCGGTTCTTGAACGACGGAGTCAGCCAGATCGCTGTCGTACCAAGGCCTTTGATGTAGTCGAGCTTGTCCATGACCCCCTTGAGGTCACCACCGTGGTAGTAGCCGCTGTTGGTCGGGTCGTACCCGGTCTTCAGCTTGTCGCCCGACAGACCACCCCGGTCGTTGGCCGGGTCACCGTTGGCGAACCGGTCGGCCATGACGAAGTAGTAGCGCTCCTTGGTCAGCCCGGCGCGCAGCGAGTCGGCGGCCATGGCCCTGTCCTGCGCGGTCGCCGGACCCCCGAGCGCCAGCGGCCGCATCCCCACCTGGTGCGTCGCGTCGTCGTAGCTGAACTCGACCTTCGCCGGCCCCTGCAGCACGAGCGGGATGTTGGCACCGTTGGCGGCGCCACCCGCGCCGTAGTTCTCGTCCCAGGAGTGGTTGATCGCGACCTTGAACTCATAGCTGCCCGCCGGGACGGTGAACGTGCCCGTGTATGCCGTGGTGGCGCCGACCCGGGTCAGGTCCGACTTCGCACACGCCGGGTCCCAGTCGTCACCGCAGCCGAGCTCGGACTGCAGCGACCCGGCGATGGTCGCCGTCCGGGCCGCCGGCTCGGCCGCGCCGGCGAGTGGCGCGGCGGTGACCGACCCCGCACCGAGGGTGAGCGCTGCTCCGAGCAGGACGGCATACAGGCGACGTGGACGACGCATCGGTGCTCCTCGACATCACGGCGCAACCCCATCGGTGCGCGAGTGTGCTCGGCACGCTAGCTGTGTAAACCTTTACATGCATCCCCAAACGACGACCGATTTCGGCCATCGCTCCTGCTCAGCGGGCTCGGGCGACCCGCCCCTCGTCCCAGACCGGCTCGTCCGACTCGTAGACCGAGCCGTCGGCACCGAATACGACGAAGCGGTCGAAACCACGGGCGAACCACCGGTCGTGCGTGACCGCGAGGACCGTGCCCTCGAATGCCGCCAGCCCCTCCTCCAGCGCCTCCGCGGAGTGCAGGTCGAGGTTGTCGGTCGGCTCGTCCAGCAGCAGGCAGGTCGCGCCGGACAGCTCGAGCAGCAGGATCTGGAACCGCGCCTGCTGCCCACCCGACAGCGAGTCGAAGGTCTGCTCCGACGCCCGCGCCAGGCCGTACCGGTCGAGCACCTTCGCGGCCTGCTCGCGCGGCATACCGACGCGGTGGTCGTCCCCGCGGTGGAGGATCTCGAGCAGCGTCCGGCCAGCGAGCGCGGGCTGCTCGTGGGTCTGGGCGAACCAGCCCGGCCGCACCCGCGACCCCAGCCGCAGCCGCCCGGCGTGGGCGACGCGCGCCGGCACGACGTCGCCGACCGGTCGGTGCTCGGCGTCGGGGTCGGAGCCGCCGGCAGCCACGAGCCGCAGGAAGTGCGACTTGCCCGACCCGTTGGACCCGAGCACCGCGACCCGCTCGCCGTACCAGACCTCGAGGTCGAACGGCTTCATCAGCCCGGTGAGCTCGAGGCCCTCGGCGATGACCGCGCGCTTGGCCGTGCGACCGCCCGCGAGACGCATGCGGACGTTCTGCCGCAAGGGAACTGCCTGCGGCGGGCCGGCGTCCTCGAACTTCGCCAACCGGGTCTGCGCTGCCCGGTAGCGGCTGGCCATGCCGTCGTTGTACTCGGCCTTGACCCGCAGCGTGTGTACCAGCGTCTTGAGCTTGGCGTGCTCCTCGTCCCAGCGTCGGCGCAGCTCCTCGAGCGAGGCGTTCCGGTCCTCGCGCGCCTGGTGATAGGTCGCGAACCGGCCCGCGTGCACCCACAGCGTCGACCCGGCCGCACCCGGCTCGAGGGTCGCGATTCGCGTGGCCACCCGGTCGAGCAGCTCGCGGTCGTGGCTGACGAACAGCACCGTCTTGGGTGAGGCGACGAGCTGGTCCTCGAGCCACCGCTTGGCCGGGACGTCGAGGTAGTTGTCCGGTTCGTCGAGCAGGAGCACCTCGTCCGGTCCGCGCAGCAGCGCCTCGAGCACGACGCGCTTCTGCTCGCCGCCCGACAGCGTGGTGACCTTGCGCCACTGCGCCTTCTCGAACGGCATACCCAGCGCCGCCACCGTGCAGACGTCCCACAAGGTCTCGTACTCGTACCCACCCACGTCGGCCCAGTCGACGAGCGCCTGCGCGTAGGCCAGCTGGTCCGCCTCGCTGTCGCGCTCCATCATGAGCAGCTCGGTGCGGTCGATCTCCGCGGCCGCCGTGCGCACCTGGGTGGGCGCGACCGACACCAGCAGGTCACGCACGGTCGAGTCGTCACGCACCGAACCGATGAACTGGCGCATGACGCCGAGGCCGCCCGTGCGCGTCACCGCGCCGTCGTGCGCGGCCAGGTCGCCGGCGATGATGCACCCAAGGGTCGTCTTGCCGGTGCCGTTGGGGCCGATGAGCGCCACCTTGGCGCCCTCACCGACCCGCAGGGACACCTCGTCGAGCAGCGGCCTGCCGTCGGGCAGGACGAAGCTGACGGAGTTGACGTCGAGATGGCCCACGGGGGTCCATCCTCCGGTATGCCGCGTGGTCGCGTCATCCGCGTTTTCTCACCTAGGGTGCGACGCGTGCGAGACCGGGCCATGTGGGTGTGGGACACGTCCGACCCGGGGGCGACCGTCAACCTCGCCGTCGCGACCGGCATCACCCGGCTGTATGCCGCGGCGCCCCCTCGGCTGGGCACCTCACCCGACCTGGGTCGGCTCATCCGGTTGACGTCCGCCGCTCGCGCCGCCGGGTTACGGGTCGACCTGCTCGGCGGGGATCCCGGATGGCCCGACAACCCCGACGGGGTGATGCGCGAATGGCTGTCGCCCGCGCTGGAGACCGGCCTCTTCGACGGAGTCCACCTCGACGTCGAGCCCTGGACCCGTCCCGACTGGCCACGGCAGACCGCGACGCTGACCCATCGCTGGCTGGGTCTGCTCGACACCATCGGAGCCAGGCTCGGGAGCCGCGAGCTCGAGGCCGACATCCCGTTCTGGCTCGACCAGGTGCCCACGAACGGGTCGACCCTCGACCGTGAGGTCATGCGCCGAACGACCGGTGTCACCGTCATGGCCTACCGCAACACCGCCAGTGGACCTGACGGTTCGATCGCCTTGTCCGCCAAGGCGATCCGAGCGGGCGAGGACCTCGGAGTGCCGGTCCGCATCGGCCAGGAGACGACGTACCTCGGCGACAGCCCCACCGCGACCAAGCAGACCTTCTTCGGCCAGACCCGCAGTGGCATGGAAATCCAGCTCGCGCACGTCACCGACGCCTACGCGTCATCCCCCGCCTTCGCAGGCTTGGCCATCCACGACGCGGCGGGGCATGCCGCCATGACACCCTGAGCGCGCAGGCGCACCCCGGTCAGTCGAGCGTCCGTACTGCCCGCGCCTCCTCGGCGCGCGCCGCGAGCTCGGCGTCGGCCGGGTAGACGACCTCCTCCAGCGAGAGCCCGTGCGGCGGCATGACGACCACGCCGGGGTCGCGGACCCCGGCCCGCAGCACCTCGGCGGGCCAGTGCACCGGCTTGCGCCCCTCACCGACCGGCACGACGGCACCCACCAGCGACCGCACCATGGAGTGGCAGAACGCGTCCGCGACCACGGTCGCCTCGAGCAGCCCGTCGTCGCGGCGGACCCACGAGTAGTCCAGCAGCGTGCGCACCGTCGTGGCTCCCTCGCGACGTTTGCAGAACGCCGCGAAGTCGGCGAGGCCGACCAGCGAGCGCGCACCGTCGTCCATGGCCGCGACATCCAGCGGCCGCTTGACCGTCACGATCTCGTTGCGGCGCAACGGGTCCAGCGACTCCAGCCGGTCGCACACGAGGTAGCGGTAACGGCGCCGCAGGGCAGAGAACCTCGCGTCGAAACCCTCTGGCGCCACCCTCACGGCGTGCACGACGATGTCAGCGGGCAGGATGCCGCGCAGCCGGCTCGGCGCTGCCTCCTCGGGCAGCCGGTCGGACCGGCCCACGACAGCGGCCCACGCCGTGGGGTCCACGTCGACGTGCGCCACCTGCCCACGCGCGTGCACCCCGGCATCCGTGCGTCCTGCGACTGTCAGCCGCACCGGCGGGTCCGCACGCAGCAACGTCGACAGCCCTGTCGTCAGCTCACCCTCGACCGTCCGTCGCCCGGGCTGCGCCGCCCACCCGGAGAAGTCCGTGCCGTCGTAGGCCAGGTCGAGCCGAAGGCGCAGCGACTCGTCCATGCCGCCAGCCTATCGAGCAGCACCCACCCCCAACCGGGGTGTGGCCGTGGTCAGCAGGGGCGTGCTCAGTCGCCGATCTCGAGCTGGTTGCCGTCGGCGTCCGTCGCCTCGGTGGCCTGGTCCTGCTCGTTGTCGAGGTCCACGAGCCGGGCCGTCCCGGTCTCCTGGGGCTCCTCGATCACCTCGGTGTCGGTGTTGTCGACGTCCGCGGCCTCGGCCTTCTTCTCGGCCTCCTGGAACGCCTCCGACCCGCGCGGGTTCTCGCTCATCTCGCCACCTCCGGTGCGCATCGACCGACCTGGATGGTGCGGCCTCGTGCCACCAACGCTAGCCGCGGCCCGGTGAGGTCGCATGCCGTCGGGCACCCGCGGCATACACGCAACGGGCCGCCCACCTGAAGCAGGTGAGCGGCCCGTTGCGGGTGAAGCCTGGCGTCAGGCGCCGGCCTTGGTGAAGCCGGCGGCCTCGGCGTCCTCGGCGGACTTGAACCAGAACTCGGCGATGGTCTGGTCGTACCACTGGCCGTCCGGCTCGTGGTACTTGCCCGAGTCGCCGTTGCCCTTGACCGTGTAGTCGGCGTCGGGCGACGAACCGTCCTCGTTGGCCGCGACCGCACCGGCCGGGACCTCCTTGGCCGAAGCCTCGGTGCCCTCGGTGGCGTCGGCGTCGACGAGCGTCGCCGCCTCGGTGGCCTCCGACTTGGTGGCCTCGTCGTCGGACTTCTTGGCGTCCTTCTTGTCGGCGTCCTTAGCCGCGCGCTTGGTGGCAGCCTCCGCCTCCTTGACCGTCGCCTTCTTGGCCAGCGGCTCGCGGACGAGCTCGATCACGGCCATGGGGGCGTTGTCACCCTTGCGGGCGCCGATCTTGGTGATGCGGGTGTAGCCACCGGGGCGCTCGGCCATGTCGGGCGCGATCTCGGTGAAGAGACGGTGCACGACGCCCTTGTCGGAGATGACCGACAGGACCCGGCGACGAGCGTGCAGGTCACCGCGCTTGGCGAAGGTGATGAGCCGCTCGGCCAGTGGGCGCAGCCGCTTGGCCTTGGCCTCGGTCGTGGTGATCGAGTCGTGCTCGAACAGCGACGTGGCCAGGTTGGCCAGGATCAGCCGCTCGTGCGCCGGACCGCCGCCGAGACGGGGACCCTTCGTGGGGGTAGGCATTTCGTAGGTTCTCCTTGGTGTGCGACCCAGGCGGGGAGCGGACCGAAGTCGCCCCCGCCGGGGTCAACGGCGGTTGGTCAGAGCTGCTCGTCCTCGGCCAGCGAACGGCCGTCGGCGTCGAAGTCGTCGTCGTAGTCGCCGTAGTTGTCGGCGATGGCGGACGGGTCGAACCCGGGCGGGCTGTCCTTGAGGGCCAGGCCCATGCCGGTCAGCTTGGCCTTGACCTCGTCGATCGACTTCGCACCGAAGTTGCGGATGTCGAGCAGGTCGGCCTCGCTGCGTCCGACGAGCTCACCCACGGTGTGGATGCCCTCGCGCTTGAGGCAGTTGTAGGACCGGACGGTGAGGTCGAGGTCCTCGATCGGCAGGGCCAGGTCGGCCGCCAGCGCGGCATCGGTCGGCGACGGACCCATGTCGATGCCCTCGGCCTCGACATTGAGCTCACGGGCCAGGCCGAACAGCTCGACCAGGGTCTTGCCGGCGGAGGCCATGGCGTCGCGGGGAGCCATCGAGTTCTTGGTCTCGACGTCGACGATGAGCTTGTCGAAGTCGGTGCGCTGCTCGACACGGGTCGCCTCGACCTTGTAGGTCACGGCGAGCACCGGGCTGTAGATCGAGTCGACCGGGATGCGGCCGATCTCCTGGTCACCGGACTTGTTCTGGTTGGCCGAGACGTAGCCGCGACCGCGCTCGACGGTCAGCTCCATCTCGATCTTGCCCTTGCCGTTGAGCGTGGCGATGTGCAGGTCGGGGTTGTGGATCTCGACCCCGGCCGGCGGCGCGATGTCGGCCGCGGTGACCGCACCCGCACCCTGCTTGCGCAGGTACATCACGACCGGCTCGTCGTGCTCGGAGGAGACGACCAGGCCCTTGATGTTGAGGATGATCTCGGTGACGTCCTCCTTGACCCCGGGGATCGTGGAGAACTCGTGCAGCACACCGTCGATGCGGATGCTGGTGACCGACGCACCGGGGATGCTCGAGAGCAGGGTGCGGCGAAGCGAGTTGCCGAGCGTGTAGCCGAAGCCGGGCTCGAGGGGCTCGATGACGAAGCGGCTGCGGTTGTCCGCAACGACGTCTTCGCTCAGGGTGGGGCGCTGTGCGATGAGCACGCTGTTCTTCCTTTCCGTCGGCGACCGCTATATGACGCCGATGAATGCGCCGGGTGTCACCCGGCCGGCCGGCCCACCTCTGTCCGTGGACCGGACCACACCCGCCCGGTATGCCGCGTGCGCGAGGCGCGCACGCGGCATACCGAGTCGTGGGTCAGTTCTTCGAGTAGAGCTCGACGATCAGCTGCTCGGTGAGGATCGTGTCGATCTGCTCACGCACGGGCAGCTGGTGGATCATGATCTGCAGCGAGCCCGGGACGACCTGCAGCCAGGCCGGGGTCGGGCGCTCGCCGAAGGTCTGACGGGCCAGCTCGAAGGGGTAGGTCTCCGCGGACTTCTTGCGGACGGTGATGATGTCGTACTGCTCGACGCGGTACGAGGGAACGTCGACGCGCACGCCGTTGACCTCGAAGTGGCCGTGCGTCACCAGCTGGCGGGCCGCACGACGGGTGCGGGCCAGACCGGCGCGGTAGACCACGTTGTCGAGACGCGACTCGAGGATCTGCAGGAGGATGTCACCGGTCTTACCCGACCGGCGCGAGGCCTCGTCGTAGTAGTTGCGGAACTGCTTCTCCATGACGCCGTAGGTGAAGCGGGCCTTCTGCTTCTCCTGCAGCTGGGTGAGGTACTCCTTCTCCTGCATCCGGCGACGGCCGTGCTGGCCGGGCGGGAACGGGCGGAGCTCGAAGTTCTTGTCGCCGCCGACGAGGTCGACCTTGAGGCGACGCGACTTCTTGGTGATGGGTCCGGTGTAACGGGCCATGGTTCTCTACTCTCTCTTCCCGTTACTCAGACGCGGCGACGCTTGGGCGGGCGGACACCGTTGTGCGGCGAGGGCGTGACGTCGCTGATCGCGCCGACCTCGAGGCCGGTGGCGGTCAGGGAGCGGATCGCGGTCTCACGACCGGAGCCCGGGCCCTTGACGAAGACGTCGACCTTGCGCATGCCGTGCTCCATGGCACGACGGGCGGCGGCCTCGGCGGCCATCTGCGCGGCGAACGGGGTGGACTTGCGCGAGCCCTTGAAGCCGACCTGGCCGGCCGAGGCCCACGAGATCACCGCACCGGTCGGGTCGGTGATCGAGATGATGGTGTTGTTGAACGTGCTCTTGATGTGGGCCTGGCCCACGGCGACGTTCTTCTTCTCCTTGCGGCGCACCTTCTTGGCGCCGGCGCGAGTCTTCGGGGGCATTACTTACCAACCTTCTTCTTACCGGCCACGGTGCGCTTCGGGCCCTTGCGGGTACGAGCGTTCGTCTTGGTGCGCTGACCACGCACCGGGAGACCGCGACGGTGACGAAGGCCCTCGTAGGAGCCGATCTCGACCTTGCGGCGGATGTCAGCGGCGACCTCGCGACGGAGGTCACCCTCGTGCTTGACGTTCGCCTCGATGTAGTCGCGCAGCTTGACCAGGTCGTCGTCCGTGAGGTCGCGGACGCGGGTGTCCGGGTTGACCCCGGTGCTGGCGACTGCCTTCTGGGCGGTCGTGCGACCGACCCCGAAGATGTACGTGAGTGCCACCTCGACGCGCTTCTCGCGCGGCAGGTCGACACCGACAAGACGTGCCATCTTGTGTGTTTCCTTTGCTGTTTCACCGGAGGTCTGGGGCAGTACCAGTCCGGGCCATGGGTCCGAGGTGAGTGCCTCGGGGCTCCGGTCCCCGGCCTCCGGGCCGGGGGTGACGTCCTGGTCGGCGTGGAGAACGCCGCGCACAGGGGCCGGGTACTGCGATCAATTCACTTGTCATGCGCTCGCGAAGCTGCGAGTCGTGCTGGGGTCCGGCTCCGTGACGGGTGCCGGTGGTGGCTTCTGGTCAGCCCTGGCGCTGCTTGTGGCGCAGGTTCTCGCAGATCACCATGACCCGGCCGTTGCGGCGGATCACCTTGCACTTGTCGCAGATCTTCTTGACGCTCGGCTGGACCTTCATAGCCTCTGCTTCGAGTCGATCTGGGCCCGCTGGCCGAGTGGTCAACGGGGTCCTGCTGGGTGGTGCTGGTCGTGCTGGTGGTGCGTCAGCGGTAGCGGAAGACGATCCGGCCACGGGTCAGGTCGTACGGGCTGAGCTCGACCACCACACGGTCCTCAGGGAGGATCCGGATGTAGTGCTGACGCATCTTGCCCGAGATGTGAGCGAGAACCTTGTGACCGTTCGTGAGCTCAACCCGGAACATCGCGTTCGGGAGAGCCTCGACGATCGTGCCCTCGATCTCGATGACACCGTCCTTCTTGGCCATAGCCTCCACAATCTGCTGCTCGTGCCCACGCCGGGACGCCGGTTTGCGTCTGGCGATGGACACACGAATACGGCGCGCAGGTCGCGCACCGACGAACCAGTCTACGTCAGGTCGCGCTGAGCACGAAATCGCCTCCACACCACCCCCGCACTCGTTGCCGACCACCCGGCACCCCAACCCGCAATCCGCCGACCATGCCGACCCACCGGCAACAAGTCCCCCGCCGCTCGACTCGTTGCCGACCACCCGGCACCCGAACCCAAAATCCGCCGACCATGCCGACCCACCGGCAACAAGTGCCGTGCGGGTCGACTCGTTGCCGACCACCCGGCACCCGAACCCAAAATCCGCCGACCATGCCGACCCACCGGCAACAAGTCCCCCGCCGCTCGACTCGTTGCCGACCACCCGGCACCCGAACCCGAAACCCGCCGACCATGCCGACCCACCGGCAACAAGTGCCGTGCGGGGGCGTCTCCAACCTCAGTCGAGGGGGGCGTATGCCGCGCCCAGGGCTTCCAGCCGCTCCTTGCCGCCGTCGAGGGCGGTCAGGACCCACAGGCCGTCGTCGGTGACCGCGACGGTGTTCTCCCAGTGGGCCGCGCGCGACTTGTCGAGCGTCACGACGGTCCAGTCGTCGGAGAGCACCTCGGAGTCGGCCGACCCCAGCGTCACCATCGGCTCGATGGCCACGGTCAGCCCCGATCGCACCGTCGGGACCTTCTCGCGCACCCGGTAGTTGGGCACCTGCGGGTCCATGTGCATCTCGGTCCCGATGCCGTGGCCGACGTAGTCCTCGACGATGCCGTACTCCCGGCCCAGCCGGTCGCCCGCGGCGACGATGCTGTCCTCGACAGCCGCGCCCACGGCATACAACGGCTCCCCCACCGACAGGGCGGCGATGCCGGCCCACATCGAGTCCTCGGTGAGGTCGATCAGCTCGAGGTCCTCGGGTCGCCCGGCCTCGCGGCCGCCGACGATGACCGAGATGGCCGCGTCGCCGTGCCAGCCGTCGACGATGGCGCCGCAGTCGATCGAGATGAGGTCACCCTCGGCGAGCACCCGCGGACCGGGTATGCCGTGGACGACCTCCTCGTTGACCGACGTGCACAGCGACCCGGTGAACCCGTGGTAGCCGAGGAACGACGGCACGCCGCCGGCGCCCCTGATGTGCTCCTCGGCGAGCTCGTCGAGCTGCCCCGTGGTCATCCCCGGCCGCACCGTCTGGGCCATCAGCTGCAACGTCTGCCCGACGACCAGACCAGCCGCGCGCATGGCGCGGATCTGGTCGGGCGTCTTGGTGTCCACCCGGGAGCGACCGAACATCAGGAGCGGGAGACCCCGGCGAGGGCTGCGGTGATGTGGGTGAACACCTCGTCGACCGTGCCCATGCCGTCGACCTGCACCAGCAGGCCACGCGCGGAGTAGACCTCGCACAGCGGCGCGGTCTCGCGGCGGTAGATCGCCTGGCGCTCGCGGATGACCTCTTCGGTGTCGTCGTCGCGGCCCTGCTCCTCGGCGCGCTTGAGCAGCCGGGCGACGACGGCGTCCTCGTCGACAGTCAGCTCGAGCACCGCGTCGAGGGCGTGGCTGTGCTCGGCGAGGATCGCGTCGAGCGCGTCCACCTGGGCGGCGGTCCGCGGGTAGCCGTCGAGCAGGAACCCCTGCTCCGCGTCGTCCTCGAACAGCCGGTCGCGCACGATGGCGTTGGTGATCTCGTCGGTGACGTAGCCACCCGAGGCGAGCACCTCCTTGACCTGCAGGCCGAGGGGCGTCTCGTTCTTGATGTTGGCGCGGAAGATGTCGCCGGTCGAGATGGCGGGGATGCCGTACTCGGCGGCGATCTTGGCGGCCTGCGTGCCCTTACCGGCACCGGGCGGTCCGAGGATGATGAGTCTCATTTAGCGAAGAAACCCTTCGTAGTGACGCTGCTGCAGCTGGGACTCGATCTGCTTCACGGTCTCCAGGCCGACACCGACGATGATGAGGATGGACGTGCCACCGAACGGGAAGTTCTGGTTGGCACCCACCGCCACCAGGGCGATGAGCGGGATCAGGGAGACGAGCGCGAGGTAGATGGCCCCGGGGACCGTGATGCGGGTGAGCACGTAGTCGAGGTACTCGGCCGTGGGTCGCCCGGCGCGGATACCTGGGATGAAGCCGCCGTAGCGCTTCATGTTGTCGGCGACCTCGACCGGGTTGAACGTGATCGACACGTAGAAGAACGTGAAGAACAGGATCAACGCGACGTAGATGATCATGTAGATCGGGTGGTCACCTCGCACGAGGTGCTGCTCGATCCATGTCACCCATCCCGGCTGGTCACCGGTGGTCGACCGGTTGAACTGTGCCACGAGCGAGGGCAGCGCGAGCAGGGAAGAGGCGAAGATCACGGGGATCACGCCGGCCATGTTGACCTTGAGCGGGATGTACGTCGACGTGCCGCCGTACATCTGCCGGCCGACCTGCCGCTTGGCGTACTGGACGGGGATGCGCCGCTGGCTCTGCTCGACGAACACGACCAGCGCGATGATGAGGAAGCCCAGCAGGATCACGCCGATGAAGACGTCCCAGCGACCGTCCTGCTGCTGGATCGCCCACAGCGAGCTGGGGAAGGTCGAGGCGATCGAGGTGAAGATCAGCAGCGACATGCCGTTGCCGATGCCCTTGTCGGTGACGAGCTCACCGAGCCACATGACGACACCGGTGCCGGCGGTCATGGTGAGCACCATGATGACCAGGGTCGGGATCGACTCGTCGGGCAGGATGTTGGTGCACTGCGGGCCGAACAGCGCAGTGGGGTTCTGCGCGAACGTGATCAGTGTGGAGGACTGCAGGATCGCCAGGCCGATGGTGAGGTAACGCGTGTACTGCGTCATCTTCGTCTGGCCCTGCTGGCCCTCCTTCTTGAGGGCCTCGAACCGCGGGATGACCACGGTGAGCAGCTGCACGATGATGCTCGCCGTGATGTACGGCATGATCCCGAGCGCGAAGATCGACAGCTGGAGCAGCGCGCCACCGCTGAACAGGTTGGCCAGGCCGAGGACGCCCGAGTTCTTCGGGGCGTTCTGGATGCACTGCTGGACGGCCGAGTAGCTCACGCCGGGGACCGGCACGTGCGAGCCCAGCCGGAAGATGATCACGATGAAGAGCGTGAACAGCAGCTTCCTGCGCAGGTCCGGCGTCTTGAACGCACGGGTGAATGCGGTGAGCACAGGTCCTCCTGGTGGCGCGGGCGGTGCCCGCGGGAACGGTCAGGCAATCCTAGGCAGGTTACCCCGGCGTCCGGGCCGGGTCCCTGCACGGGTATGCCGCGGGCTCACCTCACTGAGGTGAGCCCGCGGCATACCGTGTGGTTGTGGGTCGCTCAGGCGGAGGTGACCGAGCCGCCAGCGGCCTCGATCTTCTCCTTGGCGGAACCGGAGACCTTGTCGACGGCCACGCTGACCTTGACGCTGATCTCGCCGGTGCCGAGCACCTTGACCGGCTGGCCGTCGCGAACGGCGCCCTTGGCCACGAGGTCGTCGACGGTCACGTCGCCACCATCGGGGTAGAGCGCGGTGATCCGGTCCAGGTTCACGACCTGGTAGGTCACCTTGGCCGGGTTCTTGAACCCGCGCAGCTTCGGCAGGCGCATGTGCAGCGGCATCGAGCCACCCTCGAAGCGCTCCGGAACCTGGTAGCGGGCCTTGGTGCCCTTGGTGCCGCGACCGGCGGTCTTGCCCTTGGAGCCCTCACCGCGACCCACGCGGGTCTTGGCGGTCTTGGCGCCGGGGGCCGGACGCAGGTGGTGCAGCTTGAGGGCCGAACCCTCCGGCGCCTTGGCCTCCGCCGCAGCGGTGGTCTTCTTGGCGGTGTCCTTGGCTGCCATGTCAGTCAACCTCCTCGACGGAGACCAGGTGGGTCACCGTCTTGACCATCCCGCGGATCTCGGGACGGTCCTCCTTGACGACGACGTCGCCAATACGCTTCAGACCGAGGCTGCGCAGCGTGTCACGCTGGTTCTGCTTGCCACCGATCTCCGAACGGGTCTGGGTCACCTTCAGACGAGCCATCACGCACCAGCCTTGGCGGCCTCACGGCCCTCGGCCTGGGCGCGCAGCATCGCGGCCGGCGCGACCTGGTCGACCGGCAGGCCACGGCGCGCGGCCACGGCCTCCGGACGCTCGAGACCCTTGAGGGCCTCGACGGTCGCGTGGACGATGTTGATGGCGTTGTCCGAGCCCAGGGACTTGGACAGGACGTCGTGGACGCCGGCGCACTCGAGCACCGCACGCACCGGGCCACCGGCGATGACACCGGTACCGGGGGCTGCGGGGCGCAGCATGACGACACCCGCCGCGGCCTCACCCTGCACAGGGTGCGGGATGGTGCCCTGGATGCGCGGGACCTTGAAGAACTGCTTCTTGGCCTCCTCGACACCCTTGGCGATCGCCGCGGGCACCTCCTTGGCCTTGCCGTAGCCGACACCGACGGTGCCGTCGCCGTCGCCGACCACCACGAGGGCGGTGAAGCTGAAGCGGCGGCCACCCTTGACGACCTTGGCGACGCGGTTGATGGTCACGACGCGCTCGACGTACTGGGACTTCTCGGCCTGGTCGCGTCCGCCGTCACGACGGTTGTCGCGGCGGTCGCGGCGGTCGCCGCGCTCGCCCCGGTTGTTGTCGCCGGCTGCGCCAGTGCCTCGACGCTGGGGTCCGGGCATCAGATGTTCCTCATCTCAACGGTTGCGATGTTCGTGGTAGCGGTCACAGCGCCAGCCCACCCTCACGGGCGCCCTCAGCGATGGCGGCGACCCGGCCGTGGTAGCGGTTGCCACCCCGGTCGAAGACGACGGCCTCGACGCCGGCGCTCTTGGCACGCTCGGCGAGCAGCTCGCCGACCTTGCGGGCCTTCGCGGTCTTGTCACCCTCGAAGGTGCGCAGGTCCGCCTCCATGGTGGAGGCCGACGCAACGGTCTTGCCGACCGTGTCGTCGACGATCTGCACGAAGACGTGACGCGACGAGCGCGACACGACCAGGCGCGGACGCGCGGTGGTACCGGTCACCTTCTTGCGCAGGCGCAGGTGGCGACGGCCACGCGCTGCCGACTTGCCCTTGGCACGCTTGATGGTCATTGCCATGGCTTACTTACCAGCCTTTCCGACCTTGCGGCGGATGTGCTCGCCCGCGTAGCGCACGCCCTTGCCCTTGTACGGGTCGGGCTTGCGCAGCTTGCGGATGTTCGCGGCAACCTCGCCAACCAGCTGCTTGTCGATGCCCTGGACCGCGAAGCGGGTGGGGTTCTCGACGGCGAAGGAGATGCCCTCGGGGGCCTCCACGGTGATGGGGTGGCTGTAGCCGAGGGAGAACTCGAGGTTCCCGCCCTTGTTGGCCACGCGGTAACCCGTGCCGTGGATCTCCATCTTCTTCTCGTAGCCCTCGGTGACACCGAGGACCATGTTGTTGATGAGCGAGCGGGTCAGGCCGTGCAGGGCACGCGACTCGCGCTCGTCGTTGGGGCGCTTCACCTCGATCGAGCCGTCATCCTTACCGACCGTGATCGGCTCGGCGACGACGTGCGACAGCTGGCCCTTGGGACCCTTCACCGTGACGGTGCGACCGTCGATGGTGACGTCGACACCGCTCGGGATGGCGACCGGAAGTCGTCCAATACGCGACATGTCGAATACTCCCTTACCAGACGTAGGCGAGGACTTCCCCGCCCACGCCCTTGGACGCCGCCTGCTTGTCCGTGAGGAGGCCAGACGAGGTGGAAATGATGGCCACACCGAGACCGCCGAGAACCTTGGGAAGGTTCGTCGACTTGGCGTAGACGCGCAGGCCGGGCTTGGAGACACGGCGCACGCCGGCGATGGAACGCTCGCGGTTGGGGCCGTACTTCAGCTCGACGGTCAGCGTCTTGCCGACCTCGGCGTCCTCGACGGTCCAACCGGCGATGTAACCCTCGGCCTGGAGGATCTCGGCGATGTGGGACTTCAGCTTGGAGAACGGCATGGAGACTGCGTCGTGGTGCGCCGAGTTGGCGTTCCGGACGCGGGTCAACATGTCCGCAATCGGGTCAGTCATGGTCATGGGCTTCTCCGCCCTCTCTCACCGCGGTTTCACCACGCATCTCACGTGGCGACCTTCGATGTAGAAGAATCAGTGGGTTGGGTGGTCTTACCAGGAGCTCTTGGTCACGCCGGGCAGCTCGCCCCGGTGCGCCATCTCGCGAAGGCACACACGGCACAGGCCGAACTTGCGGTAGACCGAGTGCGGGCGGCCGCAGCGCTGGCAGCGGGTGTAGCCGCGCACCTTGAACTTCGGCTTCTTGTTCGCCTTGTTGATCAGGGCGGTCTTCGCCATGTCAGTTCTCCTTGAAGGGGAATCCGAGCGCCTTGAGCAGTGCCCGGCCCTCGTCGTCGTTGGTGGCGCTGGTGACCACGGTGATGTCCATGCCCCGGACGCGGTCGATCTTGTCCTGGTCGATCTCGTGGAACATCGACTGCTCGGTCAGGCCGAACGTGTAGTTGCCGTTGCCGTCGAACTGCTTCGGCGACAGGCCGCGGAAGTCGCGGATGCGCGGCAGCGCGACCGACACCAGGCGGTCGAGGAACTCCCACATGCGGTCGCCACGCAGCGTGGTGTGGGCGCCGATCGGCATACCCTCACGCAGCTTGAACTGGGCGATCGACTTGCGGGCCTTGGTGACCAGCGGCTTCTGCCCGGTGATGGCGGACAGGTCGCGGATCGCGCCCTCGATGAGCTTGGAGTCCTTGGCGGCGTCGCCGACACCCATGTTGACGACGACCTTGACGACGCCCGGCACCTGCATGACGTTGGCGTAGCCGAACTGGTCCTGCAGCTGGCCCTTGATCGCGTCGGCGTAGCGCGCCTTGAGACGGGGGGCCGTCTTCTCGGTGATGGTGTCCGTCATCTCTCTCACAGGTCCTTGCCCGAGCGCACGGCCACACGGGTGCGGCTGGCCTTGTCACGGCCGTTGCGCTCGACGGTCTCGACGCGGGTCTTGACCCGGGTCGGCTTCTTCTCGGACGGGTCCACGACGGCGACGTTGCTCACGTGGATCGCGGCCTCCTGGACGACCAGCCCGCCGGTGCGGGTGCCACGGGCCGACTGACCGGCCTTGGTGTGGCGGGTCACTCGGTTGACACCCTCGACCAGCACACGCTGGGTCTCGGGGAAGACCGCGATGACCTTGCCCTGCTTGGACTTGTCCTTGCCCGTGAGGACCTGGACGGTGTCGCCCTTCTTGATCTTCATCTTCGCCTTCTGCGTCGCCATGGCTTACAGCACCTCCGGCGCGAGCGAGATGATCTTCATGAACTTCTTCTCGCGCAGCTCACGGCCGACCGGCCCGAAGATGCGGGTGCCACGGGGGTCGCCGTCGCCCTTGAGGATGACGGCGGCGTTCTCGTCGAACTTGATGTAGCTGCCGTCGGCGCGGCGGCGCTCCTTGGTGGTGCGCACGACGACCGCCTTGACGACGTCGCCCTTCTTGACGTTGCCGCCGGGGATGGCGTCCTTGACGGCGGCGACGATGACGTCACCGATGCCGGCGTACCGACGACCCGAACCGCCGAGAACACGGATGCACAGGATCTCCTTGGCACCGGTGTTGTCGGCGACGCGCAGTCGCGACTCCTGCTGAATCACTTCTCACTCCTGTCGTCGAGCTGGTTCTCACTCGTGGTGAGCCTGGCCGAACTGTTGGTGGTCTGGGTGCTGGCCGTGCGGCATACGTTGTGCCCCAAGGGGACTGACTCGGTATGCCGCGTGGCCGGCGGGGTGGGCCGTGGGGCCCGGCGGTCTTACTTGGCCTTCTCGAGGATCTCGACCACGCGCCACCGCTTGGTGGCGGACAGCGGCCGGGTCTCCATGATGAGGACACGGTCGCCGACACCGGCCGAGTTGGCCTCGTCGTGCGCCTTGACCTTGCTCGAGCGCCGCATGACCTTGCCGTAGAGCGCGTGCTTGACGCGGTCCTCGACCTCGACCACGACGGTCTTGTCCATCTTGTCGCTGACCACGTAACCCTGACGGGTCTTGCGGTAGTTGCGGTCAGAGTTGCGGTCGGTGGCCTTGTCAGCGACCTCGGTCACGGCGTCATCCTTCACGTTCTCACTCATGCCGACTCCTCCGTGGTGGCGGAGACGCTCTGTCCGATACCCAGCTCGCGCTCACGGATCTCGGTGTAGATGCGGGCGATGTCCTTGCGGACGGCGCGCAGGCGGCCGTGGTTGTCCAGCTGGCCGGTGGCCGACTGGAACCGGAGGTTGAACAGCTCCTCCTTGGCCTTGCGCAGCTCGTCGACCAGACGGTCGTCGTCGAAACCGCGCAGGTTCTCCGACGTCAGGTCCTTGGAACCGACTGCCATCAGATGTCACCACCCTCACGCCGCACGAAACGGCACTTCATCGGGAGCTTGTGCATCGCCAGGCGCATGGCCTCGCGAGCAACCTCCTCGGAGACACCCGACACCTCGAACATGACGCGACCGGGCTTGATGTTGGCGATCCACCACTCGGGCGAACCCTTACCGGAACCCATGCGGGTCTCGGCAGGCTTCTTGGTGAGCGGGCGGTCCGGGTAGATGTTGATCCAGACCTTTCCGCCACGCTTCATGTAGCGGGTCATCGCGATACGAGCGGACTCGATCTGACGGTTGGTGACGTAGGCCGGCTCGAGAGCCTGGATGCCGTAGTCGCCGAACGCGATCTTGGTGCCGCCCTTGGCAGCCCCGGAACGACCCGGGTGGTGCTGCTTGCGGTGCTTGACTCGACGAGGAATCAGCATCAGGACTCTCCCTCGGTGCTGCTCGGGGTGCTGGCCGGGGCCTCCGTGGTGGCCTCGGCAGCGACGCTCTCGGTCAGGGGGGCGTCGGTCGAGACGGTCGCCTCGGCGGGACGCTCGCGACGCGCACGGGCGGGGCGGTCCCCACCGTCGCGACGCGGGCCACGGTTCGGGCGCGAGGGCGCGGCAGCCTGCTGCTGCGCCAGCTCACGAGCGGTGACGTCACCCTTGTAGATCCAGACCTTCACGCCGATGCGGCCGAAGGTGGTGCGGGCCTCGTAGAAGCCGTAGTCGATGTTCGCCCGGAGGGTGTGCAGCGGCACGCGACCCTCGCGGTAGAACTCGGTGCGCGACATCTCCGCGCCGCCGAGGCGGCCGGACACCTGCACCCGGATGCCCTTGGCACCGGCGCGGGTGGCGGACTGCATGCCCTTGCGCATCGCGCGTCGGAACGACACACGGGCGCTGAGCTGCTCGGCGATGCCCTGGGCGACCAGCTGCGCGTCGATCTCGGGGTTCTTGACCTCGAGGATGTTCAGCTGCACCTGCTTGCCCGTGAGCTTCTCGAGCTCGCCGCGGATGCGGTCGGCCTCGGCGCCACGACGACCGATGACGATGCCGGGACGCGCGGTGTGGATGTCCACCCGGACGCGGTCACGGGTGCGCTCGATCTCGACCCGGGAGATGCCGGCCCGCTCCATGCCCGTGGACATGAGCTTGCGGATGGCGACATCCTCCTTGACGTAGTCGCGGTAACGCTGACCGTCCTTGGTGGAGTCGGCGAACCAGCGGCTCTTGTGCTCGGTGGTGATACCGAGGCGGAACCCATTGGGGTTGACCTTCTGACCCATTAGCGGGTGCCTCCCTTGGTGGTCTTCGGCGTGACGACCACGGTGATGTGGCTGGTGCGCTTGTTGATGCGGGACGCCCGGCCCTGGGCGCGCGGCCGGAACCGCTTCATCGTCGGGCCTTCGTCGACGTATGCCGCGCTGACGACCAGCTCGCGCTCGTCGAACGCCTCGGAGGCGGCGTCAGCCTTGACCCGCAGGTTGGCGATGGCGCTCTCGAGCACCTTCTTCACCGGGTCGCTGGCGGACTGCGGCGCGAAGGTCAGCACGGCGACGGCCTCGGTGGCCTGCTTGCCACGAATGAGGTCGACGATCCGGCGAGCCTTCATCGGCGTGACACGCACGTGGCGCGCGACGGCCTTGGCTTCCATCACGGTGTCCTTGTTCTCGGTCGGGGCGGCCATCAGCGACGACGCCCCTTCTTGTCGTCCTTCACGTGACCCTTGAACGTGCGGGTCGGCGCGAACTCGCCGAGCTTGTGGCCGACCATCGACTCGGTGACGAACACCGGGACGTGCTTGCGGCCGTCGTGCACGGCGAAGGTGTGACCCAGGAAGTCGGGGCTGATGACCGACCGACGGGACCAGGTCTTGATGACGTTCTTCGAACCCGCTTCGTTCTGGGCGTCCACCTTCTTCTGGAGGTGGTCGTCGATGAAGGGGCCCTTCTTCAGACTGCGAGGCATTTCAGGAGGCTCCTATCAGCGCTTCTTGCCAGTACGACGGCGGCGAACGATCATCTTGTCGCTCGGCTTGCCGGGGCGGCGGGTGCGGCCCTCGGCCTGACCCCAGGGGCTGACCGGGTGGCGACCACCGGAGGTCTTGCCCTCGCCACCACCGTGCGGGTGGTCGACCGGGTTCATGGCGACACCGCGGACGGTCGGGCGCTTGCCCTTCCAACGCATGCGGCCGGCCTTGCCCCAGTTGATGTTGGACTGCTCGGCGTTGCCCACCTCGCCGACCGTGGCGCGGCAGCGCAGGTCGACGTTGCGGATCTCACCGGACGGCATACGCAGCTGGGCGTAGGGGCCGTCCTTGGCGACGAGCTGCACACGCACACCCGCCGAACGGGCGATCTTCGCGCCGCCTCCGGGCTTGAGCTCGACGGCGTGGATGACCGTACCGGTCGGGATGTTGCGCAGCGGCAGGCTGTTGCCCGGCTTGATGTCGGCGGCCGGACCGTTCTCGATCGCCATGCCCTGCTCCAGGCCACGCGGGGCCAGGATGTAGCGCTTCTCGCCGTCGGCGTAGTGCAGCAGCGCGATGCGGGCGGTGCGGTTGGGGTCGTACTCGATGTGAGCGACCTTGGCCGGCACGCCGTCCTTGTCGTGGCGACGGAAGTCGATGACGCGGTAGGCGCGCTTGTGACCGCCACCGATGTGACGGGTCGTGATGCGCCCGTTGCTGTTGCGGCCACCGGACTTGGTCAGCGGGCGGACCAGCGACTTCTCAGGCGTGGTGCGCGTGACCTCGACGAAGTCGGCAACGCTCGAGCCGCGACGACCCGGCGTCGTCGGCTTGTACTTGCGGATACCCATGGTTACGTAGTTCCTTACGTCTCGTCAGCGTCAGGCGCCCGCACCGAAGATGTCGATCGAGCCCTCGCGGAGGGTGACGATCGCACGCTTGGTGTCCTTGCGCTTGCCGGTGCCGAACCGGGTGCGGCGAGCCTTGCCCGGGCGGTTGAGGGTGTGCACGGAGTCGACCTTGACACCGAAGACGCGCTCGACGGCGATCTTGATCTCGGTCTTGTTGGCCCGCGGGTCGACGAGGAAGGTGTACTTGCCCTCGTCGAGCAGCGAGTACGACTTCTCCGACACGACCGGCGCGATCAGGATGTCGCGCGGGTCCTTGTCGAGGACGAAGTTGGTGCTCACTTGGTCTCCTCCTCAGCCACGTCCTGGGCCTTCGCGCCACCGGCGGGGACGAAACCGGCAGCCTCGGCGGCCTCCGCAGAGCGGAACCACACCTCGGCCACGGTCGCGTCGTACCAGCGCGAACCGGGAACGTGGTACTTCATCGAGTCCTTGTTGCCCTTGACCTCGAAGCCCTCGGGCGCCGAGCCGTCCTCGAGCGCGGCGGCCGAGTCGGGGCCGAAGCCACCGTCGGTCGCGGCGTCGGTGTCGGTGTCGGTGTCGACCAGCGTCGCGGGCTTGTCAGCCTTGGCCTCGTCGGCCTTCGCCGGCTTGTCGGCGGCCTTCGTGGCAGCGGCCTTCTTGGCGGGCTTGTCGGCCTTCGCCTCGGCGGGGGCCTCGGTGACGACGTCGGCCTCGACACCGCCGACCGGCTGGGCACCGTTCACGAACGCGTCGAGCGCGGCGGTGGTGAAGACCACGTCGTCGGCGCACAGCACGTCGTAGGTGTTGAGCTGGTCAGCGGCCAGGACGTGCACGCCCGGAAGGTTGCGCACCGACTTCAGCGACACGACGTCGCTGCGGTCGAGCACGACCAGCAGGTTGGGGCGCTCGGTCAGGCCGGCGAGCAGGGTCACCGCGTCCTTGGTGGACGGGGCGGTGCCGCTCACGAGGCCCTCGACCACGTGGACGCGGTCGTTTCGGGCCCGGTCCGAGAGGGCGCCACGCAGGGCGGCGGCCTTCATCTTCTTGGGGGTCCGCTGGGCGTAGTCACGCGGCTGCGGGCCGTGGACGGTGCCACCGCCGGCGAACTGCGGCGCACGGGTCGAGCCCTGGCGGGCGCGACCGGTGCCCTTCTGGCGGTACGGCTTGCGGCCACCACCACGGACCTCGCCACGCGTCTTGGTGGCGTGCGTGCCCTGGCGGGCAGCAGCCATCTGCGCGACGACGACCTGGTGGATCAGCGGCACGTTGACCTGGACGTCGAAGATCTCCGCAGGGAGCTCGACCTTCGCAGCCTTGGCAGTCTGAGTAGCCATCTAGGTTCAGGCTCCCTTCGCGGCCGTGCGGACCAGGACGACGCTGCCGCGGGGGCCGGGAACGGCACCCTTGACGAGCAGCAGGCCCTTGTCAGCGTCCACGGCGTGGATCTGCAGGTTCTGGGTGGTCTGGCGGACGCCGCCCATGCGGCCCGCCATGCGCATGCCCTTGAAGACACGACCCGGGGTGGCGCAGCCACCGATCGAGCCGGGCTTGCGGTGGTTGCGGTGGGCACCGTGCGAGGACGAGACGCCGTGGAAGCCGTGGCGCTTCATGACACCGGCGAAGCCCTTGCCCTTGGTGGTGCCGGTGACGTCGACGTCCTGGCCCGCCTCGAAGGTTTCGACGGTGACCTCCTGGCCGAGCTCGTAGTCGCCCGCGTCAGCGGTGCGCAGCTCGACGAGGTGACGGCGCGGCGTCACGCCGGCCTTCTCGAAGTGGCCGGTCAGCGGCTTGGTGACCTTGCGCGGGTCGATCGCGCCGTACGCGAGCTGAACCGCGGCATACCCGTCCTTGTCGGCGTCGCGCAGCTGCGTGACGACGTTCGGGCCGGCCTCGATCACGGTGACGGGGACGAGCTTGTTGTCGGCGTCCCACACCTGGGTCATGCCGAGCTTGGTGCCCAGCACGCCCTTCACGGTCTTGGTTGCATTTGAAGTCATGGCAGTCATTCCCGAGTCAGAGCTTGATCTCGATGTTGACGTCGGCCGGGAGGTCGAGACGCATCAGCGAGTCGACGGCCTTGGGCGTCGGGTCGATGATGTCGATCAGGCGCTTGTGCGTGCGCATCTCGAAGTGCTCGCGGCTGTCCTTGTACTTGTGCGGCGAACGGATGACCACGAAGACGTTCTTCTCCGTGGGCAGCGGCACCGGGCCGACGACCGTCGCCCCGGCACGGGTCACCGTGTCGACAATCTTGCGCGCCGAGTTGTCGATGACCTCGTGGTCATACGACTTCAGTCGGATGCGGATCTTCTGTCCCGCCATCTGAAGCTTTCTCTCTCTCGCCGTCCATCAAACTGTTGGCCGGTCCCTGTCAGACCTCCGACCCCCGCGGTCGGGTGTGTCGCACCCGCTTCGCGGCCCGACGACATGCGCTCTCGCGCTGGTCGTGCGGAATCGGTTGGTCCGGCAGAGCCGGGGCTTGCGCTTCCCGGAGTGTCGCCCCGCACGTGAGAATGCGGTTCGAGGTGTGGCACCGGGGTGGCGGCGACGACATGGGTCGGCGACGCGCGTCAAGCAACCGCTCCAGTGTGCCAGAGCGTGTGGCGACCTACCAAATCGAGGCCGGACCACCCGGCATACCCACCCCCATGGCGCGTCGCGCGCGTGCTTGCGTCTGCGCGTTTGCCCCGCTGGTGGGCAGGTTCGCAGACGCAAGCAGGGGGTATGCCGGGTGGCTGGGGTGGGGTGGGTCAGCGCGGGCCGCCGCCGAGGACTCCCGCGTCGTACGCCTTGAGCACCGACTCCTTGTCGGCCGCGGTGAGCTTGCCGTCCTTGACCGCAGTGTCGAGCCGGGTGGACAGCTGGGTGCGGTGCTCGGTCTTCTCGGCCGCCTCGACCTTGTCGAGCGCCGCCTGCACCTTGGCCTCGGAGACACCGAGCGCCTTCGCCAGGGCGGCGACGCGCTCCTTCTCCTTGGCCGCCCGGTCGGCCTCGGACGGCTTGCTGCCCTCGGCCGGTGGGCTGGTCGGCTTGAGCTGCTCGCGCACGGTGTCGAGCGCGGTCTGGACCTTGTCCTCGGACAGGCCCAGGGCGGACGCGAGTGCGGCGGCGTCCATGCCGTGCCCGTGGCCGCCGCGACCGGGGCCGCCCGGGCCGCCCGGTCCACGGCCGTCCTGGTCGGTCGTGCCCGACTCCCCCGACTGCTGGGGGGAGGTGCTGGAGGTGGCGCTCGGGCTCGGGGTGCTGCCCGCGGCCAGGGCCTGGCTGGCGCCGATGCCGGTCGCGAGGGCGACCACCCCACCGACGGCGGCGAGCTTCACGGGTTTGCTGATGGACATGCGAGTTCCTTCACTCGTGGCCGACCCCGTGGCCGGCCTGGTCGTCCACCGTCCGTGGCGACGCTGGCCGGCAGCCGTGACGACCCTGTCAGCAACCTGTCGATCCGCCGGGCCACGCCTGCTTGCGTCCGCGGTTGTGGCGGCTCGGGCGACCAGATCCGCGGACGTTGGGCTCCGTGGCTGGGAGGATCGGCGCCATGACGACGGCGTCGAGCTCCTTCCCCACCGCAGCACCCGGCCCCGGACGGGCCCGGCAGTCGCTGATCTACCGCGCGGGGGTGCTGGGCCGGGCGCCGCGGGTGCCGACCGACTTCGCCGAGCTCGAGTCCCGAGCGCGGGCGGCAATGTCGGACAAGGCGTGGGCCTACGTCGCCGGCGGGGCAGGGTCGGGAGCCACGATGCGCGCCAACCGCGCGGCATACGACCGCCACCGGCTCGTCCCTCGCATGGCGAGCGGCCACGTGGCCCGCGACCTGTCGGTCGAGCTCTTCGGCCGCCGTCTGCCCACTCCCCTGCTCCTGGCACCCATCGGCGCCGCCGCCCTCGTCCATGCCGACAGCGACCTGCACATCGGTCGCGGAGCCGCGGCGACCGGCGTCCCCTACATCCTGTCCAACCAGGGGTGCTCGCCCATGGAGGCCGTCGCCGCGGTCATGGGCGACGCGCCGCGGTGGTTCCAGCTCTACTGGTCGACCGACGACGCCCTCGTCGACAGCCTGCTGCGGCGCGCTGAGGCGAGTGGCGCCGAGGCCGTGGTCGTCACGCTGGACACGACGATGCTGGGCTGGCGGCCACAGGACCTCAACCTCGGCAGCCTGCCGTTCAGCCAGGGCGTCGGCATCGCGCAGTACACCTCCGACCCGCGCTTCCGCGAGATCGTCCGCTCCCGCGTCGCCGCGCGCGGGGGCGGGGCCAGCACGCAGGACGTGCAGGTGACGCTGGCCGCGATCCGCACGCTGTTGTCGATCAGCCGCGAGCACCCGGGCCGCCTGCGCGACAACCTGCGCTCCCCCGAGCCGCGGGCCGCGGTCGAGACGTTCCTCGACATCTACTCCAACCCGGGGCTTACCTGGCAGACGCTGGCAAGCATCAAGTCACGGACGTCGCTACCGGTGCTGTTCAAGGGGATCCTGCACCCCGACGACGCCCGGCGGGCCGTCGACGCCGGCGCGGACGGGATCGTCGTGAGCAACCACGGAGGCCGCCAGGTGGACGGGGCGATCGCCAGCCTCGACGCCCTGCCCGCGGTGCGGGCCGCCGTGGGCGAGGGTATGCCACTCGTGCTCGACAGCGGGGTCCGTTCCGGCGCCGACGTGGTCAAGGCGCTGGCGCTGGGGGCCGACGCGGTCGCGATCGGGCGGCCGTACATATACGGCCTGGCGCTCGCCGGCGGCGCCGGGGTGCGCGACGTGATCGCCAACCTGGTCGCCGAGCTCGACCTCACCATGGGTCTCATCGGCGCCGCCTCGCTGGCGGACCTCACCCCAGACGTCCTGGTCTGACCCACTTCGGGCGACCCACGCTCGACCCGGCGGCCCACACCACGCCCCTGTGGCCCGAAGTCGGCACCGGACTCCACTTCGGGCCACCCACGCTCGACCGGGCCACCCACACCACGCCCCAGTGGCCCGAAGTGCCAGGCACATGCGAAGGGGCCCCGCAGCCGAAGCTGCGGGGCCCCTTCGTGGAGCTGGTGGGTCTAGATCACTTGGTGATCTTGGTGACCCGGCCGGCGCCGACGGTGCGGCCGCCCTCGCGGATGGCGAAGCGCAGGCCCTCCTCCATGGCGATCGGCTGGATGAGCTCGACCTTCATCTCGGTGTTGTCACCGGGCATGACCATCTCGGTGCCCTCGGGCAGGTGGACAACGCCGGTCACGTCAGTCGTACGGAAGTAGAACTGCGGACGGTAGTTGTCGTAGAACGGCGTGTGACGGCCGCCCTCGTCCTTGGACAGGATGTAGACGTTGGCCTCGAACTCGGTGTGCGGGGTGATCGAGCCCGGCTTGACGATGACCTGGCCGCGCTCGACGTCCTCGCGCTTGGTGCCACGAAGCAGCAGGCCGACGTTCTCGCCCGCGCGACCCTCGTCGAGGAGCTTGCGGAACATCTCGATGCCGGTGACCGTGGTCTTCGCCGGGGGGCCGTCGTGGATACCCACGATCTCGACCTCCTCGTTGACGTTGAGGACACCACGCTCGATACGGCCGGTGACGACCGTGCCACGACCGGTGATGGTGAAGACGTCCTCGACGGGCATGAGGAACGGCTTGTCGATCTCGCGCTCCGGCTCCGGAATCGCGGTGTCGACGGCGTCCATCAGCTCGAGCACCGACTGGGCCCACTTCTCGTCGCCCTCGAGGGCCTTGAGCGCGGACACCTTGACGACCGGAACGTCGTCGCCGGGGAACTCGTAGTCGGACAGCAGCTCACGGACCTCCATCTCGACGAGCTCGAGGATCTCCTCGTCGTCGACCATGTCGGCCTTGTTGAGCGCCACGACGATGTAGGGAACGCCGACCTGGCGGGCCAGGAGGACGTGCTCCTTCGTCTGCGGCATCGGGCCGTCGGTGGCGGCGACCACGAGGATCGCGCCGTCCATCTGGGCCGCACCGGTGATCATGTTCTTCACGTAGTCCGCGTGACCGGGGCAGTCGACGTGCGCGTAGTGACGCGACTCGGTCTGGTACTCGATGTGCGCGATGGAGATGGTGATACCGCGCTGCTTCTCCTCGGGCGCCTTGTCGATGTCCTCGAACGCGAACTGCGGGTTCAGGTCCGGGTACTTGTCGTGCAGAACCTTGGAAATCGCAGCCGTCAGCGTCGTCTTACCGTGGTCGATGTGACCGATGGTGCCGATGTTGACGTGCGGCTTGGTCCGCTCGAACTTTGCCTTCGCCACTTGATGTCCTCCTCAGGACTCTTCTTTGGTGAAACGCTGCACGACCGGGCAGGACGTGGCGTCGTACTGGGGGTTGGTGCTGTGTCGTGTCGTGCGACCGGTAATGCTACCGGTCACTCGCCACGGGTCTTCTTGATGATCTCCTCGGCCACAGCCTTGGGGACCTCGGCGTAGGAGTCAAACTCCATCGAGAAGCTCGCCCGACCCTGCGTCTTGGAACGCAGGTCGCCGACGTAACCGAACATCTCCGAGAGCGGGACGAGACCGCGGACGACCTTGGCGCCGCTGATGTCCTCCATGCCCTGGATCTGGCCACGACGGGCGTTGATGTCGCCGATGACGTCGCCCATGTAGTCCTCGGGCGTACGCACCTCGACGGCCATCATCGGCTCGAGCAGCACGGGGTTGGCCTTGCGGACAGCCTCCTTGAGCGCCATCGAGCCGGCGATCTTGAACGCCATCTCCGAGGAGTCGACGTCGTGGTAGGCACCGTCGAGCAGCGTGGCCTTGATGCCCACCAGCGGGTAACCGGCGAGCACGCCGTACTGCATGGCGTCCTGGATACCGGCGTCGACCGACGGGATGTACTCGCGCGGCACGCGACCACCGGTGACCTTGTTGTCGAACTCGTAGAGCTCGCCACCTTCGGTCGTGTCCAGCGGCTCGAGGCTGATCTGGATCTTCGCGAACTGGCCCGACCCACCCGTCTGCTTCTTGTGGGTGTAGTCGTACTTGTCCACGCTCGACTTGATCGTCTCGCGGTAGGCCACCTGCGGCTTGCCGACGTTGGCCTCGACCTTGAACTCGCGCTTCATGCGGTCCACGAGGATGTCCAGGTGGAGCTCGCCCATGCCGGCGATGATCGTCTGGCCGGTCTCCTCGTCGAGGTGGACCTGGAAGGTCGGGTCCTCGGCGGAGAGCTTCTGGATGGCCGTCGACAGCTTCTCCTGGTCACCCTTGGTCTTGGGCTCGATGGCCACCTGGATGACCGGCTCGGGGAAGGTCATCGACTCGAGCACGATCTGCTCGTTCGGGTCGCTCAGGGTGTCACCGGTGGTGGTGTCCTTCAGACCGATGGCGGCATAGATGTGACCCGCCAGGGCCTCCTCGACCGGGTTCTCCTTGTTGGCGTGCATCTGGAACAGCTTGCCGATGCGCTCCTTCTTGCCCTTGGTCGTGTTGACGACCTGCGAGCCCGCGGCGACGCGACCGGAGTAGACCCGGATGAAGGTGAGCGTGCCGAAGAACGGGTGGGCGGCGACCTTGAACGCCAGCGCGGAGAACGGGGCCTCCTTGCTGGGCTCGCGGGTCATCTCGACCGACTCGTCGCCCGGCTTGTGGCCCTGCATCGCGTCGACGTCCAGCGGCGACGGGAGGTAGTCGACGACGGCGTCGAGCATGGGCTGCACACCGCGGTTCTTGAACGCCGAACCACAGAAGACGGGGTAGAGCTCGGAGTTGACCGTGAGCTTGCGGATGCCCGCCTTGAGCTCCTCGATCGACAGCTCCTCGCCACCGAGGTACTTCTCCATGAGGTCGTCGTCGGACTCGGCGACGCGCTCCACGATGTGGTTGCGGTACTCCTCGGCCTTGGCCTGCAGGTCCGCCGGGATCTCCTGGATCTCGTACTTGGCACCCATGGTGACGTCACCCTTGGCGTCGCCGGGCCACACCAGAGCGCGCATGTAGAGCAGGTCGACGACGCCGATGAAGTCGTTCTCGGAGCCGATCGGAAGCTGCATCACCAACGGCTCCGCACCGAGGCGGTCCTTGATGGTCTGCACGGTGAAGTAGAAGTCCGCGCCGAGCTTGTCCATCTTGTTGACGAACGCGATGCGAGGCACGTCGTACTTGTCGGCCTGGCGCCACACGGTCTCGGACTGGGGCTCGACGCCCTCCTTGCCGTCGAAGACGGCGACGGCGCCGTCGAGGACGCGCAGCGAGCGCTCCACCTCGACGGTGAAGTCGACGTGACCGGGGGTGTCGATGATGTTGATCTGGGTGCCCTCCCAGAAGGAGGTGACGGCAGCGGAGGTGATGGTGATGCCCCGCTCCTTCTCCTGCTCCATCCAGTCGGTCGTCGACGCACCGTCGTGCGTCTCACCGATCTTGTGGTTGACACCGGTGTAGAAGAGGATGCGCTCCGTCGTCGTCGTCTTGCCGGCGTCGATGTGCGCCATGATGCCGATGTTGCGGACCTTCGTGAGGTCCGTCAGGACGTCGAGTGCCACTTGCGTTATCTCATCTCGCTCGTTGCGGAAAGCTGTTGTGTTCGTTGCGTTGTGCGCGTGGTGACCGGTGGTGACCACACGCTGTCCGGTATGCCGCGTGCGCGCCTGGCGCACGCGGCATACCGGCCGCTGTCACCAGCGGTAGTGCGCGAAGGCCTTGTTGGACTCGGCCATCTTGTGGGTGTCCTCGCGGCGCTTGACTGCTGCGCCGAGGCCGTTGGAGGCGTCGAGGATCTCGTTCATGAGGCGCTCGGTCATCGTCTTCTCACGACGCTGACGCGAGTAGCCGACCATCCAGCGCAGGGCCAGGGTGGTCGCGCGGTTCGGCTTGACCTCGACCGGCACCTGGTAGGTCGCGCCACCGACACGGCGGGACTTGACCTCCAGGGTCGGGCGGATGTTGTCGAGCGCACGCTTGAGGGTGGCGACGGGGTCGGTGCCGGTCTTCTCACGGCAGCCCTCGAGGGCGCCGTAGACGATGGTCTCGGCGATCGACTTCTTGCCGTCGAGCAGGACCTTGTTGACCAGCTGGGTCACCAGCGGCGACTGGTAGACCGGGTCGACGACGAGGGGGCGCTTCGGCGCGGGGCCCTTGCGAGGCATTACTTCTTCTCCTTCTTCGCGCCGTACCGGGAACGAGCCTGCTGGCGGCCCTTGACACCCTGGGTGTCGAGCGAGCCACGGATGATCTTGTAGCGCACACCCGGCAGGTCCTTCACACGACCACCGCGCACGAGCACGATCGAGTGCTCCTGCAGGTTGTGGCCGACACCGGGGATGTACGCCGTGACCTCGATGCCGCTGGTGAGGCGGACACGAGCCACCTTGCGCAGCGCCGAGTTCGGCTTCTTGGGGGTGGTGGTGTACACGCGCGTGCACACACCGCGGCGCTGCGGCGAGCCCTTGAGGGCAGGGGTCTTGGTCTTGGCGACCTTGTCCTGCCGGCCCTTGCGCACCAGCTGGTTGATCGTAGGCAACCTGTTCTCCGTACGTCGTCGAGTGGTCCGTGCCCTGGTGGGCACTCCTTGGTGTTGTCGCCGTCCCCCGACCCCCGCACTCGGGTGTGTCGGGCTGGGCGCTCTCCCCTGCACTCCCCACACGCGACCCATGCGGATCGAGTCGTGGATTGCCCGGCGAGAGGTGGTGCTGGGGCGGCTGCCGGTGAGTCCGGCGCCGAGTCCAGCGGGCATGCCCGAGGCACACCTCAGGCACAGTTCTCAAAGATACCGCCTGCGCAGAACCGCTCCAAATCGGTTCCCGCCGGCAGCCCCCGGTACAACACCGCAGGTGGCGCGGCTATGCCCGCGGCGGGGTGCCTGCGCTCAACCCGTAGAGGGCGTAGTCGAAGTCTCGGCCCTCGCGGGGGACGGTGATGACCCGCTCGTCGGCGCTGGCTCCGGGGTGGTCGGCGGCGAGGGCGCGCAGGGCGGTGGCGAGGTCGGGAGCCTCGTGGGAGGACCAGATGACGAGCCGCCCGGAGGGCGCCAGAGCCCGGTATGCCGCGTGCAGCCCGCTGGGTGCGTAGAGGCCGGCGTTGTGGGGGTGGACGAGGAAACCGGGCCCGTTGTCGACGTCGAGGAGCACCAGGTCCCACGGTGGTGACGGTGCCGCAGTGGTGCCGGTGAGCACGTCGGCGACGTCGGCGGCATACAGGCGACAGCGTCCGTCGGCATCCAGCCCCGAGAGCTCCGGGACGGTCTCGGTGCGGCCCCACTCGACCAGGGGTGCCGCCAGCTCGACCACGTCGAGCCGCTCGACCCGGTCGTCGGCGAGGACGGCGCGGGCGGTGAAGCCGAGACCGAGGCCACCGACGAGCACCCGGCGCGGGTCGGGGTGGTCGGCGAGGGCGGCGCGGGCCAGCTCGACCTCCGTGGAGACGTCGACAGTGTCCATGGCGAACACTCCCCCGACGACCAGCTCGAGCACCTCGCCGCGGCGCCGCAGCGACACCTCCCCGTGCGGGGTGTCCGCCCGCGCCAGGGTCACCAGCTCGGCCGCGGCGCTGCCGCCGTCTTCACCGAACGCGCCCACGGCACCCATCCTCCCCCACTCGTTGCCGACCACCCGGCACCAAAGGCCCAAAACGCCCCACCATGCCGAGCCACCGGCAACCAGTGCACCGGCCTTCCACTCGTTGCTGACCACCCGGCACCAGAGGCCCCAAACCGCCCCACCATGCCGAGCCACCGGCAACCAGTGCACCAGCCTTCCACTCATTGCCGACCACCCGGCACCAAAGGCCCAAAGCGCCCCACCATGCCGAGCCACCGGCAACCAGTGCACCAGCCTTCCACTCATTGCCGACCACCCGGCACCAAAGGCCCAAAACGCCCCACCATGCCGAGCCACCGGCAACCAGTGCCAGGGGCCAACGCGAAGGGCGGGTATGCCGCGTGGTGACCACGCGGCATACCCGCCCTTGTCGTGCGGTGCCCTCAGGCGAGCACTCAGTCGATCCGGTCGAGACCCAGCTCGGCGTCGTCGAGGCGGATCGCCTCGCCGGAGCCGGGGCCGAAGACCGGGTAGTCGTACTCGTAGTTGGGCATCGAGTACATGGCGGCCTTCGCCTCCTCGGTCGGCTCGACCTTGATGTTCCGGTAGCGCGGGAGACCCGTGCCGGCCGGGATGAGCTTTCCGAGGATGACGTTCTCCTTGAGGCCCAGCAGCGGGTCGCTCTTGGCGTTCATCGCGGCCTCGGTGAGGACGCGCGTCGTCTCCTGGAAGGAGGCGGCCGACAGCCACGACTCGGTGGCCAGCGACGCCTTGGTGATGCCCATCAGCTCGGGACGACCCGAGGCCGGGCGACCGCTCTCGGCGACGACGCGGCGGTTCTCCTCCTCGAACCGGCCACGCTCGGCCAGCTCACCGGGGAGCAGGTCGGCATCGCCGGACTCGATGATGGTGATGCGCCGCAGCATCTGGCGGACGATGACCTCGATGTGCTTGTCGTGGATCGACACACCCTGCTGGCGGTAGACGTTCTGGACCTCGTCGACCAGGTGCATCTGCACGGCCCGCGGGCCGAGGATGCGCAGCACCTGCTTCGGGTCGATCGAACCCTGCGTCAGCTGCTGACCCACGTCGACGTGGTCGCCGTCCTGGACCAGCAGGCGCGCACGCTTGCTGACCGGGTAGGCGTGCTCCTCGGAGCCGTCGTCCGGGGTGAGCATGATCCGGCGCGTCTTGTCGGTGTCCTCGACGGTCACGCGACCAGCAGCCTCGGCGATCGGGGCCACACCCTTGGGGGTGCGGGCCTCGAACAGCTCGACCACACGCGGCAGACCCTGGGTGATGTCGTCACCGGCCACACCACCGGTGTGGAAGGTCCGCATCGTCAGCTGGGTGCCGGGCTCACCGATCGACTGGGCCGCGATGATGCCGACGGCCTCGCCGATGTCGACGAGCTTGCCGGTGGCCAGCGAACGGCCGTAGCAGGCGGCGCAGGTGCCGACGCGGGACTCACAGGTGAGCACCGAACGGACCTTGACCTCCTCGACACCGGCCGCGACCAGCGCGTCGATGACCACGTCGCCCAGGTCGATGCCGGCCTCGGCCAGCACCTGCCCGTCCTTGACCACGTCAGCGGCCAGGGTGCGGGCGTAGACCGAGGTCTCCACGTCGTCGTGCTCGACCAGGGCGCCGTCGGCGGTCTTCTGCGCGATCGGCATGGTCAGGCCACGCTCGGTGCCACAGTCGTCCTCACGGATGATGACGTCCTGCGACACGTCGACGAGACGACGGGTGAGGTAACCGGAGTCGGCGGTCCGCAGCGCGGTGTCGGCCAGACCCTTGCGGGAACCGTGCGTCGAGATGAAGAACTCGAGCACGGACAGGCCCTCGCGGAAGTTCGCGCGGATCGGGCGCGGGATGATGTCACCCTTCGGGTTCGACACCAGACCACGCATACCGGCGATCTGCCGCAGCTGCATCCAGTTACCACGCGCACCCGAGGACACCATCCGGAAGATGGTGTTGTTCCGCGGGAGGTTGGACTCCATCTCCTTGGCGACCTCGTTGGTGGCCTGCGTCCAGATCTCGATGAGCTCCTGACGGCGCTCGTCGTCGGTGATCAGACCACGCTCGTACTGGGTCTGCACCTTGGTCGCCTTGGCCTCGTAGCCCTCGAGGATCTCGCCCTTGCGGGGAGGCGTGACGACGTCGGAGATGGCCACCGTGGTGCCCGACCGGGTCGCCCAGTGGAAGCCGTAGTCCTTGAGCGCGTCGAGGCTCGCCGCGACCTGCACCTTGCTGTAACGCTCGGCCAGGTCGTTGACGATCGAGGACAGCCGCTTCTTGTCGACGACCGCGTTCACGAACGGGTAGTCGACCGGGAGCGTCTGGTTGAACAGCGCGCGACCCAGCGTGGTCTCCACGACCAGCGACGGGACGGTGCCGGCCTCGGAGAGCTCGACACCCTCGGGCAGCTCGGCACCCGGCTCGGGGGCCAGGTCGGTCAGACGGATCTTGACCTTGCTGCCGAGCTCGAGGTCGCCGGCGTCGAACGCCATCCGAGCCTCGTCGACCGTGGCGAACGCACGACCGGAGCCCTTGCCGTTCTCCACCTCGGAGGTGAGGTGGTAGAGGCCGATGATCATGTCCTGGGTGGGCATGGTCACGGGACGGCCGTCGGCCGGCTTGAGGATGTTGTTCGAGGACAGCATGAGGATGCGGGCCTCGGCCTGGGCCTCAGCGGACAGCGGCACGTGCACGGCCATCTGGTCACCGTCGAAGTCCGCGTTGAACGCGGTGCAGACGAGCGGGTGGATCTGGATGGCCTTGCCCTCGACCAGCTGCGGCTCGAAGGCCTGGATGCCGAGGCGGTGCAGGGTGGGCGCACGGTTGAGCAGCACGGGGTGCTCGGTGATGACCTCTTCGAGGACGTCCCAGACCACCGGACGCGCCCGCTCGACCATGCGCTTGGCCGACTTGATGTTCTGCGCGTGGTCGAGGTCGACCAGGCGCTTCATCACGAACGGCTTGAACAGCTCCAGGGCCATCTGCTTGGGCAGGCCGCACTGGTGCAGCTTGAGCTGCGGGCCGACGACGATGACCGAACGGCCGGAGTAGTCGACGCGCTTGCCGAGCAGGTTCTGGCGGAACCGGCCCTGCTTACCCTTGAGCATGTCGGACAGCGACTTGAGCGGACGGTTGCCGGGGCCCGTGACCGGGCGACCACGACGGCCGTTGTCGAAGAGGCTGTCGACGGCCTCCTGCAGCATCCGCTTCTCGTTGTTGACGATGATCTCGGGGGCGCCGAGGTCGAGCAGTCGCTTGAGGCGGTTGTTGCGGTTGATGACGCGACGGTAGAGGTCGTTGAGGTCCGACGTCGCGAACCGGCCACCGTCGAGCTGCACCATCGGGCGCAGGTCCGGCGGGATGACCGGGACGGCGTCGAGCACCATGCCGGACGGCTTGTTCGACGTCTGCTGGAACGCGGTGACGACCTTGAGCCGCTTGAGGGCGCGGGTCTTCTTCTGGCCCTTGCCGGTGGCGATGATCTCGCGCAGCGCCTCGGCCTCGGCGTCGAGGTCGAAGGTCTCGAGCCGCTTCTGGATCGCCGCCGCGCCCATGCCGCCCTCGAAGTAGAGGCCGAACCGGTCGCGCATCTCGCGGTAGAGGATCTCGTCGCCCTCGAGGTCCTGGACCTTGAGGTTCTTGAAGCGGTCCCAGACCTGCTCGAGCCGCTCGATCTGCTGGTCGGCGCGCTTGCGGATCTGGTTCATCTCGCGCTCGGCGGACTCGCGGACCTTGCGGCGCGCATCGGCCTTGGCACCCTCGGCCTCGAGCTCGGCCAGGTCTGCCTCGAGCTTCTTGGCGCGGGTGTCGACGTCGGCGTCGCGCTTGTTCTCGAACTCCTTCTTCTCGACCTCGATCTGGGCCTCGAGCGAGGGCAGGTCCTTGTGGCGCTGCTCCTCGTCGACCGAGGTGATCATGTAGGCCGCGAAGTAGATGACCTTCTCGAGGTCCTTCGGGGCGAGGTCGAGCAGGTACCCGAGGCGCGACGGGACGCCCTTGAAGTACCAGATGTGGGTGACGGGTGCGGCCAGCTCGATGTGGCCCATCCGCTCGCGGCGCACCTTGGCGCGGGTGACCTCGACGCCACAGCGCTCACAGATGATGCCCTTGAAGCGGACGCGCTTGTACTTGCCGCAGTTGCACTCCCAGTCCCGGGTCGGGCCGAAGATCTTCTCGCAGAAGAGTCCGTCCTTCTCGGGCTTGAGGGTGCGGTAGTTGATGGTCTCCGGCTTCTTCACCTCGCCGTGGCTCCAGGCGCGGATGTCCTCCGCGGTGGCCAGGCCGATGCGCAGCTCGTCGAAGAAGTTGACGTCGAGCACGTGGTTCCTTCTCTCCGTGTCTCTAGCTAAATCTGTGTCAAACGTGGGTCTGCAAGAGGTGCGGTATGCCGGGTGGCCGGCTCGCGGGTGAGGTCACCACGCGTGGTGACCACCCGGCATACCGATCAGACCTCTTCGACCGAACTGGGCTCGCGCCGGGACAGGTCGATGCCGAGCTCCTCCGCCGCGCGGAAGACGTCCTCGTCCGACTCCTTCATCTCGATGGTGGTGCCGTCCGAGGACAGGACCTCCACGTTGAGGCAGAGGGACTGCATCTCCTTGATGAGCACCTTGAAGGACTCGGGGATGCCGGGCTCGGGGATGTTGTCGCCCTTGACGATGGCCTCGTAGACCTTCACGCGGCCGGTGACGTCGTCGGACTTGATGGTGAGCAGCTCCTGCAGCGCGTAGGCCGCGCCGTAGGCCTCGAGCGCCCACACCTCCATCTCACCGAAGCGCTGGCCACCGAACTGCGCCTTACCACCGAGCGGCTGCTGGGTGATCATCGAGTACGGGCCGGTGCTGCGGGCGTGGATCTTGTCGTCCACGAGGTGGTGCAGCTTGAGGATGTACATGTAGCCCACCGACACCGGGTCGGGGAACGGCTCGCCCGAGCGGCCGTCGAACAGCCGGGACTTGCCCGAGCCGTCGATGAGCCGGACGCCGTCGCGCGTCTCCGTGGTGGAGTCGAGCAGACCGACGATCTCGTTCTCGCGCACACCGTCGAACACCGGGGAGGCGACGCGGGTGCCCGCGGGGGCCTCGCGTGCGTCCTCGGGGATGAGGTTCGCCCAGTCCGGGTTGCCCTCGATCTTCCAGCCGCGGCTGGCAGCCCAGCCGAGGTGCAGCTCGAGGATCTGCCCGACGTTCATACGACCGGGCACACCCAGCGGGTTGAGCACGACGTCGACGGGGGTGCCGTCCTCGAGGAACGGCATGTCCTCGACCGGGAGGATCTTGGAGATGACGCCCTTGTTGCCGTGCCGGCCGGCGAGCTTGTCACCGTCGGTGATCTTGCGCTTGTTGGCGACGTAGACGCGGACGAGCTGGTTGACGCCCGGGGGCAGGTCGTCGCCCTCGTCCTTGTCGAACACCTTCACGCCGATGACCGTGCCGGTCTCACCGTGGGGCACCTTGAGCGAGGTGTCGCGCACCTCGCGCGCCTTCTCACCGAAGATGGCGCGCAGCAGGCGCTCCTCCGGGGTCAGCTCGGTCTCACCCTTGGGCGTGACCTTGCCGACGAGCAGGTCGCCGTCGCGGACCTCGGCGCCGATGCGGATGATGCCGCGCTCGTCGAGGTCGGCCAGGACCTCCTCGGAGACGTTCGGGATGTCCCGGGTGATCTCCTCGGGGCCGAGCTTGGTGTCGCGGGCGTCGACCTCGTGCTCCTCGATGTGGATCGAGGAGAGGACGTCGTCCTGCACCAGGCGCTGGCTGAGGATGATGGCGTCCTCGTAGTTGTGGCCCTCCCACGGCATGAACGCCACGAGCAGGTTGCGCCCGAGCGCCATCTCGCCACCGTCGGTCGCGGGACCGTCAGCGATGACCCCGCCGGCCTCGACCCGGTCGCCCTCGTTGACGACGACGACCTGGTTGTAGGACGTGCCCTGGTTGGAGCGCGCGAACTTGGCGATGCGGTAGGTGCGCGTCGAGCCGTCGTCACCGGCGACGGTGACGAGGTCGGCCGACACCTCGGTGACGACACCCGCGGCCTCGGCCCGGACGACGTCGCCGGAGTCGAGCGCGGCGCGGTACTCCATGCCGGTGCCGACCAGCGGAGCCTCGGACTTGACCAGCGGCACCGCCTGGCGCTGCATGTTCGAGCCCATGAGCGCACGGTTGGCGTCGTCGTGCTCGAGGAACGGGATCAGCGCGGTGGCCGCGGAGACCATCTGGCGGGCGGAGACGTCCATGTAGTCGACGTCCTCACCCGGGATGTACTCGACCTCGCCGCCCTTGGTGCGGACGAGGACGCGCTCCTCGGCGAAGGTGCCGTCGGGGTTGAGCACGGCGTTCGCCTGCGCGATGACGTGCCGGTCCTCCTCGTCGGCGGACAGGTAGTCGACCTTGTCGGTGACCTTGCCCTTGGTGACCTTGCGGTACGGGGTCTCGATGAACCCGAACGCGTTGATCCGCCCGTAGGACGCGAGCGAGCCGATCAGGCCGATGTTCGGGCCTTCCGGGGTCTCGATCGGGCACATGCGGCCGTAGTGCGACGGGTGGACGTCACGGACCTCCATGCCGGCGCGGTCACGGGACAGACCACCCGGGCCGAGGGCCGACAGACGCCGCTTGTGCGTCAGGCCCGCGAGCGGGTTGTTCTGGTCCATGAACTGGGACAGCTGCGAGGTGCCGAAGAACTCCTTGATCGACGCCACCACGGGGCGGATGTTGATCAGGGTCTGCGGCGTGATCGCCTCGACGTCCTGGGTCGTCATCCGCTCGCGGACGACGCGCTCCATGCGCGACAGACCGGTGCGGACCTGGTTCTGGATGAGCTCACCGACGTTGCGCAGGCGACGGTTGCCGAAGTGGTCGATGTCGTCGACCTCGACCGGCACCTCCTCGCCGTTCTTGCCGGTGAGGGTGGCCTCGCCGGCGTGCAGCGCCACGAGGTACTTGATCGTGGCGACGACGTCCTCGAGCGACAGCACCGACTCCGACAGCGGGCCCGGCACGCCGAGCTTGCGGTCGATCTTGTAGCGGCCGACCTTGGCCAGGTCGTAGCGCTTGGTGTTGAAGTAGAGGTTGTCCAGCAGCGTCTGGGCAGCCTCGCGGGTCGGCGGCTCACCCGGGCGCAGCTTGCGGTAGATGTCCAGCAGCGCGTCGTCCTGGCCGGCCGTGTGGTCCTTCTCCAGGGTGAGGCGCATCGACTCGTAGTCGCCGAACTCCTCGAGGATCTCGGCCTCGCTCATGCCCAGGGCCTTGAGCAGGACCGTGACCGACTGCTTGCGCTTGCGGTCGACGCGGACGCCGACCATGTCGCGCTTGTCGACCTCGAACTCGAGCCAGGCGCCACGGCTCGGGATGACCTTGGCCGTGTAGATGTCCTTGTCGGACGTCTTGTCGGGCGTGCGCTCGAAGTAGACGCCCGGGCTGCGGACGAGCTGGGACACCACGACACGCTCGGTGCCGTTGATGATGAAGGTGCCGCGCTCGGTCATGAGCGGGAAGTCGCCCATGAACACCGTCTGGCTCTTGATCTCACCAGTGGTGGTGTTCATGAACTCAGCCGTCACGAACAGCGGGGCGGAGTAGGTCTGGTCGCGCTCCTTGCACTCCTCGATGGAGTACTTGACCTCCTCGAAGCGGTGGTCACGGAACGACAGCGACATGGAGCCGCTGAAGTCCTCGATCGGGGAGATCTCCTCGAAGATCTCCTCCAGACCGGAGCGGTCAGGGACGTCCTCGCGGCCGTCCTTCTTCGCCTCCGCGACGCGGGCCTGCCAGCGCTCGTTGCCGAGCAGCCAGTCAAAGCTCTCCGTCTGGAGGGCGAGGAGGTCGGGGACCTCGAGGGGTTCGCGAATCTTCGCGAAGGACAGACGGCCGGAAGCCGTCCGTGCGGTGGACACAGTCTGAGTCGCGTTGCGCGAGGCAGCCAAGGAGGGGTCCTTCCACGGGCCTGTATTCGTCAATCGAGAGGGCGCCAGCCACCATCACGGCCACGTGGGGCACCGGCCGGGATCCGTGCCGGAGGGCACGACTGAGGGCTGGTGACTTGCGGGGTCGACGAAAGAGGGCAGCGCAAAGGAAGAGCATACACGAAAAGGGCAGGGCCGTCCAACCGTGTCCAGTTCGCTCGATGAGCAACCGTCGACGGGGGTCTGCCTCGGGCCTTGCGGCGCCAGTGCGAATCGACGCCCACGAGGATGGCGCGCCCCGGCCCCGGCGTCAAGGGCGGCGCGCCGAGCGGTCGACGGACGGACGGGCCGGGTATGCCGCGGCGAGGCCTCCGCGCGGGCGTCACCGCAGGTCAGGAGGGGTAGGGGGTGGGCCTCGTGGCGGCGTGGCAAGGGGCCCGGTCGAGTCCGGCCGGTCCCCCGGTTCTCCTCCGACTCATGTCCCGCAACATGCCGCCGACCAAGCGCCCGGACGGCATGTTGCGGGACATGAAAGGTGTGGTTGAGCCTGGCTAGAAGGCGTCGACCTTGCTGACGAGCCAGCGGTCGCCGACCTTGGTCATCGTGGCCATGACGCGGTTCTGGTCAACCACCGGGTCCTTGGTGTCGGCACCCACGCGGGCCTGGTTGACGAACGCCAGCACCTTGACCGTGGTGGCCGAGGAGCTCATCACGCCGATGTCGGAGACCTTCGCCTGGACCACCGTCTGGTTCTTGACTGCCAGCGGCTTGATGTCCTTGTCCATGGCCTGGGTGAACTCGCCCTTGAACGACCCGGTCAGCAGCCGCTCGACCTGCGCCTGCTGGGCGTCGATGGTCTTGTAGTTGTAGCTGAGCAGCTGCTCGATCGAGGTGCGGGCCTGGCTGGCCGCAGCGCGGTCGGTCCTGACCTGCGCACCCGGGTCGCGCAGGCTGACGCCCAGCACCACGCCGAGCGCGGCCAGGCTGGCCACCAGCGCCACCACCGGTGCGACCCAGCGACGCCGGCCCGTGCCCGTCCCGACCGCCTTCGGCTGCTTCGGAGCCTTCTGCCTGCGCTCCTTGAGCGCCTTGGGCCCCTTGGGCGCGGGCTTCCCCTCGACCTCGGCGACGCGGGGCGCATGGGTCACCTCGGCGGTCGTGGAACGGGGCCGCCGCTCCCCCGCGATCCGCCGCCGCTGCGGCGTCCTGGTCTCAGCCGAGCCCGACCGGCTCAGCTCAGCAACCGCTCCGGGCCTGCCCCGCTGCGCTCCTCCGTTGCCTGCGCGAACGCTTCGCTCAGCCGACGAACTCAAGGTTCTCCACCTTCCACTGCTCGCCGACCAGACGCAGGTCCAGCCGCATCCGGTAGGTCTTGGTCTCGCCGTCGGGGACGGAGGTGTTCTTGGTCGGCGCCACCACACCGACCAGCGCCACCGCGGAGTCGCGGTCACCGCTGACCAGCGCCGCCTCGGTGCGCTGCACCGTCGAGACGGACTTGTTGGCGACGAGCACCTTCTTCAGCTCGTCCATCGAGGCCGAGTAGCTCTTGAGGAACTCCCCGGTGGCACCCGACTTCACGCGTGCGGTGTCGGCATCGACCTTCTCGTAGTCCACCGTCACGAAGTTGACGGCGAGCTGCTTGGCCGCCGCGAGCGCAGCCGAGTTGGCCTGCTCGGTCTGCCGCGCGGCATACCACTCACGTCCTCGCGTGGCCGCGAGCGCGACCGTCGCGACCAGGGCGAGGACCACGAGGGTCCACAGCAGCTTGGGAGTGACGTGCAGCCCGATCCGTCGGGGTGCCTTCGTCGTGCGGGACTCGGCCACGTCCTCGCGGCCGGAGTCCTTCACCGCCCTCCCGGCTTGGGTGGTGATCGTGCTCATCGAGCAGCCTCCTTCATGATCCACAACCACGACGGATCGCTGCTGTCACCTCCCGTGGGGGGCTGGGGCACCGACACCTGTGCGGTCGGTATGCCCAACGAGGCAGCCATGCCCGGGGATACGGGTTGGTCACCGAAAGCGAGCGGGACCGACGAGCCGGGTATGCCGGTGGGTCCGGGGGCGTTCTGCGCGCCGCGCACGCTCGAGGCCGAACCGCGGGGCAGGGCACACCGGGCGGAGGTGTTGGTCTTGACCGGCCCCGTCTCCTGCGGCGTGCGCTTGGTGGTGCCCTCGTAGCCCCGCTCGCAGACCGGCCCGTCCTGGGCCAGGGCGAGTCCGAAGTTGGCGGAGTAGCGCCCGTCCTTGGCGGACTTGTCCACGACCGTGAAGCCGCCGGCCACGACATCGGGGTAGGTCACCAGCAGCTGTCGGATGCCGGCGACGTTCGAGGTGGTCACCTGCCCCACGGTGATCAGGTTGGCGATGAGCGTCGCGAGGTTGCCCTGGTTGTCCTTGATGAGGGTCTGCAGCTCCTTCGACGCGACAGCGCCGCGGTCGAGCACCAGGCGCAGGTCCGGGTCGGAGGTCTTCAGGGTCGCGGTGAGTCCCTCGAAGTTCGACGCGAACGTCTTGATCTGCCCGGAGGTGTCGCGCTGGGTGTCGAGCACGATCCGGCCGTCGTCGAGCAGCTTGATCGTCTCCGGCAGCGCCTCGGTGGCCGACCTGGTCAGCTTGTCGCCGCTGTCGATCAGCCGCTGGAGGTCGGTGCCACCACCTTCGAAGGCCTGGCCGAGCTCGTCGACCACGACCCGCAGGTCCTTCTTGTCGACCGAGTTGACGGTCTGGTCCAGGTCGAGCAGCAGGGTGTCCACACGCAGCGGGAAGGCGGTGTCCTTGCGCGGGATGACGTCGCCGTCGGCCAGCAGTGGTCCGCCCTGGCTGCGGGGCTGGAAATCGAGGTACTGCTCGCCCACCGCGGACCGGTTCTCCACGACGACCTTGGTGTCCTTGGGGATCTTGACCCCGCGCTGGATCTTGGCGTCCACGATCACCCCGTCCTTGGACAGGCGCAGCTCGTCGACACGTCCGACGGTCACGCCGCGGTAGGACACCTCCGAGCCGACGAAGATCCCGCCGGACTGCTCGAAGTTGGCGGACACGTCGTACTGCCCACCGGCCACCCGGTCGTAGAGACCGACGTACTTGGCCGACAGCAACGAGACCGTCAGCAGCGTGATCAGCGCGAACGCGAACAGCTGCACCTTGACGCCACGGCGGATCATGAGCCACCTCCCGAGCACAGGACCGGGATCGAGCAGGTCGGGGGTCGCGACGTCGACGGGCTCGGCTTCGGCGTCGGCTTGGGGGTGGGGGTGGTCGACTGCTGGGGCAGGACCTGGCCGAGCGGGTTGTCCGGGACCGTGACCGGTGGCACTCCGGGCAGCTGCGGCAGCTCGGGCAGGCCCGGCAACCCCGGCAGGCCGGGCAGGCCTCCGCCGCCCCCACCGCCGGTGCCACCACCGGCGCCAGTGCCACTGGCCGCGAGGTTCTGCAGCACCGTCGTCAGGTTGAGGTTCAGCTCGGCCGACATGTTGGTGTAGTCGCCCTTCATCGCACCCACGGCCGAGTCGGGGAACGGGTAGGTCAGCAGCAGCTGCAACGACTTCGGCAGGTTGTCACCGGCCTTGGTCAGCTCGGTGAGGATGGGCTGGAGCGCCTTGAGGTTGGCCGCCGTGTCGTCCTTGCTCTGCTGGATCACCTGGGTGCCCACCGCTCCGAGGCGGCTGAGCGCCTGCAGCATCTGCACCAGCTGCTGGCGCTGGTCGGCGAGGATCTTCAGCCCCTTGGGCAGCGCCTCGATCGCCGCCGCGATGTCGTCCTTGCGTGCGGCCAGCTTGGCCGACAGCTTGTCGATGTTGTCGATCGCGCGGACGATCTCGGCCTTCTGGTCGTCCAGACCGCCGACGAAGGTGTTCAGCTGCTTGATGAGGTCGCGGATCTCGGTCTGGTTGCCGTTCATCGCGTTGTTGAGCTCGGTCTCGATCGTCTTGAGCTGGGCGACGCCACCACCGTTGAGCAGCAACGACATCGCGGACAGCACCTCCTCGACCTCGGGGTTGCGTCCCGTGCGGTCGATCGGGATGTTGTCACCCTCCCCCAGGCGCCCCTGCGGCCTGGCCGTCGTCGGCGGCTCGAGCGCGACGTACTTCTCACCGAGCAGCGACGTCTGCTTGATCTCGGCGATGGCGTTGTCCGGCAGGTCGACCGATTTCGGCAGCCGCAGCGTGACCCGCGCCGTCCACCCGTTGAGCTCGATCTTCTCCACCGAGCCGACGGTGGCGTCGTTGACCTTGACGGACGACTGGGGCACGAGGTCCAGCACGTCGGCGAACTCGGCCGTCACCCGGAAGATGTCGCCGCGCTGCGCCGCCCCACCGGGCAACGGCAGGTCGAACGCGCCCTGGCAACCGCTCAGGGTCAGCACGGCACCCACGGCGCCGGCCACGACGAGCCGGCGACCCGGCATACGCGTCACCATCACTGGTCCACCTCCAGGAGCCCGCCCAGGGTCGGGTCGGCGCCACGCATGGTCACGGTCGCGCCCTGCGCGGTGCTGGCGGCCGTGCCCTGCGGTGTGGCGCTGCGCGCGGCTGCGCCGGGCGTGGCGGGGGTGGCGGCCTGCTGCAGGGCGCCCGGCTGCGGCACCGCCGACAACAGGTCGATCGGCAGCCCCAGGCCGAGCCCGCTCAGCTGGTCGAGCAGGTCACCGACCGGCTTGAGCAGGTCGGTGATGCTCTTGCAGACGGTGCTGACGTTGGGCACGTTCGAGCTCTCGACGAGGCTGCACAACAGGTTGCCCAGCTTGAGGTTCTCGGCGATGTTGGCGCGGGTGTCGAGGGTGCCCGTCTTGGGGTTGTAGGCGTTCTGCAGGTTGCTGATCGCCACCGGTGCGTTGGCGAGCGTCTCGGCGAGGGCGTCGCGCTGCTTGGCCACGGTGCCGGTGACCGACGCGAGCTGGTCGAGGTTCTTGGTGATCCCCGCCCGGTTGTCCTGCACGAACGAGCTGACCTCGCTGAGGGCGACGGCGAGGTTCTTCAGGGCCGCGGCGAGGTCGTCCCGCTCACCGTCGAGCTGCTCGGACACCGTCGCCAGGTCGGCGTTGAGCCGGCGCACCTGGTCGTCGTTGGTGGCGAGCATCGTGGTGAAGGTCTGGAGGTTCTTGACCGTGCCGAAGAGGTCGTTGCGACCCCCCGACAAGGTCTCGAGCGCCAGTGACAGGTCGCGCGTCGTGTCGTGCAGCGCCTTGCCCTGCCCGTCGAGGTTCGCCGCACCAGTGGCGAGGGCGTCGGCCAGCGCGCCGTTCTTGTTGGCGCCCTGAGGCCCGAGCGCGACGAGGAGGTCGTCGAGGCTGGAGGAGATGCGGTCGAGCTCTACCGGGACGGCGGTGCGGTCGAGGCCGATGCGCGCCCCGTCCTTCATGACCGGCCCCTCCTTGTATGCCGGGAGGAGCTGCACGTAGCGGTCGCTCACCAGCGAGGGGGCCACGATGGCGGCCTTGGCGTCGGCGGGCACCTTGTACTTGCGGTCGAACTCGAAGGTGACCTTGACCTTCTCACCCATCGGCGTGACCTCGTCGACCTTGCCGACCTTGACGCCGAGGATGCGCACGTCCGACCCGGGGAAGAGCCCGACGGCTCGGGTGAACTCGCCGGTGACGCGGACGGCGTCGTGCCGCGGCCAGAACGCGTACGCGCCAGCGGCGACCGCGATCACCAGCAGGGCGGCGACGAGCTTGCCGATCAGGCCGAACTGGGGCAGCTGCGGGGCCGCGGGCAGCTTGGGTAGGCGGGGCATCACTGTCCTCCCGGGAGGCTGACCGGGCTGGTGAGGTTGGCGATGTAGGTGTCGAACCAGCGACCGTTGCCGAGGACGTTGGAGAACATCCGGGTGAACGGCGCCATCGCGGCGATCGTGTCGTTCAGGTCCTGCTCGTGCTTCTGCAGGACGGCCAGCACCTTGGTCAGCTGGTCGAGGGCCGGCTTGAGCTCGGTGCGGTTTTCGCGGACGAGGGCGGTGAGCTGCTGTGCCATCGCCGAGGTGTTGGTGAAGAGCGTGTGGATCGCGTCCTTGCGCTTGTTGAGCTCGACCAGGAGCAGGTCGGAGTTCTTGATGATCGACTCGATCGACTTGTTCCGCTGCGCAACGGTGCCGGACACGCTGTTCGCCGAGGCGAGCAGCCGCTTCAGCTCGGCGTCGCGCGACGCGATCGTGGTCGACAGGCGGCTCAGGCCGTCCAGGGCGGCCTTGACGTCCGGAGGGCTGTCCCGGAACTCGGTCGCCAAGGTGGTGAGCGACTTCGCGAGCTGGGTGGTGTCGATGCGCTCGGTGGTCTCGGTGAGGTCGGAGAAGGCGTTGACGATGTCGTAGGACGACACGGTGCGGTCGATCGGGATCTCGCTGTCGGCCTTGAGCTGGCCGGACCCGGCCGGCTCGAGGGCCAGGTACTTCTGCCCCAGCAGGGTCTTCATCCGGATCGACGCACCGGTCTGGGTGCCGAATGCCGCCGGCTCGGTCACCTTGAAGTCGACGACGACGTGGTCGCCGGCCAGGTCGACCTTCTTGACCTTCCCGACCTTCACGCCGGCAATGCGCACGTCGTCACCGTCACGCAGGCCACCGGCCTCACTGAAGGCGGCACGGTAGCTGTCGCCGCCGCCGATGAGGGGCAGGCTGCCGACGTTGAAGGCCAGCACCAGCAGGATGGCGATGATGGTCAGCCCCGCCGCACCGATGGGGACGGGGTTGCGCTCGCGGAACGGTATGGCCATGGCTAGTTGCACCTCGCGTCCGAGAGCGCGACGGGCTTGCCGATGTTCTGCTTGACGGCGGGCAGGCCGGCGACCGACGGGACGACGATCGTGCCGTCGAAGCTGCACATGTAGAAGTTGAACCAGGAGCCGTAGGTCGCGGTGCGGGTGATCGTGGTGATCTTGCCCGGCGAGGTGGAGAGGAACTTCTCGAACGTCGCGGTGTTCGACGGCTTGTTGAGGTTGGTCGTGAGGGCCCGCAGCGCCTTGACGTCGGCCTGGATGGAGGGGCGCGTGACCTTGAGCAGGTCGGCCGTCTCGGCGGTCAGCGAGTTGATATTGGTGAGGGACTCGCCGATGGCCTCGCGGTCCGCCGCGAGCCCGGACATGAACCGCTGGAGCTGGTCGATGAGCTCCTTGAACGCGGCGTCGTGCTGGTCGACCGTGGACAGCACCGTGTTGAGGTTGGTGATGGTGCGCCCGATCACGGCGTCGCGGTCGGCGAGGGTGGAGGTGACCGACGCGGTCTTGGCGAGCAACGAGTTGATGTCGCCGCCCTCGCCCTGGAGCACGCTGATGATGTTGGCCGAGAGGTCGTTGACGTCCTTGGGAGACAAGGCCGCAAAGAGTGGTTTGAACCCGTTGAAGAGGACCGTGAGGTCGAGCGCGGACTGGGTGTGGTCCAGGCCGAGGGTCGCGCCGTTCTTCAGTGGCGCGGCCCCGCCGACCTCCTGGGTGAGGGCGATGTAGCGCTCCCCCACGAGGTTGCGGTACTTGATGGTGGCCTTGGTGCCCTGGGTGAGGACGCTGGTCTTGAGCACGTTGAACTCGACCTCGGCGTTGACCCGGTTCTTCGCGATGCCGATCTTCTTGACCTCGCCCACGCGCACGCCGGCGATCCGCACCTCCTGCCCCTGGGCGAGGCCGGTGACGTCCTTGAAGATCGCCTTGTAGGTGTACTTGTCGCCGAACTGGGTGTTGGCGATGGTCGCGGCGAGGGTGCCCGTGGCGAGCAGCGTCACGGCGACGAAGACGAGGAACTTCACGAGGCTCGACTTGGTGCTCACCGTTGGCTCACCACCGATCCGCGGAGCATGGGGCCGGCCAGGAGCGTGGTGATGGCCGAGGGGGACGCGGTGCCGTCGGGGCTCAGGAGGGCAGCGACGACCTCCTGCTCCGCCTTGGTGCCGGCGAGGCCGGCGTCAGGGTCGGGTATGCCGGCTCCCTGGGCTCCCGTGAACATGGCGGGAAGCGCGCTGCCGGCCGAGCTGGCGCCTGCTGAGGTGCCGTCGGCGAAGTGGTCGCCCTCCCACGGGTTCCCTTGTCCCCCAGCAGGATTCGGCAGGCCAAGGCAGTTGGGTCCGCGATTCTCGCCCCAGCGGGGTTCCTCGCCGGGCTTGTAGGCCGGTCGCTGGGCCGAGGAGATCTCGATGGTGATGTGGAACGTGTTGTCGCGGAAGGCGTCGTCGATGCGCGGCAACCACTTGACGAGGGCCTCGCTGAAGCACGGGTACTGAGGGGCGTAGCGGGCAAAAACCTCGGTGGTGGGGCGGGTGACCCGACCCACCTGGATGATGCGCTCGCCATTGGCGTCGAGGAAGTCAGCCGTGGTGTTCGCGAAGCCGGCCGTCGAGGCCAGGAACCCCGCCAACGCGTCCTGCTTCTCCACGATGGTCGTGTTCGTCGTGACCAGGTTGCGAAGGGCGGAGACCAGCTGAGGTGCCGCTACGGCATACGTGCTCGCCAGGTCAGCCAACCCACTGATGTCCGCCTGCAACACCGGCAGCTTGGGGTTGAACGCCTTGAAGTACCTGTCCACCAGCACCAGGTTCTGACCCAGCTGGGTACCGCGACCCTCCAACGCCGTCGCCAGCGCGTTGAGCGTCGTCGACAGCTTCGCCGGGTCCACCGCCCGCAACAACGGCAACAGGTCCTCGAACACCTGCTCCAGCTCGATCGCGACCTTCGTCCGGTCCTGCGGGATCACGTCCCCCGCCCGGATCGCCCGGGCGGCGCGTCCAGCGTCGGGTGCCACCAGGTCGACGTACCGCTCACCGAACAACGTCTTGGGCAGCAACCGCGCCGACACGTCCGCCGGAATCAATGGCACCAGGTCCGGCTTCAACGCCAGGGTGAGGTCGGCGCCGTCACGCGTGGTGCGGATCGAACGGACCTCACCGACGATGATGCCGCGCAGCTTGACGTCCGACGCCTCCTGCAGTTGCGACCCGATCCGGTCGGTCCTGAGGCCGACGGTGACGACGGGCGTGAACCGCTTCTGGAATGCCGCGATCGACAGCCCGACCAGCAGGACGAGCAGCACCAGGAAGCCCACGCCGTAGGCGTGGTTCCGGGTGCGCGTCATGATGCCGTCCGCCATCGACTACCCCGCGATCCGCACGGTCGTGGTGGCGCCCCAGACGGCCAGGGACAGGAAGAAGTCGACGATGTTGATCGCGACGATGGAGGTCCGCACGGCCTTGCCCACGGCCACGCCCACCCCGGCCGGACCGCCCGAGGCGTTGTAGCCGTAGTAGCAGTGGATCAAAATGATGACGACCGCGAAGACCATCACCTTGATGAAGGAGTAGAGGACGTCGATCGGCGGCAGGAACAGGTGGAAGTAATGGTCGTAGGTGCCCGCCGACTGCCCGAAGTAGTGCACGACTATGAACCTCGTCGCACCGTAGGACGACAGGAGTCCGAGGACGTAGAGCGGCACCACCGCGATGAAGCCGGCGATCATCCGGGTCGTCACGAGGAACGGCAGTGACGGGATGCCCATGACCTCGAGCGCGTCGACCTCCTCGGAGATGCGCATGGCGCCGAGCTGGGCGGTGAAGCCACACCCGACCGTGGCCGCGAGCGCCAGGCCAGCGACGAGGGGGGCGATCTCGCGCGTGTTGAGGTAGGCCGAGACGAAGCCGGTGAACGCGCCCGTGCCCAGCTGGTTGAGAGAGGAGTAGCCCTGCAGGCCGACCTGGCTGCCGGTGAAGAAGGCGAGGAAGGCGATGACACCGACGGTGCCGCCGATCACCGACAGCGCGCCGGATCCGAGCGAGACCTCGGCGAGGAGGCGCACGACCTCCTTCTTGTAGCGGCGGATGGTGCGCGGGCTCCAGGCGAGCGAGCGCACGTAGAAGCGCATCTGCTCGCCCAGGCTGTCGAGCGCCTGGACCGGCTTACCGGCGACGTCCATGACCTTGCTCAAGACTCTTCGCCCTCCTCTCAGATCTTCTGTGGGACGACTTGGAAGTAGATGGCGCTGACGACGAAGTTGACGACGAACAGGAACATGAACGTGATGACCACGCTCTGGTTCACGGCGTCACCGACACCCTTGGGCCCACCTCCCGCGGTCAGCCCCTTGTAGGACGCGACCACGGCGGCGATGAAGCCGAAGATGACGGCCTTGATCTCCGAGGTCCACAGGTCGGCCAGCTGCGCCAACGCGGTGAAGGACGCGATGTACGCACCCGGCGTGCCTCCCTGGATGATCACGTTGAAGAAGTAGCCACCTGCGACGCCGACGACGGACACCAACCCGTTGAGCAGCAACGCAACCACCATCGCCGCCAGGACCCGAGGCACCACGAGGCGCTGGATCGGGCTGATGCCGAGCACCTCCATCGCGTCGATCTCCTCGCGGATCTTGCGCGAGCCGAGGTCGGCGCAGATGGCCGAGCCGCCAGCGCCGGCGATCAGCAGCGCGGTGACGATGGGCGACGCCTCACGGATGACGGCCAGCACCGAGGCGGCACCGGTGAACGACTGGGCGCCGAGCTGTCGGGTGAGGGTGCCGAGCTGGAGGGCGATGACCGCACCGAACGGGATCGACACCAGCGCGGTCGGCACGATCGTGACCGAGGCGATGAACCAGCACTGCTGGATGAACTCCTTGGTCTGGAACGGCCGACGCGGCAGCGCCCGCAGCGTGTCGAGGACGAGCGCGAAGAGCGATCCGGTCTGCCGCAGGGCGCCGGTGACGGGGCTGCTCATGCGACACCCGCGGCGCGTGACTCGAACGACCCCGGCGGCGGCGTCACACCGTTGTCGGCACACCACTGGCCGGGCGGACGCTCGCCGCGACGCGGCATACCGTTGCTCGTCCCCAGCTGGAACGGGATCGGCGGCAGCGGCGGCAGCTCCTGACCCGACGCGGCCTCGGCGGCGAGCTCGTCGGCGTCCTTCTCCTCCGACATGCCGATCGGGCCGATGGTCTGGGCGTTGAGGAACTGGCGCACGACCGGCTCCTCGGAGCTGAGCAGCATCTCGCGCGGCCCGAACATCGCGAGGTGCTTGTGGTAGAGCAGTCCGATGTTGTCGGGCACGGTGCGGGTCGAGTTGATGTCGTGCGTGACGATGAGGAAGGTCGCGTCGATCTGGGCGTTGAGGTCGATGAAGAGCTGGTTGATGAAGCTCGTGCGCACCGGGTCGAGACCGGAGTCGGGCTCGTCGATCAGCAGGATCTCGGGGTCGAGCACGAGGGCGCGGGCGAGTCCGGCGCGCTTGCGCATACCTCCGGAGATCTCACCGGGCAGCTTGTCCTCGGCGCCCTGGAGACCGACGAGCTCCATCTTCTCCAGGACGATGTTGCGGATCTCGGACTCGCCCTTCTTGGTGTGCTCGCGCAGCGGGAAGGCGACGTTGTCGTAGAGGTTCATCGAGCCGAAGAGGGCGCCGTCCTGGAACAGCACGCCGAACAGCTTGCGCACTTCGTAGAGGTCGTGCTCGCGCAGCTGGGTGAGGTCCTGGCCCTCGATCCAGATCGAGCCGGCGTCGGGCTTGAGCAGGCCGACGAGGGTCTTGAGGAACACCGACTTGCCGGTGCCGGACGGGCCGAGCATGACCGAGATCTCGCCGGCGGGGAGGGTGAGGGTGACGTCGTTCCAGATCAGCTGCGACCCGAACTTCTTGGTCAGCCCCTCGACCTTGATCTCAACGCCCACGTCTCACCTCGTCGTGAAAATTGCATGCCTGCCCGATGAGGGCCCCGGTTCGTGTGGGTCAACGAGGCGGTGACGTCGAAGTTACGGCTGGGTATGCCGCCTGCGTGCGTGCACCGGGGGTGATGGGCTCAGCGCGGCCGGTTGCGGCGCATCGCGGGTTCGGCGCAGTCGACGAAGCCCCGGGCCTCGTAGATCGGCCGGCCCAGGTCGGTCGCGAACAGGTCGACCCGCTGCACGTCGGTCTCGGTGTCGAACCAGTGCAGGACCGCGTCGGTGCAGGCGCTCGCGAGGCCGCGCCCGCGGTGGGCCGGGTCGGTGGCGACGTTGAAGAGCAGTCCGACCGACCCGGAGTCGATGAACGGGCTGGGTGTCAGCGGGGTGCGCTGACCGCAGGCGCTGGCGACGACCTGCCCGTCGACCTCGGCTACGACCGCGCGGAAGCCCCGGCTGGGCAGCTGGGTCCGGAACCACCCGGCGGCCTCCTCGCGCCAGGGCGCGGCATCGAGCTGCTCGGCGCTCGCGCCCATGACGGCGAACATGACGGCCCGCATTCGGACGAGGTCGTCGGCATCGGCGAGGGTGGCTGGGCGCAGGGTGGGTCTCATGGCGGGCAGTCTGCTCACTGCCTGCGCGCGCGGCTCGGGGTTTTCACGCTCCGGGATGCCAGGGGCGCGGCATACTGCGCGTCCGGCATCCATCAAGGAGGCCTGTGGATGGCCGGCCGATGCAGGTGGCGATTCGGGCAGGGTGGACGCATGTCCGCAGCACCACGGCGTCGTCGCGTCACCCGGGCCGAGCGCGCCCGGGTCGCCGCGCGGTATGCCGCCGAGCAGGGCGGGGTGGTGCACCGCCGACAGCTGCGGGCGGGTGGCGTCGGCAGGCACGACGTGCGCAGTGAGGTGGATGCCGGGCGCTGGACCGTCGCGGGCCGGCACACGGTGCTCATCGGCACCGGAGAGCTGTCCGCCGAGGCGAAGCGGTGGCAGGCGGTCTGGGAGTCCGGCGCGGGTGCGGCGCTCGACGGTGTGGTGGCGCTGCTCGTCGCCGGGATGACGGGCTTCCGGGCCGACCGGCTCGATGTGAGCCTCCCTCACCGCAACCGGTGGCACCTGGTGGCCGGGGTCCAGTTGCACCGGCGTCAGCGGATGCCGCCGGTCGTCGAGGCCGGGATTGCCCGAGTGAAGCCGCAGTTCGCCGTGATGCACGCGGCCGCCTGGGCGGTCAGCGATCGGCAGGCCGCGTTGCTGTTGTGCCTGGTCGTGCAGCAACGTCTGGTGCGGCCGGCCGACCTGCTCGCCGCGTGCGACTCAGTGGGGCGGCTTCGTCGCGGAGCCGTAATCCGGCAGATCGTGCGGGACGTGTGCGACGGCGCTCAGTCACTCGGCGAGCTCGACTTCGCGCCGATGTGTCGTCGCTCCGGCTTGCCGCGCCCGAGTCGGCAGGCGGTGCGGACGACGGCCGCGGGGAGGGTCTACCTCGATGTTGCTTGGGAGGACCTGGGGCTGGTCGTGGAGATCGACGGTGGTCACCACGGGCTCCCTGAACCCGGTCGACGACGCGGTCCGCCAGAACGAGCTGGTGATCAGCGGCTCACGGGTGCTGCGGATTCCGGTGGTGGGGCTGCGGATCGCCGCCGACATGTTCATGGACCAGGTGGTCCGAGCCCATGCCCAGCTCAGCGCTGCAGCCTGAGTGTCGGCTGCTACCGGGATGCCAGGGGCGCGGCATACTGCGCCTCTGGCATCCGCCAGCCATGCTGGGTGCGTGACCACGATGAACGAGCTGCGCTACCCGCTCATGGACGCCCAGCCGCGGTGGTTGAGGCTCGGCTTTCCGATCGGGGTGGCCCTGATCCTGGTCACGGGCCTCGTGCGCGTCGTGGGCGGCCAACCACTGTCCGCACAGGCTCCCCGACTCATCGTCCTGGGCGTCCTGGTCGGTTGCTGGCTGCTGCTGCGACGGGCCGAGGTCGTGGTCGACCAGACCCACATCCGCGCCCCACTGCGCAGTGCCATCAGCTGGGACGATGTCGCCGGCGTGGAGCAGCCCGGACCGTGGAGCGACGTCGTCCGGGTCCGGCTGAACGACGGCACCAGCCGTCCGACCGGGCTGCCCCCGGACTACGCCGACCGGGTGGCTGCGCTCGGCGGCAAGCCCCTCCTCCCGCCAGCCGATCGCCAGAGGTGAACGGACCACCGGGATGCCAGGGGCGCGGCATTCTGCGTGTTGTGTATGCAGACATGTGAGACACATTCGGTCCGGGTACATGTGAGACACCGGCTGTCGGGTGTACCTGAGGGTGCATGGCGACGAGTCGAGCTCGGATGAACTTCATGGATGCGGTCTTGACCGTGTATGTGCGGGAGGGGCCGGGGGTGGTTCCGGAAGGGATCGCTGCGTGGGCTCGGACGAATCGTTTCTGCCGGGCAACGGTGAATCGGCATCTGGCGCGGATCCGTGCCGAGGGGGTTTGGCAGGAGCGGTCTCGGCGACCCAAGGGGTCCGCATTGGCTACGCCGGAGGTCGTTCGTCGTGAGGTGGTTCGGATCCGTGTCGAGCTGTCCGCGGTGCCCGGTGGCGACGTGGGTCTGGATGTGGTCCGTGCCCGACTCGAGGCGGTCGCGGCGGATCAGGGATGGCGGGTGCCTGCTCGGTCGACGATCCACAAGATCCTTGTCCAGGCTGGACTTGTCGACCCGGCACCAGCGAAGCGACCCAAGAGTTCCTACCGTCGCTTCACTTACGCACGCCCACGCGACTGCTACCAGATCGATGGTACGGACGTATCCGGCATCGTCGGGTTCCCGGCGACGGTCATCGAAGTCATCGACGACCACTCCCGGGTCCTGGTGGCCAGCCACGCCTGCGTGAAGGAAACCAGTACGGGCGCACGTGCTGCGCTGCGCCAGGCCTTTGATGCCTGGGGAGTGCCCGGGCTTGTGCTGTCCGACAAACGGGCTCGCCTTCAGCAACAGGTTTGCAACCAGCGGAGGACCGTCACGATTCACCGACATGGTGACCGCGTCCGGGGCCCGATTGGTGCATTCGAGCCCGTATCACCCACAAACCTGCGGCAAGTGCGAGCGCCACCACCAGACCTTCAAGAAGTGGTTGCGTGCCCAGTCCCGCCCGGCTGACATGGTCGCGCTGCAGGCCCTGGTGGACGCCTACCGCGACTGGTACAACACCACCCGCTGGCACTCGGTATGCAAGGGCACCCCCCAGGCTTGCTGGGACGCTGCCCTCGACCTGGGTGGACCCACACACCTGCCCGCCCAGGTCGACGCGCTCGTTCTGAGGGTCAAGGTCAGTTCCGCGGGCAAGATCAGCGTCCGTAAACGCCTCATCTGGATCGGCCGCGACCGCGCCGGCGACCACCTCACCGCCCTCGTCAACGGCGACCACCTCACCGTCTATGACACCGGCGGCACAGCCATCGGACACCTAGCCCTCACCTATGACAAGAACTACCTCGGACCACTCAAAGCAGCATGACCCTGGCTCACATGTACCGAGACATCCTTGACTCACATGTACCGAGACATCACACGCGAAGTGCTGCGCCTCTGGCATCCCGTGAGAAACGCAAAGGCGGGGGCGGACCGAAGTCCGCACCCCGCCTTTGGCGGTGAAGAGTCAGCTCACTTGAGCTCGACGGTGGCGCCGGCGCCCTCGAGGGCCTCCTTGGCCTTGTCGGCAGCAGCCTTGTCGACCTTCTCCAGGACGGGCTTGGGAGCGCCGTCCACGAGGTCCTTGGCCTCCTTCAGGCCGAGGGAGGTCAGCGCGCGGACCTCCTTGATGACCTGGATCTTCTTGTCGCCAGCAGCGGTGAGGATGACGTCGAACTCGTCCTTCTCCTCGGCCGCACCGGCGTCGCCGCCAGCACCGCCGGCAGCGGGCGCACCGGCGACGGCAACGGGGGCCGCAGCGGTGACGTTGAAGGTGTCCTCGAACTGCTTCACGAACTCGGAGAGCTCGATGAGGGTCATCTCCTTGAAGGCCTCAAGGAGCTCGTCGGTGGAGAGCTTCGCCATAATGGGCGTCCTTTCTTCTACTTACTTGTATGCCGTGAGTGGCGGTTTGGTTGATGAGCTGGCTCGAGCGGGCGGGGCCCGACCGGGTCAGCTCGCGTCGCCACCCTCGGCGACGTCTGCAGCAGCCTCGGCCGGAGCCTCGGCAGCGGGGGCCTCCTCGTCCGCGGTCTCGGCGGCGGGGGCGGCGGTGTCAGCCACCGGACCCTCGGCCTCGACCTTGGCCCGCAGCGCGTCGACGACCCGAGCGGTCTGCGACAGCGGCGCGGCGAAGAGGTAGACAGCCTTGCTGAGCGACGCGTTCATGGCGCCGGCCAGCTTGGCCAGGAGCACCTCGCGGGACTCGAGGTCCGCAAGCTTGCTGATCTCCTCGGTGCTCAGGGGCTTGCCGTCCATGACGCCGCCCTTGATCACCAGGAGGGGGTTCGCCTTGGCGAAGTCACGCAGACCCTTGGCGGCCTCGACCGGGTCACCATCGACGAACGCGATGGCGGACGGTCCGACGAGCTGGCCGTCGAACGCGGTCACACCGGCGTCCTTGGCAGCAAGCTCGGTCAGCGTGTTCTTCACGACGGCGAAGGTGGCGTTCCCGCGCAGCGAGTTGCGCAGCTCGGTGATCTGCTTCACCGAAAGACCGCGGTACTCGGTCAGCACGGCCGCGCCGGAGGTGCGGAACTTGTCCGACAGCTCGGCGATGGCGGCAGCCTTGTCAGCCTTGGCCATGGGGCCTCCCTTCCGTGGTGGACGACCGCTGGGAAGCGAGCCCCCACATGAAGAAAGCCCCGGCGCAGGGCTCGGGGCACGGCACGCGGCACGATGGCTGGTGCGGTAACTCGGCCTGCGCTGGCGCCCACCTCGGGTGGGACCTTCGGTCACCGTGCCGGGCACGAGGACAACCAAGCGGTCTCTGGTCGCCTCCAAGAGTACGGGCCGCAGGGCGCCCCGACCAAATCCGGGGTATGCCGCCCGCTTGCATCTGCGTGAATCGCGGCTATGACAACCGTTCACGCAGACGCAAGCAGGAGCGGGCCCCCGGTCAGCTCTTGGGCATCTGCAGCGTGCCGACCTCGCTGGCCGGCGGGGCCGCGATCTTCACGCCCTCGCCCCACTTGGACATGGTGATGGCGACCTTCTGGCCGGCCACCTCGGTCTCGACCAGCGTCGGCAGCGACTCCTTGTCGAGGGTGATCGTGTAGTTCAGGCCGTCGGGCAGGTTCTTCAGCGTCTCGGCGTCCATGCCGGGCAGGTTGCCCGACTGGGCGGACAGCTGCTCCTTGGTGAGCTTGATGTCGTAGGTCGTCCCCGACGCGTCGGCCTTGGTGACCGTCCCCTTGACGCCCTTCATCGCAGCGAACTGCTGGGCCGGGTTGGCGACCATCTGGTCCATCTGCTCGAACATCGGCTTGAGCTGCTGGCTCAGCGGGTCCGTGCCGTTCGGGTCGGCCTTGACCCACTTCTTGCCGCCGGTCATCTGGGCGAACATGTCACCGCCCATGTAGAGCGCCTTGTCGACGAGCACCATGTTCATGGACTGCCCGCCCATGTCCATCGTCATCGACATCGACGGCGACGCGGCACCGTAGTCGACGTCGGCCTCCATCTTTCCGGCGCTGCCGAGGCTCATGGTCATGTGACCGGTCTTCTTGGCCTTGACCGCCTCGGCGCTCTTGGTCATCGCCTCGGAGACGTCCACGGTGTCGCCGACTTTGGCGACCGGCGCCGCGCTCGAGCTCGACGAGCTGGAGCTCGAGGACGACGCGGCCTTCGAGCCTGAGTCGCCACCAGAGCTGCCGCAGGCGCTCAGCCCCAGCGCCACCGCCAGGGCGCCGGCGGCAATCGTGGTCTTCTTCATGTCTGGGTTCCCCTCATCGTGGTTCGACCCGTGCATCTGCCCCGGGTCCGCAGCGGAGGGCGCGGCCGTCCGCTGCGTGCCGCCACCCTACGCGGCAACCCTGAACGCGTTCCCACCCACGCGGCATACCCGGGTGTGCCGCGAGCCCGCCACCCACGGGGGTGACGGGCTCGCGGTGTGGTCGGCGAGGCTCAGGCCTCGGCGCTGCCACCGTCCTCGGCCAGGAGGTTGCGGGTGCGCGAGGCGTCCAGCGGAACGCCCGGACCCATGGTGGTGCTCATCGTGGCCTTGGTGATGTAGCGCCCCTTGGAGGCCGACGGCTTGAGCCGCAGCACCTCCTCGAGGGCAGCCGCGTAGTTCTCCACGAGCGCCTTCTCGTCGAAGGACGCCTTGCCGATGATGAAGTGGAGGTTCGCGTGCTTGTCGATGCGGAACTCGATCTTGCCGCCCTTGATGTCGGACACGGCCTTGGCGGTGTCCATCGTGACGGTGCCGGTCTTCGGGTTCGGCATGAGACCACGCGGGCCGAGCACCTTGCCCAGACGACCGACCTTGCCCATCATGTCGGGCGTCGCGACGACGGCGTCGAAGTCGAGCCAGCCGCCGGCGACCTTCTCGAGCAGGTCGTCGGAACCGACGTAGTCGGCGCCCGCCGCCTTCGCGGCCTCGGCCTTGTCACCGTTGGCGAACACCAGGACCTTGGCGGTCTTGCCCGTGCCGTGCGGCAGGTTGACCGTGCCGCGGACCATCTGGTCGGCCTTGCGCGGGTCGACACCGAGGCGCATCGCGACCTCGACGGTCTCGTCGTACTTGGCCTTCGCCGAGTTCTTCGCCAGGCGGACGGCCTCGAGCGGTGCGTAGAGCTTGGCGGCGTCGATCTTCTCCGCGGCCTCGCGGTATGCCTTGCTGCGCTTCATTTCTTCTCCTTGAGTGGATGTGGAGTTGTGGTGCGGGCCAGCGCTGGCCCTCCCACGTCCTCGGTATGCCGCGTGGGCGGCCTACCGAGCCAGCTCATCAGAGCTGGGTGTCGATGCCCATCGAGCGGGCGGTGCCGGCGATGATCTTCATCGCCTGGTCGACGTCGTTGGCGTTGAGGTCTTCCATCTTCTGCTCGGCGATGGCGCGGACCTGGTCGGCCGACAGCTTGGCGACCTTGGTCTTGTGCGGCTCGCCGGAGCCCTTCTGCACGCCAGCGGCCTTCTTGATCAGCTCGGCGGCCGGCGGCGTCTTGGTGATGAAGGTGAAGGAACGGTCCTCGTAGACCGTGATCTCCACCGGGATGACGTTGCCGCGCTGGGACTCCGTCGCAGCGTTGTACGCCTTGACGAACTCCATGATGTTGACGCCGTGCTGACCGAGGGCGGGACCCACGGGCGGAGCCGGGGTGGCCGCACCGGCCTGGATCTGCAGCTTGATGAAGCCGGAGACCTTCTTCTTGGGAGGCATTGCTTTGTCCTTCTTGGGTTTTGGGCCGACGCCGTGGGCGATGACCCGGTTGCAGTCCCGGTGTGCCGTGTGGTCACCCGGGTGGTTGCCGCTCGGCTCAGATCTTGGCGACCTGGTTGAACGACAGCTCGACCGGGGTCTCCCGGCCGAAGATCGAGACCAGCACCTTGAGCTTCTGGGTGTCGGCGTTGATCTCGGAAATCGTGGCGGGAAGGGTCTCGAACGGCCCCTCCATGACGGTGACGGACTCGCCGACCTCGAAGTCGACGACCGCGACCTCCTTGGGCTTGCCCGCGCCGCCCGTGCCGGCACCCGCGGCCGCGCCGGTGGTGGCCTCCTCGGCGCCCAGGTCAGCCGGGGCCAGCATGGTGAAGACCTCGTCCAGGCTGAGCGGCACCGGCTGGTGGGCGTTGCCGACGAAGCCGGTCACGCCGGGCGTGTGGCGCACGGCGCCCCACGACTCGTCGGTGAGGTCCATCCGGACCAGCACGTATCCGGGCATCCGGACGCGACGGACCAGCTTCTTCTGGCCGTTCTTGATCTCGGTGACCTCTTCCATCGGCACCTCGGCCTGGAAGATGTAGTCCTCCATGTTGAGGGACGTGGTGCGGTTCTCGAGGTTGGCCTTCACGCGGTTCTCGTAGCCGGCGTAGGAGTGGACGACGTACCACTCACCGAACTGGCTGGCGAGCATGTCCTTGAAGTCCTGGACCGGGTCGGCCGACGGCTGGTCCCCTGCCGTCTCGGCGTCGGTGGTCTCCGCGGCCTGGTCGGCGTCGAGGTCGCGCTCGACCTCGGCCTGGGTCTCGATGTCGGCGACACCGTCGACCTGCTCGGCCTGCGCCTCGACCTCGGCGTCGTCGGCGTGGGCGGCCTCGACCTGGTCGTCGGTCGTGACCGGGGCGTCGTCCGTGGTCTCGGGGGCGACGCGCTCGCCGGCCTCGCCCTCCTCGAGCTCGGCCGTCTCACCGTCGACCGAGATGGCCTCGGTGGCGGGCTGCTGCTCGAGGTCCGGGTTCACCGTCTCGTCCGTGGACTGGGCGTCCGCGGACTCGGCGTTCTCGGTGGTCCACTGGTCGGACACGCTGAACCTACTTCCTTCTTGTGATCACCGGGCGTGGCCCGGGCGAGTGCGGCGGGGCGGGGTCAGCCGCCGAAGACCCACAGGACGAGCTTGGTGAAGCCGTAGTCGACGGCCGACACCAGCGCCATCACGAACGACACGAAGACGATGACGACGATGGTGTACTGGATCAGCTCCTGCCGCGTCGGCCGCACGACCTTGCGCAGCTCGTCGAGGATCTGGCTGATGAACAGCGACACCGAGCGGAAGAACCGCGAGATCGGGTTGCCGCCCTTACCGCCGTTGCGGTTGGTGCGGCCAGAGCCGCGGGTGTCCGCGCTCACGTCCGTCACGATCGTCTTCTCCCTGGAGGTATGCCGCGTCGCCGGGTCGACGTCACGGGTCCTGCTTGCGCAGGGCAGGAGGGACTCGAACCCCCAACCGCCGGTTTTGGAGACCGGTGCTCTACCAATTGAGCCACTGCCCTACGGAACTCGCCGGTGGGGCGACGGGTTCCGGGAGGCTGACCCCACCAGGACCACGCGCCCGGTTCAGGGCACGCCGGAAGTCTGGTCGAAGTCAACCGAGGAGCAAGCATACGTGAGGCCTCACCTCGGATGCGAATCACCGCCGAATCCACCGGCCCCGGCTCAGGCCGACTCGGCGGCCACCCGGTCGAGCCACTCGTCCACCAGCGCCTCGAACAGGATCGGCTGCTCCTGCTGCAGGTTGTGCCCGGCCCGGTCGAGCACCGCGAAGCTTGCCCGCGGGTAGTGCTCGAGCAGGTCCCACTGGTCGCGGTAGCCGACGTGGTCGTCCTGCCGACCGAGCACCCACAGGGTGGGACGGTCGAACCGCGGTCCGTCCTCGGGCAGGTGGTCCAGCTCCCAGCGCTGCGCGATCCGCGCCATGCCGTCGGCGTCCGCGAGCGCCAGGCCGGGAGCGACGTCCGAGCGGAACCGGTCGAGCTGTTCCTGGTCCTGGACGACGGCGACGTCGGTGAACTCCTGGCGTTCGACCTGGTCGAGTTGGGCAAGGAGCACCTCGTCGACCTCGAGCACGGTGCGCGGCGGCCGGGTGCGCTCGTCGCGCCGCACGACCCGTCCGATGGGGCAGATCAGAGCCAGGCCGAGGACCTGGTCCGGCCGGCGCCGGACCAGCTCACGCGACAGGTAGCCGCCGTAGGACTCACCCATCAGCAGGAACGACGCGTCACCGATGCGCTCGTCGATCAGCACCTCGAGCACGTCGACCACCTCGGCGGTGGAGGCGACCGAGCCGACGGGGGAACGACCCATGCCGGGCAGGTCCGGATAGATGCGCCGGTAGCCCGCCCGGCGCTTGAAGACGGGTTCGAGGCAGCCCGTCATCAACCGGTGGTCGGGCGTCCAGCCGTGGATCGCGAGGACGGGCAGGCCACCCGCGTCGCCGTACTCGGTGACGTGCAGGGCACTGGCCGGGGAGACGGGCGTCGCTGTAGTCACGACGGCGATCCTGTCAGGCTGCCCCGACACCGGTCACCGCTGCGACTGCACGCGGTCGGTTCAGCGCAGCCGCTCGAGCCCGGGGCCCGTCAGGTCGGCTCGGGCGATGTCGCGTCCGGAGGTCACGAGCAGCAGCGACAGCGCCGGACCACGCACCTCGGGGCCCTCGCCGATCGCCAGGTCGGAGTCGGTCGCGACGAGCCGCACGCCGGCGACCCGCTGCCTGCCGCCGCCGACCTTGACCGAGGTCCGTGCCTGGTAGCCGAGGGCCCGCTCCACCGCTTCAGGTGCGTAGTCGTGCCGCAGCCCGAGCGGGCGGCGGATGTCCTCGCCGTGAACCACCTCTTCGACGAGTCGGCTGTCCAGCGGGGCGGGCGGCGTGTTCGTGGCGGCCACCACCGCGTCCAGGCGCGCCAAGGTCTCGGCTGGGGTGGAGCCCTTCTCGGCCGCGACGCCGTTGGCGTTCTGCCGGTCGAAGTCGAAGCGCGCCCGTGCCATGTCGCGCAGGATGCCGAGCCGGGTGACCTTGGCGTTGTTGACCAGGTGGGCTACCACGTCGTGGACCGACCACCCGGGGCACAGCGACGGCATCTCCCACTGGTCATCATCAAGGGTGGCGAGGTCGTCGACGAGTGCCCGGCGTTCGGCATGCACGAGCGTCCACACGTGTTTCATGAGGCTCAGCCAACCAGCCGCCGCCGACGCCGCCCGACCGGACCACCCGCGAACTTTGGGCCACAGTTCGCCACTGCCGGGAACCTTCCAAGCGGACGTGAACTTTGGCCCAAAGTTCGGCCGGGGCACCGTGGTGACCGGCGTGCGGACGGCGCGGTCGCGGCATACCGGGCCTCTGGGACGATGGGACCCGTGACCGAGCAGCAGACGCAAGCCCGCACCCCTCTCACCGACCTCTCCCCCGAGGAGCTGGCCGACTTCGCGCGCGAGCAGCGCCAGGCCTATGACGACCTCGTGGCCAAGGGGCTGAAGCTCGACCTCACGCGCGGCAAGCCGGCCAGCGACCAGCTCGACCTGTCCAACGGACTGCTCGCGCTGCCCGAGGGGGTCACCGACGCGAGCGGCACGGACACGCGCAACTACGGTGGGCTGCAAGGGATTTCCGAGCTGCGCGAGATGTTCGCCGAGCTGCTGTGGGTCGAGCCGGAGCAGGTCATCGCGGGCGGCAACTCGAGCCTGACGATGATGAAGGACACCCTGGTCGACCTGTGGATCTGGGGCGGCGTCGACTCGCCCCGGCCGTGGTCGCAGGAGGAGTCGGTGAAGTTCATCTGCCCGGTGCCGGGGTACGACCGGCACTTCACGCTGCTCGCGGCGTTCGGCATCGAGATGGTGACCGTGCCGATGAACGACGACGGGCCGGACGCCGCCGCCGTGGCGAAGCTGGTCGCCGACGACCCGAGCATCAAGGGCATGTGGGTCGTGCCGACCTACGCCAACCCCAGCGGCTCCATCGCCTCGCACGAGGTGTCGGCGGCGCTGGCGTCGATGCCGACCGCGGCGCCGGACTTCAAGATCTTCTGGGACAACGCCTACGCGTTCCACCACCTCACCGAGGAGGAGGCCAAGAGCGCGGACATCCTCACGCTCGCCTCGGCCGCCGGACACCCGCACCGCCCGTTCATCTTCGCCTCGACCTCCAAGATCACGTATGCCGGGGCGGGAGTCGGCTTCCTGGCCGCATCGACCGAGAACGTGAAGTGGTGGCTGGGGCACCTCGGCAAGGGCTCGATCGGACCCGACAAGGTGAACCAGCTGCGGCACGCGCAGTTCTTCGGCTCCGCGCAAGGGGTGCGCGACCACATGACCGGGCACCGCGACATCATCGCGCCCAAGTTCGCCGAGGTGCAGCGGGTGCTGCGCGAGCGGCTGGACGGCCTCGGGGTGGCGACCTGGACCGACCCGACCGGTGGCTACTTCGTCAGCCTCGACGTTCTCGACGGCACCGCCGCGCGCGTGGTCGAGCTGGCCAAGGCGGCCGGCATCGCGCTCACCCCGGCGGGCTCCTCGTTCCCCCACGGCGACGACCCGAACGACCGCAACATCCGGCTCGCCCCGACATTCCCGCCCCTCGACCAGGTGACCGCGGCGATGGAGGCCGTGGCCACCTGCGTGCTGGTGGCGGCGACCGAGAAGCTGGGCGCGACCGCCTGAGGTGAGCAGGCGGCATACCTCGGGTCCGTCCTTGCCCCGCGCAAGACGGGGGTTGCGGACGTGAAACGGGGTGTTCTGACCCCCGTTTCATGCAAGCAACCTCCGTTTTGCGGCAAGGGCGGCGGGCGAGTTGCGGCGGTGCGTGCTGGGGCGTTGGGTGGTGCCATGAGCGACTTCGACGACATGGCCGACCAGGGCGGTGCGGCCGCCGACCCCGACAGTGACGCGAACCTCGAGCTGACCGACGAGGAGCTCGGCGGCCTCGACTCCAGCGTCGACCGCGACAGCCAGGACCTCGACGACGTGGCCGTCGACGCCGAGGAGGACCAGGCCGACGACTACCTCGACGACTCCAGTGAGAGCGACGACCTGCCGTGGACGCCGCCGGAGTCGCAGCCGATCAACGTCGAGATCGCCTATGGCAGCCCGGACGACGACACCGAAGAGACCATCGACCAGCGCATCGAGCAGGAGGAGCCCGAGGCGGGCACGGCCTACGGCAAGCCGGAGTCCGGTGTCGACGAGCGGCGCGAGGAGTACGGCCTCGGCGATCCCGACGACGTCGACCTCGACGAGAGCGCCGAGGAGTCGGCGATGCACGTCACCGACGAGTGACCGGCCGGGCGACCTGACCCGCGTGCGGTCGCCTGACAGACTGCCCCGCATGGTGCGGCCGGTCGAGGAACTTCCCAAGGCCCACCTGCACCTGCACTTCACGGGTTCGGCGCGCGTCGACACGGTGCGCGAGCTGGCCGACAAGCACGGACTGCGGCTGCCGGATGCGCTGACCGACGACTACCCGCCGCAGCTGAGCGCGCGGGACGAGCGCGGCTGGTTCCGGTTCCAGCGGCTCTACGACGCCGCGCGGGCGGCGGTGCGCGACGAGGACGACCTGCGCCGGATCGTGCGGGAGGCAGCCCTCGACGACGCGGCCGAGGGCTCACGCTGGTTGGAGCTCCAGGTCGACCCCACGTCGTACGCGCCGCGCCTCGGCGGCATCACCCCGGCCCTCGAGATCGTGCTCGACGAGGCGCGGTCGGTGTCGGCCCGGCCCGACGCCGCGCAGGTCGGTGTCATCGTCGCAGCGAGCCGGATCCGTCACCCGCTCGACGCGCGCACCCTGGCCCGGTTGGCGGCGAGGTATGCCGGTGAGGGACCGGGCGCGGTCGTGGGCTTCGGCCTCAGCAACGACGAAAGACGTGGCGTGACAGAGGAATTCGCGCCGGCGTTCGAGATCGCCCGGCGGGCCGGGCTCGCGTTGGTGCCACACGCCGGCGAGCTGCTCGGTCCGACGGCGGTGGAGACGACCGTCGAGTCGATCCACCCCGACCGGATTGGCCACGGCGTGCGCTCGACCGAGGACCCGAGGGTGCTCGACCTCGTCGCCGACTCCGGCATCGCGCTCGAGGTGTGCCCGCGCAGCAACGTCGCACTCGGGGTCTACGGCAGCCCCGAGGAGGTGCCGTTGCGCGCGATCGTCGACCGCGGCATACCCGTGGCCCTCGGGGCGGACGACCCGCTCCTCTTCGGGTCGCGGCTGGCCGCCCAGTACGACGCCGCACGCGACGAGCTGGGCTTCGACGACGAAGGGATGGCGACGCTGGCTCGCGGGTCGCTCGAGGCATCGCGCGCGCCCGCCGAGGTCAAGGCTGCCGCGCTCGAGGACATCGGCGCCTGGCTTGCCGCGCCCGCAGGTTGAGTGTCTGAGAACGACCCATGGGTAGGTCTCAGGCCCTCAACTCATCAGAGGGTGGTGCCGATGGTGACGGGTTCGTTGACGAGGGTGACGCCGAACGCGTCGTGCACGCCCTCGCGGAGGTGCCGGGCCAGGGCGAGCACGTCGTATGCCGTGGCGTCGCCGCGGTTGGTGATGGCCAGCGTGTGCTTGGTCGAGACCGCAGCCCCGCTGCCGGGCAGGGCGAAGCCCTTGCCGAAACCGGCCTGGTCGATGAGCCAGGCTGCCGAAGTTTTGACGTTGCCGTCCGGGTCGGCAAAGCGGGGAGGGGTCGGGCCGTCGGCGCCCAGCCGCTGCGCCGCCCGCTGTTCGAGCGCGGCGAACCGGTCGGTCGACAGGATCGGGTTGGTGAAGAACGACCCGCACGACCAGGTGTCGTGGTCGTCGGCATCGAGCACCATGCCGCGCCGCCGCCGCTGCGCCAGAACGGCCTCGCGCGCGTCGGCCAACGGCACGCGGTCGCCCACGGCGACGTCGAGCTGACGGGCCAGGTCGGCATACCCGATCGGCTGGCTCCTCTCGCTCGGGATGAGCTGGAAGAGCACGTCCAGCACGACGTAGCGAGCGCTCGGGCCGCCACGGAACTGCGCGCCCTTGAACACCGAGTGGCGGTAGGTGAAGGCGCAGTCGAGGTTCGCGAAGGTGCGCACCTGCTGCTCGTGCCGGTCCCAGACCCGCACCGAGGCGATGGTCTGGGCGACCTCCTGGCCGTAGGCGCCGACGTTCTGCACCGGCGTCGCGCCGGTGCCGCCGGGGATGCCGGAGAGTGCCTCGATGCCCGACCAGCCCTCGGCGACGGCTCGCGCGACGAACTCGTCCCACGGCACACCCGTCGCCACCCGCACCATCACTCCCCCGCACGCGTCTGCCGACTCCACGGTGACGCCGTCGCTCGCGACCTGCACCACCGTGCCCGGGAAGCCCTCGTCGGGAAGCACGACGTTGGAGCCACCGGTCAGGACCAGCAGCGGCTCGTCGGCGTCGTCGACCTCGCGGACCACATCGACGACCTCGTCGGTGGTCTCGGCGACCACGACGCGGGCAGCTGGACCGCCCACCCGCATCGTCGTCAGCGGCGCGAGCGGGGCGTCAAAAGTCTCCTGCATCAGGCGAGCGCCACGACCGCCTGGCAGCGACCGAGCACCTTGGTGTCGTTCGCCGTCACACCGAGCTCGACCGTGGCGCGGCGGGACTCCTCGTCGAGTGACTTCACCGTGCCGGTGACGACGATCTCGGTGCCCTCGCGCGGCACGACGACCATCGAGGTGAAGCGGGTGCCGAACTCCACGATGCGGCCGCCGTCCCCGAGCCACTGCTCGAGCACCGACCCGGCCGCACCCATGGTCCACATGCCGTGGGCGATGATGTCCGGCAGGCCGACGGTCTTGGCGAAGTCCTCGTCCTGGTGGATCGGGTTCTGGTCACCGGAGGCGTTCGCGTAGGCCACGAGCGTCTCGCGCCTCACCGGCACCGCGGTCGGGCCGAACGTCTCGCCGACCGACACCTCGTCGAAGCTGCGGACCGCCATGCTCACTCCCCTCCCCGGATCACGATGGTCGACGTCGAGGTGGTGAGCGCCTCACCGCCGTCCGTGGCGAGCTCGGCGCGCGTGGTCACCATCGTGTGGCCGCCGGCCTGGCGCACCGAGTCGACGGTGAGGGTGCCGAGCACCTGGTCGCCGGCGGTGATCGGGCGGTGGTGGACGAACTTCTGCTCGCCGTGGACGACGCGGCTGAAGTCGACGCCGGCCTCGGGGTCGGCGATGAACTGCCGGTCGACCTGCTGGGCCAGCGACACCGCGAAGGTCGGCGGCGCGATCACGTCGCGGTAACCCAGCGCCCGCGCGGCCTCGGCGTCGCTGTGGACGGGGTCGGTCGAGCCCACCGCCGAGGCGAACGCGGCAATCCCGGCCGCGTCCACGGCATACGGGCCACTGGGCGGGTAGGTGCGCCCCACGAAGTCTGCGTTGACGGCCATGGCGCCCACCCTATTGCGCCCGCCCGCGCCCACGCGAAGCCGTCCGGACACGCGAAAGCCGCCCGTCGGTTCGCGTGGAACCGGGGCGGCTGTCGTCTGGGTGCGCCGGAGCGCGAGGGTCAGCGGGTCTCGCGGTGGAGGGTGTGCCGGCCGTCGCGGGGGCAGAACTTCTTCATCTCCAGGCGGTCGGGGTTGTTCCGACGGTTCTTCTTGGTGATGTAGTTGCGCTCCTTGCACTCCACGCACGCCAAGGTGATCTTGGGGCGGACGTCTGCGCTCTTGCTAGCCACGGGGCAACCTGCTCTCGAAACTGACGGGTGGAACTGCTGAGACTGTGAGCCGCGGCGCGAGGCGCACGCGGCGACACGTCAGGATACGCGACCGCAGGGAGTTTCCTGAAATCGCTGTCGTAGCGGGAGCGGGGCTCGATCCCGCGACCTCACGATTATGAGTCGTGCGCTCTAACCAGCTGAGCTATCCCGCCGTGGGGAACGGCGCTCGGTGACGCCGACCCAGAGCCCCCTGTCGGAATCGAACCGACGACCTTTTCCTTACCATGGAAACGCTCTGCCGACTGAGCTAAGGGGGCCTGCAGCGACCGCCGCGGCTGGGCCGCGCGGAAGTGCGACGGTGAGACTACAGGCTCACGTGGCCGGGAGTGAAATCGGCTCAGGGCTTGGGGTGAACGAGCTCGGAGATGCGCGCGATGGCGTACGCGTAGCCGCTCGGGCCGCACCCCACGATGACCCCGGTGGACACCGCCGACAGGTAGCTGTGGTGGCGGAACTCCTCGCGCGCGAACGTGTTCGACAGGTGCACCTCGAAGATCGGCGCGGACACGGCGGCGAGCGCGTCACGCAGCGCGACGGAGGTGTGCGTGTAGGCACCGGCGTTGACGACGAACCCGGCCGCGTCGTGGCGACGCTCGTGGATCGCGTCGATCAGCTCGCCCTCGTGGTTGCTCTGCCGGAAGTCCACGGCGAGCCCGGCGAGGCTGGCGGCCTTGCGGCACAGCGCCTCCACGTCGGCGAGGGTGTCGTGGCCGTAGATCTCGGGCTCGCGCTCCCCCAGCAGGTTGAGGTTGGGGCCGTTGAGGACGACGACGGTCGGCTCGCTCATGGGGGTGCTCCTGTGCTGACGGTATGCCGCGTGGCTGGGGTTGGTGGGGTAACGCTGCCATGCGGGTCGTTCCCCTCAGGGTAGGTCAGCGCAGGTCGGCATGACCGGATGAGCGCGGGGTCAGCCGTTCGGAGGGCGGCTGGAATCGGACCGGAGCGGCGGTCGCACGGAGCATCGGTGAGGATGGGCCCGGTGACCAGATCCACGGACCGGCCGGGGTTCACGGGTGCGCTCGCGCTCGTGTCGGCCAGCACGCTCGTCTCGATGGTCGCGTATGCCGCGCCGCTGGGTAACGCGGTCACGCTCACCCGCGCGTTCGCCGTGCGGGCGGCGGGCACCACGTGGATCCTCAGCTCGATGAGCCTGGGCCTGGCCGTCGCGATGCTGGGCGCCGGGGTGCTGGCCGACGAGGTCGGGCGACGACGGGTGTTCCGGGTGGGCGCGGCGGTGTTCGCGCTCGGCTCGGTCGCCTGCACGACGGCCACGTTCGGCGGACCGGGGACCGCGACAGCGGTCTTCGTCGGGGGCCGCGTCGTCGAGGGGGTCGGCGCCGCCGGGATGATCGCGACCGGGCTCGGGCTGGTCGCGTCGCTGGCGACCGACGACCACCACCGGACGGCGGCGTCGCGCTGGTGGGCCGTGGCGATGGGCGCCGGCATCGCGCTCGGGCCGGTGCTCGCAGGCCTCTTCGACGAGGTGGGGGCAACGTGGTGGCCTGCGACCTACTGGCTCCTGGCGGCGGTGGGCGTGGTGGTCGCGGGCGCAGGTGGACGGCTGCTGCCGGAGGTCGCGGCGACGCGGCGCCGCCGCCTGGACGTGGTCGGCCTGGCGCTGCTGACGGTCGGGTTGTGCCTGCTGCTGGTCGCGCTCGTGGAGGCGCGAGGCGGCTCAGTGACGGCGGCATGGGCCACCGGTGTCGGTGGGGTCGTCGTGCTGGCACTCCTCGTGCTCTCCCAGATGTGGCGCAGCACCACCTTGGTGGAGCGAGACCTGTTGCGCGGCAGTGATTTTCGCGCCGCCAACCTCGCGGCTCTGGTGTGCGGTCTGGGGGTGATCGCGATCATGTCGTTCTCCTGCACCTACCTGACCCGCGCCCTCGGCATCACCACCCTGCAAGCCGGCCTGCTGCTGTGCCTGTGGTCGGGCACGAGTGCGCTGGCTGCCCTCGCGGCACGTTCGCTGCTGGGGCGGTTGCCGGGCAACCGCCAGCTCGCGGCCGGTCTGGGCGGCGTGGGCGTGGGCATCGCGCTGCTGACCGCTGTGGTGCCGGGGTCCCCGGTCTGGCAGGTGGTGCCCGGGATGCTGGTGGCCGGAGTGGCGTCCGGGGTGCTGAACGCCGGGCTGGCGCGTCAGGCGGTGGCCTCCGTGCCGCCAGACCGCGCTGCGATGGGTACGGGTGCGAACAACACGATGCGCTACGTCGGGTCCTCGCTCGGCGTCACGTTCGTGAGCGTCGTCGCGCTCGGCGCCGCCGACATCAGCGCCGGCTGGACCGTGGCGGCATGGGTCTGTGCCGTGGTCTCCGTGGCCGGCGCCGTCGGGGTGGTGCTGCTGGGCCGCACCACTTCTGGGCAGAGGCCGTCCGCGACCCCCACCGGGTGACGGGTGGCTTGCCCTACCTGGACCGGATGAGCCGGCGCACCAGCGCGAAGGCAGCGACCGCACCGAGGACGGCGGCCAACGGCTTGGCGTAGCTGCGCAGCAGGACGGGCAGGACGGTCGTGCCCAGGTCGAGCGCGTCGTCCTGCGCCGGCGCGGACGTGGTGCGCGACGGGCTGGGTGCCGGTCTGGCCGCGGGCGAGGGAGTGGGGGTCGCGGGCGGGACCGACGTGGTGGCGTCACCCGACGTGCCCGTGGCCGCTGACGTGGAGGCCGGTGACGCGGCGGGCGCTGTCGCGGCGGCGGCCTCGGCCGACGGCTCCTCGGTGCCTCCGCCGACCTTGCCCTCGATGCAGGTGATGAACTGCTGGAGCAGCTTGTCCGACACGTCCTGCATGACGCCGCGCCCGAACTGGGCCGGCTTGCCGGTGATGGCGAGGTCGGTCGTCACGTCGGCCTTCGTCTGGTTGTCGCCCGCGTCGCTCAGCTGGATCGTCACGGTGGCACCGGCCGTGCCGTTGCCCCGCTTGTCCTTGCCCTTGGCCGCGATCACGGCCCGGTGCGCGGAGTCGTCGCGCTCGGTGAAGGCGCCGGTCCCGGCATACTGCAACGCGATCGGGCCGAGCTTGACCTTCACCGTCCCCGCGAACCCGTCGTCGGTGACCTCGGTGACGGTCGCGCCCGGGAAGCAGCCACCGACCTTCTCGAGGTCCATGAACGTCGCCCACGTCTCCTCGACGGAGGCCGGGACGGTGAACGAGTGCTTCAGGTCCATGAGCTCACTTTCCTGCTGCTGCCAGGACGGCTCGCCGGGTCAGGACGGTGGCGAGGTGCTTGCGGTAGTCGCTGTCGCCGTTCAGGTCCGACGGCGGGTTGGTGCCGTCGGCCGCCGCGGCGCACGCCTCGCGCACGGCCTCGTCGGTGGCGGGCTTGCCGACGAGCGACTGCTCGACTGCTGTGGCGCGCAACGGGGTCGACCCCATGTTGGTGAGCGCGATGGCGGCCTCGGCGATGGTGTCGCCCTCGACCCGGATGGTCGCGGCGACCGCGACGATCGACCACTGGTGGGCGACCCGCACGAACTTCTCGTACCGGCTCCCCCACCCCGCGTGCTTCGGGATGCGGATCGAGGTCAGCAGCTCCCCGTCGCCGACCGCGGTCTCGAAGAGGTCCTTGAAGAACTCAGCCGCCGGGACCGTGCGCTCACTCGACGGGCCCGTGACGGTGAGCACCGCGTCGAGCGCCAGGATCGGCGCGCCCACGTCGCCGGCCGGGTCCGCGTGGACCAGCGCGCCACCGATGGTGCCGCGGTGCCGGATCTGCGGGTCGGCCACCTCGGTGACGGCGTCGTGCAGGACCCCCGCGTTCTCGCGCACGAGGTCGGAAGCCAGCACGTCGGCATACGTGGTCATGGCGCCGATGACGATGGCGTCACCGTCCTCGCGTATGCCGCGCAGCTCCTCGATGCGACCGAGGTCGACGACCTTCTCGGGAGCGTTGAGCCGCATGCGCAGGATCGGCAGGAGGCTCTGTCCACCCGCCAGCACCTTGGCGTCGTCACCCGCCTCGGCGAGGGCGGCGAGCGCGTCGGCGACCGACGTGGGTGCGACGTAGTCGAACTGGGCGGGGATCACTGGTCGCCTCCTTGCGTCGTCGTGGTGGTACTCGCGCCGCTCGCCGGGTCCTGGTTGGGGGCACCCTCGTCGAAGTGCGGCTGGGCCTCACTCGTCGTGGCATCGGACTGGTTGGCGCCGGCCGTCTGGATGGCGCGCCAGACGCGCTCGGGCGTGGCCGGCATCTGGACGTCCGTGACGCCCATGGGGCGCAGCGCGTCGACGATCGCGTTGACCACGGCTGGGGTGGAGGCGATGGTGCCGGCCTCGCCAACTCCCTTGGTGCCCAACGTGTTCGTGGTCGACGGCGTGGACCGGTGGTGCACGTCGAAGCTGATCGTGTCGGCCGCAGTGGGCAGCGTGTAGTCGACGAAGGAACCGGACACCAGGGTGCCCTGCTCGTCGTAGACGGCGTCCTCCCAGAGGGCCTGCGCGATGCCCTGGACGAGCCCGCCGTGGACCTGTCCCTCGACGATGAGCGGGTTGATGACGTTGCCGATGTCGTCGACCGCGGTGTACTTGCGCATCCGGATCTGCCCGGTCTCGGTGTCGACCTCGACGGCGCACAGGTGGGTGCCGTGGGGGTAGGAGAAGTTGACCGGGTCGTAGGTGGAGTCGGCGTCGATCGACGGCTCCATCCCGTCGGGCAGGTTGTGCGCGGCAAACGCCGCCAGCGCGATCTCCTGGATCGTCATGCCCTGGTCGGTGCCCTTGACGCCGAACCTGCCACCGGAGAACTCGAGGTCGTCGACGGAGACCTCCAACAGATGTGCCGCAACGGGTTTCGCCTTCTCGATCACCTTGTCAGCGGCGCGCACGAGCGCCTCACCACCGACGACGAGCGACCGGGAGCCATAGGTGTCGAGCCCCTTGACCGCCACCTGGGTGTCGCCGTGGAGGACCTCGACGTCCTCGAACGGCACGCCGAGCCGGTCGGCGACGATCTGGCTGAAGGCCGTCTCGTGGCCCTGGCCGTGAGCGCTGGCACCGGTGACGACCTCGACCTTGCCGGTGGCGAGCATCCGCACCTGCGCGCTCTCCCAGCCGCCGGCGCCGTAGTCCAGCGAGCCCAGGACCCGCGACGGCGCGAGCCCGCACATCTCGGTGAAGGTCGAGATGCCGATGCCGAGCTGCACGGGGTCCTTGCGGTCGCGGCGCTCCTGCTGCTCGCGGCGCAGCTCGTCGTAGCCGAAGCTCTCCTTGGCCTCGGCCGTGGCGGCCTCGTAGTTGCCGGAGTCGTACTCGAGCCCGGCCACCGTGGTGAACGGGAACTCCTCGTGCTTGATCCAGTTCTTCTCGCGCAGCTCGAACGGCTCCATGCCGAGCTCGGCCGCGAGCTCGTCCATCATCCGCTCGATGCCGAACGTCGCCTCCGGGCGGCCGGCGCCGCGGTAGGCGTCGGTCCAGGTCTTGTTGGTCAGGACCGTCTGGCAGGCGAAGTGGTAGGCCGGGATCTTGTAGATCGCGTTGAACATGAACGCACCCAGGACGGGCACACCACCGCCGACGACGGCGACATAGGCACCGAGGTCGGCGAGCAGCTCGACCTTGAATGCCGTGAGCTCACCGTCCTTGGTCGCGGCGAGGGTGAGCTTCTGCCACTGGTCGCGGCCGTGGTGGGCGGACAGCAGTGACTCCGACCGCGTCTCGGTGTACTTAACCGGCTTGCCGAGGCGGCGCGCGATGGCCCACACGAGCCACTCCTCCGGGGTCACCTGGAGCTTGCCGCCGAAGCCGCCGCCGACGTCGGGTGCGATGACCCGGATCTTCGACTCGGGCACGCCGGTGGTCGCGGCGAGCGCGAAGCGCACGATGTGGGGCACCTGGGTGGCCGACCACATGACGTTCTGCTCGCCGGTCGGGTCCACCACGACCGAGCGTGGCTCCATGAACGCTGGAATCAGCCGCTGCTGGCGGAACTCGCGCTCGACGACGACACCGTCGGTGCGGGCCTTGCCGATCGCCTCCTCGACGTCGCCGCCGGTGCCGGCCTCCTTGGAGTCGAAGACCCACAGGGCCGACTTGTTGGTGCCGAGGTCGGGGTGCGCGATGGCCTTGTCCTGCGCGGCTTCCTTGAGGTCGAGGGCCGCCGGCAGCTCCTCGTAGTCGACGTCGACGAGCTCGGCGGCGTCGCGAGCCGCGGCCGCGCTGCGGGCGACCACGACGGCGACGATCTCGCCCGCGAAGGCGACCCGGTCGACCGGCATCGGCAGGTGCGTCGGGGTCTTCTGGTCCGGTGTGATGGGCCAGGCGTTGATGAGGACGCCCTGCGACTCACCGAGGTCCTTGCCGGTGAGGACCGCCTGCACGCCGGGTGCGGCCTTGGCGGCCTCGGTGTCGATCGAGGTGATCTTCGCGTGGGCGAACGGGCTGCGCACCATCGCCAGGTGCAGCATGCCCGGCAGCTGGATGTTGTCGGTCCACCGGGTGCGCCCGGTGATGAGGCGCTGGTCCTCCTTGCGCTTGCGCGCGGTGCCGATCTCGCCCTTGGCGTCGTCCTGCGCGGTCTCGGGGCGCTCGTCGACGGCGGTCATGACTGCGCACCTGCCTTCTCGCCGGAGTCGGCGGTCGCGGTGTCGCCGGCTGACGATCCGTTGCCCGAGCCCGCGGCCTGCTGCACGGCTCGCACGATGTTGTGGTAGCCGGTGCACCGGCACAGGTTGCCCTCGAGCCCGACGCGGATCTCGTCCTCGGTGGGGTCGGGGTTGTCGTTCAGCACGTCGATCGTCTGCATGATCATGCCGGGGGTGCAGTAGCCGCACTGGAGGGCGTGGCAGTCGTGGAACGCCTGCTGGACCGGGTGCAGCTCACCGTCGGTGGCGATGCCCTCGATCGTGGTGACCTCGTGCCCGTCGGCCTGGACGGCCAACACGTTGCACGACTTCACGCTGCGGCCGTCGAGGTGGACGGTGCAGGCGCCGCAGTTGCTCGTGTCGCAGCCGATGACGGTCCCGGTCTTGCCGAGCGTCTCTCGCAGGTAGTGGACGAGGAGCATCCGTGGCTCGACCTCGTCGGTGTAGTCGACGCCGTCGACCTTCACGTTGATGCGGGTCATTCCATCACCTCTCTGTGACGAACTGCTGCGCGGCAACAAAACCCCGGTGGTCGGATCCTCTCCTGCCGTCAGCGACTCGGCAAGGGGGCGTGGTGGTGGTGGATCGGGCCGTCACGCTCGGTGAGGCGGTCGCCGCCACCACCCCACTGGAGGGCGACGATCTCGGCGGCGATGCTCACGGCGGTCTCCTCCGGCGTGCGGGCACCGAGGTCCAGTCCGATGGGGCTGGAGAGCCGGTCGAGCTCCGCTTCGGTGAGCCCCGCCTGGGCCAGCCGCTGCATCCGGTCGTCGTGCGTGCGCCGTGAGCCCATGGCCCCGATGTATGCCGCCTGCGGCAGTCGCAGTGCGATCTCGAGCACCGGCACGTCGAACTTCGGGTCGTGGGTGAGGACGCAGATCACCGTGCGGGCATCGATGCGGCCGGCGTCGCGTTCGGCCGCGAGGTAGCGATGGGGCCACTCGACGACGACCTCGTCGGCCGACGGGAACCGGCTCCGGGTGGCGAACACGGGCCGGGCGTCGCAGAGGGTCACGTGGTAGCCGAGGAAGCTGCCCTGGTGGGCCACCGCCGCCGCGAAGTCGATCGCGCCGAAGACGATCATGCGGGGCTTGGGCGCGTAGGAGGACACGAACACCCGCATGCCCTCACCTCGGCGCTCACCGTCCGGGCCGTAGGTGAGCGTCTCGGTGCGCCCGTTCGCGAGCAGGCCGCGTGCGTCGTCCAGGACGGCCGCGTCGGCCCGGATGCTCCCGAGCGACCCTGACGACACCGCACCAGCGCCGGATGTGCGGTCGGACTCGTCGTCAGGGTGCACCACGAGCCGCCGCCCGACCCACTGCGGGTCAGGGTGCTCGATCACCGTCGCGACCGCCACGGGACGCCCCGCCTCGATGTCGGCGGCGACGTCGCCCAGCTCGGGGAACGTCTCGCGGTTCACCTGCTCGACGAACACGTCGAGGATTCCCCCACACGTCAGGCCCACGGCATACGCGTCGTCGTCACTCACGCCATATCGTTGGAGCTCTGGAACCCCATGCGCCACAACGTTTTCCGCGAGCTCGTAGACAGCACCCTCGACACAGCCGCCGGAGACGGATCCGACCGCCTCACCGCCCGGGCCGACGAGCATCGCGGCACCGGCCTGGCGCGGCGCCGACTTCCACGTGGCCACGACGGTGCCGACGCCGACCGTCGCGCCCGCCCGCCACCACCGCAACAGCTCGGGCATCACGTCACGCACGCGCCACCACCTCCACGAGCTCCTCGAACGCTGCCATCGAGTGGCCGGCCACGAAGTCGTCGACGTGCGGCAGAGCGGCGACGATGCCCTGCTGCACCGGCTGGTAGCCGTCCTTGCCGCGGTGCGGGTTGACCCACACCACCCGGTGCGCGACGGCTCGCAGCCGCCGCATCTGCTCACCCAGCGCCCCCGGCTCCGACCGTTCCCAGCCGTCACTGAAGACCACGACCACGGCGCCGCGGGCCATCCCCCGACGCCCCCACCGGTCGAGGAAGGCACCGACGCCATGGGCCAGCCGGGTGCCACCGGACCAGTCCGGCACGGCCTCCCCGCAGGCGACGAGGGCCCGGTCGGGGTCGCGCTGGCGCAGCGCACGGGTGACCTGGGTGAGCCGGGTGCCCATCGTGAACACCTCGACCGGCGACCCGCTCGTCGCATAGGTGTGCGCGAGCCGCAGCAGCGCGTCCGCATAGCCGCTCATCGAGCCGCTGACGTCGACGAGCAGGACCACCCGGCGAGCACGAACTCCCCTGTGCCGCCACGCGATCGGGCCCGGCTCCCCCATGCGGCGCAGCTGCTCGCGCAGGGCGCGTCGGGCGTCGACGACACCCCGGCGGGACGGGGTGTGCCGGTGGGCCTGGCGGTGCGGCGGCCGCGGTCGCAGGCCAGCGAAGAGCGCGGCGAGCCGGGCGCGCTCGGCCGCGCTCAGGGCAGCGACGTCTCGATGGCGCAGCACCTCGGCGTCGCTGGCCGAGGCCCGCACCGGGTCGTCGTCCTCACCGTGTGAACGCTGCGCTCCCGCACCCTCGTCGAGCGCTGCCTGGCTGACGGGGCGAGGCTCGTCCCGGCGCGGGCGGTCGACGGCGCGCTCCAGTCCGAACCACGCGGCATACACCTGGTCGTAGCGCTCGAGATCGGACGGTGAGCCGCACAGCGTCGCCCGGCCGGCCCAGTAGGCGCGACGCTCGGACCCGGCACCGACGGCGGCGACGGCCTCGAGGTAGGTGCGCTCGCGGTCGGCGGTGACGCCGACCCCGGCGGCACGCAGCGCGCGGGCGAACCCGAGGAAGACTGCGTCGGGCTCGTGCCGTATCGCGGTGGTCATCGGGCGAGGATCCGGTCGAGGGCGGCGCGGACGCGTTCGGCGTCCTCGCGGTACTTCACGGCGACGCCGAGGGACGCGGCAGCGGTGTCGAGGTCGAGGTCGGACGCACCGAGCTCGTGCAGGGCGCGGGCCCAGTCGAGGGTCTCGGCGACGCCGGGTGGCTTGATGAGGCCGCCGTCGTTGCGCAGCTGCTGCGTCACCGAAACCACCTGTGTCGCAAGGGTTTCGGAGACCTCGGGTGCGCGGGTCCACACGATCTGGAGCTCGCGCTCGAGGTTGGGGTGGTCGATCCAGTGGTAGAGGCAGCGGCGCTTGAGCGCGTCGTGCAGCTCGCGGGTGCGGTTCGACGTGAGGACGACGACCGGCGGTGTCGCCGAGCTGACCGTGCCGAGCTCAGGAATCGTCACCTGCCAGGTGGACAGCACCTCGAGCAGGAACGCCTCGAACTCGTCATCGGCCCGGTCGATCTCGTCGACGAGCAGCACCGCAGGAGCCTCACGCAACGCACGCAGGACCGGCCGCGACAGCAGGAACCGCTCGTCGAACAGCTCGTCCTCCACGGCCGCCAGGTCTGCCGAGACACCGGCTCCGGAGGCGGTCTCGCCGCCCGCCAGAGCCTCGACCGCGCGCAGGTGCAGGATCTGGCGCGGGAAGTCCCAGTCGTACAGCGCCTGGGTGGCGTCGATGCCCTCGTAGCACTGCAGGCGGATCAGCGGGAGGTCCAGCGCGGCCGCAACCGACTCGGCCAGCGCGGTCTTGCCGGTGCCCGGCTCACCCTCGAGCAGCAGGGGGCGCTGCAGCCGGAGCCCGAGCCACCCCACCGTGGCCAGCGCGTCGTCGGCGAGGTATCCGGTCTCGCCCAGCGCGGCACGTAACGCACTGGCATCGGCGAAGGCCTCCCTTGGCTCCATCGGCCAAGCATCACAAACTGTGCGGCCCAGCGATACCCCGGGGCGGACCTCAGAGGTCCTGCGGCCGGTCGACGTCGCGGCCGGTGGCGAGGTCTGCGCACTCGACGAGCTGGACGTCGTGGGCCGCGAGGTAGCCCTTGGCACCGCTGTCCCCGGCGAGGGTGCCGAGGAGGTCGGCGACGTGGTCGCGTCCGATCACGACGGGGTGGCCGGGGACTCCGTCGTAGGCCGCGCGCGCGAGGACCCCGGGTCCGTCCCCTGCCGCTTCCCGGACCCGTCGGACGACGTCCGCGCCCACGTCGGGGAGGTCGACGAGCAGGAGGCACACGGCATACCCGTCGAGGTCGGCGACGCCGTCGAGACCGGCGCGCAGGGACGCGCTCTGGCCGTCGGCCCAGTGCTCCGCCTCCACGACCCGGTCGGCACCCGCCACGAGGGGGCGCACCTGCTCGGCCTCGGCGCCGATCACGACCACGACCGGGTCACAGCCGCCGTCGCGCAGCACCGCGATGCCGCGCTCGACGAACGTCACCCCGTCCGGGCCGGCCACCAACGCCTTGGCACGACCCATCCGCCGACCCGCGCCCGCGGCGAGCAGGAGTCCGATCACGCCGTCAGCCAACACGCCGTCAGGAGCCGAGGGCCTCGATGATCTTCGGCCTGATCTCGGCGGCCGAGATCACGGCGTCGACCGAGCCGACCTCGACGGCGCGGTGGATGCTGTGCACCCGGTCGAACTCCGACGCGACCTCACCGAGCTTCTCGGCGCGCACGTTCCTGCGCACCTCGGCCAGCTCGGTCGTCAGCTCGGCCCGGCGGGCGCCCTCGGCGGCGTTGACCGTGGCCTCGAGGTCGGCGACCCGCGGGTCTGCCGCCGTCCTGGCGTCGACGTCGCGCGCGAAGACCACCGCCGCTGCGGGCGCGCCACCGATGACCGAGGCGAACGAGCCCTCGACGGCCAGCACAGTCATGCGCGGGTTGAGCGCCTTGGAGAACACGACGAACGCGCCACCGTGGTAGCGGCTGACGACGCAGAACACGATCGGGCCGTCGAAGTTGACGATGGCCCGGCCGATCTCCGCGCCGTACTCGAGCTGGAGGTTGCGCATCGACTCCGGCGACCCGTCGAAGCCGGACAGGTTGGCCAGCACGACCACAGGACGGTTGCCCGAGGCGGCGTTGATGGCGCGCGCGGTCTTCTTCGACGAGCGCGGGAAGAGCGTCCCCGCGGTGTAGGTGTCGGGGCCGTCGGTGGGCGGAAAGCCTCGCCGCGCAACGGATTTCGACTCGATGCCGATGAGGCACACCGGGGTGCCACCCAGGTGCGCGTCGTAGACGACCGAGGTCTCGGCGTCGGCCATGCCCGCCCAGCGCTCCAGCGTCGGGTGGTCCTGGTCGGCGACTGCCGCCATCAGCGTGCGGATGTCGAACGCCTTCTTGCGGTCGGGGTTGGTGTCGAGCGAGAAGATGTCGCCGACGGTGGTGAAGCCCGAGTCGGGCAGGTCGTGCGGGTATGCCGTGATGTCGCGGTCGAGGGGGTCGCTCGTGGGTGCGCGGCGGGGACCGGCCTCACCGGGGTGGACGTAGGTGTGCTCGTAGTGGGACAGCAGGATCTGCCGGGCCGAGGCGAGGTCGGGCGCCCAGTACTGCGCCTGGCCGTTGGGGCCCATGACGCGGTCGTAGCCGCCGATGCCGTAGTTGTCCTCGGCGCTGACACCACCGGAGAAGTCGAGCGACTGCTTGCCGGTCAGGACCATCGCGCTGTCCGGGGTCATGACCAGGATTCCCTTGGTGTGCATGAGCATCGTCGCCTCGGCGTTCCAGTACGGCTGGGCGCCGACGTTGATGCCGGCGACGACGATGTTGATCTCGCCGCCGTCCTGGGTGAACTCGACGATGCGCTTGAGCGCCCGCGCCACCCAGTCCATGTTCTCGGTGCCGGAGTCCATCGAGATCCGCGCGCCGGCGGAGAGGGCGAACCACTCGACCGGCACCCCCATCTCCTGGGCGAGGTCGAGAGCGGCGATGATGCGCGAGCACTCGGCCTCGGAGACGGCACCCAGCGCCTTGAGCGGGTCACCGCACAGGAGCACACGAGTGACGCCCTCGGGGTACTGGTCGGTCGGCGTCGTGATGACACCGGCGATGATGCCGGCCTTGTTGAGGCCGTAGGGGCGGTCGACGGGGACGAGCGCACCCTTGTCATCGAGGTCGTACTCGGTGGCCTTGCCGCCGGGACCCGCGATGAGCGACACGAGCTCGTAGGGGTAGACCACACCCCTACGCCGGGCGCGGACGACCTTCTGCGCGTAGTCGTCGAGTGGCTTCAGCCGCTCGGTCGGCGGCGCCTCCACGGAGGTCACGACACCCGACCCCGGCTGGTAGTGGAACCGGGCGGCCAGCGGGGCGCTGGCGCCGTCGGGGGTCGCGATGCGGCCCTGGACCAGCACCTCCTCGACACCCGCACCCGCGGTGAGCGGGGCGATCTTGGCCTGCAGCGCGGTGAGCTGGTCGAGGTCGGCCTCCACCGGCGGCCAGATGTGCACCCACACGTGGTTCATGTCGAGCCGGACCCCGGCGGCGCCGCGGGCGGACCGGGCACGCCGGATCGCCTCGAGGCAGTTGGCGATCGCGCGCTCCGCGTGGGGCAGCGCCGTCACCTTGCCGTCCTCGTCGCGGACGACCGCGAGCTGGCGCACCTGGGCCAGGGCGACGAGGCGCTGGTCGGCCTCGTTGTCCGGGGCGACACACAGGTAGAGCAGGACGTCCTCGGGAGCCTCGAGCCGGGTGACCTCGAAGTCACGCAGCCGCCACAGGTTGAGCCGGCGCCCCACCATGGGGTGCACGCCGCGGACGAGCTTGTCCTCCACCACACCGTCGCCCTCGGGCCGGAAGGTGAAGTAGCCGACCGGCCGGCCACCCCCCGCGCTGACCGCGACGGCGACGCGACGCACGTCGTGGGCGAACGGCATACCCGCCACGATCTCGGCGAGCTGCGCGGACGCATCGTCGGGCGACTCCGGCTCCTGCGGCCACGACAGGTAGAGATCCACGACGGCCTGCTGGTCGGCGGACCGTTCGGCCAGCTGAGCCGTGACGCCGCGGACCAGGGCACTGTCGGGAGTCAGCTCGTCGACGCGCCCGATGGTGGTGACGAGGTGGGTGGGGCGGTCGTCGAGGACGTAGTCGGCCACGGCATACGGGCGTCCGTCGACCTCGACCTCACGCGGCCCGCTGAGGTCGAACTCGCGGTAGTGCCGCTTGATGAGGACGGCGAGCATCGGCTCGCGGGAGGGAATGCCGCCCTCGAGCCGGTCGGCGAGGAACTGCACGATCTGCTCGGGGATGGCGGCGAGTGCGTCGATCCGCTCGGCCCGCTCCGGGCCGTCGTCCATCGCCTCGAGCGCGGCCACCTCGTCGGCGACGCCGCCGAGCACGGAGGCGCGGTCGGCGTCGACGAGCGGCTGGTCGAACCAGCGGAACCGCACGCTGCGCGCGAGGTCGCCGATGACCGGGAACCGCAGCTGGGTCGCGACGACGAGCCGGTCCAGCACCTCGCGGGCCGCGGCGTCGAGCGGCTCCTCGGGCCGTGGCTCGGCGATCCACCGCTGCAACAGGGCCGTGCCGAGGGCGAGGTCGGGCGCAGATCGCTGCTGCGCCAGGAAGATCCGGAACACCGCCTCCTCAAGGTCGGGGGTGCGGTCGAGGCTGTCGACGCCGTAGTGCCGCAGGACCTGTCCGAGCTTGGAGCGGAACTGCTCGGGCAGCGCACCACGCTCGACGTCGAGGCTCTGCAGGTAGGTGTGGAAGTGCTCGCGGGGGCTGTGCACCCGGTGCTCGACGTGCTCGTCCTCGCCCGCCGGTCGGTTGCGGCTCAGCTCGGCGAAGTCGGCGAGCACCTCCAGAACGGACACCTCCGCGCCCACCTGGGACTCGCCTTCCCGGGTGAGCTCGTCGCGGGCGGCGAGGTATGCCGCGAGCGTGTCACCGCGCGGGTCGACGTCGTAGCCCAGCAGCATCGCCGCGAGGTCGGCCCGGCAGCGGGACACGGACTTGCTGGGCGCGTCGTCGCCGTTGTCGTCGGGCAGGTCGAGCTCGACAGCCTCCTGACCGGCGTTGTCGGCCGCCGCCTCGTCCTCCTCACCCACCGGCTCGAGGCGCACCAGCGGTGCACCGGTCTCGACCTGGCTGCCGGTGGAGACGAGCAGCTCCTTCACCCGCGCCGTGAACGGCGCCGGCAGCACGGTCTCCATCTTCATCGACTCGAGCACCAGCACGGGCGCCCCCGCGGCGACCTCGCCGCCGACCGCCACCGGAGTCGCGACGACGAGAGCCGGTGCGGGAGAACGCAGTACGCCACCCTCATCCCGGCTCACGCGGTGGGTGACACCGTCGACCTCGACGAGCTGGACGGGGCCGTGGGTGGCGGTCGTGAGCCGGAAGGTCTGCCCGCCGATGGTCAGCCGGCTGGTGTACTCACCGAGCCGGTCGAGCTCGGCGGTGACGGTCTGCTCGGTGTCGCCGCTGGCGACCGTGACGCGGAACCGGTGCGGGCCCGTGCGCCAGACGGTGACCTTGTATGCCGTGCCGCGCAGCTTGAGGTCGATGGCGACCCCGCTGCGGTGCTGCACCTGCGGACGGCCGCCGCGGGCGGTCTCGAGGAGGCGGGTGAGCTCGACGGCCTCCTCGTCCTCGTAGGCCTCGATGCCGGCGGCGACGAGCGCGACGCCGGAGTGCCGGTGCGACACGAGCCGACCCTCGGCCCGCACCCGGTCGATCCACCCGGTGTCGGCGCTGCCGTCGATCACCTCGGGCTGGTCCAGCAGGTCGAGGATGAAGCTCTTGTTGGTGGCGCCGCCCTCGATGACGACGGTGGTCTCCCCCATCGCCCGCCGCAGCCGGGCGAGCGCCTCGTCGCGGTCGGCACCGAAGGCGATGATCTTCGCGATCATGGAGTCGAAGTCGGCGGGGATCGAATCGCCTTCTCCCACACCGGTGTCCACGCGGATGCCGGGACCGGCGGGCAGCTCCAGCAGCGCGATGCGGCCCGGTGACGGCGCGAAGTCGCGGTCGGGGTCCTCGGCGTTCAACCGGGCCTCGACGGCGTGCCCGACCTCGACCGGCTTCTCCCCCTCGAGCCGGCCACCGGAGGCGACGTGGACCTGGAGCTTGACCAGGTCGGTGTCGGTGGTGGTCTCGGTGATGGGGTGCTCGACCTGGAGGCGGGTGTTGACCTCGAGGAAGGCGAAGAACTGGTCGACGGGGTGGTAGAGGAACTCGACGGTGCCAGCCCCGGCATACCCCACGGCGATGGCGAGGCGCTCGGCCGACGCCTTGAGCTCGTCGGCCTGCTCCTTGGTCATGACGGGCGAGGCGGACTCCTCGATGACCTTCTGGTTGCGCCGCTGCACGGAGCAGTCGCGCACACCGATGGCCCACGCGGTGCCCTGGCCGTCGGCGATGACCTGCACCTCGACGTGGCGGGCGCCGGTGACGAGCTTCTCGAGGAAGACGACGCCGGAGCCGAACGCGCGCTGCGCCTCGTCGCGGGTCAGCTGGTAGGCCGCCTCGAGCTCGTCGTCGCTGGTCACCTTGCGGATGCCGCGACCGCCGCCACCAGCGGTCGCCTTGAGCATCAACGGGTAGCCGATGTCGGCGGCCGCTGCCTTGGCGTCCTCGAGGGTGTCGACGCCGCCGCGGCTCCAGGGCGCGACCGGCACCCCGACCTCCTCGGCGATGAGCTTGGAACCGATCTTGTCGCCGAGCTTGCGCATGGCCTCCGGGCTCGGGCCGATGAAGGTGACGCCGATGCGCTCGCACAGCTCGGCGAAGCTCGGGTCCTCCGCGACGAAACCCCACCCGACCCACGCCGCGTCGGCCCCGGTCTCGCGCAACGCCTTCTCCAGGACCGCGTAGTCGAGGTAGGGCCGGTTTGCTGCTGGCCCGAGGTTGTGGGCGCGATCGGCCTCGCGCACGAACATCGCCTGCTTCTCGCCCTCGGTGTGCAGGGCGACCGTCTCGATGTAGTGGGCATCGGGACCGCCCTCGAGCTCGGCCTGCGCATTGAGGTCGCGCACCGCGTGGATCAGCCTCATGGCGGCCTCGCCGCGGTTGACGATGGCGATGCGCGAGAACATCGAGTGGGCCTCCAAGCGGTCGTGGCAACGGTGCGGCGACCACGGAGACCACGGACGGCTCTCCCCGGGTGCGCCGGCCCCGAGCCTGCCACCGATGCGTGGTGACGCGCGAGTAATGCCCACGCCAGCAGGTCGAGGCCGCAGCGCCTAGGGTCGAGGCGTGGGTGCAGCCGGATCGATCCTGTGGTTGCGTCGCGACCTCCGACGGCAGGACCTGCCGGCCCTCGGCGCGGCGGCCAGTGCTGCCGGCGACGGTTCGGTGCTCCCCCTCTACGTCCTCGACCCCGTCCTGTGGCGTGGTGCCGGTGATGCCCGCCGGGCATGGCTGGCCGCCACGCTGCGCGAGGCGCGCGACGCCTACGACGGCCGGCTGTGCCTGCGGTGGGGCGACCCCCGGGTCGTCGTCCCCCGCGTGGCCCGCGAGGTCGACGCCGGGTCGGTGCACGTCTCGCGCGAGACCACCCCGCTGGGGCGCCGGCGCGACGCGGCGGTCAGGGGGTCGTTGGGCGAGCTCGGGGTCGACTGGGTCGAGACCGGCACGCCGTATGCCGTGGGGCCGGGCTCGGTGGTCAACCGCGAGGGTGGCGAGTACAAGGTCTTCACGCCGTTCAGCCGAGCGTGGCGCGACCACGGCTGGCCAGGCCCGGCGCCCGAACCCGAGGGCCTGACCCTGTCGCGCGTCGGATCCGATGACGAGGCCTGGGCCAAGGTCAACCGCACCCTCGCCGAGACCGAGCTGCCCACGCTGCCCGACGCCGGTGAGGACGCCGCCCTCGCGCGGTGGCGCGACTTCAGCGATGGCGAGCTCGCGGCATACGCCACTGACCGCGACCGGGCCGACCTCGATGGCACGTCGCGCATGTCCGCCCACCTCAAGCTCGGCACCATCCACCCGCGCACGCTCCTGGCCGACCTCGCACGTCGTCGCAGCGACGGCGCGGCCAAGCTCGTCGACGAGCTGGCCTGGCGTGAGTTCTACGCGGATGTCCTGTGGCGCCACCCCGACTCGGCGTGGCACGACCTGCGACCGACACTGGAAGGCATGGCCTACGACGAGGACGACGACCTGGTCGAGGCGTGGCGCACCGGCCACACCGGCTACCCCGTCGTCGACGCCGCGATGCGACAGCTGCTCGCCGAGGGGTGGATGCACAACCGCATGCGGATGGTGACGGCGAGCTTCCTCACCAAGGACCTGCACACCTGGTGGCCCGTCGGCGCGCGACACTTCCTCGCGCACCTCATCGACGGCGACATCGCCTCGAACAACCATGGCTGGCAATGGGTTGCGGGCACCGGCACCGACGCCTCCCCCTACTTCCGGGTGTTCAACCCGGTCACCCAGGGACTGCGGTTCGACCCGCGCGGCGACTACGTGCGCCGCTACGTGCCTGAGCTCGCGCACCTGCCGGGCAAGGCCGCGCACGAGCCGTGGAAGCACGCCGAGGGCTACGCGCGCGGCTACCCGCAGCGCATCGTCGACCACGCCGAGGAGCGCCGCGAGGCGTTGCGGCGGTATGCCGCGGTGCGGCGATGAGGGGTCCGGTCGCCGAGCTGCGGGCGTTCGCCCGCGCGGCCCTCGTGACGCCCGTGCCGCGCGACCACACCGAGTCCGACGCGGCCTTCCGGCGACGTCGCGTGGTCGCGCTGGTGACGCTCGTGGTGGGGGCGGTGCTGCTCACGCTGGCGCTGCGGATCGAACCGGGCGACAACCTCTTCTACCTCGCCACCCTTGCCCTGGCGGTGGTCTGGGCGGTGGGCGCCTTCGCGTCCGGCCCGCTGCACCTGGGGCGGGCGCACACCCGTGCCGGCGCCGGCCTGGCCCGACCGGTGGTGCAGTCGCTGTCCCTGGGCGCGCTGTTGCTGGCGGTGTTCCTCGTCGGCGGCTTCGTCGTGGCGCGGGTGCCGTGGCTGGGCGACCCGGTGCGCGAGCTGCTCGACCACGCCCGCCTCGGGTCGCTCGCCCTCGTCGCCGTGATCACCGCGGTCAACGGCGTGGCCGAGGAGCTCTACTTCCGCGGGGCGCTCTACGCGGCCGTCGGCCGTCGCCACGCCGTCCTCGTGACGACCGTGGTCTACGCGCTCACGACGGTGGGCGCCGGCATACCCCTGCTCGTCCTCGCCGCGGCCGCGCTCGGCCTCCTCACCGGCCTGCAACGACGGGTGACCGGGGGCGTCCTCGGCCCCATCATCACCCACCTCACCTGGTCGCTCGGCATGCTCTTCCTGCTGCCGGTCGTCCTGTCGACAGGAGCCTGACATGACCACCGTCCTCGTCACCGGCGCCACCGGGTACATCGGCAGCCAGCTCGTCCCGGCACTCCTCGAGCGCGGCGTGACCGTCCGGGTCCTGAGCCGGCACGCCTCGTCGGTGCGTGAGCGTGAGTGGGGCGACGCGGTCGAGGTCGTCGAGGGCGATGCCTCCGACGCAGCGGCCGTGCGCTCGGCCCTCGAGGAGGTGGACGTCGCCTACTACCTGGTGCACTCGATGGGTGGGGGGTCGGACTTCGTCGACCGCGATCTGGAGCTGGCGCGTACGTTCGCTGACGCTGCCGCCGCCCAGGGCGTCGGGCGCATCGTCTACCTGGGCGGGCTGCACCCCGGGGGTGAGCTCTCGACCCACCTGGCGTCCCGGGTCGCGGTGGGCGAGGTCTTCCTGGGATCGCCGGTGCCGTCCGTGGCGTTCCAGGCCGGCATCGTGCTCGGCGACGGGTCGGCGTCGTTCGACATGCTGCGTCACCTCACCGAACGGTTGCCAGTGATGGTCACGCCGAAGTGGGTCGACAACCGCATCCAGCCGATCGCCGTCGCCGACGTCGTCCACTACCTCGCCCGTGCACTGGACCTGCCGCCGGACACCAACCGCACCTATGACATCGGCGGACCCGACGTGCTCACCTACGGCGAGATGATGAAGCGCTACGCCGAGCTGACCGGGCTCGGCAGCCGACGCATCCTCGTCGGCCCGGTCGTCACCCCACGACTGGCGGGGCTGTGGGTCGACGTCGTCACGCCGGTGCCGGGCGAGGTGGCACGTCCCCTGGTCGGCAGCCTCGTCCACGACGCGGTGGCCGACGAGGACGACGTCCTGCGCGACATCGGGCCGCCGCCGGGTGGTCGCACGGGTTTCGACGACGCGGTGCGGTCCGCGGTCCGGGGCCTGGACTCCCACCGGTGGGCTCGGACCCTGGCACGCACCGGCGCCATGGTGGGAGCCGCCGCGGTGGTTGGCTCACTCCTCGCCGACCCCGATTCTCGTTGGTACCGAAGGCTTTCCAAGCCCGCGTGGCAGCCGCCCCGGGCGGCGTTCCCCGTCGTCTGGACCGGTCTGTATGCCGCGACCGCCCTCGCCACCGCCCGCGCAAGTGCCGAGCTGGGCGAGGCCGGCAGGGCCGGCGAAGCACGGCGGCTCGAGATTGCCCTCGGCGCCAACATGGCGCTCAACGCCGCCTGGCCCGGGCTGTTCTTCCGGTCGCGCCGGCCATGGCTGGCGGCCGCCGAGTGCGCGGTCCTCACCGCCAGCTCGGTCGACCTCGCGCGCCGCACCGGCGCAGCCGGGCGGGGCAAGGGTGCCGTCGTGGGCGGGTATGCCGCGTGGTGCGGCTTCGCGACCGTCCTCTCCGCCGCGATCGCACGCCGCAACCGGCGTCGCTGATCCCGGCCGGCAGGGTCAGCCGAGGACGCGCTCGAGGAAGGCGTTGCCGAACTTGCGGTCAGGGTCGATCCGGTCACGCAGCGACGCGAAGTCGTTCCAGTATGGGTAGAGGGGCGCGAGCGCATCGGCCTCGGCGACGAAGCACTTGCCCCAGTGCGGCCTGCCACCGAGCGGAAGCAGGGCCTCCTCGATCGCCGGCAGCACGGCATACACACCATCGAGGTCCAGCGACCACGTCAGGTGCAGGCCCACGGTGTCGCGGCCCTCGCTTCCACTGAGCCACAACGGATCTGGAGCGGTCGTGCGGATCTCGCACACCTGGAGCACCCCCGCCAGCCGAGGGGCCAGCGACCGCATCGCGGCGAACGACTCCCGTGCCGCGGACCGGGGCAGGAGGTACTCGCTCTGCACCTCGACACCGAAGCTGGGCGTGAACCCGAGCTTGAAGTGGGGCAGCCGCTGGTGGGCCGGCCCCGGCACCCCGAGCTGGGGCGTCACGGCCTCGGTCGGGGCACCGGGCAGCGTGTGCGTCGTCTCGGTGGCCGCCACCGCGCCGGGGAACGGCGGCTCCCCACCCGGGCCGTCGTCATCGACCCGCGCCTTCACCCAGACCTGGTCGATGCCGTCCTGCCACCGGGTGAACAGGCTGACGCTGTAGCCACTCGCGCTGATCGAGTCGAAGTGCTCGTCGAGCAGGTCCCAGGTGAGCCCGGTCCACACGTCCTGGCGCACCGTGAACGCGGGCTCCACGTCGAGCGTCAGGGACACCACCGGCCCCAGCGCCCCGAGGGACACGACCGCACCGTCGAACCCGTCATCGCCACGCGCGAGCCGGAGCAGCGAGCCGTCCGGCGTGACGAGCTCGAGGGCTGCGACGGCGGCGCCCAGGCCGGGTACGCCGTTGCCCGAGCCGTGCGTGCCCGTCGCGACCGCGCCCGCCACGCTGATGTGCGGCAGGGAGGCGAGGTTGGCTAGCTCGAATCCCTTGGCGTGCAACGGTTCCACCAGGTCGCCGTACCGGATGCCCCCGTCGACCGTGACCGTGGCGGCGTCCTCGTCGACCTCCACCCGGCGGGGCAGGGCGCCAAGGCCGACGAGGGTGCCCGCCGTGTCGGTGATGTCGGTGAAGGAGTGCCGCGACCCGAGGGCCTTGACGTGGTCGGCCGAGGCGACGACCTCCTGCAGCTGCTCGAGCGAGGTCGGGGCCGCCCAGTCCGGCGCGGTGTACGCGTGGTTGCCGGCCCAGTTGGTGGCGGGTCGGTCGCTGGCGGTGCTCGTCATGACACCACCTTGGCACCGGCCGCCGGCTGCGTCACCGCTGTCTCAGCCGCTGTGGCCGCGGCGGCGTAGTGCCGCAGCCACTGCGCTGGCGATTCCGCCGAGCACGACGAACGCGACACCCCACGGGAGGGCCGTCACCGACCCGGCCCCGGTGTAGGCCAGCGCTGACCGCGGCTGGCCCCAGTCACCACCGGGTCCCGTTGCGCCGGAACGAGATCCGCTGCGGCTCCCGTGCCCGGCGCCCCAGTCCGCACTCGTGTCCAGGGTGTAGGGGTGCGACCGCACGTCGGTCCCGTCGGGGGCGGTGCCGTGCGACGTGGCCACGTTGCGCACCCGACCTTCGTCGATGTCCGACTGCTTCACGGTGTACCAGGGGGCGACGCACACCATCGTCTCGCCGGGCGACAGCGTGGTGCCCGGGCAGGCGGCGGAAAGACGGAGCAGGTCGAGTGCCGGGTCCTGGACCTCGACGTCGGTCAGGGTCACCAGGCCGGTGTTGCGCACCGTGAAGCGGTACTGGATCCGCTCACCCGCGTCCGCGAGCTGGTCGCCGTCCCGGTCCTCGAGGGAGGCCCGCTTGGTGATGGAGATCCCCTTGCGCCACACCGTCTCCGTGCGCGTGGAGGACGGCTTCGAGACCACGGTCGCTGCACCGTGCTGTGCGCGGGCGGAGGCGGTGGCGGTGTTGGCGACGACGCCCGCGTCGACGTCGGCCTGGGTCACGGCATACCGGCTGGAGGTGCACGTCATGGCAGCGGCTGGCGCAAGGCTCGTCGACGGGCAGGCCACCCTCACCGCAGGCCCGGCCGGGGCGGCGAGGCGGTCCGTGACGCGCACCCCGGTCAGCGGGACCGGTCCGGTGTTGCGCACGACGAACCGGAAGGACAGCTGGTCGCCCACCCCGGGAAGACCGTCGGAGTTGCGGTCGACCGCGAGCTTGGCCGACTTGGTGAGGGCGATCGCGGGCGCCCCGACGGTGAGGGTGGCCGGGGCCGGCGGGAGCAGGCCCACCATGCCGTGCACGTGGGTGCCCGCAGCGTTGGTGTAGCGGCCCGGCGCACTCGCCACGACATCGACCGACACCGTGCAGGAGCTGTCGCCCCCGTCGATGGTACCCCGCACGCGCAGCTCGCCCGACCCCGCGGTCGCGCCGCCGACCGTGGTGTCCTCACAGGTGGTCTCGAGCCCGGGCTCGGACGCGACGGCCAGACCTTCCGGCAGCGTGTCGGTGAAGCCCCAGCCGGCCTTCTCGGCGAGCTCGCTGGTGTTGGTGACCGTGAACGTCAGCCGGGAGGGCTCGCCCGGTGCGACCACGTCAGGGGCGAACGCCTTCGACAGCGTCGGGGTCACGTCGAGCAACCGCAGGTTGTCGAGGGCGGTGTCGTTGCCCGTGCCGGAGCCGTTGTCGTTGCGGACGACCAGTCCGACGGAGGCCGCGTCGACCAGGAGGGGGCGCGTGGCGTGGCTCGACACCCGAACGGTGGCCTCCGTGGCTCCCGACCCCGGCGGCGGCGGCACGACCACGCTGCTGCCCGTGGCGGGGCAGGTGTCCACGGCCGGTCCGAGCGCCGTCTCCGCGCCACCCGCGGGGACGACGGCCAGCCGCAGCCGCGCACCCCCCTCGGCGCAGTTCACGGACGCGGTGTCGAAACGCGCCGCGAGGAAGCGGCTGGTCACCGGACCACCGAGCGCCACCGGCCGCGCCGTCGCGAGCTCGACGCGCCCCGCGCCGGGGTTCTCGCCGTCGGTGTAGCCCGCGAGCGCGTGGTTGGTCTGGCCGGCCTGCCCGCCGAGCGGTGCGAGCGCGCGGGCGAGCTGGCGGATGCGGGCGTAGGCGCGCCCGTTCGTCGCCACCTGTCGCGTGCAGCCGGCGCTCTCGCGGTCGGCCTGCGGCGCGCTCCACGACACGACCACCCCGTTGCACGCGCGCAGCCAGGCCGCGTCCGCGGCATACGTCATGCCCGAGGCGCCCCGGTAGGAGTCCAGGAGCACGGGCGGGTCGCCGACGCCGTTCTCGAAGTCCTCGTCCAGCACGACGCGCGGTTCGTTGGGGCCGGCGGCTGCGACGGCCGTCGGGGCGGTGGCCGGGGACGGGGACGCACCGGCGCCGGACGGGGCGGCGCCCGTCAGGGCAGCAAGCAGCCCCGAGACCACCACGACCCTCGCGGGCAGCCCGCGGCGACGCTTCGTTCCCTGCATGGATTCCCTCGTCCACCTGTGCCTGCTGCGCCGCGATCCCGTCAATCCGGCGCCTCGCCCGATGTCCCCTGTTTGGGGCCACGGAGGCGTCCGGTCAATGAACCATCGCGTCCGTCACCGAGCAATGTGACCGAGGTCGCGCTTATCTTGTCCCGACACCCGCGTCACGGTTTGGACGTTCAAACGTCACGACGGCAGGACGACCGACCACACGAGGACCACACGCAATGACGACGAACGCAGCGGACGGGCAGGACGACCTGCCCGGCGACCTGCTCTACCGCCTGGAAGTCGCCGAGCTCTCCCGGCCGCACATCGTCGTGACACGCGACCGGCGCACCGGCCGGGAGTGCTTCTCCGGGCCCTACCCCACCGTGCTCGGCGCGCTCTGCGCGGCGGAGACGGAGTACCAGGTCGACCGTGACGGCGGTGGCCTGGGCGAGCTGTCGTTCCACGTGGCTGCCCTCTACCCGCCGTTGCAGGGGGGCGAGAGTGGTCCCGAGGACACGCAGCGGGTGGGTCGCCACCGCCGCGCGGCGACCCTGGGGAGCCGGGTGGCCGAGGGACTGGCGTATGCCGCGTGGCTGGTTCGCGCGCGAGTCGCACCGGCCATCGGCGGCTCCGCCCGCCGCGTGCGCCGGGGCCGGCGGGCCTCGTGAGGCTCCACGACGAACGCACGGATCTGCAGCTGGTCGAGGCGGCACGTGCCGGTGACAACGACGCCGTGGTCGAGCTGTGGCAACGGCACTACTCGGCGACCATGGGGGTGGCCAGGCGGGTGGCCCGCCAGCCGCGCGACGCCGAGGAGCTCGCGTCGGACGCGTTCGCCCGCATGCTCTCGGCGATGTCGACCGGAGGCGGGCCGACCGCCTCGGTCCGCGCCTACCTCGCCACCTCGGTGCGCAACCTCGCGGTGTCGCGCATCCGGCACTCGTCGTCCGGAGAGGTCCTCACCGACGACGACGGGGCCCTGGAGCGTCTCGCCGCCGACGGCAGCGACCCGGTCGCACGCCACGGCGAGCTCGGCATCATGCGCGAGGCCTTCGCCGCGCTGCCCAAACGGTGGCAGGTGGTGTTGTGGCGCACCGCGGTGGACCAGGACAGCAACATCGCGGTCGCGCAGGAGCTCGGCCTGTCCCCCAACGCCGTCGCGGCACTGACGCGACGGGCGCGCAAGGGGCTGCGCACGGCATACCTGCAGGCGCACGTCTCCATCCGTGGCGTCGACGCCGCCTGCGCACCGCACGTGGCGCTGCTCGCCGACCTGGCGACCGGCCAGAGCGTGCCCGCCGCCACGCGAGCCCACGTCGAGGGCTGCGCGCGCTGCCAGGCGCGGGTCGCCGAGCTCACCGAGGTCGAGACCCGGCTCTCGGGCCTGCTCGGCCCGGCGATCCTCGGGCTCGCGAGCTCCACGCCGCTGGCCGCGGGTGGGGCGGGTGGCACCGTCGGCTCAGAGCAGGTCGTCGAGGCCACCACCCGGGCGGGTCAGTGGACCTGGCGCGCCAAGGGACTGCTCGCCGGGACGGCCGCGGTGGCCGTGGCCGCCGCGGCCTGGGCCCTGGCCGACCGCGGCGAGCCCCCCACACCACCGCTCGTGGCACCCACGACCACGACCGTCGTCCCCACACCATCGGCCACGACCACCACCACGCGCCCGCCCACGACCACCACCACGACGGCAACGACGGTGCCGACCCGGACCACCACGACTCGCCCCACGCCGACCGCGCCGCGGACGGCCACGTCTCGGCCTGCACCACCACCACCGCCGTCGAGCCCTCGCACGACCCCACCGGCGACGACGAGCATCGCGATGACACCGCTGGTCGCCGAGCTCTCGGTCACCGACGACCGCACCACCACCAGCCTGGCCCTGCACGTGGAGGTGGAGGGCACCCGCGGCCCCCTGACGGCACAGGTCAGCCTGCCCAGCGGGGTCCGCTACTCGAGCAGCTCCGGGGACTGGGGCCAGTGCCGGCAGTCCGGCAGTTCGGTGACGTGCACGGGCGCGCACGAGGGGGACGGGGTCTGGGACGGCTCGATCGCGGTGCGCTGGCCGCCCGGGGTGTCCGGGCGGGTGGTGGCCGAGGTGGCCGGCACCTATGCCAACGGCAGTCCGGCGCGGGGGTCGGTCGGCACCACCTGGAGCCGCTGAGGGCGTCACCCCCTGACGGCCGGCCCCAAGAAAATGCCAAGAAGTTTCCTGGTCCGCGTCATGAATCCGTCAGCAGCGCGTCTCTCCCTGTGACAACCCGCCGACGGGGGTGGGTCCGACCAGGGGGTTTTTCCTCGTGCACCACCAGTACGACAAGACATCCGACTTCACCACGCAGCGGTCACGACTCCTCGTCGTGCTCGCCGCACTGATGCTGGCCGCCATCGGCGGCCTGGTCGGCGCACCACGCGCGTCGGCCGACGAGATCCCAGGGGCGATCACGTCGATCACCAGCACCTCGAGCAAGGTCGGCCAGTGGGAGCAGGCCGAGTTCAGCTGCACCTGGGCCGTGCCGGACGGGTCCAAGCCCGGTGACACGTTCACGCTGCAGCTCCCCGAGGAGCTCAAGTGGTCGGGGTCGAAGACCTTCGACCTCAAGGCCCCGGACGGGTCCGTCGTCGCGAAGGCCGTCGTGACCGACTCGGGTCTGGTGACCTTCACGTTGACCGACTACGTCGCCACGCACCCGATCAACGTGCACGGCACCTGCGCGTTCACCACCCAGTACATCGCGGCCACGGACGGCGGCACCGTCGAGCTGGAGTTCCAGGTCAACGACGAGGTGCTGACGGTGCCGGTCGAGACCCAGGGCCCGTGCCCCTCCGGCTGCCCGACCGACCGGACCGAGCCGCACAAGTGGATGTGGTGGGCCGACGCGGACCAGACGGTCACCCAGTCGCAGATCATGGCGCCGGCCACGACCACCGACGACGCGACCGTCGTCATCACCGACACGCCCGGCCCGGGTCTCGCGCTCGACTGCACCTCCGTCGAGACCGCGGTCGGCAAGAACCTCGACGACAAGGGGCTCATCACCGCCCCCCGCGACGACGCGGCATACCCGGCGAAGGTCGCGTGCACTCCCGACCAGGTGACGGTCACCTGGACGGGTCTGCCCAAGGGCGAGTACACCGAGCTGCGGGTCAAGGCCACGGTCACGGACCCGACGCGCGCGAGCTACGCCAACCAGGGCACCATCTCGATCGCCGGTGAGGAGTCGCCGGTCGCCGCGGAGACCAAGCGCACCGACGCCAGCGGCACCGGCGTGGGCACGACGCCTGCGCCCACCACCACGAGCCCGAGCTCGACGACGACCACATCGCCCACGAGCACGACCACCACGACCAGCTCCAGCACGTCGAGCACGACCTCGGAGACCACCGTCGGTGGCGGGTCTGGCGGGGACACCGGCGGAGCCTCGGTCGAGGAGCAGCCGATGTCGACTGCGGGCTCGTCCGAGCAGGGCGCCTACGTGCAGAGCGCACCGGCGCAGCAGACCGGGCCGCTCGCGTACACCGGTGCCACCGTCTGGCCCACCGTCGCGATCGGGCTGGCGCTGCTGGTCGGTGGCGGGCTGCTCCTGCTGAGCCGGCGCCGGGTGGCACGTCGCCACTGAGACGGGCGCCTGAGGACAACTGAATGTCAAGGACTCGCGGGCCGGAGAGCCGGTGCACTGACCTGACAGGGGAGGTCGATCGCACCGGCCCGGCCCGCGGCGGATGCCTGGTGAGGCGCCGGAGGAAGTCCAGCGGAAAAGTGTCATGGTGCCGTCACATTTCGCAGGTTCGCGCGTCTCACCAGGTGCAGGGGGCACAGCGGCGGCCGGCTCCGCGCCGGGGGGCGTGGGGTCGGCCGCCGCAAGTCCGGGGGACGGCTGGCGTGGGCACCAGATGCGCTGCACAAGATCGACGCACACGACGGGGCTTGGACGGGGCAGCACGAGGCCGGGGCAGCACAAGGACGGGGCAGCACGAGGCCTGGACGGGCACGAGACGGGGACGGACAAGGGACATGGCGAAGCGCAGACGCAGGTGGCAGATCGAGGCGCAGACCGCGACCCAGCCGCCGGCAGCCCAGGCCCGAGCGACCCAGGCCCAGGCGGGCCAACGGCGCGACTCGATGACGGCTGAGCCGGCGCCGGCATCATCCGGCACGCCGGGTCACGCGAGCGGGCCGGTGCAGCGGCTCTGGCTGCTGCTGGTGCGCCTGGACCGCGCGGTCTGGCGCTCGATGCCGACCTTCCGCGAGGGCCGCGCCGCCGCGCGGTCGTGGGAGGACGCGGCCAAGCTGGTGCTCCAGGCCCAGATGGCGATCGGTGGCCTGACCCGCGACCTGCCCACGCTGCCGAGCGAGGACGACGTCGCCGCCGCGCGCCTGGTCGACAGCGCCCGGGACACCCTCGCCGAGGTGGACGAGATGGACCCGCACGGGTGGCGCCAGACGCGTGAGCTGGTCGTCGAGGCGCTCGACGCCAGCGAGGTCGTCGCCACCGCGTGACGGGCGCGGTGACCCGGGGATGTCGTGAGGTGTGCCGCCAAGCCGGCCCGGCGGCATACCTCACGACGCCGTGCGTGCCGGGTCAGAACAGGGTGTATCCCCCGTCGATGACCACGACCGACCCGGTCATGAAGCTGGACGCGTCGGACGCGAGATAGACGACGGTGGGTGCGATCTCCTCCGGGAGGGCGTAGCGCTGCATGGGCGCGTCCTCGATCCAGTGCCGGCGGAACCGGGGTTCGTCCACCGGGGCCATCTCGGTCTTGACGTAGCCCGGGGCGACGGCGTTGACCCGGATGCCGAGCGGTGCCCACTCGGCTGCGAGCGACTTGGTGAGCTGGTGCACGGCAGCCTTGGAGGCGTTGTAGGCCGGTTGCCACTGCGGCCGGTTGACGATCTGCGCGGAGATCGAGCCGATGTTGACGATCGAGCCGCCGTCGTGGTCGGCGAAGTGACGTCCGGCGAGGCGGCTCATGAGCCAGAGCCCGGTGACGTTGACGTCCAGGACCTGCCGGAACTCGTCCTCGGGCACCTCGAGCGCCGGCCGGTGGATGCACGCCCCCGCGTTGTTGACGAGGACGTCGAACCGGCCGGTGGCATCGAGGGTCGCGTCCACCGCGGCCTGCGCCGAGTCGGCGTCGGCCACGTCGAGCTGGACGCCGACGACGGTGCGCCCGGTCTCGGCGGCGAGGTCGGCCGCGGCAGCGCGCGACGCGGCCTCGTCGCGGGCGGCGATGACGACGTCGGCGCCCGCCTGGGCGAGGGCGCGGGAGAAGGCGAGGCCGAGGCCGCGGTAGCCACCGGTGACCAGCGCGGTGCGGCCGTCGAGTCGGAAGCTGTCCAGGACGTTCATGCGCGCGACACCACCACGACGGACTTCATGCTGAGCGGATCGGCATCGGCGTTGAGGGCGGCTTCGGCGTCCTCGAGGTCGAACTCGGCGGTGACGAGCGCGTCGAGCCCGGGGCCGGGTTGCAGCGCGGCGGCGATGGCCTTGGGCCAGGTGTCGACGTAGCGGAAGACGCCGGTGAGGGCGAGCTCCTTGTTCATGATCTGCTGCACCGGCAACGACATCTCCTCCGCGCCCAGGCCGACGAGCACGGCCGTTCCGCCGCCGCGCAACGCCTGCAGGCCCGTGAGCACTGCGGGGGTGGCGCCGGAGCACTCGATGAACGCGTCGGCATGCAGGGCGCCGGCGTCGAACGACGCGTCGGTCGGGTCGAGGGCCTCGGTGGCACCGAAGTCCAGGATCCGCTGGCGCCGTGACTCCACGAGGTCGGTGACGACCACGCGCTGGGCGCCGAACGAGCGGGCGGCCAGGCACGCCATCGCGCCGATGGGGCCGGCACCGGTGACGAAGACGGTCGCGCCCGGTTCGACCTTGGCCTTGCCGACAGCCCAGATGCCAACCGAAAGGGGTTCGAGCAGGGCGGCCGCATGGTCGGACAGCTCGTCGGGCACCCGGTGCGCGAAGTCGGCGGGGGCGACGACGTAGTCGCAGAAGGCACCGTCGATGGGTGGGGTGGCGTAGAACTCCATCCGCTCGCACAGGTTGTAGTGCCCTGTCTTGCACAGCCGGCAGCGGCGACACGGTCGTTGCGGCTCGATCGCGACCCGCTCCCCCACGCGCCCCTGTGGCACGTCCGAGCCCACGTCGACGATGACGCCGGACACCTCGTGCCCGAGCACGAGGGGCGCCTCGACGACGAAGTCACCGATGCGGCCCTCCTTGTAGTAGTGGACGTCGGATCCACACACGCCGACGGAGCGGACACGGACCAGCACCTCGTCGGGGCCGGGACGCGGCACCGGCCGCTCCTGCAGCTCGATCGTCTGCTTGTCGGTGAGCACGCTGGCGCGCATCGTCGTGGGGATGTCCGTCATGGCCGCCTCCTGTCGCCGTGGTCGGCTCCGAGTCTGACGGGTATGCCGTGTGCTCGCCCGCCGTGACCGCGTCAGCTCGGCACGCCTCCCTGGCCCCGACGCCGTCGCAACCGGCCTGGCGGGACCTCGCCAGTCTCGTCAGGGCTTCTCGGTCGCGACGGGTGGCCAGTCTGGAGGGTCGTACTCATGCTCGCATGGTCGGCGTGAGCGCCTCCGGGCCATGCGAAAGGCCCCGACCGGCATAGCTGCTGGTCGGGGCCCTTCGTGCACGGGGTGGCGGGTGAAGGATTCGAACCTTCGAAGCTTTCGCGACGGATTTACAGTCCGCTCCCATTGGCCGCTCGGGCAACCCGCCTGGTGCGCGTGGAAGGATAGCAAGGACACCAACGAATGCCGAAACCGGCGCCACCGCGGCCGGCCCACCACCGCGCCGCGCACCGCCCCAGGGAGGACCCACATGGCCGACAGCTCGTTCGACATCGTCAGCAAGATCGACCGGCAGGAGGTCGCCAACGCGATCAACAGCGCCGGCCGCGAGGTCTCGCAGCGCTACGACTTCAAGAACGTCGGCGCCTCGATCGAGGCCAGCGGTGAGGACGCCGTGGTCATCAAGGCCAACACCGAGGAGCGCGCCAACGCCGTGCTCGACGTGTTCCAGACCTGGCTGGTCAAGCGCAAGGTCAGCCTCAAGCACCTCGACGTGCCCGAGCGCGGCCCGCAGCTGTCCGGCAAGGAGTACCGCCTCGAGGTCGGGCTCAAGGAGGGCATCAGCCAGGAGAACGCCAAGAAGATCAACAAGATCATCCGCGACGAGGGCCCCAAGTCGGTCAAGTCGCAGATCCAGGGTGACGAGCTGCGCGTCACCAGCAAGAGCCGCGACGACCTGCAGGCCGTGCAGGCTCTGCTCAAGGGCAAGAGTGACCTCGACGTCGCCCTCACCTTCACCAACTACCGCTGAGGCTCCCCCAGACGCAGGTATGCCGCGTGGTCGAGGCGACCACGCGGCATACCTTTGTCTATTGCTGGATGTGAAAACCCTTGTGGGTCAGGCCTTCTTGGCCAGCTTCACGTCGTAGCGGTCGTTGTCCATGACCTTGGTCCAGGCGGCGGCGAAGTCGCGGACGAACTTCTCCTTGGCGTCGTCGCTGGCGTAGACCTCGGCGACCGCGCGCAGCTCGGAGTTGGACGCGAAGACCAGGTCGACGCGGCTGCCGGTCCACTTGACGGTGCCGCCGGCGTCGCGACCCTCGAAGGTCTCGGCGTCGGAGCCGCTGCCGTCGGTGGGCGCCCACTGGGTGTCCAGGTCGAGCAGGTTGACGAAGAAGTCGTTCGTCAGCTGGCCCGGCTTGTCGGTGAGCACCCCGAGCGGCGACTGCTGGTAGTTGGCGCCCAGCACCCGCAGGCCGCCGACGAGGACGGTCATCTCCGGGGCCGTGAGGTTCAACAGGTTGGCCTTGTCGACGAGCTGGAACTCCGTGGGAAGGGACAGCGGGTCCCCGTCCTTGCCGCGGTAGTTGCGGAACCCGTCTGCGACCGGCTCCAGCGGTGCGAAGGAGTCGATGTCGGTCTGCTCCTGGGTCGCGTCGCCGCGGCCCGGGGTGAAGCCGACCTGCACGTCGACACCGGCAGCCTTGGCCGCCGCCTCGACCGCGGCGGTGCCGCCGAGGACGATGAGGTCGGCCAGGGACACCTGCTTGCCACCCGTCTGGGCGTCGTTGAACTCACCCTGGATGCGCTCCAGGGTGCCGAGCACCTGCTCGAGCTGCTGGGGCTCGTTGACCGCCCAACCACGCTGCGGCTCCAGACGGATGCGGGCGCCGTTGGCGCCGCCCCGCTTGTCGCTGCCGCGGAAGGTCGAGGCCGACTCCCACGCCGTCGCAATCAGCTGCGCCGGGGTGAGACCCGAGTCGAGGATCTTCGCCTTGAGGCCGGCGATGTCGGCGTCGTCCACGAGCGGGTAGTCGGGAACCGGCACGGGGTCCTGCCAGATCAGCTCCTCCTGCGGCACCAGCGGCCCGAGGTAGCGCTGGATCGGGCCCATGTCGCGGTGGGTCAGCTTGAACCACGCGCGCGCGAAGGCGTCGGCGAACTGGTCCGGGTTTTCGTGGAACCGCTTGGAGATCTCGCCGTAGACCGGGTCGAAGCGCAGCGACAGGTCGGTGGTGAGCATCGTCGGCAGGCGCTTGGCTCCGCCCTCGTCGGGTGCGGGGATGATCGCCTCGGCGTCCTTGGCGACCCACTGGCTGGCGCCGGCCGGGCTCTTGCTGAGCTCCCACTCGTGGCCGAACAGCATGTCGAAGAAGCCGTTGCCCCACTGGGTCGGCGTCGGGGTCCAGGTGACCTCGAGACCACTCGTGATCGCGTCCTTGCCCTTGCCGGTGCCGTAGGAGTTCTTCCAGCCCAGGCCGACCTCGTCGAGCGGGGCGCCCTCGGGCTCGGGGCCGACGTACTTGCCCGGGTCGGCGGCACCGTGGGTCTTGCCGAAGGTGTGCCCACCGGCAATGAGGGCGACGGTCTCCTCGTCGTTCATCGCCATGCGGGCAAAGGTCTCGCGGATGTCGATCGCGGCCTTGAGCGGGTCGGGCTCGCCGTTGGGGCCCTCGGGGTTGACGTAGATGAGGCCCATCTGGACCGCGGCGAGCGGGTTGTCGAGCTCGCGGTCGCCCTTGTAGCGCTCGTCACCCAGCCACACGCGCTCGGGACCCCAGTAGGTGTCGTCGTCGGACTCCCACACGTCGGCGCGGCCACCGGCGAAGCCGAAGGTCGTGAAACCCATCGTCTCCAGCGCACGGTTGCCGGTGAAGACCATCAGGTCGGCCCACGAGATCGCCTTGCCGTACTTCTTCTTGACCGGCCACAGCAGGCGACGGGCCTTGTCGAGGTTGCCGTTGTCGGGCCAGCTGTTGAGCGGGGCGAACCGCTGCATGCCCGCGCCGGCGCCGCCACGGCCGTCGGCGATGCGGTAGGTGCCGGCGCTGTGCCAGGCCATGCGGATCATGAGTCCGCCGTAGTGGCCGAAGTCGGCCGGCCACCAGTCCTGGGAGTTGGTGAGGACGGCGTCGACGTCCTTGGCGAGCTCGTCGAGGTCGAGGCCCTCGAACGCCCGGGCGTAGTCGAAGTCGGCGTCCATCGGGTCGGAGGCGTCACCGTGCTTGCGCAGGATGCCCAGGTTGAGGCGGTTGGGCCACCAGTCCTGGTTGCTGTCGCCCTGCGTGGGGTGCGGCAACGTGTGGGCGACGGGACAACCGGCAGCAGCCGGCTCGTTCATCTCGCCCACTTCGGCGTCGGGCTGCTGCTCCTCGGGCGTGTACTCAGTCACGGTCGTCCTCTCCGATTCATTTGATGGAAAGCCTTGTGGTCAAAGGCATTTCGTGGGTGGCCAGATGGTCAGGGGGCGGCGCTCGCGGCGCTGCAGTCAGGGCACAGGCCGTGGTAGACGACCTCGGCCTCGTCGATGGTGAAGCCGTGTGTGTCGGATGCGTGCAGGCACGGGGCGTCACCCACCGCGCAGTCCACGTCGACGATCACCCCGCACCCGCGGCATACGAGGTGGTGGTGGTTGTCGCCGACGCGCGCCTCGTAACGCGCCACTGACCCGGCCGGCTGGATGCGGCGCAGGAGACCGGCGGCGGTGAGGGCGCGCAGCACGTCGTAGACCGCCTGCGTCGAGACCTGGCCGAGCTCGTCACGGACCACGCCGACGATGGTGTCGGTGTCCGCGTGCGGGTGGGCGTGGGCGGCGGACAGGACCGCCAGCCGGGGCCGGGTGACCCGCAGCGACGCGTCACGCAGGAGGCGCGCGGCGTCGACGTCCATCGGCATGCCGCCAGTCAAGGCGATTTTCTGGAATGAGTCAAGAAAACGACCCGTGGCCGTCTCGGTTAGCGGACCCACCCGCCTCAGGGTCAGCCGAAGGTGGTCCGCGACCGCAACGCCTCGCCCAGCTGCCAGTCGGCGTCGACCATCGAGCGCCGCACCGCCGCGGACAAGTCGTCCCGGCGCAGCGTCATGGCGCTCAGCTCGGCGATCGCCGGCTCCACCACCACCGCCGGGAAGGCGAGCAGCGCCACCCGGGCCAGCGCGTCCTCCCCCACCCACTCGCGCATGGCGGGCACGTCGGTGAAGTACCGCTCGGCATAGGGCGGCAGGAGGTCGCGCCCCGAGCCCTGCCAGAAGCCCTGGGCCAGGGCGTTGAGCTCGTAGTTGGAGCGTTCGCGACTGGCGGTGAGCTCGCGCCACGCCCACTGCTTGGCGTCCGCGGTCGGCATCGACGCCCGGGCCTGCAGGGCCGCGAGCCGACCCGGGAGCGTGTCGTCGGCCGCCCGGGCGGCCTCGACGAACGCCTCGTCGACCAGCCCGCGCCCGGCGAGGTTGCGCACCGCGATCCAGCCGAAGTCGCTGTCACCCGCCAGCCCCTTCGGGCGGTCGTCGCCGGCGGCCCACGCACGCAGCATGGCCTCGTCGCTGCTGGTGCGAGCCAGGTTGCGTGCCGCGATCAGGGCACGCGTCGAGCCGGGCTCGGACCGCTCGAGCAGACCGGCCGCAGTGCTGGCCACGACCTGGGTGGCAGCGTCCTGTTCGTCGGGCGGTAGGAAGCTGGGGATGACCCGGCCCAGCAGGTGGAGAGCCACTCGGTTGAGGATCGAGTCGTTCTCCTCTGTGCCCCAAGCGTTTCCGAAGGTTCTGACCATGAGCCGGGGGTCGACCTGCCCGAGCGCGATGCCGTCGACGAGCGCGACCCACACGACCGCCCGGGCCTGCGCGTCGGGGATGTCGGCCAGCCGCTCGGGCAGTGCCGTCAGCGTGGGTTCGTCCAGCGTCACGGTGGCCCAGGTCAGGTCGCCGGCATTGGGGACCAGCAGGGTGTCGTCGTCGATGCCCTCGAGCGCGGTCACCGGCGTGGCGTCGGCCGCCACCGTGACCGGCACCCGGAACGCCTCGGTCCCGTCGACGGCATACCCGGCCACGTCGAACGTGTGCGGCCGGTTGGCCGGAAAGCGTTGCGGCGCTTGCCGACTCACGACGCCGGAGCCCCGGTCCACCGAGAGCACGTCGACGCCGGCCATGAGCAACCAGGCCTGCACCCACTCCTGCAGGTCCCTGCCCGCGGACTTCTCCATGGCTGCGATGAAGTCGGCCAGCGTGCCGTTGCCGAAGGAGAACTCCTGCAGGTATGCCGTGACACCGGCGATGAAGGCATCGTCACCGATGTGCTCGATCAGCTGGCGCAGGGCAGCCGCGCCCTTGGCGTAGGAGATGCCGTCGAAGTTCTGCAGTGCGGTCTGGGCGTCGACCGACGGGTCCCCGGCCACCGGGTGCGTCGAGGGTGACCGCTCCGCGGCATACCCCCAGATCTTGCGCGCCATCGTCGAGTCAGTCCACGCCTCGGTGAACTCCGTTGCGGCGACACAGGTTCGGTGCGCCATGTACTCCGCGAACGACTCGTTGAGCCACAGGTCGTTCCACCACTGCATCGTCACGAGGTCGCCGAACCACATGTGCGCCATCTCGTGGGTGATGGTGTTGGACCGGGACAGGACCTCGTCGCGCGTGGCCGCACCCCGGAAGACATAGGTGTCCCGGAACGTCACGCACCCGGGGTTCTCCATCGCCCCGGCGTTGAACTCCGGCACGAAGACCTGGTGGTACTCCCCGAACGGGTACCGGATGCCGAAGAGCCGGTGGTAGTAGTCGAACGACTGCCGGGTCACCTCGAGCATCTGCGGCGCCTCGCGCTCCAGCGCCTCCTTGAGCGACGCCCGGGCGTGGATGCCCAGCGGTATGCCGTCGTGCTCGCTGCGCACGCTGGCCCAGGGACCAGCGCAGACGGTGACGAAGTAGGTGGCGAGCGGCTTGGTCTCGGCGAGCTCCCAGCGTTGTGGGGACACCTCGGCGGCTGCGCCGTTGCCGACCACCGACCAGCCGGCAGGAACGGTGACGGTCACGGCATACGGAGCCTTGAGATCCGGCTGGTCGAAGCAGGCGAACACGCGCGGGGCCGCGTCGAGGAAGAGGTGACCGTAGACGTACGCCTCACCGTCGGCGGGATCGACCGCGCGGTGCAGGCCCTGCCCGTCGCGGCTGTAGGCAATGAGCGCCTCGCACTCGAGGACGTTGTCCGCCGCGAGGTCGTCGAGCCGGACCCGGCCATCCTCGAGGGTGGTCACGTCCAGGGGTGCGCCGTTGAGGGTGAGCGAGATGAGCTCGGCCGGCTTGACGTCCACGAAGGTGGTTGCGCCAGGCTCGTTGCAGGAGAACGTGATCCGTGTCGTGGAGTGGAAGGTCTCCGGCCCCTTGTCGAGGTCGAGGTCCACCTCCATCCGCTGGACGGTGATGAGCTCGGAGCGGAGGCGGGCTTCATCCCGGGTCAGCGACGGCATGCCCCGATCCAACCACCCGCGCACACAGCACTCCTGTTGCGGTCGGCCGCACCAGGAGGCACCATCCTTACCGTAGGTAAGTAAGAGGCCGGGGACGACGAAGGAGTAGTCCCATGCGCCGAGCCCTGGCCCGCCGACTCGCGGCCGCCGCGACCATCGCCCTCGCAATCGCCCTCCCGGCCCTTGCCCCACCTGCAGCCTCCGCCACCGAGGCCGCCGAGGCCACACCGCTCGACTACGTCGCCCTCGGCGACAGCTACTCCGCCGGGTCGGGGATCTGGCCGCCCGACCCGCAGGCCTCACCCCTGTGCCTGCGCACGACAAGCAACTACCCGCACGTCATCGCAGCAGCGACCGGCGCGAGCCTCACCGACGTCACCTGTGGGGCCGCCCAGACCACGCACTTCTACGCGCCGCAGTACCCCGGCGTGCCACCGCAGCTCGACGCCGTCACCGCGGACGCCGACCTCGTCACGCTGACCATCGGCGGCAACGACAACAACACCTTCATTGGCGCCATCGTCGCGTGTGGCAGCGCCGGCACGGCCACCCTCGGTTACGGCAGCCCGTGCAAGGACCTCTACGGCAGCCGGTTCGAGGACGACGTGCGCACCAAGACCTACCCCGCGGTCCGCAAGGCGCTCGCCGACATCCGGGCCAAGGCGCCGAACGCCCGCGTCGCCATCCTCGGTTACCCGTGGATCCTGCCCCCGTCCTTCGACGCCACGTGCTACGCCAAGATGCCGGTGGCGCGTGGCGACGTGCCCTACGTGCGCTCGCTCCAGTCGACCCTCAACGCCGTCATCGCGCAGGCCGCCGCCGAGACCGGCGTGACCTTCGTCGACCTGGCCCAGGCCTCCGAGGGCCACGACGCCTGCGCCCCGGCCAGCTCGCGGTGGGTCGAGCCGGTCCTGTTCGGCACCAACACGGTGCCGGTCCACCCGAACGCCCTCGGCGAGGCGGCGATGGCGACCCGCACGATGGCCGTCCTCGGCCTCTGACAAAGGCAGAGGTATGCCGCGTGGGCGCGTGCCCACGCGGCATACCTCGTGTGGTCGGTCAGCGCTGGCGGTAGCCCGTGGCCATCTGCTCGAGGCGCGCGATGCGGTCGGCCATCGGCGGGTGGGTCGCGAACATGCGCGAGACGTCCTGCTTGCGGAACGGGTTGGCGATCATCATGTGGCTGGCGTTCTGCAGCTGCGGCGTGGGGGCGAGCGGCGCCCGGGCGACGCCCGTCTCGAGCTTGCGCAGCGCACTGGCCAGGGCGAGCGGGTCGCCGGAGAGCTTCGACCCGTCCTCGTCGGCGTCGTACTCGCGGGTGCGGCTGATGGCCATCTGGATGAACATCGCCGCGATCGGGGCGAGCAGGGCCATGGCGAGCAGGGCGATCGGGTTGGGGCGGTCCTCGTCACTGTTGCCGCCGCCACCGAACATGCTGGCGAACATGAGGAACTGCGCGATCGAGGTGATGACGCCGGCGACCGCGGCCGCGACCGAGCCGGTGAGGATGTCACGGTTGTAGACGTGCATCAGCTCGTGGCTGAGCACCCCGCGCAGCTCGCGCTCGTCGAGCAGGCCGAGGATGCCCTCGGTGACCGCGACCGCGGCGTGCTCGGGGTTGCGGCCCGTGGCGAAGGCGTTGGGCGCCTGGGTCGGGCTCACGTAGAGCCTCGGCATCGGCTTGCCGGCGGCCGTCGAGAGCTCGCGCACGATCCGGTAGAGCGCGGGCGCCTGGGCCTCGCTCACGGGGTAGGCGCGCATCGCCTTGATCGCGAGCTTGTCCGAGTTCCAGTAGCCGTAGAACGTGGTGCCGACACCGATCAGGGCGAAGATCCAGATGAAGGCGGAGTTGCCGGTGCCGCCGGCGATGAGGCCGCCGATGGCGAGGAGCAGGGCGAAGATGCCGCCGAGCAGGCCGGCGGTCTTCAACCCGTTGAAGTGGTTGTGCATGTGAGGTCCAACGCCGCCCAGGGCCGCGGCGTTCCCGCAGGCCACGCCCTTGGTGGCCCTTAGTCGACGAGGCCCAGCAGGAGCTGCGGCATGAGACTCGTCGCGGCGAGCAGGACGGTGGCCAGGGTGAGGGCGACGACGGCACTGCGGGGCACGCGGCGCACCACCGCAGCGGTCGGTCCGCGGTCGGGGTCGCGCAGCGTCACGGCGAACCAGCGCAGGTAGACGGCGATGCCGACCACCGCGTTGACGAGGGCGACTGCCGCGAGCGCCCATTGACTCCCGTCGACGACGGGGCGCAGTGCCAGCACCTTCGCCACGAGACCGATGATGCCCGGTGGCAGGCCGGCGAGGGAGAGCAGCGCGAGTCCCAGGGCGCCGCCGAGCAGGGGGTGGGAGCGCAGCAGGCCCGTGTATGCCGTGAGCGTGCGCCGGTCTGCCCCCACTCCGCGCGCGGCGGGCGCCGTCGACACGACGTGGACGACGGCGAAGGCGGTGATCGTGGCGAGGACGTAGGCGGCGAGGTAGCCGGCCGAGGCGGGCACCGACTGACCGGAGGACGCCGACAGGGGCAGGACGACCCAGCCGGCCTGCGCCACGGTCGACCAGGCGAGCAGGCGCACCGGGTCGCGCTGCACCAGGGCCAGCACGTTGCCGACCGTCATGCTGACGGCGGCCACGATGCCGATCGCAACCAGCACCGGCCCCTGCGCCGTCACCAGCGGGGTGAGGACGACGAGCAGGGCGGCGAGGGCGGCGACCTTCGACGTCGCGGCGAGGAACGTCGCGACGGGCTCGGACGCGCCGGCGTACGCCTGGGGGGTCCACGCGTGGAAGGGGACGAGCGAGAGCTTGAAGGCCAGACCAGCCAGCAGGAGCAGCACCGACAGGACCAGCACGGGTCGGCGGTCGCCGTCGGCGAGAGCGGTCGATGCGGTGCCCGTGGCGAACACCGCCTCTCCGGTGGCGAGCACCCACAGCGCGGCGCCCAGCACGACCATCGCGAACGACACGAGCGAGGTCGTGAGCAGCGCGAGCGCACCCCGCCCGGCGGCGGCGCTGCCACGCAGGGCGACAAGGGCGATCACGGGCAGGGTGGCGAGCTCGAGACAGACGAGCCACGAGCCGAGGTCATGGGCGGCCGCGACACCGGTGGCACCGGCGGTGGCCGTGAGGACGAGGCACACTTCGACGGCCGGGCCTCCGCGGCTGCGCAGCGACTCAGGGCTGGCTTCCGGCCAGGCGAGCAGCAGGACGACGGCAGCAGCCACGAGGGCGACGAGCTGCAGCGCGCTGGCCGCGGGGCCGGCCTCGTAGAGGCAGGCGCCGTCCGGCGCGGGCAGGCACAGGGTGCGCACCGGCTCGGCCGCTGGCTGCAGGGTGCCGGGCACACTCAGGGCCGCGCCGGCGAGCAGTGCCAGCAGCCCGACGACGGCGTGCAGCCGGGCCATGCGCGGGGCGGCGGCGTCGACGAGCAGCACGAGGACCGCGCCGGCCGCGGGCGCGAGGACGGGGCCGAGGGCGAGCCAGTCGACCCTCACCAAGGACGTCACGGACCACCCCCGATGAGCATCGAGACCGACCCGCTGGTGAGCGCCAGCAACGGCCCGGGCAGGACGCCGAGCGCCAGGGTGGCGAGGACGAGCACCGAGGCGACGTCCCACTCACTGTCACGGCTGTCCTCGATGAGCGGCTCACGCCGCTCCCCCGCCCACACCTCGCGCGCGACCCGCAGGGCGTAGGCCGCGGCGAGCACCGTCCCGAGCGCCGCCACCACCGCGATGGTGCGGAACACCGCGAGGGGACGGTCGGCGGCCGGCGACCACGCGGCATACACGGCGAGGAACTCACCCCAGAACCCCGCGAGCCCGGGCAGGCCTAGCGAGGCGGCGAGGCCGACGACGAGCGCGAACCCGAGGCGCGGCGCGACCTCGCGGACCGCGGCCCGGGCGGTGCGCAGGTCGGTGTCGCCCCAGCGGTCCTTGAGGCCACCGACGACGACGAACAGCAGCGCGGAGATGACGCCGTGGGCGACGTTCGCGAACAGCGCCGCCTGCAACCCGGTCTGGGTGCCGCTGGCGATGCCGATCACCACGAAACCCATGTGCGCCACCGAGGAGTAGGCGATGAGCCGCTTGAGGTCTCGCTCGGCCAGGCAGGCGAGGCCACCCCAGATGATGCTGACGGCGCCCAGCACCGCCAGGTAGGGGGCGACTCGCTGGAAGCCCTCGGGGACGGACGCGAGGGGCAGCCGGACCAGACCGTAGGTGCCCATCTTCAGCAGCACCGCGGCGAGGAGCACGGAGCCCGCGGTGGGTGCCGTGGTGTGGGCGGGCGGCAGCCACGTGTGCAGCGGGAAGACGGGGACCTTGACCGCCAGCCCGGCGACAAGGAGAGCGGCGATGAGCACCTGTGTGCCGACGGGTATGCCGTGTCCGCCGGCTCGCGCGAGGACGTCGAGGTCGGCGGTGCCCGCCTTGGCCACGAGGGCCAGGATGCCGAGCAGCATGAGGGTCGAGCCGAATGCCGTGTAGAGGACGAATCGCCCTGCGGCGTCGGCCCTTTGGCGTCGGTCGTGCGGGTCGCCGAAGCGGCTGATGAGCACCCACATGGGCACCAGCACCACCTCGAAGGCCACGAAGAACAACACCGCGTCGCGGGCGTAGAAGGTGGCGAGGGCGCCGAACTCGACGAGCAGCAGGCAGGCGTGGAAGGCGCCCGGGGTGCCACCGCTCGGTTGGCGGTCCATGGAGTGCACGACGACGCCGACCCCGAGGATCGCGGTCAGCAGCAGCAGCGGGGCACTGATGCCGTCGACGGCGAGGTGCCAACGCAGCCCGAGGGCCGGCACCCAGGGCCGGTCGACCTCGGGTCGGCTGATGACGGCGACGATGACCGCGGCGAGGGTGAGGACGGTCGCCGTGACGGTGATGCGGTTGTCCCAGCGGTGCGAGACCACCCGCCCTGCGGTGAGCAGCCAGACGGCGACCGCCACGGGGATGAGGAGGCTGACGAGGATCACCACAGCGCCACCCCCGCCAGGGCGACGGCGACCACTCCGGCGACGACCCACGCCAGACCGGTGGCAGCCCGCTCACGACGGTGAGCGCGGTCGCCACCCCTGCCCGCCCAGTACGCCGTCACCGCGGTCCCGCGCACGTAGGCGTCGACGACCTCACGGTCGAGGAAGGCGACGAGGTCCGCGAGCTTGAGCACGGGCTTGGCAACCAAGGTGACGTAGAGCCGGTCGACGCCGAACCCCTTGTCGAACAAGGCCATTCGTGCCGAACCCAGCAGACGGGTGGCAGGGTCGGGTTGGTCGTCGACGGGGACGGTGCGCACGGCGAGCCCCGCGCCGACGACGAGGAGCAGGCTGAGCAGCGCCACCAGCCAACCGAAGTGGGTGTCGAGGTCGAGCAACGGGGTGAAAACCACGAGTCCGCCGACGACCGACAGGACGGTGAGGACGGTGACGGCGGTGCGCACGGAGATGCCGGCCGAGTCGTCGTCGTGCCTGGCGACGTCGGCGCTGCCGACGTGGTCGAGGACCAGCCACGCCCGCATGCAGTAGGCCGCCGTAAGCGGCACGGTGATGATGCCGGCGAGCAGCACCAGCCAGCCACGCGCGCCCTCACCGGCGCCAGCCTCGGCTGCGCTGAGGACGTACTCCTTGGACACGAACCCGACCAGTGGCGGCACCCCGGCGAGGGCCAACAGCCCGACGAACATCGCCGGCCGGACGAACAGGTGGCCGCGCAGACCGCCCTGCATCCGGGCGGCCGCGGTGCTGCCGACGGCGACGCTCAGCCACCCGATCGCGAGGAACAGCAACGCCTTGAAGAACGCGTGCGAGTAGAGATGCAGCACACCGGCACCCGGTCCCTCGTCGGCCGGGGCCACCGCGAGGGCCGACAGCATCAACGCCACCTGGCTCAGCGTCGAGTAGGCGAGCAGGCGCTTGAGGTCGCTCTGCCCGAAGGCGAGCACCGCGGCATACACCATCGTCACGGCGGTGCTCACCGCGAGCAGCCAGCGCGCGGGGTCGCTCACGACAAGGAGGTCGAACAGCTGCGCGAGGACGAAGGTGCCGGCCGCGACCATCGTGGCGGCGTGGATGAACGCCGAGGCGGGGGTCGGGCCTTCCATGGCGTCGGGCAGCCAGTCGTGGAACGGCACCATGCCCGACTTGCCGAGGATGCCAATCACCAACAGCACCAAGGCAATCGTCCGCAGCGCGGCGCTCGGTGCCTCACAGGCGCCAGTGTCGACGCAGCCGGCGGTGCCGGTCCAGAACCCGATGACCTCCCGGTATGCCGTGGAGCCAGGACCCGCTGCGAGGATCACCACCCCGAGGACGAACCCGACGTCGGCCAGGCGCGTCACGAGGAACGCCTTGAGTGCGGCGCGGCGAGCAGACGCCTTGCGGGACCAGTGGCCGATGAGCAGGTAGGAGCACCAGCCCATGACCTCCCAGCCCACGAGGGTGAGGACGAGGTCGGCGGACTGGACCGTGAGCAGCATGCCTGCGGTGAACAGCGAGACGGTGGCCGCGAAGACGCCGTAACGGTCGTCGTCACGCAGGTACCAGCCCGCGAACACCTGTACCGCCCAGCCGACGACGGCGACAACCAGGGCGATGAGCGCGGGAGCAGTGGTTGCCTGCAGCAGCAACGGGATTCGCAGCTCACCGGCATCCAGTGCCGGCGCCAGCGGCAGGGCGCGGACCGGTCCGGACGCGTGCACCCCGACGACCTCGACGAGGGCGGCGACCACGGTGGCCAGCGAGCCGGCGACCGCCACCACCCGCGCCGCCCGGGGGTCGATCCTGCGCGCGACGAGCAGACCGAGGACGGCCGCGACCGCGGGGAGCAGGACGACGAGTCGGGCGGCGGTGCCGGTCACCGGGCGCCCTCCCGCTCGTCGGCCGGAGGGAGCGCACCGTCTTCACCCGTGCGTTGCACCGTGAGGTCGACGTCTCCGCGCAGCCGGAAGACTGCGAGCACCACGGCGAGTGCGATGACCACCTCGGCGGCGGCGATGGTGATGACGAAGAGCGTGAGCACGTTGCCGGCGTTCCAGCGGTCGCCGCCCGAGGCGCCGATGGTGACGAGCAGCAGGTTGGCGGCGTTGAGGACGAGCTCGACCCCGATGAGGACGAGGACGGCGTTGCGACGGGCGAGGATTCCGTAGGTGCCGAGTCCGGCGAGGAGCGCGACCAGCAGGTAGGGACCGGTGAGGTGCAGGGTCATCTCCGCCCCTCCCGCCCCGGCGCTCCCCCGACGAGACGCGAGACGGCGAGCGCGCCGACGAGGGAGACGAGCAGCAGCAGCGACAACAGCTCGAACGGCCAGACCCAGATGCCGAAGATGTCTTCCGCCAGCGAGACGTTCGGTGTCTCGCGGCGGCGCACGACGCCGTCGGCCAACGGGAGCAGGGTGGCGGCGAGCAGGGCTGCGACGGCGGCGCCCAGCACTGCCGCAAGGACACGGTGCCCGCGACCGGTCGACAGCTCCCGGTTGGGGCCGATCGGGGCGCGGGTGAGCATCAGGGCGAAGAGCACCAGGACGACGATCGCGCCGACGTAGACGAGCAGCTGCACCAGCGCGACGAACTCGGCCCCGAGGACGAGGTAGCAGCCGGCGACGGCGCCGAGGCACACGACGAGCCACAGGGCCGCGTGCACGACGTGCCGGGTCGAGACCGCGAGCAGTCCGCTGACGGCGGCGATGGCACCGACCGCCGCGAACGCGACGTCGAGGGCGGTCATGCGTCCGGTTCCGTGGGCTTCGCGTCCTCGGCAGCAGGTCGCTGGGGGCGCACGCGCGCGGGGCGGTCCTTGGCGACGAGCCGGGACGCACCACGGGCGGGCTTGTTCGTCGCGGCGATCTCGGCCGGGTCTGCAGACCTCTCGTCGAGCGGCGGAGGCGGAGGAACCGTCGGCATCCACTCGGCGAGGCGCTGCTTCTCGTGCAACAGGTCGCGGATGTCGAGCTCGGAGTACTCGAACTCCGGGCTCCAGTGCAACGCGTCGAACGGGCACACCTCGATGCAGATGCCGCAGTACATGCACAGCGAGAAGTCGATGGCGAAGCGGTCGAGGACGTTGCGCTGCCGCTCGCGACCGCCCGGGGTGGTCGCGGGGATCGTCTCCTTGTGGGAGTCGATGTAGATGCACCAGTCCGGGCACTCGCGGGCGCACAGCATGCAGGAGGTGCAGTTCTCCTCGAGCAGCGCGATGACGCCGCGCGACCTCGGCGGGAGGGTCGGCGAGACGTCGGGGTACTCGGCGGTGTGGCTGGGGGTGGCGAGGGTGCGGGCCGTCGTGGCGAGTCCCTTGAGCAGGCCGGGTATGCCGGTGCCGCCAGTTCCCTTGTCACGCTTGCTCATTCGAACATCACCACCCCGACTGCGGTGATCGCGAGCTGGGCCAGGGCCATCGGGACGAGCACCAGCCAGGCGAGCCGCTGGAGCTGGTCCTCGCGCATGCGGGGCCAGGCGACGCGCAACCAGATGATGAGAACAGCGACGGCAAACCCCTTGAGCAGGGTCCACAGCCATCCCAGCTGGTCCTCCCACGGGCCCTGCCACCCGCCGAGGTAGAGAACCGCGAAGAGCAGCGACATCACGACGATCCCGGCATACTCCGACAGGAGGAAGAACGCGAACCGCAGCCCGGTGTACTCGGTGTAGGCGCCGAAGACGATCTCGGAGTCGGCCACCGGCATGTCGAACGGCGGCCGCTGCAGCTCGGCCACCCCGGCCACGAGGAAGACGAACGCTCCGGGCAGCTGCCAGAGCAGCCACCACGGCTGCCAGTCGAGGGCGATGACGCTCAGCGAGAGCGTGCCTGCCGCCAGGCAGACACTCGCGACCGCCAGGACGAGGGGCAGCTCGTAGGCGAGCAGCTGGGCCGCCGAGCGCATGGCGCCCAGCAGTGAGTACTTGTTGGCGCTGGCCCAGCCCGCCATGAGGGTGCCGAGGATGCCGACGGCGGTGGCCGCGAGGACGAACACGGCCGAGGCGTTGGTGGGGGCCGCCACGATGGTCGGCGACAGCGGAATCACCGCGAGGGCAACGAGATACGGCACCAGCGCGACTGCGGGGGCGAACCGGAAGACCGACCGGTCGGCGGCGGTCGGGGTGATGTCCTCCTTCTGCACGAACTTGACCCCGTCGGCGACCAGCTGGGCCCACCCGTGGAACCCGCCGGCATACATCGGGCCGAGTCGGCCCTGCATGTGGGCCATGACCTTGTGCTCGGTCTGACCGACGAGCAGCGGCAGCACGAGGAACGCGGCGAGCACGCCGACAGCGCGCAGGACCACCTCCCACGGTTGGGTGACCACAACCTCGCTCATCGGGGAGCAGCCTACTGATCCGGCACCTGAGGGCCACCGAAGGCCACGCCCCCCGTCGACGGCCCGCGCGTGGATCCGAAGCGGTCCGTCACGTGCTCAGTTTATGGGTTTAACATCGCGGGTCCGTCCGTGCTACGTTGCAGTTAATGCCTATAACTAGCGAAGGGACGACAGGCATGTTCGCAGCACTTGCGAGGACCGTGCATCGGTGGCGGCTCGCCATTCTCGTGGCCTCCATCAGCCTCACGGTCGGCGCCAGCATTTGGGGTCCGGGCATCTTCCGCGAGGTGAGCACAGCCGGCAGCTTCACCGTGGAGGACAGCCAGAGCCACCAAGTGGCCCAACGCCTCTCGGAGGTTTTCCCCGAGAGCGACTATGACGTCATCGCCGTGGTCTCGCCCGATGCTGGCAAGGAGCCCGAGACCGACCTCAAGAGCGCGGTCAACTCCTACGTCGCCAGCGTCGACCGCGACCGCGTCTCGGGCATCGCCACACCCTGGGCGCTGCCAGTCCCCGGCGAACGCGACCCATCGGCAGGAGCCAACCCGCTGCTGAGTGAGGACGGGTCCAAGGCGCTTGTCCTCATGTCTCTGACTGGGGCCGAGCCGCAATCCCGCAACGACGACTTCGTGGCCTTGCGTGACAGCGTCAGGGTCCCCCGCGACTACGTTGTCAGCTACGCGGGAGCGGTCCCAACCGAGGAGGGCATCGGCGCCCAGACCAAAGCCGACGTGACCAAGGCCGAGATGCTCTCGATGCCTGTGCTCAGCGTGTTGCTCATCATCGTCTTCGGGAGCCTCACGTCCTCGCTCCTGCCCGTCCTCGTGGGAGGAGCTGCGACGGTGGGGTCGTTCGCCGCCCTCAGGCTCATAGCAGGAGTCACGGACGTGTCGATCTTCGCCATCACGATTTCGAGCATCTTGGCCCTCGTGCTTGCTGTGGACTACGGCCTCTTCATCGTGTCGCGGTACCGCGACGAACTGGCCCGCGGAAGGCGTGGGGTCGAGGCCCTGATCCCCACACTGCGGACGGCCGGCGAGACAGTGTGCGTGTCGGGCCTACTGGTCCTCGTCTCGCTGGGCGTACTCATGCTCTTTCCCCAGAACTTCCTGAAGTCGATGGCATTGGGCGGGATCGCGACCGTTCTGGTGGCGCTGCTGTTCGCCCTGGTCGTCCTGCCGGCATTCCTCGCCGTGCTCGGTCCGCGCATCGACAGCCTTCGCGTCCCGGGGCGGCGCCTCAAGCGGAGGCCGGAACGCACCTCGCCGGGGCTGCTGCACCGGGTCGCAGGAACGGTGATGCGCCGCCCGGTCCTGTTCGTGGCGCTCACCCTCGCCGTGCTCGTGCCGCTGGCGGCTCCGGCCCTCCAACTACGCCTTGGCAGCGTCGACCACAGGGTCCTTCCACCCGACCACTCCGTTGCGCGAACCGCCGAGCTGATCAACAAGGAGTTCCCCGGGGTCCCCCAGCAACCCGTCAACGTGCTCGTCGAGGGAGCGCCGACCTCCCTCGCGGCCTACCTCGACGAAGTCGACGCCCTGCCCGGAGTCGAGTCCGTGCGGGCCACCGGCGTGAGTGGGTCGACCACACGTCTCGAGGTGGTCCTGACCGACGACTGGCAGTCGGACTCGGCTGTCGACGTCGTCAAGGGGATCCGTGGTCTGCCCACGCCGGCCGATGCCCGCGTTTCCGTGGGTGGAATGACTGCCGAGATGGTGGACCAGAACCAAGCCATTGCCCAGACCGCACCGAAGGCACTCGGAATCCTGTTGGTCAGCATGCTCCTCCTGCTCGGATTCGCATTCCAGTCCGTCGTGCTCCCCCTCAAAGCCGTCCTGATGAACCTGCTGTCCGTCGGCGCCGCCCTCGGCGTGATGGTGTGGATCTTCCAGCAGGGTCACTTGGCCGAACTGCTGGGGTTCACTGCGACCGGAACTCTCGACCCGTCGAACCTGATCCTGGTCTTCTGCCTGCTGTTCGGGCTGTCCATGGACTACGAAGTGTTCATGCTGTCGAGGGTCAAGGAGGAGTACGACGCCACACAGGACAACCGGCACTCCGTGGCCACCGGCCTGCAGGCGACCGGTAGCATCATCACAGCGGCGGCCGGGTTGCTGCTCGTCGTGGTGGGCGCGTTCTCGTTCTCCGGGATTGCCTTCATCAAGATGATCGGCGTGGGGATGATCACCGCCATCGTGATCGACGTCCTGGTCATCCGAGGTCTGCTGGTCCCGGCAACCATGCGACTCTTCGGCGACCTCAACTGGTGGCCCGGCCATCGCGGACGTCGGGGACTTGGCCGACACCTGACGGCATCTCCTACGCGCCGGGAGCCCGGGCCGACAGCAGCCGTCGCGGACGTAGACGAGCGCAGGCCGGACCAGCTCGTGCGGAGCCGGCACTGAGGGATCTCCCCCACGTACCAAGCCGGCTCTGCAGCCGCGGACCTGAGTAGAGTCGCCGCCATGCCCGAATCCCGGACACAGCGCAGGTCGGGTGAAGGACTGTCCCGGGCCAAGGTCATCGCGACGGCATTGACCCTGTTGCATGACAAGGGCATCGATGCCGTCTCGATCAGCGGCATCGGCCGTGAGCTCGGAGTCAGCGGCCCGGCGCTCTATCGACACTTCGCAAACCTGACCGAGATCATCGACCACGTTGTCGGTCGCCTCTACGACGACGCCAGCGAGGCACTGCTGAAGGCGGCCACCAATGTGCCGGCCCAGCAACGACTGTTCGTCCTGTCCAGGGCACTTCGGGCCTGGGCTCTGGAGAACCGCCGCGAGTTTCAACTGCTGTTCAACTCGCCCGTCGAGCCGAAGGTGTGGTCCAAGACGAATCCGGCCCACGTGGCGGGTCGACGGTTCGGCGGCCTCTTCCTGAGCGCCTTCAGCGAGCTGCAGCCGGGACGGACCACAACGCGCACGACGATCGAGCTCGACCCGCGAACCACGACCGATCTCAAGCGGTATGCGCAGTGGGCAGACGTGGACCTGTCGTCCAACGACCTCGCCTACTTCCTCGAGGCCTGGGTCCAGATCTACGGGCACGTCGTCATGGAGGCGTTGGGACAGCTGTCCTACGCCATGACGGACATGTCGAGTTTGCTCGAGGTGTGCCTGCGCAGGATCGCCGAGGACCTCGATGTGCCCTACGCCCCACCATGATGAGCCCCTCAGCGGGGTCCCCACTGGGGGTCGGGTATGCCGGGTGCGCTGACTCGGCGTCGGCCGGTGGGCCTGGCGTGGACATCGCCGGACTCGCCGGGCTCCTTCGCGCCGGGCCAGGGCTTGGAGGCGCGAGCAGCGAGGACGAACGACTTGCGCAACGGCGTGCCCTCGAACCCGTCAGGCAGCAACAGCGGCCGCAAACCCAAGCCGGTGCCGTCGTCGAAGCCGTCGAACTCGATGCCGAACATCTCGTGGGTCTCGCGCTCGTGCCAGGCCGCCCCCGGGAAGAGTTCGGTGAGGCTGTCGACCGTCGACCCCTCAGGGAGTCGGGCGCGAATCAGCCTGTGACGCAATGCTTTCGGCGTGCGGATGTCGATGAGGTGGCACACGAGGTCGAAACCGGGGTCGTCCTCGCGGTCGGTCTCGTCGACTGCGGTCAGCCAGTCGAAGAAGGTGAAGCCTTCGGCCCGCAGTGCCTCCACCGCCGCGCGCCACTCGGCCGGAGTGACCTCGACGCGCTCGTCCGCGGCGGGGCGGCCGACGTCTTCCGTCATGACGCCCCACCCTCGGCGGGCGGTGGGATGAGGTCCCGGGTCAGCTCCGCTGACGCGGCGGTGCGGTGCCCGGCATACTTGGCACGAATCCCCTTGGTGCTCAAGGACTCCGTGGCGATCTTCTCCTGGAGACGGATGATGCCCTGCAGCAGGGCCTCGGGCCGCGGCGGGCAGCCCGGCACGTAGACGTCGACCGGGATGATCGAGTCGACCCCCTTGGTGACGCAGTAGGAGTCCCAGTAGGGCCCGCCGGAGTTGGAGCAGGCGCCGAACGAGATGACGTACTTCGGCTCGGGCATCTGGTCGTAGAGGCGACGCACGGCCGGCGCCATCTTGTCGGTCACCGTCCCGCTGACGACCATGAGGTCGGCCTGGCGTGGACCGGGGGCGAACGGGATCACGCCGAGTCGGATGAAGTCGTGGCGCGCCATCGACGCGGCGATGAACTCGATGGCGCAGCAGGCCAATCCGAAGTTGAAGACCCACAGGGAGTAGCGGCGCCCCCAGTTGAGGACGACCTTCACCGGCGTGGGTGCGATGTCCTGGCCCAGCCCGACCCGGGGCAGCGGGAGGTCGACCTGTGCCACGTCAGACCCACCTCAGCAGACCACGACGGCCCGCGTGGACGAGCCCCACGAGCAGGACCCCCACGAAGACGGCGATCTCGACCAGTGAGACCGCGCCGAGGTGCGAGCTGCGCACCACCAGCGCCCAGGGGAACAGGTAGACGGCGTCGACCGCGAAGATGACGTAGAGGAAGGCGTAGACGAAGTAGCGCACCTGGGTCTGCGCCCAGTCGACGCCCACGGGATCCACACCCGACTCGTAGGTGGTCAGCTTCGCCCGGGTCGGCGCCCTGGGCGCGAGCACCGCACGCGCCCCCATCGCAGCCACGAACAGCAGCAGGCCGACCACGACCACTGCGGCGATGACGACGTAGGGCGACACGTCCGGCAGCCTAGTGGCGATGGGCGTTGCGTGGCCCGACCGGCTCAGTGGGGCTTGCCACGCGCGAGCGCAGCCGGGTCGGGTTGGGACGGACGGCCACCGATGAAGTCGTCCCACCGTTGCCGCACCGGCCCCCACCGCTTCTCGAACTCTGCATCCCTGCGCGCAGCGTGCGCCACCCGAGCCGGCGAGTAGAACCAGCGCGCCCACGGCGAGTGGGGCCGCGAGTCTCGCCGCGGCATACCAGGCAATGGGCGCGGCGAACGTCCCGATGACGGCCGTCGGGAACTTGCCCTTGAGCGCGACCACGGCCACGAGCAGGAAGTGCACAACCAACGCTCCGGTGACACCGAGCCGCACGTACCGCGTGGTGTCGCTGAGCCCCGGCACCTCGGTGGGTGAGACTCCCACCACGGCGAGGCCGACACATGCGGCGACGAGGGTGACGACGTTGACCGACAGCTGTCCCTCCTGGCTCCAGTAGACGTCCTGGAGGTGGAAGATCATCGCGAACTCGTCGAGGACCAGCGACGCGCCGATCCCGATGACCGCCGCGGCGATGTAGTCCAACGGCGCCCGCCCGTCGGCACCCACGGCCGTGAAGGCGCCGGTCACCAACAGGATCGTTCCGGGCGTCGAGTGGTGCAGGTGGGTGCCGCCGCTGCTCATGTTGTGGAACGGGCCGCGCCCCGCCCGGATGAGCCGGGTGATCGTGCGGGTCGCGAGGAACGTCACGACGAAGGCCACGAACGCCAGCAACAGCGGCCCCTTGTGACCGCCGACGACCTCGTCATGCCACCACGTGGCGAGCCAGTCCATCAGCTGAGCCGCTCGAACGCGGGCGCGTAGCGGAACGCACCGCCCGGTCCGCCCGCCCAGGCGTCGAGGCGGCGGAGCATGAAGTAGTCACGCCCCCAGTCCTGCGGAGGGGTCACGTCGTGGTCGACCGCTGCCTCGAACCCGAACCGCGGGTAGTAGTCGCGGTGCCCCAGGAGGACGACACCGCGCAGGTGCATCGCGTCGGCTGCGGCCAGAGTCGCGTGCATGAGAGCGGACCCGACGCCGCCCCTCTGGTGCTGCGGGTCGACGCCGATGGGGCCCAACCCCACGACCTCGCCCGACCGCCCGTCGAGCGTTGCGTAGCTCATGGCGACGTGGCCGACGACGGTGCCGTCCGCATTCTCGGCGACGAGGGTCAGCTCGGCCACGAGGTCGCCGTCGGCGCGCAGCTCGTCGACGAGGGTCGCCTCGAGGAGACCGTCGGAGGCAGGGCGGCCGTCATCGGTGGGGCCGTGGGTGAAGGCGGCGCGGTGGAGGGTGCGGATGGCGTCGTGGTCGGCGGCGGCTTCGCGTCGGATGAGCACGGCCCGAGGGTATGACGCGTGGCCGGGTCGGCGCTGCGGCTTCCGGCCTGCGGGCGCTCTCCTGTGCCCGCGTGAACGGCTGCTCTGGCAACCGTTCACGCAGACACAAGCAGCCGGGAGGCGAGGTGCGCGAGACTGTGGGCAACTCGGCTGGGGTGCGCCACGTGCTCGAGGTGACCACCGTCGAGCCGGGCGACCTGCCAACCGGCAGCGGTCGCGAAGGCGAGCTCGGCGGCATACGTGTCGCCGAAGGCAAGGAAGGCGCGGCGTCCGGCCGCCCAGCCGACCGGCACCGGGAGTCGCCCCTCGAAGTAGGAAGGACGGAGGCGCGGCGCCTCCGCGAGGACCCGCTCGAACCAGTCTGGCGTGGGGAAGAGCGGCTCGACCTGGGCAGCCGGCCACCACTCCGGCCACGGAGGGAGACGGCCACCTGGTTGGGGCAGGCCTGCCAGAAAGTCTGCGAACTGCGTTGGGGCGAGTGGGGTTTCGCGTTCCTGACCCCGCGGGAGGGCTGCGTCCATGGCGATGATCGGGGCGTCCGTGCGCGCGCTGAGGGCGGGTAGGTAGTAGCCGGCGTTGCTGTGTGCCACGACGACGTCGGCCCGCTCGGTCGCTCGGGCGAAGGCGGCGAGGACGTCGCGCGGGTCGGAGGGATCGGCCGGTAGCGCCGCCATCCCTGCTCGCCAACCGGCCAGGGCGGTCAGCTCCGTGACGAGTGGCTCGTACGTGGCAAAACCGAGCAGCGGGCTCGGCAGGACCACGGCGACAACCACGACCTGAGGGTATGCCGAGGTGACGCCGGAGGCGGCCTCCCGCTCCATTGGTCAAGGAAGGCCAACGATTGGAAATGACTGTGGACGAAGGTTGTTGTTCGAACTGATGTTCTGATAGAGTCAGGCATGACCATAGCAGCAGAGCTCCCGACGACGCCCCAGCCGGCGTCGCGGCAGCTGCTGCCGGCGGCCGGGATCCGGTCGGTGCACGAGGTGCTCGACCGGCTTGATGCGGAACCCTTGGACGCACCCGGCGGGGTGTCGCCGAAGCTGGCCGCCCGGCTGCTGGGGGAGCTGGACCGGGCGGTGGGACGGCTGCAGGGGCTGCGGTTGTCGGTCGTGGCGGCTGCAGACCGGGCGCAGGCGGGCGCGCCCGACGGGTTCAGTGGCACGGGCGCCTGGCTAGCGGCCACCACGCACACCGACTCGGGCCAAGCAGCACGAGAGGTGACCCTGGCGACCGACCTGTCCGACGGCGGGCTCGACGCCACGCGCGAAGCGGTGACCAGCGGCCAGGTGTCGCAGGACAAGGCAGGCATCATCGCGCAGGCCGTCAAGGCATTGCCTCCGGGACTCAGTCCCGGGTCGAGGCAGAAGGCAGAGGCCGAGCTGGTGCAGGTCGCGAGGTCCGCCGACCAGCGCGTGCTGCGCAAGGCGGGGCGACAGGTGCTGCGGCTGGCGCAGGACGAGGTCGACGAGGGGGCTGCGCGCGACCACGAATCGACCCTGCTGGGAGACGAGCAGGGCCGGGCCTACGCGAAGTGCAGGCTGACGATGTTCGACCACGGTGACGGCACGACGAGCGGGTCCTTCACGCTGCCCACACCGACCGCGGCCGTCCTGGCCCACGTGGTGCAGCAGATGACCTCACCCCGTCGCAGTCGAGCTGGGGATTCCGGCCAGCCGGGTGTGGCCGAAGCGGGCGTCCGCGCCGGGGACGAGCTGCCCGCGGGGGCATCGTTGCCCCGCGGTGGGGACTGGGCGCATCGACACGGGAAGGCGCTGGCAGACCTGGTCGAGCACCTGCCCACCGACCACCTGCACGGCAAGGTAGCGGCGACCGTGGTCGTCACGACCGACCGCGACGACCTCGTGCGCGAGCTGGGCCTGGCCCACCAGGACACCGGGCAGGACCTCACGGCGTCCGAGGCGCGGCGCCTGGCCTGCAACGCGGGGATCCTGCCGGCAGTCCTGGCCGGAGCGTCGCTCCCGTTGGACCTCGGGCGACAGACGCGACTGTTCAACGAGAACCAGCGGCTCGCGGTCGTCACCCGGTACGACACCTGCGCGGCCCACGGGTGTGACCGCCCCGCCGCCTGGGCCGAGCTGCATCACCAGACACCGTGGGCCGCAGACGGGTTGAGCGACCTCGCCAACGCCGTGCCCCTGTGCGGCTTCCACCACCGCCGGGTCCACGACCCCACGTACGACGCCACGATCACCACCGACGCGCACGGCATCAAGACCGTGCGGCTGCGCCAGCGGGTAGGACCACCAGGGTGAGCAGGGCGCCTTCGCCCACTGCCCCGTTTCGGCGGGGCTTGGGGCAGGCACTGGTGGGCTGCCCGCGCCCGAGGCACCCATCCCGGTGTCCGATGGATGGGTGGCCGCCTGTTCCCTGCCACACCCGGCATACCATGGGTGGGACGCCCGCGAGAGCGGGAACCTAACGTGCAGAACGGGTGGCGGGAACGCAGATGAGCAGCAAGTCCGTCCAGCAGCTCGACCGTGTGGTGATCCGGTTCGCTGGAGACTCGGGCGACGGGATGCAGCTGACGGGAGACCGGTTCACGAGCGAGACGGCAGCACTCGGCAACGACCTGTCGACGCTGCCCAACTTCCCCGCCGAGATCCGCGCGCCGCAGGGCACGCTCCCCGGCGTCAGCAGCTTTCAGCTCCACTTCGCCGACCACGACGTCCTCACCCCCGGCGACGCCCCCGACGTCCTCGTCGCCATGAACCCGGCCGCGCTCAAGGCCAACCTCGGCGACCTGCCGCGCGGCGCGACGATCATCGCCAACACCGACGAGTTCACCAGGCGCAACCTCGGCAAGGTCGGCTACGACGCCAACCCGCTCGAGGACGGCAGCCTCGAGTCGTGGCACGTCCACCCTGTCGCGCTGACCAGCATCACCGTCGAGGCGCTCGCCGAGTTCGACACCTTGTCCCGCAAGGACAAGGAGCGTGCCAAGAACATGTTCGCCCTCGGGCTGCTGTCGTGGATGTACCACCGGCCCACCAACGGCACCGAGTCGTTCCTGCGCAAGAAGTTCGGCAGCAAGCCCGACATCCTCGCCGCCAACCTCGCCGCCCTCAAGGCCGGTCTCAACTACGGCGAGACCACCGAGGACTTCGCCGTCTCCTACGAGATCGCGCCCGCGAAGATGGCGCCCGGCACCTACCGCAACATCACCGGCAACCTCGCCCTCGCGATCGGACTGACCACGGCGGCCCACCGCGCCGGCATACCCCTGGTGCTCGGCTCCTACCCGATCACGCCCGCCTCCGACATCCTGCACACCCTGAGCGGGTTCAAGCGCTACGGCGTCACCACGATGCAGGCCGAGGACGAGATCGCAGGAGTCGGCGCGGCCCTGGGCGCGAGCTTCGGCGGCGCCATCGGCGTCACCACCACGAGCGGGCCGGGTGTCGCCCTCAAGTCCGAGACGATCGGCCTCGGCGTGAGCCTGGAGCTCCCACTCGTCATCGTCGACGTGCAGCGCGGTGGACCCTCGACCGGGCTGCCGACCAAGACCGAGCAGTCCGACCTGCTTCAGGCGATGTTCGGCCGCAACGGTGAGTCGCCGGTGCCGATCGTGGCGCCGCGCTCCCCCGCCGACTGCTTCGACGCGGCGATCGAGGCGGTGCGCATCGCCACCACCTACCGCACCCCGGTGTTCCTGCTCTCCGACGGCTACCTCGCCAACGGCTCCGAGCCCTGGGCCGTGCCGCAGGTGGCCGAGCTCCCTGAGCTGGCAGTCCAGTTCGCGACCGAGCCCAACGACACCGACGCCGACGGCAAGCCGGTGTTCCACCCGTTCAAGCGCGACGACACCACCCTCGCCCGCCCGTGGGCCGTCCCCGGCACGAGCGGACTCGAGCACCGCATCGGCGGCATCGAGAAGGCCGACATCACCGGCAACATCTCCTACGACCCCGACAACCACGACCTCATGACGCGCCTGCGCGCGGGCAAGGTCGAGCGGATCGCCGAGTCGATCGGCGACCTCGAGGTCGACGACCCGAGCGGCGACGCGGACGTCCTCGTCCTCGGCTGGGGCTCGACCTACGGCCCGATCGCGGCCGCCGTCCGCAGCGTCCGCAACACCGGCGCCAAGGTCGCCCAGGCCCACCTGCGCCACCTCAACCCGTTCCCCGCCAACACCGGCGAGGTCCTGCGCCGCTACGACCGCGTGCTCGTGCCCGAGATGAACATGGGCCAGCTCGCGTTGCTGCTGCGGGCGAAGTACCTCGTCGACGTCCACTCGTTCACCCAGGTGCGTGGCCTGCCGTTCACCACCGTCGAGCTCGCCGACGCGATCGTGTCGTTGCTCGAGGACGACGCCGCCACCGACCCGACCAGTGAGGAGGTCCGAGCATGAGCACAGAGCTGGGTATGCCGGGCACGTCGCCCCCCGCGGGTACGGCCGGCGTGCCGCGCCTCGCCGAGGACGCGCCGAAGCAGACCAAGAAGGAGTTCACCTCCGACCAGGAGGTCCGCTGGTGCCCCGGCTGCGGCGACTACGCGATCCTCGCCGCCGTCCAGGGCTTCCTGCCCGACCTCGGGCTCAAGCGCGAGAACATCGTGTTCGTCTCCGGCATCGGCTGCTCGTCGCGGTTCCCCTACTACCTCGACACCTACGGCATGCACTCGATCCACGGCCGCGCGCCGGCCATCGCGACGGGGCTGGCAACGAGCCGCGGCGACCTGTCGGTGTGGGTCGTGACCGGTGACGGTGACGCGCTGTCGATCGGCGGCAACCACCTGATCCACGCGCTGCGCCGCAACGTCAACCTCACGATCCTGTTGTTCAACAACCAGATCTACGGCCTGACCAAGGGCCAGTACTCCCCCACCTCGGAGGTCGGCAAGATCACCAAGTCGACGCCGATGGGTTCGGTCGACCACCCGTTCAACCCGGTGTCGCTGGCGCTCGGTGCCGAGGGCACGTTCGTGGCGCGCACCATGGACTCCGACCGCAAGCACCTCACCGAGGTGCTGCGCCAGGCGGCCGAGCACCGCGGCACCTCGCTCGTCGAGATCTACCAGAACTGCCCGATCTTCAACGACGGCGCGTTCGACCTCATCAAGGACCGCACCCAGCAGGAGGCGCGGATCGTCCACCTCGTCGACGGCGAACCGGTGGCGGTCGGGCCAGAGGGTGACCGCAAGGTCCTGGTGCGCACTGCCGACGGCGGCATGGAGTTCGTGGCCGAGGCCGAGGTCGGCGAGCGTGAGGTCGTGGTCCACGACGTCGCCGCGCCCGAGCCGACGCAGGCGTTCGCCCTCTCCCGTCTGGACAGCCCCGAGATGACGCACGTGCCGATGGGCATCTTCCGCAACGTCGACCGCCCGACCTACGACGACCAGGTCCGCCACCAGGTCGAGGCCGCGGTCGACACCGCCGGCGGGTCACCCACCGACGCCGACCTCGACGAGTTGATCCACGGTCGCGACACCTGGACTGTTGCCTGACGCCGGCGAGCTGCGCCGCGGCGCGCTCTACGGTTTCCTCGCGTATGCCGTGTGGGGCGCCTTTCCGCTCTACTTCCACGCGCTCAAGCCCGCCGGCGCCTGGGAGATCCTGAGCCACCGGATCCTGTGGACGCTGGTCCTGTGCGCGCTGGTGTTGCTCGTGCGGCGCGACCTGGCCTGGGCGACGCAGCTGTGGCGCCGTCCCCGGCTCGGCGTCGGCGTCGTCGTGGCGGCACTGCTCATCGCCCTGAACTGGGTGGTCTACGTGCAGGCGGTCATCACGGGGCACACCACCGAGGCCGCCCTGGGCTACTTCCTCAACCCGATCGTCACGGTGTTCCTTGGGGTGGTGGTGCTGCGTGAGCGGCTCCGGGCGCTGCAGTGGGTCGCGGTCGGGATCGGCGCGGTCGCCGGGCTCTACCTGTCGTTCGCCGCAGGCTCGGTGCCGGTCATCGCGCTCACCCTGGCCGCGACCTTCGGGTCGTACGGCCTGGTGAAGAAGAAGGTCGGCGCCAGCCTGCAGGCCATGCAGTCCCTCGCGGCCGAGACGGCCGTGTTGGCGCCAATTGCGTTGGTGCTGTTGGTGATTCTCACTTCGCGCGGTGAGACGACCTTCACGACTGACGGTGGCTGGCACACGACGTTGCTCGTGCTCTCGGGTGCCGCGACGGCGCTCCCGCTCCTGCTGTTCGCGGCCGCCGCCCGGCGCGTCCCGCTCGTCACGATCGGGCTGCTGCAGTTCGTCACGCCGGTGCTGCAGCTGCTGTGCGGGGTGCTGCTGCTGGGCGAGCACATGTCGACCCAGCGGTGGGTCGGTTTCGCCATCGTGTGGCTCGCCCTCGCCGTGCTGACCGTCGACTCACTGCGCCAGCGGGCGACGCGCTCGGCCCGCACCCGGCGCGACCGGGGCGTCTCGATTAACGACACGGCCGACTTGCGTTAATCACCCCGAGTGAGGTTAGGCTTTCCTAACATGAAGCCTTCCCGCCTCCTCGCCACCGTCGCCGCGACGGTCGCCGCCCTGTCCCTCGCGCTCGCCGGCTGCAGCACGGGCAGCACCACCGACGCCGGCGCCAGCAACGGCGACGCGGCACCCGCAGCCGACGCCGCGGCATACCCCGTCAGCATCAAGCACGTCTATGGCGAGACGACGATCGAGAAGGCGCCCGCGCGCGTCGCCACGCTCGGCTGGTCCGACCAGGACGTCGTGCTCTCGCTCGGGGTCGTCCCGGTCGCCTCGACCAAGATCACCTACGGCGGCAACGCTGCCGGCTCCACCGCGTGGTTCGACGCAAAGCTGAAGGAGCTCGGCGGGCAGCAGCCGGCGCGCTACAGCGACGCCGACGGCATCCCGGTCGAGGAGGTCGCCAAGGCGACGCCCGACCTGATCGTCGCGACCAACTCCGGCATCACCAAGGACGAGTACGACAAGCTCTCGAAGATCGCCCCGACCATCGCCTATCCCGGCGACGCCTGGGGCACGTCGTGGCAGACCTCGCTGGACATGATCGGCACGGCGCTGGGCCGCAGCGACGAGGCCGCGAAGGTCAAGGCCGAGACCGAGGCCGTGCTGAAGAAGGCCCAGACCGACAACCCGCAGATCGTCGGCAAGACCGTCATCTTCGGCATGCTCAGCGCCACCGACACCTCACAGGTGCAGTTCTACACGCCGCTGGACAACCGGCCGCGCGTGCTGACCGACCTCGGCATGAAGACCGCACCCGTCGTGGAGCAGCTGAGCAAGGGCAGCAAGGAGTTCTTCAAGACCATCTCTGCGGAGCAGGCGGGCACCCTGAAGTCCGACGTGTTCATCACGTACACCGAGAAGCCTGGCGAGATGGGCAAGTTCCTCTCCGACCCCCTGCTGAAGCAGATCCCCGCGTTCAAGACCGGCGGCTACGTCGAGGCCGCGAATCCCGTTGAGGTGACAGGAATGTCGTCGCCGTCGCCCCTGTCGCTGCCGTACGTCGCCGAGAAGTTCGTGCCGCTCATCGCCCAGGCCGTCGACCGCGCCGACGGCTGACCAGCGCCGCATCCACACCAGCCGCATCCACACCACATGAGCCGCCCGCCCCGCACGACGCGACCGGCCCTGGCCGTGACCATCGCCGTGCCCATCGCCGTGGCGGTGCTCGCGGCCGGGGTCGTCGTCTCGCTGCACGTGGGCTCGCGGATGCTGCCGCCCGACGTCGTGTGGGAGGCGCTGACCCGGCCGTCGGCCGACGACCCCGACCACGCCATCGTCACCGCCCGGGTGGCTCGCACCGTGCTGGCGCTCCTCGCCGGGGGTGCGCTGGGCCTGGCCGGAGCGGCCATGCAGGGTCTGACCCGCAACCCGCTGGGCGACCCGGGCATCCTGGGCGTGAACGCCGGGGCCGCGCTCGGCATGGTGCTGGCTGTCGCCGTCGTCGGCGTCACCTCGCTCCCGGTGCAGATCTGGTTCGCCTTGGCTGGGGCCGCCGTGGCGGGCGTGGCCGTGCACGCCATCGCCGGGCTGGGTCGTGACGGCGCCACACCGGTCAAGCTCGCGGTGGCCGGGGCCGCAGCGACCGCCGGGTTCACCAGCTGGACGACCGCGCTGCTCATCACCGACCTGCAGACGCTGGAGACGTTCCGGTTCTGGCAGGTCGGCACGGTCGGCGGGCGCGGCCTGGAGGTCGTCGGCCCCGTGCTGCCCTTCCTGGCGGTCGGCACCGTGCTCGCCCTCACCGGCGCACGGCTGCTCGACGTGCTGGCACTCGGGGACGACCTGGCTCGCGGTCTCGGCCGGCGCGCCGGACTCGACCGCGTGGTGGTGGGCGCCTCGATCATCCTGCTCGCCGGTGCGGCGACAGCGCTCGCCGGACCCATCGCATTCGTGGGTCTCGTGGCGCCGCACGCGTCGCGGATTCTGGTGGGGCCCAGCTATGTTCGCATCCTGCCCATGAGCGTTGCCCTCGGCTCGGGGCTGGTCGTCTGGGCCGATGTCCTGGGGCGGGTGGTGCTGCCGCCGACCGAGGTGCAGGTCGGCATCATGACCGCCGTCATCGGCGTGCCGGTGTTCTTCGCGCTGGTCCGTCGCGGACGGATGGGCTCGCTGTGAGTGCCGTCGCCGACCGCGGGGGTATGCCGCGTGGCGTGGCCGTGGTGCGCGCCGCGCGGTCCCGGGTCGCGCGCCGCCAGCGCGTGCTCATCACCGGGCTGGCCGTGGTGACCCTCGGGGTGTTCCTCGTCCGGGTGCTGCTGGGGGACTTCACCGTGACCATCCCGGACTTCCTGCGGATCGTGTCCGGGGAACAGATCCCCGGTGCCACGTTCGTCGTCATGGAGTCCAAGCTCCCCCGGGCCGTGCTCGGCCTGCTCGTGGGGGCGGCGTTCGGTCTGGGCGGGACGATCTTCCAGACCACGCTGCGCAACGCCCTCGCCTCGCCTGACATCGTCGGCGTCGGCATGGGCGCCAGCGCGGCCGCGGTGTTCGCCATCGTCGTGCTCGGCCTGCAGGGACTGTCCGTCTGGGGTTTCGCGATCGCCGGGGCGCTGGGCGTCGCGGTGCTGGTGCGGCTGCTCGCGGGCACCGCGGGGGGCTACCGGGTCGTGGTCGTCGGGGTCGGCGCCGCTGCCTTCCTCGTCGCCGTCGTGCAGTACCTCTTCACCCGCGCCAGCATCTACGACGCCCAGGCGGCGCTGGTCTGGCTGACCGGCAGCCTCAACTCGGCCAGCTGGCCGGTGATCGCCCGGACCGCCGGGTGTCTGCTCGTGCTCGTCCCCGCGGTGGCTGCCCTGGCGGGCGCGCTGCGTCTCTGCGAGCTGGGTGACGACACCGCCGCGGGGCTGGGGTCCTCACCCCGGCGCACCGATGCGCTGCTGGTCGTGGCGGTGCTGCTCGTGAGCGTGGGCGTGGCCGCCGCCGGTCCGGTCGCGTTCGCCGCCTTCCTCGCCGGCCCCATCGCGCGCGCCCTGGGCGGGGGTCGCACCAGCCTGACCGCGTCGGCGCTCGTGGGCGCGACGCTCGTGATCGGCGCCGACCACGTGGGCGCCTATCTCGTCCCGGACGTCAACCTGCCCGTCGGCGTCGTCACCGGCGCGCTCGGCGCACCGTTCCTGCTGTGGCTCATCGCCACCGGCCGCACCTCACGGAGGAGCTCATGAGCACCGACCCGGCCATCCAGCGCATCACCGGCTCCCGGCTCACCACCGACGACCTGTCGCTCGGCTACGCCGAGCGCACCGTGGTCGACCACGTCACCACCCGCGTGCCCGACGGGGCCGTGACCGTGATCGTCGGGGCCAACGCGTGCGGCAAGTCGACCCTCCTGCGCGGACTGGCCCGGCTCCTGGCACCACGCACCGGCGAGGTGGTCCTCGACGGCCGGTCCATCCACGGCATACCCACTAAGGAGGTCGCCCGCACCCTTGGCCTGCTCCCCCAGAACCCCATCTCCCCCGAGGGGGTCACCGTCGTCGACCTCGTCGGTCGCGGACGTGCGCCCCACCAGGGCAGGTTCCAGCGGTGGAGCGCCGAGGACGAGGCGGCGGTCGCGCACGCACTGGAGATGACGGGCACCCTCGAGCTGTCCGACCGCGTCGTCGACGAGCTCTCCGGCGGGCAACGCCAACGGGTGTGGATCGCGATGGCGCTCGCCCAGCAGACCGACCTGCTGCTGCTCGACGAACCCACGACCTACCTGGACGTGGCCCACCAGGTCGAGGTGCTCGACCTGCTGCACGACCTCAACGCGACCCGCGGCACGACCGTGGTCATGGTGCTGCACGAGCTCAACCTGGCAGCCCGCTACGCCGACCACCTCGTCGCCATGCGCGACGGGCGCATCGTCGCCGAGGGGGCGCCGGGCGACGTCATCACCCGAGAACGCGTCAGCGAGGTCTTCGGCATGGACTGCCGCGTCATCGCCGACCCCGTCGCCGGCACCCCCATGGTCGTCCCGATCGGCCGCCACCACACCCGGGCCCCGCGTGGCCTGGTCACGAACGGAGCCACCGCATGACCGCCGCCCCTGTCACCGACGTCGCACCCTCAGGCTTCGTCGCGGACGTCGAGGTCGTGGCCGTCGAGCGGCTGAGCCCGGCGTTCGTCCGGGTCACCCTGGGGGCGCCCGCCCTGGCCGACCTCGCGCACCTCGGGTTCGACACCCGGTTCAAGGTGGTCCTGCCCGGGCCGACCGGCCGGCTGCCGGAAGCGGCGGACACCCAGGAGGGCTGGTACGCCAACTGGCTGGCCATGCCGGACGACGAGCGTGCGTTCATGCGCACCTACACCGTGCGTGACGTCGTCGGTGCGGGTGAGCAGACCCGTCTCGTCGTGGACTTCGTCGTCCACGACGACCTGGGCCACGGCCTCGGCCCTGCCTGCCGGTGGGCGCTGTCGGCCGAGCCCGGCGACCGGGTTGTGGTCGTTGTCCCGCTTCGCGGCGGATCCCCTTGGGGCGGAACGGAGTTCGCACCGGGCGATGCCCGCGACCTGCTGGTCATCGGTGACGAGACGGCTCTGCCCGCGATCGCGCGGGTGCTGGCCGATGCCGACCCGGGCCTGACCGGACGGGTCTTCGTCGAGGTCCCCGGTGCGCACGACCGGCTGCCGCTGCCCGAGCACCCGGGCATCGAGGTGACCTGGGTGCCGCGCGACACCGGACGACCCGGTCGACGCCTCGTGCAGGTGGTCCGCCGCCGGCTCGGCCTGCCCCCGACCGACCTCGACGCGCCGCAGCCCGAGGTCGTCACCGACATGGAGGTCGAGGTGTGGGAGACCCCGCGCTACTCCTCCGGCGGCGAGGACCTGCGGGCGCAGCTGGCCGCGTCGCCGGGCCGTGACCTGGCGGGCACCTACGCGTGGATCGCCGGGGAGTCCTGGCTGGTGAAGACCCTGCGCCGGGCCTTGGTGTCCGAGCTCGAGGTCGAGCGGGCCCGGGTGGCGTTCATGGGTTACTGGCGCGAAGGCGTCGCCATGCGCTCCTGACCCTTGCGTCTGTGTTGTTGCCCACCAGCGGGGCAAACTCGCAGACGCAGGCAAGCGGGGGCGTTCGCACGGCAACGCCCGGGTATGCCGCGGGCTCGCCCGGCGGCATACCTTCCGTTCATCTGGAGTCACCTGCTGGTCACCTCACGGTTGCCCGGCAAGGCCTCGTGCGTTCCTAGATTGGCGGCGGCCCACCAGCCATCTCGCCCCGCCCATCCGGAGGAACGCATGTCCGCACCTGCACCCGAGCGTCGCCTGCTGCCGCTCGCCGTCTCGCCGAGCCACCCCGGTGGCCGCAGCGCCATGACCTGTCACTACCGCTGCGACGACGCCTGCTCCAAGCCCGTCCCCAACACCACCGACAACGGCTACTTCGGCGACGTCGCCGCGACGGCCGCTTCCCGCCGCACCATCCTCAAGGGCGCCGGGCTGGCCGCCGCGTTCGTCGGCTTCGGTGCCGCCAGCGCGACGCCAGCCGCGGCCGCACCCGCACAGGGCAAACCCACAGGGCGCGGGCGGGGCTCGCGCGGTCGAGGCACCTCGCCGTTCGGCTTCACCCCGATCGAGCCCGTGCCGGCCGGCACCGACAAGGTCGTCGTGCCCGAGGGCTTCACCTGGTCGACGATCATCGCGTGGGGCGACCCGATCCTGCCCGGCGCCCCGGAGTTCGACTTCGACCGGCAGAGCGCGGCGGCGCAGGCCGGGCAGTTCGGCTACAACAACGACTACACGACCCTCATCCGCGGCCGGAGCCAGAACGACGCCACGCTGGTCTGCAACAACGAGTACACCAACGACGAGCTGATGTTCCGCGGCTACACCGGGTCGGCGTCGCTCACGCCCGAACAGATCCGCATCACCATGGCCGCCCACGGCATGTCCGTCGTCGCGGTGGAGCGCAAGAACGCCAAGGCCGAGTGGAAGTACCTGAAGAACGCCCGGGTCAACCGGCGCATCACCGCCACGACCCGGTTCGCGGTCGACGGCCCGGCCGCCGGCTCGCGTCTGCTGCGCACCAGCGCCGACCCGTCGGGCACCCGCGTGCTCGGCACCTTCGGCAACTGCGCCGGTGGCACCACCCCGTGGGGCACGGTGATCTCCGGCGAGGAGAACTTCAACGGCTACTTCACCGCGGCCACGGCACCGGCAGACCAGGCCGCGGCATACCAGCGCTATGGCATCACCGGCTCCACGGGCCGCGGCTGGGAGCGGGTGGACTCCCGGTTCGACGCGACCCAGGAGCCCAACGAGGTCAACCGGTTCGGCTGGATCGTCGAGCTCGACCCCTCCGACCCGGACTCGACCCCGGTCAAGCACACCGCGATGGGCCGCATGAAGCACGAGGGCGCCAACGTCACGATCGCCCCCGACGGCCGCGTGGTGGCGTACATGGGTGACGACGAGCGGTTCGACTACCTCTACAAGTTCGTGTCACGCGACACCTTCCGCAAGGGCAACTCCCCCAAGGCCCGCAAGCACAACCTGGGGCTGCTGTCCGAGGGCGACCTGTACGTCGCGAAGTTCACCGGCGACGGCTTCCAGGACGGCATCAGCGACGGCTCCGGTGAGTGGCTCGCCATCACCAAGGACGGCAGGAGCCAGGTGCCCGGCATGTCGCTCGAGGAGGTGCTCGTCTGGACGCGACTGGCGGCCGACAAGCTCGGCGCCACCAAGATGGACCGCCCCGAGGACGTCGAGCCCAACCTCATCAACGGCCGCACCTACGTGGTCTGCACCAACAACACCCGTCGCGCCCCGTCGCAGATCGACGAGGCCAACCCGCGCGCCAACAACAAGCACGGCCACATCATCGAGATCACCCCGACCCGCGGCGACGACACCCAGCCCACGTTCGCGTGGAAGATCGTCCTCATCGCGGGCGACCCGAACGACCCGACGACCTACTTCAACGGCTACGACCGCTCCGAGGTGTCGCCGATCTCGTGCCCGGACAACATCGCCTTCGACGAGGCCGGCAACATGTGGATCGCCACCGATGGCAACGCCCTCGGGTCCTGCGACGGCATGTACCTCTACCCGCTCGACGGTCCGCACAAGGGACACCTGCAGCAGTTCCTGTCGGTGCCGGCCTACGCCGAGACGTGCGGCCCGCTCATCACCTGGGACCAACGCACCGTGCTCGCCGCCGTGCAGCACCCGGGTGAGGAGACCGGCGGTTCTCCGGAGACGCCGCTCAGCCAGTTCCCCTACCAGGGCGACGGCCAGCCGCGACCGGCCGTCATCCAGATCCGCCCGACCCGCTGACGCGGGCCACGCACGACCAGCGAGAGGTATGCCGCGGACTCGCGTCCGCGGCATACCTCTCGTTGCGCTTGCCTGGCGCAGGTGACGAGTGGCGTTGCGGCAGAAGGGAACTCAGCCGACGCGGTTGACGACGCTGGTGGCGAGGGCACGCAACGCGTCCTTGGCCTCCGACGCCGGCAGGGGGTCGAGCAGGTCCTGTGCCTCACGGGCCACCACGGCAGTCTGTTCGCGGGCGCGCTCCATGGCGGGATGGGCGCGCAGCAGCTCGAGGGCCTCGGCCAGGGCGGCCTCGTCCTCGCGCAGGTCGCTGCGCAGCAGCTCCTGCAGACGCGCGTCGGCAGGGTCGGTCGAGGCGAGTGCGTGCAGCACCGGCAGGGTGCGCTTGCCCTCGCGCAGGTCGGTGCCGGGCGTCTTGCCCAGCTCGGCCGCCTCGGACGACACGTCGATCAGGTCGTCGGCGAGCTGGAACGCCATGCCGAGCCGTTCGCCGTACAGCCGCAACACTTCCACGGTCTGGGCGTCGCAACCGGAGAACATCGCGCCGTATCGGGCGGCGGTGGCGATGAGCACACCCGTCTTGTCCTCGAGCACCCCGAGGTAGTAGTCGCGGGCATCGACGCCCTCCGGCGCCGGCCGCGCGTCCCGGATCTGCCCCGAGCACAGCCGCACGAACGTCTCGGCCTGGATCTTCACGGCCTCGGCGCCGAGGTCGGCGATGATCGAGGACGCCTTGCCGAACAGCAGGTCCCCGATGAGGATGGCGCCTGAGTTGCCGTATGCCGCGTTGGCGCTGGGTGCGCCGCGCCGCAGCTCGGCCTCGTCCATGACGTCGTCATGGCACAGGGACGCCACATGGGTCAGCTCGACGCCGGCGGCGGCCGCGACGACCTGGTCGTTGCGACCCGAGCCCACCTCCGCTGCGAGCAGCGTGAGCATGGGCCGGAACCGCTTGCCGCCGGCCTCCACCAGGTGGCTGTTGGCCTCGGCGATGAACGGGTCGTCGTGGTCGATCTCCTTGCGCAGCAAGGCATCCACTTCGGCGATGCCCTGCTGCAGGTCTGCGGCCAGCTCGTCCGAGACGGACGGTAGCGCCAGCACAGGTGGGGTCGGGCTCACTTTGCGATGAACTGCGACGACTGCTCGGCGAGGTCGAGGACCTGCGCGGGCAGCACACCCAGCACCAGCGTCACGAGCGCACCCACAGTGATCGCGGCGGTCGTGAACGGCGAGGCCACCTCGGCCACCACGGGTTCGCCGGCCGGCGGGTCGGTGAAGTACATGAGGACGATGAGCCGCACGTAGACGAACGCGGTCACGACACTGGCGATCACACCGATGACGACCATCCACACGCCCGCCCGGCCGCCGAAGGAGATGGCCGGCGCGAACGCGGCATACTTCGCGGCGAAGCCGGACGTGAGCGGGATGCCCGCGAACGCCAGCAGCAGGAACGAGAACACGCCCGCCACCACCGGGTGGCTGCGACCGAGCCCGGCCCACTGCGACAGGTGCGAGGCCTCCGAACCACCCTGGCGCACCATCGACACGATGGCGAAGGCCGCGATCGTGGTGAAGCCGTAGGCCGCGAGGTAGAACATCGTGCCGGCGACACCGGTGCGGTCGAAGGACATCACCGCGACCAGGATGAAGCCTGCGTGCGCGATCGAGGAGTAGGCCAGCAGGCGCTTCACGTCGGTCTGGGTGACCGACAGGATCGCACCGACGACCATGGTGAGGACCGCGACGGCGATGACGCCGAGGCGCCAGTCCCAGCGGTTGGCCTCGGCGCCGACGTAGACGAAGCGCAGGATCGCTCCGAAGGCCGCAACCTTGGTGCAGGCGGCCATGAACCCGGTGACCGGAGTCGGGGCGCCCTGGTAGACGTCGGGCGTCCAGGAGTGGAACGGCACGGCGCCGACCTTGAAGAGCAGGCCGACCAGCACGAGGACGATGCCGGGGACCAGCAGGCCCTCGAGCTGGCCGTTCGCCGTCGTCACGGCGGCGGCGATGTCGGGCAGGTAGATCGACCCGGCATACCCGTAGAGCAGGGCCGCACCGAAGAGGAAGAACGCCGAGCTGAACGCGCCCAGCAGGAAGTACTTCAGCGACGCCTCCTGCGACAGCAGGCGACGACGACGGGCCAGGCCGGACATGAGGTAGAGCGGCAGCGACAGCACCTCGAGGGCCACGAACATGATCAGCAGGTCGTTGGCCGCCGGGAAGAGCATCATGCCCAGCACCGAGAACAGCATCAGCGGGAAGACCTCGCTGGTGCCGAGCCCGGCGCGCAGCGCGGCGGCCTCGTGGGCCGAGCCGGGGATCGCGGCACCCATCGGGGTGAACGCGTCGGCGCCCTTGCCGCCGAACCGCTCGGCCATGGTGAGCACGCCCAGGATCGACATGGCCAAGATGGTCCCCTGCAGGAACAGCGAGGGACCGTCGATGGCGATCGCGCGCGCCACGGTGAACCCGCGGTGGGACTCCTGCGCGGACACCGTGACCAGCACGACGAACGCGGCCACGAGCGTGACCAGCGCCACCGCGACCTGGGCCGTGTGCCGCTGGCGGCGCGGCAGGAACGCCTCGAGCACCACGCCGACCAGCGCACCACCGGCGACGATCAGCATCGGTGCGATGGCGCCGTAGTCGAAGTCGGCGGCCTTGAACGCAGCGGGCATCGCAGCAGGCACGGCGGCGGGCAGCGCGGCGGTGATCACTTGGAGCCTCCCTCGGCAACGGAGGACGGTGCCGGGTCGGTGACGCCCACGTGCTGCAGGGTCGCCTTCACGGCCGGGTTGAGCAGGTCGAGCGCGGGCTTGGGGTAGAAGCCGAAGACCAGGAGGGCCGCGATGAGCGGCGCCACCACGATCTTCTCGCGCAGGGTGATGTCACGGACGGGGCCCTCGAGCTGCGGCTTGGGTCCGGTCATCATCCGCTTGTACATGAGCAGGATGTAGAGCGCGGCGAGGATGATGCCGGTGGTCGCGATGACTGCGGGCAGCTTGTACCGCTCGAACGTCCCGACGAGCACCATGATCTCGGAGATGAACGGGCTCAGGCCCGGCAGCGCCAGACCGGCCAGACCGGCGAACAGGAACACCCCGGCCAGACCGGGCGTGACCCGCTGCCAGCCACCGAAGTCCGGGATCCGCTTGCTGCCGCGACGCGCCACGAGCATGGCGGCGACGAGGAACAGCGCCGCGGTGGTGAAGCCGTGGTTGAGCATGTAGAGCGTGGAGCCGGCGCCACCGGTGGAGGTGAACGCGAAGATGCCGAGCACGATGAAGCCGAAGTGGCTCACCGAGGTGTAGGCGATCAGGCGCATGACGTCGGTCTGACCGATCGCGAGCAGGGCGCCGTAGATGATCGAGATGACGGCGAGGGCCAGCACCACCGGCGTCGCCCACTGCGATGCCTCCGGGAAGATCTGGAGGCAGAACCGGATCATGCCGTAGGTGCCGACCTTGTCGAGCACGCCGACGAGCAGCACCGCCGTGGCGGGACGCGCCTCGGTGGCTGCGTCGGGCAGCCAGGTGTGCACCGGCCACATCGGCGCCTTGACGGCGAACGCGATGAAGAAGGCCAGGAAGATCCAGCGCCCGGCGTTCACCGGCAGGTCCAGCCCGGTCAGCTTGGTGACGAGGAAGCCGTCGGCGCCGCCGGGGCCGTACTTGTAGAGCGCGATGACGCCCACGAGCATCACCAGGCCACCGGCGAGGGAGAACAGGAGGAACTTCACCGCGGCATACTGCCGACGCGGCCCGCCGTAGGAGCCGATCAGGAAGTAGACCGGGATCAGCATCGCCTCGAAGAAGACGTAGAACAGGAACACGTCGGTGGCGGCGAAGACGCCGACCATGAACGTGGCGAGCACCAGCGTCAGGGCGAAGTAGTTCTTCTCCCGCTTGCCGCCCTCCGGGACGTCGTCCCACGCGGCGAGGATGCAGATCGGCAACAGCACCAGGGCCATGAGGATCATGACGAGTGCGAGGCCGTCGACACCGAGGGCGTAGGACACCCCGAACTGCGGGATCCACTCGTGCTGCTCGACCAGCTGGAACTGCTGGGTCGACCCGGTCTTGAACTGCAGCGCGGCTGCGACACCGAAGACCAGCGTCAGCAGCGAGAAGCCCAGCGCGACCTTCTTGGCCTGGTCGGCCATGCTCGCGGGGAGCGCGGCGACGACGATGGCACCGATGAGCGGGATGAGCCCGATCACCGTCAGCCAGGGGAAGTTCGACATCACTGGATCACCCACACAGCACCGAGGATGGCGACGACGCCGGCGAGCATCGTCAGGGCATAGGACCGCGCAAAACCGTTCTGCAGCTTGCGCAACCGGCTCGACGTGCCACCGATGAGGGCGGCGAGCCCACCGACACCGCCGTCGATGCCGCGGTTGTCGGCGAAGACGAGCGCACGCGTCAGGTGGATGCCGGGGCGCATGAACACGGCCTCGTTGACGTCGTCCTGGTAGAGGTCACGCCGGGCCGCACGGGTGAGCAGCGAGCCGGTCGGCGCCGTCTCGGGCACCGAGTCGCGCCAGTACTTCAGCCAGGCCAGCGCCACGCCGGCCGCGACCAGCAGCAGTGTCAGCGCGATGAGCACGGGCACGGGCAGCACCGGGTGCTCCCCCTCCGGGTGCCCGCCGACGACCGGCTCGAGCCAGCTGGTGAACGTGCCGCCGAGCGAGAGCAGGAGACCCAGCAGGGCCGAGCCCACGGCCAGCACGATCATCGGCACGGTCATGAGCAGCGGCGACTCGTGCGGGTGGACTGCATCCTCGCCGTCGGTCCGCCAACGCCGCTTGCCGTGGAAGGTCATGAAGAACAGCCGCGACATGTAGAACGCGGTGATGCCGGCACCGATGAGCGCGGCGCCACCGAAGACCCACGGCCGCCAGCCCTCGCCGATGAACGCGGCCTCGATGATCTTGTCCTTGGACCAGTAGCCGGAGAACGGCGGGACACCGAGGATCGCGAGCCAGCCGAGGCCGAAGGTCACCCAGGTGATCTTCATGACCCCGGACAACCCGCCGAAGCGGCGCATGTCGACCTGGTCGTTCATGCCGTGCATGACGGACCCGGCGCCGAGGAACATCCCGGCCTTGAAGAAGCCGTGCGTCACCAGGTGGAAGATCGCGAACGCGTACCCCACCGGGCCGAGGCCCGCGGCGAGCATCATGTAGCCGATCTGCGACATGGTCGAAGCGGCCAGCGCCTTCTTGATGTCGTCCTTGGCGCAACCGACGATCGCACCGAACACCAGCGTGATGGCGCCGACGATGGCGACGACCAGCTGGGCGTTGGGGGCGCCGTCGAAGATGAAGTTGCTGCGCACGATGAGGTAGACGCCGGCGGTGACCATGGTCGCGGCGTGGATGAGCGCCGAGACGGGCGTCGGGCCGGCCATCGCGTCACCGAGCCAGCTCTGCAGCGGGAACTGTGCGGACTTGCCGCAGGCGCCGAGCAGCAGCATCAGCCCGATCGCCGTGAGCACACCGGAGCCAGCTCCGCCGGAGGCCTCCTGGACACCGGCGAAGGTGACGGTGCCGAACGCCGCGAACATGATCATGATCGCGACCGAGAGGCCGAAGTCACCGACGCGGTTGACGATGAACGCCTTGTTGGCGGCGGTGGCGTAGGCGGGGTTGTAGTTCCAGAACCCGATGAGCAGGTAGGACGCGAGACCCACGCCTTCCCAGCCGACGTAGAGCAGCAGGTAGGAGTCGGCGAGGACGAGCAGCAGCATCGCCGCGACGAACAGGTTGAGGTAGGCGAAGAACCGGCGCTTGTCCGGGTCGTGCTCCATGTACCCCAGCGAGTAGACGTGGATCAGTGAGCCGACGAAGGTGATGAGCAGGACGAACGTCACCGACAGCTGGTCGACGAGCATCCCGGCGTTGAGCTGGAAGGACCCGGCCGGCACCCAGTTGTAGAGGTCGAGGTGCATGGCGCGGGACTCGGCGTCGCGGCCGAGCATCGACATCCACAGGATGAAGCCGACGACGAACGACGACCACGACATGGCGACCGCGAACAGCGGCCCCCACTTGTCGGTCTTGCGTCCGCCGAGCAGGAGCACGGCGGCACCGAGCGCGGGCAGCGCGACGAGCAGCCAGGCGTATGCCGTGATGCCGGTGGCCGCTTGCGCGGCCGCCGGTTCGGAGGCCGCGGCAGCGTCGGCGAGGGAGTGCAGGGTGGTCACGGTTTCGGGCCCCTTACAGCTTCAACAGGTTGGCGTCGTCGACCGAGGCCGACCGGCGGGCACGGAAGATGGCCACGATGATGGCCAGGCCGACGACAACCTCGGCGGCGGCGACGACCATGACGAACAGGGCGATGACCTGTCCGTCGAGCTTGCCGTGCATCCGGGCGAACGTCACGAACACCAGGTTGGTCGCGTTCAGCATCAGCTCGACGCCCATGAACACGACGATGGCGTTGCGGCGCATCAGCACCGTGGCGCCACCGATCGCGAACAGGATGGTCGCGAGGTAGATGTAGTTGACGAGGTTCACCGGCTCTCGCCCTCCTCGATCTCGTGCTCGATGGCCTCCTCGGCCTCGACGTGCCTGGTCGGCACCGTGATCTGCTCACGGGCCTCGAGCACACGCGACACGGACAGCTCGCTGGGCGTGCCGTCCGGGAGGAGGGCGGGGGTGTCGACGGCGTTGTGACGGGCGTAGACACCGGGCGCCGGCAGGCCGGCGACGTTCTCGTTGGACTTCACGCGACGCTCGGACTGCAGCTTCTGGCTGGGCTTGGTGCCGAGCCGTTCGCGGTGGGCCAGGACCATGGCGCCGAGCGCGGCGGTGATCAGCAGCGCCGAGGTGATCTCGAAGGTCCAGACGTACTGGCCGAAGATCAGCTCGGCCATGCCGGTGACGTTGCCGGGGTCGGTGTTGGGTCCGTCGAGTCCCCTCATGGGGCCGAACTGGGCGCGGCCGATCGCGGAGAACAGCAGTGCGCCGAGCCCGAGCGCGAGCAGCAGCGTCGCGATCTTCTGGCCCTTGAGCGTCTCGACGAGTGAGTCCGAGGAGTCGACGCCGACGAGCATGAGCACGAACAGGAACAGCATCATGACCGCGCCGGTGTAGACGAAGATCTGGATGATGCCGAGGAAGTCCGCGTCCTGGGCGATGTAGAAGATGCCGAGGTTGACCATGACCAGCGCCATGCCGATGGCGGCGTGGACGGCCTTCTTCGCGAACAGCAGACCCAGGGCGGCGATCACGCAGATCGGGCCGAGGATCCAGAACATGATCTGCTCACCTAGGCCGGTCATGCGAGGACCCCCTGAGGACACGAGCGACGAAGGAGTGAGGCCCGGAAGGCCGACGAGCCTGGCCAGTTGAGAACAGTCATCGGCGCACCGCCTCGGTGGTGTCGCGGGTGGCCTGGCGGCCGCCCGCGACGGTGTCGACACCCTCGACCGGGTCACCGCTCGGGGCGGTGCCGTCCTCGGGTTCGGCGTCGTGCTCGCGCACCCACTCCTCCTGCTCCGGCGTGGCCCGAGTGACCTTGCCGAGGTAGTAGTCGCGCTCGTCCATGCCGGCGACCATGGGGTGCGGCGGCGCGACCATGCCCTCCTGCAGCGGTGCGAGCAGCTGGTCCTTGGTGAAGATCAGGTCGGCGCGCGAGTGGTCGGCGAGCTCGTAGAAGTTGGTCATCGTGAGGGCCCGCGTCGGGCAGGCCTCGATGCACAGCCCGCAGAAGATGCAGCGCAGGTAGTTGATCTGGTAGACGCGGCCGTACCGCTCACCCGGGCTGAACCGCCCGACGCCGTCGGCGTCGTTGGGCGCACCTTCGACGAGGATCGCGTCGGCCGGGCAGGCCCAGGCGCACAGCTCGCAGCCGACGCACTTCTCGAGCCCGTCGGGGTGGCGGTTGAGCTGGTGGCGGCCGTGGTAGCGCGGCTGGGTGGGCCGCTTCTCCTCGGGGTACTGCTCCGTCTCGAGCTTGCGGAACATCGTCGCGAAGGTGACGCCGAAACCGGCGACCGGCGCGAACAGCTCGGAGAGGAACCCGCCCTTCGTGTCCTGCTCGGGGCGGTCAGGCATGGGTGGCCTCCTCCGTCGATGCGGATCGTTGCGTGCCGCGCTCGGTCAGCGCGGGTGCGGGCTCGCGCAGCCGCTGCCCGGGCAGCGGTGGCACGGGGTAGCCGCCTGCGAAGGGGTCGATCTCCTCCGGCGGCGGCGCGTCCTTCTCTGCTTCGCGCTCGATCTTCTTGTTGTCCCAGATCCACGAGGCGAGCAGCACGCCACCGCCGACGAGCACGATGAACACGATCATGATGACCGGGAACGTGCGGTTGCCGATGGTGAGGGCGGGCCCGCCGATCCAGTTGTTCTGGGCGGCGCGCAGGAAGGCCACGACGACGACCCAGGCGAGGGTGAACGGGATGAGGAACTTCCACCCGAACCGCATGAACTGGTCGTAGCGGACGCGGGGCAGTGAGCCGCGCAGCCAGACGAAGAAGAACATGAACGCCCAGAGCTTGATGACGAACCAGAGCAGGCCCCACCAGCCCTCGTTGAACATGCCGTCGTTGATGGCGGCGATGCCGGGAGGCGCCTGCCAGCCGCCGAGGAACATCGTCGTCGCGAGCGCGGAGACGGTGAACATGTTGACGTACTCACCGAGGAAGAACATCGCGAACTTCAGCGAGGAGTACTCGGTGTGGAAGCCACCGGTGAGCTCGCCCTCGCCCTCGGCGAGGTCGAACGGGAGCCGGTTGGTCTCGCCGACCATGGTCACGACGTACACGAGGAAGCTCGGGATGAGCACGATGTACCAGAAGTTGTTCTGGGCGGCCACGATCTGCGAGGTCGACATCGACCCGGCGAACAGGAACACCGCGACCAGCGACAGGCCCATCGCGATCTCGTAGGAGATGACCTGGGCGGTCGAGCGCAGGCCACCGAGCAGCGGGTAGGTCGATCCCGAGGACCAGCCGGCGAGCACGATGCCGTAGACGCCGACACCGGCGACGGCCAGCACCAGCAGCACGGAGACGGGGACGTCGGTGAGCTGCAGCGGGGTGCGGTGCCCGAACATCGAGACCATCGGGCCCATGGGGATGATCGCGAACGAGACGAACGCCATGGCGCCGGCGATGGCGGGGGCCAGCGCGAAGACCACCTTGTCGGCGTTCTTCGGCGTCAGGTCCTCCTTGAGCGCCAGCTTGATGCCGTCGGCGAGGGTCTGGAGCAGGCCGAACGGACCGGTGCGGTTGGGGCCGGGACGCTGCTGCATCCGGCCGATCACGCGCCGCTCGAACCAGATCATGATCAGGGTGTTGACGAGCAGGAACACGAAGATGAGCAGGGCCTTGACGAGGCTCAGCCACCAGGGCGTGTCGCTGAAGTCGGCCACGGGGTTGTCCGTGGACTGCGTCGTCGCGGCCAGCGCCCCACCCGCGAGGTGAGGTATGCCGGTCACGACGTCGGCGGCATACGTCATGGCGCTCATGCGCTCACCTCCGCGACGTCGGCGGCCTTGGCGAGGGCGACCACCGCACCGGCGTCGACACCGAGGTCACGGTGCACGTAGCTGCCGGGCGACTTCGTCGGGAGCCAGACCACGTGGTCGACCATGTCAGGTACGACCTCGGCAGGCACCGTCACCGCGCCGTGCCGGGTCGAGATGCGCACGGCGTCACCGTCGGTGAGGCCGAAGGCGGCAGCGGTCGCGGGCGACACGCGGGCACTCGGGTCGTGGCGGGTGCCGGCGAGGAACGGCTCGCCCCGCTGGAGCGTGCCGTCGTCGAGCAGCAGGTGCCAGGTGGCGAGGACAACCTCGCCCTCACCGAAGGTCGGGACCTCGGTCGCCGACACGGACGGCACCGCGGCGCGGGCTCCGGTCCAGGGACCGAGCGCGCCCATCTCGGCACGCACCTCCGCGAGCGTGCGGGCACCGAGGAAGGAGCCCATCTCCGAGGCGAGCATGTCGAGCACGCGGTAGTCGGACTGGGCGTTGGTGTCGAGCGCCGCCTCGAACGGACGGACCCGGCCCTCCCAGTCGACGAACGTGCCGCCCTTCTCGGCGTGCGGCGCGACCGGCAGCACGACGTCGGCGACCGCGGTCACCGTCGAGGGGATGAAGTCGAGCGACACGACGAAGGTCTTGGCGAGCGCCTCCTCGGCGCGGTCGTCACCGAGGTCGTCGGTGTCGACGCCGCCGACGACGAGTGCGTCGATGGCGCCGGTCGTCGCGGCCTCGATGATGCCCGCTGTGTCGCGTCCGGCGGCGTCGGGCAGCCCGACAACGTCCCATGCCTCGGCGACCTGCTCGCGCGCGGCGGCGTCCGCGACCGGACGACCACCGGGCAGCAGCGTGGCCAACGCACCGGCCTCGAGCGCACCGCGCTCACCGGCGCGGCGCGGCACCCAGGCGAGCCTGGCACCGGTCGACGACGCGAGGGCGGCGGCTGCGGACAGCGCACCCGGCACGGTCGCGAGCCGCGACCCGGCGAGGACCACGACGCCCTCCCCCTGCAGCGCCTGCGCGGCCTGGGCCGCGGCGCCGTCACCGGTGACGCCGTCGCCGAGGGCACGCAGCACCTCGGCCTCGGTGCCCGGTGCCGACGGGATCAACGTGCCGTTCAGCTTGTCGAGCCCGCGCGTGGCGAAGGGCGCCACGGCATACACGGCCGTCTTGTTCTTGCGGACCGCCTTGCGCAGCCGCAGGAAGACGATCGGGCTCTCCTCCTCAGGCTCGAACCCGACGAGGACGACGGTCTTGGCCTGCTCGAGGTCGGCGTAGGTCACCGCCCCGCCCTCGGGACCCGTCGCGACGACGGTCGAGGCGAGGAAGTCCGCCTCCTCGACCGAGTGCGGACGCGCACGGAAGTCGATGTCGTTGGTGGCCAACACAGTTCGCGCGAACTTGCCGTAGGCGTAGGCGTCCTCGGCGGACACCCGGCCACCGGTCAGCACACCGGTGGCCTTCGCGGCGGAGAGGCCGGCGGCAGCGGCGGCGAGCGCCTCGGGCCACGTCGCGACGCGCAGCTCGCCGTCCTCGCCGCGCACCATGGGGTACTCGAACCGGTCGCCCATCGTGGCGTACTGGAAGGCCCAGCGACCCTTGTCGCAGTTCCACTCCTCGTTGACCTCGGGGTCGTTGATCGCCATGCGGCGCAGCACGACACCGCGACGGTGGTCGGTGCGCACCGCGCAGCCGGACGCGCAGTGCTCACACACCGACGGCGTCGACATCAGGTCGAACGGGCGGCTGCGGAAGCGGTAGGCCGCCCCGGTCAGCGCACCCACCGGGCAGATCTGCACGGTGTTGCCGGAGAAGTAGGACTTGAACGGCTGCTCCTCGTAGATGCCGACCTGCTGCAGCGCGCCACGCTCGACGAGCGCGATGAACGGGTCACCGGCGATCTGCTCGGAGAAGCGGGTGCAGCGGGCACACAGGACGCAGCGCTCACGGTCGAGCAGCACCTCGGAGGAGATGTTGATCGGCTTGGGGTAGGTGCGCTTGACGTCCTCGAAGCGGCTCTTGGGCCGGCCGTTGCTCATGGCCTGGTTCTGCAGGGGGCACTCGCCGCCCTTGTCGCAGACCGGGCAGTCCAGCGGGTGGTTGATGAGCAGCAGCTCCATCACGCCCTGCTGCGCCTTGTCGGCGACCTTGGACGTGTGCTGGGTCTTGACCTCCATGCCCTCGGACACGGTGATGGTGCAGGACGCCTGCGGCTTGGGCATCGGGCGCATCGCGCCGTCGGGGCCGGGCGTCGCGATGTCGACGAGGCACTGGCGGCACGCGCCGATCGGGTCGAGCAGCGGGTGGTCGCAGAACCGCGGCACCTCGACGCCGATCTGTTCGGCGGCGCGGATCACCAGCGTGTTCTTCGGCACCGACACGGCGACGCCGTCGACGGTGAGGTTCACCATCTCGACGGCGGGCTCGCCGGCGCCCGGGGCCTTCTTGTCTTCGGTCACAGTCATGCTGTTACACGGTCCTTGTGGAAGAGCGTCGACTCACGAACGTCGAACGGGCAGTGGCCCAGCTCGAGGTGCTTCAGGTACTCGTCACGGAAGTACTGGATGCTGCTCGTGATCGGGCTGGTCGCGCCGTCGCCGAGGGCGCAGAACGACCGGCCGAGGATGTTGTCGCACACGTCGAGCAGCTTTTCGAGGTCCTCCTCGTCGCCCTGCCCGTGCTCGAGACGGCCGAGGATCTGCTTGAGCCACCAGGTGCCCTCACGGCACGGGGTGCACTTGCCGCAGGACTCGTGCTTGTAGAAGTCGGTCCAGCGGTCCACGGCGCGCACCACGCAGGTGGTGTCGTCGAAGATCTGCAGCGCGCGGGTGCCGAGCATCGACCCGGCCGCGGCCACCGACTCGAAGTCGAGCGGGATGTCGAGGTGCTCGTCGGTGAACAGCGGCGTGGACGAACCACCCGGGGTCCAGAACTTGAGCTTGTGGTTGGGGTCGCGCATGCCGCCGGCCATGTCGAGCAGCTCGCGCAGCGTGATGCCGAGCGGCGCTTCGTACTGGCCGGGGTTCTTGACGTGGCCGGAGAGGCTGAAGATGCCGAAGCCCTGCGACTTCTCGGTGCCCATCTCGGTGAACCAGTCCGCACCGTGCAGCAGGATCGGCGGCACCGACGCGATCGACTCGACGTTGTTGACGACGGTCGGGCGCGCGTAGAGGCCGGCAACCGCGGGGAACGGCGGCTTGAGCCGCGGCTGGCCACGGCGCCCCTCGAGGCTGTCGAGCAGCGCCGTCTCCTCACCGCAGATGTAGGCGCCGGCGCCCGCGTGGACGGTGATGTCGAGGTCGAAGCCGGAGCCGTGGATGTTCTTGCCGAGGTGGCCCGCGGCATACGCCTCCTCCACCGCGTGCAACAGGCGACGGTAGACGTGGACGACCTCACCGCGCAGGTAGATGAAGGCGTGGTTGCACCCGATGGCGTAGGACGTGATGACGCAACCCTCGATGAGGAACTGCGGCGCCGCCATCATCAGCGGGATGTCCTTGCAGGTGCCCGGCTCGGACTCGTCGGCGTTGACGACGAGGTAGCGGGGGCCGCCGTCCGGCGGGGGCAGGAAGCCCCACTTCATGCCGGTGGGGAAGCCGGCGCCGCCACGACCACGCAGACCGGAGTCCTTGGTCATCTGGACGAGGTCCTCGGGCTTCATGCCCAGCGCCTTCTTCAGGCCCTGGTAGCCCTCGTGCTTCTCGTACGTCGCGAGCGTCCAGGACTGGGGGTCGTCCCAGAAGTCGGTGAGGATCGGGGTCAGCTGGGTGCTCACTTCGCGTCCTTCCCGTTGGCCTTGCCCTTGCCCTCGGCGCCGTCGTCGAAGAGCGTGCCCTGGGCGGTCGGCTTCTCGTCCGGGTCGTTGGCCTGGGCGTTGCCAGAGGTATGCCGGCCGGCCGCCTTGCCGTCGACCGTCGCCTTCGCGGCATCGCTGGCCTCGGTCTGGTGGGCGTCCGTGGACTCACCGGACTCACCACCGGTGCCCTGCGGGGCACCGGGTGCGGTCCAGCCGTGCTCGTGCGCGACCTCGAGACCGGCCAGCGACGCCGGACCGGCGCCCACGCCCTCGTCGGCGAGGCCGTCGTTGAACCCGGCCAGCACACGCGACACCTGCTTGAAGGTGCACACCTTGTTCGGGCCGCGGGAGGGCTTGACGTCCTTGCCGGCGCGCAGGTCGTCGACGAGCTGCTTGGTCGACTCGGGGGTCTGGTTGTCGAAGAACTCCCAGTTGGCCATGACCACCGGGGCGTAGTCGCACGCGGCGTTGCACTCGATCCGCTCGAGCGTCACCTTGCCGTCCGGGGTGGTCTCGTCGTGGCCGACCCCGAGGTGCTCGGACACCTCGTCGAAGATCTGGTCGCCGCCCATGATCGCGCACAGGGTGTTGGTGCAGACGCCCACCGTGTACTCGCCGTTGGGGTGGCGCTTGTACTGCGTGTAGAACGTCGCCACACCCGACACCTCGGCGGTGCTGAGGTCGAGCTTGTCGGCGCACCAGTCGATGCCGCGGCCGGTGACGTAGCCGTCGACGCTCTGCACCAGGTGCAGCAGCGGCAGCAGCGCCGACCGCTTCTGCGGGTAGCGCGCAATGACCTGCTCGGCATCGGCGTCGAGACCGGCCAGCTGGTCGGCGGTGTAGGGCTCCTTGGACTCGGCGGCCACCGTCAGGTGCCCGGCCGCGGTCTGCATGCCGAAGTTGTCACCACTCATCAGCGATCAACTCCTCCCATCACCGGGTCGATCGAGGCGACCGCCACGATGACGTCGGCGACCTGGCCGCCCTCGCACATCGCGGCCGTGGCCTGCAGGTTGTTGAAGGACGGGTCACGGAAGTGCGCCCGGTAGGGGCGCGTTCCCCCGTCGGACACCGTGTGGCAGCCGAGCTCACCCTTGGGACTCTCGACCGCGGCATACGCCTGACCCGGCGGCACGCGGAAGCCCTCGGTGACCAGCTTGAAGTGGTGGATGAGCGACTCCATCGAGGTGCCCATGATCTCGCGGATGTGGTCGAGGCTGTTGCCCATGCCGTCGCCGCCGATGGCCAGCTGGGCCGGCCACGCGATCTTCTTGTCCTCGACCATGACCGGGCCCGGGTTGGACTGGAGCCGGTCGATGCACTGCTCGGCGATCTTGAGCGACTCGTACATCTCGTCGATGCGGATGCGCAGCCGCGCGTAGGCGTCGGCCTCGGTGCGGGTGATGACCTCGAAGTCGTAGGTCTCGTAACCGCAGTAGGGCTCGAGCTTGCGCAGGTCGTGCGGCAGCCCGGTCGAGCGCAGCACCGGGCCGGTGATGCCGAGGGCCATGCAGCCGGTCAGGTCGAGGTAGCCCACGTCGACCATGCGGCCCTTGAGGATGGGGTTCTCGTTGAGCAGCATCTCCAGCTCGCCAAGTCCCTTGCGCACCAACGGAATCGTGTCGCGCACCTTGTCGATGGCGCCGGGCGGCAGGTCCTGCGCGACACCGCCGGGGCGGATGTAGGCGTTGTTCATGCGCAGGCCCGTGACCATCTCGAAGATCGACAGGATGCGCTCGCGCTCACGGAAGCCGACCGTCATGACGGTGGTCGCGCCCATCTCCATGCCACCGGTGGCCAGCGCCACGAGGTGGGAGGTGATGCGGTTGAGCTCCATCATCAGGACACGGATCACGTTGGCCCGCTCGGGCACCTGGTCGGTGATGCCGAGCAGCTTCTCCACCGACAGGCAGAACGCCGCCTCGTTGAAGAACGGCGTGAGGTAGTCCATGCGGGTGCAGAAGGTCACGCCCTGGGTCCAGGTGCGGAACTCCATGTTCTTCTCGATGCCCGTGTGCAGGTAGCCGATACCCGCGCGGGCCTCGGTCACCGTCTCGCCGTCGAGCTCGAGGATCAGCCGGAGCACGCCGTGCGTCGACGGGTGCTGCGGCCCCATGTTGACGACGATGCGCTCCTCGTGGAGGGCCGCGGCCTCGTCGACGAGCTGGTCCCAGTCACCGCCGGTGGCGTTGAAGACGTGGGCCTCCTCGTCGGCGAGGGTGTTGTCGCCCGAGGTGGCGTAGATGTCGTCGTGGTACGTCGTCATCAGTTGTAAGACCTCCGCTGGTCCGGCGGCGGGACGGTGGCGCCCTTGTACTCGACCGGGATGCCGCCGAGGGGGTAGTCCTTGCGCTGCGGGTGGCCCGGCCAGTCGTCGGGCATGAGGATGCGCGTGAGCGCCGGGTGCCCGTCGAACTCGATGCCGAACATGTCCCACGTCTCGCGCTCGTGCCAGTCGTTGGCCGGGTAGATCGAGACGATCGAGGGGATGTGCGGGTCGCTGTCGGGGCAGGTCACCTCGAGGCGCACGCGGCGACCCCCGTGGGTGATGGACAGCAGGTGGTAGACCGCGTGCAGCTCGCGGCCCTCCTCGTGCGGGTAGTGCACGCCGCTGACGCCGGTGCACAGCTCGAACCTCAGCGCCGGGTCGTCACGCATCGCGCGCGCGACCGTGGGGAGGTGCTCGCGGCGGACGAACAGGGTCAGCTCACCGCGGTCGACCACCACCCGCTCGATCGCTTCGCCGTATGCCGCGTCGCCGGCACCGCTGTCGAGGGCGCCCTCGAGCCGGTCGGCGATCTCGTCGAAGTAGCCGCCGTAGGGACGAACTGCCGCGCCGGGGAACAGGATCGGGCTGCGCAGGCCGCCGTAGCCGGAGGTGTCGCCACCCTCGACCGCGCCGAACATGCCGCGCCGCTCGCCGACGACGACCGGGTCGGGCCCGACACCCGGGGCTGCGGGGAGACGCTCGCCGGTCTCCCGGTCGACGACCGTGCCCGGCTGGTTCGGAGCCGTGGAGGTCGCGGCCTCCGAGGCCGGCTGGTCAGGGCCGGCCGTCTTGTCCTGCGCCGATGCCGTGCTCTGGGTGCCGTCGATGTTGCTGTTCGCGGTCGCCTGCTTCGGGTCCTTCGCGGCGTCCTTCGCCTGGTCCTTCTCGTCGGCCATCAGGCGGCACCTCCGTGGGTGTGACCGTGGCTGTGGTCGTGCGTGTGGCCGATCGGGGCGATCGGGAGCTGGTTCGGGCTGGCGCTCCCGGCGCCCGCGGCGAGCAGGCCGGTCATCTCGTGGGTCGGGGTCGCACGGAGCGCCGCCTCCTCGGCGGCGCGGGCCGCGGCCACGCGGTTGACGCCGAGCTTGGAGCTCTGGATCTGCTCGTGCAGCGTGAGGATCGCGTTGAGGAGCATCTGCGGGCGGGGCGGACAGCCCGGCAGATAGACGTCGACCGGGATGATGTGGTCGACCCCCTGGACGATCGCGTAGTTGTTGAACATGCCGCCGGAGCTGGCGCAGACACCCATCGAGATGACCCACTTGGGCTCGGGCATCTGGTCGTAGACCTGGCGCACGACGGGGGCCATCTTCTGGCTCACGCGGCCGGCGACGATCATCAGGTCGGCCTGCCGGGGCGTGGCCGAGAACCGCTCCATGCCGAAGCGCGCGATGTCGTAGTCGGGCGTGCCGACCGCCATCATCTCGATGGCGCAGCAGGCCAGGCCGAACGTCGCCGGCCAGACCGAGCTCTTGCGCATGTACCCCGCGACCTGCTCGACCGTGGTCAGCAGGAAGCCGGCGGGCAGCTTCTCCTCAACACCCATCAGAGGTTCCCTCGCTCACAGTGGTTCGCACGCGGCATACCCATCAGTCCCAGTCCAGGCCGCCGCGACGCCACACGTAGGCGTAGGCGACGAACACGGTCAGGATGAACAGCACCATCTCCACCAGCGCGAACAGGCCCAGCTGGTCGAAGGCCACCGCGAACGGGTAGAGGAACACCGACTCGATGTCGAAGATGATGAACAGCATCGCGGTCAGGTAGTACTTGATCGGGATGCGCAGCCCGCCACCCGCGGCCTGCGGGGTGGGCTCGATGCCGCACTCGTAGGCGTCGAGCTTGGCGCGGTTGTACCGCTTCGGGCCGGAGATCGCGGCCGCGAAGACCGAGAAGACGGCGAAGCCGCCACCGATCGCCAGCAGGAACAGCAGCGGGACGTAGGGGTCCGTCATCGCTCCGCCTCTTCCCTTCCGTCGTGGACAGTGGTGTGGGTCACACCCGCGCGGTGCCCAATCCTAGGGGCGGGCTCGAAGAATGCACGCGCGGCCCTGGTGGCACGCGGACCGGTGGCGCTCATGCGTCGGGCGCCATCTTGGACAGGGCCACGATCAGCCGGTCGCTCGCGTCTCCGCCGTGCGGTTCGGCGAGGTTGGCCATGACCTTGAGGAGGAACCTCATCAGGGTGGTGCGCGGCAGGCCGTACTTGGTCGCGAGCCGCATGACCTCGGGGTTGCCGATCATCTTCGCGAAGTAGCGACCGAGCGTGTAGTAGCCGCCGAGCGCGTCGCCCATGACCTTGGGGTAGGACTGCAGGACCCGCTCGCGCTGGGCGTCGGTGCCGCGGGCGAACGCCTGCGCGACGACCTCGGCCGCGAGCCGCCCGGACTCCATGGCGTAGGCGATGCCCTCGCCGTTGAACGGGTTCACCATGCCGCCGGCGTCACCGACGAGCAGCAGGCCCTTGTCGTAGTGCGGCTGGCGGTTGAAGCCCATCGGCAGCGCGGCGCCGCGGATCGGGCCGACCATGGTCTCGTCGTTGTAGGTCCAGTCCTGCGGCATCGTCGCGACCCAGCGCCGCATGACGTCCTTGTAGTCGGTCTTGCCGAACGCGCTGGAGGTGTTGAGGATGCCGAGGCCGACGTTGGAGGTGCCGTCGCCGACGCCGAAGATCCAGCCGTAGCCGGGCAGCAGCACCTTCTTGCCGTTCTCGTCGGTCGACCACAGCTCGAGCCAGGACTCGAGGTAGTCGTCGTCGTGGCGGGGGCTCGTGTAGTAGGTGCGCACGGCGACGCCCATCGGGCGGTCCTCACGCTTCTCGCGCCCCACCGACAGCGACAACCTCGAGGAGTTGCCGTCGGCCGCGATGACCAGCGGGGCGGCATACCGGAGCTCGGGGCCCGTGGAGCGGCCCTTCTCGTCGACCGCCTTGGCGGTCACACCGACGATGTGGCCGCGGTCGTCGAGGACCGGGCCGGTGACGTTGGTCGACTCGCGCAGCCGGGCGCCGTGCTTGACGGCGTGCTTGGCGAGGATGTCGTCGAAGTCCTGCCGGGTGCGCACCAGGCCGCAGGGCGGGAAGCTCGCGAGGTCGGGCCACGGCAGCTGCAGCCGCATGCCGCCGCCGATGATGCGCAGGCCGTGGTTGCGGATCCAGCCGTCCTCCTCGGGCGTGGGGACACCGAGGGTGATGAGCTCCTTGACCGCGCGGGGGGTGAGGCCGTCGCCGCAGACCTTCTCGCGCGGGAACGCGGTCTTCTCCAGGACGAGGACGTCCAGACCGCTCATGGCGAGGTATGCCGCGGTGGCCGACCCGGCAGGGCCGGCGCCGACGACGATGACGTCGGCTGACTCCGTCGCCGGGGTGGTGCCCGACGCGGCGGGAATCGGTGTTGTCACGCTGTGCCTCACGCTTGTGAACGTCTTCACGAACTGCTCCGGGCGAGACTACTCCGCTCCCGGCCCGGTCACACCACTTAGGCGACCCTTACCCGCTGCGGCCCGCTTGCGTCTGCGTCTTTGCCCACCAGCGGGGCAAGTCCGCAGACGTTGCCGTATGCCGCTTGCTTGCGTCTGCGGGTTTGCCCACCAGCGGGGCAAGTCCGCAGACGTTACGGCTTGACGGCTCGGTGCCCTTGCTCGCGCTCAGGCCGCCCTCCGGTCCCCGCTCGTACCTCGCTGCGGGTCCTCAGGCGCCCTTCACCGCTCGGTGCAGCGCGACGATGCCGCCGGTCAGGTTGCGCCACGCCACATCCGACCAGCCGGCGTCGCGGATCGTCAGCGCCAGCTCACGCTGCGCCGGCCAGGCCTGGATCGACTCGGCCAGGTAGACGTAGGAGTCCGGGTTCGACGAGACCCGCCGCGCCACCGGCGGCAGCGCACCCATGAGGTACTCGGCATACACCTTGCGGAACGCCCTGTTCGTCGGCTGGCTGAACTCGCACACCACGAGCCGCCCACCCGGACGCGTCACCCGCAGGAACTCCGCGAGCGCCGCCGGCACCGACGCCACGTTGCGCAGCCCGAACGACATCGTCACCACGTCGAAGCTGTCGTCGGCGAACGGCAGCCGCATCGCATCCGCTGCCGTGAACCCCAGGTCCGGGCGGCGCCGGTTGCCCACGCGCAACATGCCCAGGGAGAAGTCGGCCGGCACCGTGTGCACGCCCGCGTCGGCGAACGGTTCGCTGCTCGTGCCCGTGCCCGCGGCGATGTCGAGGACCGTCTCGCCGGGCTTGGCGTCGACGGCCTTGACGACCGCGCGCCGCCACAGCCGGTCCTGGCCGAGCGAGAGGACGTCGTTGGTGACGTCGTACTTGCCCGCGACGTCGTCGAACATCGCGGCGACGTCACGCGGGTCCTTGTCCAGGCTGGCGCGGCTCATGCGGTCATCCTCGCACCCGGCACGCGAGCACCGTCGCCCGGTCGTAGGCTGACCGGTGCCATGACCAGCCTTCCGTCCGCCGCAGGCTCCCCCGACCCCAGCGGCCCGCCGCTCGTCGCGCGCACCGTCCCCCTCGCCGACCCCGGCCCCCTGCTGCGCCTGCTGCCGGAGGTCGCCGACCCGCGCGCGCTGTCCAGCTGGGTGCGTCGCGGCGAGGGCCTCGTGGGGTGGGGGCGCACGCTGGAGTTCACGACGACCGGGCCCGACCGGTTCGCGCGGGCGCAGGAGTGGTGGCGCGACGTCGTCGCGAACGCCGTGGTGCGTGACGAGGTCGGCGTGCCCGGCACCGGGCCGGTCACCTTCGGGTCGATCGCGTATGCCGCGGACTCACCTGCGGGGGCGACCCTCGTCGTCCCCGAGGTCGTCGTCGGCGCCCGCGACGGGCAGTGGTGGGTGACGACGACAGGCACTGGCGCCGACCTGCCAGCACCGGGAGCCGTTGTGCCGCAACAGCCTTCGCCCCACTCCCCTGCTGGAGTGGCCTATGCGGATGGCGCCCTGTCGCCCGCGGAGTGGGCTGGTGCGGTGAGCGAAGCGGTGCACCGCATCACCGCAGGCGAGCTCGACAAGGTGGTGCTCGCGCGTGACCTGCGGGTCGAGGCCACCGAGCCGATCGACGCGCGGTGGCTGCTGGAGCGGCTGGCCGAGCGCTACGACACGACCTGGGTGTTCGCGGTCGACGGGCTGGTCGGCGCGACGCCGGAGATGCTGGTGCGGCTGGAGCGCGGGCTCGTGACGTCGCGGGTGCTGGCCGGCACGATCCGCCGCACCGGCGACGACGAGCACGACCTGGCCCTGGCCGCGTCACTGGCGCGGTCGAGCAAGGACCTCGAGGAGCACGAGTACGCCGTGCGCTCCGTGGCGGATGCCCTGCGCCCGCACTGCTCGTCGATGAACGTGCCCGAGTCGCCGTTCGTGCTCCACCTCGCCAACGTCATGCACCTCGCGACCGATGTGGCCGGGGTGCTCGCCGACGACGCGACCTCGTTGGCGCTGGCGGCGTCGCTGCACCCGTCGGCGGCGGTGTGCGGCACACCGTCGGCTGTGGCTGACGCGGTCATCAGCGAGCTCGAGCACATGGACCGCGGCCGGTATGCCGGGCCGGTCGGCTGGATGGACGCCAGCGGCGACGGCGAGTGGGCGATCGCGTTGCGCAGCGGGGCGTTCGAGCCGGGGTCGGCGTCGGCAATGCGGATCTTCGCCGGCTGCGGCATCGTCGCCGGGTCCGAGCCCGAGGCCGAGGTGGCGGAGTCCGACGCCAAGCTCGTCCCCATGCGCGACGCCCTCAGCGGCCGCTGACGTGACGCACCCTCCTCACGCCGTCGTCTTCGAGTTCGCTACTGCCGCAATGCCTTGGCGGCGAGGCCGCGGAGGCGGTCGCGCTCGGTACGGTGGGTCGAGCGGTCGACGGGCACTTCCACGACGGTGATGGCTTGCGGCACCTCGGCGACGGCTGCGGTGAGCTGGTCGGGCGTCTCGGCCAGCACATGGCGCACGTGGTGAGCCGCGCACAGGGCAGCCAGGTCGGTGCCCGTGGGGGTGCCGAAGACGCGCTCGAACTCCGCGGCCAGCTCGGGCGCGCCCGGCTCGAGGGTGGTGAAGATGCCACCGCCGTCATCGTTGACGACGACGATCGTGAGGTCGGGCTGGCGTTCGAGCGGACCCACGAGGAGTCCGTTCGCGTCGTGGAGGAACGTCAGGTCACCCATGAGGGCGTATGCCGGCCGGTCGCCCGCCAGCGCGATGCCCGCAGCTGTCGAGGTGCAGCCGTCGATCCCGGCGAGGCCGCGGTTGGCGACGACGGTCAGCGGCGCGGAGCGCGCCCCGACCATGTAGTCGACATCGCGGACGCCGTTGGAGGACCCGAGGAAGAGCACCGCGTGGTCGGGCAGCGCGCCGAGAACCGTTGCGGCCACAGCGGTTCCGGCCGGCCACGCCGGTGGGTTTGCCGCCAGCGTGGCGCGGATCCGTTCTCCAGCAACCCGCCACCCCACGGCCCACTCGGACTCCTCCGCCTGGCGCCGAGGTCGGGCGTCAAGGAGCGACACTGGGTGGGTGCGGATCTGGTTGGTGCGGTTGACGATCCAGTGGTGCGTCGCGATTGCCTCGACGACGACACCGGGTCGCCGCAGGAGCGCCGAGACGGGCCGGGACAACGTCAGCCGACCCACGGTCACGACGCGGTCTGGTGCATGTGCGTCGAGCCAGCCGGGGTCCGACAGCACCAGTGGTCCGCCCGGGACGACGCCCCGCCGCGGGTGGTCGCCGAACGGCTCGGCCACCACCGGCCACCCGTGGGCGCTCGCCCACGCGACAGCCCGCTCGAACTGCCCCGGCTCTGGTAGGTCACCGACGACGACGAGGGTGCGCTCGATGGCCGCGTCGAACTCGTCGAGCTGCTGGAGGCCGTTGCCGGTGCCGGTAACACCCGACTGGATCGGCGAAACCGATTGCACCCCAGTCTCATTCACCACCGGCCCATCACCGGAAAGATCGTCGGGATCGGGCACCAGCGGCTCGCGCAGCTGGACGTTGAGGTGCACCGGGCCGGGTTCGTCGCCGAGCCCACGGCTCGCCGCGACAGCGGAGCCCACCACCGCACGCCACGCGTCCGTTTCCGCACCGACCAGGGCGTCACCCGTGGGCGCCTCGACGTCGAACTCGGCCCGCACCGCGTCGCCGAACATGCCGGGCTGCACGGTCGTCTGGTTGGCACCGGTCCCCCGCAGCTCGACCGGCCGGTCCGCCGACAGCACGATCAGCGGCACCACCCCGTGGTGCGCCTCGAGCACCGCGGGGTGCAGGTTGGCCACGGCGGTGCCAGACGTGGTGACGACCACCGCAGGCACCCGCGCCAGCTTGGCGAGGCCGAGCGCCAGGAACGCGGCCGAGCGCTCGTCGACCCGCACGTGCATCGTGAGGCGACCTGCGCGCTCGGCCGCCCGGACGGCATACGCGAACGGCGCGGAGCGCGACCCGGGGCACACGACCACGTGGCGCACGCCCTGACGGACCAGTTCGTCGACCATCGTGGTGGCGAGCGCGGTGGACGGGTTCACCCGCGCGATTCTGTCAGGCGCCGCGGATCACTCCATGCCGAGGCCGCGGCGACCGGTCTCGTTGAGGTCCTCTGGCTGGAAGCGGTTCGGCCACTCGCGCTCGTAGTGCTCCTCGGGAAAGTCGCTCGGGCTGGAACCGGTGAGGAACGCCTCGCGCACGCTCGCGGCATACGCCTCGTTGCGCGGGCACCACGGCGCAGCGGGGATGTACATGACGTTGCCCCACCCCTTCTGGTCCTGCACCGGCGCGACGCTGTGGATCATGTCGCAGTGCCACCAGACCGAGTCGCCGGCCTTGACGTCAGGGATGCCGGCCAGGCCCTCCATGAGCAGCGAGTGCCACTTCCAGTCGGCCGGGAACACCTGGTTGACGGTGACGCCGCACATCTCGTCGTCGGGCACGTCGTCGAGCAGCGGGCGAAGCATGAGGTAGGCCATCGCCTCGGGGATCGGCACGGTGTGCAGGACACCCTGGTCGTGGTCCATGTCCGACAGCGCGGTCCAACCCTGGAAGGTGCGGAAGGCCGAGCACATCGTCGAGCCGGGGTACTGCGGCCCGGCGGTGCGATGGCTGGCGTCCCACGGGTCGTACTGCTCGACGCTGCCGTCGAAGAGGTGGCGGAACGCCTGCTGGTAGGCCTGCGTCATCCACAGGTCGAGCGTGCCGGGGTCGAGGTGCGTACCGAGACCGGCGGAGTCGGCGCCCTCGGGGCGGCGGCGGATGCGGTCGGGGTAGAGCGAGTCACGGTCGGGGTCGAACCACTGCACGCCGTCGGACTCCGACGTCCACAGGTGGTTGAGGAACCCCTGCACCGTCGCCATCCGCTCGCTCTGGCGGGCCTGCATCTGCGCGGGCGACCAGTAGATCGGGTAGATCTCGGGCTTGGAGCCGACCGTGCCGAAGAAGTCGTCGCCGGGGCCGCGGTAGTTCTCGAAGAACTGGTTGCTCTCGACGTAGTCGACGATGTCCTGGTCGCACTGCCGCGCCTGCTCGCGGGGGAAGTGGCCGCGCACGACGAGGCAGCCACGGCGCTTGAGGTGCTCGAGCTGCTCGGGGGCGACGGCGCCGGACTCGATGTCGGCGTAGTCGATGACGGGCCAGACCTGCTCGCCCCGCTCCTTGGCGGCGGTGATCTCGACGACGCGGTCGGCGACCTTGCGCTCGATGACCTCGAAGACCTCGTCGACCGTGCGACCCGACGCCTCGATGCGGGCACGCAGCGCGGTCTTGATCTCGCGGATCGCGCCGGAGAGGTCCGTGGGCGGCTCCTCCCAGTGCGGGAGCTCGGGACGGGTGATGTCGTATGCCGTGGCCTGGGTCATCGTCGACTCCTCTAGTCAGGACTCCTTACCAAAAGAGAGTGTGGCAGGTTCGTAGGATTTGGGCAAGGGTCCTTACTAGAGTGCTTGCGTGGCCACCTCCACCAAGCCGTCACTCGACCTGCTGCGCCAGCTGAGTGACACCACCGTCCTCACAGCACTCATCGACCACGGGCCCTCCACCCGCGCCGAGGTCGCCAGCGCGACGGGCCTTTCGAAGCCGACCGTCACCGAGAGCATGCGACGGCTCGAGGCGGCAGGTGCGGTCCTCGACACCGGCGACCGGAGCACCGGGCGGGGTCGCGCCGGTGTCTACTACGACCTCTCCCCTGCAACCGGTCTGGCGCTCGCCGTGTCCGTGGCGCCGGAGGGCATCGTCGCCGAGGCCCTGGACGTGCGCGGAAAGGTGCTCGCACGCGAGACGGTCGGCGTGACTCGGCCCGCCAAGCCCACGGCAGTGGCACGGGCCCTGAAATCCACTGCGGAGTCCGCATTGCACACCGCCGGCGTCGATCGGGCGCGGCTGGCCGTCGTGTCCGTGGCCGACCCGGTCGACCGTCGCACGGGGCGCCTGGTGCAGCTGCCCGACTCCCCCTTCCTCGTCGGCGCGCTGGACCCAGCACGGGCACTCGCAGCGGTGGTGCATGGCTCGGTCGTCGTCGACAACGACGTGAACTGGTCCGCGCTCGCCGAACGGTCCGCCAGTGACAGCGACCTCGATGACTTCGCGTTCCTCTACCTCGGCGAAGGCCTCGGCTCTGCCCTCGTGGCGGACGGCTCGGTGGTGCGCGGCGCCACCGGCCTCGCTGGAGAGGTGGCCCACGTCGTCGTGCCGGGTCCCCGGGGCCTGGCCATGACCTGCACCGAGGTGTTCGAGCGGCTCGGGCTCCACCACGAGGGCACCACGGCCATCGACGTCGCCGGCGTGGTTCGGGCCGTGACCGGAAGCGGTGCTCGGGCGACCGCACGACTGGGTGCCATCGCCGATGCCGTGGCTGGAGTCGTCGCGGCGGTCGTCGCGGTGGGCGACCCCTCGGTCGTGGTACTCGGCGGGTCGTGGGGCACCGAGCCCTCCGTGCTGGCCGCCGTGCGCGAGCGCATCGACGCCTCACCGCGGCCCGTGCCGCTGCGCACCGCGAACGTGCCCGATGCCGCCATCGCCGGCAGCCGCGCGGATGCCATCGCTCGCCTCCGCGCCCTCGTCACCGAGTCGACACTGGCGGCCGAAGCTCTCCGCTAGTCAGCGGCTGGGACCGGCTTTCGTGCAGGCTTCGCAGCTGCGATGGCGCGGGAGGTGCTCGCGACCGTCATGGCCCGTCCTTCAGGCGCTCGATGCGGTAGTCGCGAATCGTCGCCTCGCTCCCCGGCGCGGGCTCGAAGAACTGCCGATGAGACTGCCGCCAGTCGCGCAGCGAAGGGGCGTCAGAGCGGTCCGTCTCCGCTGCGGTCTGGACGTACTCGCCGCTGTCGTGCGCGCCACGGACCGTGGGTGCCACGTCGGTGTCCCCGCGCAGGTCACGGGTGACCGTCACCCACGAGCGCCGGTCCGGGTCGGCTCGACCGTCCAGCCGGGGCACGATGTCCTGGGTGTGCTGCAGGGCGAGCACGGGCACCTCGGCCGGCACCGGCATACGCGACACCGGCGAACCCATGGTCACCACACTGACCGGACCGTGCCTCGCGCGGAACGCAGGTGACGACGCGAGCCCGGCTGCCACCATGCCGCCGAGGCTGTGTCCAGCGAGCAGCACCGGTTCGCCCGACGTCTCGCGACCCGACGCCGCCTGTGCCTGGACCAGGGCCTGCTGCACCCCGTCGGCGAGCACCGTCGACTCCTGCGCCATGAGCCGCACATCGGTGGTCACATCCATGGGCAGGGTGCCGGCGCGCGGGTCCCACACCTGCGTGCCCGAGATCTCGACGAGCCACGCGGACCCACGCTCCTGCGGCACCTCGACCACGCGCACCCGACCCGGGTAGTCCTCGGCGTCGCTGAGCCTCGCCTGGTCGCGGGCCAGCGAGGCAAGATCCACTGGAGCCCGGGCGCCAGGTCCTGGCGTCGGCTCCGGCTCGACGACGGCCCGGCCAGAGTCGTCGAGCAGGCCCCAGGCACCTGCCGAGTCGGCTAGCAAGCGCAGCCCGAGCTCGTCCGGGCCCGCCTGCCCACCGTCGAGCCCGCGGTCCGCATCGTCCCTCCCGGCAAGCCCCGGCCGCAGCAGCGGCGCCGTCAGGGGGTTGGTGGCCAGGCCGACGGTCAGTCCGGCAGTGCTCCCGGCGAGGTCGCCCACGCCGGGCACCTCGAAGAGCAGCCGGTCTGTTGCCGCCCCCACGTCAACTCCCTTGGCCTCCAACACCATCGACGCGACGACGAGACCGGCCACCTGCTGCCCCACGAGCACCATGACGCCCTCTCGGGCGGTCTGCAGGCCGGCCGTGACCGTTGCCTCCGACGCGCGGTATGCCGCGACCGCACCTCGCGTGAGCTCGGCGAGGCTCTCGATGGCTGCGACGTCGGAGACCAGCCCGGTCGGCCCGGTGGCGCGGGCGATGGCCGCTTCCGCCCACGCAGCCGTCGCCGGGCTGAGCGGGTGGCTCTGCGCCAAGCCACTCGTCACCACGCCGGCGACGACGCGGGCCAGCGCCTCGCCCAGCTCACCGCCCGCCGAGTGCAGCCTCGCGGCCGCTGCCAGCAAGTCCTCGAGCCCGACGCTGGTGCCGCCAGACCCGCCGGAGACGTCGATCCCCATCAGTCGCGCGCCCTCCACGTGGTCATGACGATGTCGTCCGCGTGCTGCGCGGCCCACCGGGCGGCGTCATCGGCACCGGCCGCGACCGCGCGCGGGACAGCGGTCCCCACCTCCTGTGCGGTGGTGGAGGCACTGTGGGCCAGCTCGGCGAGGGCGGCGATGGCCCGCTCCACCGCAAGGGCGTGCGCCCGGGTGAGGTCGGCCGCCCCGTCGAGCCGAGTCGCGGTGTGCCGCAACCGGATCGCCGCCTCGGCAACCCTGTCGAGAAAGGCCGCCGCCGCGGCCGACTGCCACGCGACACTGCTGACTGCGTCGACCCGACGCGCCAGTGCACGCGCCAGCTCTGCCTCGGCGTCGAGGCGCTGCGCCAGGGCTCGCAGCCGCAACTGGTCAACACTCATGCCACCCACTGTGGCGAGGCGGACCCGTCGCGCGTGGGCACGGCATACCTGCCTGTGGATGACACCACCCGCACACGCCACCTGTGGATGACGGTCAGTCGGTCAGCAGGCCTCCGAGGTCGGCAATGAAGAGGGCCTGGGCGAGTGCGGTTCGGCGCAGCTCGTCGGGGCTGACCGACTCGTCCGTCGCGTGGATGCGCGACGCGGGCTCCTCGACGCCGAGGAGCATGATCTCTGCGCCCGGCACCAGCTCGGCCAGCGTGGTGGCGAGGGGGATCGACCCGCCCTGCCCGGTCGTGACCGGTGGGCGGCCGAAGGCCGCCGCCATGGCGCGTCCCATGGCTTGGTATGCCGGACCGTCGGTTCGCGCGGTGAAGCCCTGTCCCAGGGACACGGGCTTCGCCTCCACGTGGGCGCCGAAAGGAGTGTGGCGCTCGAGGTGCTCGACGAGGAGTCTTTGCGCCACAGCGGCATCCGTGCTGGGTGGCACCCGGAGGTTGACGACTGCTCGAGCCTCGTGATGGACCGCGGCGGTGACCTGCGAGACCGGCGTGGCGTCGATCGCGATGACCGTTGCTGCCGGTCGGGCCCAGAGCAGGTCGCCGATGGTGCCGTCACCCGTCAGTGGAGCCACCCTGTCGAGCAGGGCCGCGTCGTCCCGAAACCGCTTGGGATCGAACGGGTTCCCTTCCCAGACACCCGCGTGCTCCAGCCCGTCGATGGTCGTCTCACCCGACTCGTCGCGCAGGGTTGCCAGGGCCATGACGAGCGCTTGGAGTGCGTCGGGGGCCGCGCCGCCGAACATGCCCGAGTGGGCCGCACGCTTCATGGTTCGCACCGTCACCAGCACGCTGCCCGTGCCGCGCAGCGACGTCGTGAGGGTCGGCAGGCCAGCCTCGACGTTGCCGGTGTCGGCGATGAGGATGGCGTCGGCCTGCACCAGTTCGGGTCGGCCGCGAACCAGTGCCTCCAGTCCACCGCTGCTCTGCTCCTCGGACCCCTCGCAGACCACGGCAACCTCGGCCGGCCACTCCCCCAGGACCTCCCGCAGCGCCCGCAAGGCCAGCACCGACGCCAAGAAGTTGCCCTTGCAGTCGGCGGATCCCCTTGCGTACCAACGCCCGTCGCGCTCGGTCAGCTCCCAGGGAGGAACGGTCCAGGCCGACCGGTCCCCCACCGGCACGACGTCGTAGTGCGAGTACAGCAGGACCCGCGGCTTGCCCTCGGACGGTGTCCGACCCAGCACCGCGAGCGAGCCGTCCGGCGTGGCGACCTCCTGCACTCCGTCGACCCCGACCTCGCGCAACAGCTCGGCCACGGCGCGGGCTGCACCTTGGCACTCCTCCACCGGCTCGATCTCCGCGTTCGCCACCGAGCGAAATGCGACGAGACGGGCGAGGTCGTCGCGCACCCGCGGCATACCCGCCTCGACGGCGGCGGCCAGACGCGCGGTGAGGTCCCTGCCCGGGGGACCCGCGCCCTGAACCGGGCTCACGGGACGAGGTCGTCGAGGTAGAGCGGCAACATCTCCCACCAAGTCGGCCAGTCGTGGTCGTAGGCATCGCCCCAGTCATCGACACGATTCGGAATGCCTTTGGCACCAAGGGCATCCGCGGCTCGCCACGACTCCCCCACGTCCTCCCAGCGTCCCGAACCAGATGCCAGCACGACGTAGCGCTGGCGCAGCACGTCGAGCCCCGGCCCCTCGAGCCCCGGCAGGAAGTGCAGCGGCGACGCGAAGTAGAAGTCGTCGGTGAACTGGCCACCGATGAAGCGTTCGATGTCGTAGGTGCCGCTCATCCCGACGGCGGCGCCGAACAGGTGCGGGTAGCGGCAGATCATGGCGAGGGAGTTGAAGGCCCCGATGGAGGCTCCCGCGACGACGACCGGCCCCGGTGCGGAGTCGGCGTGGATCGCCGGCACGACCTCCTCGGCGATCGCCTGGTGGTACTGGTTGAACAGCCACCTCCGATAGTCGGTCGACCCCTCGTGCCGCGCCATGGCCCGGCCGGCCGCACTGTCACACGAGTAGACCTTCACGCGCCCGGAGTCGATCAGCGGCGCGAGGTGGGCGATGAGGTGGTGCCGCTCGACCTCCTCGGCGTCACCGCCGGCCGTGGGGAAGAGCAGCACCGGCGTGCCGAAGTGGCCCCACCGCACCAGCGTGATGTCGCGGTCCATGCGGTCGGAACGCCACCGCTCGGTCACCTTCATGCCTGCCTCCTCACTGGTCCACCCGACTCACTCGTACACGAACTTCTGCGGCCCGGGGAAGAGCCACGACAGGCCGTCGCGCAGCCGGTCGCGCCAGTCGGCCCAGTTGTGGCCGTCCCTCGCCTCGACGTACTGCACCGTCATGCCCGCACCGCGGAAGACCGGCACCATCGACCGGTTCGGGGTGATGAGCGGCTCGTAGGTCCCGCAGGACATGAAGATCCGCTCGACCGGCGCGGTGGGCTTGGCGCGGTAACGGTTCATGAACTTCACGACCGGGTCGAAGGCCGGACCTCCCCCGTGGTCGGTGCCGATGTCGGTGAACACCATCGACGCCGACTGCAGGAACAGCGACCCGAAGACACCGGGGTAGCGCACCGCGGTCGACAGCGAGGCGATCCCACCGAAGCTGCTGCCCATGAGGCAGCGGCCGCTCGGCTCGTCGAGCAGCGACAGCCGTTCCTCGAGCATCGGCACGAGCTCACGCGCCACGAAGCGCGCATGTGGCGCATGGTTCGGGTACTCCACCAACCGGTCGCGGGGCGGAATGAACGCCGCCACCAACGGCGCGACGTCGAGCCGGTGGATCAGGTTGTCGAGCACCGTCTTCATGGCTGCGTAGTCGAGGTAGTCCTGCCCGTCGTGGACGACCAGCAGCGGGTAGCGCTGGGCCCTCGTGTAGCGCGCCGGCAGGTAGAGCTTGACGGGCTGCTCGCGCCGTAATGCCTTGGACTGCAACGAGTCCTCGATGATCTCACCCTTGCGGGCCTCGGGGTCCTCGTGCACCCACGACGGCTCCTCGTAACCCGTCGCGACGCACACCGAGCTCGACCCGACCGGGGAGTGCGCGACGAGCGGGTTGAGCGGGTCGTTGAAGCGCTCGTAGTGCTCGCCGCGTCGGGTCTCCAGCTGGTACTCCACCCGTGACCCGCTCGGCAGGTCGGTGGTGACGGCCCACAGCTCGGTGCCCGGCAGGCGCCGCATGGCGAGCGGGTCGGGCAGCCCGACCACCCGGTGCCGCACCCACACCTCGTCGGCCGCCCCGCGGAAGAGGAACGTCGCACGCTCGCCCTCGATGATCGGGGCGCCGTGGCGCGCGATGAACCGGTCGATCACCGCGCCGTCGGCGGGCAGCCGCTCGCGCAGCCGGTTGATGGCCAGTCGCCGGGTGTTCATGCGAGCTCTCGCTGGGTGTCGTGGACGGCTCCGTCGGTGCCGAGGATGCGCGCGCCGACGGGCAGCGCACCGTCCGCACCGACCTCGATCGCGGTCCCGTCGTCGAGCAGCAGGCAGTGCTCGTCGGTGAACCGTCGCGCCATCACCGCCATCCGTCCGTGGTCGTCGAGTCGCAGCCGTCGGCGCGCGTGCGGCAGGGCGACCACCCCCCGCACCCGTCCGATTCCGCGGTCGAACACCTCCGCCTCCTGCGCCCCCTCCGGCCCGAAGTCGTGGAAGAGCACCACCCGGTCGGTCAGCGCCATCGCGCCCGCCGACCAGGCGATGACCGGCAGCTCGTCGGGGATGTGAATCGCGAACAACCGCAACACCCGCAGCAAGGTCCCGACATTGCCGCCCGGCATGACCAGCGCCGCAGCACCGTCCAAGAGCGCGCCGATCTCGCCGCGGTGCCACCCGATCACACCGCTCGCCACCAACGGCGCCCGCTCGTCGAGCTCGCGGTAGAGCTCCTTGAGCTGCGCGGCATACCAGGCGTCGACGTGCCGCACCTCCGCGATCGCGTCGTCGAGGGCCCCGTATGCCGCAGGCTCGCCACCGTCGATCTCGTCACCGACGCGTCGGGCGGCGTCGCGCACCCGGCGCTGGACGGCATACGCGGCGTCGAGGGCGAAGCCGAGGCGCAGCCGGTAGAGCGACAGCAACGCGTCGTGGCGGTCGCGGAAGGTGAGCGCTGCGTCGGCGAACGTCGCGTCCTTCGCGAGCACGTCGAGCAGCCGGTGGTGCAGCCGCAGGTGGCGGGTGTTGCCGCCCAGCACCTGGTCGAGCTCGGCGACGTCGTCCTCGCGCTCCTCCCAGCCGGCGTTGATGGTGGCGACGGGGCCGTCGACACCGAGGGAGCGCAGGGCGGTGCCGGCGGTCGTCATGAAGCGCTGCGGGCCGAGCAGGACGGTTCGCATCATCGTGGGACGGGGCGCCTCAGCCGGCGACCGCGTGGACCTGGACCGTGCGGCCCACGTCGTCGAGCATGTCGCGCAGGGTGTCGTAGTCGGGGTGGCGCATCCGCACGTAGGCGTTGGCCATGTAGCCGGCCTCGACGGGCTGGGTGAGGTGGCCGTCCGGTGGGAAGTAGGCGTCGATCACCCACTCGTTGTAGCGGTCGCGGATCTCGTGCAGCCCGCTGTGGCCGACGATGCGGCCGTCGCGGTCGGGGCGCAGTGCCACGATGCCGGCGGAGTAGGGGCGCGTCATCGGTCGCTCGGGCGTGCCGTGGACGATGACGTGCGCCCACTCGCGGTAGACGTCGACGTCGTTGCTCGCGGAGTAGAGGTCCCAGCAGCCGACGCCCGGCGGACGCGCACCGATCTCGGAGAACCGCAGCCCCTTGGGCCCGTGGAACCACTCCATGTGGGTGGCGCTGGTGCCGATGTCGAGTGCCTCGATGACGCGCTGGCCCATCTCGGCGACCTCGCCGTAGAAGGGTGAGTCGGCCATCCGGTTGGTGGTGACGAACTGCGGTGAGATCCAGCGAGTTCGCATGGCCTCCAACACATTCGGGTAGTAGTGCGTCGTCCAGTCGTGCACGACGCGGCCGCCCTCGGCGATGGTGTCGTAGAACCCCTCGTGGCCCTCGACGAACTCCTCGATCGCGATCGACGTCGACCCGTGCGCGCCGAACTCGGTGAGCGCCTTGGCCAGCTCGGTGTCGTTGTCGACGCGCATCGTGTCCTTGGCGCCGGCGCCGTCGCGCGGCTTGAGAATGAGGGGGTAGCCGACCCGCTCGGCGAACTCCCAGGCCTCGTGGGCGTGGTCGACCGCAGCCGAGGCCGCCGTCGGGACGCCCGCCTCGCGCAGGGCCGCCTTCATCGACGGCTTGTCGCGGCACAGCCACGTCGTCTTGACCGACGTGCCGGGGATGCCGGTCGCCTCGCGCACCTGCGCGGCGGTCATGGTGTGCGCCTCGACCGTCGCCTCGAGCCGGTCGACCCAGACCTTGGACTGGATGTGACGGGTCGCCTCGAGCATCTCGCGCAGGTTGGTGACCGACCCGACCTTGTAGTAGCCGCCCATCGCCCCGCGCAGCTCGTCGTCGAGCGCCCACTCGTCGGACTCGCCGATGCCGATGACGTTCGCCCCCACCGAGGCGAGGGCGAGAGCGAACCGGCGCTGATTGGCCGGGAAACCCGGCTCGACGAAGACGATGTTCACAGCCCCGACTGTATTGCCGCCACCTGCCCGTGTCCTGTGCGCTCCCGTGCGCTCCCGTGCTTGCGTCCGCGAGTTTGCCCACCAGCGGGGCAACTACGCAGACGCAAGGACGTCGTATGCCGCGGTGACCCGTTCGCGCCACCACCTCACCCGGTCCGGTGGCGCGGCCCAGCGCTCGAGCAGCTCGTCGTCGACGTCCACCCGACCGACCGGGAGGACGCCACCGCGCGGCTCCAGCGGGTCGGCACTGACGTCCCCGGCCAGCAGGGCCACGGTGCCGAGACCGCAGTCGTGGGGCAGCTCCGGCAGCGCCGCCGCGAGCGCGGCACCCGCGCTGATGCCCACCGAGGTGTCCAGCGCCGACGACACCACCGCCGGCAGCCCGGACTCGGCGACGACCTCCAGCGCGCGCTCCACCCCGCCGAGCGGCGCGACCTTGACGACTACGATGTCGGCCGCTTCTTCACGCGCGACACGCAGCGGGTCCTCGGCCTTGCGGATCGACTCGTCCGCCGCGATGGGCACGTCGATCCCGGTGCGCGCCAGCACTTTCCGCAGTGCAGCCAGCTCCTCGACGCTCGCGCACGGTTGTTCGGCATACTCCAGGTCGTATGCCGCGAGCGTCGCGAGCGCGTCCCTTGCCTGGGCGACCGACCAGCCGCCGTTGGCATCCACGCGGATGCGGGCCTCGCGCCCCATGACACGGCGTACCTCGGCCACGCGGGCCACGTCGTCGCGCAGGGTCTGTCCCGCCTCGGCCACCTTGACCTTGGCCGTACGGCACCCGTCGAACCGGGCGATGACGTCGAGCACCCGCTCGGGCGGCACGGCCGGCACGGTCGCGTTGACGGGGACGGCGTCGCGCACGGGCTCCGGCCACCCGGCATACGCCGCCTCGACCGCAGCGGACAGCCAGCGCGATGCCTCCGGCGGCGCGTACTCGAGGAACGGCGAGAACTCGCCCCACCCGATGGACCCTCGCAGCAACGCGGCCTCGCGGGCCTCGACCCCCCGGAACCGCACCCGCATGGGGATCGACACCACGCGCAGGCCGTCGAGCAGGTCGTCGAGGGCGGGCGGCGCGGACACCCCCCAACCGTATGCCGGTCGGTTCCGAATACCGTGGCAGGACCACCGACCTTCGGCGAAGGAGCCCCATGACCACGCTGTCCGACTTCACTGCTGCACGGCTCGACGGCACCGACGAGAACCTCGCGGACTACGCCGGGCAGGTGGTGCTCGTCGTCAACACTGCCAGCGAGTGCGGCTTCACCCCGCAGTACGAGGGTCTGGAGAAGCTGTACGAGCAGTATGCCGACCAGGGCCTCGTGGTGCTCGGGTTCCCCTGCAACCAGTTCGGCGGGCAGGAGCCCGGTGACTCCGAGCAGATCGGCGCGTTCTGCCAGAAGAACTACGGCGTGACGTTCCCGATGTTCGCCAAGATCGACGTCAACGGCCCGGACACGCACCCGCTCTACCAGTGGCTGAAGTCCGAGAAGGGTGGCCTGCTCGGCGCCAAGATCAAGTGGAACTTCACCAAGTTCCTCCTCGGCCGCGACGGCCAGGTCATCAAGCGCTACGGCTCGACGACCAAGCCTGACGCCCTCTCCGGCGACATCGAGAAGGCTCTCGCCGCCTGAGCGAGCGGGCGGGCGCGGCTCAGCCCGTGGTCGACGCAGTGGTCGCCGCGGTGGCCGCCCCGCCTGCCTCGGCGTCGGCGAGGTCCCGGGCTCGCAGCAGGTGACGCCGGAACGTGCTCGTGAGGAAGTCTGCCGAGCCGAGGTTCCACACGTCCGGCGTCGAGCTCTTCGCGCCGAGGCGCGAGTGCCAGGCGGTCACCGGCTCGACCCCGGCGACCGCGTGCGCGAAGCGGCGAGCCCGGTCCTGGGGCGACGACTTCAGGCCGACCCAGCGGTAGAAGACGGTGGCGGGCAGGGCCCGGCCGGCGCCCACGAGGTCGTTGCCCTTCGCGACGGCGTAGAGCAAGGCCGCGGCGGCGCTGTCGTCGCGGTCACTGCCGGTCAGCAGCGCGGGCTCCGCGGCCACGGCACGCACCGCGAGACGCCGGCAGGCCGTGCGCACCTCGGTGCCGAAGAGGTCCAGGGCCCAGGTGTCGGTGCTCTCGAGGATGGCACCGATCCGCTCGCGCAGCTCGGCCCGCACGTCGTCGAGGGCGGCAGGCTCGTCCTCGGGCAACGGCGTGCTGTCGAGTTGCTCGAGCGCCGCGGCACCGCCCACGAGCAGGCGCAGCCAGGTCCGTTGCAGCTCGTGTCGCGGCTGGGCAGGCACCTCCACGATGCGTTCGCGCGGCGGCGCGGCAGGTGACCCGCGGCCCAGGTCCCGCGCCACGCGCTCGTAGCCACTCCCCAGCACCGGCTTGCGCACGGTGTCGACCAGCTGGTCGTTGATCAGGACCAGCGTGGTGAGCTCGCCGAGGTCCCGGGACCCGTCGTAGTGCTCGTAGCTCGCATAGGTGTCGTACCAGCCATCGCGTTCGGGGAAGTTCACGACTGGTTCGTCGTACCGCCAGCCCTCATCGTCATACCCCTGCGCACTCATGCCCGTCCCCGTCCGTCGTGACGCCCACCCCGGGCGTCGGTCCTTCGAGGCTGGCATGCGCAGCGCGGCTGTTCGGAGTTGTCCACAGAAATCTTCCCACCGCTGCGCATCGTGATGCGTGGCATTGATGTAGTGATGCAGTCGACCTAGGCTGGGCGCATGCGCACCACGATTACGATCGACGACGAGCTCTTGGCCGAGGCCAAGCAGCTCGCCGCGCGCACCCACCGCACCGTCAGCTCGGTTCTCGAGGACGCCCTGCGCGAGCAGCTTGCTCGGCGCGAGAAGGTCGCGACCGAGCGCTGGGTGCTGCCCAGCTTCGACGGCGGCGGCTTGTTGGTCGACATCCTCGACAAGGAGGCGCTCGCCGACGCCTTGGGCGACAACGACCCGTTGCCGTGATCATCTTCGACGTCAACGTCTTCGTCTACGCCCTCGACCCCGAGAGCGCGTTCCATGATCGCGCCCTCGCGGCCCTCGAGGAGGGCCTGAACGGTGGCGAGCCGGTGGGCCTGGTCGAGACGACCTTGGTCTCCACCGCCCGCATCGTCACGCACCGTCGGCTCATGCGCAGGCCGCTCAGCCCCGACCAGGCCCTGCAGTTCTGCGCGAGCCTGCGCGACGCACCCCGGTCTGTGCGGCTCGACTCGACCACGGATTCGTGGTCACGGTTCGCCACCCTGGTGACCAACCTCGGGTTGCGCGGCCCAGACCTCAGCGACGCGTGGCTGGCTGCGGTCGCGAAGGCTCACCGCGCGCGGTTCGTCACCTTCGACCGCGGCTTCCGCCGCTTCCCCGGGCTCGACGTCGAGGTGCTGGACGCCTGACGTGCGCCGGTCGCGGCCACGACGCACGGCGAGGTATGCCGCGTGGGCGACCACGCGGCATACCTCGCCTTGGGCGCGGTTAGGCTCGCGCAGGTGAGCGCACTCCCCCAGGTCAGTGACACCTTCGACGCGTCGGCGTGGGACGAGGTGCCCGGTTTCGACTTCACCGACATCACCTACCACCGCGCCAAGGACGTCGGGGCGGTGCGGATCGCGTTCGACCGGCCCGAGGTGCTCAACGCGTTCCGGCCGCACACGGTCGACGAGCTCTACACCGCGCTCGACCACGCGCGTCGCACCGCCGACGTGGGCTGCGTCATCGTCACGGGCAACGGCCCCGGCCCGGAAGGCACTGGCAGCCAAGGGAAATGGGCGTTCTGCACGGGCGGCGACCAGCGCATCCGCGGGCGCTCGGGCTACCAGTACGCGACCGAGGGCAGCGACGACGCGACCGCGGCCGGCATCGACGAGCGACGGGTCAAGGCGGAGGGCGGACGGCTGCACATCCTCGAGGTGCAGCGGCTGATCCGCACCATGCCCAAGGTCGTCGTCGCGGTCGTGCCGGGGTGGGCGGCCGGTGGCGGGCACTCGCTGCACGTCGTCTGCGACCTCACGATCGCCAGCCGCGAGCACGCGCAGTTCAAGCAGACCGATGCCGACGTGGGCTCGTTCGACGGTGGGTACGGATCGGCTTACCTGGCAAGGATGGTCGGCCAGAAGTTCGCCCGCGAGATCTTCTTCCTGGGCCGCACCTACTCCGCCGAGGACATGCACCGGATGGGCGCGGTCAACCTCGTCGCCGCACACGACGCCTTGGAGTCGACGGCGCTCGAGGTGGCGCGCGAGGTCCTGGGCAAGAGCCCGCAGGCCCAGCGGATGCTGAAGTTCGCGTTCAACCTCGTCGACGACGGGCTCATGGGGCAGCAGGTGTTCGCGGGCGAGGCGACGCGGCTCGCCTACATGACCGACGAGGCCGTCGAAGGACGCGACCAGTTCCTCGAGAAGCGCGACGCCGACTGGTCGCCGTTCCCCTGGTACTTCTGACCCGACAGCATACTGCGCCGATGGAGACAGTCACCCTGTGGCGCCCGGCCGGGCCTGAGGAGCTCGCACTGGTGCATTCCCCGCCGAGGATCTCGAGGAGCTCAACCGGCACATCGTCGGCTTGATCCAAGTCGTTCGCGAGTTCCGATAACACCTCGACCGCCGCAGAGGTCGGACGTGGTTGCGGGACGCGTAAACTGCACTCATGACCGCCGGAATGGACGAGATCACGCAGTTGGCGTTGACGCTCCCGGTGGATCAACGCGCCCAGGTTGCCCACGCGCTACTGGCCAGCCTCGATGACCCGGCCGATTCGGCCGAGGTCCACGAGGCGTGGACGGCAGAGATCAAGTCTCGGGTCGATGACATCACCAGTGGTCGTGTGCAGACCATTTCCCATGACGAGGTCAAGGCTCAGCTCGCGGCGGATCGTGCCGCGAGGCAGCAGCGGTGACGCTGAACGTTCGCTAACACCCCGAGGCGCTTGCCGAGCTTCGCGCCGACGTGGCTTGGTATGAAGACCGTGGCGTCGGGCTCGGCGACCGGTTCGAAGGCGCTGTCGACGAAGTCATTGACACCGCTCTCGAATGGCCGGAGTCTGGGGCGATCTGGCCCGGTTGGGACAGCATCCCCGCCGTGAGGTCGCGTCGCGTGGCTGGCTTTCCCTACCGACTTGTCTATCTCGTTCAGACCACCGAGCTCGTCGTCCTCGCTCTCGCGCACGACAAGCGCCTGCCGGGCTACTGGCGCGAGCGGGCCCGAGACTGACCGGTTTCAGTCGGTGGCGGCCCAGCCGGCGGCGATGAACTCCTTGAGGTGCCGTCCCTTCGGTGAGTCCGGACCACCGTGCGCATCCCTCACTGTCTTCTTCGCGCTGCGCCCGAGGTCGCCGGCGCGGGCATCGTTGGCACTGCTGGTCAACGCCCCCACGGCGAACAGGTAGGCCCAGGGGTAGAACTCGCGGTCCCGTCCGGGATTCACCTTGACGATCGCCTGGATGAACTCCTGCGCCATCGGGTCGAACAGCTCGTGGATGATGCCCCGCTCGTGGCTCGACGGGTCGGCGGCCTCGCGCAGCACGAGCCGCGCGAACCACACGTCGGTCGGGCTCTCGTGCAGGCGCAGGACGGGGTCGGCGAACGCCGCGGCTAGCTGGTGGGCTGCGTCCGGCGCGTCGAAGTCGACGGCGCGCAGCATCTCGCGTCGCTCCTCGTTGAGGTACTGCCGCCGCAGGAAGACCTCACGGTAGAGACCGAGTTTGCTCTCGAAGTGGTAGACGACGAGGGAGAGCTTTGCCTCAGCCGCGGCCGCGATCGCGCGCATGGTCGCTGCGTGGTAGCCCTCCTGCGCGAAGACCATCTCGGCGGCCTGGAGGATCCGCTCCCTGCGGTTCGCCCCTGCCCCCGACGGGGATTCCTTCGTCACGTCGCCTCCAGCAGCCGAGCCCGGGACCCTCGCCCGCGCGGTCCGCATTATCCCCGGCGCCAGCGTTCGTGGTCTTGACGAACGTACTGTACGTACGTACAGTCAGATTATGGCGCGGCCGACAGAGCCGCGCCGACCCGGTCGAGGAGGCGGTCGCAGTGGACACGGTCGAGGCACACACTCAGGGGCAGGTGCAGGCGCCCGCGGGCATGGTCATCGACTGGGACGTCCCGGTCCCGATGAGCGACGGCACCGTGCTGCGGGCCGACGTCTTCCGCCCGAGCGACGGCGGCCCACACCCCGTCCTGATGACCTACGGCCCCTACGCCAAGGGGCTGTCTTTCCAGCAGGCCTACCCCGTGCAGTGGGAGTCGCTGGTCACCAACCACCCGGAGGTCACCGAGGGCACCTCCACCCGCTTCGCCAACTGGGAGACGTGCGACCCCGAGCGCTGGGTGCCGTTCGGGTATGCCGTGGTGCGCGTCGACTCTCGCGGCGCCGGCATGTCTCCCGGCCGGATCAACCACTGGTCACCGCGGGAGACCCAGGACTACTACGAGTGCATCGAGTGGGCCGGTGAGCAACCGTGGTCGACCGGCAAGGTCGGCCTGCTCGGCGTCTCCTACTACGCGGCGAACCAGTGGCAGGTCGCCGCCCTGCGCCCCCCACACCTCGCCGCGATCTGCCCGTTCGAGGGCTTCTCCGACTACTACCGCGACTGCAACCGCCACGGCGGCATCCTGTGCACCTTCCTCGTGCGCTGGTACCCGCTCCAGGTGATGAACGTCCAGCACGGCCTCGGCGAGCGCGGCCGGACCAGCGCCGTGACCGGACGGCCGATCGCCGGCACCGAGACCCTGAGCGACGAGGAGCTCGCGGCCAACCGCATCGACGTGCGCCAGGAACTGCTCGACCACCCGCTGCTCGACGACTACTACCGGGTGCGCAACGCCGCCCTGGAACAGATCGAGGTTCCGGTTCTCTCCTGCGGCAACTGGGGCGGCCAGGGCCTGCACCTGCGCGGCAACGTCGAGGGCTTCCTGCGGGCTGGGTCCGCCCACAAGTGGCTGGAGCTGCACGGCCGTGAGCACTGGACCGAGTTCTACACCGACTACGGTGTCGGCCTGCAGAAGGCGTTCTTCGACCACTTCCTCAAGGGGGAGCAGAACGGGTGGGACGAGCGTCCGCCCATCAAGCTCCAGGTCCGCACGGTCGACGGGTTCCGCGAGCGCGACGAGACCACCTGGCCGCTGGACCGCACCGAGTGGACGACCCTGCACCTCGATGCCGCCCATCACACCCTGGCGGCGGCCCCGGTGGGCGAGGAGTCCACCGCGTCGTTTGTGCCGGCCGACGGGGCGGTGGACTTCGACACCGCGCCGTTCGAGGTCGAGACCGAATTCACCGGACCGGCGTCGGTCCGGCTGTTCGTCTCCTCCACCACGAGCGATGCCGACCTCTTCGTGACCCTGCGGCTCTTTGGCCCCGACGACCGCGAGGTGCTGTTCCTCGGCGCGGTCGAGCCGAACGCACCGGTGACCCAGGGGTGGCTGCGCGCATCACACCGCGAGCTCGACCCCGCACGCAGCACGCCGTGGCGTCCAGTCCACCCGCACACCGCGACCCAGCCGCTCGTGCCCGGTGAGATCTGCCAGCTGGACATCGAGCTGTGGCCGACGTCCATCGTGGTCCCGGCTGGCCACCGCCTTCGACTCACCGTCTCGGGTCGGGATTTCGAGCACGGTCTCCCCGGTCCACTGCCCATGATCTACGGCGTCGAGCAGCGCGGGTCATCCGTCCACCTCCATGACGACCCCGTCGACCGGCCCGCCGAGTTGCTCGCGTCGACGACCACCCTGCACACCGGTGGGAGCCACGTCGCACAGCTCCTGCTGCCAAGGATCCCCTGATGTCGTCGGCCACCACCGCCCGGTTCGCGCCGCCGGAAAGGGCACAAGAAGTCAGCGACGGCATCTTCGCGTGGATCCAGCCCGACGGCAGCTGGTGGATCAACAACACGGGCTTCCTCGTGTCCTCCACCGGTGTCGTGTCGATCGACTCCTGCTCGACTGTCGACCGCACCCGCGCCTACCTGCGCTCCATCGCCTTCGTGACCGATCTGCCGGTGCGCACCCTGGTCAACACCCATCACCACGGCGACCACACCTTCGGCAACCACCTGTTCACCACGGCCACGGTCGTCGGCCACGAGAACGTGCGACCGGCGCTGCAGGCGTGGGGCCTACCCCGCTCCGAGCCTTTCTGGACGCCCGTCGACTGGGGCGAGGTCCGGCTGGCTCCGCCCACCCTGACGTTCCGCGACCACGTGGACCTGTGGGTCGACGACCTGCGTTGCGAGGTGCGGCACTTCGGTCGGGCGGCGCACACCGACAACGACTCGGTCGTCTGGGTGCCCGAGCGGAGGGTGCTCTTCAGCGGCGACCTGCTCTTCAACGGTGGCACGCCGTTCCTGCTCCAGGGCTCGGTCGTCGGCGCTTGCCGGACCATCGAAGACCTGCGTGCCCTCGGCCCCGAGACTGTCGTGCCCGGGCACGGCCCCGTGTGCGGACCCGACGCGCTGGACGCCGCCACGGCGTACCTCGACTTCGTTCTCGACCTCGCCCGGGCCGGGCGGTCGGCCGGGCTGACCCCGCTCGAGCTGGCGCAGGAGACCGACCTCGGTGAGTTCGCCGAGCTCATCGACCACGAGCGGATCGTCGGCAACCTCCACCGGGCCTACGCCGACCTCGACGGGCGCACCGAGGTGGACCTGGCGGGGGCGCTCGAGGACATGGTCACCTACAACGGCGGCCGCCCCCTGACCTGCCTCGCCTAACCATCCCCACACCCTTGAGGAGCCCGCCATGAGCGTCATCATCACCGTCGCCACCACTGGCCCCATCGCCACCAAGGTCGACAACCCATCCCTGCCCACCACCCCGGAGGAGATCGCCGACGCGGTCGCGCTGGCGCATCGCGCCGGGGCCGCGGTCGCCCACCTCCACTTCCGCGACCCTGAGGGCCGGCCGACCGCCGACCTCGACATCGCCCGCACCACCATCGACCTGGTCCGGGAGCGCTGTCCCATCCTCGTCCAGGTCTCGACCGGCGTCGGTCTCGGCGTTCCCTTCGAGGAGCGCGAGCGGCTGGTCGACCTGCGCCCCGCCATGGCCACCCTCAACCCGTGCACGATGAGCTTCGGCGCCGGCGAGTTCCGCAACCCGCCGGCCGACGTGCGCCGGCTCGCAGCTCGCATGCGCGACCTCGGCGTCAAGCCCGAGCTCGAGGTCTACGACACGGGCCACCTCGATGCATGCCTGCGCCTGCGGGACGAGGGCCTCCTCGAGGGGCCGTTGCAGTTCAGCATCGTCCTCGGTGTGCAGGGCGGTGCGGCAGCCACGGTCGAGAACCTCGTGACCCTCGTACGCCGCCTCCCCGAGGACGCGATCTGGCAGATCATCGCCATCGGCCGAGGGAACCTCGACCTGACCGCGGTGGGAATCGCGTTGGGCGGCAACGCCCGCGCCGGGCTCGAGGACACCCTCTACCTGCGCAGGGGCGAGCTCAGCCAGGGCAACCAGCCGCTCGTCGAACGAACCGTGGCCTTGGTCGAGCGGCTCGATCGCCGGGTCGCGACCGTCGACGAGGCCCGCTCCATCCTCGCGCTGCCCGTGCTGGCCGACGCCTGACCCGCAGTCCCGGTGACCGCCTCAGCCGGAGCCGCCGAGGTCGACCTGGAAGGCCTCGTAGACGAGGTCGGCGCCGGTCTGCCGGTGCCGCACCAGCTGCCCCATGAGCGTGGTGACCTCCTCACGGAACGCCGGCAGGTCGCCCATCGTGCCGCCGTGCTCGAGCACCGCGAGGTAACCGGCGATGTCCTCGGCGTACTGCGCGTGCTCCCCCGTCAGCCGGTCGACGGCCGCGATGAGCCGGGGGGCGCGGCGCCGCACCGTGTCGTAGATGCCGCCGGGCCGCTCGGTCAGGTCGACGTGGTCGCGGAAGTCGTGGCTCAGCTCGGCGAGCGCCGCCCGCACGCGCTCACGCCACGCCCCGCCCTTGGCGATCGGCGAGGCCAGCGCCTCGTCGACGGCCGCGACCGAGTCGCGCAGCTCGGCGCGGTGTGCGCGCACACGTTCGATGTATGCCGCGAAGTCCGTCTTCGTCGTCGTGTCGCCGCCCATGACCAACCGCCTTCCGACCTCCCCATGGTCGCGCGGCCCGGGGGATGCGTCCAGAGATGCGAACCTGGGTTGGGCAAATGCGCAACCCAGGTTCGCATCCGCGCGCACCACACCCTCGCTGCCCGCCCACACCAACGTCGTAGCCTCGGACCGTGACCGAGCTGCTGCCCCTCGCCATCGCGCCCGGCGAGCAGGCACGTGAGGCGCTCCCGGCCCTTCGCGCCGCGCTCACCGGAACCGGCCCGGCCGTGCTCCCGTATGCCGCGGGCTCACCTCCTCCCGAAGCTCACGCAGGTGCCGTGCCCGACGCCGGCACCGCCCTGGTGGTCGGCACGTCGGGCTCCACGGGCACCCCCAAGCTCGCCATGCTCCCCGCCAGCGCCCTCGCGGCCAGCGCAGCCGCCACCCACGAGCGGCTGGGCGGCCCGGGCGACTGGCTCCTGGCCATGCCGCCGCACCACATCGCCGGTGTTCAGGTGCTGCTGCGCTGCCTCGCCGCCGACACCACACCGTACTTCACCGACCTGCGCGACGGCTTCACACCCGACGCACTGACTGCCGCCCTCACGGCCATGAGCGGCTACACCACAGGGGCCGGCCACCACCGCCGCTACACCGCCCTCGTCCCCACCCAGCTGGTGCGCTGCCTCACCCACTCCGACGCAGTGGCAGCCCTCGCCCAGCTCGACGCCGTGCTCGTCGGCGGCGCCGCCACCGCACCGACCACCCTTGCCCGGGCCCGCGACGCGGGCATTCGCGCCGTCACGACCTACGGCATGAGCGAGACCTGTGGTGGGTGTGTCTATGACGGGATCCCTTTGCGTGACAGCGAGATTCGCACCGACGAGGTCGACGGGCGCATCAGCCTGGGCGGAGCCACCCTCGCCACCGGCTACCTCGGCCGCCCCGACCTGACCGAGCAGGCATTCACCACCGACGCCGACGGTACCCGGTGGTTCCGCACCGACGACATCGGCCACCGCGACAACACAGGTCACTGGCACGTCGACGGACGCATCGACGACCTGGTCAACACCGGCGGCCTCAAGGTCGCGCCACGCCTCGTCGAGGAGGCGCTCACCACCCACGTCCCGGGCATCGCCGAGGCGGTCGTCGTCGGCGTCCCGGACCCCGAGTGGGGCCAGGCCGTCGCCGCGGCGGTCGTCCTCACCGACCAAACCCAGCCCGACCACGCACCCAGGGTGAGTGAGGTGCGGGCCGCGCTGCGCGGCATACTCCCCGATCACGCCCTCCCCCGGCACGTCGTGACGCTGGACACGATTCCGTTGCGGGGCCCCGGAAAGCCCGACCGGGCCGCGATCACCAGCGCCGTCCGTGCGACGATGGAGCCATGATCCGGCTGCTGCCCTGGCTGCTGTCGATCGCGCTCACCATCTACGCGCTCGTCGACTGCATCCAGACCGACGACGCCCGGATCCGCAACCTGCCCAAGCTGATCTGGCTCCTGCTGGTGCTGATCTTCCCCATCGTCGGCCCCATCGCGTGGTTCATCGCCGGCCGCCCCCAGCGCGGCGAGGGCGGCGGTCGCCCGGGTCGTGGCGCAACTCACCGCCCACCGCCCCCGCGTGGCCCCGACGACGACCCGGACTTCCTCCGTAGGCTCTGAGCCGACAGCCCCCCCGCCCAGCGAAGAGAACGCCACCACCGTCCATGGCCACGCTTTCCCAGTGGGTCGCCGGCGCCCGCCCGCGCACCCTCCCCGCCGCCATCGCGCCCGTCGTCGCCGGCACCGCCGCAGCCGCGCCGCTCCACGAGGTCAGCCTCGGGCTCGCCCTGCTCGCCCTCCTCGTGTCGGTGTCGCTGCAGATCGGCGTCAACTACGCCAACGACTACTCCGACGGCATCCGCGGCACGGACGCCGACCGCGTCGGCCCGGTCCGGCTGGTCGGCCAACACAAGGCCGACCCGCGCAACGTCAAGCTGATGGCGTTCGCGTTCTTCGGGTTCGCCGCGCTCGTCGGGCTCACGCTGGTCGCCTTCAGCAACGCCTGGATCATGGTGCCGCTGGGTGCGCTCGCAGTCCTCGCGGCCTGGCGCTACACCGGCGGCGACAACCCCTACGGCTACCGCGGGCTCGGCGAGGTCTACGTCTTCGTCTTCTTCGGCCTCATGGCGACCCTGGGCACCCTCTACACCCAGGCCGGCCGGGTCACGTGGGTCGGTCTCGCCGCTGCCGTGGCCATCGGGGCACTCGCCTCGGCCATCCTCGTCGCCAACAACCTGCGCGACATCCCCACCGACCGCGAGAGCGGCAAGCTCACCCTGGCCGTCCGGCTCGGCGACACCGGCACCCGCTGGCTCTACGTCCTGCTGCTCGTCGTGGCCATCCTGATGACGATCGCGATCGCCCTGCAGTACTGGCCGGCATACGTGGCCCTGCTCGCCTTTGGCCTGGCCGTCAAGCCCCTGCGCGCCCTGCGCAGCGGCGCGACGGGGCGCGACCTCGTGCCGGTGCTCGCCGTGACCGGGATCCTCGAGCTGGCGTATGCCGTGCTCCTCGCCGTCGGGCTGGCGGTCGCCACCGCTATCGCCTGAGCCGCCTCAGCGGTACTCGGTGCGGTCGTCCTCCGCGTCCTCGACCGCCTCGTCGGACTTGGCCGCCCGCGCCTGCTTGGTCTCGGCGCGGTGCTCGAAGCGCTCCTGGATCTGCCGCGTCGACTCCTCGCGGAACCGCGCCAGGACGAAGTAGGACAGGACCATCGAGATCAGTGCCGACAGCACGAGCAGCATCCACTGCTGGTCACGGTCACGCAGGCCGAGCAGCCACAGCAGGCAGAGCACGCCCAGGAAGAGCATGAGCCGAAGGACGGTGTAGCGCAGCACGGCTCAGAGCCCCGAGTAGGAGTGCTGGCCGACGAAGAACACGTTGACCACGGTGAAGTTGAGGATCAGGCAGACGTACCCGGCCAGCGCGATCCAGTTGGCCACCTGGCGGCTGATGCCGCTGGTCGCCCGCGAGTGCAGGTATGCCGCGTAGACGACCCAGATGACGAACGTCCAGACCTCCTTGGGGTCCCAGTTCCAGTAGGACGCCCACGCCTGGCGGGCCCAGATGGCGCCGGCGATGAGGGTGAAGGTCCACAGCGGGAAGGCCACGATGTGCAACCCGTAGGAGGTGCGTTCCATCGACTCGGCGGTGGGGAACCGGTCGAGGATGCTGGCGCGGCCGGCTCGCTGGAACGCGTCCTTGACGAGGTAGAGCACGCTGGCGACGGCGCCGAGGGTGAAGATCGCCATGGCGATGACGGCGACGGTCACGTGGATGACGAGCCAGTAGGACTTCAGCGACGGCAGCAGCTCCGCGGCCTGGGTGTACCAGACGGTGACTGCCATGCCGAGCACGAGCAGCAGGGGCCCGGTGATGAACAGCCCCAGCCAGCGCAGGTCGCGCCGGGTCGACCACACGCAGTAGGCGAGGGCGGTGAACATCGAGGCCATCACGGCGAACTCGAACATGTTCCCCAGCGGCCAGCGGTCGACCGACAGGCCGCGCAGCGCCACCGACACCACGAGCAGCAAGGCGCCCAGCCAGGTCATGGTCGAGGCGATGCCTGCGGCAGTGCGCGCCTTGGCCGGCACGTCGTCGCCCGGTGAGCCGTCACCCGGGCTGGTGGTTGCCCGGGGGGCGGGTGAGCCGCTCGTGGCGCCGGTGGCGCTGGCGGTCACCAGCTCGCGGTCGGCGGTGGCGCCTCGGCGCCGGTCCCGCTGCGGCACGAGGCCGGCGAGGTAGACCGCGTTGCAGATCATGGCGACCAGGAAGACGGCCATGGCGGAGTAGAGGGCGAGGTTGGAGTATCCCGCGAAGGTCTCGTTCGTCATGTGCGTGGGTCCCTGTCCGTGCCGGTGGTGGTCGACGTGTCGGCGGTGGTGCTGGTGGTGGTCCTGGTGCTGGGTGTCGGGGGCTCGGGCGTGCCCCTGGTGAGTGCTGCGGTGACGTCGGTCAGCGTCCGCTGCACCACGCGTCCGAGGCCGTCGTCGTCGCCCTTGGTGAGGCCGCCAACCGTGACCACGGTACGACCACTGTCACCAGCAGGGGAAACGCGGACGAACACGCGGCGGCGGCGCACGGTGAGGGTGACGATGAGGCCCGCCAGGGCAGCCAGCGCCGCGGCGAGGGTGAGCCACCGGCCGGGGTCGTGGCGCACCGACAGCCCGGCGAACCGGTCGACGCGGTCGAAGGTGATCGAGCCGCGGCCACCCGGCAGGTCGAACGTCTGCCCGGGCTCGAGCCAGATGCGCAGCGGCTCCTGCTTGCCCGTGTCCTTGTTCGTCGTCATCACCTGCGACATCTGCGCGGTGTCGAGCAGGTAGACCGACTGCGGGCGACCCCCCGGGAACAGCTCGCCCTCGTAGAGCGTGAGCGCCATGGCCGGGTTCTTCAGGTCGGGGAAGATCGAGATGGGGCCCTGGTCCTTGTTGACGACGGCGGTGGGCAGGAACAGTCCGCTGAAGCCCAGCGGCTTGGGGTCACCGCCGGTCACCTTGATCGCCCCGACGGACCGGTAGTTGTTGTCCTGGGCCAGGAACGGCACCGGACCGCTGAAGGTCTCGTTGCCCTTGGCGTCGCGGACGGTGACGACGGGGGCGTAGCCGTTGCCGAGCAGGAAGACCCCGGCACCGTCCATCTCGAGCGGGTGGTTGACCTGGATCGTCGAGTCCTTGGGCGTCGCGCCGGGCGCGTCCTTCGTCGTGACGTATGCCGTGAAGTTGCGTGGCTGCCCGAACTGGCCGCGACCGGTGACGTTCTCCTCGAAGGTGGCGTCGAACCGGTCGACCTTGATGGTGAAGGGGGACAGGTGCTCGGGGTCGACCCAAGGCCCGGGGCTGAACGTGTCGTACTGCGACAGCTGGTTCGACATGGTCTTGCCGACGGGGACGATGACGTCTCCCTTCCAGCCGAACAGGTAGCCGATGGCGACCCCGATGATGACCAGGATGAGGGAGAAGTGGAAGACGAGGTTGCCGGTCTCCTTGAGGTAGCCGTTCTCGGCGCTCACCGTCAGGTCGTCGTGGCTGTGCACGCGGAACCGCTTGCCCCGCAACGTCTCTCGCGCTGCGGCGACCACCTCGGCCGGGGTGGCGTCGACCTCCGCGGTGGCGTGGTGCTCCAGTCGGGTCAGGCGGGCCGGGGTGCGCGGCGGCGTGGACCGCATCGCCTTCCAGTGCACCCTGGTGCGCGGGACGACACAGCCGACGAGGGAGATGAACAGCAGCAGGTAGATGGCCGAGAACCACGGCGTCGCGTAGACCTCGAAGAAGCCGAGCTTGTCGAGGAACGGGCCGGCGGTCGGGTGGTCGGCGATCCACTGTGCGGTGCGGGCCGCGTCGATCCCCCGCTGCGGGAAGTACGAGCCCGGCAGCGCCGCGATGCCCAGCAGCAGCAACAGGAACAGCGCCGTGCGCATGCTCGTGAGGTTGCGCCAGATCCAGCGCAGCCAGCCGACGAGGCCGAGCTTGGGCTGGGTGATGGGCTCGCGTCGTCCGCTCCCCTTGCGGCCGGGTGCGGGCGTCGGGTCCTGCGGTCTGGTCTTGGTCTGCTCGGCCATCAGATCACCGTCCGGAAGGTGCCGACGAGCGCGGTCTGGACGTAGCGAGTCCAGCTCTCCCACACCCCGGTCACGAGCATCAGCCCGATCGCGAGCAGCAGCACGCCGCCGAAGACTTGGATGCCGCGCTGGTGGCGGCGCAGGAAGCGCGACACAGCTCCGAAGCGCTCGTAGCCGGCGGCAATGAGCAGGAACGGCACCCCGAGCCCCAAGGAGTAGGCCACCGCGAGGACGACTCCGCGGGTGACCGCGGACTGGTCACCGGTCGTGGTGGCGAGGATCTGCACGGCGGCCAGGGTGGGTCCCGTGCACGGCGCCCACCCCAGGGCGAAGACGACGCCGAGCAGCGGCGCACCTGCCAGCCCGGACGTCGGCCGCCAGTGCAGCTTCAGCTCGCGCTGGGTGCCGGCACCGAGGAACACCAGTGCCATGAGGATCACGAGCACGCCGCCGATCCGCATCAGCAGGCCACGGTGCTCCACGAGGGTCGCGCCGATCCCGGCGAGGAAGGCCGTCAGCACGATGAACACCACGGTGAACCCGAGGACGAACAGCAGCGCACCCAGGACCAGCCGGTGCCGGCGACGCTGCTCCAGCGACTCGTCGGACAGTCCGGTCACGTAGCCGAGGAAGCCCGGCACCAACGGCAGCACGCACGGCGACGCGAACGACACCATTCCCGCGAGCAGCGCGATCGCGAGCGCGAAGGGCAGCGCGCCGGAGGAGACGGTGTCGCCGATGTCGGCGGTGAGGGCGGTCATGGACAGCAGCGGCCTAGTTCTCGGTGAGGACGTCGTCGACGAGCGCGGTCAGCGTCGAGGCCTTGACCTCACCGTTGACCCGGGCCGCGATCCGCCCGGACGGGTCGAGCACGAGGGTCGTCGGAGGCGAGGTGACCTTGCCCTGCAGGCCGAGGATCAGCTCGCCCGAGGGGTCGTCGAGCGACGGGTAGTTGGTGCCCCACTTCTTGGCGGAGGCGATGCCGGATGCCTTGTTGTCACGGGTGTTGATGCCCATGAACTCCACCGGTTTGCCGGAGTCCTGGAAGTCGGTCCACACCTTCGCCAGCTCGGGCGCCTCGGTGCGGCACGGCCCACACCACGACGCCCAGACGTTGACGACGACGACCTTGCCGCTGGCGTCGGCCAGCTTCCAGTCCTTGCCCTCCAGCGTCGTGCCGGCGAGCGTGACCGGCTTGTCCCGCTTGGCAGCCGGGATGATCTCGACTGCGCCGTCGCCGGAGATGTAGCCCTTCTGGCTGCCATCCTTCGCCTGTGCCGCAATGGAGTTCGGGTCGTCACTGCAGCCGGAGAGCACCAGCGCGAGCACTGGCACTGCGAGCGCCGCGAGAGCACGCGGCATACGTCGGCGGTTCATCCGGTGCCTCCCTTGGATTCGGTGAGCAACGCCGCGGCGGGCTCGGAATACTCGATCGCCGCGAGCTGGTCGCCCACGTAGGTGAGGGTCGTGAGCGAGGCGAGGCGGCACTCGCGCCGGCGCGGGTCGTGCCACAGGCGCGCCCCGGCCAGCGCGTTGCGGGCCGTCCAGATCGGCAGCTGGTGGGAGACGATGACCGCCTCGTGCCCCGCTGCTGCGACGCGCGCGTCGGTCACCGCCGCGAGCATCCGGGCGGCGATTTCGGCGTAGGGCTCCCCCCACGAGGGCTTGAGCGGGTTGGTGATCCGCTTCCAGTAGCGCGGGTGGGCGAAGTCGAGGGCCTTCATCGTGCCGACCTTGGTGCCCTCGAAGGAGTTGCCGGCCTCGATGACGCGGTCGTCGGTCGTGATGGGTATGCCGTGTGAGGCGGCGATGGGCGCCGCCGTCTCCTGGGCGCGCAACAGCGACGACGCCACGACCACCGTGATGTCGTGGTCGGCGAGGTGGTCAGCCACCTCCTGGGCCATACGACGCCCCAGATCGGACAGGTGGTAGCCGTCGAGCCGGCCGTAGAGCACGCCCTCGGGGTTGTGGACCTCACCGTGGCGCATCAGGTGCACGACGGTGCGCTCGGGCGCGACGGGACTCACCGGTCGATTGTCGCAAACGCTGCGGCCGCGGCCGACGCCGCCGTCGGGAGGGCCGCCAGCACGCGGTCGACCGCCCGGTCGTCGTGGGCCGCGCTGACGAACCACGACTCGAACGCGCTCGGCGGCAGGTGCACTCCCTGGTCGAGCATCGCGTGGAAGAACGCGGCGAATGCCGGCACGTCCTGCGCCCGGGCCTGGTCGTAGTCGGTGACCTCGCTGTCGCGGAAGAAGACGCTGAACATGCTGCCCGCGCGCTGGATCACGTGCGGCACACCGGCCGCGTCGAGCGCGTCGCCGACGCCGGTCGTCAACGCGTCGGACACGTCCTGCAGGCGCGCGTAGACCTCGTCGGTGCAGTGCTGCAGCGTCGTCAGACCGGCCGCGGTGGCCACGGGGTTACCCGAGAGCGTGCCCGCCTGGTAGACCGGCCCGGTCGGGGCGAGCATGGCCATGACGTCGGCGCGACCGCCGAAGGCGGCCGCCGGGAAACCGCCACCCATGACCTTGCCGAACGTGAAGAGGTCGGGCGCGCCCGCGGCATACCCGGCATCTCCCTCGAGCCCGAACCAGCCGGCGCGGCTGCACCGGAAGCCCGTCATCACCTCGTCGGAGATCAGCAGCGCACCGTGCTCGGCGGTGACCCGGCGCAACGCGGCGGTGAAGCCGGGCCGTGGCGGCACGACACCCATGTTGCCCGGCGACGCCTCGGTGATGACCGCGGCGATGTCGGCTCCGCGCTCGGCGAAGGCCTCCTCGAGCGCGGGAATGTCGTTGTAGGGCAACACGATCGTCTCGGCCGCCATCTCCTTGGGCACACCCGCGGAGTCGGGCAGCGCGAACGTCGCCACCCCCGAGCCGGCCTGGGCCAGCAGCGAGTCGACGTGGCCGTGGTAGCAGCCGGCGAACTTCACGACCAGCGAGCGGCCGGTGAACCCGCGAGCCAGCCGGATCGCACTCATCGTCGCCTCGGTGCCGCTGGAGACGAGGCGCACCTGCTCGACCGGCTCGACGCGCGCCACGATCTCCTCGGCGAGGGCCACCTCGTTCTCACTCGGCGTGCCGAAGGAGAAGCCGCGGGTGGCCGCCTGCTGCACGGCCTCGAGCACCGCCGGGTGGGAGTGCCCGAGGATCATCGGGCCCCACGAGCAGACGAGGTCGACGTACTCGCGACCGTCGGCGTCGGTGAGGTAGGGCCCCTGGCCCGACACCATGAAGCGAGGGGTGCCCCCGACTGCGCGGAAGGCCCGGACGGGCGAGTTCACGCCGCCCGGCGTCACCGCGAGTGCCCGGTCGAGCAGCGCCTGGGAGGCGGGGGCGTCGGAGGGGTATGCCGTCATGGGCCCATTGTCCCAGCCGCGGCTGTGCGTTCTGTGAAGGGGCTGGGCGTGACCGTCCCCTGCGCGCTCCGGGACTGGGTCGTGGGTCAGGCCTCGGCGGCGATGGGTCCCTGGTCCTCGGCCTCGGCCAGCACGGCGGGATGGGGCAGGTCCGGCGCCAGGGCCAGACGGATCGCCTCCATCGCGCGCCCCAGCTCGAGGAAGAGCTCCGGCGGCACGGGGTCGAGCACCGCCCGCCGGACGCTCTCGACATGGACGCGCGCCATCTCCTCGACGGCCGCGCGACCATCGTCGGTCAGCACCAGCTCGACGCCGCGTTTGTCCTCCAGGCAGGCCTCGCGTCGGACCCAGCCGCGGTTCTCCAACCGGGTGGCCGTGTGCGTGAGCCGGCTGCGGGACTGGACCACGAGGTCGGCGAGGGTCGACATCCGCAGGCGCTGACGGGGAGATTCGGACAACATGGAGATGATCTCGTACTCGGTCAGCTGCACCCCGTGGGACTGCAGGTCCTTGTCGAGGGCCTCCTCGATGAGCCGGCTGCCCCGGAGGTAGGCACGCCAGGCCCGCTGCTCGTCGGTGGTGAGCCAGCGCGGCTCGCCTGCGGAACTGGTGCCCATGGGGAAGAAGTATGGCACTCGCGAGATATTGTTGAAATATCAAACACCGCTGCTATGTTGGGGGTGAAGGCAGCCGGAGTCCCCCGGCACCCCATCACCCTCCATCACCCCACAGGAGCTCTCACCCATGGCCAGCATCAACGACCTGCCCGCCGGTCCCTGGACCGTCGACGCCTCGCACAGCGTGATCGGCTTCACCGCCCGTCACCTCATGGTCACCAAGGTCCGCGGCCAGTTCACGGACTACACCGCGGATGTCAACGTCGCCGACCCGGCGACCGAGTCCACCGTGAACGTCGTCGTCCAGCTCGCCTCGATCGACACCGGCGCAGCGGACCGTGACACCCACCTGCGCTCGGCCGACTTCTTCGACACCGAGAACAACCCGACGATGACCTTCACCTCCACGAAGATCACCGACGACTCGATGACCGGTGACCTCACGATCAAGGGCGTCACCAAGCCGGTCACCTTCGACCTGGAGTTCAACGGCGTCCAGACCGACCCGTGGGGCGGCCAGCGCGCGGGCTTCGAGGCCACCGCGGACGTCAACCGCAAGGACTGGGGCCTGGAGTGGAACGTCGCCCTCGAGGGTGGCGGCGTGCTCGTCTCCGACAAGATCAAGCTCGCGCTCGACGTGGAGCTCGTCAAGGCCTGACCGCCTCAGGCGCTTCCCGCAAAACGGGGGTTGCGTGCACGAAACGGGAGCTGCTGAGCCCCGTTTTGTGTCAGCAACCCCCGTTTTGCGTGTCAGCGCAGGAGCGCGGCCGCCTCGAGGGCGTAGTAGGTCAGGATGACCTGCGCCCCGGCGCGCCGGATGTTCAGCAGCGACTCCATGACCGCCCGCTCCCGCTCGATCCAGCCGTTGGCGGCGGCGGCCTCGATCATCGAGTACTCGCCCGAGATCTGGTATGCCGCAACGGGAACCGGCGACATCGCGGCCGCGGCGGCGACGATGTCGAGGTGCGGCAGGGCCGGCTTGACCATGACCATGTCCGCCCCTTCGGCGATGTCGAGCTCGAGCTCGCGCAGCGCCTCGGTGCCGTTGGCCGGGTCCTGCTGGTAGGTCGCCCGGTCGCCCTGCAGCGACGACTGCACGGCCTCGCGAAACGGCCCGTAGAGGCCCGAGGTGTACTTCGCGGAGTACGCGAGGATCACCGTGTCGGTGAAGCCCTCGGCGTCCAGGGCCTCGCGCACATACGCCACCTGGCCGTCCATCATCCCCGACAGCCCCAGCACCTGCGCCCCCGCGCGCGCCTGCGCAAGGCCCATCGCGGCATACCGCTCCAGCGTCGCGTCGTTGTCGACCCGGCCGCGCTCGTCGAGGACACCGCAGTGGCCGTGGTCGGTGAACTCGTCGAGGCACAGGTCGGCCATGACGACGATGTCGTCGCCGACCTCGTCGGCGAGCCGGCGCAGGGCGACGTTGAGTATGCCGTCGGGGTCGTCGGCGCCCGACCCGCGGCCGTCCTTGTCGACCGGGACGCCGAACACCATGAGCCCGCCGATGCCGGCCGCGACCGCCTCACGGGCGACCTCGACGAGCGACTCGAGGGTGTGCTGCACGACCCCGGGCATGGCCGAGATCGGCACCGGCGCATCGATTCCTTCGCGCACGAAGACCGGCAGTACGAGCTCGGCCGGGTGCAGCCGCGTCTCGGCCACCATCCGGCGCAGGGGCACGGACTGGCGCAGCCGCCGGGGCCGGATCACCGGCACCGGCGGCTGCACACCGCTCGTGGTCTGGTCGCCCAACTCAGCGGGCCCGGCGCCGCGAGGACGCCTTCTTCTGCGACGGGCGCACGACCGCCTCGCCGGCCTCCGCCGCGGCGGTGACCAGGCCCAGGCCGTAGTCGGCCAGGGCGTCGACGAGCGCGTCCGAGGACGCCTCCGGCGCGAGGACGTCGACCCGCAGGCCGTGCTCCTCGGCCGTCTTGGCGGTGGCCGGGCCGATGCACGCGATCACGGTCGAGGGGTGCGGCTTGCCGGCGATGCCGACGAGGTTGCGCACCGTGCTCGAGGACGTGAAGACGGCCGCGTCGAACTGGCCGCCCTTGATGGCCTCACGGATCTCCGCGGCCGGCGGGGCCGCACGGACGGTGCGGTATGCCGTCACGTCGTCGACCTCCCAGCCCATCTCCTCCAGACCCGCGACGAGGGTCTCGGTGGCGATGTCGGCGCGGGGCAGGAAGACGCGGTTGATCGGGTCGAGCACCTCGTCGAACGGCGGCCAGTCGGCGAGCAGCCCACCGGCGGAGTTCTCGCCCGACGGCACGAGGTCGGGCACGATGCCCCACTCGCGCAGCGCCTCGGCGGTGACGCCACCGACGGCCGCGATCTTCAGGCCGGCGAAGGCGCGGGCGTCCAGCCCGAACTCCTCGAACCGCTCGCGAACTGCCTTGACCGCGTTGACCGAGGTGAAGCCGATCCACTCGTAGCGGCCGGTGACCAAGCCCTTGACCGCGCGCTCCATCTGCTGCGGGGTGCGCGGCGGCTCGACGGAGATCGTCGGCACGACCTCGGCCGTGGCACCGAAGGACTCGAGACGGCTGATGGTCGAGCCGGACTGCTCCTTGGTACGGGGCACGAGGACGTTCCAGCCGAACAACGGCTTGGTCTCGAACCACGACAGCTGCTCGCGCAGCGCCACGGTCGAGCCGACGACCGCCAGGGCCGGGAACTGGACCGTCTTCATGACCTTGGCGACCTCGCCGAGCGTGGTGACACGGGTGGCCTGGCTGATCGTCGTGCCACGCTCGGTCAGCGCGACCGGGCTGTCAGCGGTGCGGCCGGCGTCCAGCAGGTTGGACAGCGCGGTGCCGAGGTCCTCCGGCGGGCCGAGCAGCACGACGGTCACCGAGTCGGCGGCCGACGCCGCCCAGTCGACGTGCCGGTCGTTGGCCGAGATCACGTGGACCGCGGGCGACTTGCTCGAGGTCAGCGGGATGCCGGCGTATGCCGGTACGGCTGAGACCGCGCTGACGCCGGGCACGACGTCGAAGCCGATCGTGGCCTTGTGGCAGGCCAGCGCTTCCTCGGCGAGGCCGTTGAAGGTGCCGGGGTCGCCGTCCATGAGGCGGACGACGAGCCCGCCGGGGACGGACTTGGCGGCCTTGACGACGAGCTTGGCGCGCATCGCGTGGGTCAACGGCTGGCCGTGGTCGCCGTGGCTGGCGTCGACGATCTCGACGTCGTTGCGGCAGTAGCGGCGCACGACGTCCTCGCGGGCGACCTGGTCGATGACGACGACGTCGGCAGCTGCGAGCAGCTCGACCGAGCGGACGGTCATCAACGCGTGGTCGCCCGGGCCGGCGCCGACGAAGGCGACGCGACCGGGCACGCGGGTGGCGCGGGTCTTGGTGGTGGGCTGGGTCGAGCGCGTGGGGCTCACAGGGCACGCTCCGTGCGGTGTTGTTCCGGGCGGGGTTCTTCGGTGGGGCTGGTGCGGGGGTCGGCGGCGGCGAACGGATCGGCTCCGGTCGCCCCGGCTGGGTCGGGAACCGGAGGTCTGGGGTCGGGTGCTGCGACGTCGGTGCCGGTGATGTCGGCGGCGCCGTCCCCGAGCAGGACGGCTGCGAGCCGCGCGCCGAGCGACTCGGCGTCGTCGACCGGGCCGACGATCGAACGGCGCAGGTCGAATGCCCCGTCCACCGTCCCAGCAAACGCCCGCAGCGACAGCTCGATTCCGTGCTCGCCCTCGACGACCTCGGCCAAGGCGCCGACCGGCGCCGAGCAGCCGGCCTCCAGGGCGGCCAGGACCGCACGCTCGGCGGTGACGCACGCGCGGGTGTCGGCGTCGTCGAGCTCGGCGAGGAGCTCGCGGGTCGCGAGGTCGTCGGCGCGGCACTCGACGGCGAGCGCACCCTGGCCCGGGGCAGGGAGGACCTGCAGCGGGTCGAGGGTCTCGGCGACCTCGTCGAGGCGGCCGAGCCGGGACAGCCCGGCCCGAGCCAGCACCACGGCGTCGAGCGCGCCATCGCGAACCATGGCGATGCGGGTGTCGACGTTGCCGCGAATGTCCTTGAACTCCAAGCCCATTCCGAGCGCAGCCAGCTGGGCGACCCGGCGAGGTGACCCGGTGCCGACGACTGCCCCGGCGCCGAGCTCACCGAGGGTGAGCCCGTCACGGGCCACGAGCACGTCACGCGGGTCCTCGCGCACGGGGGTGGCGGCGACGACCAGCCCGGGCTCGGGCGCGGTGGGCAGGTCCTTGAGCGAGTGGACGGCGAGGTCGACCTCACCGTCGAGCAGGGCGCGGCGCAGGGCGGCGGCGAAGACGCCGGTGCCCCCGAGCGAGGACAGCGAGGCGGTCGAGGTGTCGCCCTCGGTGACGACCTCGACCAGCTCGACCTCGTAGCCGAGCGCACGCAGCCGGTCGGCCACGAGTCCCGACTGGGTGGTGGCGAGGGCGCTGCGGCGGGTGCCGAGCCGCAGGGGCTGGCGCAGGGAGGGCGCGCTCACGGCATACCTCCCTGTCGGGGCGGCACGACGGTGCTGGTGGCGGCCTCGCCGGGGCCGAGGTCGAACAGCTCGCGCAACGCGCGGGCGTAGTCGTCGCCCTGCCCGCCGACGGCGAGCTCCTTGACCCGCACGGTCGGGCGGTGCAGCAGCTTCTCGACGATGCGGTGGGCTGCGAGCTGCACCTCGGCGCGGGTGGCCTCGTCGAGGTCGGGCAGCCGCTGGTCGAGGCGCGCGAGCTCGCTCGCGACGACCTCGGCGGCGGCCGAGCGCAGCGCGGCGACCGTCGGCGCGACCGACTCGGCTGCGCGGGAGGTGAGGTATGCCGCGACCTCACCGATGACGAGGTCGGCCACCTCCTGCACCTGGGCCGAGGCCTGCCCGGCGGAGAGGTCCTCCCCCAGGACGTCGAGCCCGGCGACCCGGACGCCGGTCAGCGAGGCGACCTCGGGAGCCACGTCCCGCGGCAGCGCCAGGTCGAGGTAGGACTGCGGGCGGCCGGAACGGGCCACCTGCGCGTCGGCGGCGGTGGGCAGGTCGACGACGAGGCCGGTCGAACCCGTGCACGAGATGACGAGGTCGGCGTCGGCGAGGGCCGCGTCGAGCTCGCCCAGTGGGCGCGCGACGCCGCCGGTGCGCTCGGCCAGGCGCCGCCCGCGCGAGTGGGTGCGGTTGACGATCGTGAGGGTCGCGGCGCCGCGACGGGCCACGGTGGTCGCGGCCAGCGACGACATGCCACCGGCGCCGACGACGAGCACCGACAGCTCGGCCAGCGGCCCCAGCTCGGCCTCGGCACGAGCCAGCCCGGCCTCCACCAGCGAGACGCTCACGGCGTCGATGCCGGTCTCGGCGTGGGCCCGCTTGCCCACGCGCAGCGCCTGCTGGAACAACGCGTTGAGCGCCGGGCCCGCCTGGCCACCGCGCTGGGCCTCGCGCAGCGAGGTGCGCATCTGGCCGAGGATCTGGGCCTCGCCGACGGCCATCGAGTCGAGCCCACAGGCGACCGTGAACGCGTGCGCGACAGCGCGGTCCTCGTAGTGCACGTAGAGGTGCTTGCGCAGCTCGTCGGGGTCGACGCCGGTCTGGGCCGTCAGCGACTCGACGATCTCGGAGACGGCTCCGTGGAAGGTGAGCGCGTCGGCATACACCTCGGTGCGGTTGCAGGTGGAGACGACGACGCTCTCGGCGACGTTCTCACCGGCGGTGAGGCGGCTGGCGAGAGCGCCGCGGTGGTCGCCGTCGAGCGACATGGCCTCGAGCAGCGGCAGCGGCGCGGTGTGGTGGGACAGGCCCAGGACGACGAGGCTCACTTGGCGACCCCCTTGGCCACCGGGCCGAGGGCCGCGCTGGCGAGGGCCTTGCGCTGCTCGTGGAAGGCGAGGATCTGCAGCTCGGTCGACAGGTCGACCTTTCGCACGTCGACCCCGTCGGGCACCACGAGCACGCACGGCGCGAAGTTGAGGATCGAGGAGACACCGGCGGCGACGAGCTGGTCGCAGACGTCCTGCGCGGAGCCGGCGGGGGTAGCGATGACCCCGATGGCCAGGCCCTCCTCGGCGACCAGCGAGTCGAGGGCGTCCATGGCGCGCACCGGCAGGCCCGCGATCTGCTGCCCGTGCAGGGAGGCGTCCTGGTCGAGCAGCGCCACGACGCGAAAACCGCGGGTGGCGAAGCCGCTGTAGGCCGCGAGCGCGTGGCCCAGGTTTCCCATCCCGACGATGGCCACGGGCCAGTCCTGGGTGAGGCCGAGCTCGCGCGAGATCTGGTAGGCGAGGTGGTCGACCTCGTAGCCGACACCGCGCACGCCGTAGGAACCGAGGTGCGAGAGGTCCTTGCGGAGCTTGGCGCTGCGCACGCCCGCGGCGGCAGCCAGCTCTTCGGAGGAGACCGACGTGATCCCGCGCTCGGCGAAGCCGGTGAGTGCCCGCAGGTACTCGGGAAGCCGAGCGACGGTGGCGTCGGGGATGCCCCGACGGGCGCTCGGGTCGGCGGTCACGGTGCTACGGCTCCTTCTCTACAGCAGGCGGCCCGCACCTGGCTGGAGCGGACGGGAGCCCTTGCAGATTACGCTTTTGTGAACGGATGCACAAAGTCACAAGCACCCGTTCGCCGTGGGCGTGAGACGGGTGTGGCGCAGGCCACTGCGGCGGCCTCGGTCAGCCGCCGAGCGCGGCCCGGAGCCGAGCCTCGTCCACGCGCCAGTAGTCGTGCTGGCGGCCGTCCACGAACGTCACCGGGATCTGCTCGGCGTAGAGCTCGGCCAGCTCGGGGTCGTCGAGGATCGACTTCTCCTCCCACCCCGCGCCGAGGTCGGCCGCCACCCGCTGGATGACGGCGCGGGCGTCGTCGCACAGGTGGCAGCCCGGCTTGCCGACCAGGGTGATGCGTGGGGTGGCGGACACGGCTTCAGGGTATGCCGCGTGGCGCGCCGGGTGCGCACCACGCGGCATACCGGCACCCCCTCCGCCGCACCGAGGCGAGTTCCCACCACGGTGATCTCCTGACAAATGGCCTCGCATCGGCGAAACTGTCCCTGGGTCAGGAGGTCATTCCATCCGGTTCAGCATCCGTCGCGACGCCGCGCACCGAGGCGCGGTGCTGCGTCCTGCCCTCGTGCCGGCGGCCGTGGGAGCCGCGGACGCCGCGGGCACCGCGGGCCACGGGATGGGCCGGGCGACCGCCGACTTCCTCGCGACCCTGCGGGTGGTGCTCAGCGTCGCCGAGGGCGCCGGGTCGATCCAGGGCGGCCCCGGGGGTGGCGGCCCCGCCGCGAGCGCCGGGTTCGCGCCCGGTGAGGCGCCGCAGGACTTCGAGCGGGTCTCGGCGCTCGTCGAGCTCGCGCAGAAGGGTGACTCCGAGGCGTTCGGCCTGCTCTACGAGCGCTATGTCGACACCGTCTACCGCTACGTCTACGTGCGGGTCGGCACCAAGCAGCTCGCCGAGGACATCACGTCCGAGACGTTCCTGCGGGCCCTGCGCCGCGTGGACTCGTTCTCGTGGCAGGGCCGCGACATCGCCGCGTGGTTCATCACCATCGCGCGCAACCTGATCACCGACAACGCCAAGTCGGCGCGGTTCCGCATGGAGGTCAGCACCGCCGACATGCTCGACGCCGACCCGAGGGTCGAGGCGGCGCCCGAGGGCGAGGTGCTCGAGCGGCTGCGTGACGAGCGGCTGCTCCAGGCGGTCAAGTCGCTCAAGCCCGAGCAGGCCGAGTGCGTCGTGCTGCGGTTCCTCCAGGGGCTCTCGCTCGCCGAGACGGCCAAGGTGCTCGGCAAGTCCGAGGGTGCGGTCAAGCAGCTCCAGCTGCGTGCCGTGCGTTCGCTGCACCGGGAGCTCGCTGATGTCGACCTGTGACGCGTCGTATGCCGCGGACCGCCCTGCGTGGGGTTCGCGCAAGTTACCCGTCGGTCACGTCGGTGGACGGCGTGACTTCGGCCCGGCGCCGTCGTTCTCCACGGTGACGGACCACGACGTAGCCGGGGAGGAGGTGTCGGTGTGCCAGTGCTGAACCGCGCTGCTGACCGTTTCCAGCGCGCCCTCGACGGCGAGAAGGTCACGGACGCCTCGATCGCCCGGCTCGTCGAGACGAGCCGGCACCTCGTGGACCTCGGCGGCGCCCCCGGCCCCGACCCCACGTTCGTCGCCACGCTGCGCGAGCGGCTCCTCGCCGAGGCTGCCGCCCTGCCGGCCCCGTCACCTGTTGCCGCGAAGACCGCGGCGGCGCGCCGGGCCGCCAGCCGCACCACCCCGGTCGTCGTGGTGGTCGGACGTGGGCTGCCGCGCCTCGTCGCCGGTGCCGCCGCCTCCGCCCTGCTCGTCGGTGGCGTCGTGGGTGCGGCCTCCCGCTCGACCGTTCCCGGCCAGGCGCTCTACCCCGTCAAGGGCTGGCTCGACGGCGTCCAGGTCCGGCTGGCCACGAGCGACCTCGACCGCGGTCGCACCTACCTGTCACAGGCACAGGAGCACATCTCCGACGCCCGCGACCTCGCCGAGGGCGACGGCGCTGCGAGCAACGTCGACACGGCCCTGGTCTCGGCCATCGAGTCCGTCCGCGACGGGCAGCGTTCGCTCGACACGGCATACGCCACCACCGGCAACCCGCAGGCGCTCATCGCCATGCGCGACTTCACCGCGCGGGCCGTGCCACAGATCGAGGTGCTGCGCAGCGAGGTGCCCGCGCAGTCGCTGCCGCTCGTGGCCCGGCTCGAGTCGCTGCTGCGCCAGGGCCAGGAGGTCACCGCACGACGCATCGCGGCCTGTGGTCCGGCCTGCTCGGAGCTCACCAGCGCACTCGGGCCGGCCACGCTGCCGTCGGTGCCGACCACCGCGGTCAGCCAGCCGAGCACGTCCCGGCCCGCGGCGGAGCAGACCAAGGCTCCGGCGAAGCCGCGCGCGACCAGCCCGCGCGTCACGGTGCCCAAGGCGCCCGTGGGCACCGCTCCCAGCGGTGGCGCCCCGCTCCCCTCGACGTCCACGGGCGCGGGCGGGCTGGGCGCCGGTGTGGGCGGCGGCGGCGTGACGGCAGGAACGGCCGGTGCCTCAGTCGGCCTGCCCACGATCAGCGCGACCGTGCCGATCGTCCCCTCCGTGACGGCCAGCGTTCCCCTTCCGTCGGTGACCGTCGGCACCGGTGGTGTCGGCGCAACCGTGCCCGGCTCGACCCTGGGCCCGGTCACGCTGCCGGGCGTGACGATCACGCTGCCCTGACCCGGCGAGAACCGTGACAGGTCAGAAGAAGACCGAGCGCCGCTGCATCAGCAGCGAGTAGAGCGTCTGCTGGATGGTCTCGCGCACCTGGTCGGTGAGGTCGAAGACGAGCATCGGGTCGTCGGCTGCGCCCGGCCCGAGGTCGGCCGTCTCGACCGGCGCGCCGAACTCGATGATCCACTTGCTGGGCAACGGGATCCAGCCCAACGGACCGAGCAGCGGCCAGGTCGGCGTGATCGGCGCATAGGGCACACCGAGCAACCTGGCCACGGTCTTCATGTTGCCGAGGATGGGATAGATCTCCTCGGCCCCGACGATGGAGCACGGGATGATCGGCACCCCGGTCTTCAGGGCCGCCGACACGAACCCGCCGCGGCCGAACCGTTGCAGCTTGTAGCGCTCGCTGAACGGCTTGCCGACGCCCTTGAAGCCCTCCGGCCACACGCCACACAGCTCGCCGCTGGACAGCAGCCGCTCGGCGTCGGGGTTGGCGGCCAGCGTCGACCCGGACTTGCGGGCCACCGTGCCCATGACCGGCGTCTGGAAGACGAGGTCGGCGCCGAGCATGCGCAGGTGCCGGTGCGCCGGGTGCTCGTCGTGCACCGCGACCTGGGTCATCAGCGAGTCCATCGCGACCGTGCCGGAGTGGTTGGCCACGACGAGGCCGCCTCCGGTGGAGGGGATGTTCTCGATGCCGCGCACCTCGACGCGGAACCAGTGCCGGTAGAGGGGCCGCAGCACCGGCAGGTAGAAGCTTTCGGTGAAGTCCTCGTCGAACCCGAAGTCGTCGACGGTGAAGTCGCCCGTGAGCCGGCGCCGCGCGAACGCCAGCAGGGACGCGAGGTGGCGTTCGACGTCGTCGGGTGAGACGCCCGCGGCCTCGGCGGCGGTGCGCACGGCGGCGATGCCGGCCCCGAGCAGCTCCTCCAGACCGGGTGTCACCGACGTCCGCGGCGGCAGGCCCTGGCCGGAGCCGCGGACCTCCGACGAGGGGTCGGGCGCCTCGACGACCGGCGGCACGGCCTTGAGGGCGCGCACGGGGCGCTCGGCGGCGGCCTTGGTGCGCGGGCTCGGCCGGCGGCTGCGGGAAGCCGCGGGTGCCCGGGTGCCCGAGCGGGCGACGGCCTTCTTGGTGGGCACGGCCTTGGCGACCGGGCGCGGCCGGTGCTCGACCCGCGGGGTCGTCGCCGGCTCGGCCGTGGCCTCGTCGGAGGTATGCCGCGCGGCCGGCTTCCCGGGCAACGTCGCCCCGGGGGCGCCGCCACCGTCGGCCGGGGGGAGGGCGTCCGCAGCCTTCGCCGCGTCGGCGATCAACGGCGTGCGGCGGCGCTTGGCCCGCTCCCCCGACGCACGGGCGGCACCAGCGGCCAGGGCGCCCTTGGCGGCGGCATTCTTGGCAGGGCGCGAGGCCCCCGTGGACGCGGCCATCAGCGGCTCCTCCCGGCTGCGGCGAGGGCGCCGCCGATCACGTGCGCCGCGTTGCCGGCCAGCCCGGACAGGGCGCTGCCGACCAGTGGTGCACCGGGCACGGCGGGACCGATGGCCCGCACGAAGTCCTCGAACGCGCCCCGGCTCGTGAACGTGGGCTCGAACCCCAGGTGCTCACGCATCCGCGTCGTGTCCAACCCGCGGCCGTAGGCGAGGAACTGCATCTGGTCGGAGCTGAAGTCGGCCAGTCCCGACCGCTTGACGAACCCGCCGAAGACCCCTGCGGCCTGCATGGGCACCGGCACAACCGGCCGACCGGCGATGGCGGCGGCCTGGGTCACCGTGACCACGCCGTCGCCGGCGATGTTCGTGATGCCCGAAGGACCGCTGGTGCTGGCGAGCAGGGCGCCGATGGCGTCGGACTCGTGCACGAACTGCAGCCTCGCGTCGAAGCCCAGCGGCACGGGCACGACCGGCAGCGAGAAGTAGTCGGTGAGCGAGGTGCGGATGCCCGGGCCGATGATGTTGGCGAACCGCAGCATCGCGATCTCGACATCGGGACGACGCCGCGAGAACCCGCGCACGTAGCCCTCGACCTCGACCGAGTCCTTGCCAAACCCCGCTCGGGGCAACGACTTTGGACCCATGTCCTCGGTGAACATCGCCGGGTCGCGAGGGCTGGAGCCGTAGACGGCCGCGGACGACTTCACGACCAGCCGCTGGATCGACGGCGCCTTCTGGCACGCCGCGAGCAGCTGCATCGTGCCGATGACGTTGATCTCCTTCTGGGAGACCCGGCCACCGGCGTGGGTCGGTGTCGCGATGACGTTCATGTGCACGACCGTGTCGACCTCGGACTGCGCGATGATCTTGCCGATCATCGGGTTGCGGATGTCCGCGCGCACGAACTCGGTGCGCCCGATGTCGTGCGGCGGCGGGATCACGTCCACACCGATCACCCGGCTGATCGACGCGTCCTTGGTCAGGGCTCGCGCGAACTGCCCGCCGAGGTAGCGGGAGACCCCGGTCACCAGGACGACGTCAGCCACGGGGAAACCCTACCGAGCCACGGGCCCATCGAGGCGGTGACGTCCATCGCACAGTGACCACCCGGCATACCCCCCGTTGGAAAAACCTGGAAAGAAAGAAGCCCCCGCGGTGGCGGGGGCCCTTTGTCACTTCTTGTTGCGGCGCTGGTGGCGCGTCTTGCGAAGCAGCTTGCGGTGCTTCTTCTTCGCCATGCGCTTGCGGCGCTTCTTGATGACAGAGCCCATGATGTCCTCTCGTCGTGGTCGGGTTGCCGGACGGGGCAACCAACGCACCACGCCGAACAGGGGCCAACTCTAGCGGCCCGTGCGCGAGCACCCAAACTCGCGGCGGGCAGCACGGGAAAGGGCGGACCGGGCCAGCTGGCCCGGTCCGCCCTCGGTGTGCGGTCAGCACTTCGTCATGCGGTGTCGACGTAGGACGTCCGGAGGTACTTGTGCACTGCGTCCTCCGGCACCCGGAAGGATCGACCCACACGGATGGCTGGGAGCTCCCCGGCGTGCACCATGCGGTACACGGTCATCTTCGACACGCGCATGATCGAGGCCACCTCGGCGACGGTCAGGAACCGCACCTCGGCGAGCTGTCGCTCGTTGGACATGATCACCTCGATCTCCTGCACGCGCGCATCGCCGGCTTCCCCTCCGGCGGACCTCTACGCTCGTGCAGACTGAACTGTAGGGGCAGATGTGACTCGTGGGGAAGTACATGGAGAAACTTCCCAGCAAAAGTCCAGCCGACACGCCGCCGAACGTACGTCAATCGCCCGAGAAATGACACGAGTGTCAGTCGAACCTTCGCGACCGACTCCTCCGCGCTGCGGTCCTCGCTCGCTGGCGCTCGCTGCGATCCTCCCGCGGTCGTCGTCAGTCGAACCTTCGCGACCGACTCCTCCGCGCTGCGGTCCTCGCTCGCTGGCGCTCGCTGCGATCCTCCCGCTGTCGTCGTCAGTCGAACCTTCGCGACCGACTCCTCCGCGCTGCGGTCCTCGCTCGCTGGCGCTCGCTGCGATCCTCCCGCGGTCGTCGTCAGTCGAACCTTCGCGACCGACTCCTCCGCGCTGCGGTCCTCGCTCGCTGGCGCTCGCTGCGATCCTCCCGCGGTCGTCGTCAGTCGAAGAACGGGTCGAGGCCTTGCAGCGGGAAGACCGCCTCGCGGGTCGCCATGATCGCCCGGTCGGACTCGCTGTGCGGGTTGTACCCCAGGTCCCACGGCTGCACCCAGATGCCGCCGTCCTTCGGGTCGAGGTCACCCATCCGCCGCGGCCCCTCGCGCCCGAAGACGCGCCGCACGTGCTCCAGCCAGCTCTGCGGCACCTCCGCCGTGAGCGGCACCGGGGCGTGCGCCGCGATCGCCGTCAGGTGCGTCCAGGTGCGCGGCACCACGTCGACCAGCTCGTAGCCACCGCCACCTAGCGCCACCCAACGACCACCGGCCACCTCGTGCGCCAGCTTGTGCAAGGTCTCGGCCGCCGCGCGTTGGGCATCGACCGACAGCGCCATGTGCGCGAGCGGGTCCTGCATGTGGGTGTCGCACCCGTGCTGGGTCACGAGCACGTCGGGCTTGAAGGAACGCACGAGCGGCAGGGCCGTCGACTGCACCGCGCGCAGCCACGCCGAGTCACCCAGCCCCGGTGGCAAGGCGACGTTCACGGCATACCCCTGCGCGTCCGGCCCGCCGACCTCGGCGGGAAAACCGGTGCCGGGAAACAACATTCGCCCCGACTCGTGCAATGAGATGGTGAGCACCCGGGGGTCGTCCCAGAAGACTCGCTCGACACCGTCACCGTGGTGCACGTCGACGTCGACGTAGGCGACGCGCTCGGCGCCCTGGTCGAGCAGCCACTGGATGCCGACCGCGATGTCGTTGTAGATGCAGAAGCCGGCGGCCCGGTCGCGCATCGCGTGGTGCAGCCCGCCGCAGAAGTTCACCCCGTGCTCGGCACGCCCTTCCCACACGTCCGCGCACACCTGCCGGGTGCCCTCGACGATGCGGGCGCTCGCCTCGTGCATCCCCTTGAAGGCCGGGTCGTCCTCGGTGCCGAGGCCGCGGGCCGGGTCGGCGACGGTGGGGTCGGCGCTCGCCGCCTTGACCGCCTCGATGTATGCCGCGTCGTGGACCGTCGCGAGCAGCTCGTCACCGGGGACGGGCGGGGAGAACACCTCGACGCCCGAGGCGTCGAACACACCGAGGTCCTGGCACAGCCGGGCGGTCAGGTCGAGCCGGACCGGGTTCATGGGATGACCCGGCCCGAAGTCGTATGCCGTGAAGTCCGGGTCCCAGACCACGCGCGCCTGTGCGGGCATGCTGGAACGCTACCGGGCGCCCTCCGCAGCGGCACCCGCCGCCCCGGCGGTGCTCACGCGGTAGCGTGCCAACCGTGGCGAAGAAGCTCTATGAGGACGACGTCCTGGTCATCGGACTGGGGCGCTTCGGCGGCGCGGTGGCGCTGGAACTGCAAAAGCTCGGGCACAACGTGGTCGCCGTCGAACGCGACCCGGTGCTCGCCGAGACCTTTCTCGGCAAGGTGACCAGGGTCGTGCAGGCCGACGCGAGCGTGCCGTCGTCGATGAACTCGCTCAAGGCGCGCAACTTCCGGCTCGCGGTCCTCGGGATCGGCTCGTCCGTGGAGGCCAGCGTGCTGTCGGCGATGAACCTCGTCGACGTGGGCATCCCCACGATCTGGGCCAAGGCTCTCGGCCCCGAGCACAAGCGCATCCTCGAGCGGATCGGCGTGCACCACGTGATCCTGCCCGAGGCCGAGACCGGCCGGCGGGTCGCCCACCTGGTCAACGGCAAGCTCAAGGACTACATCGAGTTCGACGACGGGTTCGCCATCGTCAAGATGAAGCCGCCGCAGGAGGCGATCGGTTTCACGTTGGCGCAGAGCGCGATTCGCAGCAAGTACGGCGTGACGATCGTGGGCGTCAAGGCGCCGGGTCAGGACTTCACGTATGCCGTGCCGGAGACGAAGGTGACCGCGCACGACACCCTGATCGTGAGCGGCCCGACCGAGCTGATCGAGCGGCTGGCCCAGCGGCCGTAACGCCTTGCGGCCGTAGGCGTCAGACGCGCAGCGTCGGGACCGCGCGGTCCTCGCCGAGCGGGAGGATCATCGCGATCTCCTCCTCGCTGTCGTCGGCCTTGACCCGCATCGGGCGGCGGTAGTCGGTCGGGCGGAACCCGAACCCGCTGGCGAACGCCACGGCGCGGCCGTTGTCGCTACCGACCCAGTAGACGAGGTGGCTGCGGCCCTGGCCCTTGGCGGCCTCGGCGCCCGCACGCACGAGCCGGGTCGCGACCCCGGTGCCTCGGGCCGCGGGGCTGACCCAGAGGCCGAACAGCTCTCCCACGAGGCCGTCAGCGTTGTCCTCGTCCTCGACGGGACGGGCCGTGCCGACGCTGGCAACACCCACGACACCGTTGCCGTTCTCGGCGAGCAGGCGCTCCGAGCGCTGCATGCGCTTGCGCCAGAGGTCCTCCTCGTACGACTTCTCCTCGTCGTAGGTGGCGACGAACGCTTCGGGCGACTCCTCCAGGGCGTTCAGGCGCACTGCCTTGTACTGCTCCCAGTCCTCAACCCCCAACGGGCGCACCGTGATCTCGTCGCTCATGGGACCACTGTGACACGAACCCGCCCGGTCGAGTCAGGTGGGTTTGCCCAGTGTTCACGCAGGGCGAAGCCCCGCAGAGAAATGACGAAACCGGCCGCAATGCACCGAATGCCCTCTGACCTGCGGGGATTCCCGCTGCTTGCGTCAGAAATGCACCTCCGGCCCGGCGGCGCCGATCTCAGGACGCGACCACGAGCTCCATCTCGAACTCGGGTGTCCCCTGGTGCGGGACCGTGCTCGTCCGCCCCGTCCGCACGAACCCGTACCGCTCGTAGAACCCGATCGCCCGGGCGTTGGCGGCCTCGACGTCGAGCGTCACCCGGCGCAGCCCGAGGGAACGCGACTCGGCAACCACGGCATCGACCAGCGCATCGGCCACCCCGCGGCCGCGCGCGTGCGCCGCCACCCACATGCCGACGAGGCTGTGCGTGTCCCCCTCACCGCCGGACCCGTCGCCTCTCGCCGGCATCAGCTTCACAGCCCCCACGGGCAGCGAGCCGTCCATGGCCAGCCAGGCGACACCGATGGCGAGCCGGTCGTGCCAGTCCTGCTCGGTCATGGCGAACTCGCGCTCGAACGTCGACCCGTATGCCGCGGGCGCGTCCAGCAGCATCGCCAACCGCACCGCTCGCTGGACCTGCCAGTCGGACTGGGCCACGCGGCATACCGTCACGGTCTCGGCGGCCACGCGCTCAGTCATGCCCGGACGCAAGGTCGTGCGAGCGCTGGGCCGCGGCCTCCATGGCCGAGATGAACGCGGCCCGCACCTTGTGGTCGTCGAGAGTGCGCAACGCGGCAGCGGTCGTACCGCCGGGCGAGGTGACCTGCTCGCGCAGCACGGTCGGGTGCTGGCCGGTCTCGCGCATCATCGTGGCCGCGCCGAAGAGCGTCTGGACGACGAGCTCGGTCGCGGTCGGGCGCGGCAGGCCCAGCACCACGCCCGCCTCGATCATCGCCTCGACGACGTAGAAGATGTAGGCCGGTCCCGAGCCGCTGATGGCGGTAACGGCGTCCTGCTGCTTCTCGGCGACCTGGACGACACGGCCACACGAACGCAACAGGTCGGCCGCCTCCTCGAGGTGCGCCGCGTCCGCGGACCGGCCCGGGCTCACGGCCGACATGCCCTGGTCGACGAGGGCGGGCGTGTTGGGCATGACCCGCACGACCGCGACCCCTTCGGAGAGGCGGCTCTCGAGGAACCCCGTCGGTATGCCGGCGGCGAGGCTCACGACGAGGTTGCCGGGCCGCACGTGGTCACGGATCTCGGTGACGAGCCCGCCCATGTCCTGCGGCTTCACGCCGAGGACGAGCGTGTCGGCCGCCTCCGCCGCCTCGACGTTGCCCATCGCCCGGACGCCGTAGCGCTCGGCCAGCTCGGCCGCCCGCTCGGGCCGACGCGCGGTCACGACGATGTCAGCGGCACTGCGGCCGGAACGGATCAGGCCGGACAGCAGGGTCTCCCCCATCGTGCCGGCGCCGAGGATCGCGAGCGTTGCCATGGCCCAAGTCTGGCAGCCGGGCCGGGGCGGACGCGCCTCAGTTCTTGCTGGCGAGACCGCGCAGGAAGAACATCGTGTTGGCGGGGCGCTCGGCCATGCGGCGCATGAGGTAGCCGTACCACTCCTCGCCGTAGGGGATGTAGACGCGCATCTGGTCGCCGCGGTCGGCGATGCGCTTCTGCTCCTCGGGGCGGATGCCGTAGAGCATCTGGTACTCGAACGTCGTCGCCTCGCGCTCGTGGTGCGCGGCGAGGGCGCCGGCGATCTCGATGAGCCGCGGGTCGTGGCTGGCGACCATCGGGTAGCAGGCGCCGGCCATGAGCACCTTGAGGCAGCGCACGTAGCTCTGGTCGACCTCGCCGCCGGACTGGAACGCGACCGACTCCGGCTCCTTGTAGGCGCCCTTGCACAGCCGGACGCGGCTGCCCTCGTGGGCGAGGTCCTCACAGTCGGCGACGCTGCGGCGCAGGTAGGACTGGATCACCGCGCCCACCCACGGGAAGTCCTTGCGCAGCTCGCGCAGGGCCTCGAGCGTGGCGTCGGTGGTCGTGTGGTCCTCCATGTCGAGGGTCACCGTGGTGCCGGCCTCCTGGGCCGCGACGCAGATTTCTCGGGCGTGCTCGAGGGCGATCTTGTCGCCGTCGCCGGGCAGGTACTGGCCCAGGGCCGAGAGCTTGAGGCTCACCTCGCCCATGCCGTGCTGCGACAGATCGGCGTCTGGGAGTGCCTTGAGGAGCTCGAGGTAGTGGTCGCGGGTGCGGATCGCCTGGGTGAGGTCGGTCGTGTCCTCGCCGAGGTAGTCGATGGTGGCGAAGCGGTTGGTGGCCCGCAGCTCGGCCGTGGCCCGCACGGCATCCTGCGTGGAGTCGCCCGGGACGAAGCGGTGGACGACCTGGCTGCTCACCGGGGCCTTCTCGATGGTCCGGCGGACACCGTCGCTCTTGGAGAGCTGGAGCAGGGCGTTGCGCAGCAGGTCACTGGCATCCACGGGCGGCGGCCTTTCTGGGGGGCGGTTCTGGGCCGCGGACAAATCTAACGGTGCCACCGGTATGCCGTGGAGTCAGGTCACGAACGCACCGGTACCAAAGTGCCCGCTCCGGCTTGCTTGCGTCTGCGAGTTTGCCCCGCTGGTGGGCAAACTCGCAGACGCAGCGCAGCCGGGGCACCTCAGGCGGTGCGGCGGCGCAGGGTGAGGCTGCCGAGGACCAGGGCGACGACCACCCACAGCGCGATGACACCCCCGTCCTGCGCCACGTCGGCGCCGGGAGCGGCATCGGCCGTGACCGACTTCATGGCGTCCACGGCATACGACAGGGGCAGGACGTCACTGACCCAGCGCAGCACGTCGGGCAGCCGGTCGCGCGCCACGATCAACCCGCAGAGCAGGAACTGCGGCAGCACGAAGGCCGGCATGAACTGCACCGCCTGGAACTCGGTGCGCGCGAACCCGCTCGCGAGCAGCCCGATCGCCGTCCCCAGCACCGCGTCGAGCACCGCGACGCAGACGAGCTGCCACAGCGGCCCGGCGACGTCGAGCCCGCACACCCAGACGGCGAATCCCGTTGCCACGAGGGCCTGCACGACCGCCATCACCCCGAACGCCAGGGCGTAGCCGAACATGAAGTCGCCCTTGCCCATCGGGGTGGTGAGCAGCCGTTCGAGGGTGCCGCTGGTGCGCTCGCGCAGGGTGGCGACGCTGGTGACGATGAACATCACGACGAACGGGAAGACGCCGAGCAGCGAGGCGCCGATGCCGTCGAAGACCGGGGTGTCCTGGAAGATCCACGCCAGCAGGCCGAGCAGCACGCAGGGCACCACGAGCATGAGGCCGATGGTGCGGTGGTCCGAGCGCAGCTGGGCCAGCACGCGGCCGGCGGTGACGAGGGTGCGGCGCAGGCTCATCGGAGCACCTCCTGCCCGCGGTCGATGAGGGCGAGGAAGGCGGACTCGGCGTCCTGCGTGCCCGTCGCCTCGAGCAGATCGGGCAACGTGGCGTCGGCCAGCACCTCTCCCTCACGCAGCAGGAGCAGCCGGTCGCAGCGGACCGCCTCGTCCATGACGTGGCTCGACACGAGCAGCGAACGCCCTTGTGCGGCAAGGGATCTGAACAGCTCCCACAGGTCGCGCCGAAGCACCGGGTCGAGCCCGACGGTGGGCTCGTCGAGGACGAGCAGGTCCGGGTCGCCGACGAGCGCGCAGGCCAGCGACACCCGCGACCGCTGCCCACCGCTGAGCCGGCCCACCTCGGTGTCGGCGTGCGAGGTGAGGTCCACGGCGGCGACGGCCTCGTCGACTGTCGCGGGCGGCATACCGAGGATGTCGGCGAAGTAGCGCACGTTGGCGCGCACGCTCAGGTCGTCGTAGACGCTCGGCGCCTGGGTGACGTAACCGACCCGGCGACGCAGCGCCGGCGAACCGGCCGGCTCCCCCAGCACCCGCACGCCACCGGACTCGACGAGCTGGACACCGACCACCGCGCGGATCAGCGTCGACTTGCCGCTGCCGCTCGGGCCGAGCAGACCCACGACCTGGCCCGCGGGGATCCGCACCGACAGCTCGGGCAGCACCACCCGGCCGCCGCGCACGACCCGCAGCCGTTCGATCTCGACCGCGTAATTCATCATGTGATGAATGTACGCGTCCGGGCGGGCACGACGCAATGGCCCCGGTCGCCGACGAGGGGTCGCCGACGAGGGGTCACGGCGCGCTGACGAAGGCGGGCGGCTTCAGCGCGCCGTGACCCCTCGACTGCGGTCTGCGCCTCAGTCGTCGACCAGGTAGCGCTGCAGCGTCGGCCCGAGGCAGCGCACGAGGTCCTCCTGGGACGCCTGGACCACCGCGGGCACCTCGATGACGTACCGCATGAGGGCCATGCCGGCCATCTGCCCGGCAGCGAGCCCCGCCCTCAGCTCGACCTCGGCCGGCGACGCCTCACCGGCGAACTCCCGCGCGATCCGACCGAACACCTCGCGGGTGAGGAACTCGCGCATCATCCGGCGGGCCGTCTCCTGCGTCATCGCCGAGCGCAGGATCGCCATGAGCCGGGGCTGGCCCTCGGGCGAGTCCCAGAGGGTGAGGAAGGTGCGCACGAGGCTCTCGCCGACGTCCTCGCGCGGTCCGCTGATGACCTGGCCGATGAGTGCCGACGGGTCGGCGGGCGCCCCGAGCACCGCGGCGAACAGGGCCGGCTTGCCGTCGAAGTAGTGGTGCACCAGCGAAGGGTCGACGCCGGCTCGGCGCGCCACCGCCCGCAGCGAGGTCGTGTCGTAGCCGCCCTCGGCGAACTCGTCCCGGGCCGCCTCGATGATGTCGGCGCGGGTGTCACCGCCGCCGGGCCGCCGGCCGCGCGGGCTCATCGCGCGTCCGCCCCGGTCGCGGCGGTCGCGAGGTGCAGCCGGGCGAAGGCGAGCGCCTCCGCCAGGTCGAGGTCGCGCTGCTCCGGCGTCACCTTGCGGGTGCCGACCTCGACGACGACCGAGCCGGAGAAGTCACGGGCCGCCAGGTGCTCGAGGAACTCCGCGCACGGCTGGCCCCCGCGACCGGGCACGAGGTGCTCGTCCTTGGGTGAGCCGCTGCCGTCGGCGAGGTGCACGTGGGTCAGGCGCGGCCCGAGCGCCGCCGCCATCGCCATCGCGTCCGACCCCGCGGTCGCCGTGTGCGACAGGTCGAGCGTCACGTGGTCGTAGGGCTGGGGCACCGGGTCCCAGTGCGGCAGGTAGGCCTCGAACTCACGCTGCCGGGCGCGCCACGGGAACATGTTCTCGACGGCGAGGTGGACGCCGCTGTCGTGCTCGCGCACCGCCACCCCCTCGGCGAAGTCGCGCGCATACTCCTTCTGCCACCGAAACGGCGGGTGCAGCACGACGGTCGGCGCACCGACCTCCTGGGCGAGCTCGATCGACTTGTCGACCTTGGTCCACGCGTCGGGTCCCCAGACGCGCTGGGTCAGCAGCAGCGTGGGTGCGTGCACCGAGACGACGGGTATGCCGTGGTGCTCGCTGAGCGCCTTGACGGCGCCGGGCTCCTGGGTCACGGGGTCGGTCCACACCATGACCTCGACCCCGTCGTAGCCGAGCCGGTCTGCGGTGGCGAACGCGGCCGCGCAGTTGTCGGGGTAGACCGAGGCGGTCGACAGCGCGACGGTGGCACGGGGAACCGTCACCGCCGAAGCCATGGAGCCAGCCTAACCAGCGAAGTCGTGTGCCTGAGCCCTACCCGTGGGGAGTTCTCCGGCACGCGGGTTCGGGTCAGCGCAGCTGGTCGAGGCGGTCGAGGATGATTCCCTCGCGCAGCGCCCAGGGGCAGATGTCGAGCCGCTCGAAGCCCAGCAGGTCCATCGCTGCCTCCGCGACGAGCGCCCCGGCCAGCAGCTGGCGCGACCGCCCCGCCGAGACGCCGGGCAGCGTGGCCCGCTCCTGTGCGGTCATCGTCGTGAGGCGACCCACGATCGCGGTGAGGTCCACACGCTCGAGGTGGCGCGCGGCATACGGACCCTCGCTCGACGGCGCCGCCCCCGCGACCCGCGCCAGCGAGCGCATCGTCTTGGAGGTGCCGACGGCCCGGTCGACGGGACCGACCTTGGAGAGGGGACGGACCGCGGAGGCGAGTCGCACCCGGATCTCGCGTCTGGCCTCACGCACGCGGTCGGCCGCGGGCGGGTCGCCGGGCAGGAGGTCACGGGTGAGGCGACCGGCGCCGAGCTCCAGGCTCACCGCGGCGTCCGGTTCCTCGTCCATGCCGGCGGCGAGCTCGAGCGAGCCGCCGCCGATGTCGACGACCGCGAGGGTGCCGCTGGACCAGCCGAACCAGCGTCGGGCCGCGAGGAACGTCAGGCGCGCCTCGTCCTCCCCGGACAGCACCTCCAGCGACACCCCGGTCTGCTCGCGCACGAGGTCGAGGACGTCCTGGCCGTTGGGCGCCTCACGGACGGCACTGGTCGCGAACGCCATGACGTCCTCGACGCCCTGGTCCTCGGCCAGGGTCAGGCACTCGCGCACGAACCGGGCCAGCGCCTTGGCGCCCGAGTCGGCGATCGACCCGTCGTCGGTGACGTGCTCGGACAGGCGCAGCTCGATCTTGTGCGAGCTGGCGGGGATCGGCTGGGCCCCGCGGTGCGCGTCGACGACCAGGAGGTGGACCGTGTTGGAGCCGACGTCGATGACTCCGAGGCGCATGGGGCAACGCTATCCGGCCACGCGCTGGCAGGGGCGAACTGGCAGGGGCGAAGAGGTATCAGGAGCCTTCGCCGTCCCTCTTGCACGTCGGGGGGAGGGCCGAGACCGGCCCAACCATGTCACGCCGCACAGTGCGGCACGGGGGAAGGAAAGACCGAACCATGGATGCTGACCTGCGTCTCGATGGCAACACCACGACTGCCGAGGGAGACATCTTCAAGACCACCGCCAACGACGTCGTCATCGACGCGCCCGCCCGGCGCTCGACGCCGGCCGGGCAACGCCGCGCGCTGGTGCACGACTTCACCGACGGGCTCACGCTCAACTGGGACTCGGACTACCCCGGTGGCGTGACCATCGAGGGGTTCCGGCTCGCCTGCCACCAGGCCGACCTGGTCCTCGACTACGCGGCGCGGCGCAAGAGCGCGACCCCGTGGCGGCGCGCGCTGGTGCACGACTTCGACGACGGCCTGACCATCAACTGGGCGCACGACTACCCGGGCGGGGTCACCATCAACGGACCGGTCAAGATCAACGGCTCGGTCACGGTCAACGGCACCATGACCGTCAAGAGCCCGTTCGGGCACCTGTCGATCGAGGACACGCTGTCGCGCTACACCGCACAGATCAAGGACCTCGAGGACCGGCTCAAGAAGTTCGAGGGCTGAGCCGTGCCCAGCCTGCGACAACGGGCTGCCTGCATCGGCATCGCCACCTCGCCGCTCTCGGTGCGCCACAGCTTCATGGGGCAGCTGACGAACTCCGTCCCGGTGTCACTGCGCCAGCAGCTCGACCGGCTCGGGTCAAAGTTCGTCCACGTCAACTGCATCCAGGTGGGGTCCGACCAGTTCACGAACGGCGACTTCGTCGAGATCGACCGGGCGATCGCCAAGACCCGCGACCTGTATGCCGGTGCCGGCAAGTCCATGGGCGTCGGCCGGATCCAGCACTTCGTCATCTCGACGACCGACGCGAAGGGCCGCGACGTCATCAACTCCGACGGCGAGGCCGAGACCCTGACCGACGAGTGGACCGTGCCGAACGACGCGCTCGACCTGTTCTTCGTCCGGATGTACGTCGGGTCGACCGCCGGGCTGTCCCGGGTGGACGGGCCGTGCGACAAGGACGCCAAGGGCATGGACGGCAGCGTCGTGGAGATGAACGCCGGTGGCGGGCTCTCCGACTTCGCCACCGCCCACGAGCTCGGCCACTACCTGGGTCTCAGCCACCGCAACAACAGCACCGCGCTGATGAACCCGACGATCCCCAACGGTGGGGTCATCACGACGTCCGAAGCCGACAACATGCGGGACCACTGCCGCATGAAGAACCCCTGCTGAGGAGGGGCCATGTCAGTACTCATCGGTTCGAAGAAGGACCGCACGGTCAGCGGCGCCATCGCGGCGCTGGCCGGCAAACCCACCACGCTCACGCCGGGCACCGCCATCGGCATCCTGGCCGAGGCGGCGGCGGCCAACCCGACCAGCCAGGCGGGCAAGCGCGCCACGACGGCGCTGGCCAAGGTGCTCGCCGACCACGAGCAGCCTCAGGTGCGGGTGGCCGCGGCCAAGGCGCTGGGCCGGATCGACGCCTCGGCATCGGTACGGGCCCTGCGCCGCGTCGCGGACCGTGAGGTCGACGGCCAGCTCGTCGCCGCGGCCAGCGCGGGCCTGGCCCGGCTGGGCACCCGCGCCGACACCCGCCGCCTCGGCGAGGCCGCGGATCGGGCGACCTGGGACCACGCGGTCGCCACCGCGGGGATCTCCTCGCGGCTGCTGTCCCAACGACTCGGGCTACGCATCGACCCCGCCGACCCGGCGCTGCGGCTGCCCGGGGAGGACGCCCCGACGCTGCCGGTCACCGGGCGCATCAAGGCGCGCATCCACGACGTCGACCTTCCGGTCCCGCGACGTGCGGCCAAGGCCGACGCGCAGTGGGCGGCGCTCGTGCCGGCGGACGCGACCCCGGTGGGCGCGTTCGACTGCGGCGGTCGCACCAACGTGGTGCTCGCGAGCGCCGACACCGCGCGGCTGCGTGAGGCACCCGGCGTGGCCGGCGCGCTGCTCGGGGTCAACGAGTCGATGGGCACGACCTACGTCCGCTGGCTCGTGCTCACCCGGCCGGACGGCGACGGGGTCGCGGTCACCGTTGCCCGGCCGACCGGCGAGGTCGGCTTCGTGGGGCGGGGCACCTGGGGGGACGACGGCGGCCTCTCGGTCTCGGTCGAGGCCGTCGACACACCGGGCGGCACCGCGGCGCACGCCACCGCGTCCCTGACCGGGCGCACGTTCACCATCGACGGGCGCAGCGAACGCGCGATCACCGTGCCGCGCCTCGAGCCGGCGCCCTTCTCGCCGCGCTGAACAGGCACCCCGGACCGGTCGCGTGAGCACCTGCGCTCATGCGGCCGGTCCGGTCGCGGGCAAGACTTGGGGGTATGCCGCCTGCTCACGTGACGTCGGAGCGCACCTCACCCTCCCCTGCCGCCGGCCCTCCCCGGGTCTGGCCGATGACAGCGGCTCTCGTCCTCGCCGGGTGGCTCCTGCTGGCTTGGGACGCCTTCGGAGCGGGCATCAACATCGCACCGTTCTTCGGTGAGGTCCCGTCACGCGACCGCTACATCGAGTCGGGCGCGACGCTGCTCACGGCGTTGGTGCCGGTCGCGCTGCTGTGCCTCATCGGGGTGCTGCGGGGGTCACGGTTCGGGCTGCTGTTCCTCGTCGTGCCCGCGCTGGTCCTGACCATTGCGGGAATCAACCTGCTGACCACGGACGGTGACCCGCGCGACCCCGACCCGACGCGAGCCGTGACGGCCGGTGACTTCGTGCAGGACCTCACCTGGCTCAACTGGATCACGACGGGCGTGCTGCTGCTGGTGCTGGTGGCCATGTGGCTGGTGCACCGCTCCCGCCGCGCCTCCGCAACCTGAGCGCCCCACAGGGAGTTGACGATGCCGCCGACGTAGGGTTGGCCGGTGCCCGACCGCCCCACCCACCCCGCCGGTGACCACCCGCCCGAGACGCCGCTGGACATCCCGCGCATCTGGGTCGAGTTCGACGACCCGGACGACTCCGACCAGCGCTTCCGCTGCGACCTGACCTGGCTCACCTCGAGCTACACGTGCATCTTCGGCAGCGGCTGCCACGGCATCTACGCCGACCGGCCCGACGACGGGTGCTGCACGCTGGGCGCCCACTTCACCGACGACGACGACGTCAAGCGGGTCAAGAAGGTCGTCAAGGAGCTCGGTGAGGATGAGTGGCAGCTGCACCCCGGGTCGACGAAGACCAGTGCCTGGACCGAGCTGGAGGACGACGCGCTCAAGACCAAGGTCGTCGACGGCGCCTGCATCTTCCTCAACCGGCCGGGCTTCCCCGCCGGGGCCGGCTGCGCACTGCACCAACATGCCGTGCTGACCGGCAAGGAGCCGCACACGGTCAAGCCCGACGTGTGCTGGCAGCTGCCGATCCGGCGCACCTACCGCAAGGTCGAGCTGCCCGACGGATCGTCGTGGCAGGAGGTCACGATCACCGAGTACGACCGCCGCGGCTGGGGGCCGGGCGGCCACGACCTCGACTGGTACTGCTCGGGCAACCCCGAGGCGCACGTCGGCCGCGAGCCGGTCTACCGCAGCAACCGGGCCGAGCTGGTCGAGCTGATGGGTGAGGCGGCGTATGCCGAGCTCGAGGTGCGCTGTGAGGCTCACCTCGCGAGCGTCAAGGCAGCGCGAAACGCCTACTCCCGCAAGATGTTGCCGTTGATGGTGCATCCCGCGACCCTGGCTGCCCAAGAGGCGAAGAAGCGCCGGTGAGCTCCAGCGCGCGGCGCGCGGCCGGTGCGGCGTGGAAGGCCGCGCGTGAGGCGCACGAGCCCACCCGCAGCCCGAACATCTGGGGCTCCCCCGACGTCTACGAGGTGGAGAACCTCGGCGTCGACCGGGCCGGGGTGATCGAGGCGGCGATGGCGCGGATCCACCCGTTCGAGGGTGCGGACCTGCTCGACGTGGGGTGCGGTAGCGGTTTCCACCTGCCGCGGTTCGACTCGCTGGGGTGCGCGTCGGTGACGGGCGTCGAGCCGCATCCACCTCTGGTTTCCCTTGCGCGAGAGCGTGTTTCGGGTATGCCGCGGGTGTCGGTTCTCGACGGAGTCGCCCAGTCGCTGCCCCTCCCGGACTCCTGCATGGACATCACCCACGCCCGGTGGGCCTACTTCTTCGGCGCCGGCAGCGAACCCGGCCTGCGCGAGCTGGAGCGGGTCCTGCGACCGGGCGGCACGGCATACGTCATCGACAACGACGCGACCCGCTCGACGTTCGGGCGCTGGTTCTCACGCGCCTACCCCACGTACGACCCCGTTGCGGTGCAACGCTTTTGGGCTCGTCAGGGGTGGGAGCGCGAGCCACTCACGATCGAGTGGACCTTCGACTCGCGCGAGGACCTCGAGGCGGTCGTGCGGATCGAGTTCCCCGAGACGGCGGCCGAGGGCATTCTCGCCGAGCACGACGGCACGTCGGTCGACTACGCCGTCAACCTCTGGTGGCGCACCGTGTGACCCGGAGTCACTCGCAGGACACGGCTGTCGGTGTGGCCGCATAGGTTGTGCGGCATGGCAGCGAAGGCGAAGGCGGCACCGGGGTACCGCTGTTCGGAGTGCGGGTGGACCACCGTCAAGTGGGTCGGCCGGTGTGGCGAGTGTCAGGCGTGGGGCACGGTCAGCGAGGTCGGGGCAGTGTCCGTCCGCACGACCGCAGCAGCCGCGGTCGAGCGCCCGGCCGTCCCGATCGGGCAGGTCGACGCCCGGCGCGCAGAGGCGGTGCCGACCGGTGTCGGCGAGTTCGACCGGGTCCTCGGCGGCGGGCTCGTGCCGGGGTCGGTGGTTCTCGTCGCGGGCGAGCCGGGCATCGGCAAGTCCACCCTGCTGCTCGACGTCGCGGCCCGCGCGGCCCGCCAGGGGGACGCAGGAGGCCAGGAGACGCGCACCGTCCTCTACGTCACGGGCGAGGAGTCGGCCGCACAGGTGCGCATGCGCGCCGAGCGGATCGAGGCCATGGCGGCGAGCCTGTTCCTCGCGTCCGAGACCGACCTCGCGACCGTGCTCGGCCAGGTCGACTCCACGCAACCCGACCTGCTCGTCATCGACTCCGTGCAGACCATCGCGAGCGGCGAGGTCGAGGGGGCGGCCGGCAACGTCAGCCAGGTCCGCGAGGTCGCCGCCTCGCTGATCCAGGTCGCCAAGTCGCGCGGCATCGCCACCCTCCTCGTCGGTCACGTCACCAAGGACGGCTCGATCGCCGGTCCGCGGGTGCTCGAGCACCTCGTCGACGTCGTCGTGCAGTTCGAGGGCGACCGCCACTCGCGGCTGCGGCTCGTGCGCGCGGTCAAGAACCGCTACGGCCCGACCGACGAGGTGGGCTGCTTCGACCTGTCCGACGTCGGCATCGTCGGGCTCGCCGACCCCAGTGGGCTGTTTCTCTCGCGCAACACCCTCACGGTGCCGGGCACCTGCGTGACGGTGACGCTCGAGGGACGACGCCCACTGATGACCGAGGTGCAGGCCCTGGTGAGCACGTCCGAGATCCCCACCCCGCGGCGCGCCACGAGCGGGCTCGACTCCGCCCGGGTCGCAATGATCGTGGCGGTGCTCGCCAAGCGGGCCGGTGCGCCCATCGGCGGGTCGGACGTCTACCTCTCGACGGTCGGCGGCGTCCGCGTCACCGAGCCCGCCTCCGACCTGGCCGTCGCGCTCGCCATGGCCAGCGCGGTCAAGGACCAGCCGCTGGCCCAGGACGCCGTCGCCTTCGGCGAGCTGGGGCTCGCCGGCGAGCTGCGTCCGGTGACCGGCATACCCCGCCGGCTGGCGGAGGCGGCCAGGCTGGGCTTCCGCACGGCATACGTGCCGACGGGGACGGCCGGCAACGGCCCCGTCCCCGACGGCCTGCAGGTCGTGGAGTGCCCGGACATCCGCAGCGCGGTGGTCGCGGCGCTGCAGCCCGCACCCCGTTAGACTCGCCGCGACCTACCAGCTTGAGGCACCGAGGGGCCAGTGGACGTGGACAACCGCGAGGACGACGCGCTGCGCGCGACCCTCGCCGCCGTGGCTCCGGGCACCGAGCTGCGTGACGGCCTCGAACGAATCCTCCGCGGGCGCACCGGTGCGCTCATCGTGCTCGGCAACGACCGCGTGGTCGAGTCGCTCAGCACCGGCGGCTTCCCGCTCGACATCGAGTTCTCCGCCACCCGGCTGCGCGAGCTCGCCAAGATGGACGGCGGCATCGTGCTCGACCGCGAGGCATCCCGCATCCTGCGCGCCGCCACCCAGCTCGTGCCCGACCCGGGCATCGAGACCAGCGAGTCCGGCACCCGCCACCGCACCGCCGAGCGCGTCGCCAAGCAGACCGGCTACCCCGTCATCTCGGTGAGCCAGTCGATGCGCATCGTCGCGCTCTACGTCGACGGCCGCCGCCACGTGCTCGAGGACTCCAGCGCGATCCTGTCCCGGGCCAACCAGGCCCTGCAGACCCTCGAGCGCTACAAGGCGCGGCTCGACGAGGTGACCGGCACCCTGTCCGCCCTCGAGATCGAGGACCTCGTCACCGTCCGCGACGTCGCCAGCGTGCTCCAGCGCCTGGAGATGGTGCGCCGGATCAGCGACGAGATCTCCGGCTACGTCGTCGAGCTCGGCACCGACGGACGCCTGCTGACCCTGCAGCTCGAGGAGCTGACCGGCGGCCTCGGCAACGACCGTGAGCTCGTCATCCGCGACTACCTGCCCGAGGCCAAGGGCAACCTCACGCTCGAGGAGGCCATGAGCGCGCTCGAGGAGCTCACCTCCACCGAGCTGCTCGACCTGTCCGCCGGCGCGAGGGCGCTCGGGTTCGCCGTGGGCGGCGATGCCCTCGACGCCGCCGTCAGTCCGCGCGGCTACCGGCTGCTCACGAAGGTCCCCCGGCTGCCGGGTGCCATCGTCGAACGCCTCGTCGACCACTTCGGGAGCCTGCAGAAGCTGCTCGCCGCCAACCTCGAGGAGCTCATGGACGTCGAGGGCGTCGGCGAGGGCCGCGCCCGCGCCGTCCGCGAGGGCCTGTCGCGCCTCGCCGAGTCGAGCATCCTCGAACGCTACGTGTGACGGCCGGCGCCGCCCCCGAGCGGCTGCACCGACCGATCCTGCGTTGGTATGCCGGTGCCGCCCGCGACCTGCCCTGGCGCCGTGCGGACGCCACCCCGTGGGGCATCTTCGTCTCGGAGGTCATGCTCCAGCAGACCCCGGTCGCCCGGGTGTTGCCGGTCTGGCAGGAATGGCTGCGCCGCTGGCCCACCCCGGCCGGCCTGGCCGCCGAGCCGCCGGGTGAGGCGGTGCACGCGTGGGGCCGCCTCGGCTACCCGCGGCGGGCCCTGCGGCTGCACGCCGCCGCCGTCGCCATGGTGGCCGACCACGGCGGCGAGGTGCCGTCCGCCGAGGCCGACCTGCTGACCCTGCCCGGCGTCGGCACCTACACCGCCGCAGCCGTCGCGACCTTCGCCTTCGGCGAGCGCACCACGGTCGTCGACACCAACGTCCGCCGCGTGCTCGCCCGTGTCGTGCAGGGACGCGAGTATGCCGCCCCGTCACCGACGCGGGCCGAACTCACCCTGGCTGCCGGGCTGGTGCCGGACGACGCGTCCGACGCCCGCACCTGGAGCGTGGCCGTCATGGAGCTGGGCGCCCTCGTGTGCACCGCCCGAGCGCCCCGGTGCGAGGACTGCCCGGTCGCGTCGCTGTGCGCCTGGCGGCTCGCCGGCCGGCCGGCACACGACGGACCACCACGGCGCGGCCAGGCGTGGGAGGGCACCGACCGGCAGCTGCGCGGCATACTCCTCGCGGCGTTGCGTGACGCCGACTCGCCGCTTCCTCGTGGCAGGCTGGAGGCGTTGTCCGACAACGAGATCCAGCGCGAACGCTGCCTTGACTCCTTGGTCGCCGACGGGCTCGTGGAGCCTCTCGACGGCGATCTCTTCGCGCTACCGGGGCGGCGAGGCGGCCCATGACGCCCGCGGCGAGGGGCGCCTCACGACCCCACGACCCCGGACCACACCAGGTTCGTCCGGAGTCTCCCCCGGACGAACCCGCCGCCCGCACGGGTCGCCTGCGGGGTGGCGCGTCGCGCGTGGGACGCGCCATCGGCCGTGGGACGGTCGCGGGTGCGCGGTTCGCGGGTCGCGGCTCGAGGGCGGGAGTCCGACGGGCCCGCGCCTACACCAACTCCGCCGGCGCCGACGAGAGCGGGTTGGCGCGGCTGGTCGAGCTGCACTTCGTCAACATCTGCGGTGACGCGGCCCTCACGGTCAGCCTGGCCGGCACGATCTTCGCGATCCCGACCGACGAGGCGCGCGGGCAGGTGGCCCAGTTCCTGCTGCTGACGATGGCGCCCTTCGCGTTGCTCGCGCCGTTCATCGGCCCGCTGCTCGACCGGTTCCGCCACGGGCGCCGGTGGGCGATCGGCACGACCCTCGCCCTGCGCGCCTTCCTGTGCTGGGTGCTGGCGGGGGCGGTGGCGACCGGTTCGCCGTGGCTCTTCCCGGCGGCCCTCGGCTGCCTCGTGGCCGCCAAGGCCTATGGCGTGACGAGGTCGGCAGCCGTCCCGCGGCTCCTGCCACCGGGGTTCACCCTGGTCAACGCCAACTCGCGCATCTCGCTCGCGGGCGTCGCGGGCATGGCGGTCGGCGGCGGCGTCGCCGGTGCCCTGGCCAAGGTCGGGCCCGAGTGGTCGCTGCGGCTCGCCTTCGTCATCTACGTCGTCGGCACCATCCTGGCCATCCGGCTGCCGCAGCGCGTCGACAGCAGCGTGGGCGAGCAGGACATCGAGGACACCGGCCCGATCCGGCTGCCCCGCGGCGAGGTGGTCGTCGCGCCCTCCCGCAACCCGTTCGCCCGGCTGCGGGCACGGCTGGCTGCACTGCCACCCGCGGTGCTCACCGCGCTCACCAGTGCGATGGGTGCACGGCTGCTCACCGGCTTCCTCACGATGTTCATGGCCTTCCTCATGCGCGAGCACCCGATCGAGGGCTACAGCGGCACCCTCGTGCTCGCCCTGGTCGTGGGTGCGGCGGGGGCCGGCAACGCGCTGGGCACCGTCATCGGCAACGCGCTGCGCCGGCTGCGTCCCGAGGCGATCATCAGCGTGACCCTCCTGGTGGAGGTCGTGGTCGCCCTCTGCGCAGCGTTGTTCTACTCGCTCATCCCCCTGCTGGCGCTCGGGCTGACGGCCGGGCTCGGCGCCCAGCTGATCAAGCTCAGCACCGATGCCATCGTCCAGCGCGACATCCAGGAGTCGGTGCGCACCCGGGTCTTCGCCTGGTCGGAGACGGTGCTCCAGATCGCCTGGGTCGTCGGCGGCGGGATCGGCATCGCCCTGCCGCTCATCCCCCGCCTCGGCTTCGGCGTGATCTCCGCCCTGCTGCTCGTGGTCCTGGCCGTGAGTATTCGCCTGCGCCTGGCCGCGCGTACCAGACCCGGCCCCCAGGTCACCTGACCTTCACCCTTCGTTCACCGGCGCACCCTAGGGTCACCGCGTGCCTGACGTCTCCGTGGTCGTGTCCGCCCCCGGCTCCAGCGAGGAGCTGGCGGAATGCCTCGAATCCCTTGCACGACAGTCTCTTCCGCCGGAGTTCTTCGAGGTGGTCGTTGCCCTGCACGGCCCCGGGAGCGAGGCCGAGCGCGCGCTCGAACGCGTCCGCACGGGCGCGCTGTCACGGCACGACGTCAAACTGGTCGACGAACGCGCCGAGACCTCTGCCGCCGCCCGCAACCTCGGGGTCCAGCGGGCACGGGGCAGCTGGACCGCGCTGGTCGACGGCCGCGACACCGTCTCCAGTGCCTACCTCGAGTGCCTCTACGACGCCCGGCACCCCGAGCACGTGCCGGCAGCCCGCCTCTGCGGGACAGTGGTCGGTGCCGCCGACGACGGCGGGCACCACGTGGCCCCGGAGCGGGCGGTCGACCTCGCCCGAGCCCGTGGCGGGAAGCTCATCCCGACCAGCTGGCTGCGGGAGACACCCCTCGTGCCGCAGCTCACGCGGGGCGGCGACGCCGTGCAGAGCGGCCACCTCTACTCCCGGTTCGACCACCAGTTCACGACCTTCGACCTCGAGCCGGGTCGGCTCGGCGCCGACTACCGGATGAGCGCGGCGGCCGAGCCGGGAGACGACTTCGAGCACAACGTGTGCGCCCGGCTGGCGGCGGTGGCGGCGCTCACGACCGGCACCCAGTCCGACCCGGCCGACCGCAGCAGCATCACGACCGCGCTGGTCGCCGCCGAGCTCGCCGACCTGCGCCACTGGCTCGAGCGGCACCCCGAACACCGTCCGCGCGCAGAACGCGCGGTGCGCGACGCCGCCATCCCGGGCGTCAGCAGCCTGCGAGCCGGGGGTCACGACGGGCCGGCCGAGGGCTTCGCCCTGTTCCACACGCCCCCACCCGGAGGACGTGGGCTGGTCGTCGTCGCGGGCAGCGCGCGTGCGATCAACGACCACGCGCGCATGATCATGTTCCTCTCCCGCGCGGGGTTCGGGGTCCGGGCCCTGCACTACCGCGGCGGCCTGGTCAAGATGCTCCGTAAGCTGCCCGACACCCACCGGGTCGAGCTGCTGCCGAAGACCGTGCCGTGGGTCGAGTCGCGGGTGCGCGCAGGCTCTCCCCGCAGCCACCGGGCCGCCCGCCGCGCGTCCCGCGAGGCCATGCGGGTGGGGCGGCGCCTCCTGCCCGAGCTGGTGCCCGCGCGACTGGGCCGGCCGGCATACTCGCGGCTCGACAACCGGGCCGCAGCCCTGCTCGCCGAGCCGGGTCCGCGGGTCGTCCTCGATCGCGAGGGCGCCGTCCTGCTCAGGGCCTACGGCGACGACTCGGCAAACACCGCACTCGACGGCCACCAGCTGGCCCTGCTCACGATGCGCACCGCGGCCAGCCAGTTCAGTGGCTCGCTGGCTGACGCTCACGCCGCCCGCGCGGCGTCACGGCTGCTCACCCTGGACCCCGCACGGAGCCGCGCCGAGGCGGAGCCCGGGCTCTGGGCCATGGTGGGCTATCGGCTGCAACGGGTTGGGCGTCTGCAGGCAGCAGAGCAGGTGTTCCACGACTGCCGAAACCTGTTCGGGGACAATGCAATTGCTGACACCGGCATGCCGGCCCTCGACGCCCTCCAGCACATCCTGACCGATGGCGACCGTGACGCCGTCGACGTGCCGCAGGTGGTGCGCAGGACCCTGGCCGACGCGGACGCCGCACTCTCGGACGACCCCGAGCGCGCCGCCTTCCTCACGACCGTCGCGCTCGACCTGCAGTTCACGCGACGACTGCACACGGCCGAGCTCTCCTCGCCCATCGTGTCCGACCCGGCCACCTTCCTCGCCCCGCTGCGGGACTCGGAGGTGGGAAGACTCCTGTCCAGCACCACGCCCGGGGTGCCGCTGCGCGCCGGCACAACGGCAAGGACCACCCACGGTCGACCCCGGGTGACCCTCCTGCCCGGTGCCTACCCCAAGTTCGCGAAGGTGGTCGCCGAGGAGCTCGGCACGGTGGCCGACGTGGAGGTGCTCGACCTGGCCGAGCGGCAGAAGCGCTTCACCAACACCGGTGTCGACCCCGTCACCGTCCGCGAGCGGCTGTTGGCCGCGACCGGCCACCCACCGGTGGTCGACGTCGCCACCGCCGAGGCCCTCGCCGCCGACGTGGTCTTCGTCGACTGGGCGGACAAGGGCCTGACCTGGGTCACCCAGGTGGTGCCGCCCGGGACCCGGGTCGTGGTGCGGATGCACGGTGTGGACACCCTCAGCGCATGGCTGCACACGGCCGAGTGGTCCAAGGTCACCGACGCGATCTTCCCGGCCGAGCACCTGCGGCGCGCAGCGGTCGCCGCGCTCGGCGAGCGCCTCGACCACGTACGCCTGCACGTCGTCCCGAACCCCGTGCACGTCGACCGCTACCGCCAGCCGAAGACCGCGGCCGCCGCCAAGACCCTGGGCATGGTCGGCTGGGCCCAACAGGTCAAGGACCCCCAGTGGGCGCTCGACGTGCTGGCCGAGCTGCGCCGGCACGACCCGCAGTGGCGGCTGCGGCTGATCGGGAAGGACTTCGCCGTCTCCGACTCCAACCCGGTGGAGCGGGCCGCAGCGGCCGCCTTCCACCAGCGGGTCACGGAGTCGAGCCTGTGGGACAACGTCGACTACGTCGGCTACACCACCCGGCTGCCCGACCACCTGAACGAGGTGGGGTGGGCCCTGAGCACCAGCCGTCGCGAGAGCTTCCACATCGGCCTGGTCGAGATGGCGGCCAGCGGTGCCGTACCGGTGGTGCGGGACTGGCCCGTCTACGCAGGCCTCGACGGCGCGACCGGCCTCTTCCCCCGCGACTGGGTCGTGGCGACGCCACGGGAGGCTGCCCGGCGCATCCTCACGATCAGCGGCGAGGGTGGCTGGGAGGCCGCCAGCGCGGAGACACTCGAGACGGTCCGCGAGCGGTTCAGCGCCCCGGAGTCGGGCTCGCGACTGCGCCAGATCGTGCTGGGGCAGAGCTGATTCGCATCAGCACCTGCACGGCGGCGCTCACGTGCTCGATGGGTGAGCGGTGGTCCAACGGCTGCCCGTCGAGCGCACTGCCCTCCTCGACCACACCCCACACCGGGGTGCCGCTGCCGCGGTAGTCGCTCCACTTGGAGGGCAGGAACGGGTTCTGCACCCCGGGCGGGCTGACCGCGTCGTTCACCAGCAGGCAGTCCATCCGCCGCGCCAGCGCGAGGAAGTCGAGGTACCCCACGAAGGGGCCCACGTCGACACAGTCCGCCAGGCCGCGGTCGGCCACGACCTCGCGCAGCTCCTCCGGCTTGGACGTGTAGACGTGCAGCAGGACCCGGTCACGGTGCGCGCGGGGCAGCCGGTCCAGGGCGTCCAGCACGCCTGCCACGCCGCGGTTGGCGTAGAAGTTGCCGAAGTAGCCGATGTGCCGACGGTCAGGGTCGAGCCACTGCTCCGACGGCCTGGCGGTGTAGAGCTCAGGGGCAGGGGTGGGGTGCGGTGAGACGACGCTGACCCGTTCGGCGCGGGTCGCCAGCTGCGGGTCGCGGCAGCTCTCCAGCATGAAGTCGCGCTGGTGCTCGTTGGTGAACATGATGCGGTCGGCGAGCGCGAACGCCAGCGCCTCGCACCACTCGAAGGAGTTGAGCCCGTCCGGGGGACGGAAGCCGGCCGCCTCGATCGACTCGCGCAACCGCGCCAGCGTGCGGTCGTCCTCCGCACGGGCCTCGCGCGGACGGCCGAGGACGTCGTGGGACAGCGGGTCGGAGAACTCGGCGTCCCAGCTGATCTGGGGACGCGCGGTCTTGACCTGCGCGGCGAGGAAGTGCGACGCCGCGAACTGCGCCCGGCTGTAGACCGACTCGTACTCGCCCTGCTCGGCCTCCCAGCGCAGGAACGTGTCCAGCCCCAGGTGGGCGTAGGAGGAGATCGAGGTCCACGAGCTGAACGCCGTGCGCGAGGGGACTGCCGCGAACCGCCGCACGAGCCCACCGCACAGCTGCACCAGGCTGGGGTCGCGGTGCCGGATCGAGTCCATGGCGTTGCAGATGACGTCGACGGCCTCGCCGTGGTCGTGCACCCGCTTGGCCGCGACGATGGCCGCGGTGTCGCTGTAGGGCGGGAAGCAGTACGACGCCACCAGTCGGCGTGCCACCGGCCCGGCCGGCGCCCCGAAGACCGCTGCGAGGGCGGGCCGGGAGTGGTCGGGGCCGTGGAGGTCGCCCTCGGTCGGCAGTGCGCTCATGGGAGGTTCGGTTGCCTTTCAGACGGTGACGTGCTCGGTCGGGTCGCCGTGGAAGACGAGCCGGCCGCGTCGAGCCAGCAGCTCGACGTCGGAGATGGGCCAGGTGTGGCCGTCGGGCGTGCTGGCGCGCACGGACACGAAGTTGAACCGGTCGGCCGAGTAGACCCGCCCGCCCTCGCGTCGCACCTTCTCCAGGAAGGTGGTGTCGACCCGGCGCGGCAGGTCCTCGAAGCCGAGCCGTGCCGCCAGGTCGCGCTCCAGCAGCAGCGTCCCTCCCTGCACGAGGTCGACATAACGGTGCTCGGCATCCGGGAAGCGCAGCAGCGTCGCACCGGTCGCCGTGAGGTGCGCGTAGTGCGCCCACTTCCCCACCACGCTCGCCGAGGTGTAGTCGAAGGCGCGGACGAGGTCGCTCAGGTAGTGCGCGGCATACCCGTTGTCGTCGTCCATCTTGGCGACGTAACGGCCGGAGGCGGCGGTGACGCCGGCGTTCATCACGGCACCGAGGGTCCGGTCCGCGGGCTGGTCCACGAGCACGACCCGGCCGAAGTCCACCCCGGCCTCCTCGGCCTGCGCGCGCACCTTGTCGCGGTCGGCCTCGAACCCGTGGGTCACCAGCACCAGCTCGAGGTCCGAATGAGCCTGTGCCGCAACGAAACCCAGCACGTGCCCGACCTGGTCGGGTCGCATCGTCGGCACGACTGCTGAGATGCTCCGGTCGCGAGGGGGGCTCGGCACCCCGACGGCCTCGAGCACCCGGTCGACGCGGTGCTCGTAGAGGTGCTCGTCGAAGACCCGGCGGTGGGCGCGCAGCCCGAGCCGGTCGCGGTACTCCGCGTGCTGCAGCAGGGCGCGCAGCTCACGCTCGGTCTGCCCGGCATCGCGGGTGACCCGGATGGTGTCACCGAAGAACGGCTCGACCGACCGCGCCGGCCCGGTCAGCACCGGCGTCTGCGCGGCCGACAGCTCGAAGAGCCGGCGCGCGCACATCGTCGGGGAGTCGACGACGGAGTTGACGTTGAGGAACACCTTGTATGCCGTGTAGGCGCCCAGCATCCGCCGGTACGGCAGGCTGCCGACGAGGGATCGGGCGTACTGGCGCGGGAACTGGTAGCGGGCGTCGCGACCGGCCATCCGGGAGAACACCTCGAGCCCGAGCGGGATGGCGGGTTCGAGGACGTACTCCATCTGGCGTCGGCGTTCGTCGTGCTTGTCGGCGAAGTAGCTGCCCGCGAACGCGGCCTCACGGGTGCGGCCGCCGCCGAGCCGCACGGGCGTGTGGATGCGCGGCTGGGCACCGAAGGGCAGCAGTCCGACCCGGTCGTGGCCCAGGTCGCGCCGGTAGTCCGGCAGCCGGCCGGCATCCACCGTGAAGACGTGGTCGAACAGCGCCGCCGTCCCGATGAACGCGTCGTAGTTGGGCGGGTCCTCCTTGTTCCAGAACACCGTCGGGACGCCTTGGGCGCGACACCAGTCCACGAGCGCGCGCAGCTCGGTCGACGGTGCGCCCGCGCCGGTCATCGCCAGCCGCCACGCGCCACCGTTGCCGTTCCAGGCCGACTCGACGAAAAGCAGGTCGGGACGCGCATCGGTCAGCTGGGCGCGCCACGCCTCCGGCGTCACCACCACCTGGCGCCACTCGTAGCCGAGGGCGAGCTGGCTGAAGTCGTCGAGGATCACCGCTGCCGTCACGCCCGGACGGGCCACTGGCCCGGGCGGCAGCTCGGGCACGGGCAGGTCGACCCGCAGCCGGGCGAAGCGCACCTGCGGCAGCCTCCGCCCGATCTCCTTGCGCAGCTTGCGGGGCAGGTCGGCACGGGCCATCGGGTCGCGAGCCGCTCGCGCTGCCGCAACCCGCGCCCGGCCCACATCGGCCCGCAGCCGCTGCCGCGCGTTCACCACAGACTTTGCCCTCTGTTCGACTGACGTTAGCAATTCGCAGACCGTCTGTTCCGCAGACGCCTGCAACGTTCGAAGGGTGACACCCGCACCCGGCGCCAATGTGGCATCCCCATTGGACGGCGCCGGCACCGCACAGGCAACGGGAAGGCGAACAGCCGGTGACATCCCGTCGCTGCCACGTCGACTGCTGAGGAACCTGCCGGTCGCGGCGAGCGTGGCCGGGCTCCAGCTGGCGCGCAACCCGTGGCAGGCCGCGTGGGTGGGCAGCCGTCTGCTGCCACGCCGGGTCGCGAGCGTGGTCGGCCGTCGGGCGCGCGGCCCCCTGTCCGTGGTCGCGTCGGCCGCCGCTGGCGAGCGCGAACGGTCGCGACGTGCGCTCCGGGCCGAGCTCTCCGGGGCACGTGGGCGGCACGCGGGCCGGTTGCTCGCCGCCGCGGCTGCCACCGGCGAGGCGCTGCCCTCATCGGTGAGCGCGCCCGCGCGCGGGGGCACGGCGGCATACCTCGCGTATGCCGCGGGCGACGTCTCGCGCGCCCAGCAGGCGCTGGTGGGTGACCGTTCGCCCCTGGCTGGCGTGCATCGTCGGTGGCTCGCAGGTGAACGAGCGGTGTTGCAGGGCAACGTCCTCGACACCCCGCGACCTCGGGTGACCGCGCGCGCCGGGTCCGCAGGTGGCGTCGTCCACCTCGTCACCAACTCCCTTCCCGAGGTGCAGGCGGGTTACACCCTGCGCACCCGAGGCATCGTCGGGGCACAGCAGGCCGCCGGCCTGGACGTCCACGTCTGCACGCCTCCGGGGTTTCCGGTGGCGCAGGGCCGGCTCGCGGCCGAGCCGTTCGTCACGGTCGACGGCGTCCCGCACCACCGCACCCTGCGGCGCGGACTCCCGCTCGGACGCCCCGACGAGCTGCTCGAGGCGTATGCCGCGTCGGCGGCTGCGCTCGCGGCTCGCGTGGGCGCGTCGGTGCTGCACGCCCACTCCAAGCACGTGAACGCGCAGGCCGCGCTGGTCGCGGGGGCGCGGTTGGGCCTGCCCGTGGTCTACGAGGTGCGCGGTTTCCTCGAGGACACGTGGCGGACGCGCGGTGGCCGCGCCGACAGCGACTTCTACGGGTGGACACGGGCCACCGAGACGCGGTGCATGCGTGAGGCGACCGCCGTGGTCACCCTCTCGCAGAGCATGCGCGACGACATCGTGGCGCGCGGCATCGACCCGGGCGCCATCCATGTCGTCGGAAACTGCGTGCCTGACGATCATGTGGACAACCCAGTTGACCGCGATGGCGTTCGCGAACGGCTGGCCATCGGGCCCGACGACGTCGTCGTCGGCACCGTCTCGACGCTCAACGACTACGAAGGCATCGACGTGCTGCTCGAAGCCGGCGCCCTCGTCGACAGCGAGCGACTGGTCGTCCTCGTCGTCGGCGACGGTCCCGCCCTGGACGACCTCACCACGCTGGCCGCCGCGCACGCTCGCACCAGCCGCACCCGCTTCATCCTGACCGGCCGGGTCCCCCACGAGCTGAGCCGCGACCACACCGCCGCGCTGGACGTCTTCGCCCTGCCCCGCCGGCGGACGCCCGTGACGCGGCTCGTCGCACCGCTGAAGCCGGTGACCGCCATGGGGCTGGGCGTGCCCGTGGTCGGCAGCGACCTCCCCCCGATCCGTGAGCTGCTGTCCGACGGTCGTGGGGTGCTCGTGCCCGCCGCCGACGCCACCGCGCTCGCCACCGCGGTGCGCGAGCTCATGGACGACCCGGCCGGGCGCAAGGAGCTCGGCGAGGACGCGCGGGCCCACGTGCGCACCCACCTGACCTGGTCGGCGGCGGCACGGTCCTACCGGCAGATCTACGAGGCCGCCTCATGACGACGACCGAGAACCCCGTGGCCGAGGCACTGGAGCGGTTCGCACCGGTGCCGGTGCCACCGGCCGAGGCCGAGCGGCTCGCCCACTCCAGCGGCCTGGAGGAGCTGGGCGTGCGGCCCCCGCTGTTCGGGTACCTCAAGGAGGTCTGGCACTTCCGCCACCTCGTGTGGCACCTGTCGTCGGCGCAGGCGTATGCCGCGAACCAGAACAACTACCTGGGCCAGGCGTGGGCGGTCATCAACCCGCTGCTGCTCGTGGGGTCGTACTACCTGATCTTCGGCCTGCTGCTGAAGACCCGCGGTGGCACCGAGAACTACATCGCGTTCCTCACGATCGGCATCTTCATCTTCGGCTACACGGCCTCCTGCCTCACCGCCGGCGCCAAGGCCATCACGGCCAGCATCGGCCTCGTGCGGGCGCTGCGGTTCCCCCGGGCAGTGCTGCCGATCTCGGTGACGCTGACCCAGTTCCTCACCAACCTGCCGGCCTTCGCGGTGCTGCTGGTGATGATCCCCCTCACCGGCGAGCCGTTCTCGTTGCACTGGTTGCTCTTTCCCCTGGCGTTGTTCCTCGTGACGCTCATCAACCTCGGTCTGACGTTCTTCCTCGCGCGGATCGTCAACGCCGCCCGCGACACCAACAACCTCGTGCCGGTCGGAGTGCGGCTGGCGCGCTACGTCTCCGGGGTGTTCTTCAGCATCCCGCACTACGCGGGACACGGTCTCGTCAGCGCGATCCTGCTGTTCCAGCCGCTGGCCGTCGGGATGACGATCTCGCGTGAGGCGCTGATGGACCAGTACACCCTGCAGTGGTCGAGCTGGATCGCCGCCGCGGTGTGGGGGGTCGTGCTGTTCGTGGGGGGCCTGGTCTTCTTCTGGCGCGGGGAGGGTCGCTATGGCAGCGACTGAGTCCGCCGTGGCAACCGGGGGGCCCGAGGTGACGTCCGGGACGCCCACGCCCAGCGTGATCTGCTCCGAGCTCGACATCGTCTACACCGTCTTCGGCGCCAAGAAGCAGGGCACCGCCACCACCGGCGACCTGCCCCTGGTCGAGCGCCTGCTGCGTCGTCGCAGTCCGGTGAGCTCGGTCCGCAAGGTGCACGCGGTCAAGAACGTGTCGTTCGTCGTCAACCACGGCGAAGCGGTCGGGATCATCGGACGCAACGGGTCGGGCAAGAGCACGCTGCTGCGCGCCATCGCCGGGCTCATCCCGCCCGCGGGCGGGCGCGTGTGGGCCGCTGGACGGCCCTCCCTGCTCGGGATCAACGCCGTGCTGCTCACCGGCCTCACGGGTGCGCGCAACGTGATGATCGGCGGGCTGGCCCTCGGCCTCACGCCACGCGAGGTGCGCGAGCGCTACGACGACATCGTCGACTTCTCCGGCATCGGTGACTTCGTCGACCTGCCGATGAGTGCCTACTCCTCCGGCATGGGCGCCCGGCTGCGGTTCGCGATCTCCACCGCCGCGGTGCCGGACATCCTCATGATCGACGAGGCACTCGCTACCGGTGACGCGGACTTCCAGGCCCGCAGCCGCGACCGGATCGCCGAGATCCGCAAGGAGGCCAGCACGGTCTTCCTGGTCAGCCACTCCAACGCCGCGATCCGCGAGTCGTGCGACCGGGTGCTGTGGATGGACCAGGGCCGACTCCTCATGGACGGCCCCACCGACGAGGTCGTGCGCGCGTACGAGCAGTCACACCGGAAGCCGGCGAGGTGAGCGTCGTGCGGCCCCACAACGCGCTCGTCGTCACCGTCGTGCACCACCCGGAGGACGCCCGCATCCGGCACCGCCAGATCGGTGCCCTGCTCGATGCGGGGGTGGAGGTGTCGTATGCCGCGCCGTTCTCCGCGCACGGCCTGCACCTCCCCGACACCACGAGCCTGCGCCACCTCGACCTGCCCCACGCCCACGGCCGCGTGCGCGGCCAGGCCTTCCGTGCCGTCCGGCGGTTGCTGGCCCACGAGGGGCCGGACCACGACGTCGTGCTCGTCCACGACCCCGAGATCGTCGCAGCCGCAACGGGTCTGCGCCTGGACAACCTCGTCTGGGACGTGCACGAGGACACTGCGGCAGCCATCGAGACCAAGAGCTGGGTGCCCGGCGGTGCACGGGGCATGATGGCCCGGGCCGTGCGGGCCATCGAGCGCCGCGCCGAGCGCCGCCACGAGCTGATCCTCGCCGAGTACGCGTACGCCGAACGCTTCACCCACGACCACGTCGTCGTCCCCAACACCGTGCGGGTGCCCGAGGACGTCCCTGCGCCCGGCAGCACGCGGGCCGTCTACCTCGGCTCGGTCACCATGGCGCGGGGCGCGGCCACGCTGGTGAATGCCGGCCGGCTGGTCTCGGAGGCCACGCGCGGTTCCCTGTCCGTGGAGGTCATCGGCACCGCGCGGGACGACCGCACCGCGGAGACGCTGCAGCGGGCGGTCACCTTCGGCCACGTGCGGCACCACGGCTTCGTCCCGAGTGCGCAGGCGCTGCCGATGCTCGACGGGGCGCTCGCCGGGTTGTCCCTTCTGGAGGACCGGCCGAACTACCGGCACTCGATGCCGACCAAGGTGATCGAGTACATGGGCCGCGGCATACCCGTGGTCACCACCCCGCTGCCGCTCGCGGCCGAGCTCGTGCAGGAGTCCGGTTGCGGGGTGGTCGTGCCGTTCGGCGACGCGGAGGCCACCGCGGCGGCCCTCATGGACCTCGCCACCGACCCGGCACGCCGCGAGGCCATGGGCCGGGCCGGTCACGCCTACGTGCGCGAGAACTACGACTGGAACGTCATCGGTCGTGACTTCGTGCGCCACATCAACGAGCTCGCCGAACGGTCCTCCGGGCGGACGGGCGCCATCCCCCACGACCCACCAACCACCATGGGAGTTCACGGATGTTCGACGACGCAATCGCCGTCATCGGTCTCGGCTACATAGGTCTTCCGACCTGCGCGGCCCTGACCCGCCACGGCCGCAAGGTCATCGGGGTCGACGTCAATGAGCGGATCGTCTCGGAGATCAACGCGGGACGGGTCCCGATCGTCGAGCCCAACCTCGACGAGGCCATCGCCTCCGCGGTGTCACAGGGCCTGTTGACCGCAACCACGCAGACGCCACCCGCGTCCGTCTACCTCATCGCCGTCCCCACTCCGTTCAAGGGCGACCACGAGCCCGACCTGAAGTACGTGCGGGCCGCGACCGAAGCGATCGCGCCGCAGCTCACCGGTGGCGAGGTCATCATCCTGGAGTCGACGTCACCTCCCGGCACCACCTGGCAGATCTCGGAGTGGATCTCCGACCTGCGCCCGGACCTCAAGCTGCCGCACATGGGCGGCATACCCGACGTCCACCTGGCGCACTGCCCCGAGCGCGTGCTCCCCGGGCGCATCATGGTCGAGATCTTCTCCAACGACCGGGTCGTCGGCGGCATCACTCCCGAGTGCGCGACCCGGGCCGCCGAGGTCTACCGGACGTTCGTGACCGGCGAGATCGTCCTCACCGACGCGAAGTCCGCCGAGATGGCCAAGCTGACCGAGAACGCGTTCCGCGACGTCAACATCGCCTTCGCCAACGAGCTGGCCGAGATCTGCGAGGAGATCGGCCTGGACGTGTGGGAGGTCATCTCGATGGCCAACCACCACCCGCGGGTCAACATCCTGCAGCCGGGTCCCGGCGTGGGCGGGCACTGCATCGCTGTCGACCCGTGGTTCATCGTCGCCGCCGCCCCGCAGCAGGCGCGCCTGATCCGGGCGGCGCGCGAGACCAACGACGCCCGGCCGCGGACGGTGCTGGACAAGATCGACGCAGCCCTCGCCGCGGCGGGCCGCCCAGGTGGGGCCGGCGCCACCGTCGCCTGCCTGGGGCTCGCCTTCAAGGCCGACATCGACGACCTGCGCGAGTCCCCGGCACTGGCCATCACCCAGACGCTCGCAACCGAACGGCCCGAGGCGCGGATCCTCGCGGTCGAACCCCACGTGGACACCCTGCCGGCCGAGCTGGCCGAGCTCTCGAACGTCGAGCTGACGCCCACCGACCAGGCCGTGCAGGAGGCCGACGTCGTGGTGCTGCTGGTCGACCACCTGGCATTCCGCTCGATCACCATGGGCGACCTGCGGGGTCGGCAGCTCGTCGACACCCGCGGCGCCTGGCGCTGAAGGAGGAACTCCCATGCACCGTGTCATGACCGTCTACGGCACCCGCCCCGAGGCCATCAAGATGGCGCCGTTGGTTGCCGCGCTCGAGGCCGACGACCGCGTCGAGCCGATCGTGGCCGTGACCGGACAGCACCGCGAGATGCTCGACCAGGTCAACTCGCTGTTCGGCATCCGGCCCGCCCACGACCTCGACCTCATGTCGCCCGGTGCCACGCTGGCCGACATCACCGCCCGGACGGTCCTGGCGACCTCCGCGTTGTTCCAGCAGGCCCGGCCCGATGTCGTTGTGGTGCAAGGCGACACGACCACCGTGCTGGCCGCCGGGCTGGCCGCGTTCTACGAACGCATCCCCGTGGTGCACCTCGAGGCCGGCCTGCGCACCGGCGACGTCCACTCCCCCTTCCCCGAGGAGGCCAACCGGCGCCTCACGGCACCGCTCGCGGCCCTGCACCTGGCGCCCACGGCGACCTCGAAGGCCAACCTGCTGCGCGAGGGAATCACCCCGTCGATGGTCCCGGTCACCGGCAACACCGTCATCGACGCCCTGCGGTGGACCACCGCCCAACCGGTCGAGTTCACCGACCCCCGCGTCGCCGAGGTGGTGGCGGAGGCACGCGTCGGGCGGGACCTCGTCCTCGTCACCTCGCACCGGCGCGAGTCGTGGGGGCCACGGATGGTCGAGTCGATGACCGCGATCCGTGACCTCGCCGTGGAACGGCCGGACCTCATGGTGCTGCTGCCCATGCACCGCAACCCGGTCGTGCGCGACGTCATCGAACCGCTGCTCGGCGACCTGGACAACGTGACGCTGACCGAGCCCCTCGACTACCACCAGTTCGCCCACGCCCTGGCCTGCGCGACGGTCGTCCTCACCGACTCCGGTGGCGTGCAGGAGGAGGCGCCCAGCCTCGGCAAGCCGGTGCTCGTCATGCGCGACACGACCGAACGCCCCGAGGCCGTCGAGGCCGGGACCGTGCGGCTGGTGGGCACCGACGGCGCGACCATCCGGCGCGAGCTGGAGACGCTCCTCGACGACCACGCGGCATACCTGGCCATGGCGAATGCCGTGAACCCCTATGGCGACGGCCGGGCGGCAGAGCGCAGTGTCGCCGCCATCGCCGAGCTGCTGGGGGTCGGCCGCCGCGCGCCCGACTTCGACCCGAGCGCCACCGCCGGCATCGGGCTCGACGACTACGACCTCGAGAGCGAGCTCGCCAAGCCATGACCCAGCGCCGGTACGACGTGGTCGTGGTCGGGCTCGGCTACGTCGGCCTGCCGCTCGCCGAAGCGGCGGCGGGGGCAGGGCTGCGCGTCGCCGGCCTGGACACGGACCGTGCCGTCGTCGCCTCGCTCGCATCCGGGCGCTCCCACGTCGACGACCTCACCGACGAGCACGTCGCCAAGATGCTCGGGGCCGGGTTCGAACCGACCACCGACCCGGCAGTGCTCGCCGACACAGCCGCCGTGGTCCTCTGCGTCCCCACCCCCCTCAGCCCCGAGGGCGGCCCCGACCTCTCGGCGGTGCAGCGGTCGGTGCAGTCGGTTGCGGAGCACCTGCAGCCCGGCACCCTCGTCGTCCTGGAGTCGACGACCTACCCCGGCACCACGGACGAGGTCGTGCGGCCCGTGCTCGAGACGAGCGGCCTGCGCGCCGGTCACGAGTTCCACCTGGCGTTCTCGCCCGAGCGGGTGGACCCCGGCAACCCGGTGCACGGCATCCGCAACACCCCCAAGGTGGTCGGCGGCCACACCCCCGCCTGCACGCAGGCGGCCAGTGACTTCTACGCCCGGTTCGTCGACACGGTGGTGCCGGTGCGCGGCACCCGTGAGGCAGAGACGGCCAAGCTGCTCGAGAACACCTACCGCCACATCAACATCGCCCTGGTCAACGAGATGGCGCGGTTCTGCCACGACCTCGACATCGACCTGTGGGACGTCATCGAGGCCGCCCGGACCAAGCCGTTCGGGTTCCAGGCGTTCTACCCCGGACCCGGCGTGGGCGGGCACTGCATCCCCATCGACCCGAACTACCTGTCGCACAGCGTGCGGACCAGGCTCGGCTACCCGTTCCGGTTCGTGGAGCTGGCCCAGGAGATCAACGCGGCGATGCCGGCGTACGTCGTCCGGCGCATGCAGGACGCCCTGAACGACGACGGCAAGGCCCTACGTGGCTCACGCATCCTCCTGCTCGGCGTCACCTACAAGGCGAACATCGCCGACCAGCGCGAGTCCCCGGCGGTGCCCCTGGGACGCAAGCTGATCGAGCAGGGCGCCACTCTCACCTACCACGACCCACTCATCACACGCTGGGAAGCATTGGGAGACAACGCGACTCGCGTCTCAGACCTCGAAGCCGCGGTGGCCGGGGCAGACATCACGGTCCTGCTGCAGCACCACCGTGACTACGACGTCGACGCCCTCGCCGCACGGGCCAGGAGGTTCCTCGACACCCGTGGCGCAGCCACGCCGGGCCCCGGCGTGGAGCGTCTCTGACAGGCAGGTGCCGGCTCAGAGGGTGCGCAGCATCCGCGTGTTGCCCAACGTGTTCGGCTTGACCCGCTCGAGGTCGAGGAACTCGGCGACGCCCTCGTCATAGGAACGCACGAGCTCGGCATACACCTCCGGCTCGACCGCCTGCCCCTCGATCGGCTCGAACCCGTGCCGGGCGAAGAAGTCGACCTCGAAGGTGAGGCAGAACAGCCGCCGCAGTCCCAGCGCACGCGCGTCCTCGACCAGCGCCTCCAGCAGGCGCGAGCCCACACCCGCCCCCTTGGCCTGCGCCCGCACCGCCAGGGTGCGGATCTCGGCGAGGTCCTCCCACATCACGTGCAGGGCGCCACAGCCCACGACCTCGCCGTCCAGCTCGGCGACCCGGAACTGCTGCAGCGCCTCGTAGTAGGTGACCGCGTCCTTGGACACCAGCACCCGTTGCTCGGCCAGCGGGCGGACGATGTCGCGGATGACACGCACGTCGCCTGCCGTCGCGGCGCGCACGACGACCTCAGCCACCGAGCCGACCGTCCTTCAGGTCACCGAAGATCTTCCGGGCTCCGCTGCCGAGCAGCACCACCGACTGGCCCGAACGCGTGCCGACCCCGCCCGGCACCACGGTGTTCTTGACCGTGTTGGGGTTGGTCTGGAACACCGCCGCTGCGAGGTTCAGGACCTCCGCGGGCGTGAGGTCGGTCTCGACGTGCTTGGACATGGCGCTGAGGTACTTCACCAGCGCCTTGGGGCCGCCCGAGCGCGCCATGCCCATGCCCGCGAGGATCAGCTTGCCCTGGTTGAGCGAGCGCCCGAAGTCACCGTTGGCGAGGGTGTGCCGCTCCCGCGCGAAGCTGAGGGCGGGCTCGCCGCGCAGGATGTTGAGGCCCTTCTTGGCCAGCACGCCGTGCTCGCCACGGAACACCGCGGGCGCGACGTAGCGGATGCCACCCATGGCGTTGACCATCGCGCGGAACCCCTTGAAGCCGGTGATGAGGTAGCCGTCGAGCTGGACGCCGCTCGCCCGCTCCAGCGACCGCACGACCGCCTGGGGGCCGCCGAACGCGAGCGCGGCGTTGATCTTGTTGGTGCCACCGGAGGACAGCGCCATCCACGAGTCGCGCGGGATGCCCACGATGCCGCCGACACCCTTGGCGTCCACGCCGATGATGTGCAGCGAGTCGGCGCGCTGTCCGTTGACCTTCTGCGTCGGCCGGGCGTCCGAGCCGATGGCGAGGACCCGCTTGGTGGCCACCGGCGTTCGGGCCACACCCAGCGACGGCCACCAGCCACCGACGAGGGTCCACGTGCCACGCGTCCGCACCAGCAGGCTGAGGTCCTTGCCGCTGCTGACGACGGCGATCGGGAACCCCTTCCACGCGCCCACGGACCCGGCGACCGCCACCGTGGCCGTTCGCGGCTTGCGCTTCTTCAGCGCCGGCGCGACCTCGCCGGTCGAGGGCACGGCGCCACCGAGGTAGAGCAGCCGCAGCGACGCCAGCAGGTCGGCCGGGAGCCCGGTGCCCGTGACCGTCGGCTTCGGCTTGGTCGTCGTGGTGGCCGGCTTGCTCGTGGTGGACGACCCAGGCGCCGGTGGGGCCTTGTCGTCGCTGGAGCAGGCGGCCACCCCGAACGGGGCGGCGGCGAGCCCGAGCAGGACGGAACGGCGGGGGAAGTTCAGGCGGCGCACGGGGTCAAGGGTACGGGCCAACGCCCCGCCCACGGCAAAGGTGTGCCGCCCGCCCACCGAGGGTGAGCGGGCGGCATACCGTGGTCCGTCAGTCCGGCTCGGTCACTTCTTCTTGAGCTGGTAGACCGGCTGGGACTGGACGTTGAGCTCGTCCATCTTCACGTCCGCGGCCTTCTTGAGGTTCTTCTCCGTGATCTTCAGGACGTCGAAGCCCTTGCCCAGGTCGGAGGAGTAGATGTTGCCGTTGTAGTAGTAGGACGACCAGGTGCCGCCGCCACCACCGCCGGCGCCGCCGTTCGGGCCCCGCTCGAAGTAGCCGATCTCACGCGGGTTCTCCGGGTCGGTGAAGTCCCAGACGTTGGTGCCACCCATGTACCAGGACTGCACCATGACGTCGCGGCCCTGCACCGGGATGATCGAGCCGTTGTGGGCCACGCAGTTCTCGCTGTCGAACTGGTAGCGCTTGATCTTGAAGTACGACTTGAACGTCAGCTTGCGGTCCGCGGACAGCGTGTAGATGCCGTTCGCGCCGCGGTTCGGGCCGATCGCCGCGTTGCAGGTGGCCGCCCCACCGCCGCCGAGCTCGTCGGTGAAGACGACCTTGGTGGCCTTCTGGTTGAACGTCGCCGAGTGCCAGAACGCGAAGTTCGGGTCGGTCACCCGTTCGATCACCTTTGGTTTCACCGGGTCGGCGATGTCCATGATGATGCCGTCACCCATGCACGCGCCGGCCGCGATCTTCTTGGCCGGGTATGCCGTGATGTCGTGGCAGCCGCTCGTGCCGCCGGCCAGCAGGTCCGGGCTCTCGGTCCCGCCGTCGGGGAACAGGTTCGGCTCGGCGACGACCTTGGCCGCGGTGGGGTTGGCCTTGGGCACCTCGATGATCGAGATGGAGTCATGCGGCGGCTGGCAGTCCGGGTAGGTCTCACGCGGGCTGTAGCTGGACACGTACAGGTAGTCCTTCTCCGCACCACCCGGGACCAGGGTGTGGGTGTGCGAGCCGCACGCGGTCTCGACCGACTTGATGTACTTGGGGTTGCGCACGTCGGAGATGTCGAAGATCTTCATCCCCTCCCACGACTCCTTGATCGTGGCGGACTGCGGAGCCGACTCGCACGAGTCGTCGGTGCGCGAGGAGTCGGTGGACAGGTAGAGCAGGTTGCCCGAGACGCTCACGTCGTTCTGCGAGCCGGGGCAGCTGACCTGGGCGAGCATCCGCGGCGAGGACGGCTTGCTCACGTCGTAGATGACGAAACCGTTGTAGTTGCCGACGAAGGCCCTGTCGTCCTGGAAGGCGATGTCGGTGCCGGTGGAGCCGGCGAGCGGCCCGCTGTGGGGCACGTTGGCGAGGTGCTGCATGTTGGCGCTGCGGCCGATCTCGTCGGGGGCGAGCTGGGTGCCCGACTTGCCGACACCGTCGTCACCGGCGGCCATCGCGGCCGAAGCCGGCAGCACGAGCGCTGCCGCGGCGACCGCCACGGTCAGGACTCTGGGGAGTCTCATGGGGGCTTCTCCTTCAGTGCGGATGAGGGATGGGCGGGAGAGGCGTACTTCACCTGCGCCGGAACGCCACCCCTTCAGTGGCAGACCGGTCGATCCCTCCAGCCAAGCGCCTTCCGCGGCCCCTGTGGCGGATCGAAGTTTCTGGATCAGGTAAAGAATTCCGGCGGTTAGGGTGGCGACCGTGAAGGACAACCAGACGCACACCGACCGGTTCCGCACCCGGTCGGCCGGGCTGGCCCTGGTCGCCGCCCTCGGTCTCGTCACGCTCACGGGCTGCTCGGGCGACGAGGGCGAACCGGTCCCCGGAGCCACCTCCCCCACCGCCCCGGTGCTGCAACCCGGCAAGCCGGGCGAACCCAACACCTCGCTCACGGGGTCCGACGCCATCGCCACCCGCACCGGGTCACCGGACCGGGCGGACACCCAGTTCATGCAGGACATGATCGTCCACCACGCCCAGGCCATCGTGATGGTCGACCTCGTCGTCGACCGCCTCACCGACCCCAAGGTCAAGGCCCTGGCCGAGCGGATGCGCGATGAGCAGCGCCCCGAGATCGACGGCATGGCGCGCTGGCTCAAGGACAAGGGCCAGTCGGTGCCGGTGCAGGCCACGAACGTGCAGGCCCCCGGCAGCGGGCACCACGCCGCCATGCCCGGCATGGCCACCCCGGACCAGCTCGATGAGCTGAAGCAGGCCACCGGCGTGCAGGCCGACCGGCTGTTCCTCCAGCGGATGATCACCCACCACCAGGGCGCCCTGACGATGGCCGTGACCCAGCAGCGTGACGGCCGCGACGAGTACGTCGGCGACCTGTCGACGGAGGTCTACGCCACGCAGTCGGTGCAGATCCGCGCCATGAAGGAAATGCTCGCCCGACTCACGTGATGCGCCCGATTCCTTTGGTGCACAACGCAAAAGGGCGGGTATGCCGCGTGGTGACCACGCGGCATACCCGCCCTTGGGCGTCGGGCTGGGATCAGCCCTCGGCTGCGTCTCCGACCGTCTCGACCACGGGGAGCTCGAGGCTGCCCGGGTGCGGCGTGCCGTCGAAGGTGAAGGCCTCGTTCTTGCCCTCGCCCTCGGTCTTGACGAGCACCAGCTCGCCCGACTTCAGCTCGCCGTAGAGGATCTTCTCGGACAGGACGTCCTCGATCTCGCGCTGGATCGTCCGACGCAGCGGCCGGGCGCCGAGCACGGGGTCGTAGCCCTTCTTGGCCAACAGGTTCTTGGCCTCGATGGTGAGCTCGATGCCCATGTCCTTGTCCTTGAGCCGCTTGTCGAGCTTGGCGATCTCGAGGTCGACGATGGCGACGATCTCCTCCTGCGTGAGCTGGGGGAAGACGATCGTGTCGTCGACGCGGTTGAGGAACTCGGGGCGGAAGTGCTGCTTGAGTTCGTCCTGGACCTTGTTCTTCATCCGCTCGTAGTCGCTGCGGGAGTCCGGCCCGGCGGAGAAGCCGAGCGAGACGCCCTTGGCGATGTCGCGGGTGCCGAGGTTGGTCGTCATGATGATGACGGTGTTCTTGAAGTCGACCATCCGACCTTGGGAGTCGGTGAGGCGGCCGTCCTCGAGCACCTGCAGCAGCGAGTTGAAGATGTCCGGGTGGGCCTTCTCGACCTCGTCGAACAGCACGACCGAGAACGGCTTGCGGCGCACCTTCTCGGTGAGCTGGCCGCCCTCCTCGTAGCCGACGTAGCCGGGAGGCGAACCGAACAGCCGCGACACGGTGTGCTTCTCGGAGAACTCGCTCATGTCGAGCTGGATCAGGCTGTCCTCGTCGCCGAAGAGGAACTCGGCGAGCGTCTTGGCCAGCTCGGTCTTACCGACACCGGTCGGGCCGGCGAAGATGAACGAGCCACCGGGACGGCGCGGGTCCTTCAGGCCGGCACGGGTGCGGCGGATCGCCTGCGACAGCGCCTTGATGGCGTCGTCCATGCCGACGATGCGCTTGTGCAGCTCGTCCTCCATGTGGAGCAGCCGGCTCGACTCCTCCTCGGTGAGCTTGAACACCGGGATGCCCGTCGAGGCGGCGAGCACCTCGGCGATGAGCTCCTCGTCGACCTCGGCCACGACGTCCATGTCGCCGGACTTCCACTGCGACTCGCGCTCGGCCTTGGCGGTGAGCAGCTTCTTCTCGTCGTCGCGCAGCCCGGCGGCCTTCTCGAAGTCCTGGCCGTCGATGGCCGACTCCTTCTCCAGCCGCACCGCCGCGATCTTCTCGTCGAACTCGCGCAGGTCCGGCGGAGCCGTCATCCGGCGGATGCGCAACCGCGCGCCTGCCTCGTCGATGAGGTCGATCGCCTTGTCGGGCAGGAACCGGTCGTTGATGTAGCGGTCGGCCAGGTTGGCCGCGCTCACCAGCGCGCTGTCGGTGATGGACACCCGGTGGTGCGCCTCGTAGCGGTCACGCAGGCCCTTGAGGATCTCGATCGCGTGGCTGAGCGTGGGCTCGGCCACCTGGATCGGCTGGAACCGGCGCTCGAGCGCCGAGTCCTTCTCGATGTGCTTGCGGTACTCATCGAGGGTGGTGGCGCCGATGGTCTGCAGCTCACCGCGGGCCAGCATCGGCTTGAGGATGCTGGCGGCGTCGATCGCGCCCTCGGCGGCACCCGCACCCACGAGGGTGTGGATCTCGTCGATGAACAAGATGATGTCGCCGCGGGTGCGGATCTCCTTGAGGACCTTCTTCAGCCGCTCCTCGAAGTCACCGCGGTAGCGGCTGCCGGCGACGAGCGCGCCGAGGTCGAGGGTGTAGAGCTGCTTGTCCTTGAGGGTCTCGGGCACCTCGCCCTTGACGATGTCCTGGGCCAGGCCTTCGACGACGGCCGTCTTGCCGACGCCGGGCTCACCGATGAGGACGGGGTTGTTCTTGGTGCGGCGGGACAGCACCTGCATGACCCGCTCGATCTCCTTCTCGCGCCCGATGACCGGGTCGAGCTTGCCCTCGCGGGCGGCCATGGTGAGGTTGCGACCGAACTGGTCGAGCACCAGCGAACCCGCCGGGGCGCCCTCCTGCTGCTGGCCGGCGCCGACGCCCGCGGGCGCGCCGCCCTCCTTGCCCTGGTAGCCGGAGATGAGCTGGATGACCTGCTGGCGCACCCGGTTGAGGTCGGCGCCCAGCTTGACGAGGACCTGGGCGGCCACGCCCTCGCCCTCACGGATGAGCCCGAGCAGGATGTGCTCGGTGCCGATGTAGTTGTGGCCGAGCTGCAGCGCCTCGCGCAGGCTCAGCTCGAGGACCTTCTTCGCCCGCGGCGTGAAGGGAATGTGGCCGCTCGGGGCCTGCTGCCCCTGGCCGATGATCTCCTGGACCTGCTCGCGGACCGACTCCAGCGAAATGCCAAGGCTCTCCAGAGCCTTGGAGGCGACACCTTCACCCTCGTGGATGAGGCCGAGCAGGATGTGCTCCGTCCCGATGTAGTTGTGGTTGAGCATGCGCGCCTCTTCCTGCGCGAGCACGACCACCCGACGGGCCCGGTCGGTGAACCGTTCAAACATCTCTTCTGCTCCTGCCTATCGAGATCACCTCGATGCTATCCGTGCTCCCTGACCGCGGCGTCGCCTTTCACCGACCGATACCCGATCGAGGCTTCGTCATGCGGGGTGAGGGGACTCATGGTGGGGAACGTGACCCACCCGCCGCCTGTTCCCCGCAGGTGAGCCCGGCTCACTCATGTTCGCCGTGGGCGAACCCGGGGAGGGCGACGGTATGCCGCGGGGCCGGCCCCGCGGCATACCTCGCCTTGGGTGCGCCCTCAGGCGTCCGGGCCCTTGGCGCGGACCTTCTCGACCTGCTCCATCGCCTCACGCAGCTCGCCGAGCCAGGTGTCGGACTTCTCACCGACGAGCTTGACGCACCACGCGAGGGCGTCGGCGCGGGACCGGGCGACCCCGGCGTCGACGAGGGTGTCGAGCACCTTGCGCTCGGGCTGGCGCAGCCGGGTCATGACCGGCGCGGCGAGGTGGGTGAACAGGAGCTCCTCGTCGCCGACGCGCACGCCCCAGCTGACCTTGCGGCCGGAGAGGTGCTCGAGCTCGCGGGCGATCTCGATGCGCTGCTCGCGGGTGTCCTCGCGGAAGGTCTTGGCCGCGCCACGGGCGGCGACGGCGCGCTCGGCGTCGTCGGCGCCCGTGGGGAGGTCGGGGGCGGCGAGGTCACCCCAGAGGATGAGCTCGTCGCGGTCGCGCTGGACCTCGACCGGGCCGGTGAACCAGCCCTTCGGGATGCGGCCGGCCAGCCAGGCCTCCGCCGTCGTTCGCGCTGTCATATAATGATGATTACACGCTTTCACCCGCACGGGAAGGGCGGCTACCTCGGACGCTGGTCGCTGATCCGCTTGGCCTTGCCGAGCGAGCGTTCGAGGGCGTGCGGCTCGACCACCTCCACGGCGATCGTCACGCCGACCCGGTCCTTGACCCGCGAGCGCAGCTGCGTCGCCATGGCCTCGCGCTCGGCCGGCGTCGACTGGCCCGACGCGGCTTCGACCTGCACGGTCAGCTCGTCCATGCGTCCCGGCCGGGTGAGCACGCACAGGTAGTGCGGCGTCAGCCCATCGATCGTGAGCAGGTGCTCCTCGATCTGGGAGGGGAAGACGTTGACGCCACGGACGATCATCATGTCGTCGGTGCGTCCCGTGATCTTGGCCATGCGACGGAACTGCGGGTATGCCGTGCCGGGGCTGAGCGTCGTGAGATCCCTTGTGCGGTAACGGATCACGGGCATCGCCTGCTTGGTGAGCGAGGTGAAGACCAGCTCACCCTCCTCACCGTCGGGTAGCACCTCACCGGTCACGGGATCGACCACCTCGGGGTAGAAGTGGTCCTCCCAGATGTGCAGCCCGTCCTGGGTCTCCCCAGCCTCCTGCGAGACACCGGGCCCGATGACCTCGGAGAGGCCGTAGATGTCGACTGCCCTGATGCCCGAGCGGCGCTCGACCTCCTCGCGCATCTGCTCGGTCCACGGCTCGGCACCGAAGATGCCAATTTCCAGGGAGGTCGATGCCGGGTCCACTCCTTGCGCCTCCATCTCGTCGAGGATCGCGAGGAAGTAGCTCGGCGTCACCATGATGACCCGCGGCTGGAAGTCCTGGATGAGCTGGACCTGGCGCTCGGTCATGCCGCCGCTGACCGGCACAACGGTGCACCCGAGCCGCTCCGCGCCGTAGTGCGCGCCGAGCCCGCCGGTGAACAGGCCGTAGCCGTAGACGACGTGGAGCACGTCGCCGGGCCGCCCGCCCGCGGCCTCGATCGAGCGCGCCATCACCTCGGCCCACATGTCGATGTCGTCGCGGGTGTAGCCGACGACGGTCGGCCGCCCGGTGGTGCCGCTCGACGCGTGCACCCGCACCACCTGTTCACGGGGCACCGCGAACATCCCGAACGGGTAGTTGTCGCGCAGGTCGGCCTTGGCGGTGAAGGGAAAACGCGCGAGGTCGGCGAGCTCGGTCAGGTCGTCCGGTGTCAGGCCCGCGTCGCCGAAGGCTGCCCGGTAGTGCGGCACGTTGTCGTACGCGTGCCGCAGGGTCTGCCGCATCCGGTCGAGCTGGAGAGCTCGCAGCTGCTCGACCGTGGAGGGAACGCCGTTGTCCATGGGGCCGATCCTTGCACCACCCGGTGGTTGGATGGCCGGCATGCACCCGCCCCGGCCGGACCACTGGCTGCACGCCGAGGTCGAGGTGCGCCCGTCCCCGATCGCGGGCCGCGGGCTGTTCGCGACAGCCCCGCTCGCGGCGGGCGAGGTCGTGGCCCGGCTCGGCGGCCGGATCGTCGACGACGCCGGCCTGCGCGCGGCGTTCGCGGACGCCGACGGCTACGTCGACACCGTCGTGGTGGACGCGGGCCGGCACCTGCTGCTCGCGCCGGGTGGCGACATCCGGTTCGCCAACCACGCGTGCGACCCGAACCTCGGGTGGGCCGACGAGTACACGCTGGTCGCGATGACCGACATCGCCGGCGGCGACGAGCTCACCAGCGACTACTCGACGAGCACCGTCGACGCGGGCTGGGTGCTGCGCTGCCACTGCCCCTCCACGCGGTGCCGCCAGATGGTGACCGGCGACGACTGGCGGATCCCGCAGCTGCGACAGCGGTATGCCGGGTGGTGGCCGCCATACCTCCAGCGGCTCATCGACGCGGGCGCCTGACCGCGCTGCGCAGTTCCGGGATGCCAGGGGCGCAGCCAGTCGCGCCCCTGGCATCCCGGAAGAGCGCGCGGCGGGCGAACCTGAGAAGTTGCCGTGAATGAACCGCCCCGATGTCGTGCGGGGCGAGCCCGACGTAGGCTCGCACACGTGGACCGGCAAGGAGCATCGCTGCTCGACCGGGGGCAGGAGGAACCCGCGCCCGAGGCTGCGCCGCGCCGCCGGTGGAGACCGAACCGGACCATCGCGCTCGTCGCCGCGGTCGTCGTGGCAGTCATCGCCGCGATCGCGTTCGCGCTCACCCGCGGCCCCGACACCCCACCCATCTCCAGGGCGGACGTCGACAGGGCGGTCCAGAACGGCATCGCCGACGCCGAGAAGAAGGCGCGCCAGGCACCCCCGGACGCGGCCGCGGCATACCGCGTGGTGGCGCCCTCGATGGTCGTCATCAGCACCACCGGCACCAGCGACCAAGGGGCCGAGCGCGGCACCGGTGCGGGCGTCGTCGTGAGCCAGGACGGCACCATCCTCACCGCCCTGCACGTCGTCGGGGACGCCGACTCGATCACCGTGCGGTTCGCCGACGGCACCCAGTCCGTGGCGACCGTCAAGGAGGCCACCGAGGCGAACGACACCGCGTCCCTCACCCCCCGAAGCCTGCCGAAGGTCGTCGTGCCGGCAGTCCTCGGCGGCGGGACCCAGGTCGGTGACGACGTCTTCGCCGTCGGGCACCCGCTCGGACTGGCCGACTCGCTGTCCGCGGGTGTCGTGTCGGCGCTCGACCGCTCGATCAAGGTCAGCGCGAGCCGCACCCTCGCCGGACTCATCCAGTTCGACGCAGCGGTCAACCCGGGCAACTCCGGCGGTCCGCTGCTCAACCGCGACGGCCAGGTCGTCGGCATCGTGACCGGCCTCGCCAACCCGTCCGAGCAGAACTTCTTCGTGGGCATCGGTTTCGCCGTGCCCATCGCGAGCGCCGGCGGGTCCGCCGGGGCACCCGAGCAGTAGGCACGGCAGAGGAGCACGCATGGAACCCACTCGTCCCGACCTGACCACCAGGCCGCCGGCACAGCACCCGCTCGAGCAGGCGCTGTACGAGGTGAAGAAGACCATCGTCGGCCAGGACGTGCTGCTCGAGCGCATGCTCGTGGCGTTGCTGGCGCGCGGTCACCTCCTGGTCGAGGGTGTGCCGGGTCTGGCCAAGACGATGGCGATCAAGACGCTGGCCGAGGCGATGGGCGGGCAGTTCCAGCGGATCCAGTTCACGCCCGACCTGGTGCCGGCCGACGTGATCGGCACCCGCATCTGGAACCAGAAGGAGGGCGACTTCCAGGTCTCGCTCGGCCCGGTCTTCGCCAACCTCGTCCTCGCCGACGAGATCAACCGTGCACCGGCGAAGGTGCAGAGCGCCCTGCTCGAGGTGATGCAGGAGCGCCAGGTCACGATCGGCCGTGAGACGTATGCCGCGCCCGACCCCTTCCTCGTCATGGCGACGCAGAACCCCATCGAGTCCGAGGGCACCTACGCGCTGCCGGAGGCGCAGGTCGACCGGTTCATGCTCAAGACGCTGATCGGATATCCCTCTCCCGCAGAGGAGTTCGTCGTCGTCGAGCGGATGACGACGCGGTTCGAGCGGGCGCAGCAGGTGCTCACCATCGACCAGCTCGTCGACTACCAGCGCCAGAGCGACGAGGTCTACGTCGACCCCGCGCTGATCGAGTATGCCGTCCGGCTGGCTTCCGCGACCCGCTCGCCCGGGCAGGTGGGGCTGCCGGACCTCGCGCGCTACCTGTCGTTCGGGGCGAGCCCGCGCGCGTCGATCAACCTGGTGCTGGCAGGCAAGGCCCTGGCGTTCCTGCGCGGTCGCGACTTCGCCCGCCCGCAGGACATCCGTGACCTCGCGCGCGACGTCATGCGGCACCGGCTGGTGCTGTCGTACGAGGCCCTGGCCGAGGGCATGAGCGCCGACGACGTCCTCACCCCGATCCTCGACGCCGTCAGCGTGCCCGACGTGCCGTTGCGTGAGCGCCGCCAGCAGGCCTACCAGGGCGGTGGCGCAGGATCGTCCGACTCTGGCGGGACCCCGTGGCACAGCCGGTGACCGTCACCCCTGAGGCACTGCTGCGGAGGCTGCAGTGGCGGGTCGTGCGCCGGCTCGACGGGCGGGTGCAGGGCGACTACCGCACGCTCTTTCGCGGCAGCGGGCTCGACTTCACCGACCTGCGCGAGTACGAGGCCGGGGACGACCTACGGCACATCGACTGGAACGTCACGGCGCGAATGGACACCCCCTACGTGCGCGAGTACGTCGAGGACCGCGAGGTCACGGCGTGGTTGCTGCTGGACCGTTCGGCGTCGATGGGGTTCGGCCCCGTGGACCGCCAGAAGTCGTTGGTGCTCACCGAGATCGCGACGACCATCGGTCACCTGCTCGCCCGCGGCGGCAACCGTCTCGCTGCCGTGCTGCTCGACGACGGGCTGCGCACGATCCCTCCCGGTCAAGGGCGAAACCAGGTGCTGCGCCTCGCCCGGGCCCTCCTCGAACCCCCCGCCGAACCGTCCGGCCACGCCACCACCGACCTCGGTGCCCTGCTGCGCGCCGGGCTCGGCGTGGCCCGCCGCCGGTCCCTGGTGATCGTGGTCTCCGACTTCATCAGCACGCCTGGCTGGGAGCAGCCCCTGGCCCTGCTGGCACGCCGGCACGACGTCGTCGCACTCCAGGTGGTCGACCCGCGCGAGTCCGAGCTGCCCGACGTGGGCGCCGTCTACGTCGAGGACGCCGAGACCGGTGAGCAGATCTTCGTGGACACCAGCGACCCGGTCTTCCGCGCCCGGCTCACCGAGCTGGCCGAGCAGCGGCAGGAGGAGCTGGTCGGTGCCGCACGGCGGGCCGGCACCGACCTCTTCCAGGTCTCGACCGACGACGACCTCGTGCGCGCCCTGGCCCGCATCACCGAGCTGCGCCGGCAGAGGCGGCAATGACGTTCCAGTGGCCCGCAGCCCTCCTCCTGCTGCTGTTCGTACCCGTCCTGGTGATCGGGTACCGGAGCCAGCTGCGCCGCCGCGCCCGGCGACGAGAAGCGTTGGCGCAGCAGGGAATGGTGGTTCCTGAGGGTGGTCGCGACCGATGGCGCCACCTCGCGCCGGCCCTCCTGCTCGGCGCCCTGGCTCTGCTGCTGGTGTCGGTCGCGAGGCCGGCCGCAACGATCGCCGAGCCACACCGGGAGGGCACGGTCATCCTTGCCTTCGACGTGTCGAACAGCATGGCCGCCAAGGACGTCGCGCCCACGCGGCTCGAGGCCGCCAAGACCGCCGCGCGGAAGTTCGTCGAGCGGCAGCCCTCGACCATCCGGCTCGGTGTCGTGGCGTTCGGCAACAGCGCTGTCGTCACGCAGCAGCCGACCGAGGACCGTGGTCTGGTCACCGCGGCGATCGACCGGCTCAGGACCGACGGCGGCACCGCCCTCGGCGCCGGCATCGTCACCGGCCTGGGCGCCATCGCCGGCAGGCCCATCGCCGTGGACCCGCAGTCCCAGAACCTCGACGACGTCCCGATCGGCTACTACGGGTCTGCGGCGATGGTGCTGCTGTCCGACGGCGAGAACACCACCAAGCCGGACCCGCTGCAGGTGGCCGAGCTGGCCTCGGCCGCCGGCGTGAAGGTCTACCCGATCGGGCTGGGCAGCCCCGAGGGAACGGTCCTCGACATCGACGGTTTCCAGGTCTCGACCTCGCTCGACGAGGCGACGCTGCAGGGCATCGCCGACCTCACCGACGGCACCTACCACTCGGCCTCTGACGCGGCGGCGCTCGCCAAGGTCTACGACTCGATCGACCTGGCGTGGACCACCCGCAGCGAAGAACGCGAGATCACCTCGTGGTTCGCCGCTGCGGCCGCGGTGCTGCTCCTCCTCGGCGCCGGGCTGGCGGTCCTGCGCTCGGGGCGGGTGGTGTGACGTGCGGTTCAGCCTGCCCTACGTCCTGTTCGGCCTGCTGGCCGTCCCGGTGCTCGTCGCGGCATACCTCTGGCAGCTGCGACGACGCCGCCGGGCAGCCATCCGCTTCTCGCACGTCGCCTTGCTGCGCAAGGCGGTTCCGCGCCAGCGCAGCTGGCGGCGGCACGTCCCGATCGCGATGGTGCTGGCCGCTCTCGCCCTCCTGGCCGTCGCCGGGGCACGCCCCCAGGTGCGTGCTGAGGTGCCGGTCTCGAGCTCTGCGGTCATCCTCGCGATCGACGTGTCCGGGTCGATGTGCTCGACCGACGTGTCGCCCAACCGGATGTCGGCGGCCCAGGATGCCGTGCGCACGTTCGTCGACGACCAGAGCGACCGGACTCGGATCGGGCTGGTCGTCTTCTCCGGGTTCGCGCAGCTGTCGGTGGCTCCGACGACCGACCACGAGGAGCTGCTCACCGCCGTCGACGGGCTGACGACCGGCCGTGGCACGGCCATTGGCGCGGCGATCCTCAAGTCCATCGACGCCGTGTCCGAGATCAACCCGCAGGTGGCGCCGTCCGACCCGGATGCGGGTGTGGTGCAAGGAGATCCGGGCGCACCGGACCTGCCTGACCAGGGTACGTCGCCCACGCCGAAACCGTCGACGCCGGGCAGCCCCGACGCCCCATCGGGCGACAAGGCACCCGAGATCGTGGTCCTGCTGACCGACGGCGCCAACACCCGTGGCGTCACCCCTGAGTCAGCGGCTGAGCAGGCGGCCGAGCGCGGCGTCCGGGTCTACCCGATCGGCTTCGGCACCGACGAACCGACCCAGATGGTGTGCACCAGCGAGCAGCTCGGCGGTGGCATGTTCGACGGCCCGCCGCAGGGCCTCGGCGGCCTCGGGTTCGGCGCCCGTAACTTCCTCGTCGTCGACGAGGACTCGCTGCGCCAGGTCGCCTCGACCACCGGAGGGGAGTACTTCAAGGCCGAGGACGCCGAGCAGCTGAACACGGTGTTCAAGGACCTGCCGCAGCGGGTCGACACCCAGGAGCGCGACGTCGACGTCAGCGTGGCCTTCGCCGGCCTGGCCGCCCTGGTGCTGTTGCTGGCGTTGTGGCTCGGCCTGCGGTGGGCGCCTCACCCCCAGTGACCATGCGTATGCCGCGTCAGCGGCGGCGTTGGCAGCGGCCGCACCAGTAGAGCGTGCGGCCCGCCACCTGCTGGCTGCGGATGCGGGAGCCACACACCCGGCACGGCTCGCCAGTTCGCTTGTAGACGTAGGAGATTCGCTCGTCCAGTCGCTCCACGCGGCCGTCGGCCATGGTCGCCCGGACCTCATCGACCTGCTCGGCCACCGTCACGATGCGTCCGGTCGCCACCCCCAGCGGCAACAGGTCCACCAGGTCGTGCCAGATCGCGTCCCACGTCGACCGGCGCAGCTCCCTGCCCGGTCGGAACGGGTCGACCCGCAGCCGGAACAGCACCTCACAGCGGTAGACGTTCCCGACGCCCGCCAGGGCCGCCTGGTCCATGAGCAGCTCACCGATCCCCTTGCTGCTGCGGCTGATCCGACGCCAGGCGACGTCCGAGTCGGGGTCGGGTCGCAGGGGGTCGGCCGCATCGACGCGCAAGGGGTCAGGACCGAGCCGCGAGCGGACCGCCTCGACCTGGTCCGGCGTGATGACCGCGCACAGGTTCGGCCCGCGCAGGTCGGCGACGTGCGCGTCCGTCTCCAGGCGCAGACGCACCTGGCCCACGACGGGTGACGCACCGGCATACTCACGCTCGTCGACCGAGAACTTGCCGATGAGCCCGAGGTGCACGTGCAGCCAGGCATCGCCCTCGAACTCGACGAACAGGTGCTTGCCCCACGAGGTCGCGTGCAGCAGCTCGCGTCCCGACAGCAGCGCGGCGCCGGCGGCGAACCGCCCCTGCGGGCTCGTCACCTCCGGTCGGGTGCCCGCGAAGGCGGCATCGAGGTCGCGGGCGAGGGCGAACAGCGTGTGACCTTCGGGCATGGGGCAATCCTCTCCCGCGCCTACACTGCGGGGCATGGCGGCCACCGAGACGCGACTCCTGCTCCTCGGCACCGTCATGCTCTTCGAACCGGTCAACGGCTACCAGCTGCGGCGTGAGCTGCTCTCCTGGGAGGTCGACGACTGGGCGCACGTCAACCCCGGGTCGATCTACTCCGGCCTCGCCACCCTCGCCAAGCAGGGCGCGCTGGAACGGCACGACGTCGTCGACGGCACCCGTGAGGTGGCCGTCTACACGAGCACGAGCCACGGCCGTCGCGAGTTCGAGCGACTGTGGGAGCACGCCGTCGAGTCGGTGGGCCTCACGTCCTCGCTCGCGTTCCACACGGCGATGGCGCTGCTGCCCCTCATGCCGCGCGCCCGCGTGCTGGCAGCGCTGACCGCGCGCATCGCCGCGCTCGACGTGATGACGCGGCGCCAGCTCGACCAGAACACGGCTGGGGCCGCCGCCGTCCCGCCCCACGTGCGGTCGCTGGCCGACCTGTGGATGGGCATGAGCCAGACCGAGCGCGAGTGGCTCGTCGACCTGCGCGCCCGCATCGAGCGGGGCGAGCTGGCGCTGCGCGGGGAGCCGATGGACTGGGAGGTCCCCGCGGACGACCCCGGCTGGCAGATGGCCGGCGACCGCGAGCGCTACGTGAAGCTCATCGGCAAACGCCGCTGACGCTTGCGCCCGAACGGGCCCTTCGAAAACGCGATGGATTCGTGTCGGTGGGCCGGTCTACCGTCACGAGCCGTGGTGGACGCCGCGACTTGACGCATCTGTGTTCAATGTTGAACACTCGCGTTATTCAAGTTTGAACACGACGGTTGAGAAGGAGCCGTGATGATCGAGGCACGAGGGCTCGTGCAGACCTTCCAGAGCCGGGAGGGCAAGACCAAGAAGGACGTTCGCGCCGTCGACGGGGTCGACCTGGACGTCGCGGAGGGCGAGGTCGTCGGGTTCCTCGGGCCCAACGGCGCCGGCAAGACCACGACGCTGCGGATGCTGACCACGCTGCTCAAGCCGACCGCGGGCACCGCCCGGGTGGCCGGCTACGACGTGGTCAAGGACTCCGTGCAGGTGCGGCGACGCATCGGGTACGTGTCGCAGAGCGGCTCGACCGGCAGCTTCGCCCGCGCCGGGGACGAGGTCGTCGACCACGGGATGCTCTACGGCATGTCGCAACGCGAGGCGACCGAGCGCGGCAAGCAGCTCTTCGACCAGCTCGACCTGCCGGGGCTGTGGACCCGGCAGCCGAAGGCGATGTCGGGTGGCCAGCGGCGCCGGCTCGACATCGCGATGGGGCTCATCCACGAGCCCACGCTGGTCTTCCTCGACGAGCCCACGACCGGGCTCGACCCGCAGGCGCGCGCCAACCTCTGGGAGCACATCGCCGACCTGCGCCGGCGCCGCGGGGCCACGGTGTTCCTCACCACGCACTACCTCGACGAGGCCGACGCGCTGTCCGACCGGATCATCATCATCGACCACGGCAAGATCGTCGCCGCCGACACCAGCGACAACCTCAAGGCGCAGGTGTCCGGCGACCTTGTCGTGCTCGAGGTCGGCGACGCCGACCGGGTGGCCGACGCCGCGACCCGGCTCGAGGCCGTGGCCGAGCAGGTCACCGTCGACGGCTCGCACGCCAGCGGTCGCGTCCGCCGCGCCGCCAAGGCCGTGCCCGGGCTGCTGCGTGACCTGCAGGCCGCCGACATCGACCTGGAGTCGATCGAGGTCAAGCGACCCACGCTCGACGACGTGTTCCTCACCCTGACCGGCCGCTCGCTGCGGGACGCCGAGGCGTCCACCGAGAAGGCCGACCCCGAGACCAGCAAGGAGAAGTGAGATGCGGTTCCTGCGCGAGTCCTTCGTCATCTTCCGCCGCCAGCTGCGGATGAACCTGCGCAACCCCGCGTGGGTGCTCATCGGCCTCATGCAGCCGGTGCTCTACCTCTTCCTCTTCGGGCCGCTCCTCAAGCCGATGGCAAGCCAGTTCGGCTACGACAACGCATGGACCTTCTTCGTGCCGGGCATGCTCGTCCAGCTCGGCATGTTCGGGGCCTTCTTCGCCGGGTTCGGGCTCATCTCCGAGTGGCGTGACGGAGTGGTCGAGGCCGAGCGGGTCACGCCCGCCAGCCGGACCGCGCTGCTCATGGGCCGCCTGTGGCGCGACCTGCTGCAGCTGTTCGTCCAGGCCATGGTGCTCGTCGGCCTCGGGTATGCCGTCGGCATGGAGGCGCCGGCGCGCGGCGTCGTCGCAGGCGTCGTGCTGACCCTGCTGGTCGGCGGGGCCTGCGCCGCGGCGTCCAACGCGCTCGCGCTCACCACCAAGTCCGAGGACTCGATGGCGCCGATCATCAACGTCGTGATGATGCCGGTGCTGCTGCTCTCGGGCATCCTGCTGCCGATGACGCTCGGGCCGAAGTGGCTCGAGAAGACCAGCGACTTCATGCCGTTCCGGTGGATCGTCGACGCCGTGCGCAGCTCGTTCCTCGGCGACTTCGGCAACGACAAGATGCTGTGGGGCACCGGCTGGGCTGTGCTGCTGTTCGCGCTCGCCATGTGGTGGGGCACGGCGACCTTCCGCAGGGAGAACGCCTGAGCCTTCCCTGCCCGTCGCCGGAGGTGAGGGTATGCCGCGTGGTCACCACGCGGCATACCCCTCACGTCGTGGGGGGTGTTGGCACAGGAGTGCCCTGGTGGGCGCGCAGCTGCCAGCGTCCACGGTCGCGCACCCACACCGAGCTGCGGCGGGCACGACCAGCCTGGGTCACCGAGTCATAGGTGACGAGCACGACCTCCGGCGCAAGGCCGGTGGCGACGAGGTCCTCGGCGCGCGCGGCATCCGCGCCGTCCTCGGACTCCATGAGGTCCAGGACGCCGTCACGGTCCCACACCCGCCCCGACTGCCCGACCTCGCGGAAGTCCTGGTGCAGCAACAGCCGCGCGCTCTCGCGGTCACCGCGCACGGCACCGGTGAGCAGGGCGCGCTCACAGTCGGCGACGACCTCGAGGTCCTCGTCGGTCGGCAGCTCCGCCACGTCAGCTGGCCTTCTTGGCGGCCTTCTTCGCCGTCTTCTTCGCGGTGGTCTTCTTGGCGGCGGCCTTCTTGGTGGTGGACTTGCTGCTCGACTTCGCGGGCGCGGAGTCGCTCGGCGCCTCGCCTCGACCGGCCTTGGCCTTGTCGACCGACTTCTTGAGCGCCGCCAGCAGGTCGACGACCTCACCGGAGTCGTCCTTGGACTCGGGCGCGTGCTGCACCTCGCCGCCCTCGACCTTGGCCTTGACCAGGGCCTGCACGGCGGCGGCGTAGTCGTCTTCGTACTCGTCCGGCTCGTAGTCGCCCGCGAGCTGCTCGATGAGCAGGTCGGCCATCGCGAGCTCCTGCTTGGTCGCCTTGCCCTCGTCGTCGAGCGTGGCGAAGTCGGGCTTGCGGATCTCGTCGGGCCACAGCAGCGTCTGCATGACGATGACACCGTCGTGGACCCGCAGCACCGCCATCGTCATGCGGGTGCGGATCGAGACGGTGACGACGGCGACGCGGTTCTCCTTCTCGAGGGCGTCGCGCAGCAGGACGTAGGGCTTGGTCGAGTCCTTGTCGGGCTCGAGGTAGTAGGACTTGTCGTAGAGCATCGGGTCGATCTGGTCGGCCGGCACGAACTTCTCGACCGAGATCTCCTTGCTGCTCGTGGCGGGCAGCTCCTTGAAGTCCTCGTCGGTGAGGACGACCATCTCGCCGTCCTCGGTCTCGTAGCCCTTGGCGATGTCGTCGTAGGACACGACCTCGCCGTCGATGCTGCAGGTCCGTTGGTACTTGATCCGGCCGCCGTCCTCACGGTGGACCTGCCGGAACTGCACGTCGTGGTTCTCGGTCGCGGAGTAGAGACGGATCGGTACGTTGACCAGGCCGAAGGAGACCGCGCCCTTCCAGATCGCTCGCATACCCCGATCCTCCCGCATGCCACGGACACGCGCCACGTCCTTGCTGCCACGGCGTGCGCCGGAGCGTCCCGTCAGGGGTCGGCGACCAGTGCGCTCGGGGTGACCTGGACTGCGAACGGCTCGCTCGCGGCATACGACTCGTCACCGCTGACCGACGCGACCTCGACGTAGGCGCCGTCCCGCAGTGCCCACGCGGTGAGGCTGGGCGCCTGCGGGTCGACGACCCAGTAGTGCGGACAGCCCGCGAGCTCGTATCGCGCCTTCTTGAGGTTGAGGTCGATGAGCCGAGTGCTGGGCGAGAGGATCTCCACGGCCAGCAGTGGCGCCACCGGAAGGTCCCGGTCGGTGAAGGCGTCGCGCGGCGCCACGAGCAGGTCCGGCTGGAGCACGGTGTCCTCGGCAAGGACCACATCAAAGGGGGCTGGCAGTAGTTCGAGCTCCTGTGGGATCACATCGCAGAGCCGCAGAATCATGCGTGTGACGACGCGCTGGTGGCGCATCGCGGGTGCCGGAGTCACGACGATGGACCCATCGAGCAACTCGTGGCGTCGTCCGTCATCGGGCATCGCCTCGAGATCGGCACGCGTGAACGGCTCGCCCACCACCATGAGCCCGGTGCTCTCCATGGCTGTCATGGTGCCCCTTTCTCTCCATGCGGCCAAGCCTCCCGCTAGTTGTCGACGGGCCTCGGCCGTTGTCCACAGGTCCCCGGCGATGGTGCGACAGGATGGGGTCATGCGTCCCATGCTGGCCAGCCCGGCCGACTCCACTCCCCGGGGCGAGGACTGGGTGCACGAGGTCAAGTGGGACGGCATGCGCGTGCTCGTCGACGTGCACGACGGCAAGCTCACCATCAGCTCGCGCACCGGCAATGACGTGACCGCGAGCTACCCCGAGCTGGCGCACCTCGCCGACCAGTACGACGACATGCTGCTCGACGGCGAGGTCGTGGCACTCGACGGCGGACGCCCCTCGTTCGCCGCGCTCGCCGACCGCATGCACGTCAAGGACCGGCGACGTGCCGAGCGCCTCGCCGCCGCGCGGCCCGTCACCCTCATGGTCTTCGACCTGCTCCGCCTGTATGCCGCGGACCTCACCTCCCAGCCCTGGTCGGCGCGGCGCGAGCTGCTCGAGCGGCTCGACCTGTCCGGTCGCAGCTGGCAGGTGCCGCCGGTCTACGACGACGGGGACGAGCTGTTCGAAGCCACCCGGGAGGAGGGTCTCGAGGGCATCGTGAGCAAGCGGCGCTCGGCGCCCTACCTGCCCGGGCGGCGCTCGAAGGACTGGGTCAAACGGCCCCACCGCACCAGCGTCTCGGCGGTCGTCGGTGGGTGGCGCCCGGAGAAGACCAACGACTCCGGCCGGCTCGGCGCAGTGCTGCTCGGCGTGCCCGACGGCGCCGGCGGGTGGCGGTTCGCCGGGCGGATGGGCAGCGGGATCGCCGGTGCTGCGGCGGTGCGGCTGGCCGATGCCCTCGCCCCGCTGACGCGCCCGACGTCCCCCTTCAGCGACACCGTTCCCCGCATCGACGCCGCAGGCGCCACCTGGGTCGAACCGCGCATCGTCGTCGAGGCGCGCACCCTGGAGGTGACGCGCGACGGGAGGCTGCGCCAGCCGGCATACCTCGGCATCCGCACCGACGTGACCCCAGCCGACCTGCAGGAGGTGGACGGTGCCTGACCCTGAGGTGACCCGCGTCGAGGTGGCCGGACGCAAGCTGCGCCTGACCAGCCTGGACAAGCTCCTCTACCCCGCCACCGAGACGACCAAGGGCGAGGTGCTCAACTACTACGCTCAGGTGTCCGAGGTGCTGCTCCCCCACCTGGCCGACCGCGCGGTGACGCGGGTGCGCTGGCCGCACGGCGTCGAGGGGCCGTCGTTCTTCGAGAAGAACCTGCCGTCGGGGGCGCCGTCGTGGCTGGAGTCGGTGGTCGTCGACGGCGTGCGGTTCCCGCTCGTCGACAACCTCGCCGACCTGACCTACCTGGTCAACCTCAACTCGATCGAGCTGCACGTGCACCAGTGGACCGTCGCCGACGACGAGCCGCAGCCGCCTAACCGCATGGTGGTCGACCTCGACCCCGGTCAGGGCGCGGGCCTGCACGAGTGCGCCCGCGTTGCGCTGATGGTGCGTGACCGACTTTCCGGCCTGGGCCTGGTCACCTATCCGGTCACCAGTGGCAGCAAGGGAATGCAGCTGTATGCCGGCCTGCCGGGCGACCTCGACAGCGAGACCGTCAAGGAGATGGCGATGCAGCTGGCGCAGGAGCTCACCAAGCGGCACCCGGACCTCGTCGTGTGGAAGATGACCAAGTCGCTGCGGCCCGGCAAGGTCTTCCTCGACTGGAGCCAGAACACCTTCCACAAGACCACGGTGTGCCCGTACTCGTTGCGGGGCAAGGAAATTCCCACGGTGGCGGCACCGCGAACCTGGGACGAGGTGGAGGCCGGCGCGGAGGGTGCGAAGTTCGAGCAGCTCGGGTTCGAGGAGGTGCTCGAGCGGGTGGAACGAGACGGTGACCTGCTGGCACCGCTCTTCGAGACGGAAGGGCACTGAGGGGTGGAGGCGTACTTCGAGCGCACGGGCGAGACGACCTTCCGGGCGACTGACCACGTCGGTGGCGCGTGGCAGTTGGACGAGCAGCACATCGCCCCCGCCCTGGGGCTGCTGGCTCACGTCGTCGAGCTCGACCGCGAGCGGCGTGGTCGTGACGACCTCGTCGTCGCCCGGTTGTCGTTCGACATCCTCGGGACAGTGCCGGTCGATGAGGTCGAGACGTCGGTGTCCGTGCTGCGGCCCGGCCGCACCATCGAGCTCGTGGAGGCGACGCTGGCGCACGCCGGCCGCCGGGCGGTCGTCCTGCGGGCGTGGCTCATGGCGCCGGGCGACACCGCCGCGCTGGCCGGCACTCCCCTGCCCCGCATCCCCGGTCCCGACGAGACCGAGCCGTGGGATGCCACCACGGTGTGGAACGGCGGGTTCATCGCGTCGGCGCAGGTGCGGCGCACGCTGGTCGAGCCGGGGCGTGGGCAGTTCTGGGTCACCACGGAGGTCCCCCTCGTCGGCGGCGAGCCGGTGAGTGCCTTCGCGCGCGCGGTCGGCCTGCTCGACATCGCCAACGGCATGGTGGTGCGGGTGGACCCACGCGAGGTCGCCTTCCCCAACGTGGACCTGACCGTCCACTTCTTCCGCCAGCCGGGCGGCCGCTGGGTCGGGTTCGACACGTCGGTGTCGTTCGGTGCTGTGGGGCTCGGGCTGACGAGCACGGTCCTGCACGACGAGCAGGGGCCGGTCGGCACGATGGCGCAGCTGCTCACCGTCCGCCCGTGATTTTCATGTCCCGCAACATGCCGTCGATCGTGACTGCGGACGGCATGTTGCGGGACATGAGTGCGGGACATGAGTGCGGCAGGGTCCGACTAGCGCCCGCGCCCGCGCAACCTCGGACAGCCGCTGCACTCGTGCACCCCGGGCAGGGCGTAGATGAAGCAGCACGACACCCGTTCGGGCGGGCCTTGGCCGCGGGCACGTGCAGCCGCCATGGCCCAGACGTCGTCGACCAGGCCGAGTCGGGTGCGGCGGCCGAGGTGGGCCTCCGCCTCATAGGTGAGGGCGAACTCCGTTGCGGCACTTCGGTATGCCGCGTGCGCCAGCTCCAGACGCTCCTCCAGCAGCGCTGGGGTCGCCGCGGCGGTACGCAGCTGCACCGTGACCGGGTAGAGCTGGTGGGGCTCGAGCTCGAAGCTCAACCCGGCACGCAGGGGGTCGAGGACGACGGCGCTGTGCCACGCGGCATACACCGCGGGAACAGCGGCCACCTCGAGGAACCACTGCAGGACGAACGCGCCCGGCATGGCGACCGGCGCTGGCTGGCGGTACTGGCGCCGCGTGCCGGCCGCGAGCGCGGCTCGCCACGGCGCGGTCGGGTCGGCGCCGTCATGCACCTGCGCCCGCCAGACCTGCGCCCACACCCAGGTCAGGTCGGGGTCGTCAGGGCCGGCGGCGACCAGCCGTGGGTAGGGCAGGACCGACGCGAGCCGCGCCGTCAGCGAATGCGCGTCGATGGGGCTCAGTGAGCCTTGTCGTAGGCGGCCTGCACCTCGGCCGAGATGCGTCCGCGGTCGCTGACCTTGTGGCCGTTGGCGCGAGCCCACTCGCGCACCTCGGTCACGTCCCGCTTGGCGCCGGAGCGGAAACTGGAGCGCCCGCTGGACCGCCGTCCGCCGGCCTTGCGGGCGTGGCCGACATAGGGCGCCAGGGCGTCGCGCAGCTTGCCGGCGTTCTTGGCGTTGAGGTCGATCTCGTAGGTCGTGCCGTCGAGGGCGAAGGTCACCGTCTCGTCGGCGGCGCTGCCGTCCAGGTCGTCCTCGAGGACGATGGTCACGCGCTGAGCCATGATTTCCTTTCCGGAAAACTTTGATGCACTAGGGAGCAGCACCAAAGTAGCCGGGAAAGCGCTCAGGTCAAAGCCGGGAAAGGATTAGGAATTCTGGTCGCGAGCCGCCGAATTCGACGCGTCCGGCTTTTCAACGGATTCCGCGTCGGCGTGGTCGCGGTCCCATTGGGAATGGGCCAGCCTTTCCTTGCGGTCACCTTCGATCATGTTCTTGATGACGAGCCAGAAGAGGAATCCGACTCCCACCGAAGGAATCAGGGCAGCGAGGTAGGGCCACAACGAGCTCACCGGGAAACCTCCGGCTTGAGGTGGGGAAACAGGATCGTCTCGCGGATGTTGGCGCCGGTGAAGAGCATGATCATGCGGTCGACGCCGAACCCGAGCCCACCCATCGGCGGTGCGCCGTACTCGAGCGCCCGCAGGAAGTCCTCGTCGAGCTGCATGGCCTCGGGGTCACCGCCGGCAGCCTTGACCGACTGCGCGGTCAGCACGTCACGCTGGATCACGGGGTCGATGAGCTCGGAGAAACCGGTGCCTCGCTCGACTCCGGCGATGATGAGGTCCCACGCCTCGATGAGCCCGGGCTTGCTGCGGTGGGGGCGGGCCAGCGGCTGGGCGATCGCCGGGTAGTCGCACAGGAACGTCGGCTGCAGCAGGCCCGGCTCGACAAGCTCACCGAGCAGCTCGAGGAAGACCTTGTCCTTGTCCCAGGCGGGGTCGACCTCGACGTCGTGCTTCGCGGCATACCCGCGCAGCGTCTCGACGTCCGTGTCGATGGTGATGGTCTCGCCGACCGCCTCGCTCACCGCGTCGTAGACGGGCAGCCAGCGCCACTCGCCGCCGAGGTCGACGGTGCCCCGCTCGGTCTCGATCGTCCGGGACCCGAGGGCGTCGGCGACACCGAGGTAGATGTCGCGCAAGAGCATCGCGATCGAGGTCTGGTCGCCGTAGGCCTGGTAGGCCTCGAGCATCGTGAACTCGGGGCTGTGGGTGGCGTCGACACCCTCGTTGCGGAAGATGCGGCCCATCTCGTAGACCCGGTCGACGCCGCCGACGACGGCCTTCTTGAGGTTGAGCTCCAACGCAATCCGCAGGGTCATGTCCTGGTCGAACGCGTTCATGTGGGTGCGGAACGGGCGGGCCGCCGCGCCACCGTGGACCAGCTGGATGATCGGCGTCTCGACCTCGAGGTAACCCTGCGCCTCGAGGACTCCGCGCACGGCCGTGAGCGCGGTGGCCTTGGTGCGCACCATGTCCCGCGACTCCTGCCGCACGATGAGGTCGGCGTAGCGCTGGCGCACCCGCGACTCCTCCGACAGGTCCTTGTGCAGGACCGGCAACGGGCGCAGCGCCTTGCTCGCCATCTCCCAACGCGTCGCCATCACCGACAGCTCGCCGCGCTTGGACGAGATGACGCGGCCCTGCACGAACACGTGGTCGCCCAGGTCGACGTCGGCCTTCCACGCGTCAAGCGCCTCCTGGCCGACCTCGGCGAGGCTGAGCATGACCTGCAGCCGCGTGCCGATGCCCTCCTGCAACGTGGCGAACGCGAGCTTGCCGGTGTTGCGGATGAACATCACGCGACCGGCGACGCCGACGACGTCCTGCGTCTCCTCGCCCGCCTCGAGGTGGCCCCACTTCTCCCGCACCTCGGCGAGGGTGTGCGTGCGCTCCACCGACACGGGGTAGGCCTGGCCGCCTTCGGCGATGAGCCGGTCCCGCTTCTCGCGCCGGATCTTCAGCTGCTCGGGCAGGTCGCTCTCGGGGGCGCCGTCCGGCGTGGAAGTGGCGAGGGGGTCGGGGGTCTGGCTCACCCGCCAAGGGTACCCAGCGGCAGACAGTGCCTCGCATGGCGGGCAAGGACGCGTGGACGGCGCCACTCCTCGTGCGTCGCGTCGAACGCAGCCCGTATGCCGCCCTGCCGGACGACGAGTGGCCGCTCACCATCGCGGCCGTCACCCAGGTGATGCGGCGGCCTCGACCTCGCGTCGGCCCCGTCCGGAGGCTCCGTCAAGCGAGCTCCACACCAGCAGCGGTCGCCGCACCGCGGAGGTCGGCATCCCGTGTCGCCAAGGCTGCTGCGTTTCGTTCCGCCAGAGCGAGGTATGCCGCGTCGTAGGCCGTGAGGCCATGGCGGGCCGCCACCGCGAGCAGTTCAGGGAGAGGGGTCCCGGATGGATCACTGATCATGGGAAGTTGGTGGAGGAGGGCCAGGAACCGTGCAGACTGCGCTTCGGTGATCCGCCCCTTGCGCTGCGCTAGGAGCAACACATTGCACACTTCGAGGCCCCACAGCTGCGGCACCACCGCACCTTCCGTCGCGACCCTGTCCAGGAGCGCATCCGTGGCACTAGTGGCCTCGTCCTCGAAACACCAGGCCATCGTGACCGATGCGTCCACCACCAGCATCAGCGACGGCCCTCGGCAGCCATGCGGCGCACCGAGAGCCCGCGAAGGCGGACCCCCTTGCGCTCGGCCTTGATCGCCTCGACCACTTGCGCCGGCGTTCCATCGCCTCCGGAGACCGGCACGAGCCGGGCCACTTCCCGACCGTGCTTCGTGATCGTCACCGTTGCACCCGCCGCGACCTCATCGAGCAGACGGGGCAGGTGCGTCTTGGCTTCATAGGAACCGATCGTGCTCATGACCCCATACTAGTCTACGACTGGTCTGAATCCACCAGGTCCAGGGCGAGGTCGAGGATCGGGCTGGAGTGGGTGAGCCCGCCGACCGAGAGGTAGTCGACGCCGGTGAGCGCGTAGTCGCGGGCCACCTCGAGCGTGAGCCCGCCGGTGGCCTCGAGCTCGACGGCCTCCCCGAGCTCCGCCTGCCTCGCCCGCACGGCCTCGACCGTCGCGCGCAGCAGGTCGACGGACATGTTGTCGCACAACAGGAACCGCGCCCCGACCCCTACCGACTCCAGGGCCTCCTCGGTCGTGGTGACCTCCACCTGCACGGTCACGTCGGGGAACTTCTCGCGCACCGCGGCATACGCGGCCGACAGCGAGCCGGCGGCGAGCTTGTGGTTGTCCTTGATCATCGCGACGTCGTAGAGGCCCATCCGCTTGTTGGTGCCACCGCCGGCACGCACGGCGTACTTCTCCAGCGCGCGCAGCCCCGGCGTCGTCTTGCGGGTGTCGAGCACGGTCGCGCCGGTGCCGTCGAGCGCGTCGGCCCACCGCCGCGTGTGGGTGGCAACGCCGGAAAGCCGGCAGACGATGTTGAGCATGGTGCGCTCCCCGACGAGCGTCACCTGGGTGGAGCCGCGCAGCGTGGCGATGACGTCGCCCCTGCGCACCTCGTCGCCATCCGCCCGAACGGCCTCGACCTCGAGTGCATCCGCGCCGAGCCGCCGCGCGACCGCGTCGAACACCAACGAGATGACGGGTATGCCGGCCACGACGCCGTCCGCACGCGCGACCACCTGCGCGGTGCTCACCTGGCCGGGCGGGATGGTCGCCGCCGTCGTGACGTCGACGCCCTCGGGGCCCCCGAGGTCCTCGTCGAGCGCGGTGTCGACGACGCGCTGGGCGTCCTCGAGCGGGAAGCGGAGGTCGTCCGAAGTCATGAGATGTCCTGTGCTGCAACGGGATGGAAGGTGGTGGTGACGGACCCGTCGCGGCCACGAGTCGCGCGCTGGTTGCCCCGCCAGTGCTCGTCGTCGAGGTCGCGGAAGTCGTCGCGCACGTGCCCGCCGCGGGTCTCCTCGCGGCGCGCGGCGAGGTGGGTGAGCAGCTGCCCGACCTGGAGCAGGTTGGTCGTCTCCCACGACTGCGGGCCCGGCTCCGCCGCGGACTCGTCGAGTGACCGCTCGGCCAGGGCCGCGAGCGCCAGCGCGGTGGCGGCGGTCGACTCGGCCGTGCGAACCGCGCCGGAGCCGCGGGTCATCGCGGCCTGCACCTCGACCCGTGCTGTCTCCGCCAGCAGGGTGGCCGGGCCCTTGGGCCGCCCGGCCTGACCGGCCGGCACCGGCGGCAGCTCACCCGCCGCGAGGCGTGCGGTGAGGTCGTCGGCGATGCGATGCGCGAAGACGAGGCCCTCCAGCAGCGAGTTCGACGCGAGCCGGTTGGCACCGTGGACGCCGGTGCACGACACCTCACCGCAGGCGTAGAGGCCCTCGACCGTGGTGCGTCCGTGCAGGTCGGTGCGGACTCCGCCCGAAGCGTAGTGCTGGGCCGGCGCGACGGGCAGCAGCTCGGTGGCCGGGTCGAAGCCGAGCTCCCGGCACCGCGCCACGATCGAGGGAAACCGCTCCTGGAGGAACTCGGCGCCGAGGTGCCGCGCGTCGAGGTAGACGTGGTCCTCGCCCGTCTCGCGCATGCGGTCGACGATCGCCCGGGCCACGACGTCACGCGGCGCCAGGTCGGCGAGGGGGTGCTTGCCCTCCATGAACCGCACCCCGTCCTTGTCGACGAGGAACGCACCCTCGCCCCGCACCGCCTCGGAGATCAGCGGCTGCTGACCGCTGGAGCCCGCGCCGAGCCACAACACCGTGGGGTGGAACTGCACGAACTCCACGTCAGCGACCTCGGCGTGCGCGCGCAGCGCGGCGGCGAGTCCGTCGCCGGTGGCCACGGACGGGTTCGTCGTCGCGGCATACACCTGCCCGATCCCACCGGTGGCGAGGACGACGGCGCGCGCCCGCGCGGCACCCACGCCATCGCGTTGCCCCTCCCCGATGACGTGCAGGGTGACGCCGCAGGCGCGTCCGGTGTCGTCGAGCAGCAGGTCGAGGACCAGCGCGTGCTCGATGACCTCGATGCCCGGGTCGTCCTGCACGCGCCGCAGTGCGGCGATGAGGGCGCGTGAGATCTCGCGGCCGGTGGCATCACCGCCGGCATGGGCGATGCGGTCGCGGTGGTGGCCGCCCTCGCGGGTCAGCTTGATCTCGCCGTCGGCGCCGCGGTCGAACTCGGCGCCGAGCGCCACCAGCTCGCGCACCCGACCGGGCCCCTCGGTCACGAGAGCCCGCACCGCGTCGACGTCGCAGACACCGACTCCGGCGACGAGGGTGTCGCGCAGGTGCTCCTCCGGCGAGTCCGCCGGGTCGAGCGCGGCGGCGATGCCGCCCTGGGCCCACATCGTCGAGCCCTCGTTCAGCACCGTCTTGGTCACGAGCAGGACGCGTTCGACCCGCTGGCGCAGGCGCAGCGCCGTCGTGAGCCCGGCGATGCCCGACCCGACGACGATGACGTCGGCCTGCGCGGTCCACCCCGGCTGGGGGGCGCGCAGCCGGCCGGGGATCGAGAGGTATGCCGCGTCGTCGCCGACCGTGGGCTCAGTCATGGTCGCGACGGGTCACGGCCGAGGTCTTGAGACCGAACCCGTCCGGCACGTCACCGCCGTCGTGACCGACCTCGACGATCTTGTTGTCCTTGTCGACGAAGACGACCTGGGGCTCGAAGGTGCGCGCCTCGCTGTCGTCCATCGCGGCATACGCGATGATGATGACCGTGTCGCCGGGCGAGATGAGACGGGCTGCGGCGCCGTTGATGCAGACGATGCCGGAACCCCGCTCACCCTCGATGGCGTAGGTCGTCAGGCGGCTGCCGTTGTCGACGTCTACGACGTCGACCTGCTCTCCCGGCAGCAACCCGGCCGCGTCCATGAGGTCACGGTCGATGGTGAGCGAGCCGACGTAGTGCAGGTCGGCCTGGGTGACGGTGGCACGGTGGATCTTGGCGTAGAGCATGAAGCGCTGCATGACGAACTCCGTTGCTGTGCTTGGGTGTTTCGTGTCGATCAGGTGGCGACGGCGGTCGCGTCGATGTCGGAGAAGACCTCGATGGCTCCCCCACCGGGTCCAACGTTGACGGGCTGGTTGTCGATGAGCCGAGTCGTGCCGACCCGGCCAGCGACCGCGAGGAGCGCCTCGCCGCGGTACCACTCCGGCACATCCTCGAGCGTCGTCGGATGGACGAGCACGAGGTAGTCGACGAGGGCCAAGGGCTCGCGCACCAGCACCGCGCGCGCCGCCCGCCGGACTGCCGACGGGCCTTCGGTCGCGGCATCCGCGCCCGCCTTGAGCGCCCGCGACAGGGCGAGTGCCACCTCGCGGTCGGAGTCGGTGAGGTACATGTTGCGGCTGCTCATCGCCAGCCCGTCGGGCTCACGGACCGTCGGCACCGACACCACCCGCACGGGGAAGTCCAGGTCGCGCACCATGCGCCGGATGAGCAGCAGCTGCTGGGCGTCCTTCTGCCCGAAGTAGGCGCTGTCCGCCCCGGTCAGGTGGAACAGCTTGGCCACGACCGTGAGGACCCCGTCGAAGTGACCGGGCCGGGAGTGGCCCTCGAGCACGGTGCCGAGCGGGCCGGCCGAGATGCGGACGCCGGGGTCACCGTCCTGGTAGACGACGTCAGGGGTGGGCGCGAAGACCACATCGACACCCGCGTCGCGGCAGATCTCCATGTCGGCGTCGAAGGTGCGCGGGTAGCGCGACAGGTCCTCCTTCGGCCCGAACTGCAACGGGTTGAGGAAGATCGTCACGATGACGTGCTCGGCCTTCTCGCGGGCGGTGCGGATGAGGGTCGCGTGCCCCTCGTGCAGCGCACCCATCGTCATCACGACCGCCACGTCGCCGCTGAGCTGGGCCCGCTCGCGACGCAACGCGTCACGCGTGTGGGCCACGGCCGGCATACCCCTGGTGTCACTGGCGCCGGTCGGTTCGCTCACGGGTCACTCCTGGGGTCGGTGCCGAGGATCTCCAACAGGGGCTCCGCGGCGTGGGGGCGAAGCCGACCGCTGGCCAGCGCCCGCTCCGCGGTGGCGCGGGCGAGCGCGAGGTAGGTCGGTCGGACGTCGGGGGTGAGGCTCTGCAGCTGTCTCAGGTGCTCCGCCACCGTACCGGCATCGCCGCGCGCGACCGGCCCGGTGAGTGCCGCGTCACCTGCGCGCAGGGCGTTGTCCAGGGCGGCGCCGACCAGTGGGCCGAGCATGCGGTCCGGCGCCTCGACCCCAGCCGCCCGCAGCGCCTGCAGCGCCTGGGCGACGAGCGTGACGAGGTGGTTGGCGCCGTGTGCGAGGGCCGCGTGGTAGAGCGGGCGTGCCTCCTCGGCGATCCACACCGGTTCGGCACCGAGCTCGATGACCAGGGCCTCGGCGACCGGACGCAGGGGCTCGGGCGCGGTGATGCCGAAGCAGCACTCGACGAGGCGGTCGAGGTCCATCGCCGTGCCGGTGAACGTCATCGCCGGGTGCAGCGCCATCCCGAGGATGCCGGTCTCGGCCGCCGGGGCGAACACCTCGGTGCCGTGTCGCCCGGAGGTGTGCAGGACCAGCTGCCCCGGTCGCCATGCGCCGGTGGCCGCGAGACCGGAGACGAGGTCGGCGAGGGCGTCGTCGGGCACGGCCAGCACGACCAGCTCGGCTCGCCTGACGACCTCCGCCGGGTCGACCAGCGGCACGTCGGGCAGCAGCGCCGCGGCCCGCTCCCGCGACTCCTCACTCACCCCGGAGACGGCGACGACGTGGTGGCCGGCGCGGGCCAGCGCGGCGCCGAGCACGGCGCCGACGCGTCCGGCGCCGACGACCCCGACCGTGAGCCGGGCCGGCCGTACGTCGCTGAAGTCCACCCACCCAACCTATCCACCGCAGTGGGGTGCCTGAGCACGACCTGTCGGTAGGTCTCAGGCGCTCAACTTCGCAAGGATGAGGGGATGGGCGGGCAGACGTGGGTGAGTGCGTGGCAGGACGCGCTCTACGGCGACCACGGGTTCTACCGCTCCCCCGTCGGGCCGGCGGGGCACTTCACCACTGCCACGCACGGACCCACCGGACGCATCCTGGCCGAGGCACTGCTGCGCCTCGCAGCCGAGCACGGCCTCACCTCGGTCGTCGACGTGGGCGCCGGGCGGGGTGAGCTGCTGAGGCACCTGTATGCCGCGCAGCGGGTTTCCGTGGACGGGTCACCGACCGTGGCACTCACCGGGGTCGACGTGGTGACCCGTCCCGAGGGGCTCCCCGAGGACGTGCGGTGGCTGCGTTCTCCCGGTGGCCCCACCTTGCCGGACGGGCTCACCGGCCTCACTGACGCCCTGGTGGTCGCCCATGAGTGGCTCGACGTGGTGCCGTGCACCGTCGCCGAGGTCGACTACGCGGGCACCCTGCGTGAGCGCCTGGTCGACCCGACCACCGCGACGGAGTCGTGGGGTAGCCCCGTTCGCGGCGCCGAGCTCGGCTGGGCCGAAAAGCACTGGCCCACAACACAACCCGGCGGCCGCGTCGAGATCGGCCTCACGCGCGACCTCGCCTGGCGCGACCTCCTCGACCGCATCGACCGAGGGGTCGCCCTGGCCATCGACTACGGCCACACAGCGGTGACGCGCCCGCCGCTCGGCTCACTCACGGCATACCGCGACGGCCGCCAGGTCGCGCCCGTCCCGGATGGCAGCAGCGACCTCACGGCCCACGTCGCCATGGACTCGCTCGTGCATGACGAGCTCGTCGACCAACGAACAGCGTTGCGCCGCTTGGGGATTCACGGCGAGACTCCGCCCCTGAGCCTTGCCCGCACCGACCCCGCCGCCTATCTCGCCACACTCGAGCAGGCGAGCGCTGCGGCCGCGCTGACGGCACGCAGCGGTTTCGGTGACTTCCTCTGGGCGTTCAGCCGGCGGGGCTGACGACGAGCCGCTCGAAGCCGCGGAGCACGAACGTCGGCCGCTGCACCGCCTCGACCACCTCCAGCCGCGGAAACCGCCCGAGGAGCGTCCGCAGCGAGATGGCGAGCTCGAGCCGGGCCAGCGGCGCACCGATGCAGAAGTGGATGCCGGCGCCGAAGGCGAGGTGCGGGTTGGGGTCGCGGGTGGGGTCGAACCGGTCCGGGTCGGCAAAGACCGCCGGGTCGCGGTTCGCGGCCCCGAGCAGCGCCGCCACCTTGTCGCCCGGCGCCAGGTCGACGCCCGCCACCGCTGTCGGCTCCTTGGCCGTGCGTTCGAAGAGGTGCAGCGGCGAGTCGTGGCGCAGGAACTCCTCGACCAGCCGGTCGACGGCGGCTGGGTCCCCCGCGTCCACCTCGGGTCGGTCGGGCGCGGTGAGCCACGAGTGCAGGCCGTTGCCGAACCCGTTGACGCTCGCCTCGTGTCCGGCGTTGAGCAGCAGCACCGCGGTGGCGACCAGCTCGTGGGCCGAGAGCCGGTCCGACCCGTCACGGGCCTGCACCAGGTCGGTGAGGAGGTCGTCGCCGGGCGCCTTTGCGCGCTCCGCCGCCAGCTCCTCCACGTATGCCGCGAACTCGCCTGCCGCGAGACGCGCGGCAGCCTCCTCGGTCGGTGTCCGGTCGACCTCGTACATCCGCACGATCGCCTGCGACCACGGACGCAGCAGGTGCCGGTCGCCCTCGGGCACCCCGAGCAGCTCGGCGATGACGAGCACGGGCAACGGCTCGGCATACTGCTCGATCACGTCGAACTCGCCGTCGGGCAGCTGCGCCGACAAGCCACCGGCGAGCTCCTCGATGCGGGGGGCGAGACGTTGCACGTGACCGCGCCCGAAGGCCCCGGCGACGAGGCGGCGCAGCCGAGTGTGCTTGGGCGGCTCGCTGTCGAGGATCGAGTCGGCGTGCAGCCAGTTGAAGGTGTCCCAGTCCGCCTGCGGGCTGCGCGGACCGAACACCCGGCCCAACCGCCGGTCACGCAGGACCGCCCCGGCCTCGGCGTGCCCGGTGGCCAGCCAGCTGCCCATGCCCGAGTGCCACGCGACGGGCGCCGCCGCACGCAGGGCCGCCAGGTGCGGGTAGGGGTCGGCGACCACGGCCGGGTCGGCCAGATCGAGGAAGTCAGCGGCGTCGATGGCGGTGGTCACGGGCACGAGAGCAGCCTGCCGCAGGCGGGCGAGTTTTGTCAGGCGCCCCGGCCCCGGCACACTTGATGGCTGCTGTACCTCGAAAGGACCCCGTCCCCATGACCCAGCGCCCCAGCCGCGCGCGAGCGTGCGCCGTCGCCGCCGGCACCCTCGTGACCGCGTTCGTCCTCGCCGGTTGCGGTGGCGGCACCCAGCCCAGCGGCAACGTCACGGTGACGGTCACCCCCACCGTCACGGCCAGCTCGGCGGCCAAGCCGAAGCCCGCACCCAAGCCCGCCGCACCGAAGAGCGACGACAAGGGCCGCGCCTTCGAGTACGGCACGGTCACCAGGAGCAGCAAGGTCGGCGACACCACCGTGCTGGAGATCGACCGGTGGACCTGGAAGGGCCTCGACGACGCCAAGCTCGCGCGCAGCGGTGTGCCCACCACGCCCTTCAAGGGCAAGGAGCCCTACGAGAACCAGAACGCCAAGCTGACCTACACGGTGCCGGTCACGGGCGGGGCCCGGGTGCTCGTCCACCACTGCGTGGCTGCCGACCAGCCGTTGCAGACCAAGTCGGTCGACGCCAGCGCGCTCGCCGACCTGCCGAACCGTGAGAACACGGTCCTCTTCCGGCTGGACAAGAACGGCTGGCTCGTCTCGGCCGACAACATCCCCGGCTGCCCCGGCTGAGCATGGCCTAGCCTGAGGCCCATGTCGACGGCCTCGGACTCGCCTGCGGACGGCCAGCGGGAGCTGACCGTCGGCATGGGCGCCGGCGGCCTGGCGACCGCCGACATGGTCCTCAACATCGGGCCGCAGCACCCCGCGACCCACGGCGTGCTGCGGCTGCGGATCGTCGTCGACGGTGAGCGGATCGTGTCAGCCGACCCGGTCGTGGGTTACATGCACCGCGGGGCGGAGAAGCTGTTCGAGGTCCGCGACTACCGGCAGATCGTCGTCCTGGCCAACCGGCACGACTGGCTGTCGGCGTTCTCCTCCGAGCTCGGGGTGGTCCTCGGGGTCGAGTCCATGCTCGGCCTGGAGGTGCCCGAGCGGGCGGTGTGGGCGCGCACGCTGCTGGCCGAGCTCAACCGAGTCCTCAACCACCTGATGTTCCTCGGCTCCTACCCGCTGGAGCTCGGCGCGATCACCCCGATCTTCTACGCGTTCCGTGAGCGCGAGGAGCTCCAGGCCGTCATGGAGGAGGCTGCGGGCGGTCGGCTCCACTACATGTTCAACCGGGTCGGCGGCCTCAAGGAGGACCTGCCCGCGGGGTGGCTCGACCGGGCCGCGGCCGCCGTCGCGAGCGTGCGCCGACGGCTCCCCGACCTCGAAGCCATGATCGTGGGCAACGAGATCCTCGAGGCACGCACTCGCGGGGTCGGCGTCCTCACGCCGGAAACCATTGCGGCGTATGGGGTTTCGGGTCCCATCGCGCGCGCGTCCGGCGTCGACGTCGACCTGCGCCGGGACGAGCCCTACCTCGCGTATGCCGAGCTGTTCGGCGACGCGGGCCCGGGCCGGGTCGTGACCCGCACCGACGGGGACTGCCTGGCGCGGCTCGAGGTGCTGCTCGAGCAGGTGCACGTGAGCCTCGACCTCGCCGACGCGTGCATCGACCGCATGCGCTCGCTCGGCAAGGGGCCGGTCAACGTGCGGCTGCCCAAGGTGCTCAAGGTGCCCGAGGGCGACCAGTACACCGCGACCGAGAACCCGCTCGGGTTCAACGGCTACTACCTCGTGTCGCGTGGCGAGAAGACCCCGTGGCGGCTCAAGCTGCGCTCGGCGTCGTTCAACAACGTCTCGGTGCTCGGCGAGGTGCTGCCCGGCAACCTCATCGCCGACATGGTCGCCATCTTGGGGTCGATGTTCTTCGTCGTCGGCGACATCGACAAGTAGCCCCCTCAGGCGGGCGCGCCGCCTGCGCCGCCGGCAGCCGCCGCACCGTCACCGTCGCGGCCGCTGCCGTCGATGCGGCACCACGCCTGGGTGACCATGCCGGCCACGGCGAGCACGACCGCACCCAGGCACAGGGCCAGCAACCGCCACAGCACCCCGCGATAGCCCGGCAGGTCGAGGTCGGCGAGCGCGTGCGCGACCTGCGCGGCATACCAGCCGAGCACGGCCGACCCGGTGAGCGCGGCCGCCTGGGCGAGCACCAGGGTGCGCGCGGCGCGGATCGGGCTGAGCGGCTTGGTGGCGCGCCCCTGCAGGAACCGCCGCACCGGCAACCCCGCCCCGATCACGAGGGCGGCCATGACCACCAGCAGGATCGACGACACCCAGGACGCGCCGCCGAGCAGGTGACCGGACGAGAGCCAGAAGCGCCACCCGACCCAGGACAGCGCGCCGACGACGAGCACGACCATGGCGAGCAGCGACCAGCGCACGCCGCCAGCGTTGTTCACCACGGCCCCTCCAGGAGGTCGACGTCCGGGCCCGGCCGGATGCCGGAGACGTCGACGTCGTGCACGAGGTCGGCCACGCGCCGCACCTCGCCGTCGACCCGAAGGACGGCCTCGGGGTCGACCTGAGCCCACGGCACGAGGACGAACCCGCGTTCGTGGGCTCGCGGGTGCGGCAGCGTCAGCGTCGGCGTGTCCATCACGACGTCGGTGTCGAAGACCGGGTCGCCGTACTGCACCAGGTCGAGGTCGAGAGTCCTTGGGCCCCAGTGGATCTCGCGGGTGCGGCCATGAGCCTGCTCGATGTCGTGCAGCTCCGCAAGCAGCGACGACGGTGCCAGGTGAGTGCTCCCCACGGCCACCGCGTTGAGGTATGCCGGCTGGTCGGGTCCGCCGACCGCATCCGTCTCGTAGAGTCCGGACACCTGGAAGTCACCGCCGAGCAGAGTGAACAGGGCGATGGTCGCGTCGTGGAGGGTCTCCAGCGACTCACCGAGGTTGGAGCCGAGGGCGATCACCACCTCCGCGCTGCGTTCTCGTGTCACGACCACCTGGACGTCGGTGAAGGGATGCCCGACCGGCGCCTGGGGCTTGTGGACCACCACCTCGACCGCCTCCACCAGCGGCCGCGTCAGCACCTTGTCCGCGATCCGTGCAGCCAGCGCCTCGATGAGGTCGAGCGAGTCGCCCTCGATGAGCGCGACGACGTCGGCGGCGACCTCGGCGTAGTTGACCGTGTCGGCGAGGTCGTCGCTGGTGCCGGCCGGGGTGAGGTCGACGGTCATGGTGACGTCGACAACGAAGGTCTGGCCGTCGCGCTTCTCGAAGTCGAGCACGCCGTGGAAGCCCTTGGCGGAGATGCCCTTGAGGACGATCTGGTCACTCATGGTGGCAACCTACCGAGCCGCCCTGATGGCCTGGTCGACGCGTAGCGCGTCGAGCGTCGACGGGACGTGGTGGACCCGGACGCCCCAGGCCCCGGCTCGGGCGGCGTGCACCGACGTGGCGGCGGTGGCGACGTCGCGATCGAGCGGGTCACGAGGCGTGCCGCCGTCGGGCACCCCGAGTCGCCCGAGGAACGTCTTGCGCGAGGTGCCGACCAGCACGGGACGACCGAGCGCCATGATGCGGTCGAGGTGGGCCAGCAGCCGCCAGTTGTGCTCGGCGAGCTTGGCGAACCCGAACCCCGGGTCGAGCACGACCTGCTCGGGGGCCACCCCGGCGTCGACCAGCGCGTGCAACCGCTGGCGCAGCTCGCGCGCCACGTCGCTGACGACGTCGTCGTAGGTCGCCCGCTGCTGCATGTCGGCGCTGTGGCCGCGCCAGTGCATGACGACGAAAGGCGCGCGCGCCGCCGCGACGACCGAGGCCATGTCCGGGTCGGCGAGACCACCGCTGACGTCGTTGACGACTGCGGCCCCCGCGTCGAGGGCGGCCTGTGCCACCTCGGCCCGCATCGTGTCGATCGACACCACCGCGCCCTCCGTAGCGAGGGCGCCGACGACCGGCACCACCCGGCGCAGCTCCTCCCGGACCGTCGGGCGCTCGGCACCCGGGCGCGTCGACTCCCCTCCCACGTCGAGGATGTCTGCACCCTGCAGCAGCAGCTCGCGGCCATGGGCCACGGCGGCCTCGGGCTCGAACCACTCACCGCCGTCGCTGAACGAGTCGGGTGTCACGTTGACCACGCCCATCACGACAGGAAGCCCGTCGTCGCGACGCATCGGCCACTCGGTCACTGCCATCAGCCCTCACTCCTCTCCCCGGTCAGCATGCCCTCCAGCCAGCGCAGCCGCGGCCAGGTGAGGAACGCCTCGGCCTCCAGCGCGGCCAGCCCGACCCGCGGCAGGTCCGACGCGGTCGGGTAGACGAGGAACCGTGGCTGCCACTGCGGCCCGAACTTGGCGTTGAACCGGTAGAGGCTCTCGATCTGCAGCCACCGCGAGGCGAACAGCAGGGCGCGGCGCCACAGCTTCAGCACCGGTCCTGCGCCCAGCCGCTCACCGCGTTCCAGGGCCGAGCGGAAGGCCGCGAAGTTCAGCGACACCCACCGCACCCCCAGCCCGGGGGCCTCCCGCAGTGCGGTCGCGATCATCAGCTCGTTGACGCCCGGGTCGGCGCTGGAGTCGCGGCGCATGACGTCCAGCGACATCCCGTCGGCCCCCCACGGCACGAACTGCAGGAACGCCCGCACCTGGCCGTCCTGGCGCGCCGTCACGAACACGCAGTCGGGGTCGGCGTCGTCGAGCAGCCGCCCGAGCGCCATCGAGAACCCGCGCTCGGTGTCGGACGAGCGCCACGACGCGGCGTCCTGCAGGGCCTGGCTGCGGCCGTCGAGGGGCACGTCGCGCACCCGGGTGACGTCCACGGCATACCCGGCCCGCGCGACGCGCGACACCATCTGGCGCACGTTGCGCATGGCTCGGCCCTCGAGGGTGAAGACGGTGGTGTCGATGATCGCCTCGTCGCCCAGCTCGAGCGCGGAGAAGCCGGTCTCGCGGACCCAGATCTTCCCGGCCTGCTCGGTGCAGCCGAGCACCGCCGGGGTCCAGGCGTGCAGCTGGGCCTCCTCGAGGAACACCGCCATCGCGCCCGGCCACGCCTCCGGGTCCCCGATCGGGTCACCGCTGGCGAGCATGACGCCGGACACGACCCGGTAGGCGACCGCGGACTTCCCGGTCGGCGACCACACCACCGACTTGTCGCGGCGGGTGTTGAAGTAGGCCAGCGAGTCGGCGTGCCGACCCATGAGCGCGCGCAGGGCGGCGTCGTCGGCGTCGGTGAGGTGCGGGCGCGGCTCGGCCGGGCGCAGCGCGAGGTAGATGGTCGTCAGCGTGGTCATGAGGCCCAGGCCCAACAGCACCGACCCGACCGTGTCGGCCGTGCGGTCGCGGGTGAACTCGACCGGGCCGTCGAGCCCGACCGCCCCGAGCACGACCTCGACGAAGAAGTCGACCGGCCCGGGGAAGCCACCGACGACCTCGCGGCGGTTGAGCGCGAACAGCACCGCCGCCACGGCGAATGACGTCAGCGTGAGGAGCACGAACGCACGCACCGCAGCCCAGCGTGAGCGAGGGTCACCGACCGCGAAGAACTCCCGCCGGTTGCGCACCAGGAGCACCAGGCCGACCGCCGACACGACCGCGGCAACCGGCTCGACCTTGAGGACGTGCAGCAGCACCGACAGCGCCAGCAGCGCGACGGCCGCCCGCCAGGCGCGCCGTTTGCGCCGCTTGAGCGAGTGGCCCAGGACGATGAGGAAGACCCCCGACACGACCGTTGCCGCAGCAGCCGCGGCGGACAGCGCACCCGGCAGGATCTCGGTCACCTCGGCGAGCCGGACGCGCAGCCCGTGCAGGAGGCCGGTGACGAGGTCGAGCGCGCCCACGGCATACGTGAGGTTGCCCAGCAGCCGCGGGGCGCGGGACGGCGCGAGTATGCCGGGCAGCCGGGTGGTGTGGGTCCGCGCCGGTTCGCGTTCGGTCACCGTCGGACGCCCCGGCCTCGGCTCACCGCTTGCCGCCGAGCAGCAACGACATGGCCTCGGCCCGGGTCGCCGCGTCGCGCAGCTGCCCGCGCACGGCGGAGGTGATGGTGCGCGACCCCGGCTTGCGGACACCGCGCATCGACATGCACAGGTGCTCGCACTCGACGACGACGATGACGCCCTGGGCGCCGAGGTGAGTGACGAGGGCGTCGGCGATCTGGGTGGTGAGGCGCTCCTGCACCTGGGGGCGTCGGGCGTAGAGGTCGACGAGGCGGGCGAGCTTGGACAGGCCGGTGACGCGACCGTCCTTGGTGGGGATGTACCCGACGTGGGCCACGCCGTGGAACGGCACGAGGTGGTGCTCGCACATCGAGTAGACCTCGATGTCACGCACCACGATCATCTCCTCGTGGTCGATCTCGAAGGTCTTCGAGAGCACCTCCGCGGCGTCCATGCCGAGACCGGCGAAGATCTCGGCGTACGCCCGAGCCACCCGCGCGGGGGTCTCGCGCAGGCCCTCGCGGTCGGGGTCCTCCCCGATCGCGAGCAGGAGCTCACGGACCGCAGCCTCGGCGCGCTCGTGGTCGATCTCGAGCCGGCCCTCGAGGGTCGTGTGCGTCTCGTCGCTCATGGGGACAGTCAACCGGATGGGCACCCGATCGCCGAACGCCGGTCCACCCGTGCGAGCCCGTCCGGTCAGCGAGCGCTCAGGTCTGGTCGGGGTTGCTCGACGGGTCGACGCGGCCGCCCTCGGGCACCTCGATGACCTCGGTCGGCGGGTGCTCCTCGGGGACCTTGGTCGCCCCGGCCTCCGCGGCGCGGTCGATCGCCTCCGCGGTCTCGCGGTTGGTGCCGGCCGACTCCAGGCTCGAACCGTTGCTGCCGTTCTGGGCGGCCTTCTCGGCCGGGGTCAGCACCGGTGGCTGGTCGGACAGGAACCGGGTCTCGCTCGACAGCCACGTCGGGCGCAGCGGCCGCTTGCGGACGTTCTTGAAGACCTCGGCGAGCTCCTTGGCGTTGAGCGTCTCGTGCTCGAGCAGGTCGAGGACGAGCCGGTCGAGGATGTCGCGGTTGTCGTTGATGACGTGCCACGCCTCGTCGTGCGCGTTCTCGATGAGCTTGCGCACCTCCTCGTCGACGACGCTCGCGATCTCCTCGGAGTAGTCGCGCTCGTGGCCCATGTCGCGGCCGAGGAACACCTCGCCCTGGCTCTGGCCCAGCTTGATCGCGCCGATCCGCTCGCTCATGCCGTACTCGGTGACCATCTTGCGGGCCATTCCGGTGGCCTTCTCGATGTCGTTGGCGGCACCGGTGGTCGGGTCGTGGAAGACGACCTCCTCCGCGACGCGGCCGCCGAGGGCGTAGCTCAGCTGGTCGAGGATCTCGTTGCGGGTCGTGGAGTACTTGTCGTCGGTCGGCATGACCATCGTGTAGCCGAGTGCGCGCCCGCGCGGCAGGATCGTCACCTTGGTGACGGGGTCGAGGTGGTTCATCGCCGCGGCGACGAGGGCGTGACCACCCTCGTGGTATGCCGTGATCTTGCGTTCCTTGGCCGACATGATGCGGGTGCGCTTCTGGGGGCCGGCGATGACGCGGTCGATCGCCTCGTCGAGCGAGGCGTCGTCGATGAGCTTCTTGTCGCTGCGCGCGGTGAGCAGTGCGGCCTCGTTGAGGACGTTGGCCAGGTCGGCACCGGTGAACCCGGGCGTGCGGCGCGCGACCGCGAGCAGGTCGACACCGGTGGCCATCGGCTTGCCCTGGGCGTGCACCTCGAGGATGCGGTGGCGGCCGATCATGTCGGGGTTCTCGACCGCGATCTGCCGGTCGAACCGGCCCGGGCGCAGCAGCGCCGGGTCGAGGATGTCGGGCCGGTTGGTGGCCGCGATGAGGATGACGTTGGTCTTGACGTCGAAGCCGTCCATCTCGACGAGCAGCTGGTTGAGCGTCTGCTCGCGCTCGTCGTGCCCACCACCGAGGCCGGCGCCACGGTGGCGGCCGACGGCGTCGATCTCGTCGACGAAGACGATGGCGGGTGCGTTGGCCTTGGCCTGCTCGAACAGGTCGCGGACACGCGAGGCGCCGACACCGACGAACATCTCGACGAAGTCCGAACCGGAGATGGAGTAGAACGGCACGCCGGCCTCACCGGCGACCGCCCGGGCGAGCAGGGTCTTGCCGGTGCCGGGCTGGCCGTAGAGCAGGACGCCCTTGGGGATCTTGGCGCCGACCGCGAGGAACTTGGCCGGCTCGCGCAGGAACTCGACGATCTCGTGGAGCTCCTCGACGGCCTCGTCGGCACCGGCGACGTCGGCGAAGGTGACCTTGGGCGTGTCCTTGGTGGCGAGCTTGGCGCGGGACTTGCCGAACTGCATGACCCGCGAGCCGCCGCCCTGCATCTGGCTCATGAGGAACCAGAAGAGGCCGAGCAGGATGATGATCGGCAGCAGCGACCCGAGCATCGCCAGCAGCGGGTTGGTGTCCTTGTTGTCCTGGTTGACGCCACCGGGCGGCGGGTTGTCACGGAGCAGCTGGATGAACCCGGGACCGGCGGCGGTGACGTACTCGGTGCGGACCTTCGTGGCGTCCTTGACGTTCTCGCCGTCGGAGTAGGTCTGGCCCTTCTTGAGGTCGATGTCGACGATCTCGTTGTTGGTGATCGTGACCTTCTCGACCTTCTTGTCCGCGATGAGCGTCTGCGCGGCCGAGGTGTCGATGCGCGTGTAGCCACCGCTGTCGCTGAAGCCGAACACGATGAGCGTGATCGCGACGACGGCCACGACCCAGAACAACGGGGCCCGAAGGATGCGCTTGAAATCCATGTGTGTGGCGGGGATGGCGTCCCCGTTCCTCCTGCTCGATCACGCTCGGTGCCGCCACCCTGCCTGGGTGCGGCGTCCCCACGACGGTACTACGCGGCATACCGGGGGATCGTGCTGGTCAACGAGCCGGGACACCCAGGTGTTCCACACCCCCGAGAGCGGTCTCGAGGATGTCCGCCGTGTGCTGGAAATGGGCCCGCAACGCCTCGGTCGCGGCGTCGGCGTCGCGGGCGAGGGTGGCGTCGAGGATGCGGCGGTGTTCGCCGGCGACGTCACGGTCGGGCTCGCGGGGCTGGGACCAGCGCCGATAGAGCCCCGCCGCGTCGCGCAGCCCGCACGCGATGGTGAGCAGCCGCGGGCTCTCGCACCCCGCGATGAGAGCCGAGTGGTATGCCGCGTGGGCGGCTTCCCAGTCGTCGCTGATCCGCACGGGCGCGTCACTGGTGAGCATCGGGGTGCGCTCGAGGCGGTGGTGGCAGGCGACGAGGTCGGACTCCCACTCGACCCCGCCACGCTCGATCGAGTAGCGCAGGGCGAGGGACTCCACGTCGATGCGGGTGGCGGTGAGGTCGCGCAGGTCCTCGATCGAGACCGGCATCACCCGGAACCCGATGTTGGTCTCGGCGGTGACCAGCCCCTGCTCGACCAGCCGGGTCAGGGCCTCGCGGAGCACGCTCACGCTGGCGCCGTAGCGCTCGGCCAGCGGGGCGAACTTCAGCCGCTCACCGGGCTCGAAGACCCCACCGAGCACCTCCGCGCGCAGCTGCGCGTGGACGGCGTCGGTGTTGGCGCGAGCCCGAGTGGCCACGTCACGATCCCTTGGCGTGCTTGGCGAGCGAGAGCCAGGTCTCGACCACGGTGTCGGGGTTGAGGGACATGGTCTCGATGCCCTGGTCCATCAGCCACTCCGCGAGGTCGGGGTGGTCCGACGGGCCCTGGCCGCAGATGCCGACGTACTTGTCGCGCTCCAGGCAGGCCTCGATGGCCAGGGTGAGCATCCGCTTGACCGCCGGGTCGCGCTCGTCGAAGGAGCCGGCCACGAGGGAGGAGTCGCGGTCGAGGCCGAGGGTGAGCTGGGTGAGGTCGTTGGACCCGATCGAGAACCCGTCGAAGTGCTCGAGGAAGTCGGCGGCGTTGACGGCGTTCGACGGCACCTCGCACATCATCACGACCTGCAGCCCGTTCTCGCCGCGCACCAGGCCGTGCGAGGCCAGCAGGTCGATGACGCCCTGCGCCTCGGCGGTGGTGCGCACGAACGGGATCATCACCTTGACGTTGGTGAGGCCCATCTCGTCGCGGACGTACTTCAGCGCCTCGCACTCCATCGCGAAGCACTCGGCGAAGTCCTCCGACAGGTACCGCGAGGCGCCGCGGTACCCGATCATCGGGTTCTCCTCGTCCGGCTCGTAGCGAGCGCCACCCAGCATCCCGGCATACTCGTTGCTCTTGAAGTCGGACATCCGCACGATGACCGGCTCGGGGGCGAACGCCGCGGCGAGCATCGAGACGCCCTCGGCCACGCGCTGGACGAAGAACTCGCGCGGGCCGGGGTAGGCCTCGATGAGGGTCTCGATCTCGGCCTTGAGCTCGGGCTCCTGGTCGTCCAGCTCGAGCAGCGCGCGCGGGTGGATGCCGATCTGGCGGTTGATGATGAACTCGAGGCGGGCCAGGCCGATGCCGGAGTTCGGCAGGCGCGAGTACTCGAAGGCCTGGTCGGGGGTGCCGATGTTCATCATGATCTTGACCGGGATGTCGGGCATGTCGTCCAGCGCGGTCTGCGTGACCGTGAAGTCGCGCAGGCCGTCGTAGACGTAGCCGGTGTCGCCCTCGGCGCAGGAGACGGTGACCTCCTGGCCCTCGGTGAGGTCACGGGTCGCGGTGCCGGTGCCGACGACCGCGGGGATGCCGAGCTCGCGCGAGATGATCGCCGCGTGCGCGGTGCGGCCGCCGCGGTTGGTGACGATCGCGCTGGCGCGCTTCATGATCGGCTCCCAGTCGGGGTCGGTCATGTCGGCGACCAGGACGTCGCCCTTCTCGAAGTCGTGCATCTCCTCGGCGGACTTCAGGATGCGGACCTTGCCGGCACCGATCTTCTGGCCGATGGCACGGCCCTCGACGATGACGGCCGACTCGTCGCGCTTGCCGTCCATGCGGAAGCGCTGCAGCGTCGAACCGGTCTCCCGCGACTTCACCGTCTCGGGGCGGGCCTGGAGGATGTAGAGCTGGCCGTCGACCCCGTCCTTGCCCCACTCGATGTCCATCGGGCGGCCGTAGTGCTCCTCGATCGCCAGGGCGTGCTGGGCCAGCTCGGTCACCTCGGCGTCGGTGATGCTGAGCTTGCCGCGCTCGGCCTCGTCGACGTCGACGAACTCGGTGGAGCGGCCGACCTCGGAGTCGTCGGTGTAGACCATCTTGGTGGCCTTGCCGCCGACACCGCGCTTGAGGACGGCCGGGCGCCCGTCGCGCAGGGCCGGCTTGTAGACGTAGAACTCGTCGGGGTTGACCGCGCCCTGGACGACGGCCTCGCCGAGGCCGTAGCTGCTCGTGACGAACACCGCGTCGGGGAAGCCGGACTCGGTGTCGATGGTGAACATCACGCCGGAGGCGCCGATGTCGGAGCGCACCATCCGCTGCACGCCTGCCGACAGAGCCACGGCCTCGTGGTCGAAGTTGCTGTGCACGCGGTAGGAGATCGCGCGGTCGTTGTAGAGGGAGGCGAAGACCAGCCGGATCGCGTGGAGCACCGCGTCGATGCCGCGCACGTTGAGGAACGTCTCCTGCTGGCCCGCGAAGGACGCGTCGGGCAGGTCCTCGGCGGTGGCGCTCGAGCGCACGGCGAAGCTCGCCTCGTCGCCCTGCTCGCCGACGAGGGAGTCGTATGCCGCGCGGATGTCGGCTTCGAGGTCGGGCGGGAACGGCTGCTCCTCGACGGCCTGGCGGATCTCGGAGCCGGCCTGCGCGAGCGCCCGGGTGTCCTCGACGTCGAGCGCGCCGAGGATGCCGTTGATCCGGTCGGCGAGCCCCTCGTGGGCGAGGAACCGGCGGTAGGCGTCGGCGGTCGTGGCGAAGCCGTTCGGGACCCGGACCCCGCTGTCCGCCAGGCCCTGCACCATCTCGCCGAGCGAGGCGTTCTTCCCGCCGACCCGCTCGACGTCGCCCATGCCGAGGTCCTTGAACCAGGCGATGTTCTCGGTTTCGTTGGTGCTCAAGGTGTTCCTTCCGGTTAGCTCGACAGGCTCGACAGGTGCGCGCTCTGCATGATGACTGCGGCCATCTCCTCGACCGACATCTTGGCCGAGTTGATCGAGGGGATGCGGTGGGCCCGGTAGAGCGCCTCGGCCCGCCGCAGCTCGTAGCTGCACTGCGCGAGGCTGGCGTACTTCGAGCCCGGCCGCCGCTCGCCCCGCACCTGGCTCAGCCGGGCCGGCGTCGACAGCAGCCCGAAGCACCGGTCGCCCAGGTCCTTGATCGGGCGCGGCAGGTCGCCGGTGTCGAAGTCCTCGTCGACCAGCGGGTAGTTCGCCACCTTGAGGCCGTGCTGCAGCGCGAGGTACATCGAGGTCGGCGTCTTCCCGCACCGCGACGGCGCCACGAGGATGAGGTCGGCCGACTCGAGGTTGCGCAGGCTCGCCCCGTCGTCGTGCTCCATGGCGTACTCGATCGCCTTCATCCGCGCGTCGTAGCGGCGGGTGTCACCCAGCCCGTGCAGGGCGGCCGTGCCGTGGGTCGCGTTGACGTGCAGGACCCGCTCGACGTCGTCCAGCGGCGGCCCGAACAGGTCGATCACCGCGCACTTGGTGCGCAGCAGCTCCTGGCGGATCTCCTCGTCCGACACCGTGGAGAAGACGAGCGGCGTCACCTGGTCGGTCATGGCGCCGTCGAGCTCCGCGACCACGTCACGCATCTGTTCCACCGTGCGGATGAACGGGATCTTGCGCCGCGAGAACGCCAGCGACGGGAACTGCTGGAGCATGAGGTTGCCCAGCGTCTCCGCCGAGATGCCCGTCCCACCGGCCACGAAGAACACGGGAGTGGCGGCACCCGGCCCGCCGGCCGGCATACCCTCCCCCACCTGAGAACCCACCTCGTGCTCCGTCGCCACGGCCGCGAGTCTAGGAGACCCTAGGCCTTGCTGTGCGCGCCGGTCATGAGCGCCGCGAGGTCCTCGGGGTGGAGGAACGACGGAGGTGGCGGCGGGCCCCAGCTGTAGAGGCCCTGCGCGCCCTCGAGGACACTCGGCTCCCAGACCTCATCCTCGGGGATGACGTCGAGGTCGGAGTAGTACTCGGAGAAGTTGCCGGCCGGGTCCTTGAGGTACCAGAAGAAGTTGGACCCCGCGAAGTGCCGGCCCAGGCCCCAGATGTGGCGCTCCGGGTTGCCCTCGAGCATGCTCGTCGCCCCGCGGCCCACGTCGTCGATGTCCGGCACCTGCCAGCTGGTGTGGTGCAGGTAGTTGATCGGCGACTGGAGGGCCAGGAAGTTGTGGTGGTCGGAGGAGCACCGCAGGAACGCGCCCTTGTCGCCGATGTAGTCGGACACCTTGAACCCGATGCCGTCGACGAAGAACCGCATCGTCGCCTGCAGGTCGACCGTGCCGGCGACGGCGTGCCCGAGCTTGCGCGGACGCACCGGCCCCTCACGCACGATGCCGGGCGCCCGGCCGTGGCGCTCGACCCGCCCCGGGCCGTTGTACGGGGTCGCCGGCTCCTCCTTCTGCACCAGCCGCGGCCGCACCGAGACACGGACGTCGAACTCACCCACGGGCTCGGTGGCGACGAGGGAGTCGCCCTCGAGCCGCGGCTGCACGCCCAGAGCGCGCAACGACGCGGCGATGCGGGCGAGGTCGTCGGTGTCGTCGGCACGCACGCCCAGCTCGACGAGGCGGCGGCGGGGCGTCTGCACGACTCGCAGCTGCTCACCGCCCTCGACCGTGGAGAAGCGGCCCTGGTCGCCCTGCGCGAGACCGAAGTCGCTGTAGTAGTCGGACGTCTCCGCGACGTTGGGGACGCCCATGATCACGTGGCTCAGACCGTGCAGGCTCATGACGCACTTCCTTCCGTGGTTGCATTCTGCGCCGAATCGGCGACGAACGTCTGGCGGAGCTCGCCGATCCCCTCCGCGCGGCTCACCAGCACCTGCCCTGGCTGGATGTACTTGGGGGGCTTGCGTCCGAGACCGACGCCCTCCGGGGTGCCGGTGAACAGCAGGTCACCCGGGTAGAGCGTGATGACCTTGGACAGCTCGGCGACGAGCCGGGCCACGGGCACGATCAGCTTGGCGGTCGTGCCGTCCTGCACCACCTCGTCGTCGAGCTGCGCGGTGAGCTTGACGTCGTCGCGGTCGGCGAGCTCGTCGGCGGTGACGAGCCACGGCCCGGTGGGCGTGAACCCGGGGAACGACTTGCCGAGGCCGAACTGCGGCACGGGGCCGGCGAGCTGGCTCACGCGCTCGGACAGGTCCTGGCCGAGGGTGACTCCGGCAATGTGGTCCCACGCCTCGTCCTCGGTGACGTCCGTGGTTTCGGTGCCGATCACCGCGACCAGCTCAACCTCCCAGTCGGTGTTCCCGCCCTCGGGCAGCGTCACGGTCGTGACCGGGCCGCTGAGGCTGCTGACGAACTTGGGGAAGACCGGGGGCAGGCCGTCCGGGGCCTCGAAGCCCGACTCCGCGGCGTGCTCGGTGTAGTTCAGGCCGATGGCGACGATCTGGCGCGGCTCGGGAGACGGCGCACCGAGGCGCTCAGGGTCGATGGGCTCGGCGTCGACGGGCGCGGAGCCCGCCGCCGACAGCTGGTCGGCCGCGGACGCGGCCCAGTCCCGGAAAGCCGGCCACGCGGCATACACCGGGGCGAGCTCGGGGCCGAAGCGGCCGTCGCTCGCCTTGTGGACGTCGATGGCGACCTCGGTGCCGCTGTCATCCCGGGTGACGAGGACTGCGCGTCCGTCGAGGTTGGCGAGTCTCATGACGAATCTCCTTGCTGTGGTTGGTCTTTGGGTCTGGCGGTCAGTGACCGTCGAGGGCGAGCACCTGGCGCAGGGCCGCCTCGAGGTCTCCGGCCGGGTTGTCGGTGAGTCGCGGCGCCCGGTAGGCGATGTGGTGGTCGGGTCGCACCAGCAGGACGCCGGTGTCCTCGACCTCGCGCAGCGCCGCCCAGCGACCGAGGACGTCGGCCCACTCCTCGTGGCCGAGCACGTGCGCGGCGAGCGGCAGGTCGAGCTGCTCGGCGAGCTTGGCCGCCGCGTCGACCCACGGTTGCCCTCCGGTGCCGGTGAGCACGGTGAAGCCTCCCCGGCCCGTGAGGTCGAGCGTCGACGCCGCCCGGCCGTCCTTCTCCAGCCAGGCGTGCGGCAGACGCGCGCCGGGGTGTGTGGTCGGGTGGTGGTGCAGCTCGGGGTCGCGGGCGGGCTCGGGCCACGGCGTGCCGTCATCGACCAGAGCCCCCTCGTCGTAACGCTGGTCGATCTCCACGCCGAGGGCGTTGAACTGGTAGTTCTGCAGCTCGACGGCGGCCGCGAGCTCGCGGCGTCGGGCCTCGCCCCTCGGGCCGGGCTCGAAGAGGCCGCGCAGGGCTGCGGCGCCCTCCTCGTTGCTCTGGCCGGGGCCGAAACCGAAGGCCTGGCTGATCGGCAGCATGTCCTGCACCGACTTCATGGCGCGGTCCACGACCTGCCTGCCGACCGGCTGCCGCTCGGCGTCGTAGCTGTCGAGCAGCGCCTCGCCGGCCTTGCCCTGCACCACGTGGGCGAGCTTCCAGGCGAGGTTGAACGAGTCCTGGATCGAGGTGTTGGTGCCCAGGCCGTTGGCCGGCGGGTGCCGGTGTGCGGCGTCACCGACGAGGAAGGCGCGCCCCTCGCGGTAGCGGTCGGCGACGACGTGGTTGATCTGCCACGTGCTCACCGACTTGATGCGGATGTCGACGTCAGGGTCTCCGATCGTCGTGCGGGCGCGCTCGGTGACGGCGGCCTCGGAGAGGTCCGGCTCGCCCTGGCTCGGGTCGTACATGAACAGCAGCACCCACTCGGTCCACGGCTTGACGCAGATCCAGGTGCCGGACCCGACCCAGTAGTCGTTGCCGGGCTGGCTCATCCAGTAGAGCGTGCCGGGGCGGTGGGCCGTGTACTTCGTGAGGTCGGCCTCGAGCCAGACGTTGACGGCGGCACCCAGCCCCGACTCACCGGAGAAGTCGAAGCCGAGACCCTGGGCGACGAGTGAGCGCCCGCCGTCGGCGCCGACGACATACCTCGCGCGGATCTCGTGCGTCACGCCGGTGTCGCGCTCCTTGACGGTCGCGGTCACGCCGTCGGCGTCCTGGGCGATGTGGACCAGCTCGGTGGAGAACCGGATGTCTGCGCCGAATCCCGTTGCAGCGCGGAGCAGTTCGGGCTCGAGGATGTGCTGGGGGATGTTGCACATCTTCGACGGGCTGGCCAGCTGGTACTCGCTGTTGCGCTCGGGGCCGCTGCCCCACGTGAGCAGTCGCGCGAGCTCCTCACCGGCGAAGCTGGTGGCCCAGACGTTGTTGCCCATGAGGTCGTTGTCGGTCGCGACCGCCTTGACCTGGTCCTCGATGCCGAGGTCGCGGAAGACCTCGACCGTGCGCTGGTTGGTGATGTGCGCGCGTGGCGAGTGGGCGGTGCCGGGGTACTTGGTGACGGTGATGGCGTCGACGCCCTCGCGGGCGAGCAGCGCGGCCATGGTGAGACCGGCGGGACCGGCCCCGACGACGAGGACGTCGGTGGTGATGGCGCTCATGACGCAGATTCCTTTGCCAGCCAGGGGTATCGCTGGATGTCGGCCCCGGCGTAGTCAGGGTCGAGGTAGACGAACAGTCGCTGGATGCGGCCGTCACGGATCTCGAAGACGTCGCACCAGCGACCGGCGTGGGTGACGCCGGCGCGGAACTCGACGCCGTCGACGGTGGCGCCCGACGACGTGCCCTCGACGACGACGGTGTCGCCGTTCACGACGTAGTTGAAGTAGGCGTAGTCGTGGGTGATCCCCTTGAGCAGCGAGGCGACCTTGCCGAACGCCTCCTTGGTGGCGTCGATCCCGTTGACCAGTCCCACCTTCGGGAACATGAACTGGATGTGGTCGTCGAACAGCTCGAAGAAGTCCTCACCGCGGTCGAGCCGCTTGAGGTACTCCAGGGCGATGGCCTTGCGGGCCTCGTCGGTCATGGGGGCGCTGGTGGTGACGTCGGTGCTCATGGGGGCTCCTTAGGCGGGCTGGGTCCGGCGGGCGCGCCGGGACGAGGCGATGAAGACGTATGCCGCGAGGGCGGCGACGAGGACCGCCACCAGGCCGGTGAGCGGCGAGTAGGACTCGGTGAGCCCGATGGCGTGGTCGACCGAGATGCGACCCGGCCCGGTGAAGGCGAGGGCTGCGGCGACGAGGGCGTAGAGCAGGGGCAGCTCGTAGCCGCCCTTGACCGCCCACAGACCCTTGTCGGCGTTGACCGACGCGGCGACCAGCAGGGTGCCGGCAACCATCGCGGCGCCGAGCGGGGTCAGCAGGCCCAGGATGAGCAGGACCGAGCCGGTGATCTCCACCGCCGCCGCGAGCAGCACGCGGCTGCGGCCGGGCCGAAAGCCCCAGGTCTCGAACAACGGCGCCGTGCCGTCCGGCCCCATTCCGCCGAAGGCGCCGAAGGCCTTCTGGCTGCCGTGGGCGAGGATCAGCCCGCCGATGACGAGCCGGAGGATGAGCAGGCCGAGGTCGGTGCTGGTCTCCATGGTCACTCCTTGGTCGACAGGATGGATCGCAGGGCGGTCCGCAGGTCACCTGCGGGGTCGTGGGAGAGGCTCTGGGCACGCCAGCCGACGTAGCGGTCCGGGCGGACCAGGACGGCACCGTCCTCGGCCACCTCGCGCGCACCCGCCCACGCGGCATACGCGTCGTCGACGTCTCGGCCGCGTCCCACGACGTGCGCCCGGACGGGTATGCCGAGCTCGTCGCCGACCTTCGCCGCCGCGGCGGCCCACTCCTCGCCACCGATGCCGGTGAGGAGGGTGAACTCGCCCTGGCCGGCGAGGTCGAGGGTCGAGACGCGCTTGCCGTCACGGACCACCCACACGTGGGGCAGGTAGGCGCCGGGCCAGGTGGTCGGCTGGTAGTAGAGCTGCGGGTCCTTGGCGTACTCCGGCATCGGCCCGTCGGGCACGGCGGCCGTGGACGTGTAGCGCTGGCCGAGCTCGACGCCGTGGGCGTTGAAGTGGAACTCGTTGGCGTCCAAGGCTTCCTGGAGCCGTGCGCGACGCTCGCGACCTTCGTCGTTGTCGCCGAAGAACCGTTCGAGGGCGGCCTCGCCCTGCTCGTCGGACTGACCGGCCTCGACACCGAAGATCGACGGGATCTGGCCGAAGACGCCGACGCTCTCGAGTGCCCGGTCGACGACCTGGCGACCGACCGGCTGGCGCTCGTCGTGGTAGCTGTCGAGGAGCTCGTCACCGGCGAGGCCGCGGACGACGTGCGACAGCTTCCACGCGAGGTTGTAGCCGTCCTGCACCGAGGTGTTGCTGCCCAGGCCGTTGGCCGGCGGGTGCCGGTGGGCGGCGTCACCGGCGAGGAAGACGCGGCCACTGCGGTAGCGCGTCGCGACCACGTGGTTGAGCTGCCACTGCGAGACGTTCTTGATCCGGATCGGCACGTCAGGGTCACCGATGACCTTGCGCGCGCGAGCGGTGAGGCCATCCTCGGTCAGGTCGATGGTCTCCTTCTCGGGGTCGTAGACCACGATGAGGACCCACTCGTTCCACGGCCGGACCGTGATGAACGTGCCGGCGCCGAGCCAGAAGTCGCGTCCCGGCTGAATGGTGAAGAACAGGGCGCCGGGCCGGTCGGCGCGGTACTTCTCCAGGTCGGCCTCGAGCCAGATGTTGACCGCGGTGCCGAGGCCCGTCTCACCCTCGAACGGGAAGTCGAGCGACTCCGCGACGAGGCTTCGCCCGCCGTCGGCTCCGACGGCATACCGAGCCCTGACGACGTAGCGCTCGTCGGTGACACGGTCGAGAACCGTTGCGCTGACACCGTTTTCGTCCTGCTCGATGCCGACGAGCTCGGTGTTGAAACGCAGGTCGGCGCCGAGCTCCAGTGCCCGGTCCCGCAAAATTGGCTCGAGGTCGTGCTGGCCGATGTTGACCATGGTGCAGGGGCTGGCGTTCTCGTAGTCGCCCTTGCGCTTCGGGCCGCTCCCCCACGCGTACATGCGGGCGAGCTCGCGTCCCGCCACGCTGGTCGCCCATACGTTGTGGCCCATCTGGTCGCCGGGGAGGGCGCGCGACAGGACCCGGTCCTCGATGCCGAGGTCGCGGAAGACCTCCATCGCGCGCTGGTTGGTGATGTGGGCACGAGGCGTGTGCGCACAGTCGGGATACTTGTTGACCGCGATGACGGGTATGCCGTCGCGTGCCAGGAGGGCGGTCGTCGTGAGCCCTGCGGGCCCGGCACCGACGACCAGGACGTCAGTCTCCACCGTTCGCATCGTGACCAATCCCCTTTCAGCTCAGGCGCATTCCGGCGTCGACCACGAGGTTCGATGCGTTGATGCCGGGGTTGTCGATGAGGGCGAAGGCCGCGTTGACGACGTCCTCGGTCACGGGCAGCCGCTTGCCGGGCGTGGTCTGGCGCAGCTTCTCGTAGCGTTCGGCGCGCACCGGGTCGGCGTGGTCGACCGCCTCGGTGCCCATGACGACCCCGGGGGTGATGACGTTGACCCGCACCGGAGCGATCTGCAGGGCAAGGGAGTTCGCCAGGCCGACGATGCCGGCGTTGGCCATCGAGATGGTCGTCGAGCCGGGCATGGGACGCCACATCGACAGGCCGCTGAACAACAGCACGGACCCGCTGTCGGCGAGCTTCGGCAACGCGTAGTGGACGCTCGCGGCATACCCGACGTTCTTCATCAGCGACGTCTTCGCGGCGTCGTCGGGACGGAAGTCCTTGATGTCGTTCTGGTCCCGGTCCAGGGCCGCGAGGATGAGGTGGTCGATGCGGTCGACGCCGGTGAAGAAGTCCTCGAGCGACGTCCAGTCGGTGAGGTCGCAGATGCCCGACACGCCTTCTCCGGGTCGCGCCCCGCCACGGTCACCCGCTGGCCACGGTGCGCCGCGGCCTTGGCGATCTCGAAGCCGAGGCCCTGGGTTCCACCCACGACGACCACGTGCTCGGCCTGCTCTGTCCCACGTCCTTGTGACGACATCTCGACCCTCCTTCGGGTGCTGAGCGATACCTCATCGTCCGCCCTGATTGACGAAAAAACAAGAGATTTTCGAAAATCATTCCCGAGGGTGGCACAGCCTCAGCGCAGGAGCGTCACCGGCGACTCGAGCGCGGCCACGAGCGCGGCCATGAACTGCGCGCCCACGACGCCGTCCACGGTGCGGTGGTCGGCCGACAGGGTGAGCCGCAGCACCGTTGCGGCCGTGAGGGATCCGTCGTCGTCAACCACCGGCTCGCGGACTGCGGCACCGACCGCCAGCAGTCCCGCGTGCGGCGGGTTGATGATGCCGGTGAACTTCGTCGTGCCGTACATGCCGAGGTTGCTCACGGTGAACGACCCACCCTCGAGCTCGTCCTGGCGCAGACGGCCAGCTCGCGCCCGCTCGGCGGCACCACGGACCGCCTCCCCCACGGCCCCGACCGACAACCGCTCGACCCCGCGCAGCACCGGGGTGACCAGCCCGTCGTCGGTCGAGACGGCCACCGCGATGTCCGCCACGCTGTGGCGCCGCACCGCGTCCTCACCCCACGTGGCGTTCATCCCGGGCACCGCGAGGAGAGCGTGGGCCACGGCCTTGAGGACCAGGTCGTTGACCGACACCTTGGGCGCGCCGGCATCACTGTTGAGCTCGGCACGCAGGGCGAGCAGCCGGTCGACCCGCGCCGTGCCGTCGACGTAGAAGTGCGGGACCGTGGACTTGCTCTCGGTGAGCCGCCGCGCGATCGTGCGGCGCATCCGCGAGTGCGGGACCTCGACGTATGCCGTGGTGCCAGCGTCGGCTGCGGCCGCTGGCGCCGCAGGGTCCGGTTCCTGCGCCTGGGACCTCGTCGCCTCCACGGCCGGACGGGCGGCGAGCGCCGCGTCGACGTCGCGGCGCCGGATGCGTCCGTTCGGTCCGGTGCCGGTGATCCCGGTCGGGTCGAGGCCCGCCTCACGGGCGATCTTGCGCGCCAGCGGCGAGATGAACAGTCGGGTGGTCTCAACACCGTTGCGCTGCAACGGTTCCGGCGTGGACGCGGGAGCAGGGGCAGCCGCACCAGTGGCCGGCGTCGCCTCGGTCGGTCCGCCCTCAGCGTTGCCGACGCCGAGCGCCGCCAGCGCGGCGTCGAGGTCCTCGACGGTCTCGTCGACACCGGCCAGCAACGCCACGGCCGCTCCGACCTCGACCGAGGTCCCGGCACTCACGAGCAGCTTGACCAGCACGCCAGCCGACTCGGCCGCGACGTCGACGACAGCCTTGTCGGTCTCGACGGTGGCGATCACGTCGTCGGGCCCGAAGGACGCGCCCTCGTCGAGCACCCAGTCGGCGAGGACCGCGTCGGTGCTGTTGGCCGCGGTCTCGGGCATGCGCAGGAGGGTGGGCACGGCTCACTCCATCTCGGTGAGGGCGGTGGCGACCTCGGCGGCCTGGGCGATGGCGGCGCGCTCGAGGACCTTGCTGATGCTGGGCGACGCCTCGTCGCCGGTGACGCGCGCGATGGGCTGGTCGAGCCAGTCGAAGAAGCGGCGCTGGATCTCGTCGGCCAGCCAGGAACCGTAGGACGTGCCCATCGGCCCCTGCTCGGCGATGAGGACGTTGCCGGTCTTGCGGATGCTGGACCCGATCGTGTCCCAGTCGATGGAGGCGCGGTCGAGCCAGCGCAGGTCGATCACGTCCGCGTCCGCACCGGTCTCGTCGACGGCCTCGAGCACGTACCGGGTCATCGCCATGTAGGTGAGGACGGTGACCGCCTCGCCGGTCCGGCGGACGGCCGCCTTCCCCACGGGCAGGTGGTAGTCGAGGTCCTCGACCGGCGCATCGCCCTTGGCCGTGTAGAGGTCGACGTGCTCGAGGATGACGACGGGGTCCTCGCACCGCAGTGCGGTGTTGAACAGGCCGACGTAGTCGAACGGGGTCGACGGGGCGACGATCCGCCAGCCCGGGGCAGTGGCGAAGATTCCCGCCGGGTCCATCGAGTGCTGCGACCCGTAGCCCGTCCCCATGGCCACCTTGCTGCGCAGCACGAGCGGCACCGGGCTGGTGCCACCGAACATGTGCCGCGCCTTGCCGATCTGGTTGAACAGCTGGTCGGCGGCAACCCACATGAAGTCGGCGTACATGAACTCCACGACCGGCCGGAACCGGCCGTCGAGCGCCATGCCCCCACCGAGGCCGGTGAACGCGTTCTCGCTGATCGGCGTGCCGAGCACCCGGTCGGGGTGGGCCTCGCGCAGCCCGCGGGTGGCGCCGTTGGTGCCGCCGTTGAGCCGGTGCACGTCCTCACCGAGGACGACGACGCGCGGGTCGGTCTCCATCCGGCGCCCGATGACCCTGGCGATCGCGTCGACGAAGCGCCCTTCCTCGACCTCGCCGTCGAAGCTGTCGCGATCCGCGAACCGTGCGCCCTCCAGCTCGCTGAGGTCGCCCCGCACGCCGACGTTGGCAAACGCCGGGTCCGGCCACTCGGACGGCTTGATGCGGCGCGTGCCGGGTTTGCCCTCGGGGTCCGGTTCGAGCAGCACGTCACCGACCTGGGCGAGCAGCGCCTTGGCACGGTCCTTGAGCCCGGCCACGTCGTCCTCGGTCAGCACCTCGCGGCGCACGAGGTGCCCGGCCAGCTGGGTGATCGGGTCGCGGTCGCGCCAAGCCTTCTCCTCGTCCTTGGTGCGGTAGCCGAACGCGCTGCCGGGGAACGGCCCGTTCTGGTGGAAGTAGCGGTAGACCTCGGCCTCGACGAGCGCCGGCCCCCTGCCCGCGCGCAGGTGGGCGGCGACCTCCTGCATCGTGAGGTAGGTCGCGAGCACGTCCATGCCGTCAACCTGCCAGCTCGCGATCCCGAACCCCGGCCCCCGGCCGGAGAGGCGCGCCTCGCCGGTCGCCTCCTCGACGCTCGTCGACACGGCATACCGGTTGTTCTCGACGAAGAAGACGATCGGGAGCTTCCACGCGGCGGCGAGGTTGAACGTCTCGAGCGTCGATCCGATGTTGATCGCGCCGTCGCCGAAGTAGGTGACGGCGAGGTTGTCGGTGCCGGCCTGTCGGTGCGCCCACGCGGATCCAGCGGCGAGCGGGACGCCACCGCCGACGATGGCATTGGTGCCGATCGCGCCGGCCTCCTCCCACTGCAGGTGCATCGAGCCGCCGCGGCCGTGGCTGAACCCGCGGTCGAGCCCGCAGATCTCCGCGAGGCTGCGCAGGACGACCTCACGGACGTCGTCGGAGAACTCGGCCAGGGGGTCGAGGCCCTTCGGCTCGACGTGCGCGAGCACCTTGGCGAGGAACTGGTGGTGGCCGCGGTGCGATCCGTTGACGGTGTCGCCCTCGACCAGTCCGAGCACCGACCCGACCGCCCCGCCTTCCTGGCCGATGCTGGAGTGGGCGGGGCCGTGGATGAGGCCGGCACCGGCGAGCTCGAGGACGTACTCCTCGAAGGTCCGGATGAGGACGAGGTGGGTGAGCATCGTGCCCAGCAGCGCGGGGTCGGCCTCGTCCCAGTCGGCTCGGGTCGTGTCGATTCGGCGCCATGGCGCGGCCGGCTCGAGGTCTCGGTGTTCGCTCATGCTGTCCTCCTCGACAGGCTGTGATGGCGTTGATCATGACACAGATTGGATCCATTCACTAGCCCTCGAACTTCCCAGGCTCCACCCTTGCGCGCGGGTTGCGTCGCGAGTTACCTTCCTATGGATCCATTCATTGACGAGAGGGTATGCCGTGTCGGCATGTGTGCAGCGCGGGTTGCCGGGGCTTCGGCGGCTGGACCACGTGGGTCTGACGGTGCCGGACCTGGCCGAGGCCGAACGGTTCCTCGTCGAGGTCCTGGGGTGCGAGTACCTCTACACGCTCGGGCCCTACCAGTCCGACGACGACTGGATGACGGTGCACCTGGGCGTCGACCCGCGGACCGTCATGCGCGAGCTGCGGTTCTACGCCGTCGGCGACCAGGCCGTCTTCGAGGTGTTCCAGTACGAGGCGGACGAACAGTCGCCCACGGTCCCCCGCAACAGCGACATCGGCGGGCACCACGTGGCGCTGTACGTCGACGACCTCGACGCCGCGGTCGAACACCTGCGCAGCCACGGAGTCACCGTGATGGGCGACCCGACGGTCTCGAGGGGCCCGAGCGAGGGGCAGCGCTGGGTGTACTTCCTCGCTCCGTGGGGACTGCAGTTCGAGCTGGTCTCCTACCCCGAGGGCAAGGCGTTCTTCCGTCCCGGCTGGCAGGCTTCGACGCCATGAGCGACGTTGCGACCGACCCCATGAGCGTCCGGGTGGCCGACCACCTGCGCGCGGCCATCCTCGAGGGCACCATCGCCCCGGGTGAGCGGATCCGGCAGGAGGCGGTCGCGTCCGAGCTGGGCGCCAGCCGGCTCCCGGTGCGCGAGGCGTTGCGGATGCTCGTGGCCGAGGGGCTGGCCGAGCACGAGCCCAACCGTGGCGCCCGGGTGCCGTTCCTGTCCCAGCACGAGGTGGACGTGATCTACCAGATGCGCGAGCGCCTGGAACCGCTCGCGCTGGTGCAGTCGCTCCCCCACCTGAGCGACGACGACATCACCGAGCTCGGCGAGATCCAGGACCGGATCGAGGCCGGAGTCGACGTCGAGACCTTCCTCGAGCTCGACCGTGAGTTCCACCTGCGCAGCTATCGGTTCACCGGGTCCGACGACCTCGACGACGAGGTGGTGCGGCTCTGGAACTCCACCCAGCACTACCGCCGCACCTTCATGAACCTGCGCGGCGAGGAGGGCCGACCGGTCGTCAACGCCGAGCACCGGCTCCTCGTCGACGCCATCGGGCGTCGCGACCCGGTCGACGCCGAACGAATCCTCTGCGGCCACATCCGCCGCACCCGCATCGAGCTGTCCCACCACCCAGAGATCTTCAGGAGCGACTCGTGAGCCCGATCTCCTTGACTGTCAACGGATCCCGAGTCGAGGTCGATCTCGACCCGGACACCACCCTCCTGCACGTTCTGCGCGAGGAGCTCGGCCTCAAGGGTGCCCGGTTCGGCTGCGGCATGGGCCTGTGCGGCGCCTGTTTCGTGCGCATGGACGACGCCGTCGTCCCGTCGTGTGACACGCCCATGTGGTCTGCCGAGGGACGCTCGGTCGTGACAGTCGAAGGGCTCGCGGACGGCGAGGACCTGCACCCGGTGCAGGAGGCGCTCCTCGCCCACCAGGCGGCGCAGTGTGGCTACTGCACAGCCGGCATCGCCGTCACGTGCGCGACGGCGGTCGACCGCAGCACACCGGTCGAGCGCGACGAGCTCGTCACGGCGCTCGACCGCCACCTGTGCCGCTGCGGCACCCAGTCCCGCGTCATCGACGCGGTGCTGTCCGTCGGTCAGCGCGACGAGGCGCAGTCATGACGTCGCCGACCATTCCCCCGCATCTTGAGACGAACCCCCTTGTCTCCCAGTGGATTGCGGTGAACCCCGACGGCGAGGTCTCCGTCTTCATCGGCAAGGTGGAGCTGGGCCAGGGCATCGTCACCGCCATCGCCCAGGTCGCAGCCGAGGAGCTCGACGTCGACATCGCCCGGGTGCAGATGATCCCGGCGAGCACCGAGCACGGGCCGGCACAGGGTCTCACCGCAGGCAGCCTCTCGGTCATCCACACCGCCCCCGCGGTCCGCATCGCCGCCGCCCACGCCCGTCACCTCCTCCTCGAGGCGGCAGCCGGCAAGTGGGGTGTCGACCCCGCCACGGTCACCGTCTCCGACGGCGTGATGAGCGGGCCGGGCGGGCAGCGGGCCGGCTACGGCGAGCTCGCCTCGGTGGTGGACCTGGCCGTGCGCGCCGACGCGGGCATCGCGACCAAGCCCGCAACCCGTCCCGGCGCCTTCGTCGGTCACGACGTGCCCCGGATCGACCTGCCCGACAAGGTGTCCGGACGCCCCCGATTCATCCACGACCTGCGCCTGCCGGGCCAGCTCTTCGGACGGGTCGTGCGACCACCGTCGCCCGGCGCGACCCTGACGGAGGTCGACGAGACCCGGGCCGCGGCACTCGGCGCCACGGTGGTCCGTGACGGTTCGTTCCTCGGCGTCCTGGCCGAGGACGAGAGCGTGGCGACCCGTGCGGCCGAGCTCCTGCGCCGCGAAGCGCGGTGGGACGAGACCCAGACCCTGCCCGACGAGGACGCCGTCGGCAGCTTCCTGCGGGCCGGTCCCCACGAGGACGTCGAGGTCGCGAGCGAGGGCACCGTCGACGCCGAACCCGTTCTCCGCGCCACCTATTCACGTCCCTTCCTCGCCCATGCCTCGATCGCCCCCTCGTGCGGGGTGGCCCGCTGGGACGAGTCCGGCAGGGTCACGGTCTGGAGCCACAGCCAGGGCATCACCGGTCTGCGGGACGCCATCGCCCAGGCCCTCGACCTCGACGCCGAGCGGGTCGAGGTCGAGCACGCCGAGGGCGCAGGTTCTTACGGGCACAACGGTGCCGACGACGCGGCATACGATGCGGTCCTGCTTGCTCGCGCGGTGCCTGGCCGGTCTGTGCACCTGCAGTGGCGCCGGCAGGACGAGCTGACCTGGGGGCCGCTCGGCTCGGCGATGAGCGTCGACCTGGCCGCGTCGACGAACGACGACGGCGACGTGGCGCAGTGGTCGGCCGACATCTACAGCCAGGGCCACACGGCCCGCCCGGGGTATGCCGGGGTGCCGGGTCTGCTGGCCGGCCTCCACCAGGAGCCGGCGCGCACCTACCCCGCCCCGGTCGACCCACCGGCCAAGGCCGGTTTCGGGTCAGGGCGCAACGGCAACCCCGGTTACGTCTTCCCGGCGCGGAGGGTCGTCGCGCACCGCTTGACCGAGACACCGATCCGCACGTCCTCGATCCGTGCGCTCGGTGCGCACCTCAACGTCTTCGCCATCGAGTCCTTCCTCGACGAGCTGGCCGAGCTCGCCGGTGTGGACCCGGTCGAGTACCGGCTGCGCCAGCTCGACGACCCACGCGCCCGCGCCGTGGTGGAGCGGGCGGCCGAGGAGGCGGCGTGGGGTCAGGACCTTCCCGACGGCTCGGCGCTGGGCATCGGCTACGCCCGCTACAAGGCGGTCGGCGCCTACTGTGCCGTCGTGGCGCGGGTCGATGCCGAGCAGGACATCGCCGTCCCGCAGCTCACCATCGCTGCCGACGTCGGTCGCGTGATCAACCCCGACGGTGTCCGCAACCAGCTCGAGGGCGGTGCGATCCAGTCGGCGAGCTGGACCCTGCGCGAGCGGGTCCGCTTCGACCGCACCCGGTTCACCAGCGACGACTGGGAGACCTACCCGATCCTGCGCTTCTCCGATGCCCCCCACGTCGACGTCCACCTCGTCGACGACGGCACGCACCCCTCGGTGGGTTCGGGCGAGGCCAGCCAGGGTCCGACGGCCGCCGCGATCGGCAACGCCGTGGCCCGTGCCATCGGGGTCCGGGTGCGAGATCTGCCCATCACCCAGGAGGCTGTCGTCAGGGCCATTGAGGAGTCCTGACGACAGCTCCCGTCACCAGTCGACGGCGATGTACTTGCTCTCGGTGTAGTCGAGCATGCCCTCGTGGCCGCCCTCGCGGCCGATGCCGCTCTCCTTGACACCACCGAACGGCGCGGCCGGATCGCTCACGACTCCGCGGTTGAGCCCGACCATGCCGGACTCGAGCCGCTCGCTGACCCGCAGCCCACGGCCGAGGTCACCGGTGTAGACGTATGACACCAGGCCGTACTCGGTGCGGTTGGCGAGGTCGACCGCCTCGTCCTCGGTCGTGAACGTCACGAGGGGAGCCACCGGGCCGAAGATCTCCTCGGCGAGGATCGGTGAGCCCGGAGCGACGTTCGACAGCACAGTGGGTTCGTAGAACCACCCCTTGCCCTCCGGACGCCGGCCGCCCGTGACGGCGGTCGCCCCGGCGGCGCGTGCGGACTCGACCAGCTCGTGCACCTTGGCGACGGCCTCCTCGTTGACGAGCGGGCCGACCTCGACGCCGTCCTGCGTGCCCGGTCCGACGACCAGTGCAGCCATCCGCGCGGCGAGCCGGGCGCCGAACTCCTCTGCGATCGAGGCCTCGACGTAGAACCGGTTGGCCGCGGTGCAGGCCTCTCCGCCGTTGCGCATCTTGGCGATCATCGCGCCGTCGACCGCAGCATCGAGGTCGGCGTCGGCGAAGACCACGAAGGGGGCGTTGCCGCCGAGCTCCATCGAGGTGTTGACGACGTGGTCGGCCGCCTCGCGCAGCAGCACCCGGCCGACCTCGGTCGAACCGGTGAAGGACAGCTTGCGCACCCGCGGGTCCTGCAGCATGGCGGACACGACCGATCCCGAGCGCCGCGACGGCAGCACGTTGACGACGCCCTCGGGCACCCCGGCGCGCGCCAGCAGGTCGGCGAGCGCGAGAGCGGTGAGCGGGGTGTCGCTCGCGGGCTTGAGGACCACGGTGCAGCCGGCCGCCAGCGCGGGGCCGATCTTGCGGGTCGCCATGGCGGCCGGGAAGTTCCACGGCGTCACCAGGACGCACACCCCGACCGGCTGACGCACGACGAGGATCTTGTTGGTTCCGCTGGGCGCGGTGGCGACCGAGCCCGCTCCGCGCACCGCCTCCTCGCCGTACCAGCGGAAGAACTCCGCGGCATACGCCACCTCACCGCGGGCGTCGGGGAGCGCCTTGCCGTTCTCGAGGGAGATGAGCCGCGCCAGGTCCTCGCCCTCGGCCACCATGAGCTCGTATGCCGCGCGCAGGACTTCTGCGCGCACGCGCGGCGGGGCGCCCGCCCAGGCCTCGCCCGCGGCATGCGCCGCCTCGACAGCGGCCAGGGCGTCCTCGATCGTGCCGTCGGCGACGCTCGCGAGGACGTCACCGGTAGCAGGGTCGTGCACGTCGAACCGGTCGCCGGCGGCTGCGGGACGGAAGCTGCCGCCCACGAACAGGTCGGTGGGGACCGAGGACACGACTGAGGGGATGGTGGCGGTCACGGTGACGCCCTTTCTGTCAGTAGGGGTTGGCGATGACGAGGTCCTGCGCGGGGAAGAGCGTGAGGACGCGCGGGCCGTCGGGGGTGATGACGATCTCCTCCTCGATCCGGGCGGCTGAGAAGCCGTCGGAGGCCGGACAGTAGGTCTCGAGCGCGAACACCATGCCGACCTGGAGCTCGACCGGGTCCTTCATCGAGTTCAGCCGGGAGATGATCGGCCGCTCGTGCAGGCCCAACCCGAGACCGTGCGCGAACTGCAGTCCGAACGCGGCCAGCTCGTTCTCGAACCCGAAGTCCTCGGCCTTCGGCAGAAGGGCGGCCACCTCGTCGGTGCCCACTCCCGCCTTGATCCCGTCGATGCCGTTGTCCATCCACTCGCGCGCCTGCTTGTAGGCGTCGCGCTGAGCCTGGGTGGCGCTGCCGACCGAGAAGGTGCGGTAGTAGCAGGTCCGGTACCCGTTGTAGGAGTGGATGATGTCGAAGAAGGCCTGGTCGCCCGGACGGATCAGCCGGTCGGTGAAGTTGTGGGGGTGCGGGTTGCACCGCTCCCCGGAGATGGCGTTGACCGCCTCGACCTGGTCGGAGCCCAGCTCGTAGAGGCGCCTGTTGGCCATCGCGACGATCTCGTTCTCGCGCACACCGGGCTTGAGCGCCTCGTAGATGTCCTGGTAGACCCCGTCGACCATCGCCACCGCCTGGGTGAGCAGGGTGATCTCGTCCTGGTTCTTGATGACGCGCGCGTCGAGCATGTGCTGCTGGGCGTCAGCGACGGTCAACCCCTGCCGCTGCAGCTCGAAGAGGAACGGCGGCTCGACGATGTCCACGCCCACCGGCAGGTCGGCAACGCCCGCCTCCACGAGCATCGCCTTGATCTCGGTGACAGCGTCCTGCATCAGGCCCACCTTGGGGTCCACCGCGCCACGGAACCCGAGGAATCCGGGTCGGTAGTTCTCGGTCGGCGTCCACTGCGAGTGGAGCTGGTGGTGGCGTACCGCCGAGCCGAAGTCCCAGAGGACCGGGGCGTCCGCGCCTCGGGTCAGCAGGGCGTAGCGGATCATCTTGTCGCCGAGGGCGCCACCGATCCAGGTCTGCGTCGTGTAGCGGATGTTGTAGAAGTCGAAGAGCAGGAAGGCCCCGCACTCGCTGGCCTCCAGCGCAGCCTTGGCCCGGTCGAGCCGGTAGCGCCGCAGCCGGTCGAAGTCGACCCGCTGTTCGTAGTCGACACCCATGTGGCCGGGCGCCGGCATGGGGGTCGCAGTGGTCACGAGTCGTCCCCGCCCAGGCCGTCGTCGACCACGACGTTCTCCGGCTGGAGCTGCAGTCCGGCGCCTGCTGCGACGAGGTCGAGCAGGATCGCGAAGTCCTCGGTGATGCGACCGGACCCGACGCTGGCCTGCACGGCCTCCGCGGCTGCTGCGACCACCGGCATCGGCACCGTGCTGCTGCGCCCCGCCGCCAGCCCGAGGTCGAAGTCCTTGCGCAGCAACACAGGCGTGAAGGTCGGCGTGTAGTCGAGGTTGACGAACGCTGGGGTCTTGTAGCGGGTGAACACCGAGCCCATGACGCTGTCGTTGAGGAAGTCGAGGAAGTCGTGTCGGCTCACGCCGCCCTTCTCGACCAGGACGGTGATCTCGGCGAGGCACTGGGTGACGACGCCGAGCATGAGGTTGTGGGCGATCTTGACCAGACGCGCCTCATCTCCCGACCCGACCCACGTCACGGCCTTGCCGATGGTGGCAAGCAGGGGCTCGAACCGGTCGAAGACCTCCCGCGGGCCGGAGGACACGAGGGTCAGCCCACCGGTCTCCACGACCTTGGCATTGCCGCTGACCGGCGAGGCGAGGAAGTCCACACCGCGCTCGGCACACAGCTCACGGATCTTCTGCGAGGACTCGGTGTTGACCGTCGAGCAGTCAACGACGGCGCTCGGCAGGCTCTGCGGGTCGGCGAGGACGCCTCCCTCGCCGATGAGCACCTGCTCGAGGTCTGCCGGCGTCGAGACCATCGTGAAGACGACGTCCTTGTCGCGAAGTCCGGAGATCTCGTCGGCGACCTTGCAACCGTGGCCCACGAGCGCGTCCGCCTTGCTGCGGGTGCGGTTCCAGACGGTGGTGTCGTACCCGGCATCGGCCAGGCGGGCCACCATCGCGGCACCCATCCGACCTGCACCGATCCATCCGACCGTCACGCCGGCCGAGCTGTTGGTGGTGGGCGATGAACTCATGACGTTCCCCTAGTCCAAGCGTGGTCGTGGCAGTTTGCGGCTCCGCGGCTGCAAACGTTTGTTGAATGAAGCTACGTACAGAGGCAACGGAATGTCAATCCCGCGAGAGAATTCTGAACAAGCCCCTTGCAAACGAGTGCACAAAGGCTCATAGTGAACGTCAACCACCGCGGACCAAAGGAGTTCCCGCATGAGCCAGGTCGCATCCCCCGACCTCCCGGCCAGTGCCGACATCGTCGTCGTCGGCGCCGGCCACAACGGTCTCGTCAGCGCGGCATACCTCGCCGCCGCCGGCCTGGAGGTCGTCGTCCTGGAGGCGCGCGACGTCGTGGGCGGCAACACCGTGACCGAGGAGCTGACCCTCCCGGGGTTCGCCCACGACTCGTGCTCCAGCGCCCACGTGCTCATCCAGAGCAACCCGCTCATCCGTGACGACGAGCTCGGCCTCGTGAGCGACCACGGTCTCGACTACATCCTCACCGACCCGGCTGTCGTGATGCCCCAGGAGGACGGCGACGCGCTCGTCATGCGACGCGACCTCGACGCGACCGTCGATGAGATCGCCCGGTGGTCGGCGAAAGACGCGGCGACGTTCCGGCGCCTCCACGAGGAGTGGAAGGACGGCATCGCCGCTGCCCACGGCCGGTGGAGCTCGGCCCTTCCGATCGGCGACGGCCCGGCCGCCCAGCGCTACCTCGAGCTGCGTCAACGGTCCGCCTGGGACGTGATCCACGCGTCGTACGAACACGAGGTGGTGCGCGCCTTCGTCCTCTGGATGGCGATGGCGACGATCCAGGACCCGCGGCGGGTGGGCACCGGCTTCCTCCCCCAGTCGCTCGCGGCGGGTCGCCTGGACTTCGGCTGGTCGACTCCCGTCGGCGGCTCGATCGCGCTGCCCCAGGCGCTGCAGCGCAAGGTCGAAGCCCACGGCGGCACGGTCGTGACCTCCGCCCAGGTCGGGGCGCTCGAGGTCGACGGGGGCCGCCTCAGTGCGGTTCGCACCACCGACGGTCGCCGGGTCGAGGCACGCCGGGGCGTCGTGTCCAGCGCGCACCTGTCCCAGCTCGCCGACCTGGTCGAGGGCAGCGACGTCCCCCACGACCTGCTCGACGCCAAGAAGCGCTGGACGCCGGGCCTGTCCGTGTTCGCCGTCCACGCCGCACTGCGCGACGACCTCACGTTCACCTCCCAAGGGCGGCAGCTGCAGAGCACCGCCGCCGGGTTCGGTGGCACCGCCGGTGTGGAACGACAGCTCGACGCCTTCTGGCGTGGTGAGGTCGACGCGACCGACCCGTGGCTGCTCGTCGTCGACCAGACGGTCGTCGACAAGTCCCGCGCCCCCGAGAGCGGCGGCGCCACCTTCAAGATCCTCACCATCGCGCCCTACGAGCTCGCCGGGGGCCGTGACTGGGAGGAGGCCAAGGTCGAGTTCGGACAGGCCGCCATGGCCAAGGTCGCCGAGCGCGCACAGGGCCTGGATGCCGACGACATCCTCGCGGTCCGGTACGAGTCACCGCTCGATGTCGCCGCTCACAACGTGCACAACCTCGGTGGCTCGTGCCACGGAGGCGAGTTCACCACCGACGACGGCGGGGTCATCCCCGGCTGGACGTCCTACGGCTCCGACGGCCTCGACGGCCTCTACTTCACCGGTGCCACCACCCACCCAGGCGGTTCGGTTTCCGGGCGCCCGGGCCGCAACGCCGCGCGCTACGTGCTCCACGACCTCGGGCTCGATCCGTCCGCGGTCATGGGTGCCGGCTGACCGGCATTCCAGCCGTTCGTCGAACGTCCTTGTCCCACACCACGATTCGCGCCTCAACCCACACCCTCACCGGAGGTACCCATGTCAACCACGATCAGCCGTCGGGCTGCGCTCGCCGCAGCTGCCGGCGCGACCGCTCTGGCCCTCGCAGCCTGCGGCGGCGGCGCCCAAGGGGACGCGAGCAGCTCCGAGCCCATCAAGGTGGGAACGTCGTTGCCGCTCACGGGTGAGTTCTCCCAGCCCGGCAAGGCGGCCCAGCAGGGCTACCAGGTGTGGGAGGCGCTGACCAACGAGAAGGGCGGCCTGCTGGGGCGCAAGGTGCAGCTGGTCATCAAGGACGACGCGTCCAACCAGAACACCATCGTGGCCGACTACAACGCGCTCATCTCCCGCGACAAGGTCGACCTGCTCATCGGGTCGTACTCCTCGCTGCTGAACCTGCCGGCATCGGCTGTGGCCGAACGCAACCAGATGCTCTTCGTCGAGCCGGCGGGTGGCTCACCCGAGATGTTCAACCGCAAGTTCAAGTACCTCTTCTTCACCCAGCAGGCCACGGCCGACAAGCAGGGCGAGGTCTTCGCCAAGTGGGTTGCGGCACTACCGGCGGACCAGCGACCCAAGACCGCGGCATACCCGACGCTCGACGACCCCTTCGTGGCGCCCAACGTCGAGGGGATCCGCAAGATCCTCGAGCCGGCAGGCATCAAGACGGTCTACAAGCAGACCTACGCCATCGACACGAAGAACTTCGACACGATCGCCAGCGCCGTCAAGGCTGCCCAGCCCGACCTGCTCGTGCACGGCGCCAACTTCGAGGACGGCGTCGGGCTCACCCGCGCGATCCTCAAGAGCGGGTTCAAGCCCGAGCTCGTCTACCAGACCACCGCCCCATCGCTGGGCAAGCAGTACTCGGACGCCATCGGCGAGGCCAACACCGAGGGCGTCCTCTACGCCGTGAGCCACGACCCGGAGGCCAAGACCCCGGGCAACGAGGAGTTCGTCAAGAAGTACGCGGAGATGTTCGGCGGCACACCGCCGGAGGACGCCGCCGACGGGTATGCCGCGGGCGAAGTTCTCGCAGCCGCCGTCAAGGGCGTCGGCAGAATCGACGACCAGGCCAAGCTCGCTGACTGGCTCCGCGCGAATCCCGTTGACACCGTTCTGGGTTCGCTCTCGTGGAACGCCGACGGCAGCCCCAAGGGCCAGTACCTGATCGGCCAGTGGCAGAAGGGCAAGATCCACATGGTCCTGCCCGAGGAGTTCGCCACCGCGCCGATCGAACCGGCGTGGAACCCGGGAGGTGCGAGCTGATGAGCGAGCTCGTCCAGGCCCTCGTCCTCGGCCTCCTCCTCGGTGGCATCTACGCCCTCGCCGCATCCGGCCTGACCCTCATCTTCGGCGTCATGCGGATCATCAACATCGCCCAGGGCGCGTTCCTCGTCCTCGGGTCGTTCGTGACCTACACGCTGTGGCGGCAGTTCGGGCTCGACCCGCTGCTCGGGGTGCTCGTCACGATCCCCGTGCTGTTCGTCCTGGGCTGGCTGACCTACAAGGTCACGGTCAACCCGATCCGGACCGCACCGATGACCTCGACCGTGCTCCTCACCTTCGGGCTGGCACTGGTGCTCGAGGCCACGACCGGCATGATCTGGGGCAACAACTCGGTGTCGATCCGCCCGTCCTACGCCGACGAGTCGTTCTCCCTCGGGTCGCTGTTCATCCCCAAGGCACAGGTCTACAGCGGCCTCGTCGCAGTCGTGGTGCTCGTGCTCCTCGGGCTGCTGCTCACCAAGACGTGGACGGGTCGGGCCATCCGCGCGGCGGCCATCAACCCCACGGGCGCCGAGCTGATCGGCATCAAGGTCGCCTCGGTCGCGAGCCTGGTGTTCGCCGTGGGCATCGCGGTCGCCGGCGCCGGTGGCGCGCTGACCGGCGTGCTGTACCCGTTCGTGCCCGGTTCGCACTACCAGTGGATCGCACGGCTGCTCGCGATCGTGGTGCTGGGTGGTATGGGCAGCATCAACGGTGCGGTGCTGGCGGCGGTCCTGTTCGGGCTTGCCGAGACCCTCACCTCCACCTACATCTCGCCCTCCTGGGCGACCGCGGTGCCGTATGCCGTGGTGTTCCTGGTGCTGCTGGTCCGGCCCCAGGGCCTGCTGGGCACCAAGGGCCGTGAGGACACGGTGATGGCATGAGCATCCACACCCTCTCCCCCTCCACCGACGAGGCGCCCGAGGTGAAGGCCACCGCGGACGCACCGGACCCGGTGCTGCGGTTCACCTCGATCGCCGCCAAGGTGCTGCTGGGTGTGGCGTTGCTGCTGCTCGTGGCCTTCCCGGTCCTGAGCGACGACGCCTACTACCAGAACATGATCATCCTGTCCTTGGTCTTCGCGATCGGGGCGGGCGGCCTCAACATCATCACCGGTTTCGCCGGCTACACCTCGCTCGGCCAAGGAGCGTTCGTCGGCCTCGGCGGGTACACGCTGGGCGTGCTGGCCACGCGCCTCGACGGGATCTCGCCGTGGGTGTGGGTGCCGGTCGGAGGTGTCGTCTCGGTGCTGGTCGCGATCCTGCTCGGTTTCGTGTCGTTGCGCTCGCGCGGTCCGTCGTTCGTCATCATCACGGTCGCGTTCCTCTTCCTGGTCCAGGTGATCGCGGTCAACTGGGAGCCGGTGACCGGCGGCACTGCCGGCATCACGCTGCCCCTGCCGACGTGGTCCGCCGACATCATGAACTGGCCGTTCTACTACGCCCTGGTGGCCATCATGGGACTGCAGGTGGCAGTCACCTGGTGGATCCGTCGCACGAAGTTCGGCACCGGGCTCATCGCGATCCGTGAGGACGAGACCAAGGCAGCCACGATCGGCATCAAGCTGCCGACCGAGAAGATCCTCGCGTTCGCGGCGAGCGCCTTCTTCGTCGGCATGGGTGGTGCCGTCTACGGCTACTACCTGACCTTCATCGACCCACGGGGCATGTTCGGCATCCTCATCAGCGTCCAGATCGTGCTGTCGCTGCTCATCGGCGGCAAGGCCACACTGTGGGGCCCGGTGCTCGGCGCGTTCATCGTCGAGCCGCTCAACGAGTTCGCCAACAATGCCTTCGGCGGTGGCAACACGAGGCTGGTCCTCTTCGGCGGGCTGCTGATGGTCGTCGTGATCTTCCTGCCTGACGGCGTGCTGCCCACGGCGAAGTCCCTTCTGGTGAAATGGCGTTCGCGTGGCCGCACCGGCAAGGCGGGCGCCCGCATCGACGACAACGGCCAGCTGCCGCCGCACCTCCTGTCGATCACACCGCGAGAGCCGGCACCCGATGCCCCGCCGCTGCTCGAGGTCCGTGGCCTGAGCAAGCGGTTCGGTGGGCTCCAGGCGGTCGACGACTGCTCCTTCACCGTGCCGGAGGGGTCGATCACCGGTCTCATCGGACCGAACGGATCGGGCAAGACCACGGTCTTCAACCTCATCAGCGACACCATCTCGACGGACTCCGGCGAGATCCGGCTGGGCGGCGAGCGGATCGACGGTATGCCGGCGTGGGACCGTGCACACGCGGGCCTCGGCCGCACCTTTCAGATCACCCGGCTGTTCGGTGAGATGACGGTGCTGGAGAACGTCGTTGCCGCGCAGCGTTCGTTCTCGTTCGGCCAGCTGGGACGCATCGCGGTCAGTGGCAAGGAGGCCAGGGCCGCCGAGGAGCTGCTCCACTTCGTCGGGGTCGGCGCCTACCGGGACCAGCAGGCCAAGGCCCTGTCCTACGGACAGAAGAAGATGGTCGAGCTGGCCCAGGTCCTGATGCTCGAGCCCAGGCTCATCCTGCTCGACGAGCCGGCGGGCGGTATCAACCCAGTGCTCATCGAGCGGATGGCGGAGATGATCCGCACCCTCAACCGGCACGGCACGACGTTCCTCGTCGTGGAGCACAACATGCCGTTCGTGCTCGGGCTGTGCGACCCCATCCACGTCCTCGCCAAGGGCCACACGATGGCCACCGGCACACCGGACGAGATCCAGAGCGACCCGGCCGTCATCGACGCCTACCTCGGCGACGACTACGCACCGGGGCTCGACCAGACAGACCAGGCCGACAAGGCACCGGAGAAGGTGAGCTGATGCTTCGCTTGGAGTCAGTCGTCGCGGGCTATGGCGGCGGAGACGTGCTGCAGGGCGTGGACATCCACGTCGAGGAGGGCTCGGTGGCCTGCATCGTCGGGCCCAACGGCGCCGGCAAGTCCACGATCCTGCGCGCAGTGAGCGGTCTGCTCACACCGCGCCTCGGCCAGATCTCGTTGCAGGGCAAACGGATCGACACCCTCGACTCCGCACAGATCCTGCGCGAAGGGATCTCGCAGGTCCCGCAGTCGAACGCGCTCTTCTCGAACATGACGGTGCGCGAGAACGTCCTCATGGGCGCCTACACGATCCGGCGGGAGCGTGAGCTGGTGCGGGAACGCTACGCACGGGTGGCCGAGATGTTTCCGATCGTTGCCGACCGCTCCCACGAGCGCGCGGGCAACCTGTCCGGTGGTCAGCGTCGCATGGTGGAGTTCGCCCGTTCGCTGATGCTCGACCCGGTCCTGCTCCTGCTCGACGAGCCCTCCCTGGGCCTCGACCCCAAGTCCCTCAAGGTGCTGCAGGAGTCCGTGCTGCTCATGCGCGACCAGGGCAAGACGATCCTCGTCGTCGAGCAGAACGTTCGGTTCGGCATGCGGATGGCCACCGACGGCATCGTCATGGAGAGCGGCAAGGTCGTCACCCAGCGCCCAGCCGCAGAGATCCTGGGTGACCCGGACATCGCTCAGATGTACTTCGGCGGCAGCCTGCACGAGGAGCCGAAGACGGCGAGCGCCGCGACGGCATGAGCGACGACCGGGCGGGTGAGGATGGCCTGATGGACCTCGTGGTGGGCACCTTCAGCCCGTCGGTGCTGCTCGCCGTGGCCGAGCGCACGGGCGCCCTCGCAGGACGCGGCCTGCGCGTACGCGAGGTGGCGGTGACGTCGTCGCCGGCCGCGTTCACCGCCCTCGAGGCCCGCGAGGTCGATCTCCTCTTCACCAGTCCGGACAACGTCGTGGCCTACCGGTTCGACAGGACGAACCCGTTGGGGCGCAAGCTCGACGTGCAGATCGTGGCCGCCCTCGACCGTGGTCTGCGGCTCGGCGCCTACGGCCGCCCGGGCGCGGGCGAGCCGGTCCCGGGCGTGCGGATCGGGGTGGACGTCCCGACCTCCGGGTACGCCTTGGCACTGTTCACCCTGCTCGACTCCTGGGGCCTCTCGCGCGACGACCTCGAGGTCGTCGCGCTGGGTTCGACTCCGAAGCGGCTGGCCGCCCTCGCCGACGGGGCGTGTGACGTCACGTTGCTCAATGCGGGCTCCGACCTGAGGGCTGAGGACCTGGGTATGCCGCTGCTGGGCCAGGTGACCGAGGTCGCCTCTCCGTACCTGGGCTCCGTCGTCGCGGTCATCAACCCGCACGAAGAGCGGGCGGTGGCATCCCTCGTCACCTCGCTCGCCGAGAGCGCCGACGCCATCCTCGACGGCGACCTGTCGGACGAGGTCGCAGCGGCAGCGGAGGAGCTGCTCCGGCTGGCACCCGATACCGCCCGTCGCTACGTCGACGCCCTGCGCGACCCGGACCACGGACTCGTGCGCGGCCTCGTGCCGGACCGCGAGTCGCTGACGACCATCACCGCGCTGCGCCGGCGGCACCACCCCGTCGTCGACGACGGGGTGGACGTCCTGGCCGACGCCGTCGACGACGACAGCGGTCTCGTGCGTTGGGACCACCTGCATGGCCCGCGCTGAGGCATCGACGCCCTGGACACTCCGGCTGGCGGCCGTGGCGTCCACTGGCGATCGGTTCGTCCTGCCGCCGATGCTGGTCGCCATCTCCCGCGACCTCGAGATCCCCCTCAGCGCAACCGTTGTCGCGGCGGGTGCCTACTTCATCGCCTACGGCGCGATGCAGCCCGTCTGGGGCATCGTCTCCGACCGGGTCGGGGTCGTGCGCACCCTCACCATGGCCCTGGCCATCGCCGCGCTCGCCACCTTGGCCTCCGTGTTCGCCGACTCGGCAGCGACCCTCACCGTGTCACGCGTCGCGGCCGGTGCCGCCTATGCGGCGATCGTGCCGGCTGGTGTCACCTACGTCGGCGACACCGTCGACGGCCCCGCCCGCCAACGCGCCATGACGGGTTTCATGACCGGTATCGCCGTCGGCATCGCAGCCGGATCTGCCCTCGGTGGCGTCCTCGCCGCCCACGTCTCGTGGCGCACGGCATACCTCGTGTCCGGCCTCCTGGCAGCCGCGCTCGCGGTGACGATGCGTCGGCTCCCCACCCCGGCGGTCAGCCGGCGCGGGATGCGGGTGGGCGCGTCGTGGCACGCGCTGCGCACCGGCAACGGGGTCGGCATCGTCCTGACGCTGGGCTTCGTCGAGGGCGCGCTCCTCCTGGGGGCGGTGACGATGCTGCCCCTCGCGGTCGAGACCACCGGGGCCACGAGCGCGACAGCGGGCCTAGTGACCGCCGCCTTCGGTGTCGCGGTCGGGCTCTTCGCGCCACTGGCAGGCAGGGCTGCCGAGCGCATGCCGGTGCCTCGCCTCATCGGGTTCGGTGCGCTGGCGCTGGCCGCGGCCTGTCTGGTGGTTGCCTGGCGGGCCACCCCGGTGGCTGCAGTCGTCGCGGCAGCCCTCATGGGTCTGGGGTACACCACGATGCACTCGAGCCTGCAGACCTGGGCCACCGAGGTGGCTCCAGTCGTGCGCGGAACGGTGGTGTCGGTGTTCGCGGGGCTGCTCTTCCTCGGCAGCGCCGCCTCCTCACTGCTCGCCGGGGGCCCCGTCGGTGAGGGCCACGCCTCAACCGTGTTCGTGATCGGTGCCGCCGGGGCCCTGCTGCTCGGAGTCGGCGGATCCGCGGCGCGGGCACGCTGGGAGCAGCGATGACACGACTTGCGGGGAGCACTCGATCATGAGGGGGTTGCCTAGCATGACCTCTGTGCGCCAACCGACTCTTCGTGACGTCGCCGAGGCCGCGGGGGTCCACACCGCGACGGCGTCGCGCGCCCTGAACCCCACGACCCGCGCGATGGTCAGCCCCGACACAGCCCGTCGAGTGCAGAAGGCCGCGGAATCGTTGGGATACCAACCAAATCCGATTGCCCGCAGCCTCAAGACGGCACGTTCGACCACGATCGGAGTGGTCATCCCCGACATCACCAACCCGATCTTTCCGCCGATTCTGCGTGGCATCGAACGCACCCTCGAGGGCGAGGGGTACACCGCGCTGCTGGTCAACACCGACAGCGACGAGGTCCGCGAGCGCGGCCAGGTCGAGTCGCTGCGGGCGCGTCAGGTGGACGGGCTGATCGTGGCCACGGCCCGCCGGAACCACCCCTTGATGGCCGAGCTGACCGAGCAGGGCTTCCCGGTCGTCCTGGTCAACCGGCGGACCGACCACGTGCCGATGCCGTTCGTGGTCGCCGACGACGAGGCGGGCATGCGCATGCTCGTGCAGCACCTGGTCGACCTCGGGCACGAGAAGATCGCGCACATCACGGGTCCCCATGACACGACCACCGGGGTGGCACGTGGCCGCGCCTTCCGGGCCGCCATGCAGGACGCCGGTCTGGACGTACCGCGCAGCCGCGTGGTGGAGGCGCGGCGCTGGAGCGAGGAGGCCGGGGCCGAGGCCCTCGAGAAGCTCCTCGACACCGACCCGGACATCACCGCGGTCGTCGGGGGCAACGACCTCATCGCCCTGGGCTGTTACGACGTGGTGCGGGAACGCGGCATGAAGTGCCCTCGCGACCTGAGCATCACGGGGTTCAACGGCATGCCCCTCCTCGACAAGCTCGCTCCACCACTCACCACGGTCGAGGTGCCGCACTTCGACATCGGGGTCGAGGCCGCCCGCATGCTCTTCGACTGCCTGCGCGAGCCGGGGCGCACACCCCGGTCGGTCGTGCTGCCGGTGTCCCTCCAGGTTCGGGGGTCCACCGCGCGGCCACGGCCCTAGGACCACGACCCGACGCGGGGTCGCTGATACCCACAAGGACGTGGGTGGGAACGGAGATGACCATGCAACCATCGCGTAGGACAGTGCTCGGCGGTGCAGCCGCCGGCGTCGTGGGCAGCGCCACCGGCTTCGCGGCGAAGAAGCCCGGCGACGGCAAGGGCAGCACCGCGGACGTCATCCTCGTGGGTGGCGACATCCTCACCATGGACGACCGCTCCACCCGCGCCAGCGCCCTGGCCATCGCCGGCGAGCGCATCCTGGCCGTGGGCAGCCGCGGCGACGTGATGCGACACCGCGGTCGCTCGACCACCGTGGTCGACCTCTCGGGCCGCACTGTGGTGCCGGGCCTGGTCGACGGTCACACCCACGCCATCCGAGGCGGCCAGACGTTCCGGCAGGAGACCTACTGGCTCGACGTGACCTCGCTCGCGGATGGCCTCGCAAGGATCCGTGCGGCCGCGCTCAGCAAGCCGCTCGACCAATGGGTCGCGGTGGTCGGGTCGTGGCACCCCAACCAGTTCCGGGAGCGCAGGGCACCCACGGTGGCCGACCTCGACGCCGTCTCACCAGACCACCCCGTCTACGTGCAGTACCTCTACGACTACGCTCTGGTGAACACCGCTGGTGCGCGCGTCCTGGGTCTCGATGGAACCACGCCCCCAGCCCCCGGGATCGTCGTCGAACGCGACGCGGCCGGGAGAGCGACCGGACGCCTGCTCGGGGGTGTCGGTCCGTTCAACGCCCTCGTCGCCCGGATCCTGCCGCACACCCGGGCCGAGGGAACCGCCAGCCTGGCCGGCTACCTGCGCGAGCTGAGCCGCTGCGGTGTCACGGGCGTCGTCGACGGGAGCGCCGGACCGGCGGCGGCCTACCTGCCCCTGTTCGCACTGCAGGACGAGGGCAGGCTCACGGTTCGCGTCGCCTACCGCGTGCCGGCCCAGGTGCCCGGGAACGAGTCGGAGTTCTTCGAGCAGCTGATGCAGTTCCGGGCACCGCGCACCGAGGACGGGTTCACCCCGTTCGTCGGCATCGGTGAGGCGCTTGTCTTCGGTGCCAACGACGGCGTCCGGCAGAGCCCCGGCTTCGTGGTCTCCCCCGAGGCGAGGGCGGAGCTGCGGGAGGTGGCCACCTTCGCCGCGTCCCGGCGCCTACCCCTGGAGGTCCACGCCTACACCGACGACCTCGCCAGCCAGATCCTCGATGCCTTCGAGGAGGTGAATGCCACCGTGCCGATTCGTGGGCTCCGGTGGGCGATGGCGCACCTCAACACGGGCACGGCGCGCACGATCTCCAGGATGCGCAGGCTCGGCATGACGTACTCGGTGCAGATGGGGCCCTACTTCGAGGCGCCGACCATCGCCGAGACGAACAGCCTCGAGGTGGCCCAGCGGTCGGTGGCCAGGATCGCCATCGACCAGGGCGTCACGGTGGGAGGCGGCAGCGACGCCACGCGCATCGGCGACTACCGCGTGTGGCCCGCCCTGCAGTTCCACGTGACCGGCACCTCGCTCGGCGGCGCGGTCCAGCGCCCCCGGAGCCAGCTCCTCACGCGGATCGAGGCGCTGCGGATGTACACCCGCGGCTCGACGTACCTGCTCTTCGACGAGGACGACCGCGGTTCGCTCGAGCCCGGGAAGCTGGCAGACCTGGCTGTGCTCGACCGCCCCTACCTGACGGTGCCCGCGACCCAGATCGGTGCCATCCGGTCAGTGCTGACGCTGGTGGGCGGGACGCCGGTCCACGACGCCGAGCGACAGCTCACCTGACATGGCAACGTCACCACGACCCGACGATGCCCTCACCAGGGGCCTTCCTGACGATGTCGCGGACGACCTTCTGGCACAAGGCGTTCCGCGCACCCTGGCGCGCGACGAAGTGGTCTTCAGCGAGGACGACGCGGGCTCCAGCACGTTCATCGTCAGCAGCGGCAAGGTCAAGCTCATGCGGGCGGGCATCACCGGCCAGCCGGGTCTCTACCTGGTCCTCGGAGCCGGGGAGGTCTTCGGCAACCTCAACCCTACGGCCCGGCGTTCCGGCGGGGCGCCGCAGTGGCCATGACCCCGGCAGAGGTGCTGGAGCTCGACCGTGTGGCCGTTCGGCGCTGGATCGAGCAGCACCACGTCGCGGCACTGCGCGCGTTCACCATCGCGGTCGAGCGCGCCGACGCCGTGCTCGACCTCCTCGACGACGTCCTGGCCCCCGAGATCGCGGTGCGGGTGGCCCGCGCGCTGGTGAGCCAGGCCCACCGGTTCGGACGGCAGACCTCGGCCGGGGTGCGACTGGTCCTCGACCTCAGCCAGACCGAGCTGGCCACGCATGTCGGGGCGTCCCGGGAGCGGGTCAACCGTGCCCTGTCCGGCTTCGTCCGGCGCGGGTGGCTGCACCGCGAGGGCACCGACTACCTCGTGCACGACCTCCCCGCGCTCGAGGCGTACGCCAAGATGACGGGCCCCCAGACCCGGCGGCGGGCGGCTAGCGGCGCGGCACCCCCGACCACGCGGCATACGAGCGCTTGAAGTAGAGCAACGGGTCGCCCGGGTTGTCCACGTGCGCACCACCGTCCACGACCAGACCGATCACGAGGACGTGGTCGCCGGCCGGCACGGCCTCGTACACCTGGCACTCCGCGTAGGCAAGGGCGTCCTCGTGCAGCAGGGGCAGTCCGCTCGCGGTGCGTCGCCAGGCCGTCCTGGTGAACCGCTCCTCGCCGGGCGTCGCGAACCGGTTCGACACCTCGGCCGCACCCTCGTGGAGAATGTTGATCACGAACGACCCGCGCTCCAACAGGATCGGCAGGGTCCGCGACGTGCGCGACACCGAGGTGAGGAACAGCGCCGGTTCGGCCGAGACGCTGCACACCGCGCCCGAGGTCATGCCATAGGGGTTGCCGTCGCAGTCGACCGTGGTCACCACGGTCACGGCGGTGGGCAGCGACGCCGCCACGACCTTGAGCGTGTCGGGGTCGACCCCGTAACCCGCCAGCGACAGGCGGTGCGTGCTTGCGATCGACATCGGTCTCCCCTTGCTCGTGGTGTCACGTGGTTGCTGTCGACGACCATGGTGCCCACCATGCGCCGCGTGGCAGAAGGCCTTGTGCCGAACGGCACGGCACACCTGCGACCTGTTCGGATCCCCTTGTGCTGTAAGGCACAACGTCTTGAGTCGCGGCGATGTCCGGCGAAACCTCGTCCAGAAGCGCAACGAAGCGAAAGGACGATCGTGAAGTTCTCCATCTACCTCAACGCCCAGTCCCCCGGGCCGGACCACGACCGTGAGGTCATCGCCGCCGTGACCGAGCAGGCCAAGATCGCCGACGCCGCCGGGTTCGAGTCGATCTGCCTCACCGACCACCACTTCACCGGCTACAACACCTACGGCAACCCGTTCACCTTCGGGTCCTACCTCTACCCGCAGCTGCCGAACAAGACACCGATCGTGCTGTCGGTTGCGGTGCCGGCGTTGTCCAACCCGCTCAACTTCGCCGAGCAGGTCAACCTGCTGGACATGCTCACCGAGGGCAACTGCCTCATCGGGATCGGCTCGGGCGGCTCACCGCATGAGTACGTCGGCCTCGGCCGTGACCCGGGCGAGCGCGGCCACCTCACCGACGAGGTCGTCGAGGTGGCGCTCAAGGCGCTCGACAAGAAGCTCGAGGACCCCGACCTCGACTACGACACGCCCTACGCCAAAGGCTCGCTCAAGCTGCGCATCATGCCGACCTCGTTCGCCGGCCGGCCGAAGTTCGCGCGCGCCGCGTTGAGCGAGCAGGGCGCGCTCAAGGCGGCCGAGCAGGGCTGGCCGCTCATGACGGGACGCATGCTCCCGGACGAGATCAAGGACCGGTATGCCGTGTACTACGCGGCGCTCGAGGGCGCCGGTCACGACGCGCAAACCGTTGCGTATGCACGAAAGTGGTCCCTCACCCAGAAGATCGTCCATGTTGCCGAGACCGACGAGCTGGCGATGGAGGGCATCCAGGCGCCGCTCGACTACATCACCACTATGACCAAGAACCTCTTCTCGCTCACCGCGAGCAAGACCGGCTTCAAGAACAGCGTCGTCGGGGTGTCGCCCGAGGACCGCGACGGCTTCGTGGAGAAGGCGATGCTCGTCGGCAGCCCCGACACGATCGCCGCGAAGATCGACGAGTATGCCGCGGCCGGGCTCGAGCACATGAGCTTCGTCTTCCTCTTCGGCCAGATGCCGACCGACCAGGGTCGCCGCTCGCTGGAGCTGTTCATCGACAAGGTGATGCCGCGCTACGCGGGAGATGCGGCATGAGCACGTCCACCACGACCGACGACGCCACCCAGGCTGCCGCCAGCACCTCTCCCCTCGTCACTGGCCTGTGGGAGGTCGACGCCGCCCACACGATCGTCGCATTCTCGGTGCGGCACATGACGATTGCCACCGTCACCGGCCGGTTCCCCGACGTCACCGGGCAGCTGCGGGTCGCCGGCGACAGCAGCGCCACCATCTCGGCGCGGATCGCGACCGGCACCGTCTGGGCGGGCCACCCACGCCGCGACGAGCTCGTCCGGTCGCCGGAGTTCCTCGACGTCGAGCAGTTCCCGGAGCTGAGTTTCACCGGTCACATCGAGGCCTGGCCCGCTGCTGCCGGAGGCCCCGTGGACGCAACCGGCGAGCTCACCATCAAGGGGACGACGCGACCGCTGCGGTTGACGGGGACGTTCGGTGGGGTGGTAACCCATCGCGGGGCGACCCGTGCCGGCTTCACCGCCGACGCCCGCGTCGACCGGCGGGAGTTCGGGCTGGCCTTCGCGGGGATGCTCGACACCGGCGGTGCCGTCGTGTCCAACGAGGTCGACCTCCATCTCGAGGTCGAGCTGGTGCACGTCGAGGACGACTCGTGACCGTGGTCTCCTTCCCGCCACCCCACGAGCTCGTGGGCTCTCAGCGAGGCGCGCGGGCGGGCGGTGAGCACCCGGCATACTCCGCCGAGGAGCTGCGCAACCTCGCGGTCGTCACGGACTTCCGCGCGGCGGCCTTCGCGGACCGCGCGCAGTTCCTCGCGTCTGACGTGCGCGTCGCCCGGATCGGGATGTCAACACTGGCAACGACATCCGGGCTCGGGTCCAGCGGCTACCAGCACGACTCACTCACCGGTCGCGAGGACACACTGCTGTCGCTCGTCGCCCGCGACGACGTCGTCTGGGGCGTGTGGACCCTCACGGCAGCCCACACCGGGACCCTCTTCGGCATCCCCGCAACGGGCCGGACCGTGTCCATCACCGAGGTCGGCATCTGGCGCCTGACCGACGGGCTGATCGCCGAGCACTGGTACTTCGCCGACGAGCTCGAGCTGCTTCACCAGCTTGGTCTCTACCCGCCCCCACGCGTCGACGACGACGCGGAGCAAAGGAACGACTCATGAGCACACCCAGGATCGGACGACGCCGCCTCCTCGTGGGGTCGGTGGCCGTCGCCGCCATCACGGCCCTGAGCGCCTGCGGTGGCAGCACTGAGGCGACCAGCGGCAGCGGCGGCAAGGGCGTCATCAAGGTCGGCACCTCGCTGCCCCTCACCGGCGCCATGTCCCAACCCGGCACAGCGGCCAAGCAGGGCTACGAGACGTGGGCTGCGATGGTCAACGAGAACGGCGGGCTGCTCGGCCGCAAGGTCGAGCTCGTGGTCAAGGACGACGCCTCCGACCAGAACACGGTGGTCGCCGACTACAACGCGCTCATCACACGGGACAAGGTCGACCTTCTCATCGGCACCCACTCGTCACTGCTCAACCTGCCGGCGTCCGCGGTGGCCGAGCGCAACAAGCGCCTGTACGTCGAGCCCGCCGGTGGCTCGCCACAGATGTTCGACCGCGGCTTCAAGTACCTGTTCTTCACCCAGCAGGCGACGGCCGACCAAAGTGGCGTGGCGTTCGCGCGTTGGGTCGCGTCACTGCCAGCCGAGCAACGGCCCCGGACCGCGGCATACCCGTCCCTCGACGACCCGTTCACGGCACCGGCCGCCGCCACCATCCGCGAGATCCTGGAAAAGGTGGGCGTCAAGACCGTCTACGACACCAAGTACGCCATCGACACCAAGAACTTCGACGCCATGGCCGCCTCGCTCAAGGCGGCGGCGCCGGACCTCATCGTCCACGGCGCCGGCTTCGAGGACGGGGTCGGGCTGGTGCGAGCGATGCTGTCCGCCGGAGTCAAGCCGGGGCTCTTCTACCAGATGGGCGCCCCGGGCATGGGCAAGCAGTACGCCGACGCCATCGGCGCCGCGAACACCCAGGGCATCTTCTACTCGACGAGCCACGCACCCCAGGCCAAGACGCCCGGGAACCCCGAGTTCGTCGCCAAGTACAAGGAGCTCTTCGGCGGTGAGCCGCCCGAGGACTCGGCAGACTCGTTCGCCGCCGGTGAGGTGCTGCAGGCTGCGGTCGAGGCCGTGGGCAGCATCGAGGACCAGGCCAAGCTTGCCGACTGGCTGCGCGGCAACTCCGTTGACACCATCCTCGGCAAGCTCAGCTGGAACGCCAACGGCAGCCCCAAGGGCGAGTACCTTATCGGTCAGTGGCAGGACGGGAAGATCGAGTTCGTCCTCCCGAAGGCCGCTGCCAGCAGCAACCGCATCATCCAGGGCTGGGGCCCCGGGGCGAGGTAGTGGCGCCGGCCGGCACCCTCGCGTCAGCTGTAGACGTGCGGCGCGAGGGTGCCGACGTCGCGCAGGTTGCGGTACTGCTCGGCGTAGTCGAGGCCGTAGCCGACGACGAACTCGTTGGGGATGTCGAAGCCGACCCACTTGACGTCGATCTCGACCTTGGCCGCCTCGGGCTTGCGCAGCAGCGTGCAGATCTCGACCGACGCGGGGTTGCGCGACTCGAGGTTGGACTTGATCCACGACAGCGTGAGGCCCGAGTCGACGATGTCCTCGACGATGAGGACGTGCTTGCCGGTGATGTCGGTGTCGAGGTCCTTGAGGATGCGCACGACGCCGGAGCTCTTGGTGCCGGACCCGTACGACGAGACCGCCATCCAGTCCATCGGCGCGGTGCCGGGCAACGCGCGCGACAGGTCGGCCATCACCATGACGGCACCCTTGAGGACGCCGACGAGCAGCAGGTCCTTGCCGTCGTACTCGGCCCAGATCTCGGCGGCCAGCTCCTGCAGCCGCGCGCGGATCTCGTCCTCGGTGATGAGGACCTTCTCCAGGTCTGCTCCCATGTGGGCAGCGTCCACGGCTGTGCTCCTCGGTGTCGTCGCGGTGGTGGAGTGCGGTGCTATTCAACCGGAGACGGGCGGGTGATGGACACCCGGCCGTCGACCCGCGTCGCCACGAGCGGGCCGGGCAGGCTCACCGGCCCCTGGCCGTGCCAGCGGGTGAGCAGTGCGTCGCAGGCGTCGGTATGCCGCGTGCTCACCTGCCCGGCCGGCGCACCGGCCGCGACCACGAGCCGTCGCCACGCCCGGGTCCGCACGGGCCGCGCCAGCGCGAGCAGGTCCTCGACCGACCAGGGCCCGGCGCCGAGCGCGGTGACCGCGTCGCCGGCCAGGGCGTCGAGGAAGTCGGCGTCGTCACGCAGCTGGGACGCGGTGCGGGCCAGTGCCTGCGCCACCCCGGGGCCGAGCGCCCGCTCGAGGTCGGCCAGGCCGTACCGGGCACGCACGCGGGCGTAGGCGGTGTCCTCGTTCATCGGGTCGTCCCACCACTGCAGGCCCTCGTCGGCGAGCAGCTGGCGGCACTGCCGCTTCGTCACGGTGAGAAGGGGACGGCGGAAACGGCCGCGCGCCTGCGGCATACCCGACAACGACCGCGCGCCCGCGCCGCGCGTGAGCCCGAGGAGCACCTGCTCGGCCTGGTCGTCGAGCGTGTGGCCGAGCAGGACGAGCCGTGCGCCGTACCGGTCGGCGGCGACGTCCAGCGCCTCGTAGCGCGCGTCGCGGGCCGCGGCCTCGAGGCCGTGCCCGTCCTGCACGACCCGCACCGGGGCGATGTGGACGAGGTCGAAGCCGAGGTCGCGGCACCAGTCCGCCACTCGGCGGGCGATGCTGGCCGAGCCGGCCTGCAGGCCGTGGTCGACGACCACGACCCCGGCCCGCACCCCGAGCTTGGGCGCCTCGAAGGCAGCGGCGGCGGCGAGCGCCGAGGAGTCCGCGCCGCCGCTGCACGCGACGAGCACCACCTCCCCCGGTGCCACCTCCTCCAGAGCCGCTCGGACCGCGCGCCGGATCGTCGCGGTGGCCGGGTGCGGGCCGGGCACCGCTACCCCCCGTGGACGCGGGCGACCCAGGCCGCCGGGTTCTCGATCTCGGCGGGCTTGGGGAGCGTCTCGGGTGACTCCCACACCCGGTTGAACCCGTCGACCCCGACGGTGTCGACGACGTGGCGCACGAAGACGGCGCCGTCGCGGTACTGCCGCATCTTCGCCTCGAGCCCGAGCAGTCGGCGCAGCAGTCGGTCAATGGCGCCGACGCCCTTGCGGCGGTCGTTGAACTTGCTGCGGATGGAGGCGACCGTCGGGATCACCTGCGGCCCCACCTCGTCCATGACGACGTCGGCGTGACCCTCGAGCAACGACATGACGGCGGTGACCTCGGCCAGCTCGGCACGCTGGGCCGGGGTCGAGATGACGTCGACGAGACCGGTGCCACCGCTGCGGAACGCCTCGGGCAGCTGGGAGGACAACCGGCTGAAGGTGTCCTGCAACGACTCGGGGTCGGGCACCAGGTCGGTGGCCAGCGTGCGGACCCGCTCGATGAGGTGGTCACGCAGCCACGGCACCGCCGTGAACTGCACCCGGTGGGTCTCCTCGTGCATGCACACCCAGAGCCGGAAGTCGCCGGGGTCCACACCGAGCTCGCGCTCCACCTGCACGAGGTTCGGCGCCACGAGCATGAGCCGCGGGGTCCCCTGCGGGGCGAGGTCGTACTGGCCCAGCACCTTCCCCGCCATGAACGCGAGCAGCGCCCCGGCCTCACCGCCGGTGACCTTGCCGCCGACCGCCCGGGCCGCGGCGCCGGGCGCGTGCTTCTGTGCGTCGGCGATCTTCACCAGGACGGGGTCCATGAGGGAAGCCATCGAGTCGGCGTTGAGCGCGATCCAGGTGGGCCGGTCGACGACGATCGGGGCGGGCGCGTCACCGGGTGCGTGCAGGCGCGCGGTGTCGGCGACCGGCTGCTGGGCTCGACCCGCGGCAGCGCGGATGTCGGCGACGACCTCGGCTGCCTGCGCGGCCGACACCTTGGGGCCCGCCGGCACCAGTCGCCGACCGGTCGTCTTCGCGAACTCCCAGTCGACGAACTTCGTCGCGGTCTGCATGCTCATTCCCTCCACCGTAGTGACCCAGGACCCCTGTCAGCGGCAGCCGCAGGTGGCGAGGGTCGCCACGAACCGGTCCAACGCCGCCCGTGCATCGAGGGTTCCGACGCCGGCCGGCACCCCGTCGGCGAGGACCACGTAGGACAGCACGCGCCCGTCGGCGTCGACCACGGTGCCGGCGATCGAGCTGATGCCGGTGAGGGTGCCGGTCTTGGCACGGGCGTTGCCGGCGACGACGTGGGTGCCCTTGGTCGCGAACCGGTCCGCGAGGGTGCCGCTCAGCCCGGCCACCGGCAGCTGGGCCACGACGTCCTGCATGCCCGGGACAGTGCCGTCGGCGCCGAGCTGCAACGCGTCCGAGATGACCCGCGGCGGCACCTTCTGCCCGGCCGAGAGCCCGCTGGTGTCCTTGAGGACCACGCCGGTGGTGTCGATCCCGTTCGCCTTGGCCTGCGCCAGCACGAAGCTCACGGCGGCCGCGAACGTGGTGGCCCCACCCTTCTTGACCGCCGCCTGCCGGGCCAGGCCGTCGGTGAGGGCGTTGTCGCTCTCGGCGAGGGCGAGGGCGAGCACGTCACCGATGGGCGCGGACTCGACCCGGCCCAGCTCCTGGGAGCCGGCCGGGGCCTTGGTGTCCCACGTCGACTGCGGCGCCAGCTTGGCCGTGATGCCGACCTTGGCGAGGGCGGCGACGAACGCGGCGGCGGTCGCGGCCTCGGGGTTGCGCGGCGCCGGGTGGTAGGGAATGGCGCGCTGCCCGGCCAGCCCGAGCATGCTCACACCACCGGTGAAGCCCTGGTCGATGTCCGACTGGATCCACGTCGGCGCCCACCGCGGCCCCGCGGCATACGTCGTGTCGAGCCGCAGCGTCACGCTCGTGGTGCCCGACGGCTGGAGCGCGGTGGCGACCTGCTGGGCGAGGTCGCCGAGGCCTGCGCGCCCCTCGACCGCGGCGGGGTTGCCGGCGCCCTTGGCGAGCATGGAGTCGCCACCGGCGACCAGCACGATCTGCGACGGCGAGCTGCCCTGCACCACCGTCGTCGGCAGGGTCGCCGTGGTGTCGAGCGTCGTCGCCACCGCGAGCGCGGTCAGCAGCTTGACGGTCGAGGCGGGCCGGCGGGCGGTGTCGGCGTTCTGGCGAAAGAGGTACTGACCCGTGAAGGCGTCACGGACGACGACGCCGGGGCTGGCCCCGAGGCGGGGGTCCTTCGCGGCTGGTGCGATGACCTTCGCGAGCGAGGCGGCGGCCGGGATGGGCGCGCTCGCGGAGGCCGGGTCCAGCGGCACCGCCCCCTCGTCCACCGTCGGCAGGACGACGCTCGGTGTGGTCAGCCCAGGGGTGGGCGTGGCCGAGGGCGCCGGTGTCGGGACGTCGCGGGTGAGTATGCCGGGGACGACGTCGTAGACATCGAGCGCGCCATACCCGGCGGCCAGCAGCACGACGACCCCGGTGCCGGCGAGGATGCGGCGCACGTGACCCCCTGTCGGCTGGACTTGCGCGGTACGAAAGACTGTCGCGAGCCTAGGTCATCTCACCGGGCACGCGAGGAAAGGGGCAGCGTCGTGGAGTTCGACGTCACCATCGAGATCCCCCAAGGGGCTCGGAACAAGTACGAGGTCGACCACGAGACCGGCCGCATCCGGCTGGACCGGCTCCTGTTCACGTCCACCCGGTACCCGGCGGACTACGGCTACGTCGAGGACACCCTCGGCGAGGACAGCGACCCGCTCGATGCGCTCGTCCTGCTCGAGGAGCCGACCTGGCCCGGGTGCCTCGTGCGCGCCCGCCCCATCGGCATGTTCCACATGCGCGACGAGGCCGGCGGCGACGACAAGATCCTGTGCGTCCCGGCCGGCGACCCGCGTCAGGACCACATCACCGAGCTCGAGCACATCAACGAGTTCGACCGCCTCGAGATCCAGCACTTCTTCGAGACCTACAAGGACCTCGAGCCCGGCAAGTCCGTCGAGGGCGCGCACTGGGCCGGCCGCGAGGACGCCGAGCGCGTCGTGCGCGAGGCCATCGAGCGCGCGAAGGCGGCCAACTTCACCACCGCCCGGTGGACCCTGCCGGGCCACACCGCACAGTCCGAGGCCAAGCCGCCGACCGACTGAGCCTTCTCGGCACCAGTCGGCCGGCTGCGTCAGGGGCGCCCGCCGTAGGGCAGCAGGTCGGAACGGTAGATCGACGCGTAGCGGACGTTGAGCCCGGTGCGCGGCGCCTCGATCATCTGGCCGTTCCCGACGTACAGACCCATGTGGTGGCTGCTCTCGCCGGAGCTGCCGTAGAACACGAGGTCCCCGGGGCGCAGGTCGCTGATCGGCACGCGCGCGGTCTCGGCCCACTGAGCACCGGTGTAGTGCGACAGGTAGACCCCGGCCTGGCGCCAGGCCATCAGGGTGAGGCCGGAGCAGTCGAACCCGTTCGGGCCCGTGCCACCCCACACGTAGGGCTTGCCGATCTGGGCCTGCGCGTAGGCGATGACGGCGGAGACACCACCGCTGCTCGGCGGGGGCGGCGGCGGGGTCGACGGCTTGGGCTTGGTGGGCTTGGGCTGGGACGGCCGGGACGGCTGCGGCGTCGAGGGCCGCGGGCGGCTCTGGGCGGCCTCGGCGGCGGCCTTCTCCGCAGCCTCCGCGGCGGCCTTCTGCCGGGCGGCCTCCTCGGCTGCGCGCTTGGCCGCGGCCCGGGCCTGCTTGCGGGCCGCTTCGTCACGGGCGGCCTGGGCACGCTCCTCGGCGAGCTTGGCCTGCTTGGCGGCGGCAGCAGCGGCCTCACGGGCCGCGGCGGCAGCGGCGAGCCCGTCCTGACGCTGCTTCTCCAGGTCGACGGAGGTCTTCCGGAGGGTCGCGAGCTGGGCGGTGAGCTGGTCCTGCTCCTGCTGGATGCGCACGGCCTCGGCCTGGGCGGCGTCGGCCTTGCGCTGGGCGGAGTCCCGCTTCTGCTGGGCGAGGGTGGCGGCCTTGGCCTGCGCCTCGCTGGCGGCCTGGGCCTGTGCGTCCATGGTGCGCGCCACCGCGGAGGTGGCGGCGGCCTTCTGCAGGGCGCGGCTGCGGGCATCGCTCACGGCATCGAGGGCGGTCGCCCGGTCGACGAGGTCCTGCGGCCCCTTGCTGGACAGGTAGGCGTCGAGCTCACCGAGGTTGCCACCGGACTGGTAGACGGTGGCGGCGTAGCGGCGGACCTCCAGGCTGGCCGTGTCGGCGGTGGCCTGCGCCTTCGCGGCGCGGTCCGCGGCGGCCTTGGCCTGGTCCTTGGCCTTGCCGAGGGCGACCTGCGCTCCGTTGTACTCCTCGGCGGCGGCCGCGGCCTGGTCCTGCACCTGGCTGAGCCGGGCGCTCGAGGCGGCGTACTGCGCGTCCAGCTGGGAGACCTGGCCGGCCGTCGAGGTCACCGCCTCCTTGGCCTTGGTCACCTTCTCCTGCGACGGGTAGACGGGGTCCGGGTCGGCGGAGGCCGACAGGGCCGTGGAGAGGCACAGCAGACCGACGACGGACACGGCGGCGCCAGCTCGCAGGGCACGGCGGGGAGTCAGGGTGCCTGGCACGGGGGGGAATGCCTCTCTGGTCACGGTCGGGTGTCGCTCTCGCGCCGAACGAGACTAAGGGCGGTTTTTCACACAGAACACATTCGTCACAGAAATCCCACGCATTTCAGCGCGGATTTGAAATGACATTCATGTAGTTCACCGACTTACACGAATGTTTTTCAGCAGGTCGTCGGACTCTTGGCACAGGTGTCCACGAAGGGTCACGAAATCATCACGAAATCGGTGTTCTCGCAGGTGGGGGCGCCCGACGACGGGGTCAGCGGGCGCGGTGCCCGGCCCGCAGGGCGGCGTATGCCGTGGGGTCCTCCACGCGCAGGGTGCGCCGGGCGAGCCGGCGGTAGCGCAGGATCTGCACGATGCCCAGACCCCAGACGAGGTACTGGACGGCCATCGCGAGCCGGAAGTCGTCGACGGTGTAGGTGTCCGGGCCGCCGGGGGCGACGCGGTCGAGGATGGCGCCGATGAGGATCACCGTCGACAACGAGGCGAGGAAACCGCCGACGTTGACGATGCCGGTGGCGCTCCCGAGCCGGGTGGGCGGGTTGAAGGTGCGCGCCAGGTCGAAGCCGACGAGCGAGCCGGGTCCGCCCACTGCCGTGACGACGACGAGGACCACGAGGAGCGGCAGCGGCGCACGCCCCGGCCACAGCAGCACGACCGCCCAGACCGCCATGATCGACAGCACGATCCCGAGGATGAGGGTGGACCGCGAGAACGGGTACCGCGTGACGAACCCACCGATGAGGGGGCTCGTGACGGCCGTGGTGATGGTCATGAGCACCAGCAGGTTGCCTGCCGTGCTCGGCGAAAGCCCTTGTCCCGCAACGAGAAACGGGAACCCCCACAACAGCGCGAAGACCGTCGCACCGAACTGTGCGGAGAAGTGTGACCACAGCCCCAGACGAGTGCCCGGCGTGCGCCAGGCCGCCCGGATCGTGCGGGCCAGCGCGCGGACCTTGATCTGGTCGAGCTCGTGGTCGGGGTTCGGCGAGTCACGCACGACAACGAGCGCCAGGACGGCGAGGACGACCCCGACCGCCGCCGACGCGGCATACGACGGCTCCCACCCCCACTCGTGCAGCGCGTAGACGAGCGGGCTCGCGGCGGCGAGCGCCCCCAGCTGGCCGAGCAGGCCGGTGACCTGGGTGATGAGCGGAATCCGCAGCGGCGGGAACCACAGCGCCACGATCCGCAGCAGCGGCACGAACACCATCGAGTCGCCCATGCCGAGCAGCACCCGCGCCGCGATCCCCGCCCCGAAGGAGTCGACGAACGCGAACCCGAACTGCGACACCGTCGTCAGCGTGACGCCGGCGAGGAGCAGCCGCTTGGGCCCGAACCGGTCGAGCAGCGCACCCACGGGGATCTGCATGGCCGCGTAGACGAACAGCTGCACCATCGTGAAGACCGACAGCTGGGTCGCCGCGATGTGGAACCGGTCGGCCGCCATCAACCCCGCGACACCGAGGGAGCTGCGGTGGAAGACGGCCAGGATGTAGATCGCGACCGACGACGCGTAGACGAGCCAGGCGCGCCGCCCGCCCAAGGGGTACTGGACGTCGCGGGCGGTCACATGCCCCATTCTCTCCCAAGGTGTCTGGCGAGCCCGACCTGGCCCGCGCGCATCATCCACGCATGGTTGGCGCGCAGCAGCGGGGCGGTGAGCGACGCGGTCCGCGCCAGCAACGCGGGGGTGACCACCGCCTCCTGGTCGAACACCGCCTCGGTCTCCTCGCCGTCGTCCCTGACCTGCCACTGGCACCAGCCCTGAAGGTCACCGTCGACCCGCACCCGCAGCAGCCCCGCCGCCTCGTCCTCGGTCTCCCGCGTCAGGACGAGGTGCAGGGTGTAGGGCAGCACGCTGCGGATGCTCACGCGACCAGAGGCGTCGTCGATCCGCTCGAGGCTGCGCACCTGAGGCCACCACGCGGCATACCCCTCGACATCGGCCAGGGCCGCATAGGTGCGCTCCGCCGGGGCGGGGAGCTGCCACTCGTGGTGGAACCGGAAGATGGGCACGGCCCCATCCTTGCGCGCCGGGCGGCCCGGCACGCGTAGGTTCGAGGGCATGCGCGAGTTCACGCGGGACGGCCTGGTCTTCGACGTCACCGAGGTCGGGCCGGCCGACGGCGAGGTGGCACTGCTGCTGCACGGTTGGCCGCAGGACCGGACGGCCTGGGCTGCGGCGTCGGCCGAGCTCGCCCGGGCAGGGATGCGGGTCGTCGCCTTCGACCAGCGCGGCTACTCGCCCCGTGCGCGACCGCGGGGACGTACGGCGTACCGGATGCCCGAGCTGGTCGGTGACGTCGCGGCGGCGATCGAGGCGACGGGCGCCGACCGCGTACACCTCGTCGGGCACGACTGGGGCGGAGCGGTGGCGTGGGCATTCGCCGAGCGTCACCCCGAGCTGCTGAGGAGCCTCACCGTGCTCTCGACGCCACACCACCGCGCGTTCGCCGCGGCGCTGCGCCACCCGGACCAGGCACGCAAGAGCTGGTACATGGCGGCATTCCAGCTGCCTTGGCTGCCCGAGGCCGTGCTGCGTCGGCGGCTGCCGGCCGTGCTGCGCGGCATCGGCCTCCCCGAGGCGGACGTGCAGCGGTATGCCGCCCGCTTCCGTGAGCCGGGCGCCGCGGCCGGCGGACTGGCGTGGTACCGCGCCCTCCCCCTGGGCGGCGACGTCCTCCCTGACCCGCGAAAGCTGTTGCGGCGCAGGGGAACCCACGCCACACCGGCGGAGCGGTCAGGCCGTTCCATCACCGTCCCCACGACCTACCTGTGGGGTGCCCGGGACCCGGCGCTCGGGCGCGAGGCGGCCGAGGCGAGCGGTCGGTGGGTCAGCGCGGCATACGACTTCGTCGAGCTCGACGCCGGGCACTGGCTGCCGGAGACCGAGCCGCACGCGGTGGCGAAAGCCGTTGTCTCCCAACGAGATCAGGGCAAAGACTGAGGGCCGGCCCTCTGCTGGACCGGCCCTCAGGCCAAAGGGTGACGCGGCGTCAGGCGGTGGCCGGGACGCTGGTCAGCTGGGTGAGCGCGAACTCGGTGATGCGCACCAGGGCGTGCTTGGCCGACTCACGGTCACGGGCGTCGACGGTGATGACCGGGATGTGGCTCGGGATCGCGAGCGCCTCACGGATCTCGTCAGGCCCGAACTGGCCGGCGTCGTCGAACTGGTTGATCGCCACGATGAACGGCAGGCCCTTGGCCTCGAAGTAGTCGACGGCCGCGAAGCTGTCGTCGAGGCGGCGGGTGTCGACGAGGACGACGGCGCCGATGGCGCCCTTGACCAGGTCGTCCCACATGAACCAGAACCGGCGCTGGCCCGGGGTGCCGAAGAGGTAGAGCACGAGGTTCTCGGCGAGGGTGATGCGGCCGAAGTCCATCGCCACCGTGGTGGTGTGCTTCGACTGCACCTTGGAGATGTCGTCCTGCCCCTCGGACTCCTGGGTGACCAGGGCCTCGGTGCGCAGCGGGTCGATCTCGGAGACGGCACCAACGAAGGTGGTCTTGCCGACGCCGAACCCGCCGGCCACGACGATCTTCGTCGAGGCGCTGTTGCGGTTAGAGGGCGCGTAGTCCACTGAGTGTCCTTTCGATCAGATCACGTCGCTCGTCGGTCGTCGTGTTCTCGGAGATGGTGGCTCGGGTCTTGAGGTGCCCGGCGGAGATGAGGTCCCCCAGGAGCACCCGGGCGACCCCCAGCGGGATGTGGAGCTTGGCCGAGACCTCCGCGACCGACTGGCTGGCCGCGCAGAGCTCGATGATGCGTCCGGACAGGTCACCCTCCGGCCAGGTGGCGGTCTTCGCGGACGGCTGCACCTCGAGGGTTGCCTCGATGGGCAGGTCGACCGCGGACTCGGTGCGTCCGGACGTGAGGGCGTAGGGCCGCACCAGTCGCGGCGCCGCCTGCTCCTCACGCTCCTCGGTCGCCATCCCTTACCCCGACATCGGGGTCCGGGCAGCCGCGTCGATCATCTGGCCGACGCGGTCGACGAGGACCGCCATCTCGTAACCGACCTGACCGATGTCGGAGTCGGTGCCGGTGAGGGCGGCGAGGTGCGACCCGTCACCGACGCTCATCAGCAGGAGGTACCCGAGCTCCATCTCGATCACGGACTGCAGGACGGTGCCACCCTGGAACAGGCGGGCCGCACCCGAGGCGAGGCTCGCCATGCCGGAGGCCACGGCGGCCATCTGCTCGGCGCGCTCCGGGGGGAGCTGCTCGCTGGAGGCCATGGGCAGTCCGTCGGCAGAGACCAGGATGGCGTGGGACACACCGGGGGTCTCGGTCGCGAACTTGGCCACGAGCCAGTCGTACTCGCCCTTGGGCTGGGCCATGGCGTCAGTGGTGAACATCGGCTTCCTCTCGGTGGTTTCCGTCTTGTGCCTCGGTGCGAGCGTCGCTCACACCCTTCTGGTGGCGGTTCAGGTTGCGGCGGATGGTTTCGGGGTCACGCCGCGAGGTCGCGGGCGCTGCCTGGGTGGGCGTCGGCTCATCGGCCGCGCCGGGGATGAGCCGGTTGCCGGGACGGCGCATGGGGAGACCGGCCGAGCTTTCCTCCAACGGTTGCGTCTCCTCGACTCGTGCGGCGGCCGACCATGCCTGGTCGACGTCGGTGGGGGCCCAGTCCTCCGTCGTGGTCTCGACCGGCTCGTCGGTGAGCCAGCGCGACATCATCGCGCGGAAGATGGGGGTGTCGTTCTCGTTCGTGGCCGGGGCCGGCTGGTCGTCGACGACTGGCGTCTCCTCGGCAACCGGCGCCACCTCGGCAACCGGCGCCTCCTCGAGGACCAGTGCCTCCTCGGCAACTGGCGCCTCCTCGAGGACCGGGTGCTCGACCTCGGTCGGCTCGTTCGCCGGTGCCGCCTCCCCGGGCCCACGGCGACGGGCGCCGAAGAACGAGGAGTTGTGGGCGCGAACCGCCGGCCGACCGGTGGGTGCGGACGCGGCCGGCTCGTCGAGCTGGGCCGCCTCCGGGGCGCCGGTGGCACCGGGCACCCGCGTCGGCAGGGCGGCGTCGCCCGTGGGCTCCGCCGAGTGCGCCTGCGGCGCCTCGACCGGTATGCCGTCCGGCTCGGCCGGAGCCTCGCTCACCTGCTCGGTGATGCCGGCTTCGGCCACCCACTCGTCCGGGACGTGCACGGCCGCATCGGTCTCGATGACCTCGACCTCAGCTTGGGCTTCGGTCTCGGTCTCGCTCTCGGCGACCTCGCCCTCGGCGGCACCCTCCTCGCGGGCCTTGGCGGCCTCGACCATCTTGGCGCGGTGGTCCAGCCAGGCCGACAGGTTCGACGGCATCTGGCGCGGCTCGCCCGCCTCGGCCTCGAGCCGGGCAGCCTCCGCGGCCTTGGCGGCGCGTCCGGGCAGCCAGTTCATGAGGCGGCTGCCCTTGGCGGCCGGCGCCTCCCGCTTGGAGCTGCGGCTGGGGGCCTCGTCGCTCTTCGGCTCGGTCGCGGGCGCCGGGGCGTCCTCGAACTCGCGGTACTCGGTGATCTGGGTGGCGCGTGGCTTGCGGACCGGGAGCCCCGCCTTGGACAGCACCACGGGCTCTGCGTCCGGCCCTGCGTCCGGTCCTGCGTCCGACTCGGCCGGAGCCGGCGCAGCCTCGACGTTCGTCGCGTCGGCCTTCGGCTCCTCGACCACGGGCTCGGCACCGTTCGACGTCGAGCTGGTGCCGTCGTGGCTGTTGTTGTCGTGACTGTTGTCCTGGCCATTGCTGCCGTGGCCATTGCTGTCGGCACCGGTGGACCCGTTGGTCTCGTTGCCGTTGGTCTCGCTGCCGTTGGTCTCGCTGCCCTTCGTGCCGCCGGCCTTGGCGACCGGCTCGGCACCGTCGATGACCGGCTTGGCCGGGGTCGGCAGTGCAGCCGGGGCAGCGGGCGTGCCGGGACCGTGGGCACCGGGCGTGCGGGTCGGTAGCTTCTTGGCGGCGCCGGGCACAGGGCTGGGTCCGGCCGTGGTCGGTGCACCGCTGGCGCCACGAACCCGGGTCGGCAGACCGGACTTGGTCGTGCCGCCGACGGCGGACGTGGGGGGCGCCGACGGGGCCAGGCCCGCCTCGGGTGCTGCCGGTGCGGCGGCCGCGGCGGCAGCCGGACGTGGACGCTCGGTCGTGGTGTCGGCGTCGGCGAGCAGGCCGGCAGGCAGGTGCACGGAGACGGTGATGCCCTGCTTGTCGTCGCCGTTGCGGCGCAACCGCACGGCGATGCCGTGCCGCTTGGCCAGGCTGCCGACCACGAACAGGCCCATGCGACGCGCGGTGTCGGCGGTGATGTCGCCACCGTTCGCGAGGCGGTCGTTCAGACCCGCAAGCTCCTTGGGCGGCATACCCAGGCCACGGTCGGTGACCTCGATGAGGAGTCCACCTTCGGGCGTGCGGGCGCCACGGATGCCCACGCGGGTGGTGGGGGGCGAGTAGGCGAGGGCGTTGTCGACGACCTCGGCGACCAGGTGGATCAGGTCGGAGCCGACGGCGCCGAGCACCTTGTCGCTCGACGTGTCGCCGATGTCGATGCGCTCGTAGTTCTCGACCTCGGACACGGCCGCACGGACGGCGTCGGAGACCGCGACGGCACCGGAGACTCCGCGGCGGGTCGAGGTGCCGGCGAGGACGAGCAGCGAGTCGGAGTTGCGGCGCATACGAGCGGCGAGGTGGTCGAGCCGGAACAGGCTCTGCAGCCGCTTCGGGTCCTCCTCGTCGGACTCGAGGCGCTCGATGAGCGACAGCTGCTGGTCGATGAGGGACGTGCTGCGCCGCGACAGGGTCTCGAACATGTGCCCGACCTGCACCCGCAGTCGAGCCTGCTCACCGGCGAGGGTGAGGGCCTGGGTGTGCAGGTCGTCCACGGCTCGGGCGAGCTGGCCCATCTCCTCGTGCGTGGTGACGGGGATCGGCTCGAACTCGGGCGCCTCACCACCGTCACGCATGGCGGCGACGGCGTCGGGCAGGCGCCGGTTCGCGATGTCGAGGGCGCCGGCGCGCACCGCGCGGATCGGGCCGAGGAGCGACTTCACGAGGGCGACGACGATGGCGAGCGCGATCGCGAGAGCGATGGCCATGAGGCCGGCGGTCAGCAGGGCCTGGGTGCGGTACTGGCTGGCCTGCTCGCCGAGGTAGTCCTGCAGCGTGGCCAGCTCGGCGGCGGTCACCTTCTGGTACGACCCGATCGACGCCCGGTAGGAGTCGCTGAGGAACTGCTGGTCCGGGATGTCGCCACCCTGCAGCGACACGTCACGACGGAAGTTGTCGTAGATGAGGCGCTGGGCCTCGGCGGCGTTGCCGGGCTGGACCTCGACCTTGAGCCGGGTGAGGAACGACGCCTCGGCACCGACCGCACCGAGCGCGGCCTGGCGCGAACCGCTGTTGTCCGAGTTGGCGAGGTTGAGCTGCTGGGCGAGCATTGCGCGCTGGGCGGCGATGGAGTCCTGGATGGCCGACTGGCCACGGGTGGCGCGCGGGTCGAGACCGATGCCGAGGCCGGCGACGGCGTCCGACGCGGACTGCGAGGTGCCGTTGGCCTTGTCGATGAGGACCGACATGGCACCGGCCTGCCCGACGGCGGTGCGGACACCGCGCCCGTTGGTGAGGGCCGAGCTGACGGCGCGCTTGGCGGCGGCGGTGATGTTGCCCTTGGCCGCGTCCTGCAGCTTCTTCGCCGCGTTGTCGTAGGCGATGACGGACGGGTTGCGGGCCGGACCGCCCGGCACGGAGGACGAGGCCAGCGTCTGGGTCGCGGCGTTGAACTCCAGCAGCGGGGTCAGGACCTTCGCGGCGTCGGAGGCGCCGGTCAGCTCGCGGTACTGGTTGTAGTCACTGCTGACGCGCAGGCCACCGAAGACGAACGCCAGGAGGAGGGGCAGGGCAAGCGCCGCGGCGAGCTTGCGTCGCAACGGCCAATGGCCGAAGGACCAGCTTCGCGTGGCACGGCCAGCCGCCGACTGCAGTCTGGACACGCAAGTCACCTTCCTGGGGACGAACATCGGGCGAACCGCAACTTATGACCGGGAAAGGACGAGCGGGACGGGCAACCGGCACCAGTGGCACCTTCGGACTCCGCACTACTGGCCGAACGGACTAGCCGCTCCCGGCGCGGCGTCGACCCCTCCAACCAGCGGCCCAGTATGGCCCCGATGTCGGCCCGTGGGGAGGGGCAATGGGGTGAGATCCGGGCCCTACGACACGGCATACAGCATGGGTATGCCGCCGGGTGGCGTCAGTCGTCCCTGGTGTCGCCCGTTTGCGGACCGGACAGTCGCCACGCGCCTCGCGCGATGAGGTCGACCAGCTCGCGACGCTCCTCGGGCGTCAGCGTGCGCACGCGCACGGCGTGGTCGGTCGGCTCGGTCATGACATCACGGTACGTACCGTTTGACCGGTTCGCGCGCCGTGACGGGCTCCACCGACCCGAACCCAGCCGAACAGCCGAGCGGGTTCGCGCCGAACCGGCGGGACACGACGACGCGCTCCCCGAGAACTCGAGGAGCGCGTCGATTTGGAGCCGCCTAAGGGAATCGAACCCTTGACCTATTCATTACGAGTGAATCGCTCTGGCCGACTGAGCTAAGGCGGCAGGTGCCCGAGGGCACGGAGGTCGAGTATACGGATGGGTCGGCAGATTGCCGAAACGAGCGCGACCGGCGCCGGAACCGACCGTCCCGCCGCGCCCGTCCCAGCACCATGACCACCTCGACAGTCCCTCGCACGGCGGCCGTGGTCGCCGGGGCAGCGATCCTCGCAGCGGCCTTCTGGCTGGGCTCCCACACCAGTCAGGCAAGCGCCGTCACCGACCCTCCCTCGCCGTCCGCGGCATCACCCACCGGCACCGGCATCACCAGCACCGGCATCACCGTCACCGGCGAGTCGACGGCCGCCGGCAAACCAGACACCCTGCGGCTCGACCTGTCGGTCTCGACCAAGGCCGGGTCGGTGCAGGGCGCGCTGCGGGAAGCCAACGACACGATGTCCAAGGTCCAGGCGAGCCTGCGCAGCAGCGGTGTCGCCGACAAGGACCTGCAGACCTCGAGCCTGGACATCCGACCGAGCTACAGCTCACCCGAGAGGGGCACCCCGACCATCGACGGCTACACCGTCACCGAGGGAGTCACCGCACTGCTGCGCGACCTGCGCAAAGCCGGCCCAGCCATCACCGACGCAACCAAGGCAGGTGGAAATGCCTTGCAGGTCAACGGCATCCGGCTCGACATCGGCGACACCAGCACCTTGGCGAAGACCGCTCGCGACCGTGCCGTCGCCAATGCCAAGACGAAGGCGGAACAGTTCGCCAAGGCCACGGGGCGCGAGCTGGGTCAGGTCATGTCCCTGACCGAGTCGGTCACGAAGGAGCCGGCCACGGACTACGGGGTGAGCGCCTCGGCGGCCAAGGACTCGGCCGTGCCGATCGAGGCCGGCAGCCAGGATGTCGCGGTGAAGGTCACCGTCGTCTACGCCTTCCGATGAGGCTCGCCCGCGGCATACCGGACCGCGCCGCGGCCACACCCCGTCAGCAGTCGAGCTTCTCCGGTGGCGCCTTGCCCTCGGTGTAGTAGTCGTTGACGGCGTTGTCGACGCACGAGTTCGAGCGGCCGTATGCCGTGTGCCCGTCACCGTCGAAGTTGATCAGCCGCCCGTTCGCGAGCTGGTCGGCGAGCCGCACGGAGTTCTCGTACGGCGTGGCCGGGTCACGCGTGGTGCCGATGACGACGATCGGCCCACTGCCCTCCGCGGTGACCTTGTGCGGCTTGGTGTCGGACTTCACGGGCCACTTCGCGCACACCGCGCCACCCCACGCCATGAACGCGCCCCAGGTCGGCGCCTTCTGCGAGAACTTCTTGGCCCGCTCCTCGTAGGTCGAGGCATCCGGTGAGTCCGGGTTGTCGAGGCAGGAGATGGCGAAGAACGCCTCGAGCAGGTTGCTCGTGTACCTGCCGTCCGGGTCACGCGACGCATAGGCGTCGGCGAGGCCCATGAGGTCGGTGCCGTCGCCCTGCTTCACCTTGGCGATCGCGTCGGTGAGGGTGGACCACTGGCCCTGGTCGTACATCGCCTGCGCGACACCGGTCGACGCCCACGCCTCGGTGAGCTCCTTGACCCGGGCGTCACCCCTCACCGGCACGGGGTTGGCATCGAGGTCCTTGAACATCTGCCGCATCCCGGCCATCACGGAGTCGACCGAGTCACCCAGCGGGCAGCTGCCGCCCTCGACGCAGTCGGCCGCCCAGGCCCGGGTCGCCCGCTCGAAGCCCTCGGCCTGACCGAGCGCGTTCTCCTCCGGGGTCGTGTCGGGCGGCAGCACCCCGTCGAGCACGAACCGGCCGACGAGCTTGGGGAACAGGTCGGCGTAGATCGCACCGAGGTACGTGCCGTAGGACTTGCCGAGGTAGTTGAGCTTGGCGTCGCCGAGGGCCGACCGCAGGATGTCCATGTCCTTGGCCGCGTCGACGGTCGAGATGTTGGCGGCCAGGTCGCCGCTCAGCTGCACGCAGCCGTCACCGAGCTTCTTGCCCTCGCCGATGAAGTCCTGCGCCTCCGCCGCGTCGTCGGGTGTCTGCTCGCTGCCGAGGAACTGGTCCATGCCGGCGTCGGACAGGCAGTCCACGGGGTCGGACCGGCCGACGCCGCGGGGGTCGAACCCCACGATGTCGAACCGCTGCCGCACCGGCTTGCCCACGATGAAGTCCGCAGCCCGGGCGTAGTCGACGCCTGAGCCGCCCGGCCCGCCCGGGTTGACGACGATGGACCCCTCACGGTCGTTGGGCCGGGTCGCCCGCATCCGCAGCACCGAGATCTTGATGGTCTCGCCGTCCGGCTGCGAATAGTCAAGCGGCACAGTGAGATCCGCACACTGGCCCACCCCGCAGCCTTTCCACGAGAGGTCCTGGGAGTAGAACTTGGCCAGCGCCTCCGACCCCGGCGGTGGGGTGCGGCTGATCGTGATGCTCGGCTCGGGCGCCTTGTTGGGGTCGCCCTCCAGCACCGAGCACCCCGACACCCCCACGGCGAGCGCGACCACGCCCGCCACCACTGCCCACCGCCGCGTCTGCATGGCCCCGACGCTACAGGCGCCTCAGCGGGGCACGCGCAGCGAGATCGCCATCGCCTCGAGCGCGAGCAGGGGCGCGACGTTGAGTCCGATGCGTTCGCGGGCGGTGCCGATGGCGTCCATCGCCACGAGCAGCTGCTCGGGTCGCATCGACCGGGCCAGTGCCTGCACCGCGGGCAGGTTGTCCTGGTTGACCAGCCCGAGGCTCGCCCCGCTGTGCAGCACCAGCGCATCGCGGTAGACCGACAGCAGGTCGACCAGCGAGCGGTCGAGCACGTCGCGGGAGTGTCTCGTCGCCCGAGCCTTCTGCTCGCGCTCGAGCGCGGCGAGCTGGCTGCGGATGTGCGGAGGCTGGGTGCGCGCCGCCGGGTCGACGCCGAGCACCTCCATCAGCTTGGCCTTCTCGGCGGCGTCACGCTCGGTCGCCGCCGCCGAGGACTCCTCGTCGGCGATCGAGACCAGGTCGGCGGCCGCACCGATGGCGTCGCCGACGCCGTGGATGCGGCCGGCCAGCCCGACCACGTCACGGCGTCGGATGCGGGCTCCCTCGTCGCGCGCCAGCCGACGCGCGAGGCCGACGTGGCTCTGGGCCGCCCGCGCGGCATACATGGCCATCGGCATCTCGATACCGTCGCGCCGGTGCAGCAGCTCGGCGACGGCCTCGGCCGGGGGCGTGCGCAGGCGCACGTGGCGCGAGCGCGAGCGCAAGGTGATGACGACGTCCTCGACCGACGGGGCGCACAGCACCCAGACGGTGCGGGCGACGGGCTCCTCGATCGCCTTGAGCAGCGCGTCGGCCGCGCGTTCGGTGAGCCGGTCGGCGTCCTCGACGATGATGACGCGCCACGGGCCGACGGAGGGACGCAGGGCCGACATCTGCGCGAGCTCGCGCGCCTGCTCGACCTTGATCGACAGGCCCTCTGTGGCGATGACGTCGACATCGGCGTGGCTGCCGTCGAGCGCGGTGCGGCACTCGCGGCACTCGCCGCACCCGTGCTGCGGGCACTCCAGGGCGGCGGCGAAGGCCCGCGCCGCGACCGAACGACCCGACCCCGGCGGCCCGGTGAACAGCCACGCGTGCGTCATCGCGCCGGGCACGGTCACCGCCCGCTGCAGGGTGGCCACGGCGGGCTCCTGCCCGATCACGTCACGCCAGACCGTCACGACAGCACTCCCATCGCGCGGAGCCGCTCGGCCACCTGCGCGTGGATCTGATCTGGTGCCTGGGTGCCGTCTACGACGAGGTAGCGCTCGGGGCTGCCCTGCGCCATCGCGAGGTAGTGGGCGCGGATCGCCTCGTGGAAGTCGTCCTGCTCGGACTCGAGCCGGTCGTGCACCTCGCCGCGGCGCCGGCGCCCCTCGGCCGCGGTCACGTCGACCACCACGGTCAGGTCGGGCACGAGGTCGTCGACGGCCCACATGTTGAGGTCGTGGATCTCTCGGGCGCCCAGCTCGCGGCCGGCACCCTGGTAGGCGACGGCGGAGTCGGTGTAGCGGTCGGTGATGACGGCATCGCCAGCCGAGAGCGCAGGCGCGATCACCTGCTCGACGTGGTGGGCCTTGTCGGCGGCGAAGAGCAGCGCCTCGGCGCGTTGCGCGACGTGGTCGCCGTGGAGCACGAGGTCGCGGATCTGTTGGCCGAGCGGGGTGCCGCCGGGTTGGCGCGTGACGAGGACGGTGCGGCCGGCGGCCTGCAGGGCGTCACGCAGCAGCGCCACCTGCGTGGACTTGCCGGCGCCGTCGCCACCCTCGAAGGCGATGAAGAGTCCGTCGGTCACGATGGCGAGCCTAGGCCAGCGTCGTGACAGCCCACAGGCAGCGGTATGCCGCGTGGCCGGGCCGGCCACGCGGCATACCGTCCGCGCTGGTGTCGTCGTGCGTCAGCGGGTGACGCGGCGGGCGACGTGGGCGGCCGCACCGAGGACGAGCAGGCCCGCGGCGAGCGCCGTCATGGGGCCGTTGTCCGAGCCGGTGTTGGCCAGGGTCGGCTGGGCGGCCGCGGCGGGCTTGGCCGGAGCGGGCTTGCTGACCGGGACGACCTGCTGGGCGGGCAGGACGGTGAACTCGTCGAACCCGACGGCGGTCGGAAACACGTCGGAGTCCAGGTCGAACAGGGCGTCCATGCTGCCGACTCCACACAGGACGTAAGCGATGGCGTCACCGGTCTCGGCGTCCCGGGGGACCGTGCCGGTGTAGCTGACCGACCCGTCGGCGGCGGGCTCGACGGCCGTGTCGAAGAACGGCTCGTCGGCCTCCTCGGCGCCAGCGGCCACGGCAGCGGTCTCGGTGCCGGCCGGGCAGGTGCCGGTGATGGTCAGCTGACCGCCCTGGCGGACCTTGGACGGGGTGGCCGTGACGTCGATGAACGGGAGGTTGGTCGGGAGGACGAAGACGTCGTCGGAGGCCGAGGCGATCGGACCCTCGGTGCCGTAGGCGAAGCAGTCGACCGTGACGGTGGCGTCATCGGTGTCGGCGTCGGTGATGTCGAGCTTGGCCGACCACGTGCCGTCGGCTGCGACGTCGACCGCCTCGGTGGTCAGCTCGCTGCCACCCTGCTCGACGGTGACGGTGGCCGACGACTCCGGCTTGACCGGACAGGTGCCCGAGGCCACGAGCGGCTCGTCGGCGAAGACAGCGCCGTCCTCGGACTGGACAGTGATCGTGGCACCCTCGGTGGCCTGGGCGGCGCCTGCGGTGAACAGGACCCCTCCCAGCGCGACGACAGCGGCGGCGGCGCCGAGGCGCAGGCGGGAAGACGACATGAAGACCTCGCAAGTGTGTGGTGAACCCCTTCGGGGCCGAAGACTAGGGCCGCGGGTGCCCCTACGGGCGCGAAACGAGATGACCATTCGGCCAACACCGAGGAACTGACCGAACGGACTAGGGGCAGGACGCTGTGGTGAGCGGTTCGAGTGCGGCGCGGGTCTCGTCGGTCACGAAGGCGAACGGGACCGCGGTGGTCGTGTAGCGCGCGGGGACGGTGACCGTGCGGCGGTCCCCGACCGCGTCGGAGAGGGCGCTGGCGAGCCGGGCGAGCCCGGCGGGGCCGAGGTCGTCGTCGCGCCGCACCCGGGGGCCGGCCTGCCAGGCCACCCGCTGGACGGTCACGGGGTCGTCGAGGGCGCCGGCCACCTGGGCGAGCACCTGCTGGGTGTGGGCGCTGCGCGAGGGGTCAGCCGAGGTGTCCGGGGTCCACTTGCCGTCGACGAGCGTCTCGGGGTGGCGCGAACGGACCCAGGCCAGGGCTTCGCGCCCGTCGAGCCGGTGCTCCCCCGCGGTCGGCAGGTCCAGCCTGGCCCTGCGGTCGCGCAGCGGGCGGTCGGTGCGGATGGTGACGCCGCCGACCGCGTCGACCGCCGCGACGAGGGCGTCCATGTCGGCGACCAGCACGTGGTCGACCCCGATCCCCAGGTCCTGGCAGAGCGAGTCGAGGACTCCCTGCGGGCCGTCCTGCAGGGACAACCCGAGGCGGTGGGGCCGGTCGCGCTGCGTCCCGACGTAGAGGTCGCGTGGGACGGAGTAGAGGGTGGCGCGGCCGTCGGAAGCCTTGCGTAGCAACAGAACGAGGTCGGCGCGTTCACCTTCGCTCTGGGCGCGGTCGGCGTACAGGTCCTTGCTGGAGGTGGTGAGCCGCACACGGGAGTCCGAGCCGAGGATGAGCCAGGTCGTGCCGTCGTCCGAGCCCGGGGCACGGACGTCCACGGTCGGCATCCGCCCCACCACGACCGCCGTGTCGACGGCCCCGGCGACCGCGACGAGCGCCACCACACCGAGGGCGGCGAGGGCGGCGCGTCGGGCCCGCGGGCGGGCACGCGGGCGGGCAGGCATGGGTGAGAGTGTGGCGCACGTGGCCGGCCACCACTGGCAATGCAACCTTACGGTTGCAATCGTCTTGGCATTCTGCAACCATCTGGTTGCATGGAGAACATCGAGCGCAGCGTTGACATCAAGGCCAGCGCCGCGACGGTCTGGGACATCATCAGCGAACCCGGCTGGTGGGTGAACAAGGGCGAGGAGCTGCGGCCCCACCGCCTCGAACCCACGGGGGACGGCGCCGTCCTGGTCCACGACGACGAGGTCGGCACGTTCGAGATCGAGGTCGTCCGCCAGGACGAGCCGAGCTACGCGGCCTACCGTTGGCGCCCCACGTCACCCGACGACCCGGCGACGCTGACCGAGTTCTGGGTCGAACCCCACGAGGGCGGCGTCACCCTGCGCGTCGTCGAGTCCGACTTCGCCGCCCTGCCCGCCGACAAGCTCGCCGACTTCCTGCACGAGAACTCCCACGGGTGGGAGCAGGAGCTCGGGCTGGCCAAGGCGCGGGCCGAGTCGTGAGCCGTCGTGACGGTGACGTCGTCGAGGTCTTCGCTGCCCTCGGCGACCGGACCCGTCAGGACCTGCTCGACCGGCTGGCCCGCGGTGCCGGATCGAGCTCGGCCGCGCTCGCGGAAGCCCTCGGGATCTCGCGGCAGGCGGTCGAGAAGCACCTGCGCCTGCTCGAAGGCGTCGGCCTCGTGGGCGCGCGGCGCGAGGGTCGTCGGGTGTCGTGGACGGTGCGGCCGGAGACCGTGCAGCGATCGGCTCAGTGGCTCGAGGCGCGTGGCACCGAGTGGGACCGCCAGCTCTCGCTCGTCAAGCGCGCCGGGGAAGCCGCGGAGGGGCACTGACGCGACCACGCGGCATACCTGCATCTCGGTATGCCGCGTGGTCGCCTCGGTGGCGTCAGTCGCCTTGTGCCGCAGCGCGATCCGCGTTGGCGTGGATCGCGTCGCGGACGTACTGCGCGAGGCCCGGCTCGAGGTCGTCGTACGACTTGGTGAACCGCTCGTCGGTGACGTACATGTCGCCCAGGCAACGGTGGAAGTCGTGCGACAGGTCGTAGAACCGGTCGTGGATGTGGCGCCGGTGCCCCTCCGCCGCGTCCATCGCCTCGGTCGAGTCGGCCGGCAGCCCAGCTCGCTTGGCCGCGACGAACGCGTCGTTCACCGCGTCGGTCTCGGCCTTGATGGCCGCCCAGTCCTCCTTGGTGTACTGACTGGTGCGCCGCTGCGACTGCTTCCACGCATCCGTGTCGCCCCAACGCTGTTCGGCCTCGGCGGCATACTCGTCGGAGTAGCTCTCGCCGAACAGCTCCTTCTGCTCTTCCTTGGTCAGCTTCATGCCTGACCCCTCCTTCTCCAGTGCTCGGTCGATGGCGTCGACGAGCTCGCGCATCTCGTCCAGCCGGTGCATGACCGCCGCGCGTTGGCGGCGCAGGTGCTGCGCGACGTTCTCGGGCTGGTCGAGCAGGAGACGGATCTCCTCCAGGGCGAACCCGAGCCGCCGGTAGACGACGACGTGCTGCAGACGCGTCAGGTCGTCCTCGGTGTAGAGCCGGTAGCCGGCGGCCGAGCGCTCGCTCGGCTCCACCAAGCCGATCTCGTCGTAGTGGTGCAGGGTGCGCACCGTCACGTCGAGCTGGTCGGCCACCTGCCCCACGGTGAGTAGCAGCTGCTGTGCCTTTGCGGTCATGACCACCACTGTGACGGCTCACGCCGCGTGAGGGTCAAGCCGATTCGCCACCGCGGAGCAGCCAGCCGGTCACCAGAGCCATCGTGAGCATGGCCGCGGCAGCGACGATCTCGGTGACCCGCATGCCCGAGAGGTATGCCGTGCGGCCGGCTTCGAGGACCGCGCTGGCGAGGGCGCCGGGCAGGTGGGCGGCAGCGACCAGGGCGCCGGCCAGGCTGTCGTGGGCCTGCGCGGTAGCGGTGCGGTCGAGGCCGCCGGGGAGGAGGTCGCCGACGCGCGAACGGTAGCCGGCAGCGAGGACGCTGCCGAGAATGGCGATGCCGAGCGCCCCGCCGAACTCGCTGGTGGTCTCGAACAGGCCGGAGACCGCGCCCGCTCGCTCGGGCGGCGCCACCCCCAGGACGTAGTCGGTGACAAGGGTGAGGATTGCGACCGTGCCGCTGGCCACGACGCCCGCGCCGACGAGGACGACCCAGAGGGCGGTGTCGCGGCTGACCGTGGCGAGGATCGCGAATCCCGCTGCTGCGAGGGCAAATCCGACCGCCATGACCCTCGCCCGCCCGACCTTGCCAGAGACGGTGGCGGCCGTCGGGGCGGCCATCGCCACCGCCACGGAGGGCACGAGGCCCCACAGTGCCGCGCGCAGGGGGCTCATGCCCAGGACGCTCTGGAGGTACTGCGTGAGGACGATCGCGTTGCCCATGACGCCGAACGTGCCGGCGATGTTGACGGTGACCGCTCCCCCGACGCGGCGGTCGCGGAACAGTCCCGGGTCGACCACGGGGTGTGCGGCGCGACGCTGGCGAACGACGAACAGGGCGCCGACGACGAGGCCGACGACCCCGAGGACGGTGGCGCGGGTGGACCAGCCGTCGGCGGCGGTGGACTTCACGGCGTAGATGAACGGGAGCACCGAGCCAAGGGAGAGGGCAACGCTGGGGAGGTCGATCGGGCGGCGCTCGGTGGCCCGGGACTCCGGCAGCAGGATCGGGCCGAGAATCAGGAGCAGCATCATGGCGGGAAGGTTGACGAGGAACACCGAGCCCCACCAGAAGTGCTCGAGGAGCACACCGCCGAGGACCGGGCCGAGGCCGACGCCGGCGGTGAGGACGGCGCTCCACACGGCGACCGCCTTGGTGCGGTCGGCCTCGTGCGGGAACAGGTTGCGCACGAGTGCGAGCGTCGAGGGCATGAGGGTCGCGCCGCCGATGCCGAGGAGCGCGCGGGCGCCGATGAGCATGCCCGCCGACGAGGCGTATGCCGCCCCGAGCGAGGCTGCGGAGAAGGTCGCCGCGCCCAGGAACAGGAGTCTCCGGCGGCCGATCCGGTCACCGATCGCGCCCATGGTGAGGAGCAGGCCCGCGAGGACGAAGCCGTAGACGTCGAAGATCCAGAGCATCTGGGTGGCGCTGGGGTCGAGGTCGCGGGCGATGAACGGGACGGCGAAGAACAGGACCGACACGTCCATCGAGGCGATGAGGAGGGGCAGGCACAGGACCGCCAGGGCGATCCACTCCCGTCGACCCGCCCGAGGCCCCGTGTCGACGCTGCTCGTGCTGGTGGTGTCAGTCATGTCAGCCTCACTGTGTATATCGCATACTGTTATTGGGATACACCGAAAGATAGACCTTAAATGTGTATCTGGCAAGCAGTTATGGAGTAGGGTCTGGGCATGAGCTCGACGAGGTCCGCAGCCGAGGGCGATCGCGACGCCACGCCTCTTCCCCGCTACCTGCAGCTGATGTGGGGCGTGGAACAGGGCGGGCGACGTGGACCCAAGCCGGGGCGGTCCATCGGCGACATCGGAGCGGCCGCCGTCGCCGTGGCCGATCGAGACGGCCTCGCGGGGGTGTCGATGAAGTCGGTGGCCACCGAGCTGGGTCTCACGACGATGTCGCTCTACCGCTACGTCGACTCCAAGGACGAGCTGTACGCGGTCATGCTGGACACGGCATACGGGTCGCCGGAGCCGTCACTGACCGCCAGGGGGAACTGGCGCACGCGACTCGAGAAGTGGGCGCGCGCCATCGCGGCAGTGCGGCTGGAACATCCGTGGACGGTGACCGTCCCTCTCCGCGAGCCTCCGGCCACACCGAACACGGCGCGCTGGACGGAGAGCGGGCTCCAAGCCTTCGCGGCGACGAAACTGAGTGCCCAGCAACGGTTCTCGGCGCTGCTGCTCATCGACGGGTTCGTCCAGCATCACATCCGACAGTCGCTCCAGCTGGGTTTCGTCTCCGAGACGGGCCAGCCCGGGGCGGGTACCGACAACTACCCGGAGAACCTGTACTCCGTTGCCGACCCCCAGGAGTTCCCGCACCTGCTCGCGGGCGCCGAGGAGGCGATGGATCCGGCCGATGACGACGACTTTTTCGCCACGGAGCTCGACTTCGGCCTGCGCACCATCCTGGACGGCATCGCAGCCCAGGTCGACGCCGCCAGGTAGGGCACTCAGGTGGCAGCCGCCACCGTGCGGCGCATGACGCAGTTCTTCAGGCCCTTGGGGCGGATGTACTCGAAGCCGAGACGCTCGTACATGCGACGGGTGCCGTTGTAGAGGAAGGACGCCGACATCTTCTTGGTCGGGTCGACCTCGTGGGGGTAGCTCTCGACCACTCCCCCGCCGGCTCGCGCGATGAGGTCGATTGCGCCTTGGGCTGCGAGCTCGGCCAGTCCGTTCCGGCGGTATCGGCGGTCGACGAAGATGCAGGTGATGCGGTAGTCGGGGACGAGGTCGGCTTCGGCTTCGTACTGCTTGCGGTGGTGGATGCCGGGCAGCTCTTCGGGGGTGCCGTACTCCGCCCAGGCAATGGCCTCCTCCTCGCCACTGCTGTCGTCGACCACCAGGGCGGCGTGGGCGATGCCGTCGTCGACCCATTGGTGCTTGAGCGCCTTGTTGCCCTCGGACGTCTGGCCGCGCTCGGCGCAGTCGGGGTGGAACCAGGTGCACCAACAGCCACTGAAGATCCCGTTGTGGCGAGCAGCCAGGTCCTCGAAGAGGTGCCACGTCTTCGGGGTGAGTGCCCTGATCTCGTATGCCGTCGTCGTGGTCATATCTCGCACGGTAGGACCCATTGCGGACGAACGGCGTCCGCGAGCTCAGAACGGTGGCGGCTCGTCGGGTGCCGGCCGGTGGTAGCGCTTGCTGGGGCTGGTGGCGCGGGTGGCGAGGTGGGCTGCGTAGTCGTCGGTGAGCTCGATGGTGTGGAGCTTGCCGGTGGTGG